>BNJU01003388.1_pt1 | contig 471783 bp, 810 predicted proteins | sample 8539281 | NCBI WGS metagenome assembly BNJU01 (sample SAMD00202456, study PRJDB9452) | human saliva metagenome | isolation source: human saliva | place: Japan
TTCGGGTTCCGGGCAAATCGACGCGTTCATCCGCCTGATCACGCGAACTGGCCTACGACAGGAAGATCTACATCGACAAGATCGATCAGCCCGCATGCCGCAACGACCAGGTGCCAAGCTGCGCCACCAATATCGGCTGCGTCTTCCAGGACTTCAAGCTTCTGCCGAACAAGACCGTCTTCGAGAACGTCGCGTTCGCGCTCGAGAACGATCAGCAAAATATCACGTCATCAAGACGCACGGGTTCCGGGTCGCGGGCTCGTCGAAACTGGATAAGCTCAACAAGTATCCCGACCAGCTCTCGGGCGGCGGGCAGCAGCGTATCGCCATCGCGCGCCATCGTCAACCGTCCGCACTTCTGGTGTGCGAAGCGAGCCGGGCAATCTCGATCCGCAGACCTCGCATCATGGATCTTCTCGTGCGCATCAGCAAGACCGGCACCACGGTGCTCATGTACACATGACCGCAGATGGTGGACAGCATGCGCAGGCGCGTCATGCCTTGACGGCAGCCAGCTCACGCGACCAGGCTGGGGGTGTGCAGCTTCGATGTCTGGTGTTCAGCTTCTTCAAGATCTGACGGTTCTCACAACCTCATTTGACATGGGTTGATCCGTTTAATTTCCTGTCTCTGCTGATCATCGGTGCTATTCCTGGTTGGCGGCCGGGTCGTCGACAACATCGTCAACTCGGTGAAGACAAGGTTCCGTCGTACGTTTCCGACGATGCGAATCAGGAACGACATCAACGCCGTCGCGAAGACCATCGAAGGCATCTCGGGCGTCCAGAGCGATCTCGGCTTCGACCAGGACGAAGCCATGGAGAACTTCAGCAATTCCGCGGGCTCGAATCCCGAGATCGTCGGCGGCTCGACGGATCCGCGCCGACCTCCCGTGATATCGGTATCCGACGCGCAGCAGCAGGTTGAAAGCGTGGTCGGCGCCATCGCGACGCGTCCTTCCAGGAAGTCTGCGCGACGGTCGACGATCCGTCCGACAGCCACAAATACGGCGTCAGAGACCATCGACGCCTGTTCAGCGTTACCGAATTACGTACGTTACATCGGCGTCGCTCATCACGCTGCTCGTCTTCATCGCGCTCGTCTTCATCGCTTTCCACGATCCGTCTGGCCATTCTCGCCCGCAGCAGGAGATCTCCATCGCGCGGCTCGTGGGCGCTGCTTCATTCGCGGGCCGCTCCTGATGACGCTCTTCATGCGCTTATCATTTTCGGTCTGGCTATCGTCTTCTCGAGATCCTGCTGTCGCCTTGGTCTCCACGGCCCTCATGTGCTGCTTATCGCTCTGTCTTGGTGACCTGTGCGCGCATCTATCTCCCGCTGGTCGTCGCGACCCCGATCATCGCGGCCGTGGAGCCATGTTCGCGATGCGTCGCGCCTCAAGGTGTAGCGGGCGTTTCGGATGGGACGCATGGGTTCTCTGAAACATAGCAAAGCGTCTCCGATCAGGAGCGGCGCGACGTCAAGTAGGCGCACCGTCCTCGTCCTGGCGTTCGCTTCGCGCTCGGTTCCTCGTGTGGGTACGTCTGATGGGGCTGGCGTGGTTGCGTTCAATGCATTGGTCATCCTTGCATCATGGTTTTCCCGATGCGGCGAACCATCTGTCGGAAGTCGAGCATCTGTCCTCCGGCATCGGTTCATGCAGATCGAGCACCGTTTCTTGGAGCGTTCTTGGAGTCGACAGGCGATTCCTATGCGCTATTACGATGCCGATCGCTACTCGGCACGTCGGTCGTCTTCCGATTGTCCTGGGTCGGCGCTTCTCCGAATACAACGGCAGGCGTACGCGCTCGACGTGTTCGATAATCACCGCCCGGCGGTGAAGCCAGCGTTTCGACGATCGACGAGACCACTCGAGACTGGTCCGCGACCGGAAGCAGTCGCGCGGTGCGGCGCGAGTCAGCTCGATGCGTCGTCGCCGCGGCGACATGCCGAGCCTCGATTACGGGCGGCGAGGTTTCACGTACGCTGACGACGGGAAACTACGAGACAACGTCACGACGTGACGAACAGGTCGGCTACATCGCTCAAACGGTTCACCTCAATTCCGACCCTCGTGCGCGAAAGTATCTCCGAGCTGACCGATGACGCGCGCTCTTTCGTGCTCGACCTGCGCGACAATCGGCGGATATCTTTCGAAGTCGGTCGATGTCGCCTCGCTGTTCATCAAGAAACGCTGGTCGTCAGATCGATGCGCTGACCACCTCCCACAACGCGCGGGAATCAGGCGTCTTGCCACGAAGCGCCGCTCGTGGTACTGGTGAACAGCAATACCGCCGGTTCGGCGAAGCCCTCGCCGCCCTGCGACCTCGATCGCGCGGCCATCATGGGACTGACGATAGGAAGAAGTCAGTGGGTCACGCGTCCTCTCGTTCGGCGGTGCCCTGCGCTACACGGCGGCGCTACGTGTCTCCAGCGGATATGCCATCGACGGCGTGGGCGTCTCATGACGCGTCCGTCGCGATGGATAGCGACTCTCGAGCGGACGACCGTCAGAAGGTAGCGTCAAACCGCGCAATCACTTATCAAACTGGTTCGCCATGCCCTTCTCGTCGCCGCCTTCAAAGACGAGAAGGACGGCTCGAGTCGGAAGGCGCGCTCGAAAGTCATGCCGTCCGGGTATGGTTTCGTGAAGACCGCGGAGGCGGTTCTTTATTCGAATCAGCCATAAATCAGCCTTCGACGGCGATGTCGTCGCTATTTCCCGGCATCCGGTGGAATGGGAATCGTCGGGCGCGGCGTACGGATCAACCGCAGGACGCGTCGCGCGTGGTGGCGTGCGCATGCGTCGTCGTGGGTGCCACGAAATCATAAGCCGTATCGATCGTCGTTCCTGAAGATCCGCGCATCAGGCATGATATCTTCACGCGCAGGGGATGCGCCGACGGTGCGCGAGGGCGATATCGTGCGTGCGCATCACCATATCCGGAAGCGGGACGGCCTGCGTTGACGGCGCATCAGAGGTCGTGGGACACGGGGGCGATGCAGGCATCGACGTCGATCTCTCATCGTCGCGCGCCGCCTTCTTGCGACGTGCTTTCGATGATGCGCTCGCGCGGGCGGCATCCGCAGAGGCGGGCATCGATTGCGCGCTTCGAGACTGAAGGGTATCGCGACCTGCGGCATCGCATCACATTCTATCGATCCTTCGGACGCGGGGGCTGACGCATTGTCGTTCGACGGGTCGACGGGTTGCTGCGTCGGCGTGCATCGCCGACGTTTCCCTTATGTTCCTGGGCGACGCCGCTCGTTCGAAGCGCGGGCACGGGCGACAGCGTATATCTTGTCGATCGCGTGCTCTCCATGCTGCTGAAGCTCGACGACATATGCTCGTTGAAACCGAATGTCGCCCGATCGTGCCGCGTGACAGTCGACCTGTAATACTCGCATGTGCTCGAGCTTGTTGGGTGGACATATCCTGCCGTCATCGAGTCAAGCACGATTCGTCTGAGATGTCAAGCCTGTCTGGAGATGATGCCCTCGGATCTTCAGGTTTCCGAAGGGCGGGAAGCGCCGCGGTATGCATGCTCGGCCGACGAGCTTTCCGGGCTCTTACGCTCGGCAGCTTCTTCGGTCGGCTTTGGGGTCATCCATTGCAGGGCGACGTGTACGACGCACGCGCCATCGCAGCGCATCTCGAATCCCTTCATCGGATCGCGCGGGCGCTTAGGGCGCGTCGGCGATACGATGCGGGAGGCATCGATTTCGACTACGCGAAAGGCGGTGCGTCCTCGACGATCGGGGGCGTCCTTTCGGTCGATCTTCGACGGGCGACGCGACCTCTCTTGTCAGGCGATGATCTCGGCGAACGAAGCAGTTGCTCGCATCATGCGCGACGCGGCGCTTCGTGCATCTACCGATATTGCACGGGCGCCCGACTCGAGCGACAGTCGATATCGTTCCCATCATGGATAGATTCGGCTACGACGATGCGCTTCCTTTCCCGCGTTCGCCATCAGGATCTCCCAAGGCAGTGCAGAGCAGTCTTGCGCGGGCGCACGGCGTCCCAGTTCGCTCGTCTCCATGTTGATTACTTCCGGGCGCGAGCAGGCTGGTGCGCCAGATACCAACCTCATTTCGGTCTTGCGGCGGCCTGTCTGCATTTCACGAGCCCCTATCAGACGCTATCCCGATCTTATGGCGCACCGCCTGCTGAAGGCCGTGCTGCGGGGACGCGACGGCACGACGTCTGCGAAGGCGCGCAGCCCATAACCGACCATGCCTCTCGGCAAAGAGAGAAGGTTTGCGGAGACGGCGGCACGGGAATCGCAGGAGCTCAAGATGTACGGAAGCTTTCAGAGCATATCGGCGAGGCCGTTCGACGGCATGGTTTCGGGCGTTTCGACATCGGGGACCTACGTGCGCGTCGGGAAATGGGTGCGGAGGATTCATTGCCGATGCGCGATCTGGAATCTTCCATCTCGTTCGGCGCGCCGCATGCTCATGGGGCCGGAAGCGGTGATGTCGTGCAGCTGGGAGATACAGTGCGCATTCGCGTCGTCGCCGTCTTTCTATGCGCCGCGTGACCTTCGCTTGCATCAGACAGGCTTCACGGCATTCGCGTGCTTCCTGGAACCTCGATGAAATCGCGTCGATGCACCGCGTGGTCGCTGAGAAAGTTACCGCTGCAATGCGCTCCGAGGCGGGGCCATGCGAGGAGGATGCGCGCATGTCTCGTGAGAAGAAGCCGATCGCGAAAATCTTGGGGCGTTCCATGACTATGAGATCATCAGAGACGTTCGAGGCGGGCATCGTCCTTTCCGGGACTAAAGGTCTGTTCGCTTCGAGAAAACAACTGCCAGCTCACCGACCGTTTCGCGCTTATCCGGCATGGCGAGCATGGCTGCATGGCCTGCATATCCGCCGTATTCACGCTGGCAACATCGCGAATCGCGAGCGGATCGCGATAAGCTTCTGCTGTCGTCGTCAGATCCGCTATCTCGAGCAGAAGACGGGGATGCGGGGCATGTCATCGTGCCGATCAGCGTGTGTTCGACGCGAATAGCCCGTGTCAGGTCGAAATCGCCGTTGCGCGCGGCAGAAGCTCTATGACCAAGCGCGCCGCAGTGGCGAGCGCGATTCAAACGAAATCGACGTCTGATGAAGGTGCTCATGGTGAGGGGATGCATGTCATTGTTCAAGAGGAAGGCCAAGGCACGCCTCAGTTCTATCAGGCATGAAGAAACCGAACCGCGTCTCGCGTCTGCGAGAGGTGGCGGCAGGACGAGGCAGGCGCTGAAGGCTGGCTCGGGAAGAGCGTGAGAAACGCCTGCGTGTCGAATGGCGCATCATGTACCTGATGCCGGCTGCGACGGCGAGTGCGAAGGCTCACGCATGCTACGATCTCCTGCGACGGCGACTACCGTGGATGAGGAAGAGCCTGAGCCCGAACGGCTGAAGACCGAGCCGGGTCGAGAGTCCGGCTTAGCGGGCGCCTCAGGTCGAGTCGGAGGTTGCGACTGCGCAGCAGGCCGAGGATGACGCATCAATGTCGATTCGGCTGCGGATGCGGTCGTCATCCCCGAGGAAGAGGCGCTGCGAGCAGGAGCGCGCTGTACGGAGGGCGGCATACTATGCGGCCCGGCTGCGACGCGGCTACACGACACCTGCGCGTATTCGACTACTGCCCGGCCAGGAAGAAGACCCGATACGGAGGAGCTTACACATTCGTGACGCAGGAGACGTGAAGAGGCTTCGCGAAGGGCGGCATGGACCTCGCACGAGGACCGCTGCCACGATGGAAGGACCTCAAAGAGGCATCGGACGATTCCGCGATCTCGTTGACGTTCATGATGGTTCAAGTAAGATAGCTCGCCCTCGCGTTGACGAGGCGGCGTGCCCCTTGATAGAATTGGATGCCGAAGTTTTCATAGTCGAACGGCGGTTCGCCGTCCAGACCGCTCGGGCGGAAGCGCAGGTGCGCCGCGCCCGAAGCCTCTGATATGAAGGCGACCGGTTTCGACGCGGCAGTTTGAACCGAGAGCAGGCCGTGGTCTCTCGCACGATAAACAGGGTACCGTCAGGTTAATTGAAACTATACTGGGCGGTACGCCTTGCTGTAATTGTAGCTCGTCAGCGGGCCTTTCCCCATCCGGCGCGACGTCATTCAGAGACGCTCGCGTCACGTGACCGGTAGCGGTCGTGCGCTGAACGGAACCGGCATGGACGCATCAAGCCCGTCTGCTGAGCGTGATCGTTCGGATCGATAAGACTAAACATGAGGCCTCGAGGATGAGCTGGTATGGTTGGGTTCGACTCTCCGCCTCCACCACGCGTTCGCAGCCTGTCATCTGGATATCCCCGGTGTGGCGGGCTGTTTTCAGTTGTTGCGATTGCAACGGGACGGCGAAAAATCGCTCATATTCCTCATATTTTCATGAAATTAACCGATGATTAACAGATATGTGATCGTTATTCTCTGCGCCTCTATTCTTCTTATCAGAATGCATGCGCCACCTTTCTTGTTTGACTACGCGAAACGGCGTCATACACAAGCGCAAACGATGGAAGCGCGAACTACAGGTGACGATGTTGCGCGTCTTTCTTTTTGTGGCGTTTAACCGCGCGCCACAATACATCGTTGATTGGATAGCGCGCGGTATTATAATTCGCTCCGAGACAAAATTGAATACGACGGGGAAGGAGGCAGCCGTAAATCTCCGACGTCGCGAACATTCTCGCAGCCAACTACGGCGACGAGATGAAAATCACCAACCTAGCTCCTCAACGTAGCGCCTATCTAGCGAGGTCGAAGCCCCTCTAGGCACGATTCCTCAGCCGCTCTTCCGACGATGTCATTGAAGCGTGGGCGTACGGCCCTGTCGAGCCCACCGTGTACCATGTTTTCAGGATTATAGACGAGCAACGATACCTTCCTATGTTGTGGGTTGCGGGGAATTGCAGCATCGTCAGACGAAATGGGAATCATTGACGCAACGGCGGAAATACGGCTTCCTTACGGCGTTCGATCTCGTCGACCTTACGCATCGCGAGGTGGCGCATGGCGCAACAAGTACGTTGAAGGCGGCATAACGTCGAGATAACCGTCGCCGACATACCGCCTCCGACGACGTCGAGGTTGAGTTCAATCTTGAACGTACGTTCGCTGCGGGCACCTGCGAAGCGTTGAAGAGAAGTGGCCAAAGTGCCTTCAGCGTGTGCTCGAGGACGCTGATGTCCTCGTGCGACCTCTTTCCCGCCGCCTGCTACGATGGCGGGAAGAGAACGCTGCGACGATAATAGACGCCCCATGCCGAAGTACTGATCCGGAAGCAGGGGTTCGAACCTGACTCGTGGCTCGATGAAGAGATGATTGAGGATATTGCCCGTCATCTCTCCTTCTGCTACGATATTCGAAATCCCTCCCTGCAAGAGGTATGAGGATATTTTCGAGCAGATGGCAGGGTTTGCGACCCATCTCGCAAAGGACCATCTTTTCTTTGATGGGAATAAGAGGACCACGACCAAGGTCACGTTCGCCATGCTTTACAAGACCGGGATCACTTTCGATATCGGCGACCCGGATGATATCGAACACAACGAAACTCATCTTTGGATACGGACATTGTGACCGGCGGTCGTACAGAAGCACAACTCGCTTCTGCCACGCGAAAAACTGCATTGATCTGAACAGGTGAAAATATTTCATGATCAAGGAGGACCATTCTAAGGCCGCATACGATTGGAGAGATGCAGGCGATTCTTGGATGACTGGATAACGAGAAGCATCCCCGCGTCTATTCCTCGGCCCGTGGCCAGACGCGCCAGGCTATGAAGGTAAGGCCGGCTATGGGGATGATGCCTCCCGTCCAGTGCTGTCGGACGCCGCGATCATGAATCCCGCCTTCACGCAGAGGACCGCCGTAACCACGAGGCAGAGTATCGCGATGATTTTTGTCGCGCAAGCTATCATGCGCGAGAGCTTCGCCGGCTCCTGCGTTTCGATTTCGGCTTCCGTTGCCTGGTCGTTCAAGCTTCGCGTATCAGCGTCTATTTCGTCTGCTGCGCCTTGCTGTCGTATCCGACGTCGCGCGATATGCGGACCGCGTTCGTACGCATGCGTATCCTGCCTTCCATTCCTGCGCTATTGCCGGTAATACGAGAAATCGCCGATCTGCTCCATTGCTTCGCTTAAGACCCGATGGGGCAGGTGGACGATGCGGGTGATCGGGTTCGTGCCAGTTGAACCCTCCGCCAGTGCACGATGAGGATCTTCTTCTCCTTCAGCAAGTCGAGCGCGAACCGCTCGTCGTTTTTCGATCGCGAATTCTTCACATCGAGCTTGGGAAGATATGAAGCGGCTTCGGCTTCACCACGCTGATGCCGGGAATGTCGCAAGGGGCGTTAGACGTATTCGCGCTGCTCGTCGTTGCCGCCGGGCTGATGTAATCGTTGAGCGCTTGGTGTCGCCGAGGGCCGTCTGCACGATGGACTGCGCGAGGTTCGAGCGAGGCGCATGTTGGACGGCATATTGAGCTCCAGGATATGGTCCTGCTAGGCTTGTTGCCCGAGATCATCAGCCGATGCGGTAGCCGGCGATCAGTACGATTTCGAGCCCGCTGAACGTGATGCAGAACAGGTCGGGGGCGACGACGCGCTACGTGTCTTCGCCGTCCGCGACCAGGCGGTCGTAGATTCATCGGGAAGATCATGAGCGGCTCGCGCGCGATGTCGACGATTTCCTGCAGGACTTCTCGAGGATAGAGCGCGCCGGTCGGGTTGTTCAGGTTGATGATGACGATCGCCTTGGTGCGGGATGTGATCTTGGCACGCATGTCGTCGATGTCCGGATACCAGTCGGCCTGCTCATCGCAGATATAGTATGGGGTTCCGCCCGCGAGCGTGGCGCATGCGGTCCATAAGTAGTCGGGCGAGGCTGAGATCGTCATGCGGGTCAGGCAAGGCCTGCATGCAGAGGTTGATGAGCTGCATGGGCGCGATTGCCGATGTAGCCGGATATGTCGTTCGCTGGTGACATTTCAGAAGCTTCTTGGGCTAGGAGAATACTGCGCAGTGGCAACGCGCGCAGGCCGAGAACGGTCGCGGCATCAGAATATCCTTCGCAATCAGGAAGCTGGCGTGCCATGTCGTGAACGACCTCGTCTCGGGCGTGCAGAAGCCGGGCAGGGCGGGATTGCCGATGTTGAGCTTCAGGACATGCGTGCCGGCCTCCTCCATGCGGTTCGCCTCGTGACAGCGATCCGCGCACGTCGTAGGCAGCGTTGTCGAGCTTGGAGGACTTGCTGCGAAGAACGCCGCGCGCCTTCGGCCTGGCGACGCCGAGGCAGATTTCGTATCGGATAGGCTGAGAGGCTGATCGTACGGTTTTCATGCGGCCGATGGCATGCGAGATTCCAGGTGATCGGCTCTGTGCGTCGAGGCGGGCGTGAGCATGCTCGAAGACTCGCTGCCGACGCACTCCGTCGCTCGCCGCAGCAAAGCCAGTCTTGCGCCGAGCGCTTCCGCGAGAACAAGCGTTTCAGCGCGGGGTGATCTTACCGCTCGAGATATTACTGACTGGCTTTTTCCGAGTTGCGGCCCTGTGTCTGCGCCGTGCCACGAGGTCGACCTGGCGGAATCGCGCGGCCGTCATCGCCCTCGCGCAGGCGGATGCGAGGTTTTCTTCCATGGGCGTGTCTTCAGTTCAGTGGTTAAATTGAACACTTGCAGGAAGAACTATGATTCGTGAGCAAGACCGCATTCGGTGCGTTTCGTTTAAGTTCAGATATACAAGGTTTCTACGAACTTATAAAGGGACAATGCGAACGCATTCGACGTGCCATGCGCTTCGTTTCATGTCGCATGCGGAAGGGAGGATCGTCGCTGAATCGGATCTCTTCTTCCCGCGCGCGTGGTATGTGTTTCAAGTTCTGTCGCCGCGCAGGAAGCTAATGCAAACGTTCCGACTCTTTCACCGGGAAAGACGTCCAAGCCTCGAAAACTATGCGGTTTGGTACGCATTCCCATCGTCGGGTTGCGTTGCTGTTCTGCTTCTTTTTCTGATGAGCGCCAGCCCAGCGATGACAGGCGTACGACCTTATCAATCGTCATATCATCGTGGTGGCGCCCGTCGGCGTTCGTGCGCGTCCCCTGCGTATGGGGCCTCGCGAGGTCTGTCATCGTGCGGTGCGACGGTGCCGTTTATCTGGTTCTTGCTGTATTTTTGACGCTCGCATTTTTCGGCCTTGGCGCCTTCTTGCGCCGGCAGACCGATCCTTCTTTCGTTCGTTCCTTGGGGACTCGCATATTTCATCTGCCTTCGGCGTTGGGCCAGATGACTCATCGCGTACTTGTGAACTCGCCTTCAGTTCTGCTTCGTGCTCGACGTCATCGGCGATCGCGTGTCGGTTTGGGGCGCGACATTCCGCGAGCATCGCGTATATTTTGCATGGTGGCGCCTTCCTGCGCGGTGTGCTGGTGGGACGACCGGTGCCGGCTAAGATGGTCGCGCGGGTTTCGGAGGACATGCCAGGGATGCGGGGAATGATGCGTCGCTATCGATTCACTGTCTCTGACTCCGTCAATTCGCTCTGTAAAGGCTTCTGCGGCTTTGCGGGCTTGCGACCAGGCAAGGGCGAGAACCGCAAACCCGAAGATGAAGATGCCGAATGCAGCTCCGCAGAAGTTGCCAGCAGATAACGCATTCCGAATCCTACAGGCTGCATACGGTGGGTAAAATATACGCGGCAAGGCGCGGAAACGGTGCGGACTGACGGAATAGGCGAGGGTGAATCGAGCGGAAACGGGCGTTATGTGAAGACTTCGATCGTAATAGATCCTTTGCTGCAGGTATTCGCCGACGATGCGTGCGATGGCCATGCGTACGAAAACGCCGATGCGATCGCGCTCAAGGCGGCACCCTTCCGGTCATGATGTCGAGATGATGGACGTCCGTGAACTGCACGTACGACATCAGATGCGAACACGATAGCCATGAAGTACACCGATGAGGAACAGAAAAGGGTTTCTGACCGCTTGATCTCCCTCCGTTTCTCGCGCTCATCCGGCGGGCTTCATGTAATCGTTCAGGTTTTCATCAAGCTAGTCATGAGACTCAGTCCAGAACGGGTCAACGTGCACTCAAGCACTGGCAGATGGCTATGCAGAGATTCAACGTCAGGTTGGCCGCCCACCTCGATGAGCCTATAGATGCTGCCTCGTAGCGCCTACAGCCATGACAGATCGCCTTGCGACATGTCGCACGCCGCACGGGCGGCTTTCATGCGAAGGTTCTTCTGCGCTACATATGCCGCCTTTCGTCTGTAAGATATATCATGCATTACCGTACAGTATGCGATATGCATTGCATAGTGTCAAATATATTGCAAAAAATGAAATAGAAGGGTATTCTTTTGCTCGCGTGAAGGCCGACGATGCGCGCAGCACGTGGGGCGTTGCTTCCGAGCGCTAGGCATTGCGCACGCACGCTGAGCGTCATGCGCCGCGTGCACCTTGTCAATCGGACGCCGCGGCGTTGTGCATTTCATGTCTGCATACGATGCGTCGCATGCGTGGGCGCGTGCGGCATCCGTCTGCGGGGTGGTGACGAACGTCTGGTCGCATCAGGCCGTAACAGTCGTTTTCGCATGACAGAAGGAGCTTGAACATACCGAGCATCCGTCCATCGGTCATGGCTCAGAAGCGAAGGTACGATCAGCGCCGCGCAGTGCGGCATGTGCCTGACGCACAACGGCGTCGTGCGTCACGCCCTGGCGTCAGGTGCGCGAGGCGTCGAAGGTCTGGGAAGGTGTCGCGGTGCGTTTCGGCTACGATGCGGCGGTGGATGCCATGGTGCCGAAGCGCTCACCTGGCCAGGGTCTACGTGCGCGTGTGGCTCCAGCGAAGGCGTGCTCAAGGTGGGCGATTCCATCATGTACGTGCTCGTGGCGCCGATATTCGTCCGCACTGCGTGGATGCTCTGCAGAAGCTCGTCAGAAGGATCAAGAACGACTTGTCGTGGGCAGAATCTACACGCGTAAGAAGCGTACTCGTATTTGCGGTCTCGTTTTCGGGGATCGCCATCGCCCGCGTGTTCGCCGCGCGGGCGTGAATCGACGTCGAAGATGTAGAGAGGCGAGCGGATGCCGAGGCGTGCGTTCGCCATGCGTCATATGAATCGACGGCGAAACCCCTCGTTCGTTCGTATGCCATAATGCGGCTTTCATGTTCAGACGCGGGGAAGAAGGGCCGATGTGAGAAGAAGAAACGGGCGGGCCAGACCGTACCCGGCCGCCGTCGAAGGCGCGCCTCCAGAATCCGGAGGCAGGCGATCCGGACGAATGGGTTCGCGCTGCTGCCTATAATCGTGTTCCTGGTGCTCTATATGCGGTCGGGCGTGTACTTCCAAAATACGTCAGGCCCATCGACGAGCAGATGAATACGGCAGTCTCGGTCGTCGTGGCGTTCATGGTCGCTCTGGCCGTGGCGCTCGTGCAGAACAGGTCGCTTTCGCTTCGATGAGAAGATCCGTCATTGCGCGCGCGGCATGGGACCGCTATGTCATGCTGGCTACCTTCGGAGTGTTCAGCGGTTTGGCGCGCAGCCGGCGGGTGCGGAAGCACAGCGAACATGATGCTTTCGGTGTCGTCGGTTTCGCCATTCGGGGCTCTTCATATGCCGTATCATCTCAGCACGATAGGCTGAAACACGGGCACAGGTATCGGTCTTGGCTCCCATTGCGTCGCCGTGTCTGGCGAATGCCGATCTCAACCTTACGTTTTGCGTAGCGAAGCCATCGCGTGTTGACGTAACCTCTGTTCATCTCCGGTGACAGTCGCATCCACAAAAACCGGGCGCGGCCCTCAGGATAAGTTCTACACGAAACATGATCATATTCCGTGGCGCTCGTTTCCATAGTTGTCATCGCCGTCGTCGCGTCTTCTTGGCGCCCACCGTCTGTGGGCGCCCACGAGTTCAGCCGGTGCTCGCCATGCCGTGCCGTGCTCATCTCGCCCGCCAGCCGGCAAGGAGCGATTAGCTACTGTGGTGTTGACGATCCGGCATTCATGCTGCTGACGGGCGTTGCCGCGGCACGCTTTCCTTCGTAGGCGTTCGTCCATGGGTACCGGCGCGACCGGCATGTTCCGAAACCATGATCGTGACCATCCTGGTCATGACCGTCAAAGCACTTATCATACGTCAGCACGGCGGGTTCGCGGCCATCACTGCAGTTCATCCTGGCGCCCCATGGGCGCAAGGGCGGCATAGCGGGCATCCGGCCTGCTCGTCTTCCTGCTGGACGTCGCGGCGGCAGGCTGCGGTCGCCATGATGGCGGGTTCTGTCCATAAGCAGATCAGCGAGGCCGGCGTGTTCTCCGCGTGAGCGCATCGCTGCTCGACCGTGGTCGTGCATCGGTCGGGCATCATCCCGTACGGCGCTCAGCTTCAGAGTCGGAGCAGGCATCGCGGGCATCTCGTCGGTGTCCGCTCATCCCATTCTCGATTCTATCCGATGTTGCTTGCGGTGGGCATGGTCGTCTACATCCTGACCTGACGGCCTGAAGTTCGGGCGGGAAAGCGGCTGCTTCGAGCGCGACCCGCGCGTAACCGCGCCGCCATGGCGCGAAAGCGGCACCTCGGATATGCGTGACGATCGGCTCGAGCATGCACAGGCATGCGCCCGTGCATCGCGCGGCCTTGATCTGCATATGCGCGTCGAAGGCTGTGACGCTTTCGCACGACGGGGTCGATGTGCGCAGCGATTTTCGCGCATGCGTCGCGTGCGGGCGAGGCGTTCTTTCCAAGGAGCTGCTTGTACGTGCCTGCCGCGTCAAGGGGCGATCGCGCCTGTCGCCTCGTTCCCCGGCCGGTCTGGGCGAGATTCGTTTCTGCTGGCGGCTTCCGGTTTCTCGTCACGCTCCTCGAGCGAAAACCCCGTGGTGGCAGCCCTGCTCGCCGATGCGATGGAACGTGCGCGGAGGATCCGCAGGCTTGCAGGGATCGTCGCGCGCATGACCCTACTGTCCAAGCGATGCGCGCGCGATGCTGGACGAGGCGATGCATGATGGCCGGCGGCCCGACGTGGTCTATCTGGACCCGATGTTTCCCGAAGCGCAAAGATGCTGTGGCGAAGAAGCTTCGGCTGATCCAGCGGCTCGAAGCTCCCTGCGACGACGAATCGACGCTCCTCGACGCCCTTGACGGCGGAGTCCACGCAAGGTCGTCGTGAAGCGTCCGCTCAAGGCCGTTCCTCGCGGGCAGGAAGCCTTCCCTGCGAGCCTGCGGGCAAGACGATCCGCTACGATTGCTACGTTCGGGCGCGATAGGGTCCTACACATACGTTACGGTCTCTTCAAAGGGCTTGCGCTCGTCGTGCAGTCTGGATGGTTTCGCGTCCGGGGCTGCGTAGCCGATCGGCATGAGCAGCACGGGCACGATGGATCCAGGCAGATCGAGACGCTTCGTTCTCCGGGAATTGGGAAAGAGATTGACCCAGCAGGGTGCCGAGCCCCGCCTCGGTGGCCGCGAAAGCATTATGTGCGAGCCACGATGCTCGCATCCTGCTGCCGGCATGGATTCCTTCCTCAAGCGGGTTCTTCGAGTCCTCGTCTGCGTCGTAGGCGATCAGGGCGCGACCGGGGCGCCGAACCGGCATCGTGTGAGGACCGTCCACGCTTTTCAAGCGCCTCGCGCTGTTCAGGACATAGATGCGTTTGGGGTTGGAGGTTCTTCGCGGTCGCGATATTTCCTGCTTCAAGGACGGCGGAAAGCTTTTCGGGTTCGACAGGAGCGTCCGAGAACTTCCTGACGGAACATACCGCTGCGCGGCGAGCTCATAATTCCATTGCTTTTGCTCCTTTTCGTTCATGCGACAGGCAGCCTTCGTAAACCGTCTTTCTTGCTCGATGCGGCTTTTTCCTCTGTCCATTCTAACGTCGATTGTCTGTTTGGGAGATGATCAGTTTCCTCGATGCGTCTCCGTATTCCGCTCTGCGCAGAACGGAATCGTCGCTTCTCCTTTGGGCCGAAGGCGTTCGTCCGCATCGCTGATCGCCTACGTAAAGGCGCTCTGGTGCGTAGAGTGCCATGCATGGCATGCGAGAAAGGTGCCGCAGCGCATGCGACGTTAGACTCGATCTACGGAGGAGGGCATCGAAGAGGTTCGCCCTGATTGCTGCGGGAGCGCTGCTGGGTGCCCTGATGGCGCTTTCGCTTACGGCGTGCGGCGGATCCCTCGTCGCGTGATGGGATGGCGGCGGAAGCCGATCGCGTTTCTTTCCGTGGCGTGCTGGAAGGCGTTTTGTGCGATCGGCGGCAGGGAAGGATCGAGGGGTCATGTGCTCGAGGAGCTGCATTTGATTCGCGTGCGATATCTGGGTTGGGGACTGTTAGCGCCTGGGGTGTTCCGCGTTCTGCACCGATGTCGCACTGAATGCCATCGGATCGCTCTTGCCGTCCTCACTGAATCCAACAGGGATCGGCGCTCTCCGTGCTTCCGTGCTGTCGGCGATCGCTGCGCTTGCGGCCCTCGTGTTCGTGGAGCGACGCCTCGGTGCCGTCGTGGATCATCCGGCCGTGCTTTTGGGTATCCGCTGCAATGGCATGCGCATCGACGCCGCTTCTGTTTTTGGGACAGTCGCTCGCGCCGGTCGCGCTGGAGTCGGGGCCATAGGTTCAGGTATGGGAAGCGCGGTTCTCTGGGTCGGCTGGGGCATTCGGTATGGGGTTGTCCAAGAAGATGTTGAGCTGCGTACGCGCCGGCTTCCGGCGTTGGCGGCGGCCCGTGCTCATCCTTATCGCTTCATCCATGTCGGGCGTCGTGAGCATCGTTCGTCGCGCTTCTTCCGATCGCGTCCGTTGCCATCTGCAGCGTTCTGGCAGGCGCTGCACGCATGCAGGTTCTCGAGCTCCGATGCCATCATGCTTCCGACGTCGCTGCGGCGCATGACGCGGCTCTTGTCGAAGCCTGCGCGTGTGTCGAGGCTCTTCGGGCGCAGCGGCTGGGGCGTGCTGCTCGCATGCCTCGCCGCCTGCGTCGCCGGTGGATTCTGAGCAGCCGGCCGATGATGCGTCGGGGCTCCAAATCGTCATGATCGCGGCGGCCGTGCTGATGCTTGTCGTGAGCATGGTTTCGGTGTCGGGTCCGCGGCGGATATCGGTTTCGTTCGTGTTCCGGTGGATATGCCCGCTTCTCGTAACGGCTTCGCGGCGCTCGCCGTATACGGCGATTCGTTCGATCCCTTACATCGCCAACGGCATCTCGCTTGCCGCCCGTTTCGCGTTCTGCACGATAACCCAGATACGCGCGCGCTTCGCCGCGGGCTTTCCACGGCAACGCAGTCGTATGGATGGGGATGGATCTGCGTGCATGCGGGCGATCTGCTGGGCGTCACTGCGTTGCTGGTTCTCGCCGCTCGTGGCTGTGAGATGAAGCGTGCGCGTCGCGACGTTTGCGATCGCAAGCATCGGCACTGGTCTTCTGCACCATGCTCAGTAACTAACGACGATTCGTGTTTCAAGGTTCGAGCTCGGCTTCCGAGGGGCGACGTTCGAGCGGGGAGTTGCGGGTTCGTTTGGCGCCGCCGTTCCATCGTCCGCCGATGGCGATGAGGACTGCGACCGCCGCGCACCGATGCTTCGGCCGATGCGGGCATGGCCGCTATGGCGACAGGTATGCGGCATCCTCATCGAGCATCGGCTCGCGGAGCTTTCGGCGGAGTCTGCGTGACCCAGCGCGAAGACCGAGTGTTCGTCCTGCTTATGCGGCCGATCGTGCCCTATATCGCGATGAGCTTTCCATCTCGCGCGATACCGTGGCGACGCATGTCAAAGCATATCTACGTGAAGGCCGACGTCCATTCCCGTCAAAGAGCTGCTCGATCTGGCGCTCTGATGCAGAAGGGATCGAACAGGCGCGATGACGGCAGCTGCTCTGCCTCCTCTTGCATCATATAGGCGCGTTGTTCTTTGGGTTTCTCCATACCGCAAGATGACGGGCTGCGTACGACGAAATCGCATCCGCTTCCTGACGAGAACGAGATGCGATTCGTCATGCGAGAAAATCACGCAGTGCGCCGTGCAGGAGGATGCGCGTCGCCTGCTTCCCGCCCTGAGAGGGACGGTTCGTTGAGCGATGCCGCAGGCATGTCTGGCGGCGATGCGTGCGAAGCAGCCGCAGCGTCCTGCATTGACGCCGGTGAATTCGGCTCGGATATCCGTGCGGATAGAAGCCGCCCCTGGTCGTTGCCGCAGACGTAGAGGCCCTTCGATGACCGTGCCGTCCTGACGCAGCGCACGGCTGTCGGTGTCGGTCACGATGCCGTTGATGGTCACGAGAGGTGCCTGTCGTGCGGATGGCGTAGAAAGGGAGCCGTATCGACGGTGCTGCAGCGATAGGCCGCCTTGCCGTAATCGACGTCGCCTGAACCGCGATGCCTCGTTGTAGCGCTCGACGGTGGCGAGGAAGGCCTTCTGGTCCGCTTCATCGGAGAACATGATCTTCGCGAGTTCCTCGAGCGTGTGCATTTTCTTGGGCGTGCCATCGTCGAGGCGCGGCTGCATCCGAGAAACTGTCGGATGATCCTTGCTCGCTGGCTTCGAGATCGTCACGTCGACGTTGAACGCGCTGCCGATCGAGGCGGGACGGGAGCCAGGCGCAGCATCCTCCGGTGTCGAAGCGCTGGATGTCTTCCCAATACGTGCCGTCGAACACCTGCTGAATCCCTTTGGGTCTGGCGCGTGCCCTGGGCGTAGATCTCAGGATAGGTGGAATCCTCGTTCATGAGCGCTCGCCGTGCACGTTCACGCGCAGGAAGGGTTGGCTATGCGGGAAGGAAGGCGGCATGCCCGTGTCGGGACCGATCTGCTCGGTGTCATCGGTGATGCCGCGGTTCCAGACCATGGCGCCTGCGCTTCTTCCCGGTATGCGCCCGCCCAGGCGCCATGCGGATGCCGTCGCCGGATTCCGTGGTGGCTGCGGTGCTGGTGCAGTACCAGGGCGTCAGGGACACAGATCCTCGAGCCATTGCGGCGGTTCGCGCCGTAGCCGCCGGTGCAGACGATGACTCCCTTCGCCGCGTTGTACCGGCGGTACTGGTCTTTGTTGACGTGCGAGAACGCCCGTGACCTTTCCTGATCGTTCTGGACGAGGCTGCTCGCCCGTGGTCAGGAAATCGATCGTGCCTCCTGCTTCGAGGAGAGATCGCATGACCTCGAGTGCTGGTACATATGATGTGGGGCCTTGCGGGATTAGTGCCGCTCATGACCGGATTGGTGCACATCGCGGGGTAGTAGGCTTCAGGGTCTGTCAGGTGCATGCCATTCGAAAGGGAAGGTCATGCCGGCAGGGGTTTCGGTGTCTTCGAGCCAATCCATGAACTCGCCCGACTTGTCGCACCCAGGTGCGCCAGAGCGCCGTGCATTCGTCGCCGGTCTGGGTTTTTGCGCGTGGTTCGCCGAGACATAGGGATGTCGGGGTGTGCTCGCCCGCATGGCGCGATCCGATTGCGCCCACCGCCTCGCGTGCCGAGGCGACCTGTTCAGCCCTTTTCGAGTGACGACCTGCGAAACCCTGCTGCTGGGCGGTCATAGCGCGCATGAGGCCCGGCATTGCCGGCTCCCACCACCACGAGGTCGTAGTCGACGGGTTTCGCGATGTCGGCGATGGGTTCAGGGCGTCGCGCCATGTACAGCGCTTGGTTTCCCTTCTCGTCTTCGCTCGCCTGCTTCGGTGCACGACGGCAGGGCTGGCGGCGCCGGCGCTCCGATGGCGGGCGATGCCGCCGAGCTTGAACAGATCGCGACGGCTCGCGGATATCTTCATGCGTTTCCTCCGCACGCATCGGGCTTCTTTTCAATCTCGATGCGTATCCGGTCATGCCGTGCGCTCGTCGAGGCGCACGGCTTCAACGCTATGCGACGATAGGCATGGACTCGGCTGCCTGCATCGCGCGCATTCGGGTATTTTTCTCGCCGAAAATGAGGTGATGGCATCTGAACAGGGTATTCTCTTCGGTCGCGGCGATGTCGATTGCGACCAAGGAATGCCGCGATGGAAAGCGCGCATGCGATGCGTCCCCTTCATCATGTCGTCCGTGAGCGCACTGGCCATGACGAGCCTCGCGAGTGCTCAGGGTCTTCGTCAGTATCGTGCGCGGCATGGACGGTTTAGGACTGCGTAGGCGCGCGTACGGCGGCATTGTGAGCCGGGGACGATTGCTCGTCTCGCGCGCGGAGCGCATAATGAATGCGGCTCCATCGCGACGGCCGAGCTGCATTGCGCTTGCGCATCGATCGACCTTCTCCAGCCGAAAGGAGCTTCATGGCCGTGAGATCCGTCGGTACCAGTGTCCTCGTGCGGGGGCACGATGCGCTACGACGGCGCATCCGGCGAGGCTCGTATGCGATTTCTGCGGGACGGCGCATCTTCCGTCCGACATAGAGGCGATCTACGCCGCGCACGGCGAGGCATCGGCCGACGCGTCTGCCGAGAGGCCTCGCGCCGTGCCGAGGCGGGGACTCTGAGCGAATCGAGCAGATGGCTTCTGGATCGGGCGCAGCCGTCTGCGTGACCGACGAAGTCATCGCCGGGCCGTCGATGCGCAGGGCGCCGACGGCGCAGACGATCCCATCGCCTCGTTTCTTTCGCGCGTCATGGAACGAATCGGACGCGCGGGACTTCGATCGTTCACCTGCTCGTCGCAGGGCAGTCCGACCCTGCGACGCGACGACGGCGGTTTCGAGTGCCCGTACTGCGGCAATACCGCGGTCGTGCCAGGCACGTTCGTCGAGACGGCGCGTCCCGACCTGGTCGTCCCGTTCAAGGTCGACAAGGCTCGGCGACCGCAGCGCTTACCGCCCATTACAAGAAACGGTTTCCTTCGAGACTTTGCCGACGCCAATCGCATCGAGCACATCAGGGGTCTACGTGCCGTTCTGGCTATACGATGGGACGGCCGAGGAAGCGAGACTTCGAAGCGCGCAACGTTCGCACGCATCGTTCCGGGGACGGAGGATAACCGAGACCGACGTCTATTCCGTCTATCGCGCCGGAGAAGTCGGCTTCGCGCGTTCCTGCCGATGCGTCGGCGAAGATGCCTAACGGACACGCGGATGCCATCGAGGCCGTTCGACTACGGATCCTCGTGCCGTTCTCGCTCGCCTACCATGCCAGGATACCTGGCCGAACGTTTCGACGAGGATGTGAGGCGTGCGCATCGCGCGCGTGCATGGACACGCATGCGGCGGTCGCTCGAGGACGAGCTGCGTGCATCCGTGCGCGGCTATGACGAGGTGCGGTCAGGGTCGCTTGGATGCGCGAGTGCGCGTGGAATCGGTCTCCCAGGCGCTCTCCCGGTCTGGATGCTGCTGTACGCGTTGGCAGGACGGAATTACCTTTTTCGCCATGAGACGGCCAGACCGGACGCCTCGTGGGCGATCTGCGTGTCGCGAAGGTCGTGCTTTGGTTCTTCGGGCTTTTTCGCCGTGCTCTGCTATGGTTCTGTCGGGGCTTGATTTCGGGTTCCTCCAGTTCGACGACACGCTTGCAGAGCATGCTCGTGGACGCAGGGCTTCCTATCGTGGGGCGGCGTCCATCTGTGCGGTGTCTGCTCGCAGATGAAGACCGCGCGCGAACGGAGCGAAGCGCACGAATACATAGATGCGGACGGGCTCGAGCTTTCCGCATCGCAGGACACGTTCATCGAGACGAGGCGGTCGAGCAGGCATCTTGACTGACGGCATGGTGCGTCCGTGAAGCCGGCTTCATCGGAAGCCTTATGAGGAGGAATGACACTGGGACTTTGAAGGCGGGCGCAGGGCGTTTGGGCGGCGTGCTCGCCGATACCTGGCGCGAGTTCTTCTATTGCGATTCGCTTCCCCCCGATGTGCTGGCGGCGAAAGGCGTCAAGCGGATATCCGATCGCGGGCGCAGCTCCAATACCAAGGGCGAGAGCAATGTCATCTCCGACGGTTCGATCATCGCGGTCAACGAAGGCCAGTTCATGGCATCATCGTCGAGCAGGGGCCATCGTAGATGCCTGCGGCGAGACGGGTCAGTTCGTTTTCGACCAAATCCGACCGAACCGTCGCTCTTCTTCGGACAGGACGGTCTGGGCGATCGCTTCCTGAGACCTTCGAGCGCATCGGCTCGCGTTTCACCTTCGGCGGCGATACCGGCAAAGACCAGCGCGTCTACTTCTTCAATAAGAAGGAGATCGTAGAGCAGCAAATGCAGCACCGCCTCTCCCGTGCCGTTCCGCGTGGTCGATGCCAATATCGGCCTTGACGATGGATATATCGGTGCGCTGCAACGGCGATATTCGTATCGCATCGTGGATCCGATGCTTTTTCTAAAGAACGTATGCGGCAATGTCGAGGAGCCCTATACGCGCGACAACATCGATTCCCAGCTCAAGAGCGAGCTTTTGACGGCTTTGCAGCCGGCGTTCGCGCGCATCTCTGCCATGGGCGTCCGTTACAGCGCGGTTCCGGGACCCATACGGAAGAGCTCTCCGCGGCTTTTGACACGAGGGTCCTATCCGAAGTGGTCCGACCTGCGCGGCATCGAAGTCGCTTCGTTCGGCGTGAACACGATCGCGGCATCGCCCGAGACGAGCCATGAGTCAAGAGCTGCAGAAGGCCGCGGTCATGCGCGATCCGACGATGGCGGCCGCGAACATCGCGCGGCGCAGAGCGATGCCATGCGCATGGCGGCTTCCATGAGAACGGTGCCATGATGGGCTTCATGGGCATGGGCATGGCGAACGCTATCGGCATGAACCCTCAGGGCCTATCTACGGCCAAAGGCGGCGGGCAGAACGTTCGCAGAGCCAGTACGCCCGAGGCGCCTGGCGGCGATTCGGCGCGCGGTTGCAGGCGCGGCAACGGCGAAGTAAAGGGCTGGGCCTGCGTGCGGAACGCAGAACACTGCAAGTTCTGCAGCAACTGCGGAAAGCCCAAGCCCGAACCTGCGGCGGCGAATGGTTGGACCTGCGGTTGCGGCGCAGAAGACCGGAAAGTTCTGCAGCAACTGCGGCGCTCAGAAGCCCGAGACGCCCGGCACCTGGTCGTGCCCGACGTGCGGTACCCAGAACACGGGCGGCTTCTGCGGCAGTGCGGCGGCCCGCGTCCGTGAACCGAAAGGCGGCGGCATACCGCTTTCGCCGGCTTCCTCTGGGAAGGCTGGTCGTAGAAGGCGCGGCTGAGCGGTGGATGCTCAGGGCCGCGTTCGTCTTCGACGTAAGACGTCTACTCATATCGATGAGGTCTTCGATCATGGCATCAGGGAAGCTCGCCGTCGAGGCGGACGGATACCAGTTCTTCTTGTTCATGTGGTATGGCGGGCATGATGTCCGAGGACATGCGGAGCACAGGCGCATCGTCGGGATCGACCTTCGTTCAGGATGAAGCAGGCTCGGTGCCTTCAAGGCCCTAGGCGGTCGGGCGGCACATCCATGACCACGCCATTACCACCTGCGATTCGCATCGTTTCGCAGCACGGCGTAGTTCGGCCATTTCGTCCACATGCGTTCGGGGTTCGGTTCCGTAGGCTTCTTTCGCGTATGCGAATAGCTCCGACGGCTTCGTGATCGCATCCTCGGATTTTCTCGACCCTGGTGCTCGTGATGGCAGCCGCCGGCCCGTGGTGTGGCCTTTGATGATATGAGGGAGGTCTCCCAGAGGTGACTCTTGACGGCTTCGTCGGCATCGCCCGAAAATGGACGTATAGATTTCGACGTCCTTTACTTCTGCATGCCCTCGATGGCGGGCATGCCGATGCCGCCGCAGATGACGGTCGTCACCCCAAGGCCGAGCATCGTTGCGATCTGCGCGCATGTCCTTCGCCTTCGTCTTCGATGACGCGCGAAGCCGTGATCGCTGCGTTTTCGACATCGTAGATCTTGTACTGGGCTGCATGGCGAAATGCTGGTCGATGTTTTCCGTTGTCGTAGAGGGATCGGCGTGGTCTCCGTCGCGAGCGCTCCTGTCCGTTCGTTTGATGACGTCGTCATACTAACGCATCGATCTACGCCATTCGCCACAGGGAAAGCGCGCGGTGCACGCGAGAGTTCAACGGGCTTTTTCTGCGTGCTTTCGGATGTGCGATCCGATATCCATGAAAACGGCGATGCGCCATGCGCATCGCCGTTTACTCAGCGAATCGGAGGGATGTTACGGTACGCTTTACGTGCGTCACTCATGGCGTTCGGCTTCCCTGCTTCTCTTTGCGGTATTCGGCGAGCAGCTGGTTATAGGTGGCGCCGTTGCGTTTGATGAAGTGCGTGATGACCGCCGTGACGATTGCCAGAATCACCAAGAATGTCACGGCGAAGCTGGCCCACGCCCAGGGGTTGTCCGTCGGAAGCCACGTTCCGACGTACGCGCAGCCGGCCAGCACCGCGAAATAGGTGAGGCCGAAGCCTGCTAGGCGTGTCGGATAGCCCATGCGGCTGTTCAGACGGAAGTTGAACCAGAGGCTGCTGGAGCAGGCCGCCTGCAGCGCCGGCGGCGATGATGAGTCAGGCACATGATTTCGTCCTGGTTTATTCCATCGAACGCGCAACCGATGGCTATGAGGAGGACGAGCATGATGACGGCAATGCCGCTTCCGGAGAAGAATCCCTGTGCGATCAGGCTCTTCGTGGTCAAAGGTGGATGATGTCGAAGACCTGCATGTCTTCAGGATCGTGTGTTTCGAGTATCGTACGGCTTCATGGCGGGTCCTTTCTAGGCGAGCGCACCGAGCTTGCGGCGAATATCAGGGCGTAGCTTCGCGTCACGACGACGCGAGATCCTCCGTCGAGCTCGAGGATGAGACGGCTGTTCGGTTCGAGAACGATCGACGACCACCTGTCGAGTTGGCGAGACCCGGCGCGAGATGCCGCATGAACTCGGTGCCTTCGAGCGCCTGTTCGAGCTCGTAGAGACGCAGCGGGAGATTCGAGGTCGTTCCATCCATGGTCTGATGAATGCGCGCCGCTCGGTCGTTTCCATGAGAACCTGGTCGAGCGAGGATGATCTTCTGCGAGATATCGCCATTCGGGAGCATAGCCACGAGACGTCCCGTATGGCGGCGCACAGGCCTCGACGAGCCGCGAGGCGCGCGGATCGCCAGGAGAGGAGACGATGTCACCTCGATTTCGCGCCGTCGAAAGCTCTTCTTTCAGCTGATGTTCATCATCTGATCCTTCGCTTCGATGCATGTGCAGTGCTCGGACGTCCTTGCGAGCATGAATATGCAAGGTACGGTATCGGGAATGAGCGCAGGATTCTGAGTTGCATGAACGGTATGCGCGACCCGCACCGAGATGCGTGCGGGGATATCTGATTGCATGGGAAAGGTTCGTTTTCTCAACGAAGCTTCAGTCGAGCTGCCGATGCGGCCCGGCTGTCGCTCGACATTCGTCTATTCGTCAACAATCTATCTAGATGCTCCGCGTATGCTACAATCCGTATTGCGTGTCGTACGGAAAAGACGTATATAGAAGCTATAGCGGAACATAAGCTACCGGTCGCAATGAGGCTTGCCTCGTCATGAAGTTGAGTAGTGAGCTGGTATGCTCACCAGAACGGTCTTACGAAAACGGACGCATTTCCTGTATTTCCTGCGTCAGGGAATGGCCAATGAGCAGTCTGATGCATATGGAAACGCTTTGGACGAGGTGGAACGACTGGCAGCGAAATATTGCATAAGTGATGGTGACTATCCGACGGATGCGATTCGGTGCACGTACGGTTTTCCTTCGCAGGCACGAGAATCTCCCAGCTATCCAGAGAATAATTGTTTGGGTCGTTTTGCCCGAGGGTGAAGCAGGTTCTGAAAGCGATATAGATGCTTCGCTTGATTCTCGATCGCTCGCATCCATTCGGTCTGTACGATCTCGTACGTTTTTCAGAAAGGCTGTCGGGCAGGCAACAGGACGTGAAGTAGATGCCATAACAGCAGATGACATAAAGAATGAGAAACTTGGCGCGCGCCATCGACATGGAGGGTATAACGATTTATGAGCGTAGGGAAAAACGACCTTTTTCGTGTTCGGGGAATGTACGATGTGGTTACGCGAAACGTTAGTTCAGCGGAAGCGTGTGAATATAACGAAAGGATCAATTCATGTCGCCTCGAACTACTACGGATGAACTTATCGCAGAAGGCTTTTCCAATAGGGTACTGCGCGTTACAGAGGAAGGTGGAGGATTGCCTGAGCTATTCGGGGCTACGCAGTTCAGGTTGCGCGAGATGAGCGGTTTGCAGCCGTCTCTTGCACGCCTATGGAACAGTTGACATGGGTATTGTTTGGGATGTGCGCGATTGAGTTTCGAAACTTGCTGAAGGGTGCAAACGGTATTTGAGACGAACAGGAATCGACTTGATGCCGACATGGAAAATGGCCTCGCCTGAAACGGGTTCCGCATTGACAGACGCTGGCTTCGAATTTCGAGACGCAGCGTTTTTCAGTGAGAGTTACATTGCCGTTCAGCGTATCCTGTTCTCTCCGCGACGCCCGCTTATAAACGAGCGCAGTAGATGCGCATAGTTTCGATAAGATGGCTGCATTGAAGCGCGATGCTGATGGGAATGTGAGATCGCGTCGTGCAAGGAAAGCGGTCTCGTTTCGAGGAGCGGGCAGGCGAGAAACGAAAGAAGCCTGGATATTCGAGGTCTTCATGAGGGTGTTGAAAAAGGGAGCGTTCCATGACCGGAACATTGAAGAGGGTTCTTGCGCTCTGCGCTCTGGCAATGGCTGCGCTTATCGTATGCGCTGCCGTGCCTGCGAATGCGATGGCGATAGACGATGATGACACGCGTGTGACTCCGCATGGAAGCAGTCTACCATCTGTATAGGATTTGACCGGTCTGAACCAAAGCATCATCCATCAAAGAGACGTCGTATGGAAAAGTAGGAAACAGGCATCTGCGCGAGATATGCGCGAAGCGGTATGGGGGCGGCTCGTCACTCGCATTCGTCGGGCTGGCGGTCATCGGGCGGATCCTGGTGGTATCAGTATTCCGATGGAAGCTACCCATGGGATTGCTGGGAGAAAGATCGGCGGTTCTTGGTATCACTTACGATGAGGGATGGCTGAGATGGATACGGGTTGGCTTCGTGGCGACGGCGAATGGTATTACCTCTCGACCTCCGGCGAGATGGCGGTCAGTTGGGGAGAAGATACGTGGCACCTGGTGTCACTTCGATAGCAACGGCTGCATGGAAACCGGTTGGCTCCGCAGCGGCGGCGATGATGGTATCATGAGCGGATCGGGCGTCCTCACACACAGGCTGGCGGTCGATCGCATCGGGCGTGCTCATCTGCTGCCGAAACGGCATGTATTCGGACACGTGGATCGAGAATTACTATCTGGGTTCTTCCCGCCATCGCTCGGATTGCCGGACTCCTGACGGAGTGCGATCGATGAAAACGGGAAAAAGATAGTAAAGAAAGCCAAAAGAGCCTGTGGAGCCGACGAGACCCGAAGGCCGACGGAGAATCAGCGGCGCCGCGAAGTGCCGGCCGCGACATGAGTTTTCGTTCGCCTCGTGCATGACGCAAAGGCGAGGACATTCAACCTATGCAGGCTGGCGGATGGTTTGCGCGATGGGACGCGCGAGGCAATGCGGCGCGATCTGCTAGTTCGTGAGGATGCGGAAGTATTCCGCATCCGTGCGAGGCGATCTTGGGCATGGGCATGGCATCGATGAGAAGCCTCGTTCGGTGTCGCATTCCGAATAGACCGCGGTAATAGAACTGCTTCGCATCTCATCGGGTATGGCACGAGGACGATATCGCTGCTCAGGCATTCCTTCAGCATGCCAGGCCTTCCGACGCGATCCGTTGCTGTCTTGGAAGGGGGTGGATGCGTTCGGAAGCCGCACGTGGACGATCACGATCTGCTCAAAGCGTATGCGAGGCCTTCAGAGCGCTGGAGTCTAAATGGGAAGTCGAAAACTGACTGTTCACGTGAGGAAGCGTTTTCCGGGCATTGCTACGTTTTCTAGTAGCAACTTCGTTTGGGATGCCTCTTGTGAGTCTCGAGCGGCCAAACATTGCCGATATCGGCGCATAAATGCTTGTTCATTCTTTTTGGAACGCGTATCAGGTTCTTCATGAGAGGATGTGGTAAGGAAATCTATCGGATTCGATTCGTTAGAAATCATGCTTGTGCGAGCTTTGCCGTCTATGAGACCTATGCAGTTTCGCTCAAAGTCACGACAAATGACACGCTGAGGAGATCTGCTCGATTTCAAGAATCAGCGCGGTTCTTCGGCATCCATGCGGACTCGAGGAGCGTCTGCATCCTGTTCGTAGAGAAGTTTCGGGCGCGATGTCGTGGCTTCAATGGAGAGTGCAACATAGATATACATCATTGCAGAAACAAAGCGGTCCTAGAAGAGGTGTGCATGAGCTGCAAGTTTGATAAAGATGAAAGCCGTTGACGAAAGCTTCCGATTCGGATAACGCAGGGTGAGACGCCTCTGAGGTCGTACCTATCGATTCCAGCATCCGAAAAACCTCATCCCGTGCGCTTTCGTTGATGTGGTTCGCGGCGCTTACGAAAAAGAAAAGATCGGAGGCGTTGCGGGGAGCTTCTGTTGCCAAGAATGATATCTGCGGCGAGCAGCGAGGCTGCTTCGATCAGCGGTACAAGGTGGCCATGTTGCGTTGCGGGTCGGTTGGCTCGACGGCGGCTGAGGGAACAGCCTGGCGATTGCAAAAGAAATCGCACCAGATACAACTTCGGAGAAGTTCTGTGAGTTGCGGACTCGGGCTTCGAAGGCCGTAAAGCAAAAGCGTTCTCCATCGATTGAAAAGGCGAGGAATCAAGTTTTTCGAGATCATCAAAGCGGGTGCATGTGCCAGCGAGGAGAGAAGCGTCATAATTTCCTGTACAATGCCTATGTACGGCACTCTCTGCTGTTCCTGCTGCGTTGCGATGGTGAATTCTCCAGAGCGATGAGGCATGAGCTTGGCTTTTGCGACGGACTTAAATTCTTGAAACTTGACGGTGGCTGCCTGAGAGGTCAAATACTACTCGGATAATAGCTGTGCGGACGATTGAGGTCGTGCTCGATGACGTGAAGGATCCTCGATCGAAGTCATCGTCGTCTCTTGGATCCATCGCCGAACAGATTCAGGTGCATGGCTGTTGAATTGGATGGCGGTCTAAAGAAGACGCGACGCAAACACTCCGCAATGTTGCCGATTATCTCTCTGAGGTACGAATGACATGCCGTTTCCGCCGAGTGAGGAATCGTATAAAGTGAAACGCGATCGAGAAATCCGTTCGCGAATACAGAGAAAACCTCGAGCGAAATGACCGTGAGTTCGAGATAGAACGAAAGGTGCGGGATGCAGATGTCGCTTTCCTTTTCGGAGCGACGATGCTTCGGTTGATACGTGTGTAGCCTTGATCTGACGCTACTTGACTGAAGTCGAGATGCTTTGGAAATGCGAATAGGAATGAGAAAGTTTCTTCCATGGCCTCCGGGAGCGGGGTTTTCGAAAGGGTTCCAACCGCGAAGGAAGCATGAAGATCAGAGGAGCATCTTTTGACGCTTCTAAACAGCATATTCTTGTTTTCAAGAGGGCGTTCACTTATGTCGCAACTCGCTATGCAGAAAGAAAACGCTCAAAGCTATTCAAAGGGTGCCAATCATGGGTTTGCCTGCACCCTAGACACTGTCGCCCAGTCCTCAGGTCTGTAATGTTCGGCGCGGCGAACATCGCACGATAACAGCATTACCTGCGTGAAGAACCAGAGCATCCTTGGCACGTGGGTGTAAACTTCCGCCACGTATTCCGTCGGCTGCGACGCTATAGGAAAAAGATCACTCGCCATATGCAGTCCCGATGCACGGTTGATATGCTCATCCGCAGGTCTGAGCGTGTTGTCGGCGAACCGACGGCGGCGAGTGCCGCGCGCGCCATCAAACAGCTTATTCACATCGGACGACGTGGCGCATGCTACGTGCGGATTCGGATTTCGATGGCGAATCTCATGTAGCTTGATGAGAGCGCGTCATGGCTGACAAAATATGTGAGCACGGGTGATGCGTGAAAGTCGGCGCCAGCTGGCATGGCGGTTTTGATTAACGACGATTGCGGCCCTTCACGGCTGTTCGCCCGCATTCAGCGACGAAAAGTCTGGGTTCGCGATCGGATGTGTCAATGGCGCGGACTGTGAAGAAGATCATCCTCATGTCATGATGCCATGGCGACATCGAGCAGCGTATCCAGGCTGCTAGTCCAGTAACGAAATGCATCGATCTCGGAGGGCGGCGGTTCTGGCATATCGGCTCTTCACCGGTGATGTTCGTTGCAAAACTCAAGGAAGAGTACGCGATTCAGGCTTGGCGGCGTCTGTGACAAGAGGGCGGGCCTTATTTGGTTCTGCAGTGGTGATCGTCGACACTCTTGCCTTCGCTGCGGTCCTCCTATGCATTCGAGGCTGGGGAAGAAGTAGGCGATCTTGCTTTCGTACCCGGCTCTTTCTGTCAAGTGATATGGGGCCCAACTTAGGAACTCGATTTTCTGAAGCAACTGCGCGCGGGGTGAGCAGCGAAGAAGCACGTGGGACAGGTGTGCACCCTATCTGCGAGAGGGCGATGCATTCGGACGAATCGGCCTACCGATCCATGTACGCCCGTATTTCCGAGGTCGTGCGGGGGTAAGAGAAAGTGCTCGAACTCGCGACAGGTCGGGTCTTCTTGCAAGCATGTCGTTTCCTCGACCAAGCGCATGGTCGCCACGGATTATTCGGAAGGGATGATCCGGGAGGCGAAGAAAGGAAGGTTCTGGCAATCTCACGTTCGAGAAGTCGCCGATGCGACCGATCTTCCGTACGAGGACGCTTCCTTCGACGTCGTCATCAGAGCGAACGCGCTTCACGTCATGCCGAATCCGGAGACGCCCTCTCGGAGCCCGGCGCGTTCTGCGCGATAACGGCCTGCTCATCGCCCCTAATTTCGTCAGCCATGACGATACGGTCATCAGTCGGATTTGGTCTTGGGTGCTGAAGCGTGCGGCATCGGCACGATCATCAGTGGACGCCCGTGGGTACGTTGCGTTCCTGTCGACCAGGTGGCGCGTCGTCCATGAGCAGAGAGCTCAAAGCGAGGATCGCGCTTCTGTACGTTGAGTGCGCCCGAATCCGCTGATCGCTTCGTCACCTTTTCCGTATGCGGAAAGCGGACGCATGCGTTCGTTCGGATCGCATCGCCGCCGGCCGATCTATCGGTTCGTCTATCTCTGGCTATTTCGGTGGATCGCAAGTCAGGGAAGATCGGTGAAACCCGACGCTTTCGTACTGATCTTCGTCCTGCCGCGGACGTCTCCAGATGAATCTTATCGACGCCACGATCGATCGCCTGGTCAACGAGCCATTCGATCATGGCCCGCCCAGCGCCTCGATGTTGGGTTCGGACGCGTGTAGACGTTCATCGAGGACGCGCATCTTCCGCTCGGTTATCGGGCGAGCAGCTCGATCTGCAGGGCATGCCCGCGTCCGACGATCGCGCCGTCAAGACGTGCGAAGCAGGGCTACATGGCCGCTCTGGGGGATTTCCCGCTCGTAATAGGCGCGGTTTTCGGCTTCCAGCTGCGTCATGTCGGCGTCGGCGGGCGGCGAGAACACCTCGCGCAGCGTTTCTGTCGCCACGCCGCCAGCGTCGATCACTGTCGATTCCTGCTGTTCTATTGAAATCATGCGTCGTTCTCCTATTCCTGCAGCTGCGCGTTTCAACCGTTCCGATCGAGCCGTTCGGCATGCGGTGCCCATTCGCCGATCGGCTCCGTGACGTGCATCCTTACGCTTTTCAGGACGACCCGAGGACGCTGGCTGTCGGGCTGCGTTCGCGTTCAACGGAAGTCTCCGCCGTACGGACGAGAAGAACTCGGATCGCAGACGACGCGAGCTTGCGCTGCAAGACGTCGCGCGAGCTCCGAGGTCGCATGTCCTGCGTGGCCAGGACTATATAGGCCGTCATATGAAGGTCCGACTCATCGCGGCTGTCGCGAGACCACCGCATGGACGTTCAGGGATCGGCGACGGGCGCGTTTTCGACCTCGGGCATTCGATGCCGGCGTCCGTCGATCTATCACCCGGATGCTTTGCGGTTGCGGAAAGGCGATATCTCCATCGGGCAGAACGCCGGCCCAGATCGCCGCTCCGATACATGCGCCGTACCGTTCACGTCGACAGAGGAAATTCGCCTGCTCGGGATGATTGCCCGCCAGCCGCGCGAGCATACTGCCTGCCCGAGATGCAGATCTCGCCCCACAGCCTGCGGGGACGGGCGAGATCCTTATCGAGGATCGCGATGTCGTCGCGAGGCGATCCGGCGTTCCGACCGGATACGTTCCGTCGGGAAGCGGGCTGCTGCCGTTCGCGCGATAGTAGGCGGCGCAGCACGTCTCGTTTCGGAAGGCCGTACGTGTTGTAGACGAGTGCATGGTCCGGGCTCGCCGCAGTACGAGGCGCGCGCGACACGTCGCCGCCGCTTACGCAGGGCGGACGCGCGACGGAATGCGGCACTGATGATTGATGTCGGAGTCGAGATGAAGCCGTCGACGATCGTGACGCTTCGCTTCTCGATGTAGTCGATGAGCGCTTCGACAAGGAAGCCTTCGCCCGTTCGAGGCGCGTCTTGACGTCGCACCGCTGAGCAGGGCGGAGCTGCCTGCTTCGACCGAGATGTCGAACACTGCGAGCAGACGGAGATGCGAGCGCGGCGGCGCACGGCGCCGATGCGAATTCGCGTTCGAGATGCGGTCGATATAACACGACGACGTTGCGGTTTTCACGGGACGCTGGGCGTGCGGTCGTGCCCAGTGTGCTGCGGCATGGGCGTGGTCGTCCGGACGCGCGACGCACGCTGCGATCAGAAGGCACTTGCCGGTTCGCAGCCGTTCTCCACGAATGCGACGATGCGCTCTGGAAGAGGTCGTCGTAGACGCGCTGCGTGATGACCGCATCGACATCCGCCTCGGTGAGGCATGAATCGTGATGCGGTCGATGAAACGAGGTTCTGCCGCGCGTAGGCGGCTCTCGCGCTTCGAGCACGGCGAGCATGGGGCGATCGTCTCGGTGCCGTGATCGCGTGACGGTGCCTGCAAGCGGGAGGTTATCGGGAAGCTGCGAGCGATCCGAACACGCGAACGCGTCGAGCTCCGCACGTGCGTCATGCTGCGGCGTTCGTCTTTCGTATGGCAATGCATCGGGCGTGGCGCGCACCTGTTGCGCAAATGCCACGTAGATGGTTTCTTCGATCATGCGACGCTCTCTCTTTCGGTCGAGCGATCGGCCTGTGTGTCGTCGAAAGTGCCTTTCGGTATCGCAGGATGCCTGCAGCGACCTGCTGCGCCGATGGGCTTGAGCACGATATCGAGCGTCATGCATGCGTTGGCGAAGGATGGAGCCGATCTGATGAAGCCACGATGGATCCGGCGCGATCTCACGGGTGTTTTCAGGACGGGAGGGCTTCGAGCTCCGATCCATCTCCGTGATCGATCTTCCGTGTCATCCGTTCGAGGTGGGCGCGGCGGCTCGAGACTGCGTGTCTACCTGTCGTCAGGTTTCCCGTCAACGAGATGGGACGACGGCTGACGCCGTGGGTCACGCTTACCGGGTCTTTATCGTCAGGGATACTGCCGATTTCAAAGGGAGGCGGCCGTTACGCTCGAAGCACTGCTCGACGAGGCCGTTCCGCTATCGGAGAGGCGTGCGGAAGGCCTTGCCGCGACGGCGTGCGATGTGCGGCTATCCATCATGGAGAGCCTGTCGCGCATCTGTCGTTTCGTGCTCGGATCGTTTCGATGCCTGCGCGGAATTGCCCTTTCGGGTTTCGGTCTGGTACGAGGGATGGGTTGACCATCTGCGATCGCTCGACTTCACTGCGGCAGAGGGCGGTATGCGTTCCTTTCCATCGGTTCGAAGAGAAGCATGCGCGTGAACCGATTCTGCGCCTGCCGTGCGGACAACATGGAGGCCTGCGCTGAAAATTCTACGTTCTCAAGGCCTGCTTGAGGCGGATTTCGTCGTCCGGACCCGGCGGGCATTTCGACCACGCGGGAGCGGTTTCGCGCCGGGTTCAAAAGCGCTCGGTGCGTTTTTGAACAGGTAGGTTGATAACAGCCGCGACAACGGCTCTGCTGCGCAGTTTGCTCGAGCGGAGACTCTCTGTCGTTGCGCATGTGTGTTCGGTACGCGCCGGGCGTCATGCCGACGGCGACGGCTTAAACGCCTTGGCGAAGCTGGCGGCGGCGTCAGCCAACCGACCATCTCGCCGATTTCCGCGGCGCTTCGAGGGTCTGTGTCGGCGAGCAGCCACTCGCGGCTTTCTCGTCCTCATGCCGCGTGCGTGTTCTCCAAGGGTATGCTGTAAGATAATGCATGTGTAAAAAGTTTTAAATGCATCAATAATAATTGAACAGGTGAAATTAATGAGTTTTATTCTATTAGGTAATATGTCATAAGATAATATTGTGATGCACAGCGTGTGCTGCAAAAGCGTAAAAGCGGGATGCGAGGAAATCGACTTCGAACCTTCGGTCGGACGTCCCTGAGAAACGACGCGAGTTTTACACGCATCGCGCAGGTCATGTTGGTGTTTGTGTCTGTTTGTTGGGATGGGCGCATCGGTGGGCCTGAGCTGGAAGGAGATTCCGAGTGGCAAGATCGTCAACTCCTGGAACCGGTTGGGATCCGCTAGGCGTACGCGTTATCGACGGCCGTTGCGACAACTCGATGATTCCTCCCGAAAACCTGCAGCCTCCGAAGAAGGTGCCTGCCGATTCTGAGATGCGCGGCATGTGGGGCCTTCGTCCCTCGCCGCAAATCGAGCGCGGCAATGAGATGACACTCGATAACCTCGTCAAGATCCTCGAAAGCCGCGGCGTAATCGTCGACACGTCTACTCCTCTGCAGTGGAACCAGGCAAAGTCAGCGCTCCCGACTTCCACAACGATTCCATGATGACCTGCATGCCGCTGCGACGGCATCCTGCTCACCATCGGCAACGCAAATCGCAGCCTCCCGCCAACTCGCTTCCGCCGCGCTGCGCTCGGTATCTGGCGGCGGTGGCGCTCGCCGGAAGCGGTACTTCGATGAGGATTCCGAGGTTCAAATGGACCTGGGCGCCCTCGTCCTCGCCTGACCGACGCTCCTACAAAGCACAATTATTATGAGCAGGAAGATCACCCTCGAAGAGCCGCCTGGTCCGTGCGGCCAGCAAAGACTTCGTCACCACTGACCAGTCGAGCGGGCGATGTGGGACGCCCGCCGATGCTATGCGCATGGAGCGGAGACCCTCTTCGTGCAGCATGGCCTGACTCGACCGCACCGCCATGGAATGGTTGGCAGCGCTATTGTCCGAGGTTACGCGTCCATGCAGAAACGTAGGAACTTCCCGGCGACTATCGAGTCCACATCGACTGCCACCTTCGTGCCCGCTGCGTCCGGGGCCTGATCTCATCAATAATCCCGGTTCGCCCCGCTGCCCAAGGGCAGCGGTGCTATCTTCCGAAGCCAGCGATTGGGAGGATCGTCGACGCGGCGCAACCTGCTCATGCCGAGCCGCCCGCGCTGTGCTACCGCTCCGTGTGGCTGTCCGCGTGAACTGCCCTCGACCCCCAAGACCGTCATCGTCGAGGGCTTCCGAAGTCTATCGGCAGGGAGCCAGATGGACAAGCTGGGCATGAATGTCATCCCGTGCGACCTGCGCGACGCGGCATCGCTTCCGGCGGCGGCCCTGCATTTGCTCACCGCAGACGTCTACCGCGAGGGCACCTGCGGATGCGCCTTCCCACCGAGGATCCAAGGATCCCGCTCATCAAACTGTCCCGAGATGTGGAACGACTGGTCGTTTTGTCGGCCCTAATGGCGCGGCAGTGGATGGTGCGATAGCGTCACGAAACCCATGAGAGGTCTCGGTTTCTTCGAGCAGCTGGGCCTCTCGCATTCTTTCTGCGTCGACGTCGCGCGTGCGTACGTGCGACGGGCAACTGGCTAAAACGAGCAGAGAAGAAAAGAGAAGCGGCGCAACGCCTCGCGAGCTCATGGCGCAGCGACGCGCACGATCGAGGATTGCGCCATCGCGGCGCGTTGCGCTGAACTTGAGTCCGTACGCGTTTGGAGGATGCTCGATGTACGAGGCCATGACGACGATCGTGCAGGAGACGAGGGCATGCGGCGTCCCATGCGCACGCTACTGAGTCCGTGTCCCACGCAAGGTTAGCTCATCTGCTTCGGCGCATGCATGCTCAATGCTGTCGGCTACTACATGGTGCTGACGTATACCGAACTACACTCCGAGGTGACGCTTTCGTTCCGATCCGATATGGCATCGACCATCACCACCATCGATGCTCGTGGCCTGTATGGGTGCTCATCTTCGTATCGGGTCGCGTATCCGATCGCGTGGGCGCAGGCGCATGCTCATCATCGCATGCGCGATGGTTCATCGCGTTCACGGTGCCTGCCGTTCCGCATCTGCTCCGGAACGTGCCGGTTCGAGGTTGTGCTGATGACGGGCTGGTCATGTGTATGATCTTGACTGTCGTGACGGCGTTCGTCCGGCTCATCTGGCCAGAGACGTTTCCACTACCGCGAGTGCGCTGACTTCGGGATTCGCGTCTCGGCTTCCGGCCTTGCGAACGCCCTGTTCGGAGGGTCGGCATCGTACACATCGTTTCACGGCTTGGTCAACGCTACAGGCGTGCGGTCGCGCGGCGTCTACGCGATGGCGATCGGGCTGTCGGCGTTGGCAGTTTGCCACTGGTCGCGTCACGCACGAGCACCGGAAAAGGATTTGGGGCGACGTGAAGTGATGATGCGCGCGGTATGGGCGGGTGCAAGGCCTTGCTCGCGACGGTTAGCGCGCAACGCGTGCCCTGTGACGTTCGGCGATCCGGAGGGCACTGCTGATCGTTCTCGGGTCCGGAGAGCTTTCGCATGCAGGAACGTTCGGATGGTGCGGCAGAGATGCCGTCGTATGCGAATCTGACGTATCGCTTGGCGCTTTAGAATCCCGTGGCGTTCGTGCATCGTTTGCTTCGTGCGTTTGAGCGCACTATGGTTGTTGCTTGAACCGGTACAATGACACGGTATTCAGAGACGACCTTGCGGAGATGGGCGACCCGTGGAGAGGGGCGGCGGTCGTGGCGAGGCAAGCATCCGTGACGGTGGCTCGGTTGACACGATCGTCGACTGGTGTGGCGGCGGCGATCATCTTGCGCGGCAAAAGTCGCGTCGTCGGTGACGTATCGGCACGTAAGTGGCCGGAAAGGCGGGTGCTGAGCGTCGTCGTCGGTCGGATACTTCGATTCCATCGATGACTGCTGCGCGAAGCAGCCGAATACAATGTGCGCATGTGGGCGCGGCGTGCGGAGAAAAGGCGGCCGATGCGGCGAGGATCGGACGCGCGAGGAAGCGCGTGCCCCAGGTGAGTCGGCTGTCTGCTGCAGGCATGCCTGCCGGAAGACCTGGTGGTGCCGGGTCGCCATTACGGCAGTGAGTGACCGCGGCGGAATCCAGCGTGGTCACCACAGCGTACAGGCGTGGACGCGAGCGGTTGGACGATGCGATATCGCGTATTCTGCGGTGCGCCGGCCTGTCGAAGGTGAATCCGCGCATCGTGGCCGCCGTGGTGGACGCGCCGCGGTCGCGGGCATTTCAGAGGGCATCCGTGCGAAAGCCGCGACACCATGCTCCGAGGGCGATAGGCGTCATGGGCGAAGCCCAACAGGATGAGGACTAGGCCGGCGCTGCTCGACGGTGGAGCATATGGAGCAGTAGGACGCAGCGCAAGAACGACCAGTTGTTGTCTGCATTTGCAATGCCCGTCGTTCAAGTGTTCCAGGTTCGCCCTGGATGTTTCAAACATATTCGAAACAATGCTTGCTCGTCACGCAGCGTGATGCGCTTTCTGATCCATGAAGGAGGTGATATCCATGCTGAATGAAGAGGAAGAGAAGCTCTTCACCACCGGAGAGATCGCTGAGAAATGCGGCGTGTCCGTACGGACCGTGCAATACTACGACGAGAAGGGCCTTGTTCGTCCGGCCGAGCACGCACCGAAGGGGCAGACGTCTGTACGATGGTGCTTTGTCGTGATGATCTGCTCTGAGCTGGTTCGAGCGTATCATCAGGATTCGCGGTATGTCTGCCCGCGTTGTCATGCGGTGTTCCAACCTCCGTTGAAGAGCTTCTTCACGTTGGCGCATACGCCGAAGGCGCGCAAGCTTACATGCCCGAGCTGCGGCGAGAAGGGTTGGTGTGCCGAGGTGTCGGTCGATCGGAGCGACGCGGCGGCATCTCGCATTGCTCGATAACGGTTGTGCTGTATCGTGCCCTGGAGGATTTTCAGGGCGCGATTCCGCTATCGTCATCGATAGTGTCTTTTTCGGCTATGCAACTGGGTCGCACATCGGCTCGAATCAATTCACCGAGCATTTTCGAATAGCCCTTCGGATCCCTGGAGAGCTTTTCGCAATGCCCGCATCCCGGCCAGAGCTTCGTTGTTGCATGGGGATAGACGCGAGGAATGGTTTTCAAGGCTTTCTTACGGTCGAAGTCCTTGCTCCATATGCGAACGTGCATATTCGCTGCGCACTCTCCCGAAAGCGTGGGCAGCTCGACGAAGGAGCAGTCGTGGGCGATGCATCTTATGGTCTTCATGTCGTTCGCCGAGGAAAGCATGGGATGAATCAGGGGAATAACATCGTGCTTCGTGTCATTCCAGTCGTGCATGATCGCGGCATGTTCTCGGTCATGCGGACGCGTTACTGTTTTGTCGGTTGGTTCGTCGTTTTTCGGCGACGATGGCTTCCACGGCATGGACGAGCCCATTGCGGAATGGACGTCCAGCAATGGTGTAGAACGCTTCGCGTATGAGCACGCACCGTATAAGGGATATCACCAGCATATCGGCAATCTGCTGATTGGTCTTAGCCTCGATGCCAACAGGGTGAATACCTCGGTTTTCGCGGGTTGTCATTCCGGCGTCCTGCGCCAGCTTGGCGCATGCATCCTTCCAAGGGCGAAAAATGGTCTTCGCCATCCGATTTCTTCTCGTACTGCTTCTCATCTGACGAGAATGAGCATCGCTGATGCATCTTTCAGGGAACACGAAGAACGCCATGAGCGATGCGGCGCATCCACCAGCAGGCATGCGATTATGAAACCCTGGCTGAATACGCCCCGATGTCGCCAGTAGTTGCGAAACGATACCTCCTGCAAGAGCCCAGCACCAGCGCCGCATTTGCCGAACAGAAGATTCTGACGGCTCCTCATGGGCCTGGAATGTGATGTAGCCGCCATGCGAGGCGATGAGTTGAACACATATTGCAGCGTTTCAGCGATCGGCTGCCGATTTCGGCATCTCCGAGCCTCCCGTCAAGGGATGGCTATCGACAAGCACGATGATGACAAGCGTGGCGGGTCGGTAGATGCGTCCGAATCCGAACTGTTCGGTCGAGGCGGCGCTTAGGAATACCGATGCAATCGCGACCGCCATGATCATCAGGTCGACGCATGGAACTCTGTCGAGGCTTCTGCCGCCGAGCGGAAACATGCCGCTCTTCAGCGGTTGAGCGGCGAATACGCATACACCACGAGCGCGGCGGGAATAACCAGTATTTTTCGATCGAACCTGCCTGCGAGGCTCTAGAACCCTGAGCTCCGGCAGCATCATGGGAATGGTAGATGCGGCAGCGCCGAGACTACGGGAAGCAAGACGAATGCTACGCAGTTGACGGGATGAGGCATGATGGCCATTGTGCAACAGCCGGCGCCGCCCGCCATCACGCCCTCGCATGATTTTCGTGAAGGCGATGCGAGGCAGCATCGCGCCCAGCCAGGCGGCCCGATCGCGCGAGAGCGATGCGTTTCCGAAGCCTGCGATGATGCATCGATTCGAAGATCGTCTTGGCAGGATGTCAGGATTGGAAAAGAGCCAGCGAATACGGCCCCGATGCTTGCAAAGGATTCCTCCGACGATCACGCATGGCTGCCTTATATCTCGGTCGAGCGGCTCGCACCTGCAAGCAGCGTTGCCAACGCGAGGAGCGCTCCAATCATGCTGAAAGGTGACGAATTCGGAAATGCGCCAGGCATCGGCTGTTTCCACGTACCACGGCAGTCCAGCGAACGCCGTCAGATTCACGTCACCCATAACCCGAATGCGAATATGGGCGGCGAAATCTGCTGGCTCCATGCGTTCGTGATGGAGCGAATATCCTACTATCGATCCCCTTGCCGAAAGATCGCGCATCGTTTGCACCTGCGCTGCCTCGCGAGCTTGATTCGCCCGAGACGGTGGATGCAAATGTATGCCCAAACGCTTCCATGAGGGAAGTCTTGAAATGTCTATCTTGGACAACTTGTCTTGCACTGATACGAAAGGCCAGTTCACAACCACGTACTCAGGAATTAACTACATCGGTTACCTCTCCTCCTCCGCCATTTGAGTCAATTTTGTTCGTTTCGCCTGCGTTGGTCGAAGCGTAGTTTTCCGACCATCGAGATGCTGAACGAGCCGGCTTGAGACGAGGGGCGACGGCGGGAAATCGAAGAGCAGGATCGACAAGTCGCGAGTCTGATCGCACGCACGCGGCGAGACGACTGTATGGTCGGAAATTTCTCGCTTGCCGCAAAGCGCATCGTGAAGGGGGAACATATGGAAGGCCAGGGACGCGCGATTCGTCGCTCAGCTCGTTGAGCTCAATGTCGGTCGTGCTATGTTCTATCGCACGCTTGCATACTACTATCTGCATGAGTTGACCGAAGAACAGATAGAATCTATCGCCAGCCAGGATCTCGAGATATTCGAGGATGCCAGCTCGCTTATCAGCGAGGGATACGCCGATATGAAGGCATATCTACGTCGCGTCAATACCGGCACGAGACAGCAGCTGGCTGTGGACTACGCCCACACGTTTTTAGCCGCTGGCAGTACGAGACCTTCGCGGCTACCCCGTATGAGTCGGTTTTCACGTCTGAAGAGGGTCTCATGATGCAGGATGCCCGCGACGAGGTTTATAAGATGTACTGCGTCGAGCAGATGCAGCCCAACGAAGAGCTTCGCATCCCCGAAGATCATGTGTCCTTCGAATTCGAATTCATGGCGCTGCTGATCGATCGTTTGAACGATGGCCTTGCAGCCGGCGATTTCGAGCGTGCCTTGCGCTACGCCGAGGCTGATGCCGTGCATTCAATGCCGATCACCAGCTTAATTGGATCGACGATCTATGCGATGCCATCGTCGATGTTGCCGAAACCGTCTTCTACGTAGGTGTTTCAAAGATTACTCGCGGCTTTATCCATGACGAGACCGATGTCGCGTCCGACATGGAAGAGGTCTGTCGCGAGCTCGTCGAGGCCTATGGGTCTGCGGCGGCGTAGAGCATGTCATGACGAAGCGTTCTGCAACAGCGCCCCATCCATATGGCTCAGGGCCGTCCTGTCCGTTCCGCCTTGCTCAAGCGCACGCTTCCAGCATTCGCGGCATCGAAGGATCCTATCGACTATCTGGTCGGCGATCAGCACGGAGAAGCGATTTCGCGCGAAGGCGCGTCTCTCGTCGTTTTGGATCCTCCTGATCAGAGGACGGGTCCAAGCCCTTTCGAAGACGAAAATCGATTCCGTGCTTACCACGGTAGGCGCGCAAAGCTCAGTGCGCGAGGTGCTGTACAAGACCCTGGTCTTCTGCGAGATCGAACATGAGTTCTCCGAAGTCGAAAACTTCATTCTGAATACACCTGAAGCTCGTTTCAGCCACCTGTCCCAGAATCCCTACGCTCATCCATATGCTGGCCGACGCGCAGGGCTTTTTCTTTCGCGGAATCGATGGGGCGGGAAGCGATCTAGTCGGCGAAGACTATTCTGAGTGCACATCGAAGGAACTCCAGGTCGAATCCGACGTCTTTTTCGTCAAGACGTCCGAAGCCGGCATCGAAGCGGTGTCCCTCATCGATCCGCGACGTCGATTCGAGGGCGCTTATGGCGCACCATCCTCATCGAGCGCACGTACCGTGCGTTCATGAGATATCTCCAGCAGCCCCGCGCGCTTTCCGAAAATCACTGCGTTTTACGAGAACGATTCGGATCTGGCGCATGACGTCGTTCGAATCCATCATGTCCTGTCCGCTGACTTCTATATCGACAGGCTGGAGAAGGCGGGCGTTGCAGTTTGGATAGGGGCTTGGCGGCCAGCGAGGCGGGGAGGAAATTCTCGCTGGTTTCGATGCGTGATCGCATCCGCCTTCAGTCGGGCGGGGGCGTCGTCGCCTTCGTTTTGCCCCATGAAGAATGAGATATTCGATCATCAGGCGAATCAAAAGAAGGAGGACATGTCACTCACGACTATGTCGGACGCTCGTTCTTGAAGAGCGCTGCAGTGGTTGCCAGCGCCGGTGCGTTGAGCGTTGCTGCAGCAGATGACTTCGTCATGGCCAGCGATAAGGCATGGGCGGATGACGACGTGCAGGAGGTCAGGACCTCGTGTCGAGGCCTGCATCATGAATTGCGGCGTCATCGCCACGGTCAGCAACGGGCGCGTCATCAAGCTCAAGGGCGATCCTATCGATCCGATGTCCAAGGGGCGCGTGTGTCCCAAGGGTCTTTCGGGAATTCAAGCTCTGTACCATCCCAATCGCAACAAATATCCGTTGCGCCGCGTCGGCAACAAACCGGGCAATGAATAGGAACGCATCTCTTGGGACGAGGCTGCTCAAGAGGTTGCTCGAGGCTATGATCGATATGCGCGACAAAACAGGCAAGCATGGTCTTCTATGTTCCACGGGCGGAGGCGGGAATCCGCAGTTCTTCAGCCCTCCGCGCTTTCGCAACTTCTGGGGTGCAGGCAACGTGTTCGAGCCCGGCTGCGCCCAATGCTATCTGCCTCGTAACTACGTCATGCCGCTGATCAACGGTACGGGGGACACGTCTATCGCCGACTCCGGCTGCTCAGAGTTGTATAAGCCCGTCGGAAGGTACGGGCAAACTACGCAGGTCTACGTTATGTGAGGGGTACCGCTCCGGCATACAATTCGCCCGCGACCGCAGGCGCGCCGTCTCAGAATTGCGCGCAAACGGCTGCAAGACCATCGTCATCGACCCGCGTTTCGCCCGACGCATCAAGGCGGATATCTGGCTGCCCATCAAGCCCGGCACCGATGTTGCGATGCTGCTCGGATGGATGAACTACATCATTGCCCTAGAAAGCTGTACAGAGCGCATTCCCGGCTATGAGGGATTTCGTAGCGAAATGGACCAATCTGCCGTTTCTGGTCGATCCGCGCGACAAAGTCAGTCTGCCTCCGGTTGCCGAGGACATCACCGCCGATGGACAGTTGCTGCGCTGCTCCGCCGTATTCGAAGACGTGGGTGCCGACAACGAGGGCTCGTCTATTTCGATGAAGACCGGGAACGTCACCAGGCGTTCGCCCTGGGTCCGAATAACGAAGCACTCCTATAATCCCCGACTGTTCGGGACCGCGGATGTCGCGCTGGCCGACGGATCGACCATCACCTGCAAAACTGCTTTCCAGGCTTATGCCGATCGTTGCGCCGAATATGAGTTGGATACCGTTGCAGGCATCACTGGCTGCGATGCTGGAGATATCAAATCAGCTATCGAGCCGTATTGCTCCAACGCCCATGGCGGCATCACGCTGGGCGTGGCAACCGATCAGTATCCGGCATCTTCGCAGATGGCGCGGCGTTGCCGCTCTGGATTGCATGACCGCCCCACGTGGGTCACGAAGGATGTCCCTGCGGTCAGGGTCGGCTCGCCGGGTGCGTCGGGCATCTCTTCCGCCGAATCCACCATCTTCCCTCCAGGGTTTTTGGGCGGCACCGCCTACCATTTTCATGGACGATTCCGCCGTCCTGGAGCGTTTGGGCTACGTCGAGCACAAGGGCTTGGGTGGATGGATGCATTCCCACATTCCTACAGTTCTTTCGGCAATCCTTACCGGAGAGCCGTATCGTGCCAAGGTCTGGATCGAGGCGTTCCGGCAACAAGATGGCGGCGTTGGCGAACTCCTCTTCTTGGGTCGAGGCATTCCCGAAGTTCGACAAGATCGTGCACTGCTACATGTATCCGACGTCTTTCACCACCGAAGCGGCCGATATCGTGTTTCCGGCGTGCGAGTGGCTCGAGAACGCGTTCATGCAGAATCGCCTGAACGTCAACCTCTTCCGCCAGCCCGTCGCCAATCTGTTCGAAGCCGCCGACGAGATCATGATGTGGGGCAAAATCGCCGAAGCCATATCCGATCCGTCTTCGAGCTGTACGACGAGAATATGGGCGGCCTGCGATGACGAGATAATCGGCTCGCCGATGGTTCCGCCTACTGGAGAAGACGATTCAGGGCTATTGGGACTGGTGGCTACCCAATCCGGCGACCGTGTCTGCCGACTACGAGACTGCCATACCTGCCCGAAAGTGGGCTACCGAAGACGAGTATTGGGGGCGGCACCGTCTACGATACGTACGAGAAGATTCCCTCCGAAGCCGGCAGCGCCGCCAATGCCAAGAAGGGCGATCTGGCTGCTGCGGGCGCACAGTCGGATGACGTTTTATACCGGGTTTTTCCTGCGCGGCTCGCGATATCGCGGATGATCCGAAGAAATGCGCCCTCACGGCGACACCATGCTCTACGTGGCCGCCATGGCGGCGAGAGCTTCGAGATGCCGCCTGCGGTCGTGGACTCTAACCGATGCCGTATTACTTCACGCCTGAGGACGAGACGCAATACGGAGACGAGTACCCGTTGGTTCTGACTGAAGGCCGCGTGCCCTTCTATCATCACGGCACCTTGCGCAACAACCCCGTATCTGCGCGAGCTTTATCCGGCGCCCGAGCTGTGGATTTCGCCTGCCAATGCTAGAAATACGGCCTGACCGATGGTGCTTGGGCCAATGTCAGGTCTCCTCGTACCGATGGTAGGACGTTTTCAGGACATCTCTACAGGGCTGCTTGATCCCGAGACCACGTTGGCGGTCAGTAGACCTCCGGTCCGTCGGAATTCGTCCCTGGCGAGGAATTGACTCGCGGATGCTCAGTCCATCGTGTCCGACGGCATCTATGCGATCACCCGCGTCACCGACGGCATCGCCAACGATTCCGTTTACATGGAGCGCTTCTGGAATCCCGAGTTCCTGGAAGACGGTTCTGACGGCCGTAAGTCTTGGACCTTGGAAAACGTCCAATGTCCCGACCAAGAACACCGGATATTTCAACCCTGAGTTCGGCACATATACCCTGCGCGGCATCCGCGTGAAGGTGTCCGCCGCCGAGAGACCCGAAGGAATTTGGTACGAAGCCAACGATTTCGAGCCCTGGATGCCCGAGCCTTCTGACTTCACCGGAGGAGGATGTTACGAATCATGAGTCAGTTTTGCCTCGTAATCGATCTTGATAAATGCATGAGCTGCCGTTCATGCGAAATCGCATGCAAAAACGAGAATGATGTTCCTCTCGGCGAGTATTGGAACAAGGTTCCTCAGATCGGGCCCTTCGGCGACTTTCCGAAGCTGGAGCAATACTGGCTGCCCTCTCAGTGCCAGCAGTGCGTCGATGCTCCGTGCGTCGGCGTCTGCCCGACCGGCGCATCCTATCGCAATGATAACGACATCGTTCTGATCGATAAAGAGAAGTGCATCGGCTGCAAGTACTGCTTGATGGCATGCCCCTATGGCGTCCGTTCTTTCAGCAAGAACGAGGGCGTGGCCGAGAAATGCACTCTCTGCCAACAACTTACCAGCATCGGGAATCAGCCTGCGTGCGTGGATGCCTGCTGCGGGGAATGCGCGCTTCTACGGAGATTTGGATGATCCGAACTCCGATGTGTCGATCGAGCTTGCGCATGCGATGCGTCTTCCATCCATGCGCTGACCGACGTGGGCAACCATCCTCGCACAGTACATCCTGTCCAGCAGCATCGCCGAATGGCGGGAGATCGATCGGCTTCAGTACGCCTCGGACGCCGTCGGTGCGCCCTTGGTCGAGAAAAGGGAGTAGCTGATGGAAATCAATGGTCGCTCGTTCTTTTTCGGCTTTGGCGGTACCGGCGGGTGGGTCTTGACGGCGATCGCCATCGATGAATTCATGGGCGAAAACATCGGCTCGCATTTCAATGCGAGGCATCGCAGCTATCGCGCTCGATGATCGTCGAGGGGCATCTGCTCGACGACGCACCTGTCGCATCCGAGCGCATGATGGGCGCTTTGGCGCATCCGACCTCCGATATATTCTGCGAGGCGGCCCTGATCGGCATCACCATCATTCTGGCGACCGTCTTCTTGATCCTGACCAAGCGTAGGGGCGTCGATTGGTTTACGCAAAGCTTTTCGCGGCTTGGCTGCAGCCGTCGGCATCGTGCTCTCTTTCGTTACCGCTGCAGGCTGTGCGGTTATGTCGGCGCGTTACAGCTGGAACACCCTGCTGTTGCCGCTTGGGTATCTGGCTACATCCGTCTCGACGGGGTTTGCCGCATACATGTTGGTCGTCTTGCAGCACGATAGACGATCCTCCATCAAAACCAGCGCCATCGGTGCGCTTGCGCGGCGGCATTGCAGCTGTTGCGGCATCCATCTTCTATAGCCATGGCTTCCGGTACGGTTGCAAAGTCATGCGGTCGTCCTATGGGGTTGGTCGTCATCACGGGCGGCATCGTTCCTGCCGTTTTGGGTGCATTCATGCTCAGCGTCCCGAATCGCATTCGGAGTCGCTGCAGGCGCAGCGGCATGCGGTCTGGCGGCAGCGTGGCGTTTCGTTGCTTCATGTGGATGTCGACCGTTGCGGTAGCCGATCTTTCCTGCAGCTGTAAAGGCATCGATAGATTGCGTGATGGAGGATTCTGTTGCGCGACGGTCGATTTCCCTTCGAACGCGAATGTTTGCAAGGCTTCAAGCGTTCGTTCGCCTTGTTCCTCAAGGTTTGCGGCCGAATCCGTCGCCCGGCACGACTTCGCAGGTTGTTTCGAGACCTGGGCTCACGATGGGTTCGGGTCTGAGATTTCCTTCCACCTGTTCGTCGGTGTCGTGTATCTCTTTGACATCGGCTTCGCGCTTTTGTGCTTCATGGGATTGCGCCGTGCGTGCGTGTTGAACGGCAGTTGAAACAAGAAGGATTCGACGTGAACGATAAGGGCTGCGTGCAAACGACCGTCCTGACGAGACGCCGGCAATCGCGCAGGCTCGGAGGAAAGAAGCATTTTGCGCCGTACGTTTTTCTATGCCATAGGCGGCATTGCTGCGCTTGTAGCCACGGGCGCTGTCGGGTGGCGCATGGCGAGGGCGATTTGCTGCGGCCTCCGGGAGCCAAGATGAATCGGCGTTTCTGGCGGGTTGCATCCGTTGCGACAAATGCCGCAGCGTCTGTCACCACGAATTGCGTGCGTCCAGGCGTTCTGGAAGATGGCTTCGTAGCGTATCGCACTCCTAAAATCGATTTTTCATCGGGGGTATTGACGTTCTGCAACAAGTGCATCGAGGTATGTCCCATCAAGTGCCTTGCCGCATTCGATCCCGTAGAAGACAAAATCGGTCTGGCCGTTATCGATCGTGCCGAATGCCTTGCCTATAAGGGGTCAGGATGCCAGGTGTGCGTTGACGCGTGTCAGTATGGAGCGATTTCGCTCGACGAAGCCGGACGGCCTGTCGTGAACACCGGACTATGCAATGGTTATGGCCAATGCGAATACGAGTGTCCCAAAGCGCATCGTATGGATCGTACTCGGGCTCTGGCGTGCGTGGCATTAACGTTTCGACCGTTGCCGCCGCCGAGGCCGAAGGCGTGACGGCATATGGTCTTGAGAGGGCAGCGACGCAGAAACGACCGGTGCGAATCGCATCGCCCATGCGCGATTCGTCGGATTCAGGGGCGTAGCATGAGATTCTCCACGAAGCGGGGTATCGTCGTAGGACTTGTTTTTCGTAAAGCGTTCTGGTGGGGCTTGTGATTCATTCCGCTACCGGCACGAGAGTCCGCCCTAGGCTGGCGTGATATTGCGATCGTCTGTCCCGTGGGCTTGCTTGAAGTTCTGGCGGGAAGCCGCGGCCTGCGCCGTTCGTGCGGCGGCGTTGATTGCGATAACGCTCGCGATCGCCTTAGTGTTCGGCAAAGCGTTTTGCAGTTGGGCATGCTGACGCAGTTCGTCCGTGTAATTTTCGGTTTTGAAGTCCAACGGCGATTCTCGTGCTGGGCGTGAGATAGATGCAGAGCAGACAGTGATATCGAGGGTTTCGCCGTTGGCTCTGATACACATGCAGCCATAAATTCAGCCACAGGTGAGAGCATGATTACGGAAAAGGGCAATATCGGTGTTTCAGATAATCCTACAGCCATGCTGGACGGAGTGTCGCTTGGTCGCGAGCCTGAACATCAGATGCAGTTTATCAAGCGCCCTGCAGTCAGGGGCCTGCACATCGCCCGACGTCGGCTTTCGCTCGGTTGTAGCACCGCTGGCTCCTGTGGGTGGAAAGCGCGATGGCCTGCGGTTTGATTCGCGTCACTTCATCCTGTTGGGTGCCGTGGGCAGCTCGTTCGCGTTCGGTTTCCCGGTATTTTTGCCTGATATGCCGGTGGGGCTTGCGTTCGAGCATCGTGATCGGAATCTTCAATCTGATTCGCTTCGCCGACGCCACCTGGAGCCTGGTCGTTTTTCCCTGCCATCCTGAGTTCTTGAGTTGGTCGTGTTCCGAAAAATGGTGTACTGCGCTCTGTCCGATAAAGTGCGTTGCTTTCGCTTGTTGGATCGCACAATCGAAAGACTGAACCCGAAAGTGGAGGAGTCTCGTTGCCTTCGCCAAAAGGGCGTTGATTGCAAAGTATGCGTAACAGAATGCCCCGAGCGCGTCGATCCCGCATAGCCTCGATATTCCAGATATGTTCCAAAATGCGGCGTTTGTGCAGATAAATGTCGGCTCAGGCTATCTCGTTCAAGCTTTCGAGGTTGATTGCGACTCGCGAGAAGTAGAAGATGACGCGTGCATGAGAGAGCCTGCTATGATGCGGTGCATATCCGCCGCGTTTTTCAGGAGAGGCGTCGTGCCATGGCTGCAACGGCAAAGCGAAAGTGAAAAATCCTGTACCTCTTGAAGATTCTGCAAGAGAGAGACCGACGTTGCGCACGGCCTGACCATGGCGCAGATCATCGAGAGGCTGGCGGAATACGGCGTGTCTGCCGAACGCAAAAGCATCTACGACGACATCAAGGCGCTGCGCGAGTTCGACATAGACGTGAAGACGTATCAGCGCAATCCCGTCGAATACGCCATCGAGCGACGTGATTTCACGATCGACGAGCTCATGCTGATGGTCGATGCCATCCAGTCGTGCCGAGCCATCACGGACGGCCAGGCGAAGCTGCTCGTCACGAACATCAAAACGGCTTGCGAGCAGCCACGAGCAGGTGCTGCTGGATCGCAGGATTCACGTGGAGGGGCGTATCAAATCGAAGAGCGAGCGCGCTTTTCCACGGTCGATGCCGTCCATGAGGCCCATCCGCCTGCATTGCAAGATGGATTTCGCCTATCGCAAGATCGGCGTGGACGGCAGGCCGTACGAGACGAGGGGCGGCAAGAAGCACGAGGTAACGCCTGTGGGTGTTTCCTACGATGACGGTTTCTATTACCTTACTGCATGGGATGAGAGCCCATAGGGAATCTGACCGAGTACCGTATCGACCGCATGGCGCGCGTGCGCGTGCTCGAGATGCGCCGGCAACACGCAATGACGAAATCGCTCGCTACCGCTATAACGATTCCAAGGGAGTCATGTTCGGCCGCTTCAACGGCGCAGAGGTTGTGGCGGAGCTTGCCGTCGATGAAGGCAAGGTTGAGATCGTGACCGATCGTTTCGGTAAAGGCCGCGACGTTTCTCAAGGCGGGAAAGTCCGAGGCGCGTGTTCGCGTGAAGGTTTGCAGAGCCAGCAGTTCTTCGGATGGATCGCGTCCATGGGCAAGACGGTGCGCATCGTGGGGCCGAAGAGCCTTGTCGAGGAGTATCGCAGCTACCTGCGTTCTTGTTAGAGAATAGGTCGTGTCTGGAGGAGTAGGCATGCCGTGCTGCGGACGTTCTTTTCGCAGCGCTGTGCCTTGGGAGTGCCTCGTGGCGAAAACGATGTTGCAGACGGTGTTTCGCGGCATCGCGCCTGTGGCATCTCGTGACGAAAAGCGAATACCTGTCCCTATTCATGGACAGGCTCGAACGGATGAACGGGCATTCTGTAGCAATAAAGGGAAAACTGCATCGTTTGTCGAATGTGGGCGAACGCTATGGGTGGAGGCAGAGTCTTTGTAGGCGAGAAGAGGGCGAAGGGATGGATGTCGGCACTCGTGGGGCTCGCCTGCCGTGAAGGGATGGAGGACAGGAATGCTGTTCGGCAATGATAAGAAGAAAGAGAATGCTTCTGGAATATTCGTCGGACCTCATGGGATGACGACGAATGTGTCCGGGAATGTCGCGATCGTGCGCGGTTCGAACGGGCATGACGGCATGTATACCCGTGCCGGCAATACGATCGTGGGACCCCACGGTCGGCTTTACAACATCGTTGGAAGCGGGCCGTCAGCCACGATTGTCGGGCCTCATGGAAAGCTCTACAACGTCATAGAAAACGGATCGATGACGACGATTGCAAGCTCCAGCGGGATGCATACCGTTATTCACAACAACGGTGGCGGCGGATTCGTGGTCTAGCACTTCGACCTGCGGTAGGGATCATCGAGTCGATTCGATTGTTCGAAAGTGACGCATGCACGACAGAGGTGTCGTTGAGTTGGTTTTGCGTTTCTGCTTGTCGTGTGTAAGCATGAGTCCGCGTTTCTAGATTGGAACCGAAAAAGAACGCATATGTTGTTGAAGATGGGCTTTCAGGAGGCGTTGCCGTATGCTCGATGAAGATGATTTCTGCGAAAGAAGGTGCTTCTTTCCTGAGGAGTTTGAGCGTGTTTCTGAGCGACTTTCGCCGCAAGCTCGAAGCCTGTGGGCTAAAACGGGAAGGGGAGAACAGTCTCATCTCTGGGAACCCCTCTATGTGCATATGGGTGATTCGGGCGAGATCGCTCGTCTTTTGTGGAGCAAATGGCTTCCTTGCACTGTAAAGAAGCTGATTGCTCAAGATCTGAGTGATTCTGCAGCCGAATCGCTCGTTGCCTGGATGGCAAGCGTCCATGATATCGGCAAAGCTACACCGGCTTTCCAATATAAAGTGACTGACAGGGCCGAATCGGTTCGAGAGACGGGTCTTGAGATACCTGCTGGAATCGATAGCAAATCGCACACATTAACTAACTTTTAAAGCCAGGCTCGTTCCAACGCGATTGTCCGCTCAGTGAGGTCGCAGCCTGTGTGAGGTCAGGAAACACCCTGCGACATTCGTTTTCGCGGCCGTTATGAGCTGATACCACCCGATTAGTACTTTCGACGCGACATGCATTCCGCAATGTAGTGTGCGTAGCTGCAATGGTTCGAAGACAGTGAAAGGATATGCGCCATCGAACATTACCTACCACAGCCCCCACGAAGCTCTGACTTTCGGAGGAAGTGCCTCGACGGCCTCCGAGGCCGAGCTCAGATCCTACGGCGACAATGTCGTCGTCATCTACGGCGGCGGCTCCATCAAGCGAAACGAGCGTTTACGACCAGGTCATGTCTCTTTTGCGCGCGGCAGGCAAGACCGTGGCGAAATCAGCGGCGCGTCATGGCGAACCCGACGGTCGAGAAACTGCGTGAAGGCGTCGATCGCTCGTGCCGCGCGGGCCGATATGCTTCTGAGCCGTCAGGGCGGAGGTTCGGTGCGATTATTCCAAGGCCGTAGCTGCGTCGATCAACTGCGGACGGCGACCCGTGGAGAATGCTTCGTGCATTCCGAGGATGTAGACTGCGAAATCGTCCCCGTTGGCTGCGTGCTTACCATGGCGGGAACCGGGTCGGAGATGAACGCCAACGCCGTCATCACCGATCCCGAGGCGAAGATCAAGGTCGAATATGGCTTCGGCGTCGAGGGCATGCCGCGTTTTGCCATCCTGAACCGCAGTTCACGCTGAGCCTGCCCCACGAGGCAGGTCGTTGCGGGCATCTATGATTCGTTCAACCACATCTGCGAACAGTATTTCAGCGACTTCGACAACAGCGCGAGCGACTATCTTGCCGAGGGACCGATGCGCTGCATCATAGACAACGGTCGCGTCGCCGCGAAGGACGATCAGGATTACGAAGCGCGCAGTAATCTCATGTGGGCTTCTACCTGGGCTTTGAACACATTGCTCTCGCGCGGTAAGACGACCGACTGGATGGTAGCTATGATCGGTCATGCGGTCGGCGGCGTGACCGATGCGACTCATGGCATGACGCTCGGCCGTGAGCCTGCCGTATTATCGCTTCATCATGGAGGCCGGTCTGCCGAAATTCGTGCGCTTCGCCACGCAGGTCTGGTATGTCGATGCGGCGGGGAGACCGATCGCGAGGTTGCCGAGGAAGGTTTGGACGCCACGTCGAGGCTTGGATGCGCGAACTGGGCCTTGCCATAGAGTTTGTCCGAGCTGGGCGCCACTGAGGCCGATCTTGACGATATCGTCAGCGGACCTTCCTTCTGAAGGGCGGCTGCAAAGGCCTTGACCAAGGACGACGTCCGTCTGAATCCTCAAGGAGCATGTAGGTCTCGATAGGATGAAGGGAGCGTGCCCCGCTTGGTCTCAAGCTGCCCTGTCATAGCGTTTCCTCTTCGGGCTATATTGGATGCTTTTCACTCTTAACCTGATGTCGTATGCGTCCCGGTCTGTTCTGGCGCGAGGCGCAATACGCGTTTGGGGAGCTGCGCAGCTCGTCGTCACGCTCGTGCTCGTGTGCGTCATGTCGTTCAACCCGCTGGGCAATATGTGGAGCCTCATCAGCCCGTACTTCGCGTTCGAGAACAACCCGTGGTATTACGTCATGGGAGCGGGCGTGCTCGCTTCGCCGCGTACGACGTCGTCGTCTACGCCAGGCCGCCCAAAAAGCCCGCCCGTCTGGAGAACGGAAAGAAGCCCGCTTTTCAGCGCGTTGTTCCGCAGGCCTTGAGCATCCTGACGCCGCAATGCCCTGCGATCCCGCCGAGAAAAGCGATCGAGAAAAGCGATCCCGCCGGGGTCGCTTTTTCTGGAATAGGGTTCTTCCTGTGATAAGTTAGAAAATCTAACAAAAGGCGGCCATCACGATGCGAAGGAGGCGCGACGTGGGAATCTCATCACCGTTTTCTCGACTGGTGAACTGGCCTATCGTCTTCGGCATGGCATGCGCTGTATGCTCTGCGAGGGCTTCGATTTGACTTATCTACAGCAGTCTGATTCCGCCTCTGATCGGCGATGCCGATATGGGCGTCGATAAAAGCTGCTGCCGGTTTCATCGGAAGCATGACCTTTTTGGCATGTTCTTCGGCGGTATTTCGGCAGGTGCCGTGAAACGCAGGCTCGCTGATTCGCACGGATTGCCCTTCGGCGTCATCTGGTTCAGCCTGGCTGTCGCAGCGGCGGCGTTCGCTCCCTCGGTGCGGTGCTCGGTGCTCTGCGCGCGCTGGCGGGTTGGGAGCTGGGGGTCGTGCTCCCGTTGCGATGTCGCTTGCGCGCGCCTATTCGACGCGTCGTATGTCCGCCCTGGTCATCAGCATCGTTATGACGGGGATACCGTTCGGGGTCTTATGGCGGCGTTTCGTGCGCCGCGCTCCTCCTCGGTCTTCGGATGGCGGCCCCTCATGTTCGTCGCCGGCTTGATCGGACCTCGTTCTGCTCTGCGTTCATCATGCCGTTCGTGGCGAAGCAGGTGGAGCAATCGCCGCGCCTGTCTCGAACCGCGCGATCGAACGGACATCCGACGGCCCCGGTGCGTTCGAGGGTGCGCGCTCTTCCGCCTGTGCCTGCTGGCGTTGACTACGTTTCTGTTCCTGCGTACCTACTACGGTATCAGCACCTGGCTCGCCAGCTCATGCGCGAATTCAATCTGCCTTTGGAGAACCTGCTGCAAATGATGGTCGTCCTGAACTTCGGATGCGTGCTCGGTTCGCTCGTGACGGCCTGGCTTGCAACGAAGGTTTCTGCGAAAGGGCGTGGCTGGCGACGAGCGCCGCCCTTGCGACTCTCTGTCTTCTGGGGGTTGCTGCGCGTCCCGAGGGAGCGCTGCGCTGGTGGTTCTGGTGTTCTTTTGCCGGCGTGGGCGCTATCCAGCGCCCAGAACTTGACGAGATGCGCTCGTTTCGAATGCCTTCCCGAGGAGTCCCGTTCTGCGGCGCTCGGATTCACGCTCGGGTTCGGTCGTTTGGGGGGCCGTTGCGTCGCCAGCTGCAGGGCGGGCTTATTTTGCAGCTCGGTCTTGATCCCGCTTACGTTCTGGCGATGCTCGCCTGCGCCGATATGCTGGGGGCTGCCGCGTTGCTCCTGTATGCGCCCCTATAGGGTGAAGTCGCAGGCGGCGCGTCCTTCGTTTTTCGGACGGGCAGCTTAGTTCCGCTGCCTTTCGCGCGTTTTATTCAACTTAGAAGATATTTGCGGCAATTTTTTCCTTTGACACACTCGCTTTTTGTATATAGTTAGCAACGCTTAACTTGATTAGTTAAAGCTAACTTCGAAAGGAGAAGCGCGGCCTTCATCTCGATCGCGGAAGTCGACGAAGAAGCTTCCCTTGAGGAGTGTTGGGCGCGCTTCCCGAGTGGAAGGTGAACCAGTACAAGAAGGCCTCCAGTGCACGTTTTCGGAGCGCTTCGAGCACTGGGTACTTGCTCGCTCTTGTTTTGGCCGAGCGGGCCTCTTCCCGCAAGCTCGATATAGTGCGCGGGCCGCAGGAAGTCCCGCGTTCGCGAGCGAGCCGAACATCCAGTTCAGCATCGCCCACTCCGGCGATTATGCGGTCTGCGCACTCGGCGAGGGCCTGTCGGAATCGATATCGAGAATGCGTCGCGTGACTTTTCGGGCATCGCCTCCCACGTGCTTTCGGCGGGCGAGCGTGCGGTGCGCGGTCGCCTCGCCCCTGCGCATGAACTGCCTTCGCTGCGCTATCTGGACGCTGAGGAGGCGCCTCGGGAAATATCGTTGCGGGGTTGGGCTAGCGACCTGAAGGCGGTCCTCCTTCGATCTGGAAGGTCGTGTTCCGGTTCTTTCGGACGGCTGCAAAGTGCGTCGTTTCGAACCTTTGCAGTGGAAGGACTACCCTGCTCCGTCTGCACGGCGGAAGACGAGTCGATTTCCTGGGAGTTCACATCTTCCAGCTGAGCTTTTGGAAACAGGGAGAAGGAGGTCGCTGTGGTAACGAAAAGGCTGACACGGGAAGAAGCGGCCCCGTGTGCGCGTTTGATCTTCGGTACCGCCCTGGGAAGGGGCTACTATCCGACTGAGGAGTTCCTTCGTCGCGAGCTCGAACGGGAATCAGCGAGACGATTGCTTTCGCCACCGATGACGGCGAGGCGGTAGGGGTCGTGGTTTTTGCAGCGTCGGGGCGCCTTCGTTCGTTTCCCATCTGCATCTGATCGTGGTCAGGATGACCGTCAGGCAGGGGTTTCGGTCGCGCGCCTGCGGACTTTTCGAGAACGAGATCCTGGACGACGACGGCAGGCGGCTCGTCTGCACCAACGCCTTCCTTTTGGTGAACAAGGACAACGACTTCGCCCGGTCCATGTACGAGAAGCGCGGTTACCGCGAGGTGACCGAGCTTGACGGGCTGTTCAGGCGCAAGGCTACGGAGGTGCTCATGGTCAAACGGGTTGTCCGGTAGTAGCGGTGTTCGGTAGCGATGCGCAAGGAAGGGGTATGCATGGGGGAGTTCGACGGAAAGACGGTGCTCGTGATCGGCGGTGCCAGCGGAATATGGAGCTTTGCCGCTGCGGCCTTCGCCGAACGCGGCGCGCGGGTCTGCATCGCGGGCAGGAGGGAGGATCGGCTTGCCGAGACGCTCGGCGCTTTGCGTTTTGAGGGTGGCGCCGGCATGTACGCGGTTTGCGACGTTTCGGACGAAGGCGAGGTTTCGCGCATGATGGCCGAGGTGCCTCGATCGCTCGGTCGGGTCGACATCGTGGTCAACTCAGCGGGGACGAGCGGGCAGTTCGCCGTCGGCAATGCCGAAGCGGGTTTCGACGAATGGCGCCGCGAGGTGGACGTGAACCTCAACGGGTGCGCCTACGTGTGCGGCGCTGCAATCCCTCCATGCTCGAGCGAGGGTGGGGGCGTAACGTCAACATCGCCTCGGTGAACGCGTTTTTGGCGTCCAAGACCGTCCCGCGGCATCCCTACAACGCTTCGAAGGCGGGAGTATGCGGCTTGACCAGGGGGATATCCTCGACGTACGCCTCGGCAGGCATCACGGTGAACGCGCTGTGCCCAGGTCTTTTCGAGACCGAGATGACGCAGGGCTTCTTCTCCAACTCCTTCGCCCCTGTCCACATTCAATCGGCAGGATTCCAGCGGGCAGTCGGGCGCCCTGATGAGATAGTCGGTCCTATTCTGTTCCTTGCAAGCGAGTCGGCGTCGTACGTAACGGGCCAGTGCATCGCCGTGGACGGTGGAATGGCAACGGGAAGCTTTATTTAGGAGCCTTTCATGATCAAACTGTTCTGCATCCCCGGAGGGGCGGCGTCTGCTACGGCCTATTTGCCTTGGGTGAAACTGCTCGACAAGGACGTCAGTTGTGCTTGCTTGAAATTCGGGCAGGCCTTCGGCGCAAAGAGGAGTCGCGCGCATATGGCCGAGGTCGCCGACGATCTGTTCTCGAACCTAGCAATCGCAGCTTGAGGATGGAGAGGACTACATGGTCCTCGGGTACTGCTTCGGTGCGGTGGCCGTTGCCGAGCTGTACCGTCGCATTGCGGAGTCGGGCACGAAGCCGCCATCGCGCATGTTCTTCTGTGCGAGCGACCCGCCTGACGGCAACACGTCACAAGACCTCTATCTTCACCGACCGGAGCCCGCGAGGACGAGCTGAAGGAGACGCTACGCGCTACTTCCATCCCTCCCTGTTCGAAGGCCCCGAAGACCTTGCGGCTTTCGCCGGGAAGTACACGCAGCTGTGCTACGAAAGCTACGAACGCGCTGGGCAGGTAGTCGCGGTTCGTCCCGAAGAGATAGTCGCGGACTATGCGTAGGCAACGAGGAGCGCTACTTCGAAAAGTCGAAGGCGCTCGAGTTCGCCAACCATACGATGGACCTGCTCGATATCGACTGAAGATCGCAGGAATACCAGAATTTCCGCAGGACTACTTCCGCATCGAGGCGCCCGTGACCGTGTTCGCGGGAGACCGCGATACCATGACCACGCTCGAGGCAGTGAGCGGCTGGAGTCGAATGGCGGGCGGGGAATTCGATCTGCGCGTGATCGACGGAGGGCACCTTATCCTGATCGACGGATATCAGAACCGCATTCCGATCATCAACGACCTTGCCCGCGCTCGGGAAGCGAGCCGGGCATGAAGCTGATCTGCTTCCCATGCGGGCGGGATGTCGAGGGTACTATGCCTTCTCAAACGCGCCTCTTGCGGGAATCGATTCCGTCGACTCGTCGAGTACCCTGAAAGGGTCGCGCGCGGCGCAGGAGGGCTATCGGGACTTCAGGACTGCGTCGAGCGCGTGACGCCTCGCTCGGCTGATGAGGGCTCGAGGACGGATGCTAGTCCTGCCCGCCACAGCATGGGAGCATTCGTGGCCTCACGAGGTCGCTTTGCCTTTGCAGGAGCTGCTACGGGGCTGCGGCCGCTCCATGTGTTCGTCTCCGGTCAGAAGCCTCCGTGCCGCGTGGTGCCCGAACACTACGCCCAGTGCGAGCTCGGACGGGATCGACTTCCCTAGCGCCTGGAGGCGTTCTCGAGCCCATCCTGGAAGACGAGGGCATCGCGCGCTCCTTCATCGGGCTGTGCGCGAAGGATCTGCGTGATACCGCAGACGTGCAGTCCCCCGTCCGCCTGATCCCGCGAATCGCCCGCTTGTCGGCAGCGTTATTTGCGGGGATGACGATCTTGAGGTGTCGCTCGATGAATTGGAGGACTGGCGGGCTACTCGCGGTACCGCCGCAGGTAAAAAGTGGATGGCAGGAAACCATTTCTACCTGCGCGAACGGGAGGAAGAACTCGTCGCTTTATGAACGAGCGTTTGCGCGCGAGCGCTGCGTAGGGCTCGCAGGGGAGCGCAGAGTATTCGAACGGCGTTTTTCAAACGGAAAGAGGGTCTGATGGCACGGCGTTATTGCGGGTATGGGGATGTACCTTCCCGAACAGGTGCTTTCAAGCGAAGAAGTCGAGCGGCGCGCGGACGATACGAGCGCTTCGGCCTCAAAAACCGGCTGGTGAAGATGCTTTACGGGCTGTGCGAGCCGCCATTACGCGGCGGAGGGGAGCATTGCTCTGACATAGCCGCTCGAGCGGGGCGAGAGGCGCTTGCGGATGCCGGCATCGTTCCTGCTGACATCGATGCCGTGCTCTTCTGCTCCATCACGCAGGATTTTGCCGAGCCGGCGACCGTGAACGTCGTCATGGACAAGCCTCGATATCAGAAACGCCTACTCGTTCGACATCAAGAACGCCTGCAATACGTTTCTGAGCGGCCCTCGACGTGCTGACAGCCCTCATAAAATCCGATAAGGCTCGAGTACGTCCTCGTGGTTTTCGGGCGAGGCGCTCGCGCTGGACGAAGTTCGATTACGAGTACAAAGACGAGTCTCTTGCAACGTGCGCCGGCTGCCCTGAGCGTCGGCGACGGGGGCGGGGCGTTCGTGGTGAGCCGCAACGATGCCAAGGATGAGCGCGGCATCGTGGCCTCGCTGTTCCGCACCGTGCCGGAGGTTTGGAACAACAATGTTATCTGGGGCGGCGGGGTCGTCTACCCGAAGGCGGGCGACAAGCTCTACATCCCGGGGACCACGAAGGCCCTGATCGATATGCATCAGGATGTTTCACGAGCTTACGTCCCGCCGGTGCTCGAGGAAAGCGGGTGGGAGCGTCGACGATATCGACTGCATCGTGGTGAGCCAGGCTGCCAAGTGGATCACGAAGAACATCCGGGCGATCGTAGGCGTGGAGAAGGAGGTGATGCCGGAAATCGTCGAGAGCGTCGGCAACGTCGGCGCGCGAACATACCGATTATGGCTTGCGAAGCCCGTAGGCTCGGCATTTTGAAGCGGGGAAGTAGAACCTTGATGCTCGGCGGCGCCGTAGGGGCGAACATGGGCGTTCTGTCTGCGGTAATGTAGTGGATTTCGACAGGAGGATGCGATGATAACGCTGGAAACGATGTACGAGGACGCCTACGGAGGGTTCTCCCCTGACTATCCTCTAGTCGAATACTATGTCGACGATGAGAAGCGGCTCATGTACGCGCGGGATTACCGGGTAAAGACGAAGGCCGTCGCCGCGTTTCTGGAAGAGCGGCTTGCTGGTGGAGCAGGGCCGCTGGGTCGGTCTGAGTACGCGACCCATCCTTGTGGATGACCGTATTCTACGGTCTTGAGATGATCGGCTAGCAAGGTGATGCTCCTTGACGAAGGGCCACGCCGCTCTATGTGAAGAACGTGGTCGAATTGGTAAAACTCGCCGCCATCGTCGGGGTCCAGGAGAGGAGTACCCGGTTTTGAACATCCCCTTCGAGGAGGCGACGGCTGTGCAGGACGGAGAGCCCTCGTCGGTTGCGTGGGAGGACACGATGTGCCTGTGCACGTCGGGAACCACGGAAGCGCACGGCGGTCGTCTTCAAGGCGGGCACGTTCACGCGCCTTCAGCGCACGCAGTGCGCCCACGGTGTTCGGAAGCCCCTTCACTACGAGTAGCGCCGAGAGCCTTTCGCTCGAGCAGATGCGCGTCATGATGACGTTGCCGATGCGCTCAGTGTTCGGCTTTCGAGGTCCCGCATATCTTCGGTGGGTACGGCTGCACGCTCGTGTTCCCGAAGAACCCCGGAATCCTCGAAATGGTACGCACCATCTCGCGAGGAGCGCATTTGAGCACGCACGGCGTCCCGGCGCCTGGAAGGTCATCTCAACGTGTATCGAAACCAGGCAGGCGAGGTGAGCAGGAGAGCTTCCGGGAGTTCTCGGCGAGCAGTTCCGCCACGGGCTCATCGGCGTGCGAAGGTCGACGAGGAGCTGCGCGCTTTCATCGCCTCGATCGATTTCAATATGGGCACGCCTACGGTCTGACGGAGACCGGCGGCTGCATTACGCTCGGATTCCTCAACGACGTCCGCTCTATCGAAGGACCCGCCAGCTATTCCGGCAGCTGTTCAACGCCCATAGGTCCGGCGTTATCGCGGAAGACGGCCTCATGGCAGCCGCAGGGAATCGGGAGTTGGCGGTCACGGGCAAGAACATCGCCGACGGGTTCGTGGATGCCGGGGAGTTCGTCTCGCGGCAGAGACGGCTGGCGAGCTGTACCACACGGGCGATATTTTTCCAGATAGAAGGCGAGGACTTTTATTACCTGGGTCGCGCGTCGACAACATGATTCTTACGGACGCGGGCGAGAAACATCTACGTCGAGGAGCTTGAGGAGGATTTCGCGATTCTGCGCGACCGCGCCGAACAGTACTGCGCCGTCGGTTTCGAAGGGAGACCCGCTCGTTTTTAGCAGGCGCCTGAGCGAAGTGGACGAGCTAATCGAGAGTTGTGCGCGGTCAACGGGGCCCCGCCTCACTACAAGCGCGTCGAAGCGGCGTTCGTATCGGCCTCCCCTTTGCCGCTCACCTCGAAGAAGGAAGTCGACCGTAAAACCGTCGCCGCGCTGCTCGCTGCTGCGGAGGGTGCGGATACGGCATTCGAGCGGTACGGGCTGAGGAAGGAGGTGCGCGCGCATGAGCACGGTAAACGAGACGCAGATCAAGGAGACGATCCGACGACGCTCGAGCGGATGCTCGGACGGGGGCGCTGAATTCGACGACGACGCACTGTTCTACGAGGACGTGGGAGCCGACAGCATCGCCATCGTCCAGGTGTTCCTCACGTGCCAGGAGACGTTCGACGTTACGCTGGCCGACGAGTTGAACCTAATGGAGCCCATATCCGTGAATCCTTCTGACCGCGCTCATCGAGCGCAAGCTCGCTGAGCGGCGTAGGATCTCCGCGGAACGGGAAATGGAAACGGAGACGCTTGTGGATTGCTCGAGCGCACGGCGGCTCTGTTCGGCGAAAGGACGGCGGTCGTCGATCGGTTCGAGCGCATGACCTACGCCGAGCTGCTCGATGCATCGAAGCGGATAGCGGGCTTTTTCTTCGCGCACAGCATCGAGAAGGGCGACCGGGTCATCGTGCAGATGCCGAATTCGGTGATGTTCGAGGTGGTGTGCTTCGCGCTGTTCTCGCTCGGGGCGCTTCCCGTGTTCATTTTGCCGATGCATCGCGAGCACGTCATCGAGGCGCTCTGCGAAGCGTCGCAACCGAAGGCCTACGTCACGTCGCAAGACTCGCTCGACCGGGAATGCTATGCCATCGGCGCTCGCATGCTCGAGCGCTGCGGAAGCCTCGAGCGGCTGTTCACCGACGTGCAGCTGCGCAATGAGCTTTCGAGCGGTCGTGTCGTGGAGTGCGATATCGAGTCTCCGAAGCCAGGTGATGTCGCCTTCCTCCGCTTTCGGGGGAAACGACCGGCATACCGAAGCTTTATCGGGCGCACGAACGGGGCGTACAGCTACAATGCGCTCATCACCGCGCGCCATTGCCGCATGGATGCGGACAGCGTGATGCTCACGGCGATTCCCGCTGCTCACAATTTCGCGTTGGGCACTCCCGGCATGATCGGAACGGTGCTGGTCGGCGGCAAGAACGTCATGTGCGAGTACCCCCAGTCCCTCGAGATTTCGACTGATCGGACGGGAGCAGGCGACCATCGCGAGCTTCGTGCCCACGGTGTCGAGTTTGTGCGTCCGCTACCGCAGCATCGATGCGAGCGACGATATCGGCTCGCTGCAATACTCCTGTAGGCGGGTCGGTGTTCGCCCGTTCAGGCCTCGCGAGGCCGAAGCCGCATCCGAAGCGCGCTTGGTTCAGGTATACGGCATGGCGGAGGGCATGACGTTTTTACGGACCTCGACGCCCCGACGACGTCCGTTATGGGTCTCAAGGACGGCCTCGTTCGCCTGAGGACGTCTTCCGCATCGTCGACGAGGATTTCGCCGATGTCGAGGACGGAGTCGAGGGCGAGGTGATCGTGAAGGGTCCCTATACCATCAAGCGCTACTTCGGCGACGTGCCGGCGAACGAGTCGAGCTTCAGGGACGGGTTCTACCGGCCCGGCGACAAGGGCCTGCGCCTTCCTTCGGGCGACATCCGCATTACCGGGCGTGCACGAGCAGATCAATCGCGCGGAGAGAAGATCATGCCCTCGGAGGTGGAGGACGCTGATGGGAATGGATGCGTTTTCCGAGTGCGCTGTCGTCGGCGTTGCGGACGAGGTGCTCGGAACGGCGATATGCGCGTTCTATATCGGCGAGCGGGATATCGAGCTTGTCGAGGCTGCCGCGTACATGCGCAGCCGTCATATGGAGGACTGCTGCATTCCTGACCAGCCGCAGCGGCTCGACAGCTGGCCGCCTCACTGCAGTGGGGAAGATTGATCGCGAGGGCCAGCGAGGCGGCGGTCCACGGTGGGAAGCGAGGTTCGTCCCGCAGCTGACCGACCTGCAGAAGTCCCACCTGGTGGGCGGGAGCCAGCGCTCGCTCGGCGGGGTCGCGCCATACGTACCTGAGTTCGACGGCGCGACGTTGACGACGCGCGTTTGCGACGGGCGGAAGCGTTTTACGGCGGCGCCATGCGATGACGCGTGCCTCGAGTGGACAAAAGACGGAGATCTTCGCATCGGTTCGGATGCAGGAACAATACGTGCCTGGCTGATCGATGCGCGGGAGCACGATGACGAGAACGTGCGCGGGTTGCTCGACGATTGCAGGAAGAACTTCGGCACCGCATCGCGGACCTTTCGCGCGGTCAGGGTTGCGGGCTCGTGCTCGTGCCTACCCGCTGACGTTCGAGGATGTGCTTCGATGTCGACCCTCGTGCTTTGCGACGTTAACGGCTTCCAGGAGTTGCTGGCGAACTCGCGCGGATCTACGAGGATCCTGATTGCGCGCCCCGCCTTCATCTGGGGAGGCGCCCTCCGTGCGAGATTTCAACGTTGTAGGGAAGTCGATCTCTGTCCCCTCGTTCGCTTTTGGAAAGAATGCCGCAGGACTGAGCGGATGCCGCTACCGCTCCCTTGACGAGCGTTTCGATGAGGCGAGTCGCGAACGTTTGCAGGCGCTCGAGGGTGCGGGCAGCGATCTGTTCTGCGGTATGCTCGCTTGCTTGGCGAAACCGCTGCGTCCGCAATCGCGTGACGGATTCGTTGCGAACATCCCCTGGTTCGCGCCGGCTCCTGACGGAGAGGATCCCGTGCGCGATCTGACCGAGCTTGTCTGGCTTTCGGTCGAACGTACGGCCGAGGGGATGCGGTCGCACTCGCACGCGAGATACGCGTCGCGTCTTTCGAGCAGCGCGCATCGGCTCGGCCGACTCGGTACGCATGCTCGGATTCCCTGAGCGCTCGTGTACTCGTTCAATCAGAACGGTACGTTTATCGGCGATACGTTTCGCGCTGCCTTCGGGATTTGACCTAGATGATCTCGCAGACCCCGAACGTCCGCCTTGACGCGCAGTTCTTCCTTTTTGAACGACGGGCTTTGACAGCTGGGTGTTTCGCAGGAAATGGAGGGCGCCGGGCGAAATCGAGGCCTGGTTCGAACGTTTTCGAAGCTCGTGCACGAGCTGTTGGCGCGCCCGGCAGCAGGGGCGGGTGCAGGTGCCGCGGCGGCGGTATGCGAGGGGCGCGAATCTGGAGAGGAGAGGCGATGAACGCTTTGGAGGAACGGGTTAAGGCTGTGTTCGAGGAGGTCTTCCGCGTGGAGGATCCTGATGTGAACGCAACGCTTTCCGAATTGGGCGGAAAATCGATCGATGCCACGAAGCTCTGGGATCGAGATGCGCAAACGGTCTGGCGAAAGTGGATTTCGCACCCTTCGACGAGCGGGGGAGCGCAGCCGCGCTTGCCGCATACCTAACTGAGCAGGGTGTGGAGTAATGCTGGGTGAATCGATCGAGCGTATCGCGTTCACGCCCTTGCAGGAAAGCTACGCTCTGCAGCGGCAGAGCCGCACGGATCAGGGTCCTGCCCTGATCGGGAGCTTTACGAGCTGTTCTGCTCGCTTTCGATGCCGGGCGTCGAGTGCGCTTTGAAGAGCTTGCCGGACGCATCCTATGCTCACGGCCGTCTTCTCGGTCGATGAGGGCTTCCAGCAGGTGGGGACAAAGGCGCTGTTCCCATTGTCTCACCACGATGTCGAAGGGAGCCACGATAAGTCATCGGAGCAGGTGGAGAACCCGAAACAGAAGGTGCTCGGAGCGCGCCCCGCAGTGAGACGGCGCTGCAGGCGTGCGTCGTCGTAAGTCTCGACGGCAGCGCGTCGATTCTCACGCTGACCGATGGTATCGGTACGGACGGTGCAAAGCCAGCATCATGGCGCGCGACCCGGGAATGTTATACCAGGGCGACCAAGTCGAGGAGGAATGCCCGTTCGGGGATTCGTCGATCTACCTGAACACGGCGCACGATGCCGCTGAGACCGAACGCGCGCGGGGGTTCTGGAAAGGTGCCGTTCCTGTGGAGGCGGAGGGGTTCGCGCTGACTCGCCGTGCGCCTGATTCAATCTGCGGAAACGGTGCGCACGCACATGCGATCGGGTGGATGAGCGAGCGCGCTCGAAGAGGTCAGCAGGCGGGCGCGGCCTCACGTCCTTCGCGCCCCTGCTTCCTGTATTTGCGCGTGCTCGACCGATACAGCGAGGCTCCGTCGTTTTTGCTCTTGATGCCGCGTTCGCTGCGCTCCTACGAGCCCGAGGGCATCGAGAACACCGTGGGCATGTGCCGACTTTCGTGTACCCGTGGCAGGCTGCAACGGTTCTGAGCGCTCGGCGAAACGGGCCGATCGCGCAGGGGACGCTGGGACCTGCAGGACCATGCGGCGCTGTCCGGCCCGATACCGTGCGGCTTTTGCAGGAGCGCAAAGGAGCTCCGATTGCGTTACCGTGGTCCTCACGGCCGTTCTGCCAGGAGGGGAGAGTGCATCGTTTGCGCCTTCTCGCTGAAATCGGTCCGTGTCGAAACGGCGTCGTTGGACGTCGAGACCCTGGTTCTCGGCGGCGAGACGGCTTCGACATTCTGACGACCTATCGCCCTGACCGCGTTGGACGGCGATCTGCTTTGAGCGCGTGATTCGTCGTCGACCTGGCTGCGGTGATGCGGCGATGTGCGTCCTTGACGTCGAAGAGCTCGGCTTGGCTCTGACGAGCAGGCCGTCGGGATCCCTGCGAACGGGGACGAGTCGGATGCGGGCCTGCGCTTGCCGACCTTCTGCTGGAATCGGTGCGCGCGCACTGGACGAACTCGCGATTATCGCCGAAGGACGCGCGCATCTCGTACGGCGAGGTGGGGCCCAGCCGCTCAAATCGCTGAGGACCCTGCTCGCCTGGAAGCGCGATGCCTGCGGTCTGCGTATCGGCATCCCTCATGGAGAAGGGGCTTCGACAGATCGAGGTCGCTTTAGGCGTCGTATTCGCGGGAATCGCCTACATGCCTATCGAAGCCACGCTGCCTGCGGACGGAATCGCGTGGTGCATCGAGCACGCGCAGGTGAACCTTATCGTTGCGGACAGGTCCCTGCAGGAGAAAGCCGCATCGATAGGCGTGCCGCAGATCGACGGAATAGATGGGACGGATCGCCGGGTCCTCGATCGCCGAGGCGTGGCAGCCAAGGCTTCGACTTGGAGTCCTGCAGTGCTGAACGACCCCTGATGGTGCGGCTGTGATCATCAATACTTCGGGCACGACGGGATATCCGAAAAGCGTTCTTCTGGGAGAGGCCGGTATCGTCAACTGCCTCGTACATTCACGTGAGCGCTTTGCGCTCGATTCGGGTGTTTCGTGGCGGGCGCTTGCGGTTACGAGTTTTTGCCACGATATGTCGCTGTTCGACTACCTTGGGATGCTCGCCCTCGGCGGTAGTATTGTGGTGCCGGACTCCCAGCGCGTGCGCGATCAGAGATACCTTGCGTCGCTCATCTGCGATTACGGCGTGACTTCGGAATCCGGTGCCCGCGCTGTTCGAGATGGCCTCGCTTCCGAATCGTCCGAGGCCAGCGCGTTAGGGCATCTCTGCGCGCAGTCTCGGCGGGATTGATCCGCCTGCAACCGCCGAAGCTGCGCCTCGGCTTTCGGACGAGGTGCGGGCGTTCAGCGTCGGCGGTCCGACTGAGACCACTATTCGGAAACATCTCGCATCCCATCGAGCGGGAGGATATCGAGCGAGGTCTGTTCCGTACGGCCGTCCGTTTCAATGCGAAGTACCACCTGCTCGACGGTCGCCTGCGCGAATGCCCCCTGGCGTTGCGGGACGATGTCATCGAGGGCGTCGGGTCGCGACGGCTACGCGGGCGATCCCTGAGCAGACTGCGCTTTCGCTTCCGCACGGTGCGCGCTGCCAGGATGTCTCGAAAGCGGGGATCGGGGTGCTCGCCCGACGGAAGCATCCGCTTTATGGGCGCGCTGACAATCAGGTGAAAGTGCACGGGAAGCGGATCGAGCTCGAGGGATCGAGCGGCGGGTCACCGAGCTTCGCAGTATCGAGGCAAGCTGCTGCAGTGCTCCATCGCGAGACGGGCGCATCGCGCTGTTCTACGTCGGATCCCCTGCGCCGCCGAGGTGCGCTCTGTGCTCGAGAGCAGGCTTTATCGACTACATGGTTCCCGCGCATATCGTCGCCCCCGAAGCGCCGCCGCTCACGTATAACGGCAAAACCCGATCGAAAGGCGCTCGCGGAGTGGAAGGTCGGCGTCGGGCGCGGCAACTGAAGAAGCTTGTCGCCGCGCTGCGACCGAAGGCCCTCGTGGAGGAGCAGGTGCGCCTCTGTTGGCGGAGACCCTGTATCTCGATCGCGTCGCGCCCGACGACAACTACTACTCATCGGCGGAGATTCGGTTGCCGATGCAGTTCATCTCAAAGCTCTATCGGAGCATGGGCGGAACTCGAAGCGTACGACGTGCTGAATAATCCGATCGTAGCGGACTGGATTCCGCTTGTTGAGGAACGGCTCGCCGCCCGAAACGAGGATTCGGGCGATGATTTCGTCCTCGCGACCTGCCGCGCGCACTTTCCCGACAAGGATATCGGCGATGCCACGAGCCTTGTCGAGATGGGCGGAAACGAGCAGGACGCCCTCGCCCTGCCTCCGCGTTCGGCTCTGACGTGGTCTCGAGGTGCTTGCGCTTCCCTGGCCCTGATTGCTGGCGTCGTGCGGGACGCCCATGAGGCACGACGATGATGGAAAAGGATTACATGAACGATCAGGAGTTGTTGTTCAGATGGTGACGTTTTTTGTGCGACGAGGAGCGCATCTCCTCAGACCCGGCAGTTCTTCTACGAGATGCTCCCGTACGTTTCCCCGAAGATCGTTAGCGTCGATAAGGACGACCGTGGCATTGCGGTAGCGTGCCGCGCGTGCGATGAGGGCGAGGTGCGGGCTCAGATCGAAATCCTCTACGGCATGGTCGAAGGGGAGGGCCTGGCGGCGGGAGGTGCCCGTGAAGACGCTCGAGGATTACCTGAGTGCCCGTGGCGAATGAGGAATCGATCTCGAGCAGCTGCTCGCGCGCGGCGATGTCTGCGAGATGGCGCACGGCCCTGGCGTACAGCGGCCTCTTCCCTGAAGGCGCTTCAGTACTTCGATGCCAAGATCGAGGACTACGGGCGTGCGACTTTCCCGAGCATCTGCGAGCACGATTTCCCGGTGCTCCATCCGATTTCCCGGTACGAGCAGGGTGGGTACTTCGAGAACTTCCCCCACTACATGATGCGTTCCAAACCTCCCCTGAAGAACGACATCCAGGTGCTCGATCGCTTGCCCGCGAAGGCGTCGGCGACGGATCGTGTTCGAACAGACCCGTACCCCTGAAAACGTCCTGCGCCATGCCGCCTGCGTTCCGGTCTACGAGATGCTCGAAGGCGCCACGGTTCCAAGCGACGCCCCGCTTGAATTCCTCGTGTCGGGCACGTGCTTTCGCAACGAAGGCGCGAACGTGTTCGAGCTTGCGCGCATCAACGAGTTCCATATGAAGGAGTACGTTCGTCGGGTCCCCGGAGCAGTGCAGCGAGCGCATGGTGAAGGCGGTGCTGTGGATTTCTGGCGCGAGACGTCTCCGCGAACACGAAGCTCGATACCGCGAACGACCTGTTTTTCGCGTCGAACTACAAGAAGCTCAAGTTCTTCCAGGTGCTCGGCGACCTGAAACGCGAGTTCAAAACGGAAGATCCCGGCGCATTCTTCGTATATATCGTGCGGATCGATGAACTTCCATCGCACCCATTTCTCGAAGCCCTTCTCCATTCGCAACGAGGCGCGCGACTACTGCTACACGTCGTGCTTCGCGTTCGGCGTCGAACGGCTCGCGTTCGTCCTGCTCTCCCAGAAAGGGCCTGATGTGGATGCCTGGGACGATCCTTGCACGCGCGCCGAGCTCGCACGCCACGTTGAACTGTAACCGGAAAAGGATGGCAACCGTGATCGCAAGCACCGAAAACGATAGCGCGCGCAACCAGGCACCATTGCAGCTGCTGCATCATGCCCGAGACGCCCGCCATGTCGTGCCTCGACGACGAGGGCGTGTGCAATATCTGCAAGCGTCGCCGCGAGCTGGTGTCGCAGCGCACCGACTTCGCAAGTTTCGACGAGGAGCAGCGCCTGAACCTTTTGAAGAAGAAGGTGAACTGATTCAGAACCGAGGGGCCCCTACGACTGCGTGTGCAGCGTTTCAGGGGGCAAGGACAGTATCATGACGCTCTACCTTGCCAAAAACGTGCCTCGGGCTACGGCCGCTTTGCCGTAATGATCGACAGCGGGTCTGCGCCCTCGAGATGCCCGAGAATCCTGGCCCATGCGACCGACGTGCTCGGCGTCGACAGCATGATTTTCAAGACCTCGACATCCAGGACCTGTTCAGATTGTTCTGAAGTCCGAGAAGCGCGTGTACCACTGCCGCTCTGTGCACGCGATTCTCGACTGGAATATTCACGAGATAGCCCAGCGCTCGGCGTGAAGCTGATTCTCGGCGGTTACACGAAAGCGACAGCAGTACATCAAGAGCAACGAGCTGTTCTGGATTTACGAGGTCTCGGACCGAACGTCGTCGAGGTCCTTGCCGACTATCCGCAGTACCGCGAGTTGTCCGACCTCGTGAAGAACCAGACGGCTTTCTTTCATCGTCGCTACCCTGAAATCGCGCAGATCTCCCCGTTCAAGTACGTGAGGTGGACGAGGACGAGATCGTGATCTGCTGACGCGCGAGCTAGGATCCAAGCGCCTGCTCGCAGTTGGCCAGTCAACTCGTCGAACCGCCTGTTCAACCATGTTGCCCAGTACCTGGTCGAGAAGGATTTCGGCTACGCGCAACACGAGGTGGAGCTTTCCGAGCTCGTGCGCGACGGGGAAATGACTGACAGCGGGCTCTGCAGATCTGCAGCAGCCCCATTCTGCAGGACGCCATCGGCGAGTCGCCTCGAAAAAGCTCGGGCTGACCATACAAGACCCAGAAGGAGAACGAAACGATGCTTGATGAGATTATTGGCCTGTTGCGCGAGAATGTGGACGAACTCGAAGACGTGACCCTTGATGCGTGACACCCTCGCTTATCGCTTCTGGCTACATGGATCTCCTACGAGGTAGTGACCTTGCTTTATGAAACCGAGCAGGCTTTTCCTAATCTCGATCGATCTGACGATCTGAGCCTTTTGAGGACTTCGAGACCCCCTGGCAGGACTCGTTTCGATGGTCGAGGGAAAGCGGGGCAACTGATGCGCGAGAAAAGTAGGCGACGGCGGGAACGCAGGGCTTCCCGTCTGCTCGAAATCGCGATGATGAAGAAGGGGCCGATGGTGGTGGCCATCGTGTCTCGGTCGCCCTGGCTGCGGGCCTCGTTCGTCCCTTACGCGGCCATCTACCTGGTCATCAGGGAGGTACTTTCCATACCCGGATGTTTTGGCGCTCGATGCAGGCGGTGCGTTTCACGCCGCTCTGGCGCTTGCGGGGTGCTCGCGAACATCGTGCTGTACATGGTGTCGGTCGCGCTGTCGCACATTGCTGCGTACGGCACGCTGTACCAGCTCGCAGGTCAACTTCCTCGAGCACTGGCGACGCTGCCCTCGGGTTCTTCTTCTGCACCGGGCACGGGGCGTCTGCGCGAGGTCATGCACGACCAGATCGAGAGCCTGGAAGGGTTCATCGCCCATGATCTGGCCAACATGAAGTCGGCCTGCGTGGCCCCTGCTGCTCAGCGATCGCGGTGGTCCCTCGCCTTCGATTGGCGCTTCGGCCTGGTGTCGCTGCTCGGCATCGTCATCGCGTTCGTGCTGTACGGAGCGACGTCGACGGCGCCCAGAAGAAGCAGATGATAGAGGAGTACCGCTCTGCCCTCGAGGACATGGGGAACGCGTCGACCGAGTATGTGCGCGGCATCGGCGTCATCAAGCGTTCCAGCAGACGGCGGAATCGTTCGGGCGCCTGAAAGTGATCCATTAACCGCTACACGAGCGCGGTCATCCCGTAGCCTGCTTGAGCCAGGAGAACATGACGGCTTCGCTGATCACGGCGTTCTCGTCGATTTATCTGTTGTTGATTCCGGCGGGCATCCCTCGTCAGCCCATGCGGGAGGACCACCGGGTTTCGCGTGCCCTCGTTCATCTTCTATTTGATATTCGTCCTCGTTATCGGAAGCGTGCTCATGCGCTTGATCTACGCCATATGCGAACGCGCAGCAGTTCGTAAGCGCTGCGGAGCGCATGGACGCCATTCTCGCCGAGAAATCCTTCCCGAAGGCGTGCAGAATGCTCCGCAAAGTTTCGATGTGACGTCTGACCATGTGAGTTTCTCTACGAAGGCCCCCTGAGGGTTCCGTGCGCTTTCGGACATCACGTCTCACGGCTCCCTGAGAAGCAGGTGACTCGCCATCGTCGGCGCTTCCGGCGGCGGCAAGAGCACCATCGCGAGCCTCATTCCCCGTTTCTACGATGTGGACGAGGGTTCGTGCGCATCGGCGGCGTCGATGCGCGACCTGAAAGGCTGACGAGCCTCGCGAAGACGGTCGGGTTCGTGTTCCAGGACACGTCCTGTTCGCAGAGCATTCTCGAGAACATCCGCATAGGGGCGTAAGGATGCGACGCGCGAGGAGGTGGTTGCTGCCGCGAAGGCCGCCCAGTGCGACGAGTTCGTCCGGCTTTGCCGCAGGGCTACGACACGGTGTGACTGTTCCGGCGGCGCGAAGCTTCCGCGGACAGGTCCAGCGGCTCGCCATAGCTCGCGCCTGCTAAGAACTCGCCCGTCCCGTGCTCGACGAGGCGACCGCGTTCGCCGATGCGGAGAACGAGCACTCAATCCAGGCTGCGCTCGGCGAGCGGCGAAGGACAAGACGGTCATCATGATCGCCCATCGCCTCTCGACCGTTCGCAATGCGGACAACATTCTGGTCGCGGATAAGGGCGCTCGATTGTGGAACAGGGAACGTTCGACCAGCTCATGGATTCGAAGGGACGCTTCTACGATCTATGGAATCACCATAGCGCCTCGATGACCTGGAAGCTGAAAGGAGGGAGAGGAGCATGATCATGAAGAAGCTTCAGGACCTGTTCCCAAATATCCGACGCTGCGACGGCTGATCTCGGACGGGGCATTCTCGCCTGCACGCTCACGAACGTGGTGACGCTCTGTCCGTGCTCGTGGTCGCGCTCGTATTCCAGGAGATTCTCGCGCCCCTCGACGGCGGAGAGGTTTCGAGCGTCTGTGGATGCTCTTCGGAGCGGGGCTCATCATGGTCCTTTCCTATTTTCGTCGCGCAACGACTACCGGAAAACCTACGTCAGCTGCTATACGGCGGCCGAGGACAGCCGCCTGCGCATCGCCGAGACCGTCCGCCACTTCCCTGATGAGCGTGTTCAACGAGAAGAGCCTCGCCGAGTTGACGGGGGAGCTCGCGGGCGATTGTGCCAACATAGAGCATGCGTTGAGCCATATCGTTCCGTCGCTCGTCGCCGACTGCATCTCCATGGCGATCGTGTGCGTCGGCATCGCGTTCTTCGATTGGAGGATGGCGCTCGCCATATTCTGCACCGCCGTTGCTGGCACTGCTCATCGTGATCGTAGCCGCGTGGCGCAGCAGCGGGCGAGTGCGCGGCAGGTGGCGGCGAAAGCGGCCGCTTCCGAGAAGACGCAGGAGTACCTGAGGCATCTAGGGTCATCAAGGAATGCCGCCTCGAAGTGAAAAAGGCGTCCGAGCGCAGAGCGCGCTCGCCGAGCTGGCGCGATGCTTCGGTGAAGATGGAGCTGAAGACCGGCGTGGTCATATCGGTCGCTCAGTTCGTGCTGCAGGCGGGCATCGGCATCACGGTGTTCGTAGGCGCGCGCCTGTTCATCGGCGGCGATATGGAACCGTTCCCTGTTCTGCTGTCGTGCGCGGTCGCGCCGGGTGTACGGCCCCATCCTCTCCATTCTCACGCTGCCGCTCCCATGCTGTTCCATACCATCGCCTCGACGAAGCGCATCAGGGAGCTGTTCGCCATCCCGCGCATGGAAGGCGAGGCGATCGAAATCGAGCGCTTCGACATCCGTTTCGACAACGCGTCGTTCTCCTATGGAAACGACGAGGTCCTCAGCGGATCGACCTCGAGATTCCCTGAGCGGAAGGTGACGGCGATCGTCGGCTCTTCCGGAAGCGGAAAGAGCACGCTTCGCGCCTGATCGCCCGGTTCTGGGACGCCGATGCAGGCGCGGTGCGCATCGGCGGCATCGACGTGCGCCTCGGTCGATTCCGAGCACCTATGAACTACCTGTCCTTCGTGTTCCAAGACGTCGTCCTTTTCGACGACACCGTGATGAACAACATTCGCATCGGGAACTCCCAAGCGACGGACGAGCAGGTCATGGTCGCTGCTCGCGCGGCGTGCTGCGACGGGTTCGTGCGCGCGCTGCCCGACGGTTACGACACGCTGCTCGGTGAGAACGGCAGCACGCTTTCCGCGGCGAGCGGCAGCGCATATCCATCGCGCGCGCTATGCCTGGCGACTCCCCGGTCATCCTGCTCGATGAGGCCACGGCTGCGCCTCGATCCCGCCAGCGAGTGCGAAGTTCATCGGGCGCTGTCGCGGTTGGTCGCGGGAAGGACGGTGCTCGTCGTCGCGCACAAGCTGAGCACGGTAACCGATGCCGACCAGATTATCGTGCTCGATCGGGGGCGGTGACGACATTGGGACGCACGACGAGCTTATGGGCAGAAACGGTTTGTACGCACGGCTTTTCACCATTCAGGAGAAAAGCCGCGCGTGGGTCGCATGATGAATCGATTGTAAGGAGAAGAACATGTCCGATCAAATGGGGAAAACGAACGTTAAGAAATCGAAGCAGCTCTGTTTCGGCAGGCGTGTTCATCGCGCTGTATTTCGTGGTGTTCGCGGTCATCGGGACCGTGTGCATGCCCGTGCCGCCGCTCCACCTTTGCCATGACGAGCATCATCGCGCTCGTGGGGCGCCGGTGTACCCTCATGCTCGTGGCGAAGGCTCCTGCACGGGCCGATTTTTCATCGCGGCTGTGCTGCCGAGTCTATTCTTGCTGCTCATGGGCAATATCTGGATCGTGGTCCCGTTCGGGGCCCCTGTTCGGTATCATCGCCGAGGTCATCGCCGGGAGCGGCGGGTTCAAGAGCAAGGGCGCAATGCGATAAGCTATTTGTTCTTCGACCTGAACCTCATCGGCGGCTTTCTGCCGATCTGGGTCATGTGGACTATTTCTTCGCCGACACGCTGAGCCGCGGCATGAGCCAGGAGTTCGTTGACGCGCTCGCTTCCATCACGCCGATCTGGGCTCTGCTCGTCACGATCGTTGCAACCGTGGCCTGCGGATTTGTCGGCGTGCTTATCAGCGAGAGAATGTTCAAGAAGCACTTCCCAGAAAGCCGGTATCGTCTCGTGAGCCCGCCGATCGCCAGATTCGACCCTGAGAACGAAGTTCGCGCTGCTGCTCGGTGTGAACTTCCTGCTCCCTTTGCGAGCCATTCCCTTGTGCTCGAGGTCATGCTGTTCTTGTACTGCGAGGTCGTAAGCCCTCGTGTCGAGGCGGGCCAAGAACGCGGTGCGGTACCTGGTCGTCTTTCTGGTCATGCTTCTTGTCGACAGGTTGATGGCCCCGCAGCTTTCGGGATGGCTTTCGCTCGTGTCGTTTTTTGGCACTCACCTTGCGCAAGTTCATGCCCTGCTGGATTCTGGGGAAGTGGATTCTCGACACCACGGAGGTGAGCGAGTTCGTGGCCGCCATGCGCAAGCTGTGGCTCCCGCAGTCGGTGGTGATTCCGCTGTCCGTGACGTTTCGCTACTTCCCGACGATTCGCGAGGAGTGGGATTCTATTCGCGCGGCCATGAAAATGCGCGGTATCCGCGTCTCGCTCGAGCATATCATGGTCCCGCTCATATTCTCGGCGGTGAACGTCGCCGAAGAACTTTCCGCAGCGGCTCTGTGCCGTGGGCTCGATGCGCCGGGCGAGCATACCTCGTACGTGGAGGTAGCGTTCGGGCTTGCGGATTACCTGGCAATCGGCGTGCTCGCGTCGTACGGCGTCGCGGTCGCCGTCCTCAAAGGATGCGGGGTGCTATGATCAAGATCGAGAACGTCACGTATACCTACCCGGAGGCGGTCGCACCCGCCTTGAAGGAGGTGTCGCTGTCCGTGGCGGACGGCGAGTGCGTGCTGCTCTGCGGAAAGAGCGGGTGCGGTAAGTCGAGCGTAATCAGGCTGATCAACGGCATGATCCCTAATTTCTACGAAGGCGAGCTCACAGGATCGGTGCTCCACGACGGTCGGCTCGTGTCCGAGCTTCCCCTGTATGCGATAGCCGAGAAGACCGGCACGGTGTTCCAGAACCCGCGCACACAGTTCTACACCGTGAACACAACGAGCGAGATAGCGTTCGCGTGCGAGAACCCGCATGCCGCGCGAGAGAATCGTTGAACGGTGCAAAAGGACGGTCGAGGACCTGGAAATCGAGGACCCTGATGGATCGGAGCATCTTCGAGCTTTCGGGCGGGAGAAGCAGATCGTCGCCTTTGCCAGCGTGTACGCGATGAGGCTGAGCGTGTACGTGCTCGACGAGCCCTCCGCGAACCTCGACATGTCCGCTGTCGAGCGGTTGAGGCGCATCCTGGCTCTGCTCAAGCGCCAGGGGGCGACGATCGTGATTGCGGAGCACAGGCTGTTCTACCTGCGCGACCCGTTCGATAGGGCGGTTTGCATGGAGGACGGGCGGGTGCGCGCCGAGTACACGCAAAGCGAGCTCGCAGCGTTCGATGCCGCTGAGCGCGAACGCATGGCTTGCGATTCCTCCTCGCTTGCCGAGGCGCCCGTTCGTGCGTCCAACAGCGACGTCACTGCGGCGGTGCGTGCGGGTGCGGTGCCAGGCGAGCGCCTGGTGCCTCGCGCCTTGAGGGGTTCCGCGGCGCAGCGGGTGCTCTGCGTGAGGATGAAAACGTTTGAGGCCGGGCGGATCCATGCCGTCGTAGGGCCTAACGGGGCCGGGAAATCGACGTTTGCAGCCGCGCTGTGCGCGACGCTTAAGAAGGCGTCTGCGGATTGTTCGCTTGACGGCGAGCGCCTGTCCGCCCGCAGGCGCCTGAAGCTGAGCTACCTGGTCACGCAGGAGGTAGGGCACCAGATCTTTTCCGATAGCGTCGAGACGGAGGTGACGCTCGGCTCGCGCGAAGCCGACGAGGCGGCACGGGCCCGAAAGCTGGAGCATGTGCTCGACGACCTCGATCTTTCAGGATTGGAGCAGCGCCACCCCATGACGCTTTCAGGCGGTCAGAAGCAGCGGGTCATTATAGCCTCGGCCTGCTTCAGCGGCAAAAAGGGTCCTGCTGTTCGACGAGCTGACGAGCGGTCTGGACTACGCCCATATGCTGCAAACGGCGCGGATTTTGCGGTGCCTGCGCGATGCAGGCGCCTTCATCTTCGTTATCACGCACGACTACGAGCTCATCGCCGAAGTTTGCGATGAGGTGGTGCACCTGAAGGACGGTGCGACACGGGAACGCTACGATATGGACGAGGCGGGCGTTGCCAGCTCCGCTGCTTCGGGATGTAAAGCTGTCGCCGCCGATGAGGGCTATCACGTTTGCGGCGCTGGCCGCCGCCGCGACGAAGCTGCTTTCGACGAAGCCTGATCGACCATGCTCCATGTCCCGTTCGTCTCGTGTACTCGATGTCGAAACTCTCGCTTCCCAGGGGAAGTCAGGGCCTCGATCGTTTTCTGCATGACCCCGAAGAGTAGCGTGAACAGCTCTCTCGGAAGCGTTCTCGATGTTTACATTCTCCAGTTCGGTATCAAGAGTCCCATCGAGCAGTTTCTCGGCTTCATCATCGAGTCGGGGTGTGGTGAACGTGACTTTTGCGACGGCCGTATCGCTTTTCACCTCGATGAAATCGATTTCGAGCTTGCACTTCTTCGAGAAGGCTTCAGCGTAGGCGTCGATATCCATGCCTATCTTCTCGAATTCGACCATCTGGGAATCGGTTCTGAAACTGGCGGCGAGCGCTTCCTTGGAAACGCTGGTTCCGACGATGCCTCAATATCCGCCCTGATGAGGTCTTCGTCCGAGGGTGCGGCTACGACGGTCTCCTGCTTTTCGGAGGACTGGGAAGCACCTGTCCGCTTCCCGAGCATGCTGCCAGCCCGATTGCCGCAATCATGCAGGCGCAGATCGCAAGGATGACCGTAAAACGCGTTTTCTGAAGGTCTACGTTGTGGTGTTCCCCTATAGCGGCACTCTTACGGCCGCCATATAATCGTTCCAGCCAAACAAAGTCGCCCAATCGGCCATCTCCTTCTTTGTTTGGCGACATCCTGGGAGATGGTCGTTCGGGCGATGCAGGATGTCAGGAGCGGATACGGTGGAAGCTCGCCTTGATCTCGCTGCGCTCGTCAACGGTCCTGATGAGCGGCAGTTCGCTGAGCTATGAGACGTAGCGCAATCGCGGAAGCGCTTCGAGAAGTACGGGGCCAGAAACCATCGAGGGGCTGCTCGACAAGTGGGGGCATGGCCTGTTTGCCCGGACTGCGGATCGGTCCGGCCGAGGCTCGACGGGAAGGCCTCCAACGGGGCCAGGAGGTACCGGTGCCGCGAATGCGGATGCAGGTTCAGCGCGCTGACCGGCACGATTTTCGCCGACGCGAAGCTGCCGCTGCACAAGATCATGCGAATAGCCGAGGTGATGTGCCACAGCGCCTCTCCTCAGGCTCATGGAGCTCGTCGCGGAGGTGAGCCACGGAACGGCGTTCCTATGGCGCCACAAGGTGTTCTCGACGGTAGACTCCTGGCAGGAGAAGGTCGTGTTCTCCGGGCGAGTGTGGATCGACGCGATGTACTTCAACGACACCGACCTGCTCCACGATCTCGGAGAAAGCCCAGCGCGGGCCTCGAAGGACCTGATTTGCGTGGTCGTCGCCATAGACGCATTCAAGAACGTGCTTGCGGTCGTCAGCGAGAACGGCAAGCCGTCCACCGAGGGTCAACGCCGCGCTGGAAAACGCACATCAGGTCCCGGCTCGACCATCGTTCATGATCGCCTCCCATCGTCGCATTTGCAGCAGCACACTTTTTTATTATACGGGCCTTGAAACTCCCGCATTCAGCCAGGGAAATTCTGTCAATGACAAAAGCGTCCCATCCGCGCGCGGACCCCTGCCGCCGGGGGCGCCCTGTCGACACGTGGCGTCCCACCCTGCGCGCCATCGTCGCTTCTCTCTCGCAGCAAACGACAAACGTTATGCAGTGCTTCCGCCTGAGCACGAGATTGCGTCCCAAAAGTTGGTGTAACGGCCGTTTCGCTAGCGGGATGATTTCGTGAAGGAAACGGCCATCGCCTAGAATCGTCAATTGTCGAGATTGATGGATTCACAAGAAAGGCGATGACCGCAATGGAAAGTTTAGAGCAGATGGGCGCCGTCGCGCCCGGGATTCCGAGATTCGACGACGGGATGGTCAACCTGTGGGAGCTAATAAGGTTGATGGCCGAGGCGCTCGTCAACGAGATCATGGACGCGCAGGCCGACGAAGCGTGCGCGGAGGGCAACCAGCGCAACGGCTACCGCGAGCGGACGCTCGTGACGAGCGTCGGGCCGATAACCCTGCGGATACCGAAGCTCCGCGTGGGCAGCTACTTCCCCGAGGACCTGCTCGTGCGCTACTCCCGCGTCGACCGGGCCGTGATCGCGGCCGTCTCCGAGATGGTCACGAACGGCGTGAGCACGCGCAAGGTCGAGAAGGCGGCGCACGCGATGGGCATCGGCCGCATGAGCGCCAGCCAGGTCTCGAGGATCTGCGAGTCGCTCGACGCCGTCGTGGAGGACCTGCAGACCCGCGTTTTCGGGGAGCTGCGGTTCCCGTACCTATGGCTCGACGCGACCTACCTCAAGTGCCGCGACGCCGGGCATGCGAGCCCGACCGCGCTCGTCACCGCGACCGCCTGTGGCGACGACGGCTACCGCCGCCCTCGTCGGCCTGGACGCCATCGACACCGAGTCGTACCTAGGGTGGAGGGGCTTCCTGCAATCGCTTCGCCCCGCGGCGTCGACGGCGTCGTGTGCGTCACGAGCGACGCCCACGAAGGGCTCAGGAAGGCGATAGAGGAGGTCTTCCCCGGCGCCGCCTGGCAGCGCTGCATCGTTCACTTGGAGAGAAACGCGACGCCATGCGCGAAGAGCCAGCGCCACAAGGCCGCCATAGGCTCCATACTGCACGCCGTCTCGCCGGAGAAGGACCCTGCGCTCGTGCGCGAGCTGTACCACCTGGCCCTGCGAGAAGATCGCCGGTTTTCAACGCGAAGGCCGCCGAGCTCCTGGAAGAGGCGGAGGCCGACGCGTCTGCGTACTCGACTTCCCCACGGGCACCACTGCCGCCTTCGCGCCAACAACGTCAGGGTGAGCGTGAAACTGCGAGGTCAGGCGCCGCAGCCGCGTCGTCCAGGTCTTCCCGTCGAGGAAATCGCTCATCAGGATGCTCGGCGCCGTGCTCTCCGAGAAGGACGAGGACTGGTCGACGCGCAGGCGGTTCACGGCAACGTCCATATCTGAGGCGTACGAGGAACCGGAACGCAGGAAACCGGCGCCCTGCCTCACCCTACAGGGCACGGCGGCCGAGCATGCGGCCAGGATAATCGCGCTGGTCCTGTCGGGCAACGTTGACTCTATCGGAAGGCGGCATAACATGGCACGACAGTAACCGGGCTCCGGTTCTGGGAGATAGCTGATTCGCTCGGGCGGGCTGGAAGCCCGCGCCTCGCAAATCGAGTGGCTACACCAATATTCGGCACGCTACCGACTGCGAAAGCGTGGTCTTGTTGCACGTGGCCGATTTCTCTTTTGAATTGGCTTCGCAAGGGTTCCCTAATTTCCCAGAGAACAAACGATCAGGTCCCGCGAAGGTGAAAATCGGCAAGCTTGGCCCAATCTCATCATCCAAATCGTCGAAAACCGTGCGTTCCGCGTCGATTTACTACCGACGTCGGAAAGTCCAATTTGATGGCATGATTTGCGCTCGTTTCGCGATTCGAGGTTTCAAGCCAGGTTGCTCGGCATCTCTTCAGCTGTGTGGCATCAGCGCGGGTAGGCTGCATAGCGTCTTTCCATCAAGCCGGAGAAACATCACCTGCTAGCCCATTCTTCTCTGCAGCAACGAAGGGGTCGACCCGTATCCCATCACCTTCCATGCGCCCGGTTCCCAATCAGCAGCCGGAGCGGCTCCCTCCAGCCGAGAGAGGCGGATCGCCGCGGTCCACGATCCGTCCGAAGTGCGGAGTCTTATCTTTGCGCTGGCGACCGCGGCGGCGGGCCTGATAATTTCCTCTATCTCGTACCCCTCGATCAGATGGGGAGAATAGAGTCTCTCGCCTCGCCGGCCTGCGCGCCTGGCGTTCTGTTCGTGAAATTGGGGAAGAACGACCCCAGCACCCCTGTAGTTCTTCGCCTTCCAAGCCTCGAGGAATCCCGTGCAGCCTCTGACGAGCTCTTCGTCTGGACCTGCAGGATGCCCGAGATCCACACGGTGCTTCTCCCAGTTCTCGAGCCTCCTGTCATTTTCGGCGTTGCGCCTCTGCATATCCGAGAGGCCCTTTGAGCACTTGAACGATAGTACGAGGGTCTTCGCCTTCAGCCTCGTTTCTAACCTCGGCATCGACCCAGTCTCCGACGGCGAAGAGCATGCACCACGCTTTCGAGGCAACCACGTCGTTGTCATAGTCGGTGACCATCCCGTGCATGATTCCGTGACGGTAGACTTCGCAAACCGGTTCATCTATCCTCGCGCGGATTGATTTCGTGAAGGCCTTCTGGATGGACGGAGCCCATCCCACACGGTCGCGATGCAGTCTCCCGCATGGAGCTCTTCTGACTCCCTCGCATGGTGGCCCTTCCTCCCTTCGGACCGGAAGGCGTCGTTCACGAATCCGTCCATCACGGTGACCGTCACGAGGACCGAGTTAGTAACGCCCCTGGAGGTAGTCTTGTTCGGCCTTCTCCAGGAGCGGTATGCGCGGGCGCATGTCGGGAAAAGCGGTTCAGCCTGGTGATCATTCGATGCAGAACCTCTTCCTCCTTGAGGTATTCGATGAGCTCTCGCTCGGCTTCCCCGGGCGTGGGCTTGCTGACGACCGCGCGCATCCTTTCGAGGTTCAGCGCGTCTGAGAAGACCCAGTTCCTATCGCCCAGCAGACGGTAGAAGCCATCGACGAGCGAGACGAGGCCGTCGAGCTCTTCTCGGACTTCCCGCGCACTCTTCCCTCGCCTCGTCGCTTCTGGAGCAGCCTTCCGAGCCATTCGAGTCCCGACGCGCTGCGTTTTAGTTCCTTGACGGAGGGGAGGTCGTTGGCTGATTCGCGCTTGCTCGAGTTTTCGTGGTTTTCTCTGTCATCAACGCCTCATCTCGAATCTGTTTTGCTGGTCTCATGGAGCAAGTCAAAGCATGACGAATGCTTTTCGCCAAACCAGATAATCGAACGGAAACGTCTCGCTTTCTGCCCTTTCGCCGTCTCTCTGGGCATCGTTTAGAATGATTCAATACCGAATTATAATTCAACAGCAAGAGGAATCGAGGGGTAGGGGCATGCAGGTTCTCAAGGAAGAGGTGCGCGAGCGCATACTGCCGCCGCCGTCCAGGTGTTCTACGAGAAGCGACTTCCGCAGCGCAAAAATGCAGGACATCGCGAGGCTCGCCGACGTGTCGGCGAGCCTGCTGTACTCATATTTCGAAAACAAGGAGAAGCTATTCGAGGGCGTCGTTTCGTCCGTTCCCTTCGACTTCGACCGTATCGCGCGCGAGGAAGAATCTATCCTGCGGATACGCCCTCGAGAGGTATCCCAGATTGCCGCCGAGGGAACCCCTGCTCAACATGCTGGCCCCATCACAAGCTGCTGGTTATCCCTAATCGACAAGAGCCAGGGCACCGCCTACGAGCACGCGAAGGACGATTTCGTCGAGAGCATCGAGCGGCACATCCGCTATATGGTGGATGAGCGCGCCCTGCGCTACTCGAGACCTGCTCGCCCACGTGCTCGCAAGCAACTTCGTGGAGAGCCTGATGGAGGTGGCTCCGCCACTACAGCAGCGAAGACGAGGCTCGCGACATGCTGGCGCTCATCGCCCAGTGCTATTACGAAGGGTGAACTCCTGTGATGGGTGCCCTTTCCCGCATCGCCCGTCGAGTTCTCCGATTTCAATATTGAATTATAATTCGATAATGGTATAGTTAGGCTGACGCGAACTAGGCCTCAGGACCCAGTCTGCGCTTTCAATATCGAATTTTTATTTAGTATTGAAGGAGGGACTCTTTGTGAAAAGGCAAGAAGGAGCTGATCAGAGAGATGACGACGAAGAGCCGGCTCTCGAACGCCATGCTTTTCCTGACCAGGGCGGTCCTCGGGACTCGCTCCCCACAGTCCTCGTGATCTACCTCGTTCACCCTGTTTTATGGAAAGACGCTCTCGCCCTCGACGATCGCCTGGACTCAGCGATAGCGATGACAGGTGCGTGGCGGGAAGGCGGTGTGCATGTACGTCGCAACGTGGAGGCGCATCGGGTGGCGTACTCGTGCCCTGACGGACATACGCCTGCGCATCGTGTGCCATCTGAAAAAGCTCTCCCTCGGCTTCTTTCAGATCAGAAGGCCGGGAGACCTCGCGAACGTCATGCGCAACGACGTGGAGCAGGTGGAGGTGTACCTTGCCCACGGGCTGCCCGAATCGGCCTCGGCCACCCTGTTCCCCGCTGCCGCGTTCGCCCTCATGCTCGCAGTCGACTGGCGGCTCGCCCTGTGCATGGCGGCGGGCCTGCCCTCTCATGTGGCTCGTGAAGAAGGCGGCGGCTCCCCGCTTGGGCTAAGGGCTTCGAGATCGTGTCCCAGTACGCATCCCGCATGCAGGACAGCCTCATGGAATACGTTGCCAACATAGCGGTCGTCAAGGCATTCGGGAAGGAGGAGCGCAAGACGGACGAGACGATCGGGGCGGCGCGCGATTACGTGAGTTGGGCGACGAGCTCGATGAACGACGTCTCGTTCCCCATGGCGCTCATCTCCCTGTTCATGGAGTCCGGGACGGTGCTCGTGCTGATTGTGGGAACGTGGCTCCTCTCCGCGGGCGGCATATCCATCGAGCGTCTCATCTTGGCCATGGTGCTCTCCGCGGCCTTACCTCCTCGGTGGCCAAGACGGCGACCCTGCAGCACTATCGTTTCATGTTCGACCAGGCGATGACGGGCATCGAGTCGGTGCTGGGCGTTGAGGCCGCAGACCCCATCAAGGACTCCGGGGAGCCTCGCATGGGAGACATCGAGCTGAACGGAGTCTCGTTCTCCTACCCAAAGAACGATGGGTGCGGCAGCGAGAGGGAGCGTGCCCTCGACTCGATCGACCTCGTGTTCCGCAAGGGAAGCACCAACGCGCTCGTAGGCTCCTCGGGATGCGGGAAGAGCACGCTCGCGAGCCTGATCATGGGATTTTGGCAACCTGACAGCGGACACATCACGGTGGGCGGGCGGAACCTGTCTCGCCTCTCCGAAAGGCAGGTGTCGGGCCTCTTCTCCATAGTCCAGCAGGACGTGTTCCTCTTCAACCAGAGCATCGAGGAGAACATCCTCATCGGCCGGCCGGGACGCAACGCATGAAGAGGTCGTCGAGGCGGCCCAAAGGGCGCGCATCCACGACTTCATCTCCGGGCTCCCCGCAAGGCTACGCGACGGTCGCCGGCGAGGGAGGCGTCCAGCTCTCGGGCGGCGAGCGCCAGCGCATCTCGATCGCCCGGGTGATGCTGAAAGACGCCCCGTCGTCATCCTCGACGAGGCGACGGCCGCAATCGACGCCGAGAACGAGGCCCCTCATACAGGAGGCGATAGACGACCCTGTCCCGCGACAAGACCGTCGTGACCATAGCCCACCACCTGAACGCCGTTCGAGGAGCAGAGCAGATCGTGGTGATGAGGAAAGGCCGTGTCGCCGGTTCCGGAACCCACGAAGAGCTCATGCGCACCTGCCCTCTCTATCAGGAGATGGTCGCCAGCAAAAAGCAGGTGGACAACTGGGACATCAAGGAGGCCGCATCATGGTGAGGGAGATCCTGGACGGATGACCCCCGTCGGCCGGCGCATGATGTGCCATAAGCATCGCCGCGTTCTCGATCTACGCGCTATCCAGCGTGGCGATGGCCTTTCGTCGTCCTCGCATCCATCCATTCGATCCTGGCTGGACCGGCCGACCTCGCTCCCTACTGGGTGGCGCTTGTCTGCCTTCTCCTCGTCAAGGGCGCGAGCGGCATCGTGGCCGACAAGCAGAAGCACTGCGCGGGTTTCGACCTCGTGCTGGAGATCAGGATCGCCGTCGTCAGACGGCTGAAGTCGCTCTCCTCGGGCTTCTACACGGGGAGAGCGCCCTAGGGCGAGATCGGCGACATCGTCCACAAGGACATTGACAACATGGAGATGGTGGTGGGACACCTCTGGACGAGGATGGCAGCCGATTTCATCGTCGCGGCGATTCTGCTCGCGACTGCAATCCTCGTCGATTGGCGTATGGCGCTGCTCACGGTCTCGACCCTGCCCGCTGCGCTTGCGCTCCTCGCAGCGGGGCTGAGGAAGACCCAGACCTCGAGGGCAGATGCGGGGACGACGCGGCAGACATGACGAGCCTGTTCGTCGAGTACGTGAAGGGCGTCCCGTTGCTGAAGGCCTTCGCCGAAAGCGAGGCTCTCGACCACAGGCTCGAGGCGACGGTGGCGAACTTCGGCGAGAGCAGCAAGGCGGCATCGCGGAACAGGGCGCTGGTCCTGTCCGCCTACAGCCTTGTGGCGGACCTCGCCTTTCGTGGTCATGGCGGCGGGCGGCGCCCTGCTCGTGCAGACGGCTCCCTGCCCCTGTTCGTCTACATCGGCTTCATCGTCGCGAGCGTGGAGTTCTACAAGCCGTTCTTCGCCATGGAGTCGCATTGGATGAACTATCTCAAGGTGAGGGACAGCTTCCGCAGGATAGAGAAGATCATCTGCGCGTGCTCCGTCCCCGAGCCCGATGAGCCGCGCATGCCTTCGTCGCACTCGATCGGGTTCGACCAGGTGCGCTTCTCCTACGGGAAGGGATCTCGTTCGAGCTGTCCGAGGCGACGTTCGCGGTTCCCGAGCGCACCATGACGGCATTGGTGGGCGAGTCAGGATCGGGCAAGAGCACGCTGACCAACCTCCTGCTGAGGTTCTGGGACGTAAATGCAGGAAGCGTGAGCGTCGGCGGCGTGGACGTGAGGGACATCCCCTACGACGACCTTCTGGCCTCCATCAGCGTCGTCATGCAGGACGTGCGCCCTGTTTCGCGGACACCATCGAGGGGAACATCCGCATCGGCAAGGCGGACGCGACGCACGAGGAAGTGGTGGAGGCGGCCAAGAAGGCGTGCATCCACGAGTTCGTGATGTCGCTCCCGCAGGGCTACGAGACGCCCATCGGGGAGAACGGCGTGGGTCTCTCAGGCGGGCAGAAGCAGAGGTTGTCCGTCGCTCGGGCGTTCCTAAAGGACGCCCCCATCCTCGTACTCGACGAGATGACGAGCAGCGTTGATCCGGTCAACGAGGTGCTCATGCAAAGGGCTGTCTCTGCGCTGGCGCAGAACCGGACGGTGCTCGTGGTGGCGCACCACCCTGAGCACCATTCGCTCTGCCGACCAGATAATCGTGATGCAGCAGGGGAAGATCGTGCAGAGGGGCACCCACGAGCAGCTCCTCGAGGAGGGCGCTGGCTACTATCGGACCCTCTGGGAGCAAGGGAGCCAAGACGGAGGGTCGGGCATGAACGCCCTCCGCGTCGCATCGTCCTCGACCAGGTGACGTTCCAATACTCGGGAAGAGACGACACCGCAATCCAAGGCGTCGATCTGGATATCCATGAGGGCGAGTTCGTGCTCTGACGGGAAGGAGCGGATGCGGGAAAACCACCGTCGCCCGCCTCATTAACGGGCTCGTCCCCCATTTCCACGAGGGCGAGCTGGGCGGGGCGGTCAGAATCGGGGGAACGGACACGCGCGAGCTCGATATCGGAGACATCGGAAGGCTGGTCGGCTCGGTCTTCCAGGACCCCCGCAGCCAGTTCTTCATGACCGACACGACGAGCGAGGTGGCGTCTCGGCTGCGTGAACGCGGGGACTGCCGCGAGCCGAGGTTCTGGAGCGGGTCGAGGACGCGTTTCGGCGCATGGGAATCCAGCATCTTCGGGACAGGAGCGTGTTCGGCCTCTCGAGCGGGGAGATGCAGATGGTGGCCGTTGCTTCCTGCTATGCGATGGGGCCGTCCGTATACGTCTTCGACGAACCGTCCGCGAACCTCGACATGGAGGCCGTGGCCACGCTCAGGAAGGCGTTGTCCGAGCTGAAGCGCGAGGGCAAGACCGTCATCGTTCTGGAGCACCGCCTCTTCTACCTGTCCGGCCTCATCGACCGCATGGTCGTCATCGAGGGACGGTGCCGTGGCCAGCGTATACGACGCGGCCGGGCGCACTATCCTCGACGATCACTCGCTTGCCCGCATGGGCCCTCAGGAGCTTGAGGCTGGAGTCGGCGCTACGCGCCATACCCTGATCCATGACCAGCTTCTCGTCAAAGCACGAGGGGAACGGCCTCGAGGTAAAGGGCCTCACGTTCTCATAGGGGTCGCGGCGCTCAACGAGAAGCGCGGGATCGACACCGCACCGCTCCCATACCATCGGCCCCCTTGACCTCTCCGCCCGATCCGGCGAGGTAGTCGGGGTCATAGGGGAAAACGGTGCGGGGAAGACGACCCTATCGCGTCTGTGCTGCGGGCTTGAGAAAGAGGATCGGGGCACCGTGTCCGTCGACGGCAGGCCCCTTTCGCCAAAGGAGCGGCTGGGAGCGTATCCGGCTGGTCATGCAGGATCCCGACTACCAGCTTTTCAGCGACAGCGTGCTGGAAGAGTCTCGTTGGGCGGGCGGAGGACGCCGGTGCCTGCGAGCGGGCGCTCAGGGCTGGGGCTATGGAACATGAGGGATGCACATCCCGCAACACTCTCGCGCGGGCAGAAGCAGCGCCTCACGATAGCATGTGCCCTCGTCGACGAGGCTGCCGCCTACTTCTTCGATGAGCCGACGAGCGGCCTGGACAGGGAGAATATGGAGAAGGGTCGCCTCCGAATCCGGTTGCTCGCGCGATCCGGAGGCATCGTGTTCGCCGTCTCGCACGATTGCGAGTTCCTCCTCTCCGCCTGCGATCGCATCCTCCGTCTGAAGGATGGGCTCATCGTCGACGACTTCGCCCTCGATGGCTCGGCACGAGAGAGGCTTTTGAGGTCGCTTTGGAAAGGAGGCGTGCAATGGAGCGCTCATGCAGACGCGTAGATCCGCGGACGGCTCTGCTCGCAACCCTGCCTTTCTGGGCATTGCCGCAGTGATCTCCAACCGGCCGGAGGCAGCTCATGCAGCATGCGCTATCGGGGCCCTATGCGCGCTTGCCGCCGGAGCATGGCGACCGTGCATCGCCCTGTCTGCCGCCTATGGCCTCATAGCCGCCGTTATGGCCCTCGCCGAAGGAACGGGCAACACGACGCTCGTGATCGCCGTGGTCATGCTGAGCTACATGGCTCAGAAGTTCGTGGTTTCTGTCCCTGCTGGGGATCTCGCTCTCCAGACTGGCCTCGATGCAGGACCTGCTCGCCGCGCTGCAGGCCATGGGGGCCCCGCAGGCGGTCCTCATCCCGTGCATGGTCGTCCTGCGGTTCTTTCCCACCATACGCAGGGACGCCTCGCACCTCATGGAGAGCTCTGAAGACGCGGCGCGTGCTGGCAGGCAGGGGTATGCGCTCAGGCATCCGGCCCTCGTATGCGAGCTTTTGTGGTTCCCGCTCCTCGAGGAGCGTGAGGGGTATCCGACGAGCTGGCGGCATCCGCGCTCGTTCGCGGCCTGGGCGGCGAGCTACGGCCGACGATGCTCATCCCCTGTCCTTTCGGGGCGAGGGACGCTGTCGTGGCGCCCTAGCCCTCCAGTCGATCCGGAGTGCTTGCGTGGCTCCAACTCGGTCCGCGATGACGAAAAGCCCAGGTGAGGGCGCATCTCGTCAGAGCGTATCTGTCTTAATGACGAAACAAAAAGAAAGGCACTCTCATGAAAAAGAGCAGAAACCCTCGGCCATAGGGCCCTCGCGATCTGGTGTCCATCGGCGTCTTCAGCGCATTGTCGCTTCTGATCTTCTTCGTGGTGGGAGGCATCGCGGGCCTCACCGTCGTTGGGACGGTCGCCAACATACCCATAGTCTGCTTCTTCACATCGATAGTCTATCTGCTCCCTTGCCGCGAAGGTCAAGAAGCCCGGGACCTTTCCTCATCATGGGGACCGTAAACGTGCTGCCCGGCCTGATGGCGGCGAAACGTCCTCGGCGTCCTCGGCAGCATCGCGGGATGGGCCGTCGCGGAGGCGGTCGCCACGCGCATCGGGTATGCGAACAGGAGAGGCCTCGTCGCGGCCTACGTCGTCGGTTGCACGCTGCAATCGGCGCTATACCCTTCCCATATACCTTTCCGCCACTCAATACCTCTCCGAGCGCCAGGAGATGCTGCGGCTCACCGACGAGGCGATGGCGCAGTTCGTCGCGTTGTTCTCGGGTCCCATGTACGCGGGGATGGTCGCCCTTACAGCGGCGACAGAGCCTGACGGGCGCTCAGTATCCCTGAAGGCCGCGAAAAAGCGCGAGAGCAGGGATCGCTCAACGAGCTTTCCACGCAATCCGGAAAGCATTCATGCGATTTGACATCAGCGTAATCGGAGGTGCAGCGACGCCTCTGTTTTTGGTTTTCGCGCGCCGCGCGACGATTCAACCTCGAGACTGCTGAAATGTTCTGCGAGAGGTGCTTTCGTTGACGCGCACGATGCACTGACTGATCGACCACGGCGATAAGGGCTTTGCCGGAGCGGAACGATGAAGTTGCTCTACCGTGACTGCGGTGGTGATCTTGGACCAGAGAAAAGGTTACATGGAGGACCGTATGCAGCACAGGCAGAGAAACGGAAGCTGGCAATCGAAACCTACATCAAGTTCGACCTGATGGGCGGCAGACACCGTCTGCCGAGCTCGGCTAGCTGACGGGCATCGCTCCGCCTGGTACAAGGACTATCTGAGACACGGGGAGGTCAGGCCCCGAAGCGGCAACAGGAGCAAGTTCACCTTGGAGATGAGACGAGGCTGTGCGTGATCATTACCTTGCGCATGGGAAGAGCGCCTCGCCGGGACCATGCGCAGATGGATTATCCGCGCCAGCAGGGAGAGTATCTTTTGCGATCGGATCGACGAGCTCGCGCAAAAGGACACAACGGGGGCCGAACCAGTAGCAGGACGCTATCCTGCTTGAGGAGAAGGCGCAGGCAGGTGGCCGAGCTCGAGTCCCGCAACGGAACCGCGCCGCGTGAGGTCGCCGCCAGGCGCGGCGTAAAGTGCGCACGGCGCCCTGGCATGGCGCTGGCGCAGATATCGAACGCGACGATGTCGGGGACACCGAAGAGAAAGGCGTTCGTGAGCGAAAGCACTCGGACGACCTGCCGGACGATGCGTCGAGGTGCTGCAGGATGCTGCAGAGGCGAAGACGCAGCTCAAATGGGAAGGTGCGCTCGGAAGCTCGACGCGCCAGGCGACCCTCGAGAGCAGTAAAACAAAACCGGGCGCCGACCCGGGCTGCTGCTGACGAACGCGGAGCGGCGGTGGAGGAGGTGCTGAGGGCCGAATATGAGCTCTGGCGGAGATCTGCCCGTGGCGGGCACGCCAAAGAGCAGCTGGCTGCGCATACGCCAGGAACGCGAGGCCAAGGCGAAACCGGAAGGAAACGCGCCGCAGCGCGAGAGGCGGTCGTCGAGGCGTTCGAGCGTGCTGGCGGTACATGCGACTACAGGCGCATCACCGCCGTGCAGACGCCGGCGAGTGGACGGTTCGCGACAATCTGTGAGGAACGAGGTTCTGGTCGCCCGCGCCGCCAAGAAGAAGCGGCTGCTAGCAGCTCCCTACGAGGGCGAGATCTCCGAGGCGCCCCGAACCTGCTGCGCGACGAGGAAGGGAGAAGCATCACTTCCAGCCGACAAGCCCAACGAGCTGTGGTAATAAACCGACGACCGAGTTCCGCATCGCCGCTGGCAAGGTGTACCTCGGCCCATCGTGGACTGCTTCGACGGCATGCCGCTGAGCTGGTCGATACATCGACCTCGCCCGATGCCGAGATGGCGAACTCGTCTGACTCGGCGCGTGCGGTGGCTCAATGAAGGGGACCATCCCACGGTGTACTCGGATAGAGTGCTGGCCCACTACCGCTGGCCGGGATGGATAGGGAGATTCATGCGAGGAGAACGGCCTGTTCTGTGTCGATGTCGAGGAAGGATGCAGCCCGGACAACGCGAGGGAAACAGAGGCTTTCTTGGAGGAGGTTGAAGGCCGAGCGGTTCTTCTACGGCTGCACGACTGGTCGGGGTTGCAATCTTAGGAGTTCCATGATGCTCGACGCCTCACCTCCAGATGGTACAGGGATGTCAGGATGTAGCTTGGCCTGGATTAGAGCCCCATGTGCAGTACCGCAGGGACTTGGGTCTGCTAGCAACGTGGGGACGGATTCGGTCGAGATCACCACCGCACCCCTTAGCGTCGACGAACTATTGACAATACACACACGGAGCGCGTCAACTCCGGGTCTCTCTGACGAAGGAGCGAGAACGGCTTCCGAGTCAGAAACTGTGTTTTGACTCCGATCGAGGCCTTTATCTGCCGCCGCCGCGTCGTACGTGAGCCTGTGGACGGCTATTGATGCCCCTCCCATTTGATGTCGCCGCGCCGCCGCGCCATAATGCCGCGCAAACGCATTGTGTGTGCATTTCGAGCGATGGGGCGCAGATATGCCTGACAGCTGGGCGGAGCTCATCATAGAGCAATCCGACGAGGACCGAGATCAGGAGTCTCCTGGCGAGAAAGGCGATCAGGTCTCCGTGACCCTGCGCATCCCTCTGACACCTGCGCGACGCGGCGGCGAAGGAGGAGAGCGGCCCTGCGGTGGCATGAGCTTTCTCCCGCCTTCGTGCGCACCTGCATACGATCGAAGTATCGCGTCGCTAAAGGTGCGCGAGGCGTGGAAGTCGTTGCCAAGCGACGTCCGGCGCCGAGCGCCTGGGAGAGCGCCGCCCGGCGTGAATCCATCGATGCCGACGCGAAGCTGTCGATAATCGGCTCGTGCTTCACCGTGTAAACCGCCTACGGTGAGCCCAAGAGGAGGCTGTCAGATCGTGAGGTGGCGCCTCCTGTTCAGCGGCCCACCTTCATCAAGCCGCATGGCGTGGCGGACTCCGAAGGAGCCGCGCGCGCGTCTGGAGGTTGCCCGCCGGCACGCGAGATCGGCGTCGGCGGCTCGACTCGAGCTCACGCTTCGAAACAATCTCAACCAGCGTGCTACTCGCCCGCGAGGTGTGCAGGAGTGGATCCGCGAGAAGGGCGTCTTCCAGTCCGCCAAGATGTCCGGCGCCATACAATCGGGCGGCACCTGCGTGTGGAGGAACCTCCAGCGATGACCACGCTTTCATGGGCGCCGTCGTCAACTTTCACTGAGGAGGGCCTCGGCTACGAGCGCCGTTTGGGAACCGTCACCTGCGTGAGAGCCATTTCGAGAATGCTACCGGGGCCGTCCGGCCTGAAGATGACGTTCCGGGTCGGTGCTGGGACAACCCCGCCATGGTCGAAGAGGTCACCGCGCAGGTGGCCGCCCAGGTCGAGACGCTCTACCGCGAGAATCCGCCCGAGTTCGTGCTTCCTCACCTCTACCACCCGTTCGCGATTTCGTGGAGGACGACGAGGACAACGGCATCCGCAGGCCCTCAAGTTCAGAGGGAGTCCGTGGTTTGGAACAAAGCCTACGACTTCTGTAGCGATGCCGTCGTGGGTGCCATCCGCGTTGCCGGAGAAGCACAGGGTTGCATCATCGCGCCGACTCGGTGGGCCTGGAGCAAGACCTACGAGGCGCTCGCCGTTGTCATGAAGTGCTCACTTCAGGAGCCGAAACGCACCGCATCCTCGTGCTGTGCCCGAAGCGCCTCGCGACAGCTGGACCCTGTGGATCGAGGACGGCGAGCGAGCCGCACCCGCTGGCGGATGACCGCTTGCAGCGCACGGTGCCATACCACACTCGATCTGTCGCGCTACTACGGCATGAGCTCGCGAAGTGGACTCGAGGCACCGCGCACAGCCACCTCGACTCTGCCTTTGTCAGCCTGACGAGAGCCATAACTTCAGGAACAAGAGCACCGACGCGGACAAGACCGACCGATACGCGCGCTCATCGAGGACGTCATCAAGTCAGCCAGCGCCAAGGTGCTCGTATCTCGGCGACCCCGGTGAACAACCGCCTGCTCCGACCTCCGCAACCAGATCGAGCTCATTGTACCGAGGGAGACGACGCGTACCTCGAAGAGACCGACGGAATCCCGTCGATCACGCACGTGACGCGCGTCGCCAGCAGAGGTTCAACGAGTGGAGCAGCTCTCCGACTCGACGCGACGACCGAGAGCTTCGTGAACGCGGTGAATGCGGAGCTACTGGCTGCTCGACTGCGCTGACCATCGCGCGCAGCCGCAAGCACATCACAGTACTACGGCGCGCGTAGGGACCTTCCGGCGCGCCGACCGCTGTCGTTCAGACGCCCATCGACCTGGACGGCGGCTGCCGCCGATCGCCGAGCCAACGACATGATCGCCCAGCTCACGTTCGCCCAGTACCAGGTGCTTCACTCCCGCGCGCGCGGACCAGCGCGCAACACGACCGCTACGAGGACACGTGGGGCAAGGACTTCGAGATCCACGTCGCGACGGCGGTGGCTAAACCTCAGCGCATCAACGTCGCGCATGAATCCTCTGTGAACGCTCGCATCACGCTGCGACGCATCGCGCGACGGATGCGTCGACCGCCGCGAGGCTGCGTGACGACGCGTCGGGGTCGCCTACGGCACCGAGGGCCTCGGGACGGCTGACGACGACGATGACCGGGAATTCAGAGCCGGCGGCAAGCTGCGCGTCGACCTGCGCGACGTCGACGCCCCGCGCGCTGGGCCGGACCTCGACTTCGACATCCAGATGCTCGGGCTGCTCGTCTACGCCGACGCGGTGACTCCCGAGCGCGCGACGCAAAGCTCGATGACTCTGCGACTTCATCGCGGGTAAGGTAAAGCGACCCGTCAACCCGGCAGCCGCAAGAGGTGCTGGGTGTTCAGCGCGTTCGCCGATGACACGACGGCACCTGCTTCGAACATGGCCCCTGGTTGAAGCTTGTCAGGCCTCGACATCGAGAGTAACGCGCCGAGGTGGCGGAGCAGCTCCAACGGACCTACTCGCTGAAACTCCCAGGACCACCTGTGAGAGACACATCCTCGCGAGGTTCTCCCGTTTCAAAGACACCGCGAGAACCAACGAGAGCTCCGGCGAGATCGACGTCGTCTTCGCGACATTTGCTACTGCATCTCGGCCATGAAACCTGCTGCAGGACTGCGACTGCCTGGTGAACTACGACATTCACTGGAACCGTGCGCATCATCCCAGCGCTTCGGCGCATCGACGCCTGTGGGCTCCCAGAGAACGCGCGAGATACAGCTGGTCAACTTCGGCTGACATCGCGCTCGACAGTACATCCAGCTCGAGGGCCGCGTGAAGGGCGCATGGCGCTGCTCGACGCGATCGGCCACCGGCGAGAAGAGAGGGCGTGTGCGAGGGCAACGACGCGAGATGAACGACCTCAAGTGCCGCCGCCAGCAGCTGACAGCTCAGGCGGGTGCTCGACCTCGAGGGACATCTCGGGCGGCATCCATCACGGACTTCGCCTGCGACGACTTCCGCGTGGAGCTGGCGCTCGCGAAGGAGCATCGGCGGCGCTGGAGAACTCGCCGGCGGGCCTCGCCGTGCATCGACGAAGCTTCGCGGCGACGCGTGAAGCTTGAGGGCGACGTCTTCTGCCTCAAGCAGAACGGCGAGGGCAGCGCGACCCCAGGGACACGACCGATCTTCCCTTACTGCGTGAGTGTACTGATGTCGGCTGACGGCGAGTTGTGACCGTGCACACAGCCCGACAGCCGGCCGCTCATCATGCGCGCCGTCTGCTGAACTGGTCGAGCCCATCGCCGAGCTGACGGCGCCGCGGGTTCGCCACCGCGAAGACCCGCGGCGGGACCAGGATGGACGCCTGCCGACCTGCTCGACGATGTCGTCGCGGCGATCACCGGGACACTCAACGGGACAAAGGATCGAGAAACCTGTTCAGCCTGGGCGGGGTCGGCGGCGAAAGCACCGTCGTGGGCTTCGGCGACTACTCGCTCGTATGCTTCGCGGTGCTGCGATGAGCGACGGCGTGGAACGTCTGCGCCACTGCCCGATGCGGCGCTCGCGGATGCAAACGTCCGCATCAGACGGTTGTGCTCGCCAAGCGGGCGATGCTCGCAAGACCGGCACGAAGAGGCTCGACAAGGGTCGCGCGCCTCGAGGCACTTCGCCACGGTCAGCGAGTCCAACGATGACGCGCATCCCGCCGTACGAGGACGACAAGCGCAACGCGCGAGGCGTCGTCTTCACTGCGCTGCGAAGATGGCACGCTGGAAAGCGTGGCGGTGGCAGGTAGCGGGCTCGTGCTGCGCTTCCCGAACCCGACGGTGCTCCTGGTCGAGGGCGGGCATGCGCGCTCTTTGCATATCAGCGGCAACCCTCACACACGAGAACCCGAGCTAAGCGGGGCGCGACGGTCGTCGACCGAATCGAGGTCGACAGGCGCGTTCGATCTCTGGCCGTCCGGAATCTTGCGGACTTCCCTGGGCGCGCTGGCATTCGAGCAACTCTCGCAAGACGACCTGGGAGTACCAACTTCTCGACATGTCACGTGCCGTGACACTGTCCTGCGAATTGGCGGCCTGGGGTTCTTAAAGGTGCTTTGCACAAGGAACCGGGAAAAGCTGATTGCCCTCACGTCGCGTTGCGATGAGCTGGAGCTTCTGTCGAAAGCGGATGAAGGAGCGGCGACGGTCGACATAACGCTCGACGGAGGTCCGCAAAGCTGAGGATGGAAATGAAGGAAGAAGGGCGACGCCTGAAGGCGGTCGCCGATGAGACTCAAGGTGCATCTGCAATGGCTGTTCTAGATGAGTATATTTTTGCGAGCGGCAGCGCTTTTGAGTGGTGATGCGGATGGGGATGTTGATGCGCTCTGCTGGTGAAATCATGCCGGGTCGCTCAGGCCTCGACTACACCAACTTGAGGCTTTCGCATCCATCAATTCCCCAAGCTCTTTTCGTTTACGACGAGCAGAACCTGAGAGATGATTCTCTCCAGAAGTTGCGCCTACAAGCGGAGAAGACTCAGACGACAAAGCGTTCGGTTGCGTCTGCCTGCAACTATAACGTCAGCTATATCGGGAGACTGGAGCGAGGAGGCTCACAGAAAGAGGGCGTGAAGACGACGTAGCTCAAAGCTGTATGCCGACTCCAATCGACCACGTCTGTACCTGCAGCGAACGAGCAGCGCTATGAATCGTATGCCGACGGCGGTGGCCTATGGCGCCATCGGCGCGACCTCAGCGAAGCGCAGACTCGCTTGCGCATCGATAAACTGAAGCATTTTCCGGTGACGAGAAAATGATGAGCGTGAGGATGGCCAAGGGCTCGAGCAACCTACAACCTCGCACCGAACAGCACCCGCCGCCGCGAGCAGCACTGTCGAAAGTCTCATGGAAATCAGCGAACGAACATTGACGAGGGTGCTGCTGATGACCCGGCGGATGAGGATAAAGACGCAGCTCGAGAGTGCTTGCGGACGCTCAACAAAGAATGACCAAGAAAAAGACTAAAGAACCTGATTCATTGGCTTGGGGATGAGGGGCCTGACATCTTCATTGCGGTTTTGCCGTATATCGCAGAAAGGTTTTCGGGCTTAGTTTTTGAGGATGACAACTATGAGTGGAAAATTGAAAAGATGAGCTTTAACGTCGAGAGACCACAATGGTGAGCGACCGTCTGGCGCAGCTGGAGAGCTGATGCTCAGGCATGCTCGAGAGGCGGTGTTGACTTCCGACAAGGATTGCGGCTGCTTTTGGGCGACTGAGGTGGACGAGGGCCAAGAGCGCTATGCGTTCGCGTGGCCCGGCAAGGCGGACGCCATCACGCCAGTCGCAGACCGTGAGCGCCGCCACGCTTCGTCCGGCATGTGTGAGAAAAGAGACCGTAACCCGCGATGAGGACGTTGTTCTGCTCGATCCGGACAACACGCTATCTGTCGAGGCGACAGCCTCGAGGTGCTGCCCAAAGACTTCTGCAGCGCAGCTACCACGGCGTAAGTCAAAGATGATTTATCGACATATACACACGGGTCACGATTTCAGACATACCACGACGGTTTTGACGACACCATCGAGTATTACAAGCAGCGAGGCAGGGCTCTGCGATCAATCAACATGGCACGAATGGTCGCTTCCACAGCTGATTGAGTGGTTCAGCGATGTATCAGGCTTAAGCTGCTTCAATCGGGAAGCCGCTGAGTAATGACCCGGGTTGTTGTATCAGCACGTGTTGGCGACGACGAGGTCGAAAACCTTAGAGAAGTATACCGGCGATATATACGGAGAAACAAATTTCGTGCATCTCGTTCGTTTGGCAAACACGATACCTCTGCAGGCGTATGAGAGTGTCAGCGCTGCACATGAGTGATGTCTGGTTGTTTGCTTGCGCGAGATTCGCGTGTCCGTTCTCACTGCGTCTCTCCGATCACGATGAGATTTGGCAAGATGCACGAACCCGACAACGACCCTGATGGTCGCCGGATATCAGCGACTGCGCGCACGGCGGGACATGGAACGCTACGCAGCGGTTTATGATTTCATGGTGACTCCTTCAGGTCGCGCAGTGCCCTGAGGTTCGGGTTTGTGTTGGCATATACGCAAGACAAAAATGAAGAGATAGCAGCTGGTCATATCTGGGTTTTGGTGCTGATGGTAAATGGTGTTCCTCGTAGAAAACCTATTCAAAGATATGACTGGAAAGAATGCTTGGACTTGGCTTCCTCATGCTGAAGTAGGTCATACTCAGGAAGCGCTAAAAAGAACTAAAGTGCATTGACGGGATCTTGCCTTGATTATCCAGCCAACAGTTGATGACGCGTATTGCAGAGTGGCTTCAACTAAAGACAGCCTGGTCGTAGAGCCCTCTTTCAGGATCGTCTTCTTTGGAAGCAGCTGCTGTATCTCAATGAGTGAGGACGGTGGACATGAGCCTTCATCGCAATTCAGATGGCAGAAAACTGGCGAAATCTGCTGCCAGATTATCGGATACAAAGCGATTAAGCGAAAGACGTATTCAACGCATTGGGACAAAATTAAACTGACAGGTCAAACAAACAGCTCGCGCGACGAAGGGCCTAAAGCAGCTTACTGATATCGGTTTCGCGTTTTGCCCTCGACGATTCGGGCATCGAGCGTCCCGATCCTGGTCAGCTTGTGCTCGATGTGGTGAAACCTGATCGCGCTGAACTTGATATCGTTTTCGAGATGATGCTCAAATGGGGCTTGGAACTCACGCTGCTCGTTGAGAAATCCGACGCCGAGGCTATCCAATCTGGTCCGTTGCTCGCGACGAGCTTGTTTCGCTGCACGTCGAGACCTCACCATCGCGGCGCTCGAGGCCATCGCCGACATGGAGCCCAGGCGTGTGCTCATCCTCGATTCCATCCTTGATGACACCCTCGAAACTCAACGCCGTGCAGATATTCAAACGCCGGCGAGCGCATGGGCATGCAGATCGAACTGAGGACGGTCTAGCATGGCGCTCGAGTTCGGTTTCATCTCGATCAGCAGCATCAGCTGGAGGCCTAGAGGCCACCTGCGACCTGTTTCGTGGACAGCATCGCCAGCAGCGTTTTCTCTGCCGATTCCGGCCGCAAGGGTCAGACGGCGTTAGGCGAGCTCATGGTTGGCCACGGCAACGAGCTCCACGTTGCGCCGGGCCAGCTCCTCGACAACCTCGCACCGCCGCAGGAGGAGAGCTACTCCCGGCGACCAAACGTCTCACCGACGGGCGCCTGCGAGACTTCACCATCGAGATGGAGACGGGCACCGGCTAGACCTACGTCTACATTCGCTCCATCTACGAATTGAACCGCCGCTACGGCATCACCAAGTTCGTCATCGTCGTGCCGAGCGTTGCCATCCGCGAGGGCGTCCTCAAGAGCTCAGACCACGCGCAGGCACTGAGACGCTCTACGACCGCACGCCGCTCGACCACTTCGTGTACGACTCGAAGGACATGAGCGGTGAGGCAACTCGCCACGTCGAGCTCCATCCAGGTCATGGTCATCAACATCGACGCCTTCAGCAAGGGCCTCGAGAAGGGACGGCGCACCGCGAGAGGAAACCTCTTTCACCGTCCAGCGAGAAGCTTAGCGGTGGCTTCAGCCGCGCGAGCTCGTGAGCGCCCGTGCAACGTCGTCATCATCGACGAGCCGCAGAGCGTCGACAACCAAAGCAGGCCAAGGCTGCCATCAAGAGCCTGAAAGCCCGCTGTTCGTTGCTGCGCTACTCGGCCACGCACAAAGCAGGTCTACACATGATCTACCGCCTCACGCCGGTCGACGCTTCGAGCGCCACCTGGTGAAGGGTATCTGCGTCGACTCGATCAGGCCGAGGCGAACCTCAACGGCGCGTACGTGAGGCTCGAGTCCGTCAAAGTCCGACCCGTTCTCCGCCAAAGGTGTCCACTGACGTGCGCCAGCCCGACGGCACGCAGAAACGCAAGGCCGTCACGGTGAAGACCGAAACGACCTCTACCAGAAGAGCGGCGAGAACAGCGACGCACGAACGGCTGGGTCGTCAACAACATCGGCGCCGCAGAGGGCGACGAGTTCATGAGTTCAGAACGGCGAGGTGCTCGGTTGGGCGAGGCCCCTGGGCGACGTCAACGAGGAGGTCGTCAGCGCGCGCAGATCCGCCGCACCATCGAGGACCACCTGGCCCGCCAGTTCGAGCTGTGGCCGCGCGGCGTGAAGGTGCTCTCGCTCTTCTTCATCGACCGCGTCGACCGCTACCGCGTCTACGAGCCTGAGGTCCACGGCGGCCTGTACGCTCAGATGTTCGAGGAGGAGTACGCAGGTGCCCTGAACTCGAAGGCGCCTCGTCGCATTGCAAAAGGCGGCGGGGATCGCGCAGCACATGGCTCGAGTGCTACGAGGCCGTCGGCGCCCTCGCTGGTGCTGACCCCGCACGATGCACCAGGCTATCGCCAGGACAAGAAGAGGGCAAAGTTCAAGGACTCGGGACGCCGGCACACGCCGACGACGCCGGGGCCTTCGAGCTCATCATGCAGAAGAAGGGCAGACGTCATCTCCTTCCCGGACGGCAAGGATGCGGACAAGGACGTCTCGTTCGTCTTCAGCTACCTGCGCTCAAGGAGGGCTGGGACAACCCCAACGTGTTCAGATCTGCACGCTCGTCGAGACCAGGACAACCTCACTAAACGCCAGAAGATCGGCCGCGGCCTCGCTGTGCGTGAACCAGGACGGCGACGCCTGTACGACCCCGAAGCGAACGTGCTTACCGTCGTCGCGAACGAGAGCTGCGACGACTTCGCCAGCGCTGCAGAAGAGAACTCGAGCGGAGGACTCAAGTTCGCGTCATCACCCCCGGAGAGCTTCACGAAGGTCACGGTCAAGAGCCAGGGCGCTGAGGAGCGCCTCGGGCTACGAGAGAGTCCAGCAGGTCTTCGACCACCTCGTCGCGACTGGCATGGTCGACGGCAAGGGCGCGGTGACGCCCGAGCTGAAGGCGGCCGCCGAGGAGGCAAGGTGGAGCTTCCCGCCGAGCTCGAGCTGCAAAGGAGCAGGTCGAGGCGATCATCATCCATAAGTCCCAGAGGGTCCAGGTGCGTGACAAAGGCCAAGGGAGGTCTCGGTCGAGCCTGCAGAAGGACGTCACGCTCGACCCGCGTTCCAGGCCCCATGGGACCGCATCCGCCAGCGCACGCGCTCCAGGTCGAGGTCGACTCCGGCAAGCTCATCGAGCATGCCATCGAGGCGGGCCGACGGCATGCTGCCGTGCGCCCGCCCCAGACGAGCGAGCGCGCCCGCTGGCATCGACGACGCGCGGCGTGACGCCGAGGGCACGGGCACCTCCGTGGTGTCCGCTCGCGGAAAAGGTGAAGCGACCTTCCGACCCGATCGCCGAGCTGCAGGACGCCGTCGGCGCTCACTCGCGGCACCATCGGAAAGGCGATCCTCGAGGCCGCAGCGCTTCGACGAGCTCGATCGACCCGCGACCTTCCTCGCGCGGTCGGCAGCAAGATCAACCGCGTGAAGAACGACCTCATCGCCCGGGGCATCGGTACGTGCGCCTTCCGAGGACGAGTGGTGCCACCATGCGCGACCTCGAGCTCGACGACCACGGCCTACCTCGGGCAGAGCGCGTGAAGCCGGATATGGCGTAAGAGTCTGTACAACTACGTGGTCTACGACTCGGCGGGGGTCGAGCGCTCGCTTTGCCGAGGCTCTTGACAAAAGGCAGGAGGGTTCTCGTTTTCATAGCTTCCTTCGACGTTCAGAATCGACACGCCGCTGCGCTTCTAAACGATTGGGCGTATGTCGAGGAGGCCGACGGCGACGCCGCGATCTTCGCACTGACCGAGCCAAGGGCGGCAAGACAGCGAGCCGCCCTGCGCGACGCGGAGAAGATCAAGATCGGCTGCGCCAGAAACACTTCGAGGCTCTGGACTCTCGGAAAAGACTTCCACTAAACGTGCGGCAACGTGCCAATACGAGGCGATAAAGGCTTGGGATGTCGAAGCTGCCCGGAAAGATGACGCGCAGCAGCATTGGGTGCCTGATCCACCTGCGCCATTTTGCAACTCTCCAGGCAGCTCATGCCCGACAAACAAAGCAACGGCGTTTTTACCGCACAGGTCGAAAACGTATGCAGCAAACGTGATCTGTACGAAGTCCAGTACTCCGATATAGATGCGATAGCAACGATAGTACTGATGCACAGAACCTCATCGAGACAAAGCTGTCTGAGGGTGAAAATGCAATTTCAGTTCCTACTCACGTCTTTTGCGATGCCTAGAGGATGCAATATGAAGGTGATGTCTTTTCAACAGGGCGGAGGCAGTCTGCAAAATTGGCCTCAAAACCTCATAGTGCGCCATCCTGCATCGATGCTTGCTGATAGGGAGCAGAGCGAGAAGGTTCTCCATGCTTCTGGGGACGTCGCGACTGGTAGAAGAGAAGGCACTGCTAGATTGGTCTGGGTGGAACGGCTGATCATAGGCTCTTGCCGAGCTTTCGGTCTCTGCAACTCTACTTTTTCCGAGACGGTTCCGTTCCGATCAACCGCATCTACGAAGCGTTTTCTTGAAAAGCGATCTCTGCATTCTCCAAGCGCCTATCGGCTCGGGGTTCGTCACGACGTCGATGCCCATGTCTGTTAATCGGACGAGGACGACTCCTATGATTTCGACTTCTGCGCATACGCCGTTGGGCAGCAAGTACTACAGTTTTTCTGACGAGACCCTCTTATCGCCGTTTGCAAGACTCGGAATTTTCGGGCACCGAGTAGAGCGAACCGACTCCTTCTGCTTAACTGCGAAGGCATTGGGATGTCGCCATATCGAGGAAGCCAGTCGCTAGCGCGCGGTACGCGAGTGGAAACCAAGCGCACGTCAGCGTCAAATCTCATGCGCGAGAAGTCACTGCTTTTGACGGCAGGAGCTATCCCTCGACTCCGTGATCGACCGCCTGAAAGGAGAAGAAGCAGACGATGCCTCGACGCGATCGACCGTGGCCGCCTCGAGGGTGGCTATCCTCGACAGACGAGGACTCTTACGCATCATCTTCGAGCGCCCGCTGGGAAGATGCCAAGGCCTCGAATACTGAGGTGGCGGAGCAGCGTATCAGCGAAAATCGACTCGCCAACAATAATTGCAAAGGATAGATAGGTCTATGATGGATGCAGGAGTTAGCAACGATAAGCGGCGTGTTCAACGGATCGCGCCTGCTCGAAATACCCTCTATCAAGCGGCGTACGTCTGAGAAGAGCAATGAGCGCTTCCTCGGTGACGTGGGAGTTCGTCGCGGCTTCGACGACCCTCATTTCCGCTCTATCATTCTGGCTTATGTTTCCTCGACAACACCATCGGTCGGAGGTGTCCGAAGATTCGCACCGTCATCGACGGCCAACAGCGCCTCACAACCATGGTTATCTTCTTCAAGGCACTTTCGCGAAAATCGACGCCGAGCTATTCGAGCGGATTTCATCCTCGAGACCGGCGACATTGCCCTAATGCGCAGCGGGCTGACCATCAGGATTTTGAGGGTCGTCAACGCCATCGGGCTGCGAGCCCGTTGAGGGCTCTCGGCCATCATCCTTGCCTACAACTTTTCCAAGAACATCGATCCCGAAGAAAATCGACAGAACGACGGTCGAACGTCCAGTTCGTTTGTATCGACTAACCGAGGGAGCGAGCAGCGGCAGATATTCGACACTATCAATTCGCTCGGTGTGCGCCTGACGACGGCGGAGCTCCTCAAGAACTACTTCTTCAACCGCGAGAACGAGCAGGCGTTCAGGAATGCTGGGAAGACGTCTTCGAGCCCACGGTGGAGAAGAGGAATGATGGGAGCAGGGAGGTAGTGACGGACGTATCGAAACGCCTCGTCGACCTTTCTTTGATGCTTCCTTCAAATCCTTGTTCAGGACAAGAAACGTGGCGTCACGACTGAGGACAAGCTCTACTATTCGCGTACGTCGAACCTTTTCAGTCCTGCAAGTTTCATCGGCGGTCTGCAAGCGGTAACAAGGACGGATCCTGTGACGGCAGGAGTCTATGCGGAGTATTTCGAGTCGCGTTCGACCCAGCTGCTGCGGCGCGGACATCCCCTCCGCTCCGGCGTCGAGCGTCTGAACGTACTGATATTCGGCCTCAAGAACTCGACGCTCATCCCGTATGTGCTCTACGTCCGCAAGAACGCGGGTCTCCGAGCAAGGAGATCCGAGATCTACGCCCTGCTCGAGAGCTTATAGGCGGGTTCGCCGAACGCTGGTCTCGAAAGCGACCGAAAGCAAAAGAAGAACCACAACAGGCTGTTCACCTCTCGCTGATCCTGAACGAGGTGAGCGATCGCCGCTGCGCTGAGGGCTGCGCTTGTCGCAGATGCGGAGGCGTCCACCTACATGCCGAGTGATAACGAGCTGCGCGCCGCGTTCGTGCAGTCGATGCCTGCACAACGCTTCGCCCAAAGGCGTTCTCTCATCTACGAGAGCGCCATACGTCCCGACATGAGACAGTCGGCCTGCTCGGGTTCAGCTAGCACCCGCGAGCACATGATGCGGCAGCGGCGCACAAGCGACTCTCGATCGAAGAGGCCGCAACGCGAGCGGGACAGGTGCAGCTCCTCACGCTCGGCAACCTGGCCATCATCGTCATCATCCGCTCAACGCCTCTATCCGCGACGCAGACGGACCAGCAAGAAGCAGAGAAGGGATACAAGGACGGCCCTTGCTCTCTTTGCGCCGCCGCGCTCGCCACCATGGCTGGTGTCTGGAAAAGAGTCTTGGGACGAGGACGACAGTGCCGATCGTGCCGAATGGCTTTTGCGGACAAGGCGCTGAGGTCGTGGCGCTAGCCTACCTTTCGTCCCATTTCAAAGATGCTTTGCGGTGTTTGCCTGCATCCATGACGGATGGAGCCGGCTCTTCAAAGGTGTGGTTCGTGCATGTCTCTTCCGCTGGGCGCGTCAACAGGCTTACCGGAGCGACAGGAAGAACCTCATCTACAATCTCTACCCTCCGCTGCGAGGGATTCGCTCGGCTCGCCATAGGAGGCCGCCAGTCATGCTTCGCTGGCTAACTCGCCATCGAGCCCCTCAGCGCCTTCTGCACGCTCAGAAAGGCCTCACGCCACTTCGAGTATCGGTGAGCTTGGCGATGATGTAATCCTGCCTCATGCCGCTCCAAGCCATCTCTATCAGCCATGCTCCTCGGGCGTGCAGCGGGAACGCCATCGTCTTGCCTGCGCTTGCGGGCGCTGTTCTCGCACGGCATCCTGCTTGCTGACGATTTTTGCGCACTCGTTTCCCGCTGCGCTGCCACATGGTTCCGCAATGGGCTGATACGGCGAACTCGAGCGACCGCCACGCGCCCCGCAAAGGCTGCGCCTCTCAGCTAGTCGATGGGCGCGGACGACGCTTCGGCCATCGGGAGAGGAGAAGAGCGGTCAGTACGAAATCCTCGGGCAGAAATCCATGGGGATAAGCGTCAGGAACACGCGTTCAGTGCAGGTGCCCCACGGCGGCGGCGAGGACGTCGCCGATCGCGTGAAGGCGATCGGTCTCGAGTGCCGCCGCTGCCGGCGGACGTGAACGACGCGGCGATCAGGGCCGTCATCTGCGGAGGCCCGGGGCCGACGCGTTGCCGTCGAGCTCGACTCTGCGCTCGTGAGCAGGTGGCCGGGATGAACGCGCGCCCTTCCAGAAGCGCGAGGGGCGGCGAGACAGGGCCTTCATCCGCCAGAGGAGCCGCTCCTTGCCCCGCTGCCGGACAAGCCCTGCGGGACGGCGGCCCGCAGGGCCGCCGCCGTGAGCTTTAACTACCACGCCACCTTCGGCGGCTCCGGTATTCGGTCCCGTTCAGCTGCGTCCAGACGCGAGGTCGAGCCTGCGCTGCAAGTCGGCGGCGTGGATCGTCTGCGACGGCGGGCGCATCGCGATGTACAGGCGCGCACAGGCCGGGGAAGCCGCTCCGCCGATCCGAGCATGCCGGTCCCCATCAGCTTCGTGGAATGGGACGGGGACCGCTTCCGCAGGCAGGCGCGCGGTCGGCCCGGCATGCGAGAAGGTCGTCGGCGGTATCTGAAGACCCGCAAGATCGAACGAGCAGTCCTGCCGATCCTGCCGAGCATGCTGTCGCTGTCGAAGAAAACATGGCGATCAAAGGCTCGAGCAGGCCTGCGCGAAGGCGCTTTCCTGCTCATCCGGCCTCTAGCAAGACGGTCAAGTCGCTGATCGCCAGGATGGTCGAGCCCCGTTTCCGAGGACCTGGTGACGGCGCGCTACCTGGGGGCAGCGACTGCCGGAACTGCTGATGAAGGAGATGATGAATAACGGCGAAGGCAATCCACTAATGGCAAAAGGCAATCCATAATGGACAAGCTCTACGGCATGCGCCTGTCGGTGATAGCGCAGGCTATCGCGGTAGGAGAATCCCCGGGATCGCGGACATGACCTTCGACAGGCGCTTCGCCATGAGTCGTCGGTGCCGAGCGGGACGCACGGCGCGCGCAGGCTGAGCGCACGGCTGCCGGCGAGGCTTTCCCGAGCCGGATGCGAACGTCATGACGTTCCTGACCGACCGACCAAAACTCGACGAGGCAAAGTTACGAGCTCTCCGACTGCGAATGGATACGCAGCTATAGGAACGTCCTGCCGACCGGGACGTCGGGTGCCGGGAAGAGCCGGATCACGAGCGCGCCCGGTCGCCGCGATGCAACGCGCTCTTTCCGTGCGCTACGTCCGGCTGCCCGAGATACTGGACGGAGCGACGGTCGACAAGGACGAGGGCGGGCGAAGACGCGACTGCTGTCTAGTGCGATCTGCTCATTTTGGACGACTGGCTCTTGGAGAAAATCGGCGGCAAGCAGGCTCGCGAGCTGCTCAAGATAGTGGAGGGCGTCTGCGATACGGGTTTCTCTGCTGATCTGCTCGCAGTTATCGTCCCCGGGCTGGCACTCCAAGCTGGGCGAGAGGCGTTACGACGCGTTATCGACCCGAATCGTTTATCGCTCGGGAAAGTAGTCCGCATCGAGGGCGACGAGCCGATCGTGCGAGCGCACTCGACTGCGCAGCGGCGAACTGCCTTGCTGCGAGAGGGCGCTTGCGCCTCGCCTACCCTCATGCGCATCGTGTTGCCACGTGTTAGCAATATGTGAAACGCTGGCAGCACAGTACGGAACGATGTGGCAAAATGCCGAAATAATCAATGGGCGGGGGTCGATGCCAGGCAGGAGGTATTCAAGTTCATAGAGCCGACACTTTGCAATACAAGAAGGGGCCATATTCCTCGCTGGGCGACCTGTCCCCGGTGAAATATGAGCGGCAGAATTGCTAAACTGTTCCTCGTAAAGCGTCGAGTGTTACTCATTGGGCTCGAAAATCAAAGCATCTTGAACATGTGACCAGCAGAGATTCCTCTTGTTTCTCAATTTGTCATCATATAATGACAAAAACGGGAGTGAGGAGGGTCTATAACCCTGCTGCGTTTATCGAGTTCTTCCTTCGCCAGCTCAAATATGTGGAGAAAAAGAACTCCCTTTGATTTTCTGGTGGATCGAGAGGCGAGAGCGGTTCAGTGGCGCATGAGCACGTCGATGGACATGCTCACGAACGTGATCTCCCTAAGACCCGAAAGATTTGCTTCGATGGTCCTGGGCCGACAGAGATCCCCGCGCTATGCGAACAAGTGGACCGTCGCCGAGTTCGCCCCACTACCGTGGCAGTTGCTCTACCTGAAGATGTCGATTCGCAGGCGCTGAGCGAGCGAAGTGCCCGCAGTAGCAAAGCCCGCATCGAGGAGAGACGCTGATGACGGTATGTGGACATCTGTTGCCCCGAGTGTGATGCGGAGGTTCGCGCTGTGCTTCGCAGCCAGCCTGCGACCCTCTCCGTTCGCGGCGAGTCAATTGACCACTCCGAGACCGTTGCCGTGTGCCCAACATGCGGCGAGATGGTGGTGACGCCAGTATCGAGGCGTTAACCTCGAGCGGGACGACGCCTACCGCACGCTTCACGGAATCCTTTTCTCCAGCGAGATAAAGAGCGCTCCGCGATGCGTACGGTCTCTCTGTCGAAATCAGCAAATTCCTCGGGTTCGGAGAGCAGACCGCCCTATCGGTACGGAGCACGACGACATCCGACCGATCTGCACTAATACCACGATGCTGAGCGCCAAGACATAGGGGCGCCCGACTGCTGCTCGGGCAAAACGGACAGAAGCCGAGCGCGAGGTCAATCGCAGAAATTGAGCAGCGCATACGGCCATAGATCGATGGCGCTGAGCGACGCGACGTCTCTTTACTCTTGAGGAGGGAGAGGCAGATGGCTCCTCCGCCGCAAAATGGCTCCCGCAGGCTCGATCTGGACAGGGTCGCCGCGCTCGTGTACGAGCGCTTGCCAGCAGGTGTCGTGACCTGTGGCTGGACGAAGCTCCAAAAGGCGATTTTCTTTGCTGACATGGTCTGCTACGAGCGATACAGCTGCTGCGGGCCTTTACGCTCATGCACACCTATGGGCCTGTGATGGACCGCAGGATGATTAGATACATCCTCGTCGACCGTGGGACCATTGGTTTCAGGGAACTGGGCTGGGGCGAGATTCTCGTTCACAACAGCCGCTAACCTTTAACATCGACGAGATGGCGCTCACAGACGAATCGCCCGCTTCGTCAACTCGTTTTACACCGCACCGAGCTATCCGACTTCTCACGCTGCTCAGCTGCTGGGATGGCACCGTTGACGGCGAGTTATCGGATATACGCAGATGATGGCGAGGTGGGTGAGTGCTATGCTCGAAAAAGGATGAACAGACTCGGTTTGTTTCCTAACTTGTCCTTATCATCACGTTTATGACCTTAGCCTTTGTGAACTTCATCTTAGTTCTTGGACGGGCTAATAAGCGGCCTAAGCGTATAGGACTGATTCCGGAACCTCGGGGTCAGTCCTTCAGTTTGTTTCGCCTCCTGTGTTCCAGTGGACTGTATGCGTCGAGGTCGCGCTTGAAACCTCGTCGAAGCTTTGGGCCATTCGGCGCCCTGAAGAACTCGTCCTGCGATGCCCTGAACACCTGCTCCGTCGCGCCGTCGTCGATACAGCGCCCTTCCTGGACATGCTCTGCGACGTCCGCCCTCAGTCTGACGCACTATTCGGCCTGCTGGGTGCTGCCAGCCCATGTCTGAATGCAGATCGGGCGAGCCCCTCGGGCTTTGGCGAGCAGCTGGTCGAACTCGTGCCACTGCCATAGTCGGGTGCAGCGACGTCGACCGACGATCTCCCTGCCTGCCGGGTCGGAACCCGTGCGAGGTACGCCTTGCCCCCAGGGCTGTTTGAACTCGGTGACGTCGGTGCCATCTTCTCCACGGCGCATCCGCCCTGAAGTCCGGCCGATTTATGGTCTCGCCGACTCTCCCCGTACGAGTCTGTACCCTGTGGTAATCGGTCTCCGGCGGATCGCGAGGCAACACTCATCTCGCGCATCATCTTGAGCGCGCTCTTCTTACGGTTGCAGATACTCCGCCTTCAGGGCTATCGATAGGTAGGCGTTCTCCGCCTCGAACCCTCGACGCGCCGCTTGAGTTCCTGCTTCCGCGTCATCGCCTTCGGCGAGGACGACCTCGGCCTGTCGCCTGGGCTTCGGCAGGGCGTCTCCAGGCTGCCCCGGTCACCCTCAACCGCTTGCCCAACGCGCTGGGCAGGGCGATCGAACGGTCGTGGCCTCGGGTTTGATCATCCCTCGTCTGCGACCGCCTGACGGAGGCTACCTTCGTCTCGAACAATAAACCGTCCTTTTGCACCCACCAGAGCAAAGAGCCTCGTGCCAACGGACCTGTAGATGTCCAGCCATTTCACGGTTTTCCTCGGGGACGCCGACGAGACGCGACCGAGCGCGCACCGCGCCCTCGTCGTGCAGGTTCGGTGACGCATTCTCAGCACGCGACATCGCAAAAGAGGTTTTCAGCATAAAAAGCCTCTCACTTTCATGACCAAAAAGGAGGCGGTTCAATCGACGAGAGCGCTCCAGTTGAAACGCCGCCTCACTACGTCCGAGTCGTTACGGCCGCAGGCACATCGGCCGCGGGCTCGAAAAGGCGACATCGCCGTGAGCGAGCGCGTGTCAGCTTATCGTGTGAGGCCGGGGCCCGTCGCCAGGGCGCGGCCGAAGCAGCATCTGGTTCGGAGGAAAGCAGCCAGCGTCGCGTCCGAACCTCGTCGGATGCGTCTTCGCCGCACGGACGGGAACAAACTCCGGGTGGGGACGCAGCCTGTCGCGCCGACCGAGAGGGCGACTCCTCGGCGACGGACGATGCGTCCTCCCGCATGGCGGCAGGCGATCGATGCGGATCGGATCGCCGAGAAGGTCGCCATCGATGCTGTCGGGCAGGGCGGGGGAGAGAAGGCCCGTCCGGTGACGGGCCTCGTCTTCCATGACGGCCAGGGCGTCCGATACGCATCCAGGCGTTCCAGCGTTGCCGGTTCTCACTTGGCGCAACGCGGCCGGTATCCAGGCCGGGAACTCCTTCGGGCAACGCAGCGGCGGAATCGTTCTTCAAGACACTCAAGCGAGACTTGCCAGGGAAAAGAGCTATAAGACGAGGGAGGAGACGGGATATCTTCAAGCGCGTCGAGCTCTACTACGACAGGGTTCGGATGCATCGTAGTCCGGGATATATGTCTCCTGATGAATACGAGCGGAAAGCACTTGAAGATTCTTAAATGATCGTCCAGTTTACCCTTCCACTCCAGTTCGCCGCATGGATGGGCTGTTCAGGGAATCGTCTGCACTCTTGGAATATACAGACAAGAGAGATAAAGTGTGCTATTGCGGTTTGATTACAGTGTGGATATAGCCCTATGTTAGCTTCAGAGATATTCTTTGAAAGCTTTTTCAAGTTCTAGCTTCGATCTTGTATATTGAAAAGGTTCTCTGATGGCTGATGTCAGAATGAGCAGCTGTCTCAATGGATCCATGGATATAGTCTTTTTCCTCTGCCATCTTGCAAACCTAGCTCATGCAGCACATTGGGGTTCATGTTGCTGACATCTACAACAACCGCACATGATTTGCATATAAAGCTTACGAATATCTTCAGTTATATCGGTAGGTGTCTTTAGCTGATCAACACGCTTGCATCTAAAGCCCATTGATTCCACGCCTTGCCGTATCGCACCGAAGCAGGGTCGACTTCTGGATCGTCTGTAAAAGGCATCATGACTGCGATTAGATGATTGTCTACCACAGATCGATCGTCTATATAGCTATATGGCCGGGTGCTTATGGAAGAGAATAGTCTATAAGGATCTTGAGGACCATCCAGCGTGTGCGGTATCTTCCTCTCAGCCGAGCAAGCCTTCTGGTCTGGGAGTGCTGGAAATTCAATATTGGTTTTGCGATTTGAGGGTTGGAGGATGGATGTCCATATGCCGATAACGACTCGAGCTGTCTCGTCGTCTTCGGAACTCTTTGGTTAAAAATCGTCGGGTATTGCGAGCAGATGAAAATCTAGCCTTCCCTCGCGCATATGCTGAAGCTTGATGTCTTCATCCGTGTTTTCTAACATTCGGCACAAATCTATTGAACGCGATTCGATTTCGACCTGACGACCAAGTTGTAAAAAGCCTTGCATTGTCATTCTCCTGCATTTGCACTGCTGACCTATTCCCACCCCATCATTGATATTCAAGCACGCATGAACTCAACGAGTCGTCTGACCGCTTGATTTATTGATTCTCGAGCATCAATCGTCCTAAAACAGGACTCACCTGGAACTCAGTACCGAATTCACTTTAGCACGTGCAAGTGCTGGAATGGTAACAGGTTGTTGGGGAGTAAATCATGATGGCGAAACGTAAAACGATTGTGCGCAACTGAGTTCACGCCGGAATTGACGCCTCGAGCACTTCCCAAGCTTTTACTGAGGAGTAAATGACTCGGGCTGGAAAACAGTATTTGAGACCTAGCGACCGAGTTCACGTTGAATAGTTCTGAAACGAGAGAGAGCGAAGGAGAATGAATACCCGTCTGTCTGTTTTTTCGCAATCAGATCGCTGCAAAGCGGTGAGCACAAAACTGAGGTTATCTTTCTCATCTAGCCTTCGAGGGTTTCTTTTCCGGAAGCTCAGCGGTAGCATCCAGAAGTTCCTAGTTAGAGTCTTATCATCAAAAACTATCAAATACATGCATCAGGGTCTTCGATCCTTCATACGGATAACGCAGTTCGGAATCTGCAAGCAGTCTGTCCGATGTCGACGTTCTCTTTAAAACAGTTCATTACTGCAAATATCGCCTATCAGCTTACCGTTAAAATATACAGGTATCCGCCATCATGAGCTTTATGGCAAACATCGCGGTTCAGAAAAACTATCGCAGAACATATTCATTAAATTCGTTCACCTTGATCGCTCTCCATCAAATTAAATTTGTACGACTTAGCCGACGCGCCATATTAGCGAGGCGCTTATCGCCGAAGTGTCGAATGGGCATATTCGCCCGATCGAGATCAACACTGGTAGAACCATATCGAAATGCCGATTAACCGAGTTCGACTTCGCAGAAGGCGGCTGGTCTTGCCATCGCAACGACTGGGGATCCCAAAACGCCCTCCATCCATGAGTTGCCCCTAGGGCGGGGTCGAATAGCACGGAAGCGAGCGACGTTGCCGCCCCGAACGAGGTATGCTCTTCAGAGACGCCGTTCTTGCCGCAAATCGCGAATTTTCCAGCCAGGCGTCCGGGCATCGAACTTCTCCGGCGGTCCCTATGTCGCCTGGAGCACTCGTACACGCGATCGAACGGGCCAGCTCCGACTCGAGAAGGCCTCATTCGTTGCGTAGTAGACCACGTCGACCCGAGGTCCTTCATTCTCGACGACGGCCGGCCGCCGGGTTGCCTCTCCGTATCGCGCAGAGCTTGTCGGCCAGCTGGTCGGGAAGCGGGTAGACGAGGTAATCGCGCGAGCTCGAGGCCGTCGACGTCGCACTCTGTTGGCAGAGCCTATGCGCTCTGCAGGCTGAGTGATGCTGCAGTCGAGCGACAGGTCGATGAGGATGGGGTCTTTCTCCTCGCGGCCCATGAAGGTCTGAAATCGCAGCTTGAGCAGACGGGAGTAGCCGTTCTCGTCCAGATTCCGTCCATTTGTCCAGCTTGAACGTGAGGAAGTCGCCCATGTCTCGCTGCCGGCGAGCTCGACTATCGCCGCGAGCGCGGACTCGGAAGACTCGCGCATGACCATCAGCGAAGTCGATGTCGCGATGGCGCGGCCGTCCGGAGTGCGGGCGAGCGAGGCCGCTGCCGCTTGAGGATGAAGCGGGTCTCGGGTCGCTGAAGATCCTGCACAGGGAATCGGTCGCAGGGCTTGCCGGTAGCCGTCGCCCGGTTTCCGCCCCTGCTGCGCACCGCCTTCTTCAGAGCCCCTGTCGGAGCTGTTCACTGTTTTCGTAGATCATTCGCCCCGCCTTCCCGCAAGAGCATCATGAGGGCTGGCGCCTTTCGGCATCCGCATTTGGGCTCCCTCCTGTCAACCGATTCCCTGAGGGCTTCCTCGTTCGACAAGTCCCCTTCCAAGCGTCCGAAAGCACGTTGGCGACAAGGCTCAGGTCTCGCTGCAGTCAATGAGGTCCACCACCTGCGCGGGCTTTGCGGTGAGGATGCCGGCGACGATAGAGACGTCCTCCGGTCCGAGGCTCCGCTTTCTAAGCACAAGTTGGGGCGTTTGGTCTGCTTTCGTTCGGGTAGTGCAGAACTCGTGGGGCGATGGTCCTATCGCGCCGAGCCCGAGCACGCCGCGAGTTTGCCCCATGGCGACGGGCGCGCCTTCAATCGAGAGAGTCACGCCAGCCGCCCTGCGGGTCGATGGGCCAGGCAGCGAGCATACCTCCTCTCGTGCTCGGCGACCCGCCCATCCGATAGACGCCCCGGCAGAGACCTCTCGATGTTGCCGAGGGACTCCAGCCTCGAGCACGTAGCGATCGATGCGGACGCCTGCGCCTGCGCGGTGAGAACCCCTCTGCGAGGCGGCGATGCGTTGATGGCTCGTATGCGTCTAATCATTTCATGCTTGCATTGTGGCAATATTTGCAACAATGCAAGCATACTAATAAGAAGAGACGTGCAGAACTTGAATTCGCACCTGCTATAATTCGCTCATCGAGAGATAAAAACACAGTCCCCGTCGGGTAGTCGCGGGCATGTGAAATCGCATCAGTAACCTGCCTCCTTGGTTGTCCCTTCTCTGCATGGTCATCCCATCGAAGGAGAATATCCATGCAGATTAGCGTGTCGTCCACTCTGACCGTGTATTACGACGGCCAGTTTGGGTGGAGTCTAGTGAAGCATGTCGAGGACGGTAGGTTCGGCATCGCCTCGCATCGTCTTCGGCGCAGAAACCATCCGATGAAGAAAATCTTAGCAATTCGTTATGGCCAGATGAGGAGACTCGTGTTCTTCGGCGACGAGCCAACGGGGACGCAGCCCATGAAAGAAATCCCAAACGTCGCATTCGCGAGGGCATCGAAGGCCCCTCAAGCACAACGGCGATGAGCACCAAGAGCACAGACAGGCGCTCACGCAGATCGGCGGGAGGCAAAAGAAGCGAGTCGATTCACGCAAGAAGCCAACGCCGTGCGGAGGATGCGGAAGCGCGCTTCGAGCAGCGAAGGATGAAGCGCAAACAGAAACATCGCGGGCATTAATCAGCGCCGACATGGACCTGTATATAGCACAGCGGGCACGACTTCGATTGAAACCGCACCCCGTCATCTGGCATATGTTCATTATGTAGAATGCTTGTTCGCTATTCCACTCAATAGTTAATATCTCCAGTTTGCCGCAGTTGCTCCAGTTTGTTCTATTTTCATCCAGTCTCAAAATTTGCCGCGAATCCATGCCCAGTCTGGGTCACGGATTTCAGGGGGCGTGCGGAAACCTTCGCTGGGTCACGGCGAACGGGAGAGGCGCCTCGCGCTGATTTCGAGGACAGGTAAACCTATGAGTTGGCTGGGGTTTTGAGGATTGAAAGCGCCGCCCAGTGAGAGGGCTTGATGCCAGGGTCAGTGCAGGGCGATGCTCGGCGCCGACTGCTACGCCAAGCGCTTCTTGCGAAGCTTCTTCAGGTAGTTCTTCTTGAAGTCGCGGTTGGTGCCGAAGAATATCCTCTCGGTTCCGCCGACCCTCGTTCGACCTGCACTTGATCGCGGCTAGGCTCTATCTCGCAGATGAAGTCCGCTATCTGCTGGAGCCGGAAGTCCGCGGGGCTGCAGTCCCCGTAGGTGATCGCCTGCTTGTTCAGCGCGTACTCGAAGGCGGCGTGGAGCGCGTCGGTGGCCATGCCCCTGCCCGTCGTCGTAGTAGATCCTCCACGATGTCGTAGGCCTGCAAGGTCTCCAGCTTGTCGAAGAGCAGGAGGATCAGGGTCCTTCTTCATCTTGGAGAACAGGTCCTCGTCGCTCTCGAAGTGAGACTTGCGGTAAGAGAGCACCTCGTAGAGAACGGGCATTTCCATGCGAACGAGCTGAAAGCAGGTCAAGAGCCTGTTGCGCTCCTGCGCCGTCATGCCCTTGTAGTCCTCGTTCGCGCGCATAAGCGGGTTCATGTGCAGGGGGATGTCGCGCAGCCCGCGCTGAGCCAGGGTGCTCTCGTAGCGTCCGATGTGCTCGAAGACGTCTTTCGACTGATCGTGCAGGACGAGCGCCAGGAGGTAATACTTCGCATCGTCGCCGAGGTTGCCGGACTCGTCCACGAAAACCGAGAGCCCCTCATGCGAAACCTCCCCGAGATAAAGAAAAATGCCGGGGGATCCCCCGGCCCTTGATTGCCCTCGTTTCCAGACTGATTATTTTATATCAGCGGATGGTTACCGCGTCATGTTCTCGCACTAAGGCGCGGAATCGACATGGCGCTAATCGATGGTCAGAACGGTAGCGACTACTCATGGTTTCGGTTAACGCCGGGAGCTTCTCCCGCGTTTGGGAGCACGCGAAGCGGTTGTCGGCACCCTGTCACCGCATTTAAATGCGTCTCCGCGAAAAAGGAAAATGTGGGATCATAGGGTCGCCTCGGCATTTATCAATGTCTGAAAACCATATTGGCGAGCCGAAGGATCTCCTCTCGGTTTCATTGTCAGAGGCAAACTAAATTACGCAATCGATATTCGGAGGTGTAGTCGCATGACCGCAACAGATGCGTTTTCGCTTGAAGTGGGACCGTACATCCCCTGCCGACCACGCTGGATACGATTTGCTTCCTCGTTGCCGAAGGGACGGCGGGGAGGTTTTCTCTTATCCTGCCGAGCTCGACGTCATCGACGAGCTCTCTCGAAACACGAGCAAGGGAGGATGCCGAGAAGCGCGTCTCGCTCCTGATCCCTTATGGGAGAGATCATACGCCTGTTACTTCGAAAAGCTATCTTCCTATATCGAGAAATGCCGCAAGCTGGATCCTGAGCTCTCCGAGCTAATCGGATGGTTGGCTGCGGCCGTGAGGAGGGCGAACGTCAAGGAGGATTGGTCGGTGGTCCGCCATACCGGGGACCAGTACGACGAGGACGAATCTGCCCAGGGCGGTGGGCTGACCAAAGGCCGCTGCTATTATTGACCGTGTTCGAAAGAGCATCCTGTCTACGAAGGCGTGGTAGACGACGAAGAGTTCACCTCTTACCTGTACCCATGCGATCCTGACAGCTGGGAGATCGTCTCGGACCCCACAGGGATGGCCTCGCGCGCGTTGGCAGGGGAGGCAGACACAGTCAGCTCCTGGAAACTGGAGCTCGAGAGCGATCCCGACTCCATAGAGGCTTGGGCGAAGGGCGTCGGCGCCTCGGCAAAGCGCATCGGCAGACAGGCAGCTTTCGAGGACGACTTGGATGAAGGTTGGAGTGCATCCGAGACCGATCCTGTGGAGGTGCCTTGCCCGGGCTGCGGGAGGAGGTTTCTCCATGACGTGCACACCCTGGTCAACGCGCGGAAGAACCCAGAGCTCCGCGACCTTTCATCGCCGGCCGGCTCTTCGAGTTCACCTGCCCGGAGTGCGGCTACACGGCGAGCCTTGCCGCCCCATGCCTCTATCTCGATCCGACCCATCGCAGCTCGATTTACCTCGTCGCCGACGAAGCGATGGCCACTGGAGTCGCGGGCATGTTCGACGACCTGAGCTCAGATGACACGCCCGCAGGCCGAAGCGTCAAGAGAATCGTCTTCGACCGCCATGAGCTCAGGGGAAAGGTCGTAGCGCTGGAGGCTGGACTCGACGATCGCGTCATCGAGATTCTCAAGATGGCGATAACCGGGTCGGCTAAAATGCAGGGGAATGTCGATCCAGATGCTGATTGCTCGGTCAAATTGATCGGATTGGAGGGAGACGGCCTCGTGTTCAGCATAGACGATGGCGAAGCTTCCTTCACCGCAGTCATGCCGAGGGCGGATACGATCTGTACAGGGACGCACTCGAGAGCTCGTCCCTATCGGCAGAGCAGCCCCTATATCGTCGGTAGGAGATGGGCCGAGCACGCGATCGACGTGCTCGACGAAGAAGGCGCGTTCAGGTCATAGGTGATGGGTGGAAAGGCACTGAAAACAGTAGACGAGATCTTTGAATGGGCATTTTCACTCAGTTGAGAGAAAGTGCGCTGATTTCTTTGCCCAAAGCCCCTCGCTGCCGTACTCGAATGTGGGCCCTGCGCTGACCTCGAAGGGTATCCTCTGTCCCCTCGCGGCATGCTTGAGGAACATGTTGATCGCCTGGGTCGTGCTTATGCCGAGCTCCGAGAAGACTTCGCCGCGCCGTCCCTCGTCTGCTCTCCATGCGTACGGTGACGTTGACCGTCTCCATGCGGACCTCCCTGCCTCGTGTGTGCGCAATACGGCGATTGTACGCGCGGCAGGCGGTAGGTTCCTGGAATCCGTCATGGCGCGACGGATATCCGTCACGTGGCGACCGGAATGCGCCGTGACCCGCTCCCATACATAGGATAGCACCCATGATGCAGTGTGCCATGGGTGTTATCTAGGATCATCGCGACGTATGTTGCACGTATTTTTACTACTCCCACTCTTTCACGCTCGTTTACTGTTGTGTCATTCCAGTTGACTTCAGTTGACTCGTCGATTTTGACCGTCATACCGCCGAATCCCGCCGCGTGACTTCGCGTAGGTGTTTGGGACAAATCCTGGGACAAATCCGCGAACCATTTCGAAACCGCGAGCCTGCAGTTTCATGTTTGTCCCGGGGACAAAAAACAGGCTGGTTTTGAGGCTCAAAACCATTCGAAACGAATGGTCAAACGCCCGATTGTCTTCTTTTGTCGCCTGTTTCGCACGGTAAATCGTAGCCAGTGGCTTTAACGTCTTGCATTCCCGCAGGTCATGAGGGATTCGCGGGAGCGATGACCCGGAAGAATCGTCGCGGGCGGCTTCGTTTTCGACCTTATGCACAGCTTCAAAGCGCTTTAGAGACAGAGCGAAAGAACCGAGCTGAAGGTCTTGCTCGCCGCTTTATCTCAAGCTGCCGCAAATCAGTTAGCAACTAAAAAGGAGGGACCGCTCGCAGCCCCTTTCAAGATCGACTCAGCTATAAAGCCGATCTATTCGGCATCCCTGAACTGGACCTCGTACTTCACTCCTTGCAAATCGCCGATCTTTGTAACGTATTGGCTCAGAAGGGTTTTCGCCCTTTCACGGGCCCCGTTCATCAGCGTCGAATTCGCCTCGGCGCTTTCCTTCATCTCTTTGCGCTTTCTTCCAGCGCGACGGACTGGTCAACCGTCGTAATGGGGGTCAGCAGCCCGGTGTCGCTGTAGATATCGGAGAAGGTGCTCTCGTCGGCCTGGGGCTGGCCGATGACCTGCGCGTTGGGAACCGTGATGGTGACGACGTTGTTCGCATCCGGCCCATCGATTCGAACCTTGGAGACATCGACGCCCAGCTGGACCGTTCCGTCGTACTCGAACCAAGCCTTCTTGTATCCCACGTTTATCCCGAACAGCATGTTCGTGCCGTCGTTATAGACTTCGGCAACGTTGTGGAACGTGCACTCGACGGTGGCTAGCTCCGCAATCTCGGTATAACCCGAGAAATCGGGCGTTTCGCTGCTTTTGGCGCAACCGGAAAGCACGGAGAGCGACAGCGCTGCTGCGAGGGCGAGGCGGGCAAGCCATGGTTTACACATTGAATCGGCCTCCTCGTTGTACTCGGCAATCGGCTTGAATTCGAGCTGGTATTCATCGCCGATAAGCGGCAGAGTCAGCGCTTGACGGTGTCCTTCAGCTCGCTTCCGCCTGCTCCTTTATCTCTTCCTTGTCGACGTCGTTCGCGGCGTCTTCACGGCAAAGCGCGATGACGTCCTTCATGTCCGCTGTTGCGCTCTCGGGAAGGTAGCCGAACTTGCTGTTGTCGAGTTGGGGGTCGCCAATCTGCGCCTCGGGGAGATAGGCTGTGACGACTCTGTCTTCCTCGTCGATCTCAAACTGAATGTCGCTCAGCGTGTAGGGATGCGCGGATGTGAGCCTCGTATTTAACGCGATAGTCCACGCGATCCTGCCAGAGAAACTACCGTAGCTTCTCGGCGATGCCGTGGTGTGTAGTCGATCGTGGAAAGGCTGTCGATGTCGACAGCCGATTTGAGATCCGATGTCGCGAGATACTGCGTCTCGTGGTTGTCTGCCATCCAAGGGAGGGCGAAGCCGAAGAAGCCGACGGCGATCACTGCGGCTACGGCAAAGCACGGTGAGCTTGGCTTTAGCGAGAGTTTTCCGAAAAGAGCCGAAAGACGCTCTTGCCTCGCCCTATTTTCTTCTGGGCCGCCTTTTCTCAGAGATTGCCCTTGACGCTCATCGTACTCGAGGCGGATCCGTGCCGAACGCCCCCTCTTCGTGTTTGTCCTGTTCCAAAAACAAGCCCTGTTTTTGCCGTTGAGTGGTTAACTGCTGATGGTATTTTAGCAGCAGCTATTATATTCACTTCTATCATGTTCGGCAGGAGACATAAATGAAGCCGTTGCACGTAGCACTTTGGCAGCCGTTGTGGCCTTGATAGCTCTTTGTTCTGATCGCCAGCAGTATCGGCATCATCCATATCAGGCTTTAGCCCGTAATCGAATCAACGCGTCTATTCCTTGGCAATACCGCCGTTATGCTGCGTTTTTCCTCTTTCTGCGCGATAATCTATCCAGTTACACGAGCACAAAAAGAGATCGCGACATGGCGGATAGCCCGATAGACGAGTACCTGCACTGGGTTCCCTCGAGCAGTCCAGCTGGCTGCACGTCGTCATCTTCGGCAGGGTGGCGAGCGCCTGCGGGTCGGGTCGACGAGCAGGGTCCGCAAGGCCAGGCGGCGAAGATGGCTGCCAGGGTTACGGCGGTCGTCGTCTTGCCGACGCCGCCCTCGTGAGTTGGGAAAAAGCTATCGTGCGCATGGGTCGCGTCCTCTCTCGGCGTGGGGCGCGCCTCGCCGCCATCGACGCGCGCTGAGTCTCAGGCGTCGGGACAAAACCGCACGGATTTGTCCCGACAAGCGAGAGTGTGCCGCAAAAACGTACGGATATGACACGCTTTCGTGGGTACTGAGGCGGATCGAAAGACCCGGCCCTGGGGCCCGGGGCCGGGCAGACCGCCCAGGAGAGCGGCATTGGCGTGGCGCTTTGCGCCCGCTATGGCCTCTCTAGAAGGAAATCGCTCACCGCATATATCAAGGAAGCGACGCCCATAATCATGCGAAACCGTTCCGTGAGCCCGCTCAATCGCCGTGGGGCTCGCCACTCCTCGGAATTGGGATCGGTATTCGGAATATAGTCGGCGGAACCGCAGGCGCCACGAGAGGCACGCTGGCGGATGCGCATCTCCGACCGCTCTCGATCGAAGCCGCCCCTGGTTTCCAGAGCTCTTTTCCCATTGTCTAAACTTGACTCGATGCCCTTAGGCTTGCGTCCCGTCTCGCGGTGCTCTCATGTTCGGGATCGGGCGATAGAGAATCACGAGAACGCAACGTGCTAGTTTTCTCTTCTCTTCATAACTGATACCGTTCAAAACGCAAGAGTCGGATTGAGGAGCGACCTTCTCCTCCATAGTCTCGTCATTCAAAAGCCAGGCGATCACATAGCGTTGGACATCGTGCCCCTAGTTCTGGAACCTTTTTCTTTTAATTCAGGTCACGGAAAGCGCGTCGATACCCATGCCGAAAAGTTGAACGAGCTGTACCCTCTAAGACGCGTCTCTTGACATCTGCCGATTACATAGGATTCTTCTCAAAGATCCTCTTCAGACGATCGTGGTCGTGGATGGTTTTGAGCAATATGGAGTATTGGTTCTTTCTTGTTCTCGTGTGCTGGAGTGGCTCCTCCTCAACTCCAGTGACGGCAGTACCCTAATTGTCGGAAGGGGTTCGGGAAATCGCGCCCGACGTCTACGCCAAGAACATGCTCTAATTGTTCGGCAACAGTCTCGCCGATCGTAGTGGTCGCCATGATGGTCACCACGGCTTTCGACGTTGCCCTGAGCGCGCGAGCGATGCGCTCGCGGGAGGTGAGACAGATTCCAACCCTGTTCTCCGTGATCGAAGCTGGACACAGGGTCCATCGATAACGGTGGTGACAGGATCAGGAATCCTCGAGCCCTCAAACCCATCCTCTACCCTCCCTCAGAAGAAGTAGCAACAAGGGCGAGGATGTTGCGCTCGCCTGTGGTACTTTGCGCGAAATGCGACGGGTTTGCGCAGGATTCGATTTGTGGAGCGTCGCCGAGGACGAGCCTGAAGCAGAGCGGCGTCAAGAGTACGCACGGAGAAAAAGCGGTTTATCGACGTCCTGCTGATCTCAGTCATCCTCACCCTTGCTTCTGGGCTCAAACTCGCGCTCATACTAAGTCGGTCCTGCTCCTCTCGACGCACTTGCAGGTTCTCTGCATGAAGCTTTTGTTGCTGCGCGTCGTGTTATTTGAAATAGCGTCGCGCGCACTCTACATGAAACGATGTCCTGGTCGCGAGCTCGCGCAGACGTGTTTTAAAGGTATCCCTGCCCCGAATGGCGGCATTCAGCTTTCAATAGTGCTGCGTGCATTGGCATCAGCCGCGGCGACGTTGAACCTGGAAAATAGCTGCGTAATGAAGCCGGGTGAGATACGCCGATGACAGCGGGTAGAGGGTTGGATTCACGCTGGAAGGAGATCAAGGGTTGACGCGATCAATCGCCTCCTGTTGGCGCTTTGGAATGCGTCTTCGTAGCCGATGACATATGTCGAACATATCTGCGAAGAAAGGACGCCTGCTTGTCCAGAGCGGCAATCTGGCGGTATCCGGGCGCTCCGCCGAACTCTTCGGCCTTCCTGCTCCAGGGTACCGAGATCGACTCAATCGGTGGACTGCACCATACGCGGAGACCTCCTGCTGGCACATCGGGCAATGCGCGGTGCCACCGTCGGCGAAGACTTCTGGAAACGAGCGCAGCAGACGATGCTCGCCGTGCGCGTAAGCTCGAAAGTCGCTACTCGCGCGGTCCGTGGTTCCGGCTGATCGAGACACCTCGGCCAATAAGGGCGAAATCCTAGCCTCGCTCGTATGCGCCAGGATCGGCTATCTGCCATGCGCCAGTCAACGATGGCACCTGCATCCACCCGCTTGCACTGAATCAGCGGGCTTGAAATCTTCTTCCGGTTCTTTGCGGGTCAAGTTAATCTCCCGAGTTGCGGATGCTGTCCATCAGCGGGAAGCCGAGCGAGCTCGAAAGCCTACCGCCGTCGACCTCTGCGAGACCTGTCGCTTAGCCGCCGTTCTTACGCTCAATCCTTCGTCGTCTGCACCGAGCTTTCGTCCAAAAGGGTGCCGTTTTCGCCCTCGTCTTTTATCGCTGCATATTTGGTACTATGAAGCATCGCCAAGCAGTGGCTCCTCATCTGTTTCGCTAATCCAGCTTGGCGGCAATGGTCATCGGTCTCCAAAGCATGACAATGGCCTCGAGCCTTCCTCATCGGGGAGGACTACGCGAACATAATCCTCGCTTTGAAGACCCTCACGCGGCTCCCACTGTCGAAAGTATTGATGAACAGGCGTCTTTGCTCGTATGAGACTGGCCAGTGCGTGACCACAGGCAGCCTCGGCAATGTGGCTCGCTAAAGTCGTTTACCTGACCCGTTGCGACCGAAAAGTCACCCGATGCCCTATGCGGTGCTGGCCGCACCGAAAGAGATCCACGTCGCGCCGCGAAAGCGCCGGGCGAACATGGACTCGCGATGGCTCGGTATCAGGTGGCCACGAGAATCGCCTTTGATGTCGAGATACCGCTACGTAAACGTATAATAGCACGCGATCGCCTTCCACAACTGAGCGCTGATGCTGATCGTCCGGATCCGCCGAGAACGATAGCTTGACTCTATTGCGCAATCATTGACGTGCAGCCTGCTCTGAAGTCGCGGGTCTGCTGCTGCGGTATGGCGGCGTTTTAGCTACACCAAGCCACGTCGTAAAAGCTACCTAGAGGCACTGGATAAATGAAATCGCTTATTGGCCGATTTCCGTGAGTCTTTACCGTGAAAACGGAGGTAACACAAGGGTTGAAGAAGAAAGAAGGCTGCTATCGAGCAGTGATGCCCGCATCGTCTGCTCCAGCGCTTGCCGGGCGACCCTCCGCAATCTCCATATCCCGACGGATGGATGCCATTTGCGGGTGCACCTGGGGCAACGGGCGCTGGCACTGCGCAGGTCGCTCGCGCCAACGCAACATCAAACACACGACAGAAGAGGCGGGCGACAGATGCGGTTTGACGCAACACCGCGGAAGACGTGCATTCCGAGCCTGGCCGAACAAGCTTCGATCCTAGAGCGGAGGCGCCACGCGCCTGCCTACCTTCAGGGACGCAGCTGAGAGCGCTGGGGCACGCGGCTCTTGGCCGTTTCGTGAAAGGCCCGACAGCTCGACCCACACTCGACCCGTCTCCTGCTCGCCGTGCGCGCAACCCTGTCCAGGCAGGCGGGTTCAATCGTCTCGCGCAGCACGAACGAAAGGTCACTGTGCCGCGCGGCGTGCCCGCACGGTGCCGCACGGGAAGATTGGAGGAACCATGGCGCGGCCAGCCAGTGCACGCCGCGCCCGCAGGTCGGGGACGCGACGGTGGATGACGGTCGTCGAGATGCGAAAGAATTGCGTAGGCAAGCCGAAACAAGGCGTGGGACCTCGTATCTGGTCGAGATCGGTTCATTGTTGCAGACTCGGCGGGAAAGCTCCTTGTGTCGAGGGCGTTCGTGGACGCCTACATCGGTCGAGGCGGTGGAAAATGATGGCGGCGACCGCGAGCGCGCCACGACGAGCGCGAGAGCCTCGAGACGAAAGAGGAACTGAGGACGACCGCGGTGACCAAAAGAGCGCTGGCAGGAGCCAGGTGAGGCTCCTAAAAACCTCCAACCAGAGGGTTCAGGCCGTTATTCGTTATTCACTCGGTGGTTATGGTTTGCCGATCTCGATCACTCCAGTTGCACCCAGTGTTTCGGCGGCATCTCCGGAAGTGAGTGCTGCCGCTGAATGACGGCGATCGTCATGCATCGGCTTCGGGGACTAGCTGGACGCTTCAAAACCATTTTCAAAACTCAGGTGTTGAGTTTTTATGTCCCAAGGGCACAGAGCCGCCTTGGGCTCGATATCGTGAAAACGCCCGTTTTGAAACTCAACGCCTTTGACCTGCAAACCACCAGCTTCAACAGTAAGTGAGTCGACGCGGGTGGCTTACGAGCCGTTCACAAAACCGCAGGCCACAGGTCTTTGTCAACGATAGGCAAAGTGAATAGTCTCAGGTGGCTTGCCCATGAGTTGGCGTAAGCCTGTTTAGCAAAAGGCTAATCGGACACGACAGGCCGCCCGCATGGCGACGGCGTTTCCCGTGCGGGCACAAACAGCCCTGCGTGCCCTGTCGCGCGATATCCCAATGCGACGTTCAGAACCCTACCCGCCAAGCAGCCACCTCGCGAAATTCAGCACGAGCACGCCTCTCCGGGTATGGGGCTCATGCCTCGTGCGAGTGATGAGAATCTTCGGAATGCATCCCCGATGGATAGAATCGGCGCAATCTCCCTCTCGAGCGTCGAATCGGCGCCGATATCGTCGCTCACATACACTTTCCTTCCCGGTTTCGAAACTTGGAAGGCAGTATGCGCAAGGATGCGTCGAGGTGCGATCCCAGTCGTACCATGCCAGCAGAGATGTCGAGGCACATTCGTTCATGCTGCAATGCGGGCATCGGAGATGAAAAACAGCCCGTCGGGTAGTCATGGGCGTGCGGGAGCCCGGATCAGTAACCTGCCTCCTCGGTTGTCCCTTCTTTGCATGGTCGTCTACATAAAGAGGACCATACATCGCAGATCAGCATGCTTGCCCTTCTTGGGTCACGGACCGCTGAGGGCCTCCGTCAGCGGACGCGCGAGCTTAACCGGCATATCGAGGATTGACAAGGCTCGATCGCTGTGCTCGGTGCTGCTGGCGAAGCAGGCCGTCCATACTCGGACTGCGTGTCGATGCTTGCACAGGCAGACTCCAGCCTGCAGGATACGGCTCTTTGCATGGTTTGCCAGCATGAAACCTGCTAACATTCTTAGGTGTCCGAATGGTTGGTACGCTCCCGCGTGGATCGTCGCCTAGACAGCGGCGCATGTCAGCGCGCGTCAGCCAGCTCGTGCCTCTGCCGCCATTTCACGTTGGACACGACGCGATGTGGAAACACTCTCGGGGCAGGTCTGTTCTGCTGTGCCATTCATGGCAATTCAAGCTTGTTTCGTATGGGGCGGGGAGCTCGTTTCGACATTGACGAGTTCGATTCTCCAAATGGGTCTTATTTGGCATCTCGCCTCACGACAGGGTCGTCTTCTCTCCTCTCCTTAGCATCGCTGGCAGGCTTTCTGCCGATTGCTTTGTTCGGAATCCTTGCGGGCGCCGTTGTCGACAGACTGCCTTTGAAACGTGTCCTCATCGGCGCCGACCTCTTCATTGCCGCGGTGGGTGCCGCCTTGGCGATTGCCTCGTTGGCCGGCAGCTTACCTGCATGGCTAATTCTCATCGCCCTGTTTCTCCGTGCAGTTGGTACTTCGTTCTACACGCCAGCCTCCCAATCTCTCACGCCCCATCTCGCCCCGCCAGAGCATCTCGTTCGCCTATCGGGGGTGACTCAGGCGATTCAGTCCGGCGGATACATTCTTGGCGCCGCGCTTGCAGCAGTGATTTATCCCGTGGCGGGCATTACCGCTATGATTGTCCTCGACGTGCTGGGAGCGCTTTTCGCTTCTTTAGCCGTCCTCGCCGCACAGATAGACGCAGGGGGCCTCGATGAAGCCGACCGCAGCTTGTCCTTTTCCAATAAGGTTCGAGAGCTCTTCTCTGAGATTTCGGACGGCTACAAGCTGATTAGGGAGTACAGGGGGCTGTTCGCCCTTCTTTGGTGCGGGTTCGTCTTCGCTTTCGCGTTCTCTCCGCTCGCGGCATTGTTCCCAATAATGACCTTGGGGCATTTTGGCGGTAGCACGGGGATGCCGCTTTGGTGGAAATCCTTTTTTTCTGCAGGCATGCTGGCTGGGTCCGGCATTTTGGCGGCTACGGAGGGTTCCGCAATAGGTCGTTCACCATGGTCGCCGCGATTGCCGGCTTCGGCATTGCCGCAATCGTATCCGGATCGCTCGGCCCGTCATTGTTCGCTGCTTTCCTGCCGGTGAGCTTTCTTATGGGCGCATGCTCCCCGTTGTACGCGGGAACCCAGACTGCCCTTATGCAGGAGCAGATACCTCCTGAGTACCTAGGCCGCGTTTTCGGCCTCTACGGAACCATCATGGCGTGGGCTATGCCCATGGGCCTCGCAGCCCCTCCGTTTTTTTGCGGATCTGCTTGGAGCTCCGTTATGGTTCGTCGGCTCTGGAGCGACCATGGTACTGCTTGCGATGGCTATGCTGCTTGCTCCGAGCGTCCGAAACGCGGGGAAAAGAGATACCGGGCAGATTCAATAGCCCAAGTATTCGAAAAAAAGAGGCAGCAGCCATCGGTTCAAGCGTCAGCCTTCAAGCCCTTGCGACGACGAGGTATTGCACCGACATTCCGCATCGCGCTCCTTATTCGTCGCCAACTATCATTTTCGGATTTGCCGGCTTGCGCAAGGTCAAAACGCTCGCGCCGGCAATTGGGCAAAGGCGAAAAATCGACGTGAGCAATCTTTTTTGGCATGGCTGCGCTTCCAGTAAAACGCTAATACACAAAAGGCGGTTCAACCTATGGAACTCATAGTCAAAGCTAAAGACATCTTTTTGGAATATGCCGGCCGCGATATCCTAGATATCGAAGAGTTGGAAATCTACTCCTACGATCGCATCGGCTTGGTGGGAGACAATGGCGCAGGCAAAACCAGCCTGCTTAAAATTCTGAGCGGCAATCTTACCATTGCGGACGCCGACGTCAGGCGCTTCGGCAGCATTGCCCTCATCGGCCAACTCGATGAACTCGACCTTGATGCGGCTCAGGACAGTGGTGAGATGCTCTCCCGTCTCAACGTCGCCGGAGTGGCGCAGGAGACGATGAGCGGCGGGGAGGAAACACGCGCCAAGATTGCCTCTGCACTCTCCCAGCATGCAAGCGCGATCTTCGCCGACGAGCCTACGAGCCACCTCGACCAAGACGGCATCCGCCTTCTCGTCGGACAACCTCAAGGCATTTGATGGGGCTCTGCTCATCGTGAGCCATGACCGTCATTTTCTCGACCAGGTGGTAGACAAGATCTGGGAGCTCAAAGACGGCGGTATTTCCGAATTCTGGGGTGACTACTCCGACTATCTGCGACAGAAAGAAGAAGAGCGCAAAGCTCAGGCGACTCGATACGAAGAGGCGATGCGCGAGCGCGATCGCCTCGAAGCCGCCATCGAAAAACAACGGAAAAAAGCACGGCAGGTCGACGCCAAGCGGAAGGCTGCGAAAAAAAGCAACGAGTATGCAGGTCGATTGGGGCATCAGAAAGCAACCGGCACCAAACAGAAGAGGATGTACCAGGCGGCTAAGGACATGGAGAAGCGCCTCGAAGCGCCTCGAAGGGATTGAGGCCCCAGATAGCATTCGCGCCGTGCGGTTCCGCCAGAGCAAGGCCCTGGAACCGCATAGTAAATTTCCCATCTCGGCAGACGATTTCAGCTTGAGCTTCGGCAACTGCATGCTCTATGACCACGCGAAATTCGAGATACCGCTCGGTGCCAAAGCGGCCATCACCGGTGGCAACGGTACAGGAAAGACCAGCCTGTTGAAGGCAATCGCTCGACGCGCCGACGGTATCAACATCTCTCCCAAGGCAGAGATCGGTTACTTCGAGCAAACAGGCTACAAGTTCGACGCCCGTCAGTCTGCGATCTCGTTCATGCAGGATGGTTGCGAGTACAGCATGACCGAAATTCGAGGCATCCTCGCCCTATGGGAATCGGACCGCGCGACCCTGACAAAGGACGTTGGCGTTCTCTCGGGAGGCGAAGTCATCAAGCTGCTACTCGCGAAGATGCTGCTGGGCAGATACAACATCTTGCTCATGGACGAGCCTGGAAATTACCTGGACATCAAGAGCGCCGAAGCCCTCGAGCAGATGATGAGCGCCTATGCTGAACGATAGTGTTCGTCTCCCACGATAAGAGGCTGGTCGAGAACGTCGCAGACATTGTCTACGAAATAAAGGACACCAAGCTAGTCAAAATCTTTCAGCGCGAATAGCCCCTAAATGAGCAAGAAATAATCCCTCGAACGGAGACAAGGGAGTAAACGGAAGAAAGAGCCCCGTCCCAACGCAGGGAACGGAGGCTCTTTAATCGCTTTTACTCATCTCCGTCGCTGGTGGCTTTGTCATGACTCTCGTACGAAACGAAACTCAGCGGCACAGTGCGGCACTCAAAATCGCAGGTCAGAACCCTATCGGCCTACTCCCACTCGGTGTTATAGTTTTGCCGTCTCGTCATTCAGTTGCGCCAGTTTCAGTGCCGTCTCTGGCCGAGTGCCGCCAGGTGACGCCATCGTCGCGTTTCGTCGGCCCCGGGACAAAAGCTGGGACAACTTCAAAAACTATTTTTCAAACTCAGGGCCTTGAGTCGGTGTGTGTCCCAAAGGGCACAGCGGACAGCCTTTAGAGGTTCGATATCGACGAAAACGCCCGTTTTGAAACTCAAACGCCCTTTAGTCTGCAAGCCGCCAGCTGCAATCGCAAGTGAATTAACGCAGTTGACTGCGCACCGCCTGCAAAAACCCCAGGTCGCAGGTCTTCGCCATTCGTGAACAAAGTGAGTAGTCTCAGGTGGCTTGCTTATGAGTTGGCGAACGGGCCTTCAGGATTCAGGGCAAACATGCTGGTAGAATAGGATTCTCAAATCAATGACAGGAGATTGACGATGGCAGACGGCCAAAACAGAAGCCCATCCTCGCTAATAGACAGCAAATCATGCACCTGAAGCAGAGGGGAGTCTCCTTCGAGCTGTGCGCCGAAGCGGAAGCCGCACGCATCCTGACCGGCCAAGACCACTATTTCAGACTCGCTGCCTACCGCGTGCTGTTCCCCAAACGCGTGGGCGGGCCGCGAGACGGCCATAAGCCGGGCTCGACCGGGCACCTTGATCGACCTCGCCGCCATCGATCGCGAGCTTCGCGGCTTCCTGCCCTGACTCGATGTGGAGGAACTCGCGAAGACCAGACTAATCGAGCGCATTACCGAGAAGCCAGGCGAGGACGGCTACTCGATCCTTTCCGACTACCTCGCCGCCCTCAACCACGGCGACCGCAACCGCAGGGAAGGCGAGCTCAGGCGTCTGCAGAACGATGCCTACCTGGGACCGCTCGTCTCGAGGTACCCGATTGGCGAGATGCCGGCGTGGGTGTTTCTTGAACTTTCGTCCTTCGGCGCCTTCGCCGACTTTTACCTCTTCTGCGCCAATCGGTGGGGCGATTCCGGGATGAGGGACGAACTACATGCTCAGGCGCGCAGAACTCGCTGCCGAAACGCCGCAGCGCATTCGAGCGCCATCGTGAACAGGCTTGGCTTTCCGTTGAGCGCACCGCAGCTGAGGTACCCGGCACCGTTGGCCGCGGCTCTCGGCGAAATCGGCATGTCCAACGCCTCAGGCGCTCGAAGATCGCAATCCGCGCATCCTGCAGATGGTCCGTTCTAGCCACGCCTACTCTAGATTCGTTCCCAGGGAGAAAGCGGAGGAACCCCGAGGCTACTCACGCGCCGATAGATCCAAGCTTCACGGCGACTGGTACGCGAGTACACCGTAATAACCTCGTCGCACGACTTCATCGCGAGGGTCTTCAAGGCTTGCTCAGGTAGCCCTCTTTCCAACAGCGCGGGTATCGCCGTTCACGATCAATGCGTGTGCACCCAAAACCCGCAGGATTGACAATGGGGCGTTTGGCTGCATAATAGTTACTGGTTAGAAACCCTCGGGTTTGCGGGGCGGGATCGTGAAAGCGATTTCTGCCCTATTTTTCCTCCGTCTGCTCCAGATCAAGTAGTTCGAAGATAGCCTGTAGGTGTCCTCCTGGGCGCTTTTATTTTCAAGGGAATCGGTCGTGAACTAAGCAACGCGGCCATCGGCCGCTTCATGGCTGAGTGACGCGCTTGACCTGATCAGAACCGCTTCATCTCCGTCTAGGGCGCCGGCAATCAACACCGTAAATCCGCGCGTGCTACAATGCGGACATCAGAGGAAAAGCTTACAGTCCCCGTCGGGTAGTCAGTGGGCGTGCGGGGTCCATCGGTAACCTGCCTCCTTGGTTGTCCCCTTCTCTGCATGGTCATCTACATAAAGGAGGAACCAACCAGTGCAGATCAGCGTGTCGTCCACCCTGACCGTATATCACGACGGCCAATTCTGGGTCGGGCTGGCGGAGCACGTCGGGGCGGAAGGTGCGGCGTCGCCACGCATCGTCTTCGGCGCGGGAGCCGTCCGATGAGGAGATCCTGCGATTCGTTACAAGCGAATGGGAGAAGCTCTCGTTCTTCGGCGACGAGGCCGCTGAAACAAGCCCGCGAAGAACCCCATGGCGCGCGCCCGTGAGGCGGCGAAAGCCCTCAAGCGGCCAGCGGTGAGCCACCAAGGCGCAGCAGGCTCTCGCGGCACAGCGGGAAGCGATGAAGCGAAGTCGGTTCAAGCAAGAAGCCAGCGCCGCGCGGATGAGGCGGAGGCGCGCTTCGGAGCAGAGAAATCTGAAGCGCGCAACGAAGCATCGCGGGCATTGATCGGCGATAGGTCTTGGCGTGAACAGGGCTACGTCCCTGTTCACGCCAAGGGTTCGAGTGGCCCATGCTTGCATTGTCGCAAAGTTCGCAACAATGCAAGCATGGATATCTCACAGGCGCGAAGCTGCAAAAGGTTGCCTGCAGGTTGCCCAAATGAAAAAGTCCCTGGCCCGTTGGTACAGGTCAGGGAATCGGAAAGCGCTATATATCGCTTACTCCCACTCAGATTTCTATTTTTGCATCGTCGTTAATCGGTTTCGTCTGAGTGTGTGTCGTGGGCACGGTAGACACTAGTGTTCGGAAACCGAGTACTCAAACGATACTCATTGTGTTAGTTATTCGACAGGCGTTCGGACGTTTTGCGCTAAAAGGGATATCCGGTAGGCCCAAGAAGGTCCTGCCGCCTGATTGGCGGGAGCCAAGCCTTGCGGTGCTGCTGCAATAGGGCAATTAAGAGCGGTGACCAAATCGTTTCCAAATGGAGGTACTGGGCCAGACAACTCCGCAACGAAGCGTGCAACGGCAGGCTTTCCACCGATTCGGTATATGTCTTCGCGCGCTTGTTTCGTACGTTTCGTAATCGGGATTTCGTTCATTGTCGTTGTTTCGAAATCTTTTTGAGAAGTAGGAAACAGTTGCCGCCAACTTCGAAAAGAAGAAGTGCCAAGATTCATGGAACTGATTCCCAAGAGCCCAGCAAGCTCTTTGTTGTGCATTTCGATTCATCGCCGTCAAACAAGCAGAAGCAATCAATTCTGAAGGCGGTGAATAGTCGGTGAGGGAGGGATATTGCCTTTTCCTCCGCAGCCGATAATTTTCAGGCCAGCGGCAGACGGTGAAAAGCCAGCTCTCTTGAAATAAATTGGGAGTGCTTGCGTTTCGGTGGGACCTTCAACAAGAAGAATCTTGCTAGCGAAGAATCCTTTTAGTAATCTCAGAATTGAGTTTTGCTTGATAGAAGCGAAATACCGATTTCGGACACTTTGCTGCTTGGAACAGTCCCATCGCTACACACACTGGTCAACCAGGTCTTGAGGAGACAATTGGACAACATCGGTAGTAATGTCGATTATCTTTTCGAGACTCTAACTGCTCCCTCCAAGCCGTCCCGGATCGATAAAGTCCGGCTGAATGGATTCGAAATGATGACCTGGATGCCGCCATACAGATCATAAATGTACTCTTTAAGCCAACGTTGCGCCAAAGGGATGCAGGTGAGCCTCGGGCTCTTCGAGTGCTAGAACCATCGAGTCAGAACCAAACGTCTGCATGAATGCCTTGTAGCAAAACGCCATGAGTCAAAACTGTTGTTCGCCAGTACCGAACTCCTCGAAAGCGCTGAACGTCATTTCCTTCTTTAGCCAGTATTCTCATCGCGTTGGCATAGTTATTTGGATCATAAGCGGAGAGTCCACCTCGAGCTTTGTGTATAAATCCCTGGACAGAATCTTGCACTGTCGCAGCGAAATGGCCAGCAAAGGAGGCATACTCCGGATGCCTTCAAACACATCTTTATTTGCTGAAAGGCATTATCCAGGGAACTTTGTCATTCTCGTTGAGCGCAGAATGAACGGCAGGAGAAAAACTTGCTCAACAGGGTGTATTTACTTGAGTAGCTGAGTTGATAGGCGATGCTTCTTTCGGCATCAACGAGATACGCCTGGATTGCACTTCTGTCCGCATTGGAGATGATAGCTCTATCCGTGGAGTCGCATAAGTATTTTTCGGATGCTTCTTTGCAATACTACGTAGCACTCGCAATACTCGATTACCATTTCGGTCTCTATGATATGGGGACATCAAATGACGCAATCCAGGCATTAGGGATACTTTTGCTTTATCGCGCATGAAGAAATCACTATCTTGCATCTCGATATATGGTGCAAAACGCTTGCCTCCGAGTATGCGAGAGATGGCGGAAATGATGTTTGATTTACCAGCGTTGTTCGGCCCGAACAGGACCAGGGGCTTTCCTTCGGGAATGGTTAAATCAAATGCTCGATAGAACGGTACTCGGTCAATTACGATCCTTGTCGCCTTCAAAACTATCCCTACTTTCCAGTCCAAGGACTCTTGCCGTCAGGGTATCTGCACGCAATAGCCAGGGTCATAGGCTTTACTTCCAATCCCTCGTATTCCTCACGGGTGATTTTAACATCGCTTCTTCTTCATCTTGTTTCAGTCCCTATGAAGCCGTCAGTTCAGCAGCAATCATAAAGCCGCCGGTGATGGCAGGACGATCGCGATCTCGGTGATGGCGTAGCCATACGCCTGTCGTTCTCCAGCAGGGCATAGAAGAACTCCATCGAAGGACCGAACTCCGGTGCGGATAGGTATCCCGACCTGACCCCAGCGCCATCGCAATACGCTCCAGGACTTCCTTCTTGGGTTTACGATCGCCCAACTCATAGCTGCGCATTGCGCTCTCACTGATGCCGCTGAGCTCCGCGAGCTGCTTCTGGGTGAGCTGCCTTTTTCTCTGAGCCTCTTGATTTTGTAGGAGCAAAGCGTTGTCAAAGTCGCCCTGCGCTTCCACCAAACATTTTTCGACCTGACGCAACGGATTCCATCTAGTGCGTGCTGAAGCGCTGTCCAAATGCTAACACTCACGAATTCGTCAGCAATTCCCGTAATTTCAATCGCCTTAGCCGAACCCGATTGCTTCCGTTTTCCCTGAAATGGCAAGAATCTTAACTCCCCATTAACCACCTGGGGAAACGCCGTACGGAGACCGTAAAAATGCCCGTTAAGTTTGATTTGAGTTTCACGAACCCCGAAACGGCCTTTTCGCCCTGGGGACAAAAAACCGCGCGTCCACTCACTTGGGATATCTTTACTCCCGTTCCCCGAGACTGCCCAGTGCTTTGCCGTCTTGAAACACGGGGAGTAAATGGCAAAACTGCAGGTGAAAGGGAGTAAAACGGCAAGAAAAAGCCTCCGTCCCAGCACGAGAACGGAGGCTTGATCATCGAGTTTACTCACCGTCCCGTCGCTGGAGGCTTTGCCGTGATTGACAGTATGAAACGAAAACTCAGCGGCACGAGTGCGGCACTCAAAATCGCAGGTCAGAATCCTGTCAGCCTACTCCCACTCGACAAATTCAAGTATATGAGGAAGTATTTTCTTGAATTTACAGGTAAAATATTCGCAAATTTGCTAATATTTTACCTGCTATTTTCGGCTGTCAATTTTCTTAGTATCAAAATAGTATCACAAGAGGCTGGAAAATGCAACAGAATTATGTGGAGCTCTACATAATTCTGTAACCTTCTTTGCTGTGGTGTATCAAGTAATCTTACTGAACATATGGCGCACCTTGTCCAGGCGGCTGTTTGGACGGCGGGGCTGGATGACCGGCTCGCCGACAGCGGCCTGATACCCTTTCAGTTCTGTAAGACATACGCTCCGCCCGTTGGTGTAAAAGGCCAGATCAGTACGGTATGCCTGTATATAGCGGGCGGGAATTTCGCCAGTAAAGACAACTTCATCCTTTTTTACCTGGGCCGTTTCGATAGCGGCACAGTATTTTGGCGCATCGTGATAAGCCCTGGAAAGGTATTCCTGGGGCGCATAGAGGGTGAACGAGAGATAAGGTTCCAGCAACTGCGTTCTGATTTCTTCAATGCCTGTTCCAATACAATCAGGGCCAATGAGCGAAAAATCCGCCGGCGTGCTGACGGGCTATAATAAAGCCCGTATTCAAAGCAAATCTTACAGTCCGTTACGTTCCAGCCGCACAAGCCTTGTTCCAGCCCGTAACGGATACCATCCATGACAGCGTTTTGAAAACTCTGGTTCAAGTATCCCAGGGAAACCCGGCTCTCGTATTGTACACCGGAGCCAAGCGGGAGCGGCGTAACAGACAGTCCGATGGATGCCCAAAATGGGTTGGGCGGCACCTCAATATGGATAGTGTGGCTGGCTGCTTTGAGCGGCCGCTCTAAATAAATGACGGTAGGTTCCTTCACCGCTGTTTCAATCTTGTACTTTTTCTGCCAGCAGCGGAAACAACCTCCAACCGCACCCGGCCCAGAAAGAATGATCCTGCGGGTGATGGAATCCACCTCGTAGCGCAAAAAGCGGGTCAGTATCCGCAATTTGCGTAAGAGCGTCCAGCAGCCGTTCTCTTTGCGCTGCCGTTTTCGGCGTGATCGCCGTCCGCAGCATGGGGAGGGGGGCATCGCACCACCTTTCACGAGGAAGCCGGGTGTTGTCCCCTAATACGTCGTTTAATCCCACGCTGTCGCTGGGAAGGATGACAATTTCGCCCTTGTGGGCGGTGTCTGTCCGAACAATCTCCCCTTTGGATGGAATACGCATCTCTGTGATTTTCAGCTTTTCTCTCCCGGCCAGGGCCACCGTATCCCGCAGGCGCAGCGTTCCGCTGTATAGCCGCAGATAGATAAGCCGCTGGCCACAATCTGTATACTCCACCTTGAAAACGTTGCCGCATAGGGCGGCGCTCCCCTGTTCCCCAATCGGTTGGAACAGCCCTGTCACCGCATCCATCAACGGTTGAATGCCAAGGCCCTTTTTGGCGCTGCCGTGATAGACCGGGAATAGGGAGGCGTCTTGAACCCGCCGCTGTTCCTCCTGCGCAAGTTCTTCCCGGCTGATTGGTTCTCCTGCGATATATTTTTCCAATAATTCATCGTTATTTTCGATGACCGCATCCCATGCTTCTATGTCGGTATTTTCCTCCAGGACTATTTCCGGGGACAGCGACACCGTCTGCTTGATGATAATATCGGCGGAGAGCTTATCCCGAACAGACTGAACCACGCCCTGCAAATCAACGCCAGCCTGGTCGATCTTATTGATAAAGATAACGGTGGGAATGTCCATTTTCCGCAGGGCATAGAACAGAATACGGGTCTGGGCCTGCACACCATCTTTAGCGGAGATCACCAAGATGGCCCCATCTAAAACGGCCAAAGAGCGGTACACCTCCGCCAAAAAATCCATGTGGCCGGGCGTATCCACTATGTTGACTTTACATCTGCGCCACAGGAAGGAAGTGACTGCCGCTTGAATGGTAATCCCACGCTGCCGCTCCAACAGCATGGTGTCCGTCCTCGTTGTCCCTTTTTCGACGCTCCCCGGTTCTGAAATGGCTCCGCTGGCATACAGCAGGCTTTCGGTCAGTGTCGTCTTGCGGCGTCTACATGGGCAGAACCGATATTGATTATATTCATGTCTCATCCTCCATCAAGGCCCAAATGGGCGCAAAAATCCCCAGCGGCTAATACTTTTACCGCTGGGGATCATGACTTCGGACACACAAAACACACACGGCTTACATAAGCTGCTGTCCGTCACGATATTTGCTTAAAAGGCAAAAGTATTCTTAAATTGGGTACAAAAACCAAGCCCCTGCAAGGGGCAAGCATTTTTGCGCCCATTATCAAATTTTATTTAAGAATACCTTGCCGCATATTTGGTAGACTCCTCAAATCAGGATAATAACAGTATATCATAGTGCGCTCTAAAAACAAGAAATTATTTTACCCGATTCCCCAAATAAAACTGGAGGGCATTCACTGGAACACCCTCCATTTTTGGTGATTATCGCAACCGAATCAGGACGCCAGGCTAGGCGGTGAGCTCCGCTCGCACCTGCGTATGCTGAGTTTTACTCCCCATTGCATGCAAAGGCATTTCGACGCACCCGGGGAGTAAATGACGCAGTGGCTTACGGCGGCACGCGGTAGTACGCCGCGGCATTTCCGATTACCCCGTTTTCATTGAGACGGAAAGATTCTTTACTCCCCATTAGCCACCTGGGGAAACGCCGTACGGAGACCGTCAAAAACGCCCATTGAGTTCGATTTGAGTTTCACAGGCCACGAGACGGTCCCGTTTTGCCCTCGGGGACAAAAAGCGCGCGTCTACTCACTCGGGATGAATCCTTACTCCCATTCCTCCGAATACCGCCCTCGTGCCTTGCCGTCTTGAACATACGAGTAAATGGCGAAATCGCAGGTGAAAAGGGAGTAAAAAGGCGAAAAAGCCTCGTCAACAGGAAACGGAGGCTCGATATCGTTTTACTCACCAATGTCGCTGGCGGCTGCCGTGGCTCTCATGCAAAACGAAACTCAGCGCAGCACAGTGCGGCACTCAAAGATCGCAGGTCAGAAACCGTCGGCTTCTCCCCATCCAATCGTGCGCGGGCGGTCGGACGTGATGTCGTACGCCACGCGGTTCACGCCCGGCACCTCGGCCACTATGCGGCCGCTCACGCGCGCGAGCACGTCGTACGGCAGCTTCGCCCAGTCGGCCGTCATAGCGTCCGAGCTCTCCACCGCGCGCAGGATGATCGGCCGCGCGTACGTGCGCTCGTCTCCCATGACGCCCACGCTCTTGATGTCGGGCAGCACGGCGAAGTACTGCCAGCAGCTGTGCTCGCTGTTCCTCTCGCCGGTCTTCTCGAACAGTCGCGCGTTGTATGCATCCAGCTCTTCGCGCACGATCGCATCGGCGTTCTTCAGGATCTCGAGCTTCTCGGGGCTCACGGCGCCGATGATGCGAATCGCCAAAGCCCGGTCCCGGGAACGGCTGGCGATGCACGATGCGGTCGGGCAGCCCGAGCGCGCGCACCTCGTCTTTGAAGAAGTGGTCGAGCGGCTCGATCAGATCGAAATGCACGCCCTCGGGGAAGGGGATCAGGTTGTGGTGGCTCTTGATCGTGGATGCTTTGCCGCCGGTCTTGCGCGCGCCGCTCTCGATGATGTCCGGATAGATCGTACCCTGGGCCAGGTACTTCACGCCGCCCGTCTTCTGCGCGACGGCGAAGAACTCCTTCCAGAACTGCGTGCCGATAATGCGCCGTTTCTGTTCCGGCTCCACCACGCCGTCGAGCAGCTCGGCATAGCGCTCTTCGGCATGCACGTGCACGAAGTCCACGTCGAACTGCTCGGTGAACACGCGCTCAACCTCTTCGGGCTCGTTCTTGCGCAGCAGTCCGTGATTAATGAACACGCAGGTCAGCTGCTTGCCGATCGCACGCGACAGGAGCGCGCCCGACGCTGGAGTCCACGCCGCCCGAAAGCGCCAGGATGACGCGGTCGTCGCCCACGGTCTCGCGGATCGACGCGACCATCGAATCCACCAGGTTCTCCATCGACCATGTGGCCGAAAGCCCGCAGATGTCGAACAGGAAGTTCTTCAGCATGTCGCTGCCGTGGCCGGTATGGCGCACCTCGGGATGGAACTGCGTCGCGAACAGCATCTTCTCTGCGCATTCCATCGAAGCCACCGGGACGGGTGTCGGTGACCGACGTGACGACGAACCCCTTCCGGCACGCGGCTCACGGCGTCGCGATGGCTCATCAGACGGTCTGCTCCTCGGGCGTTCCGCCAGAAGCCTGCTCTCGCCGCGACGCGACAGCGGTGCCGCGCCGTATTCGCCCTTCTCGGTATGGCCGACCTCGCGCCGAGCGTCGTCGCCATGATCTGCTGCCCGTAGCAGAAGCCGAGCACGGGCACGCCCAGCTCGAAGACCTTCGGATCGACCGAAGGCGCATCCTCCGCATACACGCTCGCCGGGCCGCCCGACGGGATGAGGGGCCGACGGCTTCATGGCGGCGATCTCCTCGGCGGGCGCATCGCATGCCACGATGGAGGAACACCCCAGATCGCGCACGCGTCGTGCGATCAGCTGCCCGTACTGGGCGCCGAAATCGAGCACGATGACGTTCTCTTCGGGCAGGGCGGTCTCACTCATGCGGGCTCCTTAGCTGATATGCGCCTACATATGCACTCAAGACGTGCTTGCCTGAATATCAGGCAAGTGTTTTCGGGTTCAAGCATAGCGCATGGCGTGTGCAAATGGGCGAAGAAGGGATGAAACCGCATCGGGAGCCGCAGCATGGATCGGGAGCGCTGCTCGCATACGCCGGCGACGGCGGAGACGGATGCGCACCGGCGCGAAACTCGTGACTAGTGCCATGTCCACGAAGCTCAAAACAGGGGAGGTCTCTCCGCCTTGTCCATCCTTGCAGCGTTCATCAGGCCTTTGAATGGCGAAGGCACCGACGACTCCCATCCGCCCCTGCGTTGATTCTCCGAAGACCCTGTTCGGCCTCTCGTCCCGGCGCGCCCTATGCGCGTATCATATCCACGCTGAATTCCCGCCCGAACCATGCGCGCTTCCTGCGCGCTTCCAACCGAAAGCTGACGGTATCCATGATCGCACTCGAAGCGCTCAAGGCGCTGCTCATCGGCGTCGTCGAAGGTCTGACCGAATGGCTTCCCGTGTCATCCACCGGACACATGATCCTGGTGGACGAATTCGTGAAGCTCGACGTCACTCCGGAGTTCCTTGCGCTCTTCCTCGTGGTCATCCAGATCGGCGCCATCATGGCCGTCATCATCCTGTACTTCTCGAAGCTCAACCCCTTCGCCCGCACGAAGACCCCGGACGAGCGCCGCAGCACCTGGCGTTTGTGGGGCATGGTCGTCATCGGATGCGTGCCCGCCGCCGTCGTGGGCATCCTGCTCGACGACTGGGTGAACGCGCACTTCTACCATGCCTACGTGGTGGCCGCCATGCTCATCGCCTACGGCGTCGTCTTCATCGCGCTCGAGCGCCGCAACGCCCGCCGCTTCGCCGCCTATGCGCGCGGCGTGGAATCCGGCGCCGTCAAAGGCGATGTCCCGCGCCTGGCCGACGGCTCGCTCGACCCCGACGGCCTGTTCGCTGTGCGAACGGTCGACGACATCGATTGGCGGACCGCCCTCAAGATCGGCTGCTTCCAGGTGCTCGCCATCATTCCCGGCACGTCCCGCTCCGGCGCCACCATCATCGGCGGCATGCTCACCGGCTGCTCGCGCACGGCTGCCGCGGAATTCACGTTCTTCCTGGCTATCCCCATCATGTTCGGCTGGGGCCTGGTGAAGGTCGTGAACACATCGCGCATGCAGGCCTTGCCATGGGCTCGACCGAGATCGTCGTCCTCGTCGTCGGCATCGTGACCGCGTTTCTCGTGTCCGTCGTCTCCATCAAGTTCCTGATGGGCTACATCAAACGCAACGACTTCGCGCCCTTCGGCGTCTACCGCATCGTCGTCGGCGTTATCGTGCTGGGCTACTTCCTCGTGAAGGGCATGGCCGCATAGCGCCGCCGAGCGCACCGCCACGGGAAGCGATGCAGGCGCACCCGGAACCGACACAGCGAAAGGCAAAGGCACGCACGGATGATAGACCTCGATACCCTCAACGGCCCCCAGCGCGAAGCGGTGCTCTGCACCGAAGGACCTCTGCTCGTCCTCGCGGGCGCCGGCAGCGGCAAGACGCGCGTGCTCACGTATCGCATCGCCCATATGCTCGAAGACCTGGGCATCCAGCCGTGGCAGATCCTGGCCATCACGTTCACCAACAAGGCCGCCGCCGAGATGCGCGAGCGCCTCCGGCCGCCTCATGAGCCCCGCCGCCCGCGGCATGTGGGTGAGCACCTTCCACAGCATGTGCGTGCGCATCCTGCGTACCGACTGCGAGCGCCTGGGCTTTTCCCAAGGCTTCACCATCTACGACGACGATGATTCGAAGCGCCTGGTGAAAGACATCATGGCCGAGCTGAACATCGACCCGAAGCGCTGGCCCGTCAACGCTATCCGCAGCCGCATCTCCACGGCGAAAAACGAGCTCATCGTGCCCGGCGTCTTCGCCGATGAAGCCTACGACCCGACCGCCAAGGTATGCGCCCGCGTCTACGAGCGCCTACAGGAGCGCCTGCGCGCGGCGAACTCCTTCGACTTCGACGACCTGCTTCTCTACACGTACCTGTTGTTCAAGCATCATCCCGACGTGCTGGCCGCCTACCAGGACCGTTTCAAGTACCTGCTCGTGGACGAATATCAGGACACCAACCACGCCCAGTACGAAATCACCAAGCAGCTCGCGGCGAAGAACCGCAACATCATGGTCGTGGGCGACGACGACCAGTCGATCTACTCGTGGCGCGGCGCCGACATCCGCAACATCCTCGAATTCGAGTCGGACTACCCGCAGGCGCGCTCGGTCAAGCTGGAGCAGAACTATCGCTCCACCGGCACGATCCTTGCCGCCGCGAACGCCGTGGTTTCCCATAACCGCAACCGCAAGGCCAAGAAGCTCTTCACCGAAGCGGGCAAGGGCGACAAGATATCGGTCTATATGGCGCCCTGACGAACGCGATGAAGGCCGCTGGATCGCAGGCGAGATCGAACGCCTGCACGGCCAGGGATCCCGTACGACGAGACGGCGGTCTTCACCGCACCAATGCGCAGAGTCGGTCGCTTGAAGACATGCTGCTGCGCGCCGGCGTGCCCTATCGCATCGTCGGCGGCACCAGGTTCTTCGACCGCGCCGAGATCCGCGATGTCATGGCCTACCTGACCCTCATCGTGAATCCGGCCGACGACATTGCCGCCAAGCGCGTCATCAACGTTCCGCGCCGCGGCATCGGCTGCACGACCATCGAACACATCGACGCGGTGGCCCAGACCCTGCAGCTGACGTTCATGCAGGCCGCCCAGGCATGCGTCGCCGACGAAACCCTGCGCGCGAGCACCCGCAGCGCGCTCTGCGTCCTTCACCGGGCTTATCGCGGAGGCCGGCACCTGCAGGCGCACCTGCGAAGGTCATCGAGGCCGTCATCGACAAAAAGCGGGCTGATCGCAGCCCTCGAAGCCGAGCATACGGACGAGGCTCAGAGCCGCGTCGAGAACATCCGCGAATTCCTGTCGGTCGTGGACGAATACATCGAAACGCACGAAGTCGATGAAAGCGCGCTGCCGCCCGAAGGCGTGCGCCTGCTCGCCGACGTGCGCCAGCCTCGCCCGAGAGCATGGCCGACTTCATCGAATGGGTCCGTCTGCGCACCGACCTGGATGCCGCAGCCGACGCCGACGGCCATGCGGTCACGATGATGACGATCCATTCGAGCAAGGGCCTGGAATTCGACGCGGTCTTCTCCGCCGGCATGGAGGAATCGCTCTTCCCGCATATGAATTCGAGCCACGACGAGGCGGGTCTCGAGGAAGAGCGCCGCCTGGCCTACGTCGCCATCACGCGCGCACGCAAGAAGCTGTACCTGACCTGCGCCGCCACGCGCAAGATGTACGGTGAGACCAACGCGAACCCCGTATCGCGCTTCGTGGGGGAGATCCCTTCCGACCTGCGGCATAACATCGGCCTTGGCAGCGAGGGCCTATCAGGCACCGGCTGGGAGAAGCGCGGCAGCCGCCGCGGCATCTCGGGCAGCGGCACCGAGGCGGGGGAAGGGCGCGTCTTCGGTCTCTCGTCGACGAGTTACAGCCGCAGCCGCGGCCACGTGAGCCCGAACATCGGGAAGAAATCGGCGGCGTCCGTCACGTTCGCCGCCGGCGACGTCGTCGACCACAAGACCTTCGGCCGCGGCCGCGTGACCAAGGTCGATGGCGACATGCTGCACATCAAGTTCGTCAAGGGCAATGTGACGAAGAAGCTCTTGAAGGACTACGCGCCCATCGTCAAGATCGAGACGTAGGGCGGCGTGCGGCTGCATGCCTGCGCATCCCGGTTTCGTCGCGGTACGCGCAGATGAACGGAAGGCCCGCATCGGCGGGCCTTTTCGTGCTAGAAGAATGGGGCGGCGGCGCCGCCGAGCGAGCGATGGCGCATCGAAGCAGGGGATAGACGTCGCGCATCGATGCGCGACGGCCGACGCCGCCGATGCGCACGCTTGTCTACTTGCACCCTGTGCAGAACGAGCAGGTTGTCGGGGTGGCGGCGATGCCGCCCAAAGGCGCTTTCGCGCAGCTCGAAGGGAAGCGAGGCGCCCTACGCGGCGCTGGGCGTCGATCGTCTCGTCGAAATTGACGAAGTTGCCGATGCCGGCGAGCGCGATCTGCGTCGAGACGAGCGCGTTGGCGGCTCCCGTGGCATTGCGCTTCTGGCAGGGGCACCTCGACGAGGCCGGCGATCGGGTCGCATACGAGCCCCCATGAGCCCCATCGACGCGTTTCCCGCCGCGTCGAGGCATTGGCGCGGCGTGCCGCCGAAGAGCTCCGCCACCGCGCTTGCGGCCGTGGCCGAGGCGGATCCCGACTTCGGCCTGGCAGCCGCCCTCCGCGCCCGACACGCTGGCGTTGCGCGTGATCAGGTATCCGATCGCGGCGGCGTTCGCGAGCGCGTCCCGCAGCTGCTCGTCGGTGAATCCGTAGACGTCCTGACAGGCGAGCAGCACGCCGGGGATCACGCCGCAGGCGCCCGCCGTCGGCGCGGCCACGATGCGTCCCATCGACGCGTTGGTTTCGAGCGCGGCCATCGCGTACGCGGTCGCCTTGGCCATGAGCGGGTCGAGCGGCCCCGTCGTCAGCACATCGAGCTTCTGCGCTTCGCCGCCCAGCAGCCCGCCGATGGATTCCCTCGGCGCTGCGATCGGCGTCGTGGCCGAGGCGCGCATAATCTCGAGCGCGCCCATCAGGTAGTTGCGCGTGTCGTCCACGGTGATGCCGTCGGCGGCGAGCAGGCAGCGCTCGCGCCGGCAGATGGCCTCCGAAATCCTGATTCCTTCGCGTTCGCAGTAGGCGATCAGCTCGCGACCGTTCGCGAAATCGATCTCATCGAATGCCGCGGCGGCTTCCTCGGCCGTCATGTCCGCGCCGAAGCCCGTGCCGGGGCCGTTCGCGTGTTCGGGCGGGATGGCGTCGGAGGCGCGGTCGCTCTTCACGATGCGCACGTCGTGGATGTCGGGGTGCACCAGCAGCGCGTCGGCGATCCCTGCGATCTCGTCGTCGGTCTGCATGATCGTGTAGGCGGTATCGCCCTTCTTCTCGCGGAACAGGCGCGTGGTGGCGATGTTGATGTCGCAGGCGCTGATGATGCTCGCGATGTGCGCGAGCACGCCCTTCGCATCGGTCTGTCGGATGACGACGCTGTGGAATTCCCCGGTCAAGCGTACGTCGACGCCGTTGATGCGCGTGATGACGGCCGCGCCGCCGCCGATGCTCTCGCCGCGCACCGAGACGTGCGCGCCGGTGTCGTCGGTCACATCGATGTCCACGGTGTTGGGGTGGTCGACGTGGTCGGCGGCACGCGGCGTGAGCGTGAAGGCGAGCCCGGCCGCCTGCGCGCAGTCGAACGAGTCGCGGATGCGTTCGTCGTCGGGCGCCATGCCGAGCATGCCGGCGACGAGCGCCTTGTCGGTGCCGTGACCGTCGTGGGTCTGGGCGAAGCTTCCGTAGAGTTTGAAATCGGCGGCGACGGGCGTGCCCGACAGCAGGCGCCGGCACATGAGCGCGATGCGCAGCGCGCCGGCCGTATGGCTGCTCGACGGGCCGATCATGATGGGGCCGATGACGTCGCGGATGCTGATGATCTTCACGTAGGCTCCTTTTCGCGCCCGAGGCGCGGCCCAATGCCTGATTGTGCGTTTCGAGCGCATCCCGCGGGCATGGCCGAGGGGCATGCGCGTGCCCATGATACACTTGCCCGCTGTGGATCACGACTGACCCGAAAGGAATGCAAAATGGCTTCACCGATTCTGGTGATGGGGCACAAAAACCCAGATAACGATGCGATTTCGTCTGCCGTCGGATACGCGTGGCTGAAAAACGAAATCGCCCGTCGCGACGGCTCCGACGACGTCTTCGAGCCGGTGCGTCTGGGCCCTCTCCCAGCGGAGACCGCCTATATATCGAGAAGTACGGCGTCGAGGCGCCGCGCGCCATCTCCAACGTCTGCGCCCGCGTGCGCGACGTCATGACCGCCGATCCCATCAGCATCGCGCACGACGCGCCGCTCATCGAGGCGGGCCGTTCGCTGCGCAGGCACAACGTGCGGTCCCTCGTCGTCACCAACGACGACGGCTCCTATGCGGGCCTGATCACGACCCGCATGATCGCCGAGCGCTACATCTCCGCCACCGACCGCGTCGACGACGAGGCGCTCGACGCGAAGGACGCCTGCGCCGCGGTGACCGACGATCTGGTCAAGTCCCTGTTCGAAAAGGTCGACGACGTGCTTGAGACCGACGTGCTCTCGCTTGAGGCGGAGGGCCTGCTCGGCGAAGCCGTCGAGGATCTGATGGCAAGCGCTCTGCGCGAGGCCGTCGTCCTCGACGACGCGGGAATGTGCATCGGCATCGTGACCCGCTCCGATGTTGCCGCCAAGCCGCGCCAGAAGGTCATCCTCGTCGACCACAACGAGACCCGCCAGGCCGCCACGGGCATCGAAGAGGCGGAGATCGTCGAGATCGTCGACCATCACCGCATCGGCGACGTTTCACGGCGCTGCCCATCCGCTTCACCAACATGCCGGTCGGCTCGTCGGCCGCCATCGTGACGAGCCTCGCGCGCAACGAAGGGATCGACATCCCCGTGCCGATCGCGGCCGTGCTCCTGTCCGCCTGCCTGACCGACACGGTCATCCTGAAGTCGCCCACCGCCACCGCGTTCGACCGCGACCAGGTCGCCTATCTCTCGAGCATCCTCGGCGTCGACCACGTCGAATTCGGCATCGAGATCTTTCGCTCGCCGCGGCGGCGAGGCGGATCTGCCCGTCGGAAAGCTCGTCGGCGCGGATTCCAGGAATTCCAGCTCGGCGATTCGGTCGTGCTCATCGCCCAGCACGAGACCGTCGCCCTGCAGGCGGTGCTCGAGCGCGAGGACGAGATCCGCGCATACCTGCGCACGCTGGTCGAAGGCCACGGCTATGAGTTCGCCCCTGCTCATGGTGACCGACATCATCGCCGAAGGCAGCCAGTTCATCTCCGAGGGCAACCGTCGCATCGTCGAGCGCGCCTTCGATATCAGCTGCAAGGACGGAAGTACTTGGATGCCCGGCGTGCTGTCGCGCAAGAAGCAGGTCGCCGCGCGCATTCTCGAGGGCGTAGAGGACGCGAGGAAGGAAGGCTTCCATGACGACGATCGGGTTCATAGGCTGCGGGAAGATGGCGCGTGCGATGATCGCGGGCCTGACGGCATCGGAGGCCTTTCGCCGCCGCCGACATCGGCGTGCGCGCCCTCGTCCGCGACGCGTGCGGATGCGTCCGCGTGCTTCGGCATCAACGTTTCCGCCGACAATGCGGCGGCCGCCGCCTGCGACGTCGTCGTGCTTGCGGTGAAGCCGCAGGTCTGCGATCTGGTCTTATCCGAAGTGAACGGCATCATCCGCGAAGATGCGCTGCTCAGAGCATCGCCGCCGGCAAGCCGATCGCCTGGATCGCGTCGCACGCCCGCACCGAGAACGTCGCGCGCTTCATGCCCAACATGCCTGCCGCGGTAGGAGAGGGGATGACCTCGGTCTCCTTCGCCGATGCGGTGAGCGCCGCAGATCGCCGCACGGCCGAATCCATCGCCGCCGCCTTCGGCCGCTTCGAAGTCATCCCCGAATCGCTCATGGATGCGGCCACCGCGCTCGCCGGCTCGTCGCCCGCCTTCGTCTTCATGATGATCGAGGCCATGGCCGACGCCGCCGTGCTCGAAGGCATGCCGCGCGCCCAGGCCTACCGCTTCGCCGCCCAGGCCGTCTCCGGATCGGCGCGCATGGCGCTCGAAGACGGCGCGCATCCCGCCGCGCTCAAGGATGCCGTCTGTTCGCCGGCAGGCACCACGATCGAAGGCGTCCGCGTCCTCGAGGAGCTCGGCTTCCGCTCGTCCGTCATGGAAGCCCTGCATGCGACCTGCGAGAAGTCGCGCGATTTCGGCTAAGGCCCCGCGGCTGCGGTACAATGATGCCGTGGCAGATGCCCTCGCATTCGGAAAAAGGAGGTCATGATGGAGTACAAGAGCATCCTCGTTCCGTTTGACGGGTCCGATTCGTCGCGCAACGCGCTGGCGACCGCCCATGGCTGGGCGGCTTCCACGCCCGATGCGAAGGTGACGGTCCTCTATGTCGCCGCTGTGCCCGATTTCGATTCGACCCCGTTCATCCTGGCGGAGGAGATGTCGGGAATGGGCCGTGCGAGCGAAGCCCGGTTCGATGCCATGCGCGCGAGCTACCTCGCGTTCCAGCGCGAAGCTCGAATCCATGGTGTCCAAGCAGTTCGGATCGGCCGACGGCTTCGACCTCGTCGTCGAGCAGGGCAAGCCGAGCAAAGTCATCGCCGGCTATGCGCGCGCCCACGACGTGGACGTGATCGTCATGGGCAGCCGCGGCCTCGATGCGGTGCGCGGCACGCTCGGATCGGTCAGCTACGCCGTCCTGCGCAACGTCGAGTGCCCCGTGCTGATCGAACGTTAGCTCCCTGCATTTCCGCGAATTGTCGTGCTTTGATGGTCGTCGGGTGCTCCCGTATCCTTCGTTAACCACTCCACCAGGCGTTTCTTTAGCTTCATGATATGGATACGCCCGGATGCGTGAGCGTTTGACACCCCATATCAGCGGTGATAAAGTTCCCACTCGTGTCTCCGCGAGGAGCACTGTTTTCGTGCGCTTCAGCTGCGTGCAAAGACACGTAAGGACCGAAGGGCCCGTCCGTCGATGTCAGGACGAACCGCGAGGTCAAAGGCAAGATAGGCGAAAAGGAGCAAAGCTTTGCCTACTATCAACCAGCTGGTCCGCAAGGGCCGCGCCAAGCAGGTCGACAAGAAGAAGACCCCGGCGCTTAAGGGCAACCCCCAGAAGCGTGGCGTGTGCACCCGCGTGTACACCACCACCCCGAAGAAGCCGAACTCGGCGCTGCGCAAGGTCGCGCGCGTCCGTCTGGTCAACGGCATGGAAGTCACCGCGTACATTCCCCGGTGAAGGCCATAACCTGCAGGAGCACTCCATGGTGCTCATCCGCGGCGGCCGCGTCAAAGGACCTTCCTGGCGTCCGCTACAAGATCATCCGCGCCGCCCTCGACTGCTCCGCGGTCGACAAGCGCAGGCAGGCTCGCAGCCGTTACGGCGCCAAGCGCCCTAAATAAGTAGGAGTAAGCCGTGCGGGCCAGGCAAGAGGCCCGCCCTAATCGGGCGGAAGGCCGCCCGGAAGCACGCACAGAACATGAAGGAGCAACACTATGCCGCGTCGTGCAGCAGCAACTCGTCGTGAAGTCCAGCCGGACGCAAGGTTCAACAACCGTCTGGTCACGCAGCTGATCAATAAAGGTTCTCCTCGACGGCAAGAAGTCCGTCGCCGAGAACATCGTCTATGGTGCGTTCGACATCGTCGCCGAGAAGACCGGCCAGGATGCCCCTGTCCGTCTTCAAGAAAGCCATGGACAACGTCCGCCCCACCCTTGAGGTCAAACCCAAGCGCGTCGGTGGCGCAACCTATCAGGTCCCGATGGAGGTCAACCCCCGTCGCGCGACCACGCTCGCCATTCGTTGGATCGTCGACTTCTCCCGCAAGCGCAAGGAGCACACTATGGCCCAGCGCCTCGCGCAGGAGATCATCGATGCCTCCGAGAACACCGGCGCTTCGCGTGAAGCGTCGCGAGGATCTCTATAAGATGGCCGAGTCCAACCGTGCGTTCTCTCACCATCGTTTCTAGGGGCGCAACTCATGGCAGACAAGAAAAACCTTCTGAAGAATACGCGCAATATCGGCATCATGGCCCACATCGATGCCGGTAAGACCACCACGACCGAGCGTATTCTCTATTACACGGGCAAGACCCATAAGATCGGCGAGGTCCACGAGGGCGCGGCCACGATGGACTGGATGGTCCAGGAGCAGGAGCGCGGCGTGACCATCACGTCCGCGGCCACGACCACCTTCTGGGAGAAGGACGGCGTCGAGCACCGCATCCAGATCATCGACACCCCGGGCCACGTCGACTTCACCGCCGAAGTCGAGCGCTCCCTGCGCGTGCTCGACGGCGCCGTCGCCGTCTTCGATGCGGTCGCCGGCGTCCAGCCCCAGTCCGAGACCGTCTGGCGCCAGGCCCACCGCTACGGCGTGCCCCGCATCGCGTACATCAACAAGTACGACCGCGTCGGCGCCGACTTCTTCCATGCCATCGACACGATGCACGAGCGTCTGGGCGCGCCTGCCGTCGCCGTGCAGATGCCGATGGGCGCCGAAGACAACTTCTGGGGCGTCATCGACCTCGTGACGATGACCGCCTGGGACTTCAAGGCCGACGACAAGGGCATGACCTATCCCGAGCCGATTGACGCCATCCGGCCGAATTCGCCGAAGAGGCCGAGATTCGCCATCAGGAGCTCCTCGAAGCCGCCGCCGACTGCGACGACGCGATGATGGAGAAGGTCCCTCATGGACGAAGCCGTCACGGTCGACGAGCTCAAGGCCGCCATCCGCAAGGGCACCATCGACTGCGCCCTGCACCCGGTCTTCGTGGGTTCCTCCTACAAGAACAAGGGCGTTCAGGAGCTGCTCGACGGCGTCGTGGACTACCTGCCCGCCCCGACCGACGTCGCGGCCATCACGGGCACGAATCCCCGACACCAACGAAGAGGAGGCCCGTCCGAGCGACCTCAAGGAGCCGTTCGCCGCGCTCGCCTTCAAGATCATGACCGACCCGTTCGTCGGCAAGCTCACGTACTTCCGCGTGTATTCCGGCTCCCTCGAGTCCGGTTCCTACGCGCTGAACGCCACCACGGGCAAGCGCGAGCGCATCGGCCGCATCCTCGAGATGAACGCGAACGACCGCATCGATCGCACGAACTGCGCCGCGGGCGACATCGTCGCCGCTGTCGGCCCTCAAGGACACCACGACGGGCGACACCCTTCTGCGATGCCGACCATCCGATCATCCTCGAGTCCATGGAATTCCCCGACCCGGTCATCGACATCGCCGTCGAGCCCAAGACCAAGGCCGAGCAGGACAAGATGAGCCTCGCGCTGCAGAAGCTCGCCGAAGAGGATCCGACGTTCCGCGTCTCCACCAACCAGGAGACCGGCCAGACGATCATCGCCGGCATGGGCGAGCTGCACCTGGAGATCATCGTCGACCGTCTGCTCCGCGAATTCAAGGTCGAGGCCAACGTCGGCAAGCCGCAGGTCGCGTACCGCGAAACCGCCACGCAGCCTGCATTGAACGTCGAAGGCAAGTTCGTCCGCCAGTCCGGCGGCCGCGGCCAGTACGGCCATGCGGTCATCAACCTGTATCCGCAGGAACAGGGCGCGGGCTACGAATTCGAGAACAAGATCGTCGGCGGCGTCGTGCCGAAGGAATACATCCCTTCCATCGACAAGGGCATCCAGGAAGCCCTCGACTCCGGCGTCCTGGCCGGCTATCCGGTCGTGGACATCAAGGTCGAGCTGGTCGACGGCTCCTACCACGAGGTCGACTCCTCCGAAGCCGCCTTCAAGGTCGCAGGCTCGATGGCCATCAAGGCCGCCCTGCGCAAGGCCGCTCCGGTCATCCTCGAGCCTATGATGGCCGTCGAGGTCGAGACCCCCGAGGATTACATGGGCGACGTCATGGGCAACCCTGTCCAGCCGCCGCGGCCAGATCCAGGGCATGGGCGATCGCGGCAACGCGAAGACCATCTCCGCCAAGGTGCCTCTGTCCGAGATGTTCGGATACGCGACCGACCTTCGTTCCACGACGCAGGGCCGCGCATCCCTACACCATGCAGTTCGACTCGTACGAGGCCGTTCCCAAGAACGTTGCCGAGGAAATCATCAGCAAAGCTGGCGGCAGCGCTTCCTAAGGGCGCATGCTGGATTCTTACGGAGGAAATCAAAGTGGCTAATCAGAAGATTCGCATCCGCCTGAAGGGCTATGACCATGAGATCGTGGACCAGTCCACCGCTCATCGTCGACACCGCCCAGAAGACCGGTGCCAAGGTCTCCGGACCTATCCCCCTGCCGACCGAGCGCAACCTCTTCACGGTCGTGCGCGGCCCGCACGTCGACAAGGATTCTCGCGAGCAGTTCGAGATGCGCACGCACAAGCGCCTGATCGACATCCTCGAGCCGACCCCCAACACGGTCGATTCGCTCATGCGCCTCGACCTGCCGGCTGGCGTCGACATCGAGATCAAGCTGTAAGGAGTGTGAGAGATGATCAACGCCATCTACGGCAAGAAGCTCGGCATGACCCAGCTCTTCAACGAGAACGACCAGGTCGTCCCTGTGACCGTCATCGTTGCCGAGCCGAACACGGTCTGCCAGGTCAAGACCAAGGAAACCGACGGCTACGAGGCCGTTCAGCTGGGCTTCGGCGCCATCAAGGCCAAGAAGGTCAACAAGCCCATGGGCGGCCATTTCGCGAAGTCCGGCGTGGAGCCCATCCCGCCATCTGCGCGAGGTCCGCGTCGAATCCGCCGCCGATTACAAGGTCGGCGACACCCAGACCGTCGAAGCCTTCGCCGACGTGAAGAAGGTCCATGTGACCGGCACGTCCATCGGCAAGGGCTTCCAGGGCGTCATCAAGCGCCACGGCTTCGCCGGCGGCCCGGGCGGCCACGGCGCGCACTTCCACCGTGCTCCCGGCTCGGTCGGCCAGTGCGCCACGCCTTCCCGCATCTTCAAGGGCGTCCGCATGCCGGGCCACATGGGCACCGACACCGTGACCACGAAGAACCTCGAGGTCGTCCGCATCGACGCCGAGCAGAACCTGATTCTCGTGAAGGGTGCTGTTCCGGGCGCTAGGGCGGCATCGTGCGCGTCCGCATGGCTTAATCCGCCGCACCGGTATTAGAGGAGTTCATCAGAATGGCAAAGATTGAAATCAAAGACGCAAGCGGCAAGACGGTCAAAGAGGCCGATCTGAACGCCGCTGTGTTCGGCATCGAGCCGAACGTGCCGGTGATGCATCAGGTCGTCCGCTCTCAGCAGGCGGCGCTGCGTCAGGGCACCCACAGCACCAAGACCCGCGGCCAGGTTTCCGGCGGCGGCCGCAAGCCGTGGCGCCAGAAGGCACCGGCCGTGCGCGTCAGGGCACGATCCGCGCGCCCCATTGGGTCGGCGGCGGCACGGTCTTCGACCCCATCCCCGCAGCTACGCCTTTCGCGTCAACCGCAAGGAAGTCAAGCTCGCCGAGCGCTCCGCGCTTTCCGCGAAGCTTGCCGACGGCCAGCTCACCGTCGTCGAAGGCTTCGATTTCGAAGAGCCTTCCACGAAGAAGGCCGTCGCGGCCCTCAAGCGCCCTCGGCCTGGACCGTCGCACCACGATCGTCATCGGCAACGACGACGTCGTGACGTACCTGTCTTTCCGCAACATCCCGAACGTGACCGTCATCCCCGTGGCCGACGCCCACACGCTCGAGATCATCGACAACAAGGCCCTGGTCCTGACCGTTGCGGCCCTGAACCGCCTCGAGGAGGTGCTTGCATAATGAAGGATCCTCGCGAGGTCATCATCCGCCCCATCATCACCGAGCATAGCTACGACATGATGAGCCGTAACGTCTCACACGTTCGAGGTTGCCAAGGATGCCAACAAGATCGAGATCGGCAAAGCGGTCGAAGAGATCTTCAAGGTCAAGGTCGTCAAGGTCAACACGCTCAACGTGAAGCCGAAGCCCGCTGTCCGCCAGCAGCCCGGCCTACCCGTTCGTGGAAGAAGGCCATGGTCACCGTCGCCGAAGGCGACGCCATCGAGCTGTTCGCCGGCGCTAAGCCGCGACGAAACCGCATGAAAGGTGAAAAGCCGCCCTCCGGGGCGGCTTTTTCGTTACTACTGCCAGGTTACGGTTCATGTTATCGGAAGCGCTCCGTCCCGTGCGCGCTTCCTTTTCCCGAAGGTCCGCCCCATGCCGATTCACACTGCCCAGAGCGCTTCATCCGGCGTCTTCATCACCTTCGAAGGTGGCGAAGGGCGGGGAAGAGCACGCATATCGCCATTCTGGCCCATGTGCTCGAGCGTCTGGGCCATGAGGTGCTGCGCCCTGCGCGAACCGGGCGGCACGTCCGTGGGCGAGGCTTTGCGCGCGGTGGTGCTCGATCCGGATCGGGAGGAGATGTGCGGCCTGTCCGAGCTTTTCGTCTAGCTTCGCGCGCCCAGCTCGTTTCCCAGGTGATCGTCCCTGCGCTCGAGCGCGGCGCGGTCGTCCTCTGCGATCGGTTCATCGATTCCACGACGGCCTACCAGGCCTACGGACGCGGCATCGATCTCGATGCCGTCCGCTTTCTCAACCTGCTCGCATGCCAGGGGAACGCTTCCGCCCGCACGATCCTCATGCAGGCAGCGGATGCTCTGCGGGCCTTGCTCGGGCGACGACGCTCGGCGCCGATCGGATGGAGCAGGCGAGCGATCGGTTCCATGCGCGCGTCGCGCGAGTTCGACGCCCTCGCGGCCTGCGAGCCCGAGCGCTTCCGCGCCGTCTCGTCGGCCGGCAGCGTCGAAGATACGGCGGTGCAGGTCGTCGCTTCTGTATCCGACCTCTTCGACGTCGATGGGCAGGCTCTTCTTCCATGCTTGCCGAGGTGCTGACGGAAGCCGCCGCATCCACGGCATCGGCATGCCCGTGCGAGGCGTCCCATGCCTGACGCCTTCGATGCCATCTACGGGCAGCCGCGCGTGCGGGCCTACCTGCGCTCGTGCGTCGCGCAGCGCTACGTGAGCCACGCCTACCTCTTCACGGGCGTCGCCGGGTCCAACAAAGAGACCGCGGCCTTCGCCTTCGCCGAGGAGATCCTCAAGGCGCACGAAGACGATCCGTCCGTGCGCGAGGACATCCGCCGCCGCGTTTCCCGACGCACGCATCCCGACATCCATCACCTGTCGCCCGAAGGCGCGCAGGGCTATCTGGTCGATCAGGTACGGTCCGTCGTCGCGACGTGACGCTCGCGCCGATGCAGGGCGCGCGTAAGATCTACATCGTCGACGAGGGTCGACCGCATGGGCACCTCGGCGGCGAACGCCTTCCCTGAAGACGCTCGAAGAGCCGCCCGACGACGTCGTCATCATCCTGCTCGGACGCACCGCCTCGAGCATCCTTCCCACCATCGTCTCGCGATGCCAGGTCGTGCCGTTCCGCACCATCCCCGCGAACGAGGCCGCGTCGATCCTCGTGCAGAACGTGGGCTGTTCGGATGCCGAGGCGAAGATCGCCATCCAGACCTGCGGCGGGTCGGTCACCAAGGCTGCGGCTCTTCCTGCGCTCTTCCGAGCGCGGGCTGTTCCCGCCAGAAGGTCCTCACGGTCCCTGGCATCGCTCGCGCGCGCCGACGACCTCGACGTGCTCGACTACGCGGCCGACCTGGTCACGTCGTCGAAGGCACCGCTCGATGAAGTCCAGCGCGATCACGCGCGCATCCTCGAGGAAAGCGCCGAATACCTGCAGAAATCGGCGCTCAAGGAACTCGCCGCCACGCAGAAGCGCGCCCTCGGACGCGCGACGACCGAGCTTCTGGCTCAAATGACGTCGATCATCCGTTCATGGCTGCGTGACGTCATGGTCACGTGCGCAGGCACGCCCGAGCTCGTCGTCAACGCGGATGCGCGGGATGCCGTCGCCGATGCCGCGTCGCGCACGTCGGTGCAGAAAGCATGAGGGCGCTCGCCCGGGTTTCGTCGGCCGACGAAGCCATTTCGTATAATGTTTCTCCGCAGCTAAGCATCGAAGCTCTGCTCTTCGAGATAAGAGAGGTTCTCTATGCCTAAGGTCGCAGCCGTGCGGCTGACCTATAATCCGCGCACCCTGTGGTTCGATCCTGCCGGGGTCGAATTCTCGCGCGGGGATGCGCTCATCGTGCGTACGGAGCGCGGGCTCGAATACGGCATCGCCGATAACAACCTGATGGACGTCGACCAGGAGTCGATCAAGGCGCTGCGCTCGCCGTTGAAGCCGGTCGAGCGCGTGGCCACCGAGGAAGACACGGCGTCATGGAAAGATCTCTGCCGGCAGTCCGAAGACGCGCTGCCTGTCTTCAAGCGCATCGTGGCCGAGCAGAAGGTCGACATGCGCCCTGTGACCGTGGAATTCCTCTTCGGCGGCGACAAGGCGATCTTCTACTTCGAGTCGGACGATCGCGTCGACTTCCGCAACCTGGTGCGCGTGCTCGCGTCCGAATTCCACGTCCATGTCGCCATGCATCAGATCGGCGTGCGCGACGAGGCCCGCATCGTCGGCGGCCTGGGGCATTGCGGGCTCGAGCTGTGCTGCCGCCGTTTCGGCGGCAAGTTCAACCCCGTGTCCATCCGCATGGCCAAGGACCAGGACCTTTCGCTCAACCCTCAGAAGATCTCGGGCGTCTGCGGACGCCTCGCGTGCTGCCTGCGCTATGAAAACGACGTGTACAAGGAATTCAAGTGCCGCTGCCCGAAGATGGGCGCGAAGGTCGCCGTGCCCGACGGCGAGGCGAAGGTGATAGAAATCAACGTCCCGCGCGAGACCGTGACGTTGCTCACGCCGGACAGCACGCGCATCAAGGTGCCCGTCGACGAGATGACGGTCGAGCGCAACGCCTCCGGCAACGGCCGCCCCGACACCGTGCCCGAAGACGCCTACTTCGACCATGCCGATCAGGATGCCGCGGCGAAGACGAGCAGCCTGGTGGACGATTCCATCTTCACCGGCAAGGACACGCTTGCCGAGCGGGGCGTCGTCCGCCGCGGATCATCCCGCACGGGACGCAGGATGCGTCCGATCCTTCGCACGGTCGTTCACGCCGCCGCAGGCCGAACTCGTCTTCAGATACGCAGGGTTCTCGTCCTCGCGCACGCCCCGGCGCCGCCGCTCTTCCGGTTCCGCCCCGATGCGTCGTCCGAGGCAAGCCGTCCGCGCCTCGTCGTCAGCCGCGCCGCCGCACGGCCGAACGCGCGCAGGACGCGGCGTCCAGGCGCCCGCGGGACGAGGCGCGTCCTCGTCGTCGCCATGAGGCGAACGGCCAGGCGGCCCATGACGCGTCCTCCAAGCAGCCGCGCCACGACCAGGGACTCCGCCGCTCATCGGGTGCGCGTCCGGGCCAGCGCTCAAGCGGGCTGTCCGACGCGAAGCCGATGCCCTCAGACGAGCATCGCCGCGCGCCAGGCGCTCGCACAAGACCCAGGGCAAGGACGCCCCCGGTTCCGAAAGCTGATCGACCGACCTTTTTCGGCAGGCCCGCGCGGCCTGCCTCTTCATATGCGTTCGCACGAAAGGACAGACGCCATGGACAAAGAAACGCTTCGGTATGCGCTTCTGACCGACCTTTACCAGATCACGATGGCCCAGGGCTATTGGGAGACGGGCAAAGGCGACGAAGAGGCATGCTTCTTCATGTTCTTCCGCGACAACCCGTTCGAGGGCGGTTTCGCCGTCGCCTGCGGATGCGCCCAGCTCGCCGAGATGGTCGACGGATTCGGCTTCGATGCGGATGACATCTCCTATCTGGCCTCGCTTACGGCTCCTGCGGGCGGTCCGCTCTTCGATGCCCGTTTTCTCGCATATTTGAGCACGATGAGGCTTTCCGTCGATATCGATGCGGTGCGGGAAGGGACGATCGTCTTTCCCATGGAGCCCATCGTGCGCGTCGCCGGACCGATCATGCGTGCCAACTGCTCGAGACGGCACTGCTCAACCGCATGAACTTCCAGACGCTCATCGCGACGAAGGCGGCTCGCGTGTGCTTGGCGGCGCAGACGCCAGTCGCCGAGTTCGGCTGAGGCGCGCCCAGGGCGCGGCGGGTCGCTCTGGGCGAGCCGCGCGGCCGTCGTGGGCGGCTGCGCTTCGACCTCGAACGTCCTCGCGGGCAAGAAATACGGTATTCCCCGTGTCGGGCACGCATGCGCATTCCTGGGTCATGGCCTTCGACGACGAGCTCGAGGCCTTCCGCGCCTACGCGCGCAGCTTCCCGAAGAACTGCGTGCTGCTTGCGGACACCTATGACGTGAAGCGCGGCATCGACAACGCGATCACGGTCGGCCTCGAGATGCGCGAACGCGGCGAGCGTCTGCTCGGCATCCGCATAGACTCGGGCGATCTGGCCTGGCTCGCGAAGCACGCGCGCGAGAAGCTCGACGCTGCAGGGCTGTCCGACTGCGGCATCGTCCCTGTCCAACGATCTGGACGAGCATGCCATCGCTTCCATCCGCGCCCAGGGCGCCCAGGTCTCTTCCTGGGGCGTCGGCACGAAGTTGGCGACGGCCTACGACCAGCCGTCCCTCGGCGGCGTCTACAAGCTTTCCGCCACGCGCGGATCCGGGGACGTTGCATGGACGGGCCGCCTGAAGGTATCCGAGCAGTCCTCCAGCTGACGATTCCAGGCGTGCTCGACGTCCGTCGCTATGTGGATGCCGAAGGGTGTCTCGCGGGCGACATGGTCTTTCGACGTGGATGCGGGCGTGGGCGCCGAGGAAACCATCGTCGATCCGGCCGACGTGCTGCGCCGGAAGGCGCTTGCGGGCATGTCGTGCACCACGCTTGCTCCCGCTCGCGCGCGCAGGCGCGTCCGTCCTGCCGACGAGGACCGCAGCGCCATGGCGGCGCGCGATCGCGTCGCGGCCGGCTTGGCGCAGCTCGACGAATCGCAGAAGCGGCTCTACCGTCCCCATTCCTGTCCGGTCGGACTCGAGATGGGACTGTGGAACCGTCGCGCCGACCTGGTCGCGCGCCTGCGTGGCAGAAGAGCGTGCATGCCTGGGGGCATCCGCCGCCGCATCGTCGGCGCGCCCCGCGCGCAGCATGCAGGCGCGGCTCGACGATATCATCATGGACGTGAGAGAATACGCTCCTTAAGCTCTGATTCCTCGCCGCGACCTGCGGGCCGAGGGCTTGAAAGAAGAAAGGCGGCCCCATGGAGCCCCAATGCAACCTCATCGTCGATTCCTGCTGCGAGCTTCCCGTCGACATGATCGACAGGGAAGGCGTGACGCTGCTCGAATTCCCGTTCTTCTTCGGTACCGAGGAGCATTTCGATGATCTATGGCGCAGCATGACGCCGCATGAATTCTACGAGCGCATGCGCAGGGCGAGCAGCCCGTCGACCGCGCAGCTGTCGATCGCGTCGCTGACCAACGCCTTTCCTCGCCGCGGCCGAAAGCGGCGTCCCGACGGTGTATCTGAGCTTCACCTCAGGGCTTTCGGGCAGCTTCGATCTGGCTATCATGGTGCGCGACCAGGTGATGCAGAGCCATCCGTCGGCCGAGCTCTGCGTGGTCGACACGCTCATGGCCTCCACGGCCGAAGCCTTCTCGTCTCCGAGGCCATCCGCCAGCGTGACAAGGGCATGTCCGCGCAGGAGCTCGTCGCATGGGTGGAGGAGGCCCGCTACTTCGTGAACGCGATCTTCATGGTCGACGATCTCGAATCTCTGCGACGCGGCGGCCGCATTCCCGACTCCATCGCCTATGCGGGCTCGAAGCTCGACGTGAAACCCCTGCTCAACTTCGCGCTCGACGGCACCCTTGCAATGAAGGGCGTTGCGCGCGGACGCAAGAAGGCCATTCGCCAGATGGCGGATTTCTACACGGCGAACGCCGATGCCGACGCGCCCTCGCATCTGCTCGCGGTCGGCAACGCGGACAATGCCCGCGATATGGAGAAGCTCAAGGAAGCCATCCTCAAGGATCACGACGACGTCGTCTTCATGGACAGCGTGGTCGGTCCCGTCATCGGCTGCCATGTGGGACCAGGTATGTTCTCGCTCGTATTCTGGGGTTCCGATCGCCGCGAGTCCGTATCGGTCGCCGACCGCATCGCCCGCAGGATCCGTCGCGCGGAATAAGGCCGACCCTATGGCTTCCGCATCGCCGGGCGGCGTCCTGCGTCCCGCCCCGACGCTTCCCGAACTCTCGCGCTGCGCGCTCTGCCCGCGCGCCTGCGGCGCCGACAGGAACGTCGGGCATCGGGGCGTGTGCGGCGCAGGGGCATCGGTGCGCGTCGCGCGCGCGGCCCTCCATCATTGGGAAGAGCCTCCCATTTCAGGGGAGGCAGGCAGCGGCACCGTGTTCTTCAGCCATTGCCCCCTCCACTGCATCTATTGCCAGAATCGCGCCATCGCGAACGGCGATGCGGGTCTTGATATCGGTATCGACCGGCTTGCGCATATCTTTCTCGAGCTGCAGGACCAAGGCGCGCTCAATATCAATCTGGTCACGCCGACGCACTACGTGCCGCATATCCGCATCGCGCTCGACGAGGCCCGCGCGCACGGCTTGAACCTTCCGATCGTGTACAACACGTCGGGATACGAGGCGCTGCGCGCGATCGCGTCTCTGAGAGGATACGTCGACACATTCCTGACCGACCTGCGTTACGCTCGTGCTGAAACCGCGCGGGCGTTCTCGCATGCGCCCTGAGTACCCGCGCGTCGCCCGCGAAGCCCCTGGCCGCCATGGCGGCGACAGGCGCCCGGGTCATCGTCCGCATCCTGCTTCTGCCCGGCCATGTGGGCGAAGCGTGCGAAAACGTGCACGTCACGTGGCCGAGGGCCTACGGAGATGCCGCTGACGCTCAGCCTCATGAGCCAATACACGCCTATGCGCACGTTTTCGCAGCACCCTGAGCTGCGGCGCGTGACCGCCGACGAATACGAGGAGCTGCTCGATTTTCGCGGATCTCGCTGGGAATCGAGGATTACTTTCTGGCAGGACGGCGCGGCGTCGAGGAAAGCTTCATCCCCGATTTCCTTTCATACGAAGGGTGCTCGTCCCGGCGTCGCTCGATCGGACGGCCGTAGGCTCCGTCGGCTAGTCCATCTCGATGCGCACGCCGTGCGGGTCGCAGTCGAGCACGGAGACGTTGAGTCGGGGTGCATCGCCTTGATGCGGGCGCGCAGGCTTTTCCCGCGACGAGCCCGTCGTCGATGGCGGCCATCATCGTCGACCCCGACCCGAAATCCACATCGCAAGCGCGCCGCCGTCCATGCAGGTGTCGCGTATATCCTGGTAGTCAGGGATGAGCGCCTTGCGGAACGGCTCTTGGAGCCTGTCGTGGCAGGCGGACGAGATGAGCGCGGCGTCGCCCGATTCGAGCCCGCGCGTGAGCCCCGAGATGCGGCCCATCTGCCAGACGGCGGTCGAGAGGTCGACCTTCGTCGGCACGACCTTGCGCGCGTCGGCGGTGTGCACCTCGTAGGGCGGCACCACGGTGACGAAGTGCAGCTTGCGGTTGACTTCGTAACGGATGCATTCCGGAACGCCGGACTCGGGCATGAACGAGCAGACGAGCGATCCCATGATGGCGGGCGCCACGTTGTCGGGATGCCCCTCCATCTCGGTCGCGATGGCCACGGCCTCGTCGCGGCGGATGATGCGTCCGGTCAGCGATGCGGCGCCCATGATGCCTGCGACGGTGCATGCGGACGACGATCCCAGGCCGCGCGCGATGGGGATAGGGCAGTCCATATCGATCGCGATGGGGAAGGGCTCTTCCCCCCAATGCGCGAGGGCGAGGGCGAACGAGCGGTAGACCAGGTTGCGTTCGTTCTGGAATTCTTCGGGGCAGCCCGTGATGCGCAGCGTGTCGGCGCGGGCGAAGTCGAACGTCGCATGCAACGTCATGGCCATGCCTAGGCAGTCGTAGCCGATGCCGATGTTCGCCGAGGTGGCCGGAACGGTGATCCTCACTCCCATGTCGCCTCCTTGCATGCGCGGACGACATGGGCGCGCATCTGCTCGGGCGCGATGACGTCGCCGAACCTCTCCGTCGCGCCTTCGAGCGCCGAGAGGGTGGGCGCCGCGGTGCCGGTTGCGTCTTCGAGCGCACGCATGCAGTCGAACGGCGCGGCGGCGTCGGCGCGGATGCCGAGCGCCTCGCAGACGTCTGCGGCGAACTTGTAGGGGCTTGCGGTCGCGAGGATGATGCGCGCCTTGGCGCCGGCCGTGCGCGGCAGGTCGCGCGCGACGCGGACGGCGACGGCGGCATGCGGGTCGAGCACATAGCCGTGCGCGTCGCGGCATGCCGCGATCTCGGCGCGCGTCGCGTCGTCGTCGGCGCTGCCGGCCGCGAAGAGCGTGCGGATCGCATCCCATGATGTCGGGCGCACCTCGTAGCGCCCGTCGCGCGAGGTCTTCCATGAGGCCGTTCACGTACGCGGCATCCCGTCCGCCCATGTAGTAGATGAGACGCTCGAGATTGCTCGAGATCAGGATGTCCATGCTGGGGATATAGTGCGGAAGAAGGGGCGGTTGCGGTCGTAGGCGCCCGTGGCGAAGAAGTCGGTCAGGACATCGTTGGCGTTGCTCGCCACGATGAAGCGCGCGACAGGGAAGTCCGAGCTCGCGTGCGTACCAGCCGGCGAGCACGTCGCCGAAGTTGCCCGTGGGTACGCAGAACTCGACCTCGTCGCCGAGCTCTATCGCGCCGGCGCGCAGAAGCTGCGCATACGCATCGAAATAGTAGGGTGATCTGCGGTGCAAGGCGTCCGATATTGATGGAGTTGGCGCTCGAGGCGCACGCCCGCGTCCGCGAGCTCGTCATGCAGGGACGTATCCACGAAAAGCTTCTTCACGCCGCTTTGCGCATCGTCGAAATTGCCCTCGATCGCGCAGACGGAGACGTTGCCGCCCTCCTGCGTGGTCATTTGGAGCGTTGGATATCGCTCGTGCCGCCCTGGGGATAGAAGACCGCGATGCCGAGCCCCGGCGTGTCGGCAGAAGCCCGCGAGCGCCGCCTTGCGGTATCGCCGCTCGTGGCCGTCAGGATCATGACGCGTTCGCCATCGCGGCGCGCATGGCTCATGAGCTGGGGAAGCATCTGAAGCGCAACGTCTTTGAACGCGCTCGTCGGTCCATGGAAGAGCTCGAGGACGTAGTCGTCGCCCACGGGCACAAGGGGCGTGACGGCGGGGAGTCGAAGGTCGATCCGTAGGCCGCATCGACGCATTCGGCGATCTCTTCGTCGGCATAGTCGTCGAAGAGGCGCCCGAGCACCTGTCGCGCGATGCCGCGGAAATCCTTCGACGTGATGTCGGACAGGTCGAAACGCAAGTCGGAGAGGTCGTCGGTCACATAGAGGCCTCCGTCCGGTGCGATTCCTGCGAGTACTGCGCTTTTGGCCGTCAGCTGCTCGGTTGCGCTGCGGGTGCTGTGATACATTGGCATGCGACTTCTCCTGGTCTCTCCGCCTTCGCGCGGGAACGGGGCCTCGCGCGGCATGCATCAAGTCTAGCAAAGCATTCCGCACGGAGCCTTCGCGCCACCCGAAAGGACGTTAACGCATGATTAAGATTACGAAGTTCGGCGGTTCGAGCGTCAGCTCCGCAGGCCAGTTCAAGAAAAATCAAGGGCATCATCGAATCCGACCCCGCGCGCCAGTTCGTCGTGGTCTCGGCCATCGGCAAGCGCGACTCGCGCGATTCCAAGGTCACCGACCTTCTGTATCTGGCGAACGCGCACCTGCAGTACCGCGTCTCCTGCGACGACCTTCTGGGCACGGTGGGCCAGCGTTTCTGCGAAATCGCCCGCGACCTCGGGCTTACGTATCCGATCAGCCAGGAATTCGGCCGCTTCCATCATAGAGCGGTCGCCGGCGACTACACGCCCGAGTTCATCGTGAGCCGCGGCGAGTATTTCACCGCGCGCCTGATGGCCGAGAACCTGGGTCTTTCCGTTCGTGGACGCGACCGAGGTCATCGCCTTCGCTCCCGACGGCCAGATCGACATGGAGAAGACGGCCGCCCAGGTGCAGAAGGCGATCGAGGTGCACGGCCGCTTCGTGCTGCCGGGCTTTACGGCGCCGCTCCCGACGGCGAGGTGCGTCTGCTCGATCGCGGCGGCGGAGACATCACGGGCGCCATCTTGGCGCAATGCGTCGGCGCCGATCTGTACGAGAACTGGACCGACGTCTCGGGCTTCCTGTCCGCAGACCCGCGCATCGTCGATAATCCCAAGTCCATCGCGCGCATCACCTACGCCGAGCTTCGCGAGCTTTCGCATGGGCGCGAGCGTCCTGCACGAGGAGGCCATCTTCCCGGTCAAGGAAGCCGGCATTCCCTCGCCATCAAGAACACGAACCGCCCGCAGGACCGGGCACGATCATCAGCGAATTCACCGATCCCACGACCGACGAGCCCATCATCACGGGCATCGCCGGCAAGCGCGACTTTCGTGGCGGTGCATATCAAGCAGAACCACATGTCCAACAAGGTGGGCATCGTGCGCCGCGCGCTCACGATCTTCGAACGCTACCGCGTGAGCATCGAGCATATCCCGACGGGCATCGATTCCTTCGCCGTGGTCGTCCAGGGCGACGATGTGAAGGACTGCCTGTACTCCATCGTGGCCGACATCAACACCGAGATAGAACCCGACGAGATCGAGATCGTCGACCATATCGCGCTCATCTCGACGGTGGGGCGCAACATGCCGCATCGTCCGGGCGTTTCCGGCCGCCTGTTCGGCGAGCTCGGCCGCGCAGGCATCAATATCCGCATGATCGCCCAGGGTTCCGAAGAGCTCGACATCATCGTCGGTGTCGACGATGCCGATTTCGAGAAGGCCATCAGCGTCATCTACCACGGCTTCACCGATTCCGACGAGAACGTGATCACGGTTGCCGAACTCGAGCAGAGCGAGCAGGACAGGCAGAAGAAGAACAGGGGATTCTAATGCGTTCGTACAACGTCGCCATCCTCGGCGCCACGGGCGTCGTCGGTCAGCAGATGCTGCAGTGCCTGGACGAGCAGGACTTCCCGCTTGCGTCGGTGAAGCTTTTCGCCTCGGCGCGCAGCGCAGGCAAGACGGTCGATTTCAAAGGAGAGACGCTCGTCGTCGAGGAAGCGGCCGACGCCGCGTTCGATGGCGTCGACATCCTGCTCGGCGCCGCAGAGAACGATATCGCCCGCCGTTTCGTGCCTATCGCGCGCGAGAAGGGCTGCGTCACGGTGGACAATTCGAGCGCGTACCGTCTGGATTCCGACGTGCCCCTCGTCATTCCCGAGGTCAATCCCGAAGACGTCGCCGCGCATACGGGCATCATCGCCAATCCGAACTGCGCCACGATCATAGGCCTGGTCGCCGTGAACCCCCTTCATAAGGCTGCAGGCATCCGCCGCATCATCGCTTCGACCCATCAGGCCGCTTCGGGCGCCGGCATCGGGGGCCTGCGCGAGCTCGAGGATCAGTCGCGCCGCATCGCGGCAGGAAAGGCCATCGCCGAACCGACGGCCTTCTCCTATCAGCTCGCGTTCAATGCCATCCCGCAGATCGGCGGGTTCGGCGACAATGCGTACACGTCCGAGGAAATGAAGATGCAGAACGAGGGCCGTAAGATCATGCATCTGCCCGACCTGCGCGTGAACTGCACCTGCGTGCGCGTGCCGGTGATGCGTTCGCATTCCGAGAGCATCACGGTCGAGCTCGACCGCGCTTTCTCCCGACGAGGCGCGCGAGGTCCTCTCCTGCGCGCCGGGCGTGAAGCTCGTGGACGATCCGGCATCCGCGCGCTATCCGATGCCGCTCGAGACGACCGATCAGGACCTCGTCTACGTCGGCCGCGTGCGCGAGGATATCTCGGCCGCCGATGGCGTGCATGCGCTCTCGCTCTGGTGCGTCGGCGACCAGATCCGCAAAGGCGCCGCGAGCAACGCCGTCCAGATCGCCAAGCTCCTTACGCTCGAATAGCCGAGTATCGGCATCGAGCTTCCGCAGTTCGAGCCCCTGCCTTTCGCAAGGCGCCGCGCGCTAAGACGCATCGTTCGCGGGAACAGGCCGAGGCGGACGCAGGCATTCCATATCCCGTCGTCGTCCGCATCGGTCGCGACGAGGTCGGCGCGCTCCTGAGCTCGTCGATGGCGTTTCCCATGGCAACGCAGGTCCATTCGGGGCAGAACATGCTGAGGTCGTTGCTGCCGTCTCCGAACGCGATGACGTCTTCTGCGGGAGCGTTCAGATGCTTCATGATGCGTCGTATGCCCGCACCCTTGTCGACAGGCTCGATGAACAGGCAATCCGGGCTGAAGCTGCGCCTGCGGCACGTCGGAGAGGCGCGAAAGCCGATGCTCCTCGGCGGCCGTGCAGGCGATATGAGCTTTGTAGAACGCGGGCACGTCGTGGAAATCCAGGTCAGGCGTGATGATCGTGTCCATGTACCCTTCGGATACCGCATCGTCGAAGCGGCGGTCGATCGTCGTGCGGAATCTGCTGTCGTCGGAAGAAATCGCCCAAGGCACGCGCTTTTCCTCGCATTCCTCCAACAGGCGCAGGCAGGGTTCGCGGTCGAGCGGCTCGAGCGCGACGAGGCGCCCGTCGATCGTGATGCCGGCGCCGCCGTCGCTCACCATGAGGAGGTCCGAGTTCCTGACGGTACGGCTCCGCCATCGCATGGCTGCGGCCGGTCGCGACGGCGCAGACATGCCCGGCGGCGCGTGCCAGATCTATGGCGCGTTTCGCGCTTTCCGGGATGTAGCGGCGGCCGATGGGCCCGGCGGCGAGCGTGCCGTCGATATCGAAGAAGAGGTGGCGCTGCGCATGCGGTCCGCCTTTCGGGCTTAACGCAAAAAGCAGGCCAGAAGCAATCTTCTGACCTGCGTTCATACATGGAGCCAGTGACAGGAATCGAACCTGCAACCCACTGATTACAAATCAGTTGCGCTACCGTTGCGCCACACTGGCACGTGGATGAGCCATCGGGCATTCTAGCATAGAAGGCGCGTCGCTTCCCGATGGGCTCGCGCATCAGCGCTTCTTCAGAAGCTCGCGCAGGCGTTCGGGCGCGGAGGCGTCGGTCCGCTTCCATGCGTAGTGCGGATGGTTCTTCAGGAAGCGCCGGCGGCAGCCGAGCGTGGCAACGAGCAGGACAAGCATCATGAGGGCGCACGTCAGGAAGAAATCGGTCACGAACGCGTTGCCTTCGAGCAGGGCATAGAGCGTGGCGAGCGCGAAGAAGGCCGCAAGTCCCGCATTCAGCACGACGAACAGCTTGATGACGACTTCCTTCGCACGGTTCGGCGTATAGCGCCATGACACGAAGGCGTAGATGCCGAGAGCGAGAATTGCAAGGATGACCAGCAGGGGCAGTATGCGGTAGAGGCGTGCGAGAATCATTGCGGGCATGATGCCACCTTTCGATGCCGTAGGAATCTTCGTCCGTTCGCGGCGTCGCGGCATGCGTTTCGCTTCATGATAGCAGTCTCTTCAGGCCCGGGCGATCGTGATGGCGCGAACGAGCCGTGTGCCGCCGCGACGTAGCACGCGCGCGACTTCGTCGGCGGTCGCGCCGGTCGTGAACACGTCGTCGACGATGATCGCGCTGTGCGGAAACGGCATCCCCTCGCGCGGTGCGAAGGCCTCGGACATATTGCGGATGCGCTCGGTCCCTTCCGAGCTTTCTCTGATCGGCGCGCCGTCCTGCGGACACGACAGGGGCGACCTCGAGTCCGAGCATGCCGGCGTATTCCCGGGCTATAGGCATGATATGGTCGAAGCCTCGACGGCGCAGCGCGTCCTTCGTCGGCGGCACGGGCACGACCGCCGTCTCGCCCCTTGTCCATGATTCAGGCGTCGCGTCTGCGATGAGCAGCGCGAAGGGAATCGCAAGCCTCTGTTCGCCCCTGATCCTCGTAGGCGCGCATCGCGCGCGCCATGCCGCCTTCGAACCGTGCAGCGCTGCGGCATTCGTCCACGGGCGTGTCCGAGCCTGCCATGGATTGCATCGCGCAGCGGGCGCACTGGATGCGCCCATGCGGGTCGCCGCAGGTCGGGCATGCATTCAATGCATCGATGAAGGGAAGGGACGATCGGCATGCGGGGCAGAGCACGCATCCCGGGGCGTCGCAGGCCGCGCATCGCGTCGGCCAGAGCATCTCGATCGCCGCCTGCGCCACGGATGCCAGCATGCGCTTTCGTTCCTTTCGCTTCGTCCCGTCCGTCCTCCGCTCGAGCGATGCTAGCGTTCGGGCCTTGCCGGCTTCGTGCGCATATGTGACGTCCGTCTGCAAGGATTCTTCCAGATCCCGAACAGGACGGGGCTTTCGGGCGCATAGAAGAAAATCTGCTAAACTGTCCCGGTAATTCTTTCGGGTCTGTAGTTGCGGAGGGCAACCTCCAAGCCCATGGCAGATGCGGTCAAAAGGGTCCACGTAAGCTGCGTTTCGGCGCATGCGAGCATGGCGTATCCTAGAAGTAAGTCGTACCTTCCGGTCGTTTCCGCGGCCATCCAGGCCGCCTGGAAGAGAGGGTGGAGCGGCGACGCGAATCCCCGGTGCGCGAGTGTGGGGGCAAAGACTAGGTCAGCCGAAAGAAGCCGTCATTCATGCAGGTAGATGAAGCAGGAATAGAGGAACGATGATGAAACGTCGTTTCGTGGGCGCATTCGTGCTCGCGTTGACACTCTGCGCCGCGGTGGCGCTTTCAGGCTGCGCCCAGGTGCAGTCCATCCTTCAACCGGAAGCCTATGAACCCGAGGCTCCGCCCCGACCGTCGACACCCCGACCATCGGGCAGTCCGGCACGCTGCGCGTCGCCATCGACGCCGACGACGTGCCTTTCGCAGGCGCCTCCGACGGCAAGCCGGTCGGCTACAACGTGGACGTGGCTGCCGCGCTTGCGTCCAAGCTGGGGCTTAAGCTCGAACTCGTAGACGTCGGAGATTCCGGTGCAGCCGAGGCCCTCTCGTCGGGCAAGGCCGATATCGCCATGGGCATGGCGACATCCAATCCTGCCGACGGCGTCTGGCTGTCCGCTCCCTACGCCAAAAGCGGCGTGACGCTCTTCGCGAAGCCGGGTTCCACCACGGTGCCCACCGCCGATTCCTCGCCGTCGATCGCCGCGCAGGTTTCCTCGCGCAGCGCGTGGGCGGTCGAGAACCTCTTCGGCGAGGCGTCGGTCGTCGCGGCGACGAACCTCCAGTCGGCGTTCTCGTCCCTATCCAACGGCGATGCGGACTACGTCGCGGCCGATGCCGTCATCGGCACCTATGCGGCGCATACCTCAAGGTCGACGTGGCTCCCATCGCCATGCTCGAAGAGCCCAGCGGATACTGCATCGGCGTGCCGTCGAGCAACGCGAACCTCCAGTCCGCCGTCACCGATGCGCTGTCCTCGCTGGATTCAGGCGGCGTGCTCGGCTTGATCTCCAATAAATGGCTGGGTTCGACGACCGATCTCTCGTCCCTTCCCGTCGTTGCCTCCACGGGCGCGAAGTCCACCAAGAGCAATGAGGCGCTTCTGAACGACAGCGCCAGCACGGCCGGATCGAATGCGGTCATCCAGGGGCAGACGAAGGGTCGCTAGCGAACCCGAGGAGAAACATGGGCGCATCGAAGAAACAGGACGAACAGAAGCGCGACCCGCTCGGCGCAGGGCCTATGGACAAGACGCAGAAATATGTGCTCGCAGGAGCGGTGCTGTTCATCGTCGCATTCGTCCTCTACTATCTATTCGGCTAACCGTATCGACGCCGTCCGCGCCATGCTCGTCCGGGAAGCCGAGGACGCGGGCGGCGTTTCGTTTCAATCCTACGAGAGGGGCGATGTATGGCGCGTGGAAAGCATGAGGCGCCGGCAGGAGCCGTCGAATCGAAGAACCAGGCCGCCGGAGCAGCTTCTTCGGGGCTTCATGAGGCGGGCGCCCTCACGCCCGTCCTCCCGGCCGGGGAATCCCTTGCCGATCGCATGGGCAATGAGATACCGTCGGGCGTGCGCGGTTTCGATCATAGGAACCATTCGCGCAAGGTGCGCACCACGCTGAGCATCTGCGCGGTGCTGCTCGTCGCGCTCTTGGCCGCGCTCGTCTACTTCTTCCTGGGCTTCGTGAACGAGGCCCAGGATCTCGCGTCCGATTCCACCGACGATTCCGCCACGGTGATCGTCACGGGCGACATGGGCGATGCGGGCACGTCGGGCGTGGGAATGGTCGACGAGATCATCGCGCTTCCGTCGCTGCTCGGCCTTTTCGCTCGACGATGCCGTCACGCGCTCGGTCCCCGGTGCGAGCATCTCGTCTTCGACGGACGTGACCGAGGCTTCGGGCGACGATGCCGCCGAAGGCGCCGAACCCGCGGTCGTGGGGCAGAACGTCACCATCGCCCTTCCGAAGGATTCGGCGGCGTCGTCGGCCTATGTGACGACCGATGCGAACGGCGTGGTCATAAGCGCCGGATGCTCGGCGTCGGCTCTCGTCTCGGGTATGGCGACGCGAGCTTCACCGACCTGATCGGCGCTCAGCAGATCGTTCAGAACACGCTCGCATCCGTCGGCGTGATGTCGTCCGATACGATCGAGCTTCCGTCCGACAAGGCCGAATACACGACGTATGCCGAAGACGGCCAGACCGTGCTGCAGAAAGCTCACGTTCAAGGGATCGGGGCAGTTCAATTCGGGAGCATCGGGCGTATGGACGCTTCGTCTGTCGTACGACTATTCTTCGGCGAACGTGTCCGGCAACCTGAGCGACACGATCAAGCTCGTCTACGTGTCCATCGCATCCTCGTAGATTCGGCAAGCCTCGCTCGATCGAGGCGCAGCGCCGCGGCGTTTCTGCAGAAGCGAGGCATATGCGGCCGTACCGGTGCATCGCATATCGGATTCGCGTGGTGTTTCCCTGCACGCGATCGCTGCCGTACTATCCGCTTGAACGGATATGTCGGCGAGTCTTGTTGAGCCGACATACGAAGAAGGCCCGTTTCGGGCCTTCTTTCGTTCCAGGTGCATTCAATCTTCCTGAATGCAGCTTTTCTGCGAGCCGCCATGCAGGCGGCCGGCGGTTCTAGTTGCCGAACATGTAGTTCATCTCGGTTTCGAGGGACTGCTGATTCAGCGTGTAGGATCCGTCAGGCTGCTTGTCCACGCCTATTGCCGCGTAGTAGTTCGAAACATACGCTTTCGAGTTGGCGTTCGCGTCGTTGAAGGCATGGTCGAACGCGGCGCTGCAATCTTCCTTGGTGGGGTTGTCGAGCGCCGCTATCTCGCTGAACGTCTGGTTGAGCAGCTGATAGGCATCATTCGTGTACACGTCGAGGTAGATGACGCCCGTGCCGTCCGTATAGGGCATACCAGCTTTCACCATCGGGCCTGGCGGTCATGCCGCTCAGCACCCAGTCGATGACGGCGTTGGGATCCTTGCCCATTTCGGTCAAGCTGTAGCCGCAGGCGAGCTCGTAGTCGCTGTCGATGTTCCGTGCCCAAGCGGCGCGATAGGCCGCCGGAGGGTTCTCGATGGCGTCGATGGTCGGATCGACGAGCACACCGACGGCGTTGGTCTCCGCTTCGTCGAACGATAGGTCGGGGACGGCCGTGTTCGAGCCGATTCCGGTGCCGTTGTTGATTTCAGGCGTCGTGGTGGAGGGGACGTCGTACGGGGAGCCGTGTTCGATTTCATCGGCGAGCGTGGCGAGGGTTCCGATGCCGATGATGAAGCCGATGAGGAACCAGATGATCGCGAAGACGATGCCTACGATGCCGCAGACCTTGCCCGCCTTGGCCTTTCCGTCCTCGAATCCCGTTTTGGCGACCTGGCCGGCCAGGACGATGGCGACGATGCCGAGGACGATGGCGACGAGGGGGAAGCCGGACAGGACGATGGCGAGAATGCCGCAGACGAGCGCGCCTACGGCCTGCCGTTGGATGGATTGGCAGGCGGCATGCCCGCTGTTCCGCCGTATGGCGGATACTGGGCCGCATGCGGCGCGCCCTGAGGGGGCACATGGGAGCCGGCGGGCGCTCCTGCGAAAGGCTGCTGAGGCGCCGCGTTGCCGTAGGAAGGCGCGGTGCCCGGAGCCGACGTGGGCGCATAGGGTGCGGTCGGCGTGCCGGGTGCCGATGCGGGTGCTGCAGGCGGGGTCGCAGGCGCGCCTGACGGAGCGGTCGGCGCGGAAGATCCTCCGGGATTCTGGGGCGTGGCGCCTTCCGTGGTGGTGAACGCCGGTCCGGAGGTGTAATTGATCTGCGGAACCCCGGGAGGGGTAGGAGGAGTTGCGGGGGTCTGAGGAACCTGGCCGTCGTTCGTGGTGTTCGCGTCAGTCATGATCGTTCCTTCCTTTCATCATCTGCTTCCCTTGATTATAAGGCTCTCGGAATCAAGTCGAAAGCGTGCAGGAAGATCATGCGCCGGGCACGGCGGTCATCGGCATGCGCGGGAAGACGCGGAGAATAAGCGAGGAATGGTGCCCCTGGCGGGATTCGAACCCACAACCATCGGATTAGAAGTCCGGTGCTCTATCCATTGAGCCACAGGGGCACGCGGCGCACGATGCGCAGAACGCATTATATAGCAAGCAGCCGCAGGGCCGTCGCGCGTCGCGCCCGAAGGGTGCGTGCGGCCGAAGCCGTTTTTCGCACGTATGCGTGGTTCCGTGCGGCACGTACGCGAAACGCCTATGCGTTTCGGCATCGCCCGATGTGCATAAAACGTTCGATTCGATGCAAACGAGAAAAGGGCTTGCGTAAAGCCTGGAACGCCCCTATAGTATCCACTTGCGTTAAACGGTGGGTGTGGCCTAGTCGGCTAAGGCGCCAGATTGTGGCTCTGGAGATCGAGGGTTCGAGTCCCTTCACCCACCCCAGCTTTTTGCACGAAAAGCCCTTGCAAAGCGTGTCTCCTACGCTATAATGGCCAAGCGCTTTTCAAGACGCACCACATATCTTCACGGATCGTTAGCTTAGTTGGTAGAGCAGGGGACTCTTAATCCCAAGGTCCGGGGTTCGAGTCCCCGACGATCCACCATGAATCCGCAGGCTCCTTCGGGAGCCTTTCTTATGTTTGAGGGACATTCATGCTTTTCGCCTTTAAAAGTTAGTTTACGGAAACTATCGGCATCATCTCAGGTACCATGCGTTACGACACATGACGAGAGACCAAGGGATGAGCATGGAATTCAACGAAACGGACAGTCCGGCGCATCGCGCATTCGCGACGCGCGACGCGATGCCGAGCTTGAGCGGTCGCGAGGATGCGCAGGACGATCGGATGGAGGGCACGTTCCTCGACGGCGATCCTCTGCAGGCGGACATCGCCTGCGATGCGGGGTGCAGGGCGTGCGATGTGGCGAGAAGGTCGCCGAGGGCATGGCGGACGGGATAGCGCTCGAGCTTTCCGGCGCGTATTCCGATTCCGAGCTCCTCGCGCTCGAATACGGAATGCTCGTCGACGACTTCGTCGACGCGGTCTTCGAATTCGAAGACGTCACGTTGCGGGTGAATCCTCTGACCGAAGCGCGCTATTCGGTGAACATCGGCATCTGGGAACGTGCGTTGAGCAAGGCGAAGCTCGATGCGCGCAAGGCGAAGCTGCGTCTCGAGCTGGCGACGGACGATTATTTCGAGGGACGCCCGATCATCGACGAGCGCATCGACGCCCAGGTCTTCGCGAAATACGGCGCTGCAGACGAGAGGCTGTCCGGCGTGCGGTCCCGCACCGTGGACGATATGAGCATGTGCTTCGCGTCGCACGATGTGACGGGCACGAAGTGGCAGGAGATGGGCGAGGACTATCGGCTCATCATCCGCCGCTGCCATTCGACGGTCGCGCACGGAACGAGCCTCCTCGACGCCCATCGGCTCGCCGAGGCGCACGAGCTCTATGCGCGCGGGGATGCCGACGGCTTGCGGCAGCTGGCGTTGGAGGTCGATGTCGAAGGCCTTGTCAACGCAGGCGAACCGTCCGACGGGGCATCGCTGTCCGCCGATGAGATGGCGGTCGAATGCGAGCTCATCCGGGCCCAGCTCGAAAGCGTGCGCGCCCAGTTGTCGCACGTGAAGCGGTCGTTTCCCTACAAATTCGCCGCTCTTGTGAACGATGCGTCGTGGATCTGCACCAAAGCGATGAATCTGCGCGGAGCCGTCGAGTCGTTCCACGCCGCCATCCGCACGTATCGCGAGCAGTATCAAGCGCTCAAGATGCGCGCGGCTGTTCCAGGGGTAAGCAGGGCCCCAAACGCCCCGTATCGGAATGCAGCATCGCGCTCGGCGAAGATCGCCTCGTTCTCGACGGGAGTTCCCCGACAGAGTTTCCCGCTCGAGGCTCCTGCCCATTCGGCGATCCAGGGCCTGTCCCGATCGCAGGACGCGCAGGCGCGCCCGTTTTCCCCATAATGCTCCCGAAGCTCGAATGCATGTCGGCGTGCCGCTTCGGCCGCAAGCGGCACGCCGTTCGATCTGCGGGCCGCCGACAAGAGGATGGGAGCGACATGAGCGAAATCAAATGCCCTGAATGCGGAACGGTGTTCACGGTGGACGAAAGCGACCACCTGAGCATCGTGCGCCAGGTCCGAGACGCGGAGTTCGCTCAGGAAATCGATGCGCGTCTGGCCCTCGAGCGCGATGCGCACGAGCAGCAGCGCCTTGCCCGCGAAGCCGCATCCGCTCTTGAGCTGCAAAAAGGCCGTTCAGGAAAGGGACGCGCAGATCGCCGCGCTTACCGCACGCATCGAGGGGCTTGCGCAGGCGGGGGAGGCCCAGACGCGCATCCGCCTGCTTGAAGAGGAGGAGCGCCATCGCGAGGCTTTTTGGCGAAGGTCGAACGCGACCGCGATGCCCTGCGCTCGCGCGTCGAGCAGCAGCAGGCCGATGCGCGGCGCGTCGCCGCCGAGCATGAAAGCGAACTGCGTGACAAGCTGAGCGCGAAAGACCTGGTCATCCATGAGCGCGACGATGGAGATCGAACGTATTCGCGACATGCGGTCGCGCCTGAACACGAAGCTTCTGGGCGAGTCGCTCGAGCAGCACTGTGAAATCGGGTTCAATCGCCTGCGCGCGACGGCGTTTCGCAATGCCTATTTCGAGAAGCGACAACGACGCATCGGGCGGCAGCAAAGGCGACTCACATCTACCGCGAGACCGACGAGAACGGCGTCGAAATCATCTCGATCATGTTCGAGATGAAAAACGAGCAGGACGGCGCCACGCACCATAAGAGGAACGAAGATCACTTCAAGAAGCTCGACCGCGACCGCACCGAGAAGAAATGCGAATACGCCGTGCTCGTGTCGTTGCTCGAACCTGAAAGCGAGCTGTACAACGGCGGCATCGTGGACGTGTCGTATCGCTTCGACAAGATGTACGTCATCCGTCCGCAGTTCTTCATCCCGATGATCACGATCCTGCGCAATGCCGCGCTCGAATCCCTCAAATACCGCTCCGAGCTCGCGCTCGTGCGTCAGCAGGACATCGACGTGACGAACTTCGAAGAGCCTGAACGATTTCAAGCGAGCGGTCTCGCGCGCAACCACGACCTTGCAAGCAGGAAGTTCTCGAACGCCATCGACGAGATCGACAAGACGATCGACCATCTGCAGAAGGTGAAGGAATCCTCGATCGGCTCGGAACGCAACCTGCGCCTGGCCAACGACAAGGCCGATGCGCTCACGGTGCGCAAGCTCACGCACGGCAACGCGACGATGAAGGCGAAATTCGACGAGCTGTCGGAAAAGGAGCGGGGCTTCGGCTCAGTAGACGTCGAACATGCGCTGGATCAGCGCCGTATCGCTCGTCTTCGTAAGCGCGAGGCGCAAAAAGCACCGCCGCCTTCTGGGGCGGCAGGTCGCATCCGCGCACAAGGTCGCCGCGGTAGAAATCATCGTGCGTGATAAGACCTGCGCCGACGCGCGAACAGCGTACGATGGGGATTCCGCGGCCGGCGAACGCGGAGATGCGGTCGTTCCAGGGCGTGCTGTAGCCGCCCTGATCCCGCACCGACGACGATGATGCCTCGTGCGCCGCTCTCGACGCAGTAGTCGATGACGCCGGGTCGGCATCCACGGTGAAATAGACCGCGTCGACGCGTGGAAGCCCGTCGATTTCCGATGCGTCGAATTCCGTGCCGAGGGTGTGCAGCTTGGTCGAGCCATTGAAGAAGTGCGGCTGGCCGTCGATGAGATACCCCATGCATCCGAAGTCGTTCTCAGAGAACGCGTCGGTCTGGAAGGTGGATACCTTGCGTACGTCCCGTCCGCCGAAGATGGCGTCGGAAAACGCCACCATCACGCCGCGCCCGCGCGCATCGGGGCTTGCGGCCAACGAGAGCGCCTGGAAGAGGTTCATGGGGCCGTCGGCCGAGGTTGCGGTCGCAGGGACGCATCGAGCCGGTGGCGACGACGGGCTTGTCGGTCTTCACGGTCAGGGTTGGAGGAAATAGGCCGTTTCGTCCATCGTGTCGGTGCCGTGCGTCACGACGAAGCCGTCGATGTCGGTACGGGCGGCAAGCTCGTCGATGGTGCGAGCGAGCGCGATCCAGTGCGCGCCCGTGATATCGTCGGAGTTCACGTTGCAGATCTGCATGCCCTCACGTGCGCGACCGCATCGATGCCGGGACGCATCCGACGAGGTCTTCGATGCCGATCTGCCCGGGCCGATAGTTCGTCGCACGTCCTGGGGATCCCGATCCCGGCGATCGTGCCTCCGGTTGCGAGGACGACGATGGTAGGGAGGGCGGCGGTGAATCGACGTCGGCGTTCGGCATGAGGGCTCCCTGTCTCTGGTTCTGATTACGTGAGGGAAGTATGCCTCATGGGCACGGGAGATGCACGAAGAGCGTGAAGACAACAAAATGGCGAGCCGGGCGACGTGCACCAAGGGGGAAGGGTGCTTCGTATCGCCGCTCGCCTTCGGGTAGAGAAGTAAGCGGTGCGGTTTCGTTAACCACAGGATACTTTATATCGCTTTCGATAAAGTTAGGTCAAGGTAATTTCTAAAACGCGAAATCATGAGAGGTTTCTCCATACGCCGTCCATAAGAGGATGCGGATGCGCCGGGCAGGGACGCGAGGCGCCATCATGGGCGCATGACAAGAGAGGAGGGCGAACATGTCCGCCCATGATACCGATCCCGTTTCAGATCAGCGCCGCATCCTCGAATCCATTGAGATGCCCGAGCCTCGCCCAGTCCGTCATAGCTTGTCCATCCTGCGGCTTCGAAGGCCAGATGACCGTCTGACCGCTCTAAGCGACGCCCTCACGCCGGGTGCCGTCGAGCGCCTCATCGAGGGCACGCTGTTCGACTATACGTGCCCGACCTGCGGCGAACAGGTCTTTTCCGCATATCCCTGTCTCTACAACGACAGGGAGCACAAGGCCATGGTCCGTCTGACCTACGCCGATCAGATCGCTGAAGCGGCCGATGCCATCGACGGCGTGGACGACGGAGAGTTCAAGCGGCTGAGCGATGCCCTGGGCTATCGCATCCGCCTGACGCATCAGCCCGATACGCTGCGCGAGAAGGCGGTCATCTTCCGCGACGGCCTGGACGATCGCGTGATGGAATACCTGAAGGCGAGCCTCGTGGCGGCCTATGCCGAAGACGGGTCGCTCTCAGGCGACGAGGTCGCCTATTACTGGGGCTTGGACGATCGCGACGACATGATCGTCGCGTTCTTCGATGAGGGGCGCAGCACCGACCAGGCGCACATCTCGCGCGAGGCCTACGACGAAGCCGAAGAGGCGCTTGAGGCGGGCGGGTACCTCGAAGAGGAACCCTACGTGGTCGATGCCGATTGGGCGGCGGACATCCTCGACGAGCTCACGGTCTTCTAGACCGCCTCGGCTCGTCGGCGCTACCGAACGCGCCTGATCTTCACCATGAAGAAGCCCTCGTATGCGTCGGTCGGACGCACGCAGAGGGCTTCTTCCATCGTGCAGGGAAGAAGCGGCAGCTCGCCCTCAGGCGGTCCGCATCGAACGTCGGCAGCGCGGGGGAGAGCAGCTCGAAGCGATCGGCGTGCTCCTGCGGTTTCAGAACCTCGCGCACGGTGCGCTCGTTTTCTTCAGGGAGGATGGAACAGGTGGAATAGACCATCGTGCCGCCCGGCTTGAGCACCGTGAGCGCGCGATCGAGCAACGCTCGCTGCGCCGCGGCGCATTTCTTCAGAAGATGGGGCGTGAAGCGCGCGGCCGCCTTCGGGTCGTGCGCGCGCATCGTTCCCGAACCCGTGCACGGCGCATCGAGCAGGATGTGATCGAACCGAAGAACGCATCGATCCTGCGCGCATCGGTGCGCATGACGGTCACGGCGCGCGCCCTCGAGCGTTTTCAGGTTGTAGGCGAGCTTTTCGGCGCGAGGGGCATGCATCTCGCAGGCGGTGATGCGCACATCCGCCGCGCCCGCGCGCGCCTTCTCGGCGGCAAGGGCCGCGATCTGGGTCGTCTTGCCGCCGGGCGCGGCGCACATGTCCAGGATGTCGGTATCCGGTCGCGCATCGAGCAGCAGTGCGGGAAGCATGGACGACAGGTTCTGCAGATACACCTCGCCGCACTCGAAGGCGTCCATTTCACGCACGGCTTCATTGGCTCCCGCATCCAGCAGGAAGGCGTCTTCGTACCATGGCACGCCTTTCCAGGCGATGCCTGTCGCATCGAGCGCATGCGCCACGTCGTCTCGCGACGCCTTGAGCGCGTTCGCGCGCAGCGACGAACGCCGCGGCGCCGAGCAGCCTTCCAAGATGAGTCGAACACTATCGGCCCCGTAGGCCTCTTCAACGCGCTCTCTGAAATATGCGGGGAATGAGGGCGGCTCCATGCGCATGCTCCTTGCTGAATATCCTGCGGTCGGCATCATTATGGAGCAAGACGGATCCGGGGGACAAACGTATCTCTCTATGATCATTCGCTTGTTCTGATGGCGCTGGGAAGCACGCCGGTCGTTCTGCTGAACGCCGCCGCGAAGGCTCCCGGCTTGGCGTATCCCACTTCCTTGGCGATCTGCTGTATCGGGAGGTCGGTGCCAGAGAGCAGCTCCGCAGCGCGCTCCATGCGGACGCGCCGCACGAATGATGCAGGCGAGCATCCGTACCGCTCCTGAACGACTCCTTGAACTTGGTCTGCCCCATGCAGGCTATCCGTGCGAGCGTTCGACAGTCGAGGCGCGCGTCAGGGCTGCGCCGTATATACGCTTCCGCTTCCTCAAGGGAGCGGGCATCATCTGCGGAGATGCGTCGCAGCAGGTGGTATTTTCGACATGCCTCGCCTCGATCGCCGCGCGGTTTTTCCCCGCCTTGCCGCTCCAGATCGATCTCGGTTTGCCCGGGTCGATCACGAGGCCGACCGCCTCTGCGACGGCCCCTTCGTAGAATAGTTCGGCGGCGATGCCCGTGCCTCGATATTCGCTCATCCGTTTGAACAGCGCCACCAGTGCCGGGAAGTTCTTGCTGCCGTCGACGAGGGCGACCATGCGTCGGATGTCGGGAATGGAACCGAAACGCCCCAGCAGATAGCGTCGGTAGTAATCGGGCGAAATCGCGATGCTCGTCGCGCGGGCGACCGCGCCGGCGTCGAAGCGGGCCAGGTATTCTCCTCCTTCGTCGGCGACATACGTGCCGATGACATGGGATCCCTGCGAGAACGGAAGCCCGCGCACGACAAGGTCGTTTCGCTCGTAATAGGCGATGCAGAGATGCTCCGTGTGCCGATAGCGCATCGTGCCGCTCGCATGGAAGCGCAAGTCGAATATATTGACGGCGAAGAGGTTGTCGCGGAAGTAGGCCCAGTACTCGCCGGAGCTCCGCTCGTCCTGGAACCGGTAAAGGGATCCTTCGGGATTGTATCGGTCGGCATCTCGTGCCGACTCCATGTCGCACAGCTCGAAAGCGGCATCGTAGAGGTCGTGTTTGATGCTCTGCATCGCAGATTCCTGCCTGAAACGGTCGGTCCGCTGCCTTGAAACGACGGCATTCGGTCGACAAGGCATAATCCAGCGTTCTTTCCTGTGAGTATAGCAAATGTTAAGTAAAGCTAACTAAGGGAAGGGGCGGCAGGATGCCGGACGGAAGACAGGCGGCTCGGGCGACCGATGGAGCATCGGGGGTCGACGGGCGGCGCATCCATGAGCGAGGAAAAAGAGCGCTGGACGGTGAGAGATGCGGTGACGCTCGTCGCCTTCAACCTCATTATCATAGCGATCACGTTCGTGCTGAAGATGGTCGAGGACCTGCTGTTCTCTGCCCAGACCGAATTCTTTATCGGATCGTGGCTGTTTCCTCTGGCAAGCACGCCGTTCTATCTCGTCATGGCCGATCGCATCGGAAAGCATGGCGTTCTCGCAGCCGCTACGCTGGTGTTCGACGCTCTATGCCCTCATGGGAAGCCTTTATTGTTTCCCGATCGCCCTCGTCGGAGCCGTGATTGGAGAGCTTTCCATGTGGGGCGGAGATTCTTATCGCAAGCCCTTGCGCGTCGCGATGGGGTTCTTCGTGTATTGGGTCATCTTCGGTCTCTACGGGGTGATTCCGTATCTTCTGTTCCAAGATGCCTACGTAGCTCAGCTGAGCGCCCTCTACAGCACCGAGGATGCAATGGCGATGGTCGCGCAGTACACTGAGCTGCCGTGGATACTCCTGATGATGGTGCAATTCGCCGTCGGTACCGCCGTAGGCGGCCTTATCGGCGCGCGCCTGTTGAAGAAACATGTCCGCAAAGCGAAGATCGTCTAGGCGACGAATGAGGGCGTCCGATTCCATGCAAGGCGTGCTCGGCTTGGATCCGCGTACGCATCTGGCGGCCATCGCCTTGGTCGGCATCTCCACGATCATGATCGCGGAGATGCCTCTCGAGGTTCTCCTGCAGGTCACTGCCGCCGTATATCTCTGTCTGAACGACCGCGTCCGCCTGGCTGTGAGGTGCTGCGCGTTCTTCGCTTTGGTTCTGGCGTTGAGTTTCGCTCCTCTTCCGGGCCTTTACGGCGTGCTCTTCGTGAGCCTCATGCATATGGCCCCGCCGTTCACGGTGGGCTGTGCTCTGTTCTCGCTTTCGCCCTCGGCCATCATGGGAGCCCTTTCCCGTTGGCATGTTCCGCCTATTGTGCGAATCGGGGTGTGCATGATGTTTCGCTCGTGAGCCTTCTCGGTTTCGAGACCTGTCAGGTCATACGCGGCATCCGTATGCGGGGTATCTTCGCGAGGCGCCGGACGTTCTGCTCCATCCGGCCTTTGGCTTTCGAATGCCTGTACGTCCCCTTGGTGATGCGTAGCCTGCGACTGTCTTCGGAGCTTGCCGCGTCGGCGGAGCTGCGCGGCGCGCTCGCAACGGGTACGAGGTCTTCCGTATACCATATCGGATTCTGCTGGCGGGATGCGGCGGCGATTCTACTTCTGGCGATTCTGTGCGCCGCCCTCGTCATCGCGTCGGCGGTGTCGCTATGAAGCAGCATGCGCGTGACTCCCGTCCTATCGTGCGGATGTTCGACGCTTCTTTCGCGTATGGCTCATCCGATGAGAACGGCGGCCCCGAAGCCGATGGGGCATGCGGGTCGTCGGAGGATAAAAGCATCGGCGCGCGCGGCATATCCCTGTGTGTGGAAGCAGGGCGAGTGCCTGGTGCTCTGCGGAGCTCAGGCAGCGGCAAATCCACCGTTCTGCGGTATGATTGACGGGCTGGCGGCGCGTTCTTTCCCCGGAGTCCTTGCCGGTCGCATAGAGGTATGCGGATGCGACGTGCGGGATTGAGGTGCTCGTAGTCGCGCTGCGAGCCTCGGCGTAGTGATGCAGGATCCTCGCAGCCAGTTCTTCATGGACACGGTGTTCGACGAGATCGCATTCGCTTCCGAGAATCTCGGCATCGCTCCCGACGAAACGATCGCGCGCGTCAAAGCATGCTGCACGACTCACCAGTGTGACGAATCTGCTTGAGGAGAATCTCACCCAGCTGTCGAGCGGTCAGAAGCAGCGGGTGGCGCTGCGCGGCGGCGATTGCCGGGAGGCCCCAACCTGCTGCTGCTTGACGAGCCGACGTCCAACCTGATGACGAGGGCGCTCGAATCCTCGTGGACATTATCGCGAATTTGAAGCGACAGGGCATCGCCCTGGTCTGATTTCGAGCATCGCCTGCATCGTTTCGCTCCCTGTGGCGGATGCTTATCTATGTCTTTCCGACGGTCGTATCGCGAAGCGCTGGAGCGCCGAGGAATTCATGGGTCTTTCCGCAGATGAGGTCGCTGTCTCATGGATTGCGCCATCCCGATGTCGAGCGTGAGGGCACGCATCCAGCGCGTATTCTCGCGAAGCCGAAAGCCGCCGATCCTGCATGCGGCGAAGCTATCGGATCCGCTCGTCTTGCATGCGGAGACCATTCTGCGCATATGCGCTTTCGTCCGGCGGGCGCGTTCAGTCGGTCGAATGCTTCGAGTCCATGGAACGCAACCCTGACGAAAGGGTCGGATTGGTCGGTTCGTGATCTGATCTATGAATATCCTTCAACAAAGCGCGGGGTGCGAGGGGTCAGCGCGCATTTCGCATCAGGGGCCGTGACGGTCGTTTCCGGAGTAAACGGCGTCGGCAAGACGACGCTTGCCCGCGTGCTTTGCGGGGTCCTGCGCGAACAGGGAGGCAGGGTCTTACGCAGTGACGAGCCCATCTCGCGCAGCGATCGCAGGCGCTCCAGCTACTTCGTCATGCAGGATGCCGACTATCAGCTGTATGCGGGAAGCGTGGCCGACGAGGTTGTGTTGGGCCGCGGGATGGATGAAGCGCTGGAGAATCGCGCCTGGACGGCGCTCGATGCTTTCGGCCTGCGTGATTTGGCAGACCGACATCCCTTGTCGCTTTCGGGAGGTCAGAAGCAGCGCGTGACGCTGGCTGCCGCATACTGCTCGATGCAGATCTCGTGGTTCTCGATGAGCCGACGAGCGGGCTTGACGGCAGAGGTGCGAAGCAGATCTCCGACTGGTGTCGGACGCTGGCGGAATTCGAAAGACCATCGTCATCATCACCGCATGACCAGTTGCTTATGAACCTTGCGGCCGATGCGGTGATAGAGCTGGAAAGGACGTGATCATGAAAAAGGGAATCGAAGGGTGCCCGTCGGTTGACGCCGATGAATCGTGCTGCGAGGCCGAGTGCTTTCGCGAAGCTGTACTACTTCATGCGGCCCGACCGCGCCCGCATGGGGGTTTCGCTCATCCTCGCCTGCATCGGAGAGGTGTGCGGCATGGTTCCGTATCTGGTCGTGGCGCTGCTTGCTGCCGGTCTCATCGATGGCAGCCCTCACGCTCGAACGTGCTGGACTCCTTGCGTTGGCGGCTGCGTTCGCCCATGTCGCGCGATTCGTTCTCACCTGGCGCAGCTCGATGATGTCGCATAGGATCGCATTCAAGCGCGCTGCGCACCATGCGCGAGCAGATGGCTGCCAAGATGGCGCGCGTCCCCTGGGTACGATCGTGGATACGCCGACGGGCGTGTTCCGCAACCGTTTCGTCGACAACGTCAACATGCTCGAGGACGCGATCGCCCGATTTCATGCCCGAGCTTCCCTCCAATGTATTCGGTCCGCTGTTGGCGATGACGGTCGTTTTCGTCATTGACTGGCGTATGGGCCTTGCCGGACTGGCGACCATACCCTTGGGTGTGCTGTTCTATTCAGGCATGATGCGTGGCTATCAGGAAAAGATGGCGCACTATATCGGCACGGAGAGCCACATGAACTCGACGTTGGTCGAATACGTGAACGGCATCAAGGTCATCATAGCGTTCGGTCGAACGGCCTCGTCGTACAGGGCGTTCTCGGAGGCGGTGGCAGCCTATCACGACTCTACGCTCGACTGGTTCAAGCAAAGCTGGGTGGATGGCGGCGATAGCGCGGTGGTGCCCCGCACGCTTCTGGTCTCGCTTCCTGTCGGCGTGATGCTCATGTCGGCAGGCGAGCTGACGCCGCCGGGCGTTCCTTTGCTGCATCGTCATTCCTCTTGGCTTCATCGGTCCTCTTATGAGATTCGCCCAGGCGGCCGGCATGGTGTCGCGCATGGACGCGTGTCTGAACGCGATCTGGGACTTTCTCGGAGAACCGGAGCTGGTCCGTCCTCAGGAGCGAGTGACGTTGGGCGATCGTTCGTTCGAGTTCGATCGGGTCTCCTTCTCCTATCACGAAGGCGCGGAAGTGCTGCACGAGGTGAGCTTCGCTACCGTGCCGGGCGAGATCACGGCGATCGTCGGGCCTTCAGGTTCAGGCAAGAGCACCATCGCCAAGCTGATGGTCGGCTTTTGGGATGCAAGCGCCGGCGCGATACGCTTAGGTGGCATCGATGTAAAAGGGACATCCCGTTTACGCAGCTCATGGAAAACGTCTCCTGTGTCGCGCAGGACACGTTCCTTTTCGACTGCTCGCTTGCTCGACAACATCCGCATGGGAAAGCGGGATGCGACGATGGAGGAGGTGATTGCTGCCGCGAAGGCGGCGGGATGCCATGACTTCATCTGAAGCGCTTCCGCATGGTTATGACACGTCGGCAGGCGAGGCGGAGGGCGGCTCTCGGGCGGGGAGCGGCAGCGGGTGACCATTGCCCGCGCGATTCTGAAGGATGCTCCCATCGTGGTCCTGGATGAGGCCACCGCCTATGCCGATCCCGAGAACGAGGCTCGTCGAGCGGGCGGTCGGCCGTCTGATCGAGGGCAAAACGCTCGTGGTGATCGCCCATCGCCTCTTCACCATTAGAAATGCGCAGCAGATCCTCGTGGTCGACGGCGGAAGGGTTGTCGCGCACGGAGCGCATGAAGAGTTGCTGGCTGGAAACGAGCTGTATGGGCGCATGTGGAGCCAGCATATGAGCACGATTGAGGTGGCATAGGCATGTTTGCATTGGTGAAACGGATACTCGATCTGGCCGGCAGCTTTTCCGTGGCGGCGCGACGCAGCCTCATCATCGGAATGGCCTGCAACGTGATCAAAAGCTTCTTCATGGCGGCGATGATGATCGCCGTATTCTGGGCCCTGGAGCATCGTGACGGCTTTTGGATCGGACGTCATCTGGCAATGCCTTTTCCTGTTGCTGGTAAGCGTGGCAGGGCAGTATGCGATGCAGTACGCCGTCGATGTTTCCATGGATGCTCGAGGTTTCGATATATTCAGAGATCTGCGTATACGCGTAGGCGATCGTCTGAAAGGCGCTGCGATGGGCTATTTCAGCGAGCAGCGTCTCAGCGCGATCTCCACCACGCTTGCTACCACGCTTCATCAGCTCGAGGAGTTCATGACCATCTGTCTTACGGGGCTTTCGGGCGGTGTTGCGATGGCCGTCATCATTGGCGTCGGTTTCGCTTCGTGGCCCCGCCTGTCGCGGCGATCACGTTCGCCGGCATAGCAGCGGGCCTCCTTGTTCTGCGCGTGCCTTGAGGCGTTCGGGCAAGGCGACGAAACGGGTGCTTGAGGCGCAGGAGTCGATGAGCGATGCAGTGATGGAATACGCGCGCGGCATGGCGGTTTTGCGTGCTTTCAGCACACCTGCGGATGCCTTGTCGTCGGTCGAGCGGAGCTTCGAGGAGACGCGCGGCGGACTACGTGCAGGAAGCCGCTGGGCAGGGATTGCTGAAGCTTTACGCGCTCGTGTTCAACCCTGGCCAGCTGCGGCGTGCTGTTCGCTGCGTGCGCCCTGTTCCTCTCCGGTGCGCTGCCCTTATCATGGGCCCTCACGCTTCGTAGCAGCTTTCACGAGTCTACGGAGATGATCACGCGCGAACAACGGGGGCGTTTCTCCAAGAAGATCGGCAACGAGCTCGATCGCGTGGACGAAGTTTGCGATATTCCTAAACAAGATGCCTCGGACGAGACCGCTTGCCATGGAGGCAGACGACATTGCGCTCAATCACGTGAGCTTTCGGATACGGCGATGGCCGCGAGGTTATCCATGATGTGAGCCTGTTCATCCCCGAGGGTACTACGTGCGCGATCGTGGGACCGAGCGGTTCGGGCAAGACGACGCTGGTGAATCTCATCGCCCGATTCTGGGACGTGGATTCCGGATCGGTGAAGGTGGGCGGAGCCGACGTGCGCAGCGGTACGGCCGAGGCCTGCTTTGCACGGGATATCCATGGTTTTCCAAGACGTCTATCTGTTCAATGACACGATTGAGAACAATATACGTTTCGGCGTGCCTGAAGGCTACGCGCGAACAGGTCGTAGCAGCGGCCGAGGCGGCGCGCTGCCATGATTTCATCGAAGCGCTGCCTCAGGGATATGCCACGGTGCTCGAAGAGGCGGGGCGAGCCTTTCGGGCGGCGAACGCCAGCGCATCTCCATCGCCCGGGCGATTCTCAAAGACGCGCCCATTGTCATCCCTCCCGATGAGGCGACGAGCTCGGTCGATCCCGATAACGAGCATGATCTCATTGCTGCCTTGTCGCGGCTGACCGCAGGCAAAACCGTCATATCCATCGCCCATCGCCTGAACACTGTGAAGACGGCCGACCAGATAATCGTGCTTGACGGCGGTCGTATCGTACAGAAGGGACGCCATGGGCAGTTGATGGAGGGAGGGGCCTGTACCGCAGCTTCATAGAGTTGAGGAGGCTGCGGTCGGTTGGACGATCGCTTAGCGATGCGCGACGGCGGGTTATAGACGGGCTTGTCATCCCTGCATGCAAAAAGGCGGATCGGCACGCTGCACCAAGGGGGAGAGGTGCTTGACGTGCCGTCCGCTTACGGGTAGGCGACGTTGCATCCATGGGTGTCCGCATAAAATCGACGGGTTCTAGGATCTCGGAAAAAGGGGGCAACCGATTGCCTTGAGAACCCGTCCGCTTCCCAGTGGATGTTAACCACGGAAACTTTTATACCCCAGCAGTCCGATGCGGTCAAGCGACTCTGGAAAAACTTTCGACATTCTTTATGCCGAGAGCCGCTTTCCGTGTGCCGCCGCATGAATCCGTCTAGAGCTCGTAGGTTATGGCTCCCATGGCGGGAGACGTCGAAAGGGAGAGCTCTTCGAGAAAAGGCGCGCGGAACGTCCTGGATGCGACGATGCGTTTCGCATCCTGCAAAAAGCGCGCGTGCGGCGGTTCTTGACGATGACGAGATCGGCGGTGACCGCTTGAAGAGGAACGAACAGAACGCCTGGGACGAGACTCGCCGTCTGCGAGGAGCCGATGCAGACGTCGACGACCCCATGCGCCACCAGCATCGCCGCATCGTGGGCGGTGGCCGCTTTCGCTTTTCGTAGCCTTCGACGTCTTGGGCGACGAGCTCGAACGCGGCGATCTTCTCATCGAGGATCACGCGCTCCGCCGTGCCGCGCGGCCTGTTCGCAAGAGTGCCGCCGCGGCGGAAGAGGGAGCTCCAGCTCGTGATGCCCTTTCGGGTTGCCTTCTCGCACGATAAGCCCGATGGGATAGGAAGCGATGCGCATGACGACCAATGAGGTTCCAGGGAATCAGGCGCTGGACATAGGGGATGGTGCATCTGTCGGTCTTTCGATCGTGCAGGCACGTGACGGCCGCATCCGCATCTCCCGCATAGAGGCTTGCCAGGGCTGCATAGTCGCACATGGCCCTGATGCGCGACGTTCAAGCCATGCGCGCGCAACAGGCCGGTCACCTCATCGCAGACCAATCCCTCGCCTGCGATGACGAACGGATCGGCATCCGGCTTGAAAGGAGCGATGGCATCGGCGATGTCGTGCGTCGATGATCTTGCGCCCGCATCCGCATTCGCATCGGCGAAGCTCTCTCCTCTGACGCGTGCGAGGTATTCGGTCACGTCGTCGAGGGTGAAGAGGAGCTTGCGTCCCATTCGATAGGACTTCAGCTCGCCGGATTTCGCCAACGCATAGACCGCGTTCCGTCCGATTCGCAGAATCCTTGCCACGTCGCTTGCGTTCAGTGCTATGTCGCTCGGTGTCATATATATCCAATCAGAATATAGTGATATAAGAATAATAAACGAGGACGGAAAATGAGCAAGAGGGACGAATCGGGATCGAGATTGTGATGGATGGTCGTCGCGCTGCATGGAGCTCGAATGGATGCCATAGTGGATTTCGTCAGAAAGGCAGGGGCGGCGAGGGCCGCATCTGCATGAGAGAAGGCCGGCGCGACGCGACGGCCGGGAAAAGGAACGAGCATGAAGATTTCCGCACGCAACCAGATCAAGGGCGCACCGTCAAGACCGTCAAGGAAGGCGCCGTCAACGCGGTCGTCGTCATCTGCCGCGGCAACCATAACCCCATCACCGCCGACATCACCATGGCGGCCGTCGAGGAGCTTGGCCTGGCCGAAGGCGAGGAATGCTACGCCGTGATCAAGGCCACCAACGTCATGTTCGCCACCGAGCGCATCGCCGGTCTGTCCGCGCGCAACCAGATCGAGGGTACCGTCGTCTCCGTCAGGAAGGCGCCGTCAACGGGCATGTGACCATCGAGGATGAAGACGGCGTACGCATTTCCGGTTCCATCACCAATGCCTCCATCCAAGAACTCGGTCTGGCCGAGGGCAAGAAGGCCGTCGCCGTCATCAAGTCCACCGACGTCACTGGTCGCCGTCGACTGAAGACTTCGAGCCGCACGCGTCTTTTTCGCCGAACATCGGATCACGAGGGCCTGGCTTCGGGAATTCATCCTGGGCCAGGCTCTTCTCTTAAGCTGCTTTCTTTGAATCCGTGCGATCGGGGAGAATGCGCATCGATGCCTTCGCGTCGCCCCATCACCTTGATCTCAAGCAGCATCCCGCCGTGTGCCTTTGAGGCCCGATGGCGGATTCGCTGCGGAATTAACCTGTTCACAATAAAAGGGGGAGTACAATCTCGCGCAATGCGAGATGCGCGCCTGATGTGCCGCGCCCGAAGCGAGGAAAAGCGATGGTATCTATGGACAAGAAGGATCTGGATTGGGGCAACCTGGGGTTCGGCTATATGAAGACCGACTTCAGCTACGTTTGCGATTACAAGGACGGCGCTTGGGGCGAGGGAAGGCTCACGCGCGACCATACGGTGACGCTCAGCGAATGCTCCGGCATCCTGCATTACTGCCAGGAGGTCTTCGAAGGCCTCAAAGCCTACACCACTAAGAACGGCGACATCGTCTGCTTCCGTCCCGACCTGAATGCCGCCCGCATGCGCTCTTCCGCTGAACGCCTGGTCATGCCTCCGTTCCCCGAGGATCGCTTCATCGATGCCGTCAAGCAGGTCGTTTCGGCCAATGCCGCTTGGGTTCCGCCGTACGGCTCGGGCGCCACGCTCTACGTCCGTCCGTTCATGTTCGCCACGGGCGAGGTCATCGGCGTGAAGCCGGCGGACGAATATCAGTTCCGCATCCTCGTCACGCCGGTCGGCCCCTATTTCAAGGGGGGCGACGAGGCCATCACGATCACGGTCGCCCGATACGACCGCGCGGCGCCGCATGGCACCGGCGGTATCAAGGCGGGCCTGAATTACGCGATGAGCCTCTATCCGTATGAAGAGGCGCATAGAAACGGCTATTCCGAGAACCTCTACCTCGATTCCGCGACGCGCACCTACGTCGAAGAGACCGGCGGCGCCAACGTGCTGTTCGTGAGCAAGGACGGCACGCTCGTCGTGCCGCAGTCGGCGACGAATTCCATCTTGCCTTCGATCACGCGCCGCTCGCTCGTGACCGTGGCCGCCGACATGCTCGGCATGACGGTCGAGGAGCGACCGGTCGCGTTCGCCGAAGTGCTCAATGGCGATTTCGTCGAATGCGGGCTGTGCGGAACCGCTGCCGTCATCTCGCCCGTGGGGCGTATCGAAGCCGAGGGCATCGACGTGGTCTTCCCCGACGGCGCGGAAACGTCGGTCCCGTCATGCGAAGAAGCTGCGCGCTACCCTGACCGCCATCCAGAGCGGCGAGCTTGCAGGTCCCGAGGGCTGGGTCGTCAAGATCGCGTAGATCGCGGGCATAGTTTTACGATGCAATAGGCGGGTGCGGGCTTCGGCGCGCGCCCGCTTCATGTCATAGTTCGGTGGTTCAAGCATTCATGTCAAAGCGTCGTTCGAAGAGAATCTGCGAGCACATGGGAGACACGCTGGAAACGCAGGAGGCCGCCTTCGACGTCAGGCGTCTGCTCATGCTGGGGCTCGGGTCTCGGCTGCCTGTTCGGCGCGACGGGCGCCGCCATGTTCGGCGCGGAGGCTACTTCGGTCCGGTCTCGTCTTTCGGCGACGTGTCGACCCCTGCCGCCATGTGCCTGCGCCTCGGCGCCATCGCGCTGATCGCCGTGCTGGGCCTTGCGGGCCGCCATGCGGTTCGCATGCCTCTTGTCATCGGCGCTGCCGTCGCCGCCGCTGCCGGCGGCATCGGCGTGTCCCTGTGCCTTCGGTCCCGCTTTCCATCGCGGCCGGCGCGCTCGAAGGGCGGGCGAAGGCGTGCTGCTCTATGCCTGGTTCATGCTCCTTTCTTCGCGGCATCGCGAGGAGATCGTCTTCGCGACCCTCATCGGCTTTCTCGTGGCCTGGGCTTCCTTCGTCGCCGCCCCGCATCTCGATCGCACGATGCAGGCCGCGCTCTATGCCGTTCTCACGTTCGTCTCGGCATTCGCGTTTCTGCACGAAGACGCCTCCTGTGCTTCCTGCGCGCCCGACGGCGGATTCGACCGCTCCCCAGATCGCATGCGTCCCGTGGTTTTCCGTGTGCGTCACGATTCTGTGCACGATGCTCGCATCGGCGCTCTTCGGCACCGTGAGCATCGTGTTTCCCGCCACGAACGGCTCGCTTACCTATGCGCTGTTCGCGACCACGACGCTCGCCGATATCATGATCACCTACATGCTCATGACGCTCGCGAAGGACTGGACGCAGTCCGTCTGGATTCCCACGCTCGTGATGCTCTTCATCGCCTTGCTCTTCTCGTGCTTCATGACGACCGACGCCATTCGGCTCGCCGTCGCGCTCATGATGGCCACGATGTTCGGCTACTTCTTCCTGCGCTGGCCCGTCTTCGCCGGCATGCTGTCCGACCCTGCGGCTTCCGCGCTCTTTGCGGCCGGCATCGTGCTGGTGCTGACCAACGGCTTCTTCATGTACCGTCTCGGCGAAAGCGTGGGACGTTCTCTTCCCGAAAGCGTCTTCAACGTCAACGGCGTAGCGGGCGTCATGACGCTTCTCGTCGTGGTCTCCTTCGGCATCGCGGCTGGCCTTGCGCGGATTCTTTCTACGAAGGGCGGCATTGCGGCCGCCTTCTCCGGCAGCGCGGATGCGGATGCCGAGGAAGCCTCTGCGGGCGAACCGGCCGATCCCGTCGCGGCCTTCGCCGAGACGCTCGAATCGCACTTCGACGATCTGTCCGCCCAATTCGGGCTCACGCCGCGCGACGCTGAGATCGCCATGCTCACCGCGCAGGGGTTCACCTCCACCCTATATCGCCGATAAGCTCGTCATATCCGCGAGCACGGTGCGCTTCCATCAGCAGAACGTCTATCGCAAGCTCGACATCCATTCGCGCCACGAGCTCATCGAACTTGCCAACGCCGATCTCATCGCCGCATCCCGCAACGCGTAACGCGTCCCGCAGCCATGCGCATCGTGTGGAGCGCATGCAGCCTCAGGTAACTTTTTAATTCGAAAACACCCAGCTCACGACACCCTGATAAGTCTGTTGGGCGTTTTATGCCGCACATGGACGAAAAACCGTGCATCCCGTCAGGTGAAGAGAACGTACGTCTTGCCCTAGTATCGTTTCGTCGATGCCTGCGTGCGCGAAGCGCGCGGCGGGCAAGGGGCCGTTCGATCGGAAGGGGGAAGCGAGGCGCGCGCGTGCGCCGTCTCGCTGAAAAGACGTTGAATTCGACGACTGCTGAAGTTGCCGCGGGGCATGCGTCCTCGGCGCAGGGCGCGCCGCACGATCGCCGCATTGCGCCCTATCCTCTCTACCTATACCTTGACGGCCAGCCGGTCGTCGTCGTCGGCGCGGGCGCCGTTGCCGAACGCAAGATCGCAACGCTCCTCGAACGTGGCGCATCCGTCACCGTCGTGGCCCCTGATGCCACCGACGAGGTGAAGCGCTGGGCTGCGGACGGGCGCATCCGCTGGCATGAGCGCGGATACCGCACGGGCGACCTTGCGGGGCGCTGCTCGTCATCGGGTCGACATCCGACGAAGCGGTCAACCGCCTCGTCTTCGACGATGCGTGCGAGGCGCACCAGCTCGTGAACATCGTGGACGTTCCCGAGCTCTGCACCTGCATCGTGCCGTCCATCATGCGCCGCGGCCGGCTGCAGATCGCGGTTTCGTCCGCAGGCGCCGCGCCGACGATCGCGCGCGATATCCGCCTCGGCCTCGAAGAGGCCTATCCCGCCTATTGGGCCGACTACATCGACCTTCTCGGCGATGTCCGCATGCTCGTGAAGCAGCGGGTCGAAGGCCCCGCGTCTGCGAGGCGCCCGCTTTACGAGGCCGTCGCCGCGAGCGACCTGCTCGAGCGCATCGCCGCAGGAGAGCGTCCCGAAGCCGAGGATGTCTACGCCGCCGTCGTCATGCCCCTGCTCGAGGGAGGCACGCGATGAGCTTGGTCTGCATGGGGCGAGCTATAAGACCGCTCCGATCGCCGTGCGCGAGCGCATCGCTCTCGCGCATGAGGACATCCCCGCCGCCCTTGCCGAGCTGGCGGACGGCGGCGGCATCAAGAATGCCTGATCCTTTCGACCTGCAACCGCATCGAGGCATACGTCGACGCCAAGACCCGGACCGCATGGGCATCGACGCGCTGACGGCGTTTTACGAACGGCGTGCGGGCGTGCCCCCTGCCGAGGCGCCTTCTTCCTCGAGCGCGGCATGGCCGCCGCGACGCACCTGTTCCCGCGTCGTCTGTTCGCTTGATTTCTCAGGTTTTGGGCGAAGCCCAGATCCTCGGGCAGACGCGCGGCGCCTTCGAGGATGCCGTAGCGGCCGGCACACTGCACCGATGTGCTCATGCATCTGTTCGAGCGATGCGCTGCATCTCGGCAAGCGCGCCCGTGCGGAAACGCCGCCATCGGCCAGGATTCCGTGTCGCTTTCGACAACGGCCTTCAATGTGGCGCGCCGGACGTTTCGACCTGCCCGATCGCCGCGTCATGTTCGTCGGTGCGGGCGAGATGGCCCGTCTTGCCTCGACGTATCTGACGGAGGCAGGCGTGAACGACATCGTCGTGTCCTCCCGCTCCCGCGAACACGCACGAGCCCTCGTCGAGGCCTGCGGCGGGCGCGTCTGCGCGGACGGCTCTTTTTACGAAGAGTTGGCCTGCGCCGACGTCGTCTTCTCCATGACTTCGTCGCGCGAATGCGTCATCTGCGCCGATGAGCTTTCGGCCGCGCGATCGTGCGGGCATGCGGGGACGGGCGTGCGTGATCATCGATGAAGCCGTCCCGCGCGACGTCGAGGACGCCTGCGCCGACATCGACGGCGTGCGCCTGTACAACCTCGAGGCGCTCGCCTCCATCGTCGACGAAGGCATGGCCGAGCGCGTCGCTTCGGTCGGCGACGTGGAACGGCTCATCGCCGAGGCCGAGGAATCGTTCTTCGCCTGGATGCAGCAGCGCAACGTCGTGCCGACGATCAAGGCGATCTACGCGAAGGGCGAAGCCGCGGTCGATGCCGAGCTTTCGCGCGCCATGCGCAGTCTCACCTCGGTGCGCGGCGAGGAGGTCTCGGACGACGAGCGTGCCGTGCTCGAGGCCTTCGGCAGCTCGATCATGAAGAAGATCCTGCACGGCCCGACGATTCGCCTTCGCAAGGAATCGTCCTCGGCCGATTCGTACTACTACACGGGGCCGCACGCTACCTGTTCGGCATCGAGACGTTCCCTCTCGGCACGCACCATCACGCCTGCGGCACCGCATGCAGGTCGGGATTGCCGTGTCCGGTGGGCGTCGACGAGAGCCATCGGGAAGTCTGCAGCTCGAGGGGGATTGCACATGCATAACGATACGTGCGTCATCGGGACGCGGGGAAGCGCGCTCGCGCTCTGGCAGGCCCATGCCGTGAAGCGCGCGATCGAGGCGTCGCGCCCCGACGTCTCCTGCGAGATCCGCGTCATCAGGACGACGGGCGACCGCAACCTCGCCACGCCGCTTGCCGAAATCGGCGACAAGGGCCTGTTCACCAAAGATCTCGAGGCGGCCCTTGTCGCCGGGGAGGTGGATATCTGCGTCCATTCCATGAAAGACGTCCCGACCGAGCTCGCAAACGGCTGCGGCATCGCGGCCATGCTCGAGCGCGCCGACGTGCGCGACGTGATCGTCTGCGGTCCCCGCATCCAGGCGGAATGCCTCGCGGACGTTCCCGCCGGATCGCGTCTCGGGACCGCTCGCTACGCCGCGTCGCTCAGATTCGGGCGGGCTTTCCCGGTATCGTTCCGACGCCCATCCGCGGCAACGTGGACACGCGCATCGCGAAGGCGTGCGGCGAGGAATACGAAGGCGCCGTGCTTGCGGCGGCCGGCGTGACGCGCATGGGCCTGGCGGACCGTATCGCGGCCTATATCCCCGTAAGCGAGATCGTTCCGGCCGTCGGCCAGGGAGCCGTGGGGATCGAAGCGCGTCTCGGCGACGCGCGCGTCTGCGAACTCTGCGCTCGCATCAACGATGCGGCCACGCGCGTCTGCGTCGAAGCCGAGCGTATCGTGCTCTACGCTCTCGAGGGCGGCTGCCAGGTTCCCATGGGCGCCTATGTGCGCTTCGATGGCGGCGACATCGCGGCCGATGCCGTCGTCGCCTCCGTCGACGGATCGCGCGTCGCGCGCGTTGCGCTTCGCGTGCCCGCATCCGATGCGACTCCGGCCGACGTCGCCAGGCGCGTGCTCGCCGAGCTTTCGGCCCAAGGCGCCGATGTCATTCTCGAAGAGATCCGCGCGCAGGAGGCGGGCCGATGAGCGTTTCCACCCATGTCGCGCTCGTCGGTGCCGGTCCAGGTGATGAGGGGCTTTTGACCTGCGAAGGTGCGCGCCTCATCGAATCCGCGGATGTTATCGTCTACGACTACCTCTCCAATCCGCGCCTGCTTGGGCGCGCACGCGCGGACGCGCGTCTCGTGTACGTGGGGAAGAAGGGCTTCTCGGGGCATATCACCCAGCCCGAGATCAACGATATCCTGATCGATCTTGCGCGCGAGCTGGACGCGGCCTTCAAGGCGCGTCTCGCATCCCGTCCGGCCGACGCCGGGCGCGCCGAGTCGGGAACCCGGGCCCCTCTGCTCGTGCGTCTCAAGGGCGGCGATCCGTTCGTGTTCGGGCGCGGCGGGGAAGAGGCCCTCGCGCTGCGTGAGGCGGGCATCCCGTTTTCCGTCGTTCCCGGCATCACGAGCGGCATCGCCGCACCGGCTTACGCGGGCATTCCCGTCACGCATCGCGGCGTCGCGTCGTCGGTCACGTTCGTGACCGGCAACGAGGATCCGACCAAGGACGAGACGGCGCTCGATTGGGAGTCGCTCGCGGGCATGGTGAAGGCGGGCGGGACGCTCTGCTTCTATATGGGCATGCGCAACCTTTCTTCGATCGCCGGACACCTTGCGGCCCAAGGTGTCGAGGCGGACTGCCCCTGCGCGCTCGTGCGCTGGGGAACCACGCGCGAGCAGCGCACGCTCGTCGCGCCTTTGTCCGATGCCGCCCGTCGTGCCGAAGAGGCCGGCTTCACGGCCCCCGTCATGACGGTCGTGGGGCAGGTCGCGCGCCTGCGCGAAGATCTCTCCTGGTTCGAAGACGCGCCGCTTTTCGGCAGGCGCATCCTTGTCACGCGCTCGCGCACGCAGGCTTCCGCCTTCACGCGCAGGCTCGAGGCGCTCGGCGCGCAGGTCGTCGAGGTTCCGACGATCGACATCGCGCCGCCTGAGTCGTTCGATGCCCTCGATGCGTCCTTGAACGCCCTCGATGGGTTCTCGTGGGTCGTCTTCACGAGTGCGAACGGCGTCGAGGCGTTCTTCGAGCGCCTGCGCCGCCGCACCGTGCTGCCGCACGACGCCCGCGCGCTCGCGCATGTCCGCATAGCCGCCATCGGCCCGGCGACTGCCGATGCCCTGCGCGCGCACGGCATCGAGGCCGATGCGGTTCCGCACGAGTATCGCGCCGAGGCCGTCTTCGATGCGATGCGCGAGCGCGGGCTCGATGCGGACGATGCGGTGCTCATCCCGCGCGCCCAGGTCGCGCGCGAGGCGCTGCCCGAGATGCTTGCCGGCATCGGGTGCGCGGTCACCGTCGCGCCCGCCTATCGAACCGTCGTTCCCGGCACGAGCGCCGATGCGGCGAGGGCGGCGCTTGCCGACGGCGTGGACGCGGTGACATTCACCTCGTCGTCCACTGCGGAAAACCTCGTCGCCCCTGCTCGGCGACGATGCGCCCGCGCTGCTTGCGGACGCGCGCCTGTTCTCCATCGGACCCATCACCACGGCCACCCTCGAGCGCCTGGGCTTCCCGCCCGCCTCGACCGCATCCTCCCTACACCATCCCGGGCCTCGTCGACACGCTGCTCGAAGCCTTCGCTTCCCCGGATGAGACCGCTTTCCCACGAAAGGACCACCGATGATCGGAATCTCCAAGCTGTATTGCGGCGCCGTCGAGCCCGCCGACGTCTTGCGCTATCGACGCATGTCCAAGGAACTCCCCAGAGCGGCCTGCTCCAGTTCTCCAAGGACAAGAAGCCTGTCGTCGTCTGGAACTGCACGCGTACCTGCAACCTCAAGTGCGAGCATTGCTACGCGCTTTCCGACGCGAGACGCTACGACCAGCTATCCACCAAAGAGGCCAAGGCCATGATCGACGATCTGGCGGACTTCGGCGCGCCGGTGCTTCTGTTCTCGGGCGGCGAGCCGTGCGTGCGCCCCGATCTGGTCGAGCTCATGCAGCATGCGAAGGACCGCGGCATGCGCGTCGTCATCTCCACCAACGGCACTCTGATCACGCCCGAGCTCGCACGCCGCTTCGCCGAGGTCGGCCTGTCCTACGTCGGCGTCTCCTTCGACGGAGATCCCGGAAACCCACGACCGCTTCCGCGGCGTGGAGGGCTCCTTCGACGCGGCGCTCAAGGCCCTCAAGAACGCCCAGGATGCGGGCATCAAGGTCGGCCTGCGCTTCACGATCAACAAGCACAACTGGGAAGAGATCAACGACATCTTCGACCTCATGCAGGCAAACGGCATCAACCGCGCGTGCTTCTATCACCTGGTCTATGCCGGCCGCGGTTCCGAGATGATCGAAGAGGACCTGACCCACGAGCAGACGCGCAAGGCCGTCCGCCTGATCATGGACCGTACGAAGCAGTGGTTCGACGAGGGCGGCACGCCCGAGATCCTCACGGTCGACAACCATGCCGATGCCCCGTTCGTCTACATGGAGCTTTTGAAGGAAGACCCCGAGCGCGCCGAGAAGGTCATGCAGCTGCTCCAGTGGAACCAGGGCAACTCCTCGGGCAACGGCATCGCATCGATCAACTGGGACGGCGACGTCTACGCCGACCAGTTCTGGCGCCATTACAGCTTCGGCAACGTCAGGACCGCCCGTTCTCCGAGATCTGGTCCGACGTCTCGCGCTCGACCGAGGCTTCCGAGCTCATGTACCGCCTCAAGGACAAGCGTCCCTGGGTCAAGGGCCGCTGCCATGACTGCCGCTGGCTCGATGTGTGCGGCGGCAACTTCCGCGTCCGCGCCGAAGCGGCCACGGGCGATCTGTGGGCGAGCGACCCGGCGTGCTATCTGACCGACGAGGAGATCGCGCGCACGGGCGACGAGCCTGCGCCTATCGTCGAGGCGCCCGTCGAGGACGACGTCGCCGCCGCGGCCATCGCGTAGGGCCGCATCCTTCGAGCCATCCGTTGATTTCAGGGGGTCCATCATCATGGAATACGGGAAGTTCCGGCCTATCGCCCGCGCCGCATGCGCGCGACCGAGACGATGCGCCGCTACATCCGCGAAACCGAGCTGTCTGCCAAAGATTTCATCTATCCGCTCTTCGTGAAGCCGGGCATCGGCCTGCGCGACGAGATTCCCTCGATGCCGGGCGTCTACCAGGTGTCTATCGACATGCTCGAAGCCGAGATGCGAGAGCTTGCAGGCCTGGACGTGACGTCGGTCCTGCTCTTCGGCATCCCGTCGCGCAAGGACGAATGCGGAAGCGAAGCCTACGACGACTCATGGCATCGTGCAGGAGGCCGTCCGCGCGATCCGCGCGAAAGCTCCGGCGATGACCGTCATCACCGACGTCTGCATGTGCGAGTACACGAGCCATGGGCACTGCGGCAAGCTCGACGGGAACGGCGACGTCGACAACGATGCGACGCTCGAGTGGCTGGCCGCCGAGGCCGTCAGCCATGCGAAGGCAGGCGCGCACATGGTCGCCCCCTCCGACATGATGGACGGGCGCGTGGGCTTCATCCGCGCCGCGCTCGATGCGGCGGGCTTCGCGAACGTCGGCATCATGTCGTATTCGACCAAGTACGCAGCGGCTTCTACGGTCCCTTCCGCGACGCCGCCGATTCGGCGCCGTCCTTCGGCGACCGCCGTTCCTACCAGATGGATCCCGCCAATGCCGAGGAAGGCGTGCGTGAATCCGCGCTCGACATCGCCGAAGGCGCCGACATGGTCATGGTCAAGCCCGCGCTGCCGTATCTCGATGTGCTTTCGCGCGTCAAGACCGAGCTGCGCTTCCCGACGGTCGCCTACAACGTGTCCGGCGAGTATTCGATGGTCAAGGCCGCGGCCGCGAACGGCTGGATCGACGAGCGTCGCGTCGTCCTCGAGCTTCTGACCTCCATCAAGCGCGCCGGCGCCGACATGATCATCACCTATCACGCCAAGGAGGCCGCTCGTTGGCTTGCCGAGGAGGCCTCATGCCTGAATAGTCGAAACGTCCGAATCCTTCGCCGTCGCTCCGGGCTCGCATGCTCCGGCGCCCGGCAGCAGCCGTGCATCCGGGAACGCATCCGTCCGCGCATGAGGGCGGCCTGCAGGTGTCGGGCGCCACGGGCGCGCGCAGGGCGTTCCTCGTACCGCCCCGGCGCAGGTGCCGCCGCCCAGGCCTATCAGGCGCGCACCGGCATCCAACCGCCCAAGATCGTCGCATGGGAGATAACCCGCAGCTGCAACCTGGCCTGCGCGCACTGCCGCGCGGCGGCGCATTGCGAGGGCGTATCCGGGCGAGCTGTCGCTCGACGAGTGCAAGGCCGTCATGGACGACATCGCCTCGATCACCGACCCGATCCTCATCGTCACGGGCGGCGAGCCCCTCATGCGTCCTGACATCTGGGAGATCATCGACTACGCCTTCGAGGTGGGCCTGCATCCGGTCATCGGCACCAACGGCACGCTCATCACCGACGAGATCGCGAAGAAGATCGCCGAGCACGGCATCCCGCGCGTCTCGGTGTCGCTCGACTTCCCGACCGTCGAGGGCCAGGATGCGTTCCGCGGCGCCAGCGCGCCTTCGAAGACACGGTGACGGGCATCCGCAACCTTGAGAAGTACGGGGTCGGCGTGCAGGTGAATTCCACCGTCACCAAGATGAACAACGATATGGTGGACGATCTGCACGACCTGTCCGAGGATCTGGGCGCGGCGGCCTTCCATCCGTTCCTGCTCGTGCCGACCGGCCGCGGGGAGGACCTCGTGGACGTCGAGCTGACGCCTGACGAATACGAAGAGGTTTTGACCTGGGCTTTCAAGCGTCAGGAAACCTCCCCGATGAGCTTCAAGCCCACCGATGCGCCCCAGTACTACCGCATCATGCGCCAGGAGGCCGCCAAGCAGGGCATCAAGATCACGCCGCAGACCCACGGCATGCAGGCTCATGACGCGCGGATGCCTGGGCGGCATCACCTTCGTCTTCATCAGCCATACGGGAGACGTGCAGCCCTGCGGCTACTTCGACATGCAGCTCGGCAACGCTGGCGAGACGCCGTTCTCGAGATTTGGACGGAATTTCCCCGGTTTTCGACGACCTGCGTCATTACGACCGCCTGAAGGGCAGTGCGGCGCCTGCGAACACAAGGGCGTCTGCGGCGGCTGCCGTGCGCGCGCCCTCTCGCTTACAGGCGACTACCTGCAGGAGGAGCCGTACTGCGCCTACGTGCCGCGCGGCTATGCGCAGGATGCGGTGCTCGATGTCGCCCAGGCCTGCTTCCCGCTCGCGGCCGACCCGTACGGCGTGCTCGCCGATGCGCTCAGATTCACGCGCGATGCGGTGAAAGACGCCGCCTGGTCGCTCTTCCGCACGAAGGCGGTGCGCCGCATCGGCGCCTCGTTCGATTCGCGCAAGCTCGGCTATTCCTCGGCGCTCTGCGCCATGGCGGTGCCGGAGATGCCGCGGCGCTCGAGGCCGCCGCTGCGATCGTCGGATCGTATTCCCAGGTCACGCATAATTACGGGCGCGACAACCGCTACAATCTCTGGTTCACGCTCATCACGCGCTCGGAAGGAGCGCACCCGCATCCTCGACGAGATCCGTGCGCGCACGGGCGTTTCGGACGTCCTGTGCATGCAGGGCGACGAAGACCTACAAGATCCGCGTCGACTTCGCGACCGGCGCCGCATCCGCGGATGCGCGCTGCGAGCGCGCGAAGCGCTCGACGCCGCGGCCGGGGCGCTTCCGGACCCTGCGTGCGTGCGCCCCTTCGACGCGGGCGATCCCTTCGATGTCGAGCTCGTGCGCTGGGCGCAGGACGACGTGACGTCCGCGGGCCTCGATTTCTCCCGCTCCGTATGCGCGGCTCGGATTGTCCGAGGATGCGGGCATCGACGGCATCTCCGGCGCATCGAAGCGCATGCAGTCCCGCCCAGGGGTGCGCCCATGGCTCGGCCATCTCCGAGGTCGCGGCGAGGCACGGTCATGCGGGCGCATCGTCGGGCGTCGCGGGGCACCCTCGGGGCATCCCGGCATGCATTCCTCAGGCGCCCGGCGGAGCATCTTCATGGCTCGCGCGGGCTTCAGGGCGCAGGGCATCCGGTCGGACATCCCGGCGGGCTTGCCGCAGGCTCTCTGCCCGGCGCCTTCGCCTCCGACGCCGCCATGGACGAGGCGGCGGCCGCCATCGGCGCCTGCCAGCTGTTCGACGACCCGTATGCGCAGGGTGCGCGCCGCATATCCGCGCGCATCGGACGCAAGGTCTCGGAAGCCGAGGTCATCGCCCGCATTCGTGATTTCAAGGCCGACGGGACCATCCGTCGTTTCGGCGCCATGGTGCGCCACCATAAGGTGGGCTACGCCTGCAATCCCATGACCGTCTGGGATATTCCGGACGAGGAGGCCGATGCGGCGGGCGAGGTCTTCGCGAAGGCCCCGTTCGTGTCGCACTGCTACGCGCGTCCTCGCGCGCGATCCTGGCCGGGAAACCTCTACGCCATGACGCACGCGCGAACCGCCGAAGAACTGTCCTCGCATATCGAAGAGCTGAAGGCTATGCTTGCCGAGGCGGGCGTCGAGGCGAGGGCATGGAATCGCTTACGACGACGCGCGAGTTCAAGAAGGCATCCATGCGCTATTTCGAGGAGTGATCATGACCATCGGCAGAGAGCGCTCGTCGCGCGATTTCGCGCACGCGAAAACCGTCATCCCCGGAGGCGTGAACTCTCCGGTCCGCGCCTTCCACAAGGTCGCGTGCGACCCGGGTCTTCTACGACCATGCGCAGGGGAGCCGCGTGTGGGACGTCGACGGCAACGAATACCGCGATTTCATCTGCTCATGGGGGCCGATGATCTTCGGGCATGGCGACGCCGACGTGCTGTCCGCCGTGCGCGCCCAGCTCGAGCTCGGCGTGTCCTACGGCGCCCCGTGCGAGGCCGAGCTCAAGCTCGCCGATAAGATCTGCGAGGTCGTGCCGAACGTCGAGAAGTCCGCATGGTGTCGTCGGGCACCGAGGCGACCATGACGGCCATCCGTCTCGCACGCGGATTCACCGGGCGCGACAAGTTCATCAAGTTCGCGGGCAACTACCACGGGCATAGCGACTCGCTGCTCGTGAGCGCCGGCTCGGGCGTCGCGACGCTCGGCATCCCCGATACCCCGGGCGTGACGGCGAAAACGGCGAGCGACACGCTCGTGGCCGGCTACAACGACCTTGCATCGGTGCGCGCGTCCTTCGAGGCGAATCCGGGCGACGTCGCGGCCGTCATCGTGGAGCCCGTGTCCGGCAACATGGCGTCGTCGCGCCCGATCGGGGTTTTCTCGAAGGGTTGCGCGCGCTGTGCGACGAATTCGGGGCAGTGCTCATCTTCGACGAGGTCATCACCGGCTTCCGCGTGGCGCTCGGCGGCGCGCAGAACGCTTCGGCATCCGTGCGGACCTCGTGACCTTCGGCAAGATCATCGGCGGAGGCTTTCCCGTGGGATGCGTCGGCGGCGCGGCGCGCATCATGGACGCGCTCGCTCCGGCGGGCCCGGTCTATCAGGCGGGTACGCTTTCAGGCAATCCCGTCGCGATGGAAGCGGGCCCTTGCCCAGGTCACGAAGCTGCAGCAAACCGAGGGGCTCTACGAGCGGCTCGACGAGGCGGGCGGCGCCTGGCGCGCGGCCTGCGCGGCGCCATCGCCGACGCGCGCGTCGCGGCGACGGTGAACCGGTTCGGCTCGCTCGCGACCGTCTTCTTCTCGCCTGAGCCGGTGCGCGATTGGGACACGGCGTCCGTCTGCGATCAGCCGGCGTTCGCGCGCTATTTCCAATCGATGCTCGATCAGGGGCTTCCTCATAGCTCCGAGCCAGTTCGAGGCCATCTTCCTGTCGGCGGCCCCATACGGACAAGGACATCGACGCCTTCATCCGCGCCGCCCGCGTCGCGCGCTCGGCGCATAGCATCTCCGGGTCGCTTCGATCTCGAACATGCTGGAGCCGCCCGCGCCGCGCTCGGCGCGCAGGTCGCTTCGCGTCGTCCTTGCGCCGCCCCGTGCGTCTCGTTGCGAAAAATTTGGTGGAGAGGAGCATGCGGGCGGCTCAGGGCGCGCATTGATATAATGCTAAAGTCGCCCTCATCGTCTAGCGGCCGAGGACGCCGGCTTCTCAGGTCGGAAACGGAGATTCGAATCCTTCTGAGGGCACCAGTCGTATTCTCAACGCGCCGGGTCGTCTCGGCGCGTTCGTAGTGCGCGGCGCCAGGCATGCCTCGCCGCGCACCGGCGTCTCAGGAAGGGGCGATCCTCTGGGCGAAACCAAGACCATGGTCTTCACCGGTCGGCGCATGCTCGTCAACAGCCTCGGGCTCGAACCCGCAAGACGTACGACGTGACGCCTCTCGAGCGCCGTTTCGGCAAGACGGGGTTCTGGGTCGAAGTGACCGACGGGCTCGACGTCTGCCGCTGCCCGTACAAGAGCGCGGACGATTTCAGGGCGAGCTGGGCGTCCGCAGCGCATTCGACGCGCTAGCCGCGTCCATGCCAGCCGCGATTCTGTGGGAGGTGCCGAGGCGTGGCTCGGAAGAACGGTCTTCATAGGCAACCCCGCCGCGAACAACGGGGTCGGCGCTGCAGACATCGCCGCCCTTGAATCGCTCGCGCAGGCGAGCGCGGCGTCGTTCTTGTCGCTCGAATTCATACGGACCGCGGGTCCGGGCGATGCCGCCGCGCGCGCGCGGGCTGTCGAGGCCGACCTCGTCGTCGCCGTCGGAGGCGACGGCACCATCCACGAGGTCGTTTCGGGCCTTATGGAGCGTCCGCCCGCCGATCGCGCGAGCCTCGGCGTCATCCCGTGCGGCAACGGCAACGATTTCGCGCGCACGCTCGGCATGCCCGTCGGTGTGGCGCAGGCGTTCCCCGCGCTGCTTGCCGCCGAGGAGCGGCCGCTGGACGTCGGCCTGTGCAACGGCGTCCCCTTCATGCAGACGCTGTCGTTCGGTTTGGATGCGGCCATCGCGCTGGGCACGCACGACCGTCGCGTGCGCACCGGGCAGACGGGCACGTCGCTGTTCGTGTCGGAAGGCATCGAGCAGCTGCTCCACCATCGCGACGAATATGCGTTCGAGGCGGCCTTCGACGGTATGGCCGAACGCGGGCGCATGATGATGTTCGCGGTGCAGAACGGCCGCACCTACGGCGGCGGCTTTCGATATCTGTCCCGAGGCCGAGCCTTCGGACGGCATGCTCGATATCTGCTATGCCTCGGCCCCGCTCGGGCTCGTTCCGGCGTCGCTGCTCTTCTTGCGGGCGAAGGGCGGCAACCATGTCGGTTCGCGCACGATGACGTTCCATCGCGTCCGCGCGCTCGACGTCGCCTTCGATCCGTCGCCTCCCGCCCAGATCGACGGAGAGCGCATCGAATCGCCGCGCTATCGCGTTCAGATCGAGCCTGCGGCGCTTTCCGTCCTGTTCGCTCGGCGATGATGGCCGCATGACGACCTTCTCCTTCGTCCTCGTCCTCTGCTTCGCGGTGCTCGCATCCGCGGTCGTCCACCAGGTCGTGAGCCGCGTCTCCATGCCGCTCGTGCAGATCGGCCTCGGGCTGCCATCGCCTTGCTCGGCGGCGTGTCCATGTACCATTTCCAGGCGGATTCCGAGCTCTTCCTCGTGCTGTTCATCGCCCCTCTGCTGTTTCAGAGCGCGCGGCGTCGACAAGGTCGCGCTTTGGTCGAACCGCCGCCCCGTGGCGTCTCTGGCCCATCGGGCTCGTGGTCGCCGTGGCGCTCATCGTCGGCTTCTTCGCGCATGCGATCGAGCCGTCCATCCCGCTCGCCGCCGCCTTCGCCCTGGGCGCCGCGCTCAGACCCACCGACGCGGTGGCCGTCTCGTCCTTTCCAAACGCGCATCCCTGACTCCCAAGCAGGAAGTCCTGCTTTCGGGCGAATCGCTCATCAACGACGCGTCGGGCGTCGTGTCGTTCCAGTTCGCCATCGCCGCGCTGACGACCGGATCGTTCTCGCTTCTCGGGGCCGGCGCATCGTTCGCTCTGAGCTTCTTCGGCGGCATCCTGGTCGGCATCGCGCTCGAGATCGTGATTTCGTCCGTCATGCGCACCGTGCGCGCCCTGGGCGTCGACGACACGACGTTTCATGTGCTTTTTCGATCTGGCCACGCCGTTCGTCGTCTTCCTCGCCGCCGAGTCCCTGCATGTCTCGGGCATTCTCGCGGTCGTCGCCGCAGGCCTTTCGTATTCGTTTCTCGATCGGCGCATCGGGCCTTCCGTCGCACGCATGAACATCGTCTCCTCGAGCGTCTGGCAGGTGCTGACGTTCGCGCTCAACGGCATCGTGTTCGTGCTTCTGGGCATGCAGCTTCCGAACGCCATGAGCGATTCGAGGCACGACGCCGGCATCGCCGATGCGAAGCTCATCGGGCTCGTGGTGCTCGTGAGCGCGGTGGTCGTGGCCGTGCGCATGCCTCTGGTTCCTGGCCATGGACCTGTACCGGCGCATCGCGGACGCGCGCGCCGAGCGCGTTGCGGCGGGTGCATCCGCTTCCGCATGCGCCTATCCTTCGGGGCCGACCGTGCCGATGCGCTCCGGCGCCTCGCGCGCGGAAGGATTCGATCCGGCGAGCCCCATGCGGGGCGAGGCGCGCCTCTGGCTGCGCTCCGGCATCCTGCGCGATTCGCTCGTCATGGCGCTCGCCGGTCCCAAAGGCGCGATCTCGCTTTCCATCATGTTCACGCTGCCTTACGTCGTGGGAAGCATCGATTTCGCATCGCGCGATCTGCTGCTGTTCCTCGCGTCGGGCGTCATCCTGATCACGCTTCTGCTCGCGAACTTCCTGCTTCCCGTGCTGTCGCCCCATACAGGATGCGGCCCCGCCCTCGAGCGACCAGGAGGCGCTCGTCGAGGTGCTGCGCGCGGTGATCGCCGATCTCGATGCGATGCAGACGCCCGGCAACCGCCGCGCCGTGCAATCGGTCATCCGCCAGTACAACGACCGCATCGCGCATATCAGCAGCGCTCCGACGCCTTCGACCGCGTCGACAACGTCGCGCTGCGCATCGAGGTCATCGGATGGCAGGGAGGCCCTATGTGACGGAGCGCATGCATGAGGACGCGTCGCTCATGCTGGCCGGGCACAGGCTCCTGTCCCGCTATGCGCGGGCGAAGGCGGCCCTCGGAAAGAGGGGAGTGCCGCGCTTCGTGTTTCTCGCGCGAAAGCGCGTCATCTCGTTCAATCAGCTCATTGCAGGGATCATTGCCGATCGCCGTCTGTTCCGCCAGGCGTTCGAACAGGAGAAGGCTCCCCGCGAGCTGCATGCGGACGCGCTCACGCATGCCGTCGGGAAGCTGCGCGCGCCTGTCCGACGAGGGCACGCCGTCCGAGGATGCGGCCGAGATCCTGCTCGAGATGCAGAAATCCATCCGACGCCTGCGCCGCGCCGACCATGCGGCGCCGGGCATCGCCACGGCGACGCGGGTCGACGATGCGATCGACGAGGTCCGCCTCGAAGGGCTCGAACGGGAGCTCCACCATATCCAGGCGATGTACGACGACGGCCTCATCAGCCGCCAGACGGCTCAGCGCCTGCGCGACAACGTCCGCGTCATGCAGCTCGATCAGGACGGGTTCATCTAGCCGTGCCGCGGCGAAGCGTTTTCTGTGTCCCTGCCATGGCTCCACGCAAGTTTTGCTATCATGGTCAATCGCATGTTCAGGTCGTCGTGCGCATGAATGCGGGCGTGGCGGAATCGGCAGACGCGCCAGATTTAGGTTCTGGTGGGGCAACCCGTGAAGGTTCAAGTCCTTTTCGCCCGCACCACATGTCCCGCGTCGGCGGCATGGATCGCGGCCGAGCATGGCCCCGGACGCCCCTTTTCGGCGCCCACGAACGGAAGACCCAGATGGAGGAATCAGTGAACACTAAGGTTGAGGTGCTTGAGTCCGGCGAGACCAAGCTTACGGTCACCATCGACGCAGACGACATCAAGCGCCGCATCGCCAAGAAGTACAAGGATTTCGGGAACCAGTACCGGTTCCCCGGCTTTCGCTAGGGTCACGTGCCGCGTCCGGTCATCGATGCGAACCTCGGCCGCGAAGCCGTCCGCAACGAAGTGACCAACGACCTCCTGAACGAAACCTATCCGATCGCCATCGACGAGGCCGACCTCTGCTACTTCGGAGAGCCTTCGTTCGGCGAGGTCTCCGAATTCGTCGTCGAAGGCCAGGATTTCACCTATGACATGACGCTTTCCGTCAAGCCTGCCTTCGAGCTGTCCAGCTACGATCCGGTTTCCATCGAGATTCCCTCTCGAGGAAGCCACCGAGAAGGAGATCGACGACCAGCTCGAGGCCCTTCGCCAGGGTTACTACGACTACGAGGACGCCGCCGACGACGCCGCCATCGAAGAGGGCGGCAGCCTGGACATGACCATGAAGGTCATGAACGAGGCCGGCGAAGAGCTCACGACGCTCGCCGCCGAGAAGCGTCTCTACGAGCTCGGCCGCGGCCTGTATCCTAAGGCGCTCGACGACGCCCTGATCGGCAAGAAGAAGGGCGACCATGTCTCCTCACCCTCGAAGTGGCCGAGAACCCCTGCATGATGAGCCGCCTGATCGAGAAGAACGCCAAGCAGGCGACCTTCGAGGTCGACGTCGACTGCGTGAAGACCAAGGTCGTCCCCGAGGTCACCGACGAGTGGGTCAGCGGGCACTTCGGCATGTCCGACGTCCCCGAGCTGCGCGGGGCGCTCAAGACCGAAATCGATAAGCAGAAATCTCAGGTCATTCCCCGTATTCTCGAGACCAATGCGCTCTTCGAGCTCGGCGGCCGCCTTGAGGGCGAAGCTCCCGAGGGCATGATCGCCGAAGCCACCGACGATCTGTACCGCACCTTCTGGGACAGCCTGCAGCGCAACGGCGTCACCTTCGATCAGTACCTGGCCAACAACGGGCTGACCGTCGACGCCTTCCGCGAGGACGTCAAGAAGCAGGCCAAGGACACGGTCGTGCAGAACCTCGCGCTCGACGCCTATGCCCGCCACGCCGGCATCTCCGTCACCGACGACGAGGTGCGCGACGAATTCAAGAACAGCGGCCAGGAAGACTTCGAGGCCATGTACGCCGACTTCAAGAAGCACGGACGCCTGCACATCGTGCGCGAGGGCATCCTGCGCGGCAAGGCGCTCGAGGAAATCGTGAACGGCGCGAAGGTGACCGAGGTCGAGGAGCCTTCCGCTCCTGCGGCCGATCCTGCCGCTCCCAAGGAAGAGAAGAAGCCTGCCGCCAAGAAGGCCCCTGCCAGAAAGCCGCTGCCGAAGAAGCCTGCGGCCAAGAAGGACGAGGCCGAAGCGCCTGCCGCCGAATAAGAACCTATGGCCGTCTCCCTGTCCGCTCAAGGAGATGGCCTGTCGTTGCTGGCTCGTTTCCAACGGAAGCGGGCCAGAGCTGTATCATCGTCCCTTGCACGCAGGTGCACGATCGATATCACAGACATAGAAAGGACCGCGATTCGCATGAGCGCACACATCGGCGCGTACACCATTCCGTACGTCATCGAGCAGTCGCCTCGGGGGAAAGGTCCTACGACATCTACTCCCGCCTGCTTAACGACCGTATCGTCTTCTCGGCGACGCCATCGACGACGGCGTCGCGAACATCGTCGTCGCTCAGCTGCTCCACCTGGAGAGCTCCGATCCCGAGAAGGATATCTCGCTGTACATCAACTCTCCGGGAGGAAGCGTTTCGGCGGGCTTTGGCCATCTACGATGCCATGCAGTTCATTCGCTGCGACGTCTCGACCGTCTGCCTCGGCATGGCGGCTTCCATAGCTTCCGTCCTCACGGCGGCCGGCGCTCCCGGCAAGCGCTTCGTCACGCCGAATTCCCCAGATCATCGATCCATCAGCCGATGGGCGGCTCGGGCGAGCGGACTCAGCAGACCGATTTCGACATCCTCGCCAACGAGATGCGCAAGACGCGCGATCGTCTCGAAGGCCTGCTCGCCACGCATACGGGCAAGACCGTCGAGCAGATCCATGCCGACTCCGAGCGCGATCACTGGCTGACCGCCGAGGCGGAAGGCCCTACGGCCTGGTCGACGACATCATCACCTCCCGCGCCGCGGCGGGCACGAACGCGTAAAGGGCATGTCGATGAAGGATAGGCGTACAGACACGACCGGCCCCGAAGACGTCCGCTGCACGTTCTGCGGCAAGACCGCAGACCAGGTAGGCGGTCTCGTGCAGGGTCCCGACGGGATTTTCATCTGCGACGAATGCGTCTCGCTCTGTTCGGACGTCCTTGCAAGCCACGGCTACATGCGGATGCGTCGGGCACGATGCCGCCGCAGAGGCTCGCGATGGACGCCCGACCCGCCGCAGACGACGACGCGCCGAGCGCCGCAGAGGTCCTCGGCACGCTGCCCAAGCCGCGCGAGCTCTACGACCTGCTCTCCCAGCACGTGGTCGGGCAGGATGCCGCCAAACGGGCGCTGTCCGTCGCGGTGTACAACCACTACAAGCGCATCAGCCTCGGCCAGGACGTCGATGCCGACGATGTGGAGCTCGCCAAGAGCAATGTGCTTCTGCTCGGTCCCACGGGTTCGGGCAAGACGCTTCTCGCCCAGACGCTGGCCCGCGCGCTGCGCGTCCCCTTCGCGATCGCCGACGCCACGACGCTCACCGAAGCCGGCTATGTCGGCGAGGATGTCGAGAACATCCTGCTCAAGCTCATCACGGCCGCCGACTTCGATATCGAGCGCGCCGAGATCGGCATCGTCTACATCGACGAGATCGACAAGATCGCCCGCAAGGCCGAGAACCTCTCCATCACGCGCGATGTGTCGGGCGAAGGAGTCCAGCAGGCGCTTCTCAAAAATCGTCGAGGGGACCGAAGCCTCCGTGCCTCCCAAGGCGGGCGCAAGCATCCGCAGCAGGAGCTCATCCATCTCGACACGACGAACATCCTCTTCATCCTCGGAGGCGCGTTCGTCGGGCTTGCCGACATCATCGGCCAGCGCGTCGGCAAGACGGGCATCGGGTTCACGAGCGATCTGCCCGAAAGCAAGAAGCACGAAGAAGCCGAGCTTCTGGCCCAGGTGCTGCCTGAGGATCTCAACAAGTTCGGCATGATCCCCGAATTCGTCGGGCGCATCCCCGTGGTGTGCTCCCTGACGAGCTGACCGAGACGATCTGGTGCGCATTCTGACCGAACCAAAGAACGCGCTGGTCAAACAGTACGCGCGCATGTTCGACTTCGAGGATTCGAAGCTGACGTTCACGTCCGACGCCCTGCGTGCGATCGCGCATGAGGCGAAGGAGCGCTCCACCGGCGCCCTGCGGGCTGCGCTCGATTTGCGAGCGCGTCCTGCAGGACATCGTGTTCGACCTTCCCGAACACGATGGGGCGACCGCGGTCGCGGTCGACGCGACCGACATCGAGGGCACGACGACGCCCGAGGTCGTATCCGTCGCCTCGGACGACGGCCCTCCCTGCCGAAGAGGTGTAAAAAGCGCCGATCCCGTTCGGGCGGACGTCTGCGTCGCCTGCGCGTATCAGGGTTTTTCTCAAGCGGCGTCGCGCCTGCGGGCGGGGCGCCGCTTTTGCGGTATCCTCTTGCAATCTGCGGGGTTCCCGCCGCCGATGGTTTTGCGAGAGACACGATTCATCAAGGAGCCGGCTTACATGGAAGAGCTTCCAAGGCATACGACGCCCGCGGCGTCGAGGAGCGCATGTCTTGCGAAAATGGCTGGACGGCGCATACTACGGCCGTTCCAAAGGCAACGAGGACCGCACCGTCGTCATTCCGCCGCCGAACGTCACGGGCATGCTCCATATGGGCCATGCGCTCGACGACACCATCCAGGACACCTTCGTCCGCTTTCTGCCGCATGAAGGGCTATTCCACGCGCTGGATTCTCGGCACCGACCATGCCGGCATCGCCACCCAGACCAAGGTCGATAAAAAGCTCAAGGAGGGCGTCTCGCGCCTTGAAATAGGTCGTGAGAAGTTTCTCGAGGCCTGTTGGGATTGGCGGCGTGAATAGGCGGCATCATCGTCGAGCAGATCAAGCGCATGGGTTGCTCGGTCGATTTTCGACGATGAGAAGTTCACGATGTCGCCCGAGTACGCCAAGGCCGTGCGCAAGGTGTTCGTGGACTGGTATCACGACGGATTGGTCTATCGCGGCAAGCGCATCGTCAACTGGTGCCCGAGCTGCACGACTGCCATCTCCGACGACGAGGCGGAATACCGCGACGAGGATTCGCACCTGTGGCATTTGCGTTATCCGCTCAAAGAGCCCGTCGACGGCCGGAATACATCGTCGTCGCCACGACGCGTCCCTGAGACCATGCTCGGCGACACGGGCATCGCGGTGTCCTTCCGACGAAGACAAGGCTGCGCTCGTCGGCAAGACCGTCATGCTGCCTATCGTGGACCGCGAGATCCCCATTTTCTCCGACTGGCATGTCGATGCGGGCTTCGGCACGGGGTTCGTCAAGGTCACGCCTGCGCACGATCCGAACGACTACGCGATGGGCCAGGCGCACGGCCTCGAACAGATCAACATCTTCGACGAGCATGCCGTCGTCGTGGAAGGCTACGGAGCGTTCACGGGCTTGAACCGGGACGAGGCGCGCGCCGCCGTCGTCGCTTGGTTCGAGGAGCACGGCCTGCTCGATCGCATCGAGGATCTGAACCACTCTGTCATGCACTGCTACCGCTGCGATTCAGCGCTCGAGCCATGGCTGTCCGAGCAGTGGTTCGTCGCCGTGGACAAGCTCAAGGGGCCGGCCACGCAGGTCGTCGCCGACGGCCGGGTCGCGTTCCATCCCGATCGCTGGAAGCAGTCCTACATGACCTGGATGGAAAACCTCAAGGACTGGTGCATCTCGCGTCAGCTGTGGTGGGGCCATCGCATCCCCGTGTTCTACTGCGACGCATGCGGTTGGGAAGACGCCTCGCTCGAAGACGTCGATGCGTGCCCGCATTGCGGCGCCGAGGTGCGCCAGGACGAAGACGTGCTCGACACCTGGTTCTCGAGCCAGCTCTGGACGTTCGCGACGCAGGGCTGGCCTGACGATCCGTCCTTGATGCAGGGGCATCATCCGACCAAGGTGCTCGTCACGGCGCGCGACATCATCGCGCTATGGGTCGCCCGCATGATCATGAGCTCGCTGTACTTCACGGACGAGATTCCCTTCGAAGACGTCTTCATCTATGCCACCATCCTTGCCAAGGACGGCAGCCGCATGTCCAAGTCGAAGGGCAACGGCGTCGATCCCATGCAGCTCATCGAGACCTACGGCGCCGACGCGATGCGCTTCAACTTGCTCACGCTCGTCACGGGCACCCAGGATGTGCGCTTCGACGCCGAACAGCTCGAGGACGGCACCTTCGAAAGCCCGCGCACCGAGGCCGCCCGCGGCTTCGTGACCAAGATCTGGAACGCGAGCCGTTTTGTCCAGATGAACCTCGAAGGCTTCACGCCCGGCGCTCCCGAGATCCGCACCTCGGCCGATGCCTGGATGTTCTCGCGTCTGGCCAAGCTCGTCCGCTCCGTGACCTCGGGCATCGAGGAATACCGCTTCGACGATGTGGCGCATGACCTGTACGAGTTCTTCTGGAACGAATTCTGCGACTGGTACATCGAGCTTTTCGCGCGTGAGCCTCGAAAGGCGCTCCCCGACGAGCGCCTGGCCGCCCAGCGCAACCTCGTGTTCGTGCTGACAACGCGCTGCGCCTGCTGCATCCGGCCATGCCGTTCGTGACTGAGGCCATCTGGGAGAAGATGCCGCATGCGGGCGATGCGCCGGCGCTGATCGTGGCGCAGTGGCCCGAAGCCTCCGACTTCGCGCAGTGGATCGACGAGGACGCCGAACGCTCCGTGTCGCTTCTGTGCGCGGTCGTGGGCGCCGTCCGCTCCACGCGGGCGCGCTACAAGCTCTCTCCCAGGCCGACGTGCCCGTCACCGTGAAGGCTTCCGAGCAGGACGTCCGGGCGCTCATCGCGCAATCCGAGCTCATCACCTCGCTCGCGCGCGTAACCGAGTTTCCATCTCCGCCGACGCCTCGCGCCCGGCCGAGAGCTCGGCCGTCGTCGGCGGCGGGTGCGAAGTCTACTGCGGGCTTTCGGGCCTCATCGATTTTCGATGCCGAGCGCGCCCGGCTTGAGAAGGATGCGGCCGTCTGCGCGAAGGATGTGGCCAAGTTCGAGAAGAAGCTCTCCAATCCCGGCTTCCTCGCGAAGGCTGCTCCGGAGATCATCGAGAAGGATCGCGCCCGCCTCGCCGAGCTCAAAGCCAAAGCCGAGCTCATCGAAGCCCAGATCGTCGATCTGCTGTAAGACGTCCGGAGGCGCCGCATCGGACGTGTCGCGGAATCGAGGCGGCGCTCTTTTGCCCGCGCTCGTCGTGCATGCCCGTATCCGTCGCGTGCGAGGGGACGGTTCGGCGCCGCTCTCTTCGCGACGCGGTCCCAAGCGCTCGATCCGTGCAGGCTGCGCGCGGGACGGAAGATCCGGACGACTTTTGCTGCAATGCATGGGTCGGGGAGCGGCTGCGTGCATCCGCGCCTTCATCTCACTGTCGAAAAAAGAACATGAAGGAAGGTCACATGAGCGAGATTCTCTCCGAGCTCTGGACGCCTGAGATGCAGATGGCCTTGACGGCTGCCATCGCCTTTCTGGTCGTGCTGTACGTCTTGTCCATCATCTGGGTGGTCCGCGATGCCTATCTGCGCGGTACCGTCTGGTACATCTGGGCGGTCGTGGCCCTCGTTCCCATTCTGGGCATCGTGGCCTATTCGATGCTTCGCCCGCCTCTGCTCCAGCTCGATCGCGACGAGCAGGAGCTCGAAGTCGCGCTCAAGCAGCGGCAGCTGCTCCAGTACGGCGAATGCGCGAGCTGCGGCTATCCCGTGGAAGCCGACTACGTGATCTGCCCCAAGTGCCATCAGCGTCTGAAGAACCAGTGCGGCACCTGCGGACACGCGCTCGATCCCTCGTGGACGGTCTGCCCCTACTGCGCCACGCCGGTAGGCGAACGCCGCTCCCGCTCCGCGTCGAACTAGGCGCCGCCGCATATCCGAGAGCTTGCACGGGGCCGCATTCAAGCGGCCCCGTTTTTCATGGGCCGTGCGCCGTTTCGACGAAGGAGGGGATCATGCCGCAGGCGACGTATTCCGCACGCGCGCTCGTCGTGCGCAAGGTCAAGCTCGGCGAGACCGACCGCATCGTGCATCTCATCGCCGATGACGGGCGCCTCGTGAAGGCCGTGGCGAAAGGCGCGCAAGCCGACGTCTCCGTTCTCCTCGCGTCTCGAGGTCTTCTCGGTCGTCGACGCCCTGCTCGCTCAGGGGCGTTCCCTCGACATCGTCAAGGAGGCGCGGCTCGTGGATGCCCATGCGGGCGTGAGGCTCGATCTGCTGCGCGCCGCGGCCGCAGCCCCGCTTATCGAGTGCATCGCGAAGGCGGCTCAGCCCGACCTTCCGAATCCGAGATCGTACGCCTGCGCCGTCGCCGCGCTCGACGCTATGGATGATGCGGAGGCGGGCGACGCGCTTTGCCATCGGCGCTGCGGCCCTGCTCAAGGTCTATTCCTTCACGGGGTTCCGTCCTTCGTTCGACGCCTGCGTCTCCTGCGGGCGCCGCCTGGACGTCGATGCGGCCCGCAGAAATGCTCCCTGCTCGCGTTTTCGGCCTTCGACGGGGGTGCTCTGCGATTCCTGCGGGCGCTTCTCCGACGCGGTGCGCCTTTCGGTCGAAACCCTCGGGTGGGCGCGCTTCCTGCTGATGTCGACCTTCGACGACATCGAAGCGATGCACGTCGAGCGCCGCATATCCTTCGACGTGCTGCACCTGTGCCAGACGTGGATGCGCGCCCATCTGGGAGGGCGATCGAAGGCGCTCGACTTCGTCTCTCCCTGCGGCCTGTTCTAAGCCCGATAAGGGAAGGGAGGCGGCCGAACGCCCGCTTCCGATCCGGTCTCGTCGTGCGTCCCGATCCTGCGGCCCGCATGCCTGCATGCGTCCACGCCCCGCCGCGCATCCTGTTCGGAGCGCCCTTCGTGTGGATTGGCGGCACTCGCCGCATGGGATGTGCCGCCCTTGCCTATAATCGTCGCTATGGAAACCATCGCCGTCATATTCGTCGGAAATCGCCTTATGCTCGATGACGGGGTCGCGCCCCTCATCTACGACGAGCTCGTGCGCGACTACCGCTTTCCCGCGCATGTCGCGCTCTTCGATGCAGCCTGCATGTCGCTCGACCCTGCTGCACGTCGTGCGGGATTTCGACGTCGTCATCGCGGTTGATGCCATGGACGGCACGGAGGAGCCGGCAGGAACCGTGCTCAAGTCCGCGCCCGAAGACATCGCCGGCCGCGCGGGCGCCATGCAGTCGCTGCATGAGCTACGCCTCGTCGATTTGCTGCACTCCGCCGTCCTGCTCGGCTTCGAGGCCGAGGGCGTCTGTTTCGGCGTGCAGATTGAAAACGCGAGTCCCTCGTCTTTGTGCGAAGGGTTGACCGAACCGGTCGCCGCGGCGCGGCCGATCTTGCGCGATGCCGTGCTCGCCGAGCTCGTTTCCCGCAATGTTGAGATTCGACGTGCGGACGGAACCCTCTTCGCGAGGGACGGACGCCGTATCCAGGAGTGACATGGCTATGACGCAGACGCAGAGAAGCACGCGTGCCGCCGGGCTGACCGACGAGCAGATCGCCGCCGAGGAAAAGCTTCTCGAAGGCGTGCCGCGCTTCAACGTGGCTGCATTCCTCATGCCGCCCATCTGGGGTCCCGCGCAAGGGATCTGGGCGACCATCGTCTTCTACCCGCTGTGGATCCTTGCCGACACGGCGTTCGTGAACGCGCTGCAGCATCGCACGCCGCTCGCGATCGCCGTCGGTGCGCTCGTCTTCGTGCTCATGACCGCGCTCACCGCCGCCTTCGCCGTCGTCTCGCAGCCGTTCGCGCTCCGACGCGCTCTCAGCCTCGGCGTCTCTAAGGAGGCCTATCTGCGCCGCCAGCGCATCTGGGCGGCCGTTTCGGTCATCGTCGGCGCCGTCGCGCTTATCGTTGCCACCTACTACAACCTCTTCTTGAATCCTGCGCTCGCGGGGCTCGTGCCGTAGGAGCGCCCATGACCCGATTCACCGAGCGCGCCATCATGGACGCCTTCTTCGAACTGCTTGTCGAAAAGCCTCTGGACAAGGTGACCGTCGCCGATATCGCCCAGCGCTGCGGCATCAACCGCAATACCTTCTACTACCATTATCACGATGTATACGACTTGCTCGAATCCCTCATCGATTCGGAGCTGCGCAAGGTCATGGAGGCGTCGGGCGGCGTCGATGACCTGACATGGGATTCGTTCATCGAAGCCGGCACGCATTTCCTGTCCGAGCACCGCGCGTTCGTCTTCCATATCTACGAGTCGTCGCACCACGAGATCCTCGAGCGCTATGTCGACGAGGTCGCGGCGCTCACCGTGTCGCGCTACATCGATCGCCAGGCGGAAGGTCTTGCGGTCGACCCGTCCGATCGCGCGGATATCGTCACCTTCGGAACGATCGTCCTCGAGGGCCTCCTGAACCGTTGGATCAGCGACGGCATGAAAGACGATGCCGCCCAGTACGTGACCACGCTGTCGCGTCTGTTCGAAGGATCGTTTCGACAGGCGCTCGAACGTTCTGCGGCCCGTTTCGCCTCGGAATAGGGCGCTCTCGAGAATTGCCGAGCGAACTCCCTGATAAGAGGCGTATACTCATGTTAGTCTAAGGAAACACCGCATGGCTGCGCACGAATGTCCGCTTTTGCTGCAGTTAGGCAACATGGCGTGAATGCCCAGAAAATAGGCAATCAAGCTCCATTGCTTATTTCTTCGATCCGATGCCGAACGTAGCATAACCACGTCGGCTGGCGGCGATGGTCTTCCGTCTTCCCTCGTGCGGAGGGATACGAAAGAGGCGCTCCGCCAAAGGGAAGAACGCGATCTGCGAGGCGTATATGCATACCTTCGGACACGCAGTGGTCAAGCTGCGCATACCTATTCTCATCGTTTCGGTGCTCCTGCTCATCCCTTCGATCTTCGGATACATGAGCACGCGCATCAACTACGACATGCTCGACTACCTGCCCTCCGACATGGATACGGTCACCGGACAGAACATCCTGAAGGACGATTTCGGCAAAGGGCCTTCTCGCTCATCGTCACCGAGGGCATGGACGATGCGGCCGTCGGCGATCTGACCGACGAGATCACGGGGCGTCGATCACGTGGCCGACGCGCTGTCGTACGGCGCCGTCTCTAATCCGAACATCCCCGACGAGCTGGTTCCCGAAGACCTCATCAAGGATTTCAAGGATGGGGATGCCCAGATGATCGCCGTGTTCTTCGATTCGGGCACGTCGTCGGACGATACGATGAACGCGGTCGAGGAGATCCGGGGCCTTGCCGACGACCAGGTCTACGTTTCGGGCATGACGGCTTTCGTCAACGACCTCAAGAACATCGCCGAGCGCGAAGAGGCGAAGTACGTGATCCTCGCGGTCGCCGTCTCGCTCGTCGTCTTGCTGCTGCTCGTGGATTCCTTCTTCGCCCCGGTGCTCTTCCTCGTGAGCATCGGCATGGCCATCCTCTATAACCTGGGGGTCGAAACATCCTGTTCGGCGAGATCTCCACATCACCAAGGCATTGGCGGCGATTCTGCAGCTCGCGGTCACGATGGATTACTCGATCTTCCTTTGGAACAGCTACATGGAGAAGCGCGAGACCTATCCCGACGATCGCGCCTATGCGATGGGGGAAGCCATCGGCGACACGCTGACGGCCATCTTCTCCAGCGCGATGACGGCCTGCGCGGGCTTCCTCGCGATGTGCTTCATGTCCTATACGCTGGGCACCGACCTCGGCATCGTCATGGCGAAGGGGTGCGTCCTCGGCCTCATCGCCTCGATTACCGTCCTGCCGTCGCTGCTGCTGGCGTTCGACAAGCCGCTCATGGCGACGCATCATCGTTCGCTCATCCCGAAGGCCGACCGCCTGGCCGCCTTCGTGACGAAACGATTCGGGGTCTTCGTCGCCGTGTTCCTGCTCATGCTCGCTCCTGCGCTCTACGGCTTCATCAATAAGCCCATGTACTACGACTTCACGAACATCCTCACCGGATCGGACAGCTCGCTTTCCGAAGAGGACACGCCGTTTCATACCGCCGACCAGAAGGTCAAGGAGCACTTCGACGTATCCACGACCGAGATGATCCTTGCGAAATCCGACCTGCCTCATGCCGAGGCCAAGGAGATGCTCGACCCGGATCGGCGAGGTCGACGGCGTCGTCTACGCGCTCGGCTACGATTCCCTCGTCGGCGGGCAGCTTCGACCAGATGGTCCCCGGCGATCTCAAGGACGCCCTCAAGAACGGCGGGTACCAGCTGATGCTCGTCAACTCCGAGTACCAGCCCTCAACCGACGAGGTCAACGCCCAGATCGATGCCATCAACGACATCATCAAGGAATACGACCCCGATGCCATGCTCATCGGCGAGGCGCCGGCGACCAAGGACCTCATCGAGGTCACGAACCATGACTTCCTCGTCGTGGACGCGGTCGCGATCGTCGCCATCCTCGGCATCCTGTTCGTCGTGTTCCGCAGCGCGACGCTCCCGTTCCTGCTCGTGCTCGTCATCGAGTTCGCGGTCATGCTCAACCTCGGCATCCCGTTTTTCACGGGCACCGAGATGAACTTCATCGCGCCCGTCACCATCTCGACGATCCAGCTCGGCTCCACCGTGAACTACGCCATCCTGCTCACGACGCGCTACCGCAAGGAACGTGCGGGCGGCCGTGCGAAGGTCGACGCCATCGAGACGGCGCTCGCGCGCTCGTTCCCCGGCGGTCGTCACGAGCGGGCTCACGTTCTTCGGCGCGACGATCGCGGTCGCCATCTATTCGAATATCGGCATGATCAGCCAGCTTACCGGCCTCATGGCGCGCGGCGCGTTCATCTCGACGCTCTCGGTTCTGGTTATCCTGCCCGCAGCGTTCATGATTTGTGATAAAGCTATAGTCAAGACCAGCAAGGGCTTCTCCGCGTCGCCCCGCAAGCTCAAGGAGGCTTAAGAACCTATGAAAACGAACAGACTCTTCGCTTCGGCCGGATACGTGCTGACCACGTTCGCGCTTGCGGGCATGTCCGTCTCGCCGGCCTTCGCTGCCGCGCCTGCGCAGGGCTCCTCGACGGGCGCGTCGGGCACGTCCGCCACGCAGACGCACGCAGGCGACCAGACCTCCATCACGAAGAACGAGACCGTCTACGTATTCACCGACGCGTCAGGTTCCGTGAAGAACACCGACGTTTCCGATTGGATGCGCAACCCCGAATCCCTCGATCGGATCCACGACGCGTCGAACCTCGATAACATCGAGGTCACCGAGGGAAATGCCACGCAATCCGGCGGCGCATCGTCCATGGCATGGGATGCCGGCGGCAAGGACGTCTATTACAAAGGGCACCACGCAGGCCGAGGCCCCGGTCAAGATGAAGGTCTCCTACAAGCTCGACGGCAAGGACGTGAAGCCTGCCGACCTGGTTGGCGCATCGGGCAAGGTGACCATCCATATCGACTACGTGAACGACAGCTGCGAGACCCGCATGATCGGCGGCAAGGAGACGAGGATCTACACGCCGTTCGTCGCGATGACGGGCGTCATCCTGCCGAACGACACCTTCACCAACGTCGAGGTCGATAACGGCAAGATCGTCAACGATGGCGAGCGCACCGTGGTGATCGGCTTCGCACTGCCGGGCATGCAGGACACGCTCGGCGTCGATGAGGACGACTACAAGATTCCCTCGTCGGTCGAGATCACGGCGGATACCAAGGACTTCAGGCTTGGCAATATGCTCACGATGGTGAGTGCCGATATGTTCGACGACGTCGACGTGTCGGAATTCGGCGCGGACGATCTCGAGGATTCGCTCGATCAGCTCGACAGCGCCATGTTGCAGCTCATCGACGGATCGAAGACCCTGACCGACGGTCTGGACAAGCTCGATGCCGGCGCGGGCACGCTCGGGAGGCCTGTCCACGCTCTCGAGCGGAACGCAGACGCTTGCGAGCGGCCTGGGCGAGCTCGATGCGGGCGCCGGCACGCTCGATGCGGGCGCCGGCCAGCTCAAAAGATCGGACGGCGACGCTTCCCGCATCCACCGCCGCCCTGGCTGACGGCACTTCTCAGATTCGCGAGGGGCTTTCCCGCATGAAGGACCAGTCCGCCGTGCTACCTGAGTCCACCAAGGCCTTGGCCGACGGCGCGGAGAAGCTCCATAGCGGGTTGACGCAGGTAAGCGACGGCGCATCCAGTCTCGTCGAGCGGCGCCAAGCGCCCTATATCAGGGTCTCGATCTGCTGCGCAACGGATCCGAGGACCAGACGGGCCTGGCCGATGCCGTTGCCGCCATCGGATCCGAATCCGACAGCGCCCCTGACCACGCTTCTCGGCGGCACGAATGCCATCACGGCCGGTCTCGGCCAGGTCAAAGACGGCCTTGTGCGCTGAACGATCCCGCGACCGGCCTTCCTGCCGCGCAGGCGGGCGCGGTCCAGGTGCGCGACGGCGCGTCGCAGCTCGCCGATTCGCTCGATTCCGCCGCCGCCGCCGCGCAGGACGGCATCGGCCAGATGCAAGGTGCGAACGGTCAGGTCAAGACGGTCTCTCGTCGCTCTCGTCGAATCTCGGGAATGCCGGCGGGGCGCTTACGACCCTCTCGTCCGATGCGCAGGCCCATGCGGCCGCTCTATCCGGCGCCGTGTCTTCCGACGCGTCCGAAGCGTCGCTGAACGACGCGCAGGCGAACATCTCCGCCGTGCTGGGCGGGGACACTCGAACCTCACGCCCGAGCAGCTCTCGGCGCTTCAGGCCGCTTCTTCGAACGTCGCTTCCGCCAAAGGCTCCCTGCCCAAGACGCCCGATACGACCAAGCTCAACGACGATCTTTCGCAGATCTCCGCGGTCGCCGGCCAGGTATCCGGTGCGACCGCATCCATCGGCTCCGAGTCGAGCACGCCTGATTCAGGCACGATCATGGGCGGCGTGAACGGCGTGTCCGGCGGGCTTTCCGCACTCGGATCGAGCCTGTCCAGCGCCGACTCCGGGCCCCCTGCCGCATCGGGCGCGGCCCGTCGGCTTTCCGCCGGCGCCGGCAAGGTGGCGGACGGCCTGGGCTCCGCATCCGCATCCATCGGATCCGCGGACGATTCGTCCTCGGCAACGCTCATCGGCGGCGTCAACCAGCTGTCCGCGGGCTCTTCCGCGCTGAAAGACGGTCTTGTCAGCGCTGCGCGACGGCGGCACGACGCCTTCGGGCAAGACGAGCGCGGGACTTGCCGGCGCACCGGCTGCGCTGGGCGACAAAGATACCGGCAACACGTTGATCAATGGAGCGTTCCAGCTGATGGGCGGCGGCGACAGGGCTCGTTGCGAATCTGGGCGACGATGCAACCGAGGGAACGGTCGTGAACGGCGCGGCGAAGCTGTCCGTCGGCACCGGCGCGCTCGCGCAGGCGACCCCGCAGCTGGTCGCGGGCGTTCAGGCGCTTTCGAGCGGCAGCGCCACGCTCGATGGCGGCATGCAGCGGCTCGCTGCGAGCTCTCCTGCGCTCGTCGCGGGCATCGCCCAGCTTTCCGACGGCGTGGGCCGACTGTCCTCGGCCGCGACATCCGCCTCTTCGGGCGCACGCCAGCTTGCATCCGGCGCCTCGGACGCGGCGGACGGCGCGAACGAGCTGCGCGCGGCCTGGATTCCGCGCTCGAAGGTTCGCAGACGCTTTCCGACGGTCTGGTCCAATTCGATGAACAGGGCATCTCAAAGATCACCGATTTCTTCAAGGGCGACCTGAAGGATCTTAAAGACCGCGTGAACGCGATGGTCGAGGCGGGCAGTCGTACAAGAACTTCTCCGGCATCGACGAAGAGCATGCGGGCTCGGTCAAGTTCATCTACGAATCCGACCCGATCGAAGCGAAGGACGAGAAGTAAAGAGCGGATCGAGAGAAGAAGCGGGGAGCGGGTCTGCGGCCGCTCCCCGCTCATGTGTTTTCAAGGCCTGCCGTTTCTTTTTCCGTTGCGCCCGCGCCCGTCGCGGCGTACAATGGGCGCGTCCTTTAAGGCGGTACAGAGAGACCGGCAAGGCACCACGATGCGTCACGCTGCAGCGGGCAGGGTAAGACGCAACCTGACGAGCCTTGGCCGCGCGCCGGGCTATTTTTTTGCCCGCACGGGCCGGCGAATCGTGCGCATCGCGGACCGTTGCTTCGGTCGATCCCTGTGCATACTCGACATGAGAAGGAGTGTATGAGAGACGACGGGCACGTGAAATCCGTGGTTATGGACGCCGCGGAAATCGAGCGATCGCTGACGCGCATCGCCCACCAGATTCTCGAGACGAACCACGGCGCGACCGATGTGGCGCTGGTCGGCATCGTCACACGAGGCGATCTGCTGGCGCAGCGTCTGGCGGCGAAGATCAAGGAGATAGAGGGGTGGACGTCGCTCAGGAAGCCTCGACATCAGCTTCTATCGCGACGACTATCTGACATCCCTCGCTCCCGAAGTCCATTCCACCCATATCCCCTTCGATGTGACCGCCGCACGATCGTCCTCGTCGACGACGTGCTGTACACCGCCGCACGATCCGTGCGGCGCTCGATGCGCTCATGGATCTCGGCCGCCCGAGCTCCATACAGCTGGCCGTCCTCGTCGACCGCGGTCATCGCGAGCTTCCTATCCGCGCCGATTTCGTCGGCAAGAACGTGCCCTCGTCGCAGACGAGAACGTGCGCCTCTTCCTCGAGGAATCTGACGGCATAAGCGCAGTCGAGATCATCGGACATCCAACCTGGCGGACGTGCCGCCCGCCCCTCTGGGAGGCGAGTAGCATGGCATTCGACCACAGGCATCTGATCGATATCAGGAATACTCCGAAGAGGACATCGCCCTCATCCTCGATACCGCGAAAGCGTTCTCCGCGGTCAACGACCGCAAGATCAAGAAAGTTCCCCACGCTTAGGGGGCTCACGATCGTGAACATGTTCAACGAGCCGTCCACACGCACCCGCAGCTCGTTCGAGCTCGCCGAAAAGCGCCTTTCGGCCGATACGCTGAACTTCGGCGGGTCGTCCACCTCGTCGGTCAAGGGCGAAAGCCTCATAGACACCGTCGAGACGCTGAACGCCTACAAGATCGATGCGATCGTCGTGCGCGACAAGCATGCGGGGGCTCCGCACATCATCTCGCAGCACACGCCTGCCGTCGTGATCGACGCGGGTGACGGCAAGCATCAGCATCCGACCCAGGCGCTGCTCGACCTGTATTCCATCCGCGAGCACAAGGGCTGCATCCGCGACCTGAAGGTCGGCATCGTGGGCGACGTGGGCCATTCGCGCGTCGTAGGATCCCTCGCACCCGCGCTCAAGACCATGGGCGCGCACGTCACGCTCGTCGGTCCCGCGACGCTCTGCGCCCGACGCGCCCGCCAATCTCGGCGTCGATCGCGTCACGCCGTACCTCGACGAGGTACTGCCCGAGCTCGACGTCGTCTACATGCTGCGCGTCCAGCGCGAGCGTCTCGAAGGCGCGCCGTTTCCCAGCACGCGCGAATACCATGCGCTTTACGGCCTGACGAAGGACCGCGAGCGCCTCATGAAGCCCGATGCGATCGTCTGCCACCCCGGCCCGATCAACCGCGGCGTCGAATTCGACAGCTACATGGCCGACCATCCCCGGCGTTCGGTCATCCTCGATCAAGTGTATGCCGGCATCTGCGTCCGCATGGCCGTGCTCTATCTGCTCCTGGGAGGTTCCGACAATGGTCTTGATTCTTAAGAACGCGCACGTCGTCGACCCTGCGGCCGGCATCGACGAGGTCATCGACGTGAAGGTCGAGGACGATCGCATCGCCGAAGTCGGACACGGCTTGGCGCACGAGGGCGCCGAGGTCCGCGATCTTTCCGGCAAGTACCTGGTTCCCGGTCTTGTTGACATCCACGTCCACTTCCGCGATCCGGGCTTCGAATACAAAGAGGACATCGAGACCGGAACCCGCGCCGCGGCGCATGGCGGCTTCACCGCGGTCTGCACGATGGCCAATACCGATCCCGTCGCCGACACCGGCGCCGTTCTGGAATATGTCGCCTCGAAGGCGGCGAAAGTGGGCAAATGCCGCGTCTTCCCGGCCGGTTCCTGCAGCCATGGCCTCGAAGGCGAGATTCTCGCCGAGATGGGCGATATGGTCGCCCACGGCGCCGTCGCCTTCACCGACGACGGACGCGGCGTCCAGAATGCGGGCATGATGCGTCGCATCATGGATTACGGCAAGATGTTCGACAAGCCCATCATGGACCATTGCCAGGATGAAAGCCTGGTCGGAGCAGGTCAGGTCAACGAAGGCATCGCTTCCACGCGCCTCGGGCTTCTCGGCTGGCCTGCCGCGGGCGAGGAAATCCAGATCGCCCGCGACGTGGCGCTTTCCGAACTCACCGCGCTGCCCGCTGCACATCCAGCACATCACGTCGGCGCGCGGCCTCGACATCGTGCGCGAGGCGAAGGCGCGCGGCGCGAACGTGACCTGCGAGGTCACGCCGCATCATCTGGTGCTTTCCGAAGACGACATCACCGGCGCCTACGAGACCTTCCTCAGAGGTGAACCCGCTGTTGCGCACGCCCGCCGACAGGCAGGCCCTCATCGACGGCGTCGCCGACGGCACGATCGATGCGATCGTCACCGACCACGCGCCGCATGCGCCGTGGGAGAAGGCGCGCGAATTCGAACTCGCGCCCTTCGGCATGATCGGGCTCGAGACCAGCCTCGCGCTCATCCTCACGAACCTCGTGCGTCCGGGCATCATCGACTACGGCCGCATGGTCGAGCTCATGGCCGTCAATCCGCGCACGATCCTGCGCCTCGACCAGGTGAGCATCGCTGCGGGCAGCGTGGCCGACCTCACGGTCTTCGATCCCGAAGCTACATGGACGGTCGATGAATCCTTCTTCGAGTCCAAGTCTGCGAATTCCGGCTTCATCGGCCGCGAGCTCATCGGCAAGCCGACCGACGTCTATGTCGGCGGCGTCGCGACGATGATCGACGGCGCGGTCGTCGACCAGGAGGATCCACGTGCACCCAGGTCGATTCCCGTAAGTTCGAGGAGGTGGCCGTCGTGGCGGGCAACCGCCGCGTCGGCCCCGGCCTGTTCGAGCTTGCGCTCAAAGCCGATCGCACGGCCGCGGCCATCCGTCCCGGCCAGTTCGTCCATCTGCTGCTCGATGCCCATAGGGAGCATATCCTCCGGCGCCCGTTCTCGGTGTACCGCATCGACGACGCCGGCAACGTGGTCGTGCTCTACCAGGTGGTGGGGGAAGGGAAGCGCGCTCATGGGCGATCTTCGCCCGGGCGATCCGTGCTCGCTCATCGCGCCTCTGGGCAACGTCTGGCCCATGCCTGCGGGCGATGGGCGCGTCCTTATCGTATGCGGCGGTCTGGGCAGCGCGCCTCTGTTCATGTTCGCGCAGCGCCTCGCCTGCGAGGGCGTCGGGTTCGACGTGGTCTTAGGTGCCCGTAGCGCCGCCCATCACGTCGCCCGCGAACGCTATGCCGCCCTCATCGGGCGAGAGCCCGTCATCGCCACCGACGACGGCAGCCTGGGTTACGCGGGTTTTCGCGACCGAGCCGCGCGCGAGATGCTTGCCACGGGCGCATATTCCTCGGTCTACTGCTGCGGTCCCTGATATCTTCATGAAGCTCGTCGCGGGCATCGCATCCGATGCGGGCGTCTCCTGCTGGGTTTCGAGGAGAAACGCATGGCCTGCGGCGTCGGGGCCTGCCTGTCCTGCGTCGTGGAAACGACCGCGGGAAAGAGGCGTTCCTGCGTCGACGGTCCCGTCTTCGATGCAAAGGACGTGGTGTGGGCATGACCGTCGATCTGCGCGTGAACCTGGGCGGCCTTGAAATGGCCAATCCCGTGACCGATGCCTCCGGCACGTTCGCCGCGGGCCGCGAATACGCCGATCTGGTCGACGTGTCGCGCATGGGCGCCGTGACCACCAAGGGCGTCTCCCTCGACGGCTGGGAAGGAAATCCCGCTCCCCGCATCGCCGAGACGCCGAGCGGGATGCTCAATTCCATCGGGCTGCAGAACCCCGGCGTCGCGCACCTGTGCGCGGTCGACCTGCCGTGGATCAAGGAGCAGGGCGTTCCTTCCATCGTGAACGTTTCGGGCCACAGCCTCGAGGAATACGTCGCCGTGCTCGAGGCCCTCGAGGCCGACGGACAGGCCGATGCCTACGAGATCAACATCAGCTGCCCGAACGTCGACGCGGGCGGCATGACCTTCGGCACGCATGTTCCGAGCGTCGAGGCGGTGGTCGCGGCATGCCGCGCCGTCGCCACGCGGCCGATGATCGTGAAGCTCTCGCCGAACGTCACCGACATCGCGGAGATCGCGCGGGCCGCCGAGGCGTCGGGCGCCGACGCCCTGTCGCTCATCAACACGCTGCTCGGCATGGCCGTGAACGCCCGCACGCGCCGCCCCGAGCTCGCGCGCGTCGTCGGGGGCTGTCGGGACCTGCCGTCAAGCCGGTCGCCCTGCGCATGGTCTGGCAATGCTATAACGCCGTCAAGATCCCGATCCTCGGCATGGGCGGCATCGCGACGGGGGAGGATGCCGTCGAATTCATGCTCTGCGGCGCGACGGCCGTCGCCGTCGGGACCGCGAGCTTCACCAACCCGCATGCCGTGACCGATTGCGTCGACGGCATCGCCGAATACCGCGAACACGCCGGCGTCACGGACGTGAACGAGCTGATCGGAGGACTTGTAGCGCTGACCATCTTCGATGCGATTCCCCGCAAGGACCGCGTGATCGTCGCGCTCGACTGCGATAGATGCCAAGCGCTTTCCCTTGCGAAGGAGCTTCAGGGCAAGGTTTCCTGGATGAAGGTCGGCATGACCCCGTATTACGCCGAAGGCCCCGCCATCGTCGAGATCCTGAAGCTGCTCGGCTACAAGGTCTTCCTCGATCTGAAGTTCCATGACATCCCGCATCAGGTCCAGGCGCGGCGGCATCGGCGGTCGAGGCCGGCGCCGACATGCTGACGATGCATGCCATCGGCGGCATTCCCATGATGGAGGCGGCCCAAAGCGCCGTCGACGACACGGACGACGATGTCGCCACGCTCGCGATCACGGTTCTTACCAGCATGGACGAAGCGACGCTCGCACGTACGGGCGTGCGTCGCGGCATGGAGGAACAGGTGTCGGAGCTCGCAGCATGCGCGCAGGAGGCCGGGCTCGGGCGTGGTCGCATCCCTCGCGCGAGGCGGCGACGTTGCGCCGGAAGCTGGGTCCCGACGCTCATATCGTGACTCCGGGCGTGCGTCCTGTCGGGGCGGATCGCGGCGACCAGAACCGCGTCGCCACGCCCAAGGAGGCCTTCGACGCCGGTGCCTCCCATATCGTGATCGGCCGCCCGATCACGAAGGCCGCCGACCCGTCGCGGCCTTTCGAAGCCATCGCACACGATCTGTAGGGGCGAGGTGCGACTAGGCATTGCCCAGAATCCATGGATTCTTGAGCGGATGGGGCGTGCTGCGGCCTTCGTTCGCTTGACGCGGGGCCCCGATATATGCAAAAGTAGGAGCGGGAACCGCATAATCGCATTTCAACGCGATGGACAGTTTTGTGCCAAATGGCAGCATTGATGGGCAAGTTCTCGCTCTTATGTGATAATTGGCCCCGATGTGGTACTATCTCTGCGTTGCTGCCAGAGGGGCAGCATATCCCGAAGGAGTGAAACATGGCTATTCCCCAGTTGACCGCCGCAGAGCGTCAGGCCGCCCTCGAAAAGGCCAAGGCCGCCCGCACCAAGCGTGCGGAGATCCGCGACAGCCTCAAGTCCGGCAAGCTCACGCTCGGCGACGTCCTCGGCATGAAGGACGACCCCATCGTCGGTCGCATGAAGGTTTCCACCCTCATCGAGACCCTTCCGGCTACGGCAAGGCCAAGTCCGAGAAGATCATGGCCGAGCTCAAGATCGCCGAATCCCGCCGTCTCAAGGGTCTTGGCGAGCGTCAGGAAGCCGCCCTTCTCGAGCGCCTCGCCTAAGGCGCCTTTCCGTGCGTACCGGAAACCTCTTCGTGCTTTCCGGTCCTTCCGGAGCGGGCAAGGGCACGTTGATCGGACTGCTTCTCAAGCGCCTCGAAGGGGCATGGCTTTCCGTTTCCGCCACGACGCGCGCGCCGCGCGAAGGCGAGGTCGACGGGGTGTCGTACCTCTTCGTAAGCGACGATCGGTTCGATGAGATGGTTGCCCAGGATCGCCTGCTCGAATGGGCGCAGGTCCATGACCATCGCTATGGCACGCCACGTGACCTGGTCGAACGGCATATTGCTGCCGGCGACCAGGTCTTTCTTGAGATCGACGCAGGGCGCGCCTCAGGTGCGCTCGAAGTTTCCCGCCGCCCATCTGGTCTTCATCGCCCTCCTTCTATGGAGGAGCTCGAGCGGAGGCTGCGTGGCCGCGGTACCGATTCGGAGGAATCGATACGCCTTCGCCTGGCGAACGCCGAAGGCGAGATCAGGCTCAAGGAAGAGTACGACGAATGCTTCGTGAACGACGATGTCGATGCATGCCTTGCGTCGCTCATCGCCTATGTGGAGCGTTTCAGCGAGAAGAAGGAAGAAGACCGACTATGAGCATCATCGAGCCGAGTATCGACGGCCTGCTGGCAGAAACCGACAAGGATCGCTTCCTGCTGTGCTCGCTCGCGTCCAAGCGCGCCCATGACATCAACGACATGATGCGCGGCCAGCGCGATCGCGCCATCCAGCTGTCGAGCGCCGTCGAAAATCGCCAAGGCGTCCGATAAGAAGCCGCCATCCATGGCGTTCGAGGAAATCGCCCGCGGCGAAGTGTCCTACGATCCCGTGACGATCGACGCCGCCGTTCACTAGGCTGGCGCGCTTTCCAGGCGCCCGCGCATCGAATCGACTCTTGAAGGCCCGCCTGGTGCGGGCCTTTCATCGTATGAACGAAGGAGGACGCATGTCCCGCTTCCAACGCATCTGCCTCGTGCACTATCACGAGCTCGGGCTGAAGGGCCATAATCGCTCGACGTTCGAGCGGCGGCTCGTCCATAACATCGAGGGCCTGCTCGACGGCGAGCCCGTCGAGCGCGTCATACGCATCTCCGGCCGCATTCTGGTCATGCTCTCCGAGGGAGCGTCGCTCGAGGCGGGCGAGCGTATGGTGGATACGCTGTGCAAGGTACCGGGTGTTGCTCGAGTGAGCTGCGGATATGTATGCGAACGCGATCTCGATGCCATCTTCGAGGCATCGCGGGACGCGCTGCCGAGGTCCCTTCGTTCACGACGTGGAAGGTCGTAGGGCGGCGCAACCATACCGATTTCCCTATCGATTCGATGGAGATCGCGCGCCGCGTCGGCGAATATCTATGCGGGGAATTTCCCGATAAGAAGGTGCGCAGAAAGACCCCTGACGTCGAGGTGCACGTCGAAGTCGTGCAAGGGCATGCCTACGCGTATGCGCTTTCCATTCCCGGCGTGGGCGGCCCTGCCTATCGGGACGGCGGGAAAGGTCGTCTGCCCGCTGTCGTCGGGCATCGACTCCCCGTGGCGCTCTGGCGGATGGCGCGCCGGGGAGCCACCTGCGTCGCCGTTCACTCTCGGGCCGCCCCCAGACCCAGGCGACCTCGAGTTCATCGTGGACGACATCGCGCATACGATCGAAGGCTTCGGAGGCATCGCGCGCATGTACGTGGTTCCGTTCGGCGATTATCAGGACCATCGCCGGCACGGTGCCGCAACGCTTGCGCATCATCGTCTATCGGCGCTCATGATGCGCGTCGCAGCGGCCATTGCGCGACGAGAGGGTGCAAAAGCGCTGGTCACGGGTGAAAGCCTCGGTCAGGTGGCGTCGCAGACACTCGATAACCTCGCCGCGACGGGCTCCGCGGTCGACATGCAGGTCTTCCGTCCCCTTATCGGCAGCGACAAGCTCGAGATCATCGCAGACGCCCAGAAGCTCGGCACCTTCGACCTTTCGAGCACGCCCGCGCCCGACTGCTGCACGCTCTTCATGCCGCGCAGCCCCGAGACGCACGCGAAGATCGCCGACGTGCTGGCCGCCGAGGCCGAGCTGCCGATCGATTCCTGGGTCGACGAGATCCCTGGGCAAGGCGGAGCTTCACGAGTATCGCAGTCCTCGTCGTACGCCAAGCTCCGCAGGAACGCGTCGATTGCTTTCCCGATGCCGCGGGCGAGCAGGATGAGCCGCGCATGCAGTAAGAATCGGATGCGCACGCGGCCGGGCTCGGTCCGCATACGGGAGGAACCGACCGTCCGTCCGGGAAGGATCCGTTGATCCGCGCAAGGCTCGGCTGCAAGAATGCACGGCGAGGTGATCGCATGGCATTCAATGATTCCGCCGAGAAGCTGCTCGTCAAAGCCCATCTATCCCATGTTCCGCGTCCTGCGCTCATAGGGGTGCGGCGGTTCTGCTCGCGCTGACGCTTTCCTTTGCTTTGCGTTCGGCTTACGGCGCCGCCGTCCCGTCGTTCACGTTCGAAGACGCATCCGCGCAGGAGGCTGGATCGGGAGATGCGTCCGATAGCGAAGGGCGCGACGAGATCGCGAAGGCGGCGCCTCGGTTCGGCAGGAGGGCGGCGCATTCGGATGCCGCGAACGCCGCGCCAGCGCCATCCGCGGCGGATGCGGCCGAGACGCCTTCGGATGCACGCGTTCATGTGCACGTGGCAGGCGCCGTCGTCGATCCCGGCATGTACGAGCTTCCCGCATCGGCGCGCGTGAACGATGCCATCGCCGCCGCCTCGGGCTTTTTTCCGACGATGCGATCCAGGATTCCGTGAACCTCGCGAGCGCTCTGACGGACGGCCAGCAGGTCCGGGTCCTCGCCCAGGGCGAGGCGCAGGCGAATCCGTCTGCGGCATCGGCATCCGGCGCCGATGCCGTACCGTCCGCTTCGTCGCACCGGGTCCCGTGAACATCAACACCGCCGACGAGGCGGCGCTCGATCGGATTCCGGGCGTCGGCCCTGCGACGGCTCGGGCAATCGTGGAGGAACGCGAGAAGAACGGCCCGTTCTCTTCGGTCGACGACATCACGCGCGTCGAAGGAATAGGGGAAGAAGCTCGAACGCATGCGTGATTCCCATGCGTGTAGCCGGCGTCTCGGCGGATGCGATCGATTGGCTGCGCGATGGATGGACGGCGGCGGATTCCGCATCGACGGGCGGACGGATGAAGAATCGGCGGCGGATTCGACCACGGCCGTGCGCCCCAGCATCCCGCCTGCGCTTTGGGTCGCGCTTCTGCGCCTGGGTCGTCCTCGCGGCGTGGGCATGGTGGACGGCCGACCATGCATCTGCCGACGTGGACGCCCTCGCCGAAGCCTATGGCGGAACGTGTCGGCTCGTCGCGTTGCAGGACGGGGCATCGAACGATTTCGGCGCGCACTGCATCATGCGCCTTGAGGGCGAGGACGGCCGCGGCGTCAAGTGCGCGTTCTGTATGACGGGGATATCCGCATCCTCGCGCACGATCGCATCGAAGCGCACCTCCGTTTTCCGGAAATTCCTGACCATCAGAGGTCGCGTTTCGAATAGAAGGCGTATTCGTCCAGGCCAAGGCATCCGACGTGAGCGTCCTTGAACGAACGGGCGTGCCCGGGATCCTTCTTTCGCTGCGCGCTTGGGCGCAAAAGGAGCTGGAATGCGTGGGCGGGGAAGGATCGGCGCTGCTTTCCGCCGTCGTGCTCGGCGATCGGACCAGGCTCGATGCATGCGGTGCATACGAGGACATGAAGGCCGTGGGCCTTGCGCATCTGATCGCGGTATCCGGCGCGCATCTTGCCGTGGTTTCGGCGCTCGTGTCCCGCATCGCCCTCGATGCGGCGTTTTGCGCCGCGGCATGCCGATTCTCATAGCGCTCTTCATCGTCGCGTACGCGTTGTGCACGGGCATGCAGCCGAGCGTCGTGCGCGCCGGACTCATGGCGATCGTCGGATGCAGCTCCGTTTGGGTTCGCAGGCGTCCGTCATCCCTTTCGTCGCTCGCCGCGGCGATCTGCATCATGCTGGCGACGGACGCCTACGGCGCGACGTCGCTGTCCCTCTATCTTTCCGCGGCAAGCACGCTCGGCATCATCGTTCTCATGCCGCTCGCGTCCTCGTGGATCGATACGGTGTTTCAGGGGCGGTTCAAAGGCGCATCCGATGCCATCGCCCTCACGGCATGCGCGAACGTCCTCGCGATGCCCGGCGAACGCGTCGCTGTTCCATCGCGCCGCTGATCTCCCCGCTTTCGAACGTCGTTGCGGCCCCCGTCTTCGCTTTCCTGGTCATAGGCGGAATGGCATCGCTTGCGGTCGATGCCGTCTTTCCTCGTCTCGGGCATATGATGCTGCATGCCCTCCCGTATGCGGCGGAGCTGTTCGTCTCGGCATGCGCGTGCTTTCGCACCTGCCGTACGCGAGCGTGTTCTGCTCGGTTCCTCTCGGCGTTTCGGCCGCGGCGAGCATCGGCGCGTTCTGCGCGCTCTGGGCGCTGGCCTCTCCGACTCGGAGGAATGCATGCATATGCGGCGGCATCGCGCTTGCCTGCTGCCTACTCGTCCTCGTGCCCGGTCGGTTCGCAGGGGATCGCATCGTCGCGCTCGACGTAGGGCAGGGCGATGCGATCCTCGTGCAGAGCGAGGGAAGCGCGTTGCTCGTCGATACGGGAAACCAGGATTCCCGCCCTTGCGGCATCGTTGGGCGTGCCGGGATTTTCCCATCTGGACGCGCTTGTCATCACGCATCATGACGACGATCATTGCGGGTCGCTTCCAATGCTCTCGTCGGTCTTGGCACACGGCGAGGTGTATCTGGCCGAAGATACGTTCACGCAGCGCGACGATAAGAACAAGGCGCTTGATAGAATCGGCGCGCGGCATCGTCGGCTCCCCAGGGCGTCAAGGGGTGGAGCCGGGCGATGTCCTGCGCGTCGGTCGGTTCCGATGCACGGTCGTCGGTCCGCAGGAATTCACGGATGGCGGAGGCAATGCCGACAGCGTCTGCATGCTCGTCGAATACGATGCCGAGGGGATGGCACATGCGAAGCGAGCGCGCTTCTGACCGGCGATGCCGAGGCTCCTCAGATAGAAGGACTGATCGATCGGGGATTGGTTGGGGATATCGATGTGCTGAAAGTCGGCCATCATGGGAGCCGCGCCGGTACGACGGAAGAGCTCTGTCGCGAGCTGAAACCTGAATACGCGCTTATCAGCGTCGGGGCGCGCAATCGATACGGACACCCTGACGCGCGAGGCGCTCGAGGCGCTCGCGTCGATCGGATGCGAAGTCTGGCGCACCGACGAGGACGGGGACGTCTCATGCAGGTTCACGCGCGATGGCATCGAAGCGTCGGGCATGCGATAGACTTGTGCGCATGGCTGAACTGCTTCCTGCATATCTCATCGTCGGCGAGGACGAACTCAGCGCGAACGCGTTCTGGAGCGTCTCCAGGCGAACGTCGCCGCGCGCGGCGACATAGACTTCAATCTCGATGTCTTCGAATCGACGGCCGAAGGCGCAGACGTCATCGCGGCGTGCAACACCCTTCCGTTCGCGAGCAGCGTCCGCCTCGTGCTCGTGCACGGCGTGGATGCCATGAAGAAGCAGTCGGTCTCCGCTCTCGTCGATTATCTGGGAAACCCGTCGCCGTCGACGGTCCTGGCCCTCGTAAGCGCGAAGATTCCCAAGAGCGCCGCGCTCTACAAGGCCGCTTCCAAGCTGGGGAAGAGCGCGGTCATCGATTGCGCCCCCTGAAGAGGCGCGAGCTTCCTTCCCGCGTGCGGGATATGGCCGCGACGCACGGAATCGCCATCTCCCTCGCAGCGGCGACGCGTCTCGTCGAGCTTGTGGGGAGAATACCGTCGCCCTCGATGCCGAGCTGCATAAAATCGCCCTTGCGCATCCCTTCCAAGGCCCCTGATCGGCGCATCCGCGATCGAGGCGCTCGTCGCCCATACGTCCAAGACCAAATATTGGGATTTCGTGGACGCTTTTCGCCTCGCGCGATCTGCCCCGATGCTCGCCCTCATGCGCATCTCGACGATTCGCCCGTCATCATGCTCGCGCGGTGCGTCGCGCGCCTGCGCGAACTGATCATGTGGCGCGCGCTTGCGGCACGGGGCGGATCGTTGCCGAACGATCTCGTGCAGCGTCTCGGCGTGCCGGCGTGGAAGCTCAAGAACCATGCCTCGTGGACGCGCCTGTGGACCGCCGAAGAACTGAAAGAAGCGCTTATCGCCGCCCGTGATGCCGATAGGGCCATGAAGTCGGGCGCCGACCAGGACGATGCGTTCCTCGACTGGGTGGAATCCTCGATCGTCGGATCGTAGGCATTCAATACGGGCGAGACTGAACGCCTTTGCGCGTGAACGTGAAAAACCCGCGAACGCGGGGCTTTTTCAGGTATCGAGCATATCTTCCATGCGGTTCGGCGTGCGTCGAACCGAGCTTTCGATGAAAGCGCGCGAGGAATTAGTCGTTGGCTGCGGCGCGATCGGCGTCGGTGACGATCGTGTTCGCCAGCTTCATGACGCCGCTCTTGCGGTTGGCGGCCTGGTTCTTGTGAATGATGCCCTGCTGGCGGCCTTGTCGAGCAGGCGGCATGCATGCAGCGCGGTCTTGTATGCGGCAACGCCGTCCTTGGCCTCGACGGCTTTCGCGCGCGGCGCACGGCGGTCTTGAGCTCGGACTTGACGGCCTTGTTGCGCATACGAGCCTTCTCGTTGGTCAGGATACGCTTTTTCTGACTTTTTGATATTCGCCACAGTTCATTCCTCCGATATATGAATAGTACAATCTCTCAGCGAAAACCCAGCGATTCTACCATAGGGGAAGATGCTTTGCTATGGTAGGTGCGCCGATATTCGCGATTCACTACATCGACACCATCGGACACGCGCACGCCGATTCCGCTGCGGCCGAAGCCCGAGGGACGGGCGCCCGCCGCGCATAGACGGAGGATACCGTGAATTTCAACACGGTCGAATTCAGGCGTCGTACGCCACGCCTGATCAAATTCCCTTGTCGCTTCGCTCCCGAGATCGTCTTCGCCGGGCGCTCGAACGTGGGGGAAATCGTCGCTTCTCAACCGTCTGTTCAATCGCAAGAGGCTTGCGAAGGTATCCCAGACGCCGGGCAAGACGGCCGCGGTCAACTTCTTCACCGCCGAAGACGCCGACTTCGTCGATCTGCCGGGCTACGGCTTCGCGAAGGTCTCGAGGCCGAGATCGCACGTTGGCGCCGTCTCACGAGCGCCTATTTCGAATCCGACCGTCGTTTCGCGCTCGTGGTCTCGCTCGTCGACATACGTCACCCGCCACCGCGCTCGATGTCCAGATGATCGAATTCCTCATCCGTTACGATCTGCCGTTCGTCATCGTGCTCACGAAGGCCGACAAGCTCAGCCGCAGCAAGGCCTTCTCCGCCGTGTCCGCCCTTCGCCGCCAGCTCGGTCTCGGCGCCGACATCCCCGTCATCGCATGCTCGTCGGAGAAGGGCACGGGCATCGATGCCCTCAAGGCGCTCATGCAGGACTCCGTGCATAACGAGAAGGCTTCGCGGCGGCTCTGACCGCGTATAATCCTCACGTCCGCTTCGATGCGTCCACGACCGCCCCTATCCCAGAAACGCGAGCATCAATGCCTACGAATCCCGATCGCATCCGCAACTTCAGCATCATCGCCCATATCGACCACGGCAAGTCGACGCTGTCCGATCGCATCCTCGAACTCACCGGCACCGTCGCCAAGCGCGACATGACCGCGCAGCTGCTCGATAGCATGGAGATCGAGCGCGAGCGCGGCATCACGATCAAGAGCCAGGCCGTGCGCGTGGATTACGAGGCCGACGACGGCAGCGTCTACCGGCTCAACCTCATCGACACGCCGGGCATGTCGACTTCACCTACGAAGTGAGCCGCAGCCTGGCCGCATGCGAAGGCGCGGTGCTCGTCGTGGATGCCACCCAGGGCGTCGAGGCCCAGACGGTCGCGAACGCCATGATGGCCATGAACGCCGGCCTCGAGATCATCCCCTCATCAACAAGATCGATCTTCCTCGGCCGAGCCCGAGCGCGTGAAAAGCCGAGATCGAAGACGGTTTGGCCATTCCGGCCGACGAGGCCGTCCTCGCGAGCGGAGAAAGACCGGAGAAGGCGTCCATGACCTGCTGGAGTCCGTGGTCGCATCCATCCCCGCGCCGACGGGCGATGCCGAGGCGCCTCTGCGCGCGCTTATCTTCGATTCGTATTTCGATGCCTACCGCGGCGTCGTCGCGCTCATCCGCGTCGTGGACGGCGCCATCGCGAAGGGCGATCGCGTGCGCCTGATGGCCAACGGGCTCGATTTTTGGTCGAGGACATCGGCGTGCGCCGTCCGACCGAGGTTTCCATGTCGGGGCTTTCCTCAGGTGAGGTGGGTTTTCTGGTCACAGGCCTCAAGGATGTCTCGCAGGTGCGCGTCGGCGACACGGTGACGCTCGCATCCCGCCCGGCGGCAGATGCCCCTGCCGGGATACCGCGAGGCCAAGCCCATGGTCTATACCGGTCTGTTCCCGATCGACAGCGACCAGTACGAGCCCCTCAAAGAGGCGCTCGAGAAGCTCGCCCTGAACGACCCCGCGCTCATCTGGGAGCCCGAGACCAGCCATGCGCTCGGCTTCGGCTTCCGCGTCGGGTTCCTCGGGCTGCTCCATATGGAAGTCATCAGGAGCGCCTCGAGCGTGAGTTCGGGCTCGACCTCATCGCCACGGCTCCCTCCGTGGAATACCGCGTCTACAAGACGAACGGCACGATGGAAAGCCCTGCACTCCCCGCAGGACATGCCCGATCCTTCCGAGATCGAGCGCGTGGAAGAACCCTATCTGAACGCGACGATCATGGTGCCGCCCGATTACGTCGGCGCCGTCATGGACCTCACGGTCGACCATCGAGGCACCTTCAAGACCATGGAATACCTCTCTCAGACCACGGTCCAGATGACCTGGGAGATTCCTTCATCCGAGCTCATCATGGACTTCTTCGACACGCTCAAGAGCCGCACGAAAGGCTATGCGAGCCTGGATTACGAATACGCCGGATACAAGCCGGGGCGCTGCAGAAGCTCGACATCCTCTTGTCCGGCAAACCGATCGACGCGCTGTCGTTCATCGTCCATAAGGACAAAGCCTACGACCGCGGGCGCGTGCTCTGCGAGAAGCTGAAGGACATCATCCCGCGCCAGCTCTTCGAGGTGCCGATCCAGGCCGCCGTCGGAGGCCGCATCCTCGCCCGCCAGACGGTCCGCGCGAAACGCAAAGACGTGCTGGCGAAGTGCTACGGCGGCGACATCTCGCGCAAGCGCAAGCTGCTCGAGAAGCAGAAGGCGGGCAAGAAGCGCATGAAGGCCATCGGCAACGTCGAGGTCCCGCAGGAAGCGTTCATGGCGATCCTGAAGGTCGACGAATGATCGAACACGATCCGTATCGGGCGCTCTACATCCATATACCGTTCTGCGCGCATCGCTGCGCGTACTGCGATTTCGCGACGTCGGCCGTGCCGGGCGACGCCGCCGAGGTGGGGGAATACATCGAGCGCCTCATCCTCGACATCCGGCGCGCATCGAAGGCGGGCGACCTCGCTTCCATCGAGACGGTCTACATCGGCGGCGGCACGCCGAGCCATGTCGGCTCGAAGCACCTGTCGAACCTGCTCTATACGCTGGGCGTGTCCATGAACCTGACGACCGAGGTCGAATGCTCGATGGAAGCGAATCCCGAGAGCCTGACGCCCGAGCTCGTGCGCGATATCTACGCGCTCGGCGTGAACCGCCTGTCCATCGGCGTGCAGAGCTTCGACGACGGCATCCTGCGCACCGTCGACCGCGTCCATGACGGCCAGGCGGCCCGCGCGGCCGTCGCCATGGCGCGCGAACGGTTCGACAACGTGTCGATCGACCTCATGTGCGGCATCCCCGGCCAGACGCCCGATATGTTCCTGTCCGATGTTTTCGAGGCCGTGCGCCTGGGCGTGGCGCACGTAGCGTCCCATCCGCTTTCCATAGAGGAGGGCACGCCCTTCGACCGACTCGTCGAAGAGGGCCGCATGCGCGATGCGAACCAGGATGAAGAGGCCCTCATGATGGGCATGGCGCCCAACGTGCTCGAGCCTGCGGGCTTCCATCGCTACGAGGTCGCGAGCTACGCGCGCGACGGGTTCGAATGCCGGCACAACAAGGCCTACTGGACAGGCGTGCCGTATCTCGGACTGGGGGTGTCCGCCGTCACGATGGACCAGGACGCCTCGCATCGCGTGCGCGTGCAGGACGGCGCCGTCGTGGACGAGCTCGACCGTCGCCAGATGGTCGTGGAGGATCTGATGATGCGCATGCGCATGGCCCAGGGCGTGTCGGAAGAAGAGCTGCGCGCCGCCGCGCTCCTGGTGCCGCGTGCGCTCGAGGTGTTCCATTCCCTCGTGCGCGACAGGCTCGTACGCAAGGAAGAAGGACGATACAGGCCGACCCTCGGCGGGTGGCTGTTAGGAAACGAAGTCTATGGACGAATCTACGAGCTCGCGCCTTGATGCCTGCGCGGCGAGATCCGCGCGCTTGCATCCCGGCCTGCGGTTTCTCTTCGAAGGACGCACGCCTGCGCTTCTTGCGCCCATGGCGGGCGTCAATGACATCGTGTTTCGCCGGCTTTGCCTCGAGCAAGGCTGCGATCTCACATATACCGAGATGATCTCGTCCAAGGCGCTTTCCTTCGCCAACGATAAGACGCGTCATCTGCTCGACCTCGCGGAAGGGAGCGCCGCGTCGCCATACAGCTTTTTCGGCCATGGCACTAGGGTCATGGCGCGCGAGGCGGCCTGGGTGGAAGACGAGCTCGGAGACGCGCTCGCGCTCATCGACATCAATATGGGATGTCCGGCGCATAAGATCGTCAAGAAGGGCGACGGTTCCGCCCTCATGCGCGATCAGGACCTGGCCGCCTCGATCGTCCGCGATGTCGCCCGCGCCGTATCGTGCCCGGTCACCGTCAAATTCCGTCGCGGATTCGGCGCCGAGGAGGAAACGGCGGTCGATTTCGGCCTGCGCATGGAGGACGCCGGGCGGCCGCCGTCACCGTGCACGGGCGCACGGCGGCCCAGATGTATCGCGGTCCTTCGGAGTGGGAATGCGTCGCGCGCGTCAAAGCGGCCCTGTCCGTTCCCGTCATCGGCAACGGCGACATCGTCTCCGGCGCCTCGGCGGCGGATATGGTCCGGGCGACCGGCTGCGACGGCGTGATGATCGCCCGCGGCGCCCAAGGCAATCCCTGGATCTTCGCGGACGTCCGACGGGTGCTCGACGGGATGCCGCCCGCGCCCGATCCGACGCGGCAGGATCGCGTCGAGATGGCGCGCAGGCACATTCACCTGCTCTCGTCCCGCTCGGCAACACGGTCGTGTACATGCGCAAGCACGTGATGTGGTATCTCCATGGCGTGCCGGGCGCGTCGCGCGCGCGGGCCGCTTTGAACGCCTGCGTCACCGTGGACGACTTCGATCGCGTGCTCGACGAGCTGCTCGCCGATGCCGCGCGCATCGAGGAAGAAGACCGGGCGTATCGCGGCGTCTGAGGAGAGGCCGGGCCCTCGGGGCCGAACGGCCGGTTCGCGCGGCTTTTTCGAGCATGACGTGGCGCATCGGTGTCGGAACCGTAACTTTTGATGCTCTCTTTAGCACTTACGGCATTCGGCTGCTAGAATCACCCATGCACGCATGGGCCGGCATCGGCGCCATGCGCGGATGTATCATCGTACGCCGTACGGAGCAAGGGGGTGCAGGCATGCTGTCGAGCAGAAGGCAGAGGGTTCTCGAAGCCCTGATAGAGGAATACGTCGCGTATGCCCAGCCCGTCGGCTCGCGCACGCTTGTCGATCGCTACGAGCTGGGGGTTTCTCCTGCAACGGTCAGAAACGAGCTTTCGGTCCTCGAAGGCGAGGGGTATCTCCGCTCCCCCCACACCTCTTCCGGGCGGATCCCGACCGACATCGGCTATCGCGCCCTCGTGGACGACCTTCTCAAGCGCGAATACGGCGAAGAGGCGCTCCTGCCTGCCTTCGACGAGCTTCGGCATGCGGCCGCCGAGGCCGACGGCCTTATGGACAAAGTGTCCGAGGCTTTGTCTCATCTGACCGATTCGCTGTCCGTCGTGCTCGCGCCGTCCATGATCGGCGCCCGTGTCAAGCAGGTGTCGCTCGTGTCGATGTCGGCCCGTTGCGCGCTCGTCGTCGTGGTGACCGACGACGGGCAGGTCTTCAACCGTTCGGTCGATTTCGCTTCCGACGTGGACGCGGGCGACCTTGCCGCCGTGCAGAACGCCATCAACGCCGCCATCGCGGGGCGGTCGGTCGTCGATATGAAGGCATCGGCCCCGACGGGTTCGGGCGTGCTTTCGGGGGCGCTCGGCCGGACGATCCTCGACGAGATCGTCATCTGCCTCCATCAGGAGGATTCCGCGCGCCTGCATAGCCTGGGGCTGTCGTCCCTTTGCGCAAGCTCCGAGTTCAGCCGGACGAGCTTCGCCCTGCCGCTTCTCCAGGTGCTCGAGGACGACACCGTCCTCATGAGGTTGTTCGACTCGTTCCGACGCGCTCGATGACGTGAGCGTTTCGATCGGGTCGGAAAACGGGTACGAAAGCGTTCTCGGGCGTCTCGGTCGTCGCCGCGCCGTACGGGTCGGGTCCCTCGCAGGGGCATCGTCGCCGTCATCGGGCCGACGCGCATGAATTATTCGAATGTGATCAAGGCCCGTTCGCTCCGCGAAGCGCCTCCCCGCAAGATCTGTAGAAAGGTATGCCTGACATGGCAAAAGACCTGTACGAGGTGCTCGGTGTCTCCAAGGGGCCACCGACGACGAGATCAAGAAGGCGTTTCGTCGCGCGCGCGCACGCTGCATCCCGACGTCAACAAGGCACCCAATGCGGAAGAGCAGTTCAAAGAGCTGAACGAGGCATACGACGTGCTATCCGACGCGCAGAAGCGCGCCCAGTACGACCGCTTGGCACCATTCCGGGCGCTTCGGGCACGGGCGGTTACGGCACGGTCGATTTCGACGACATGTTCGGCGGCTTCGGCATGGGCGATATCTTCTCGACCCTTTTTCGGAGGCGCTGCGGGAGGATCGCACGACGACGCGCCGCGAGGGACGCGATATGGGCGTCGGCCTGCGCCTGACGCTCGAGGAGGTCGCGACGGGCGTCAAGAAGGAGATCGTCTACGACCGCCTTGCGCCCTGCGATGCCTGCGGCGGCATCGGGCCGTCCTGAGGGTTCGCACGAGGTCGACTGCCCCGACTGCCACGGCCGCGGGCGCGTGACCACGGTCCAGCGCACCTTCCTCGGCGACATGCGCACGGAAACGACCTGCGGACGCTGCGGCGGCACGGGCCGCATCATCGACAATCCCTGCGAGGAATGCGGCGGCCAGGGACGCGTGCCCGACCGCCAGCACGTGAGCGTCGAGGTTCCTGCGGGGATCCGCGAAGGGCAGCAGCTGCGCGTGAGCGGGTTCGGCGAGGCCGGCATCCGCGGCGCTGCGGCGGGCGACCTTATCGTGACCCGCCGCATCCAGCCGCACGAGTTCTTCGAGCGCGACGGCGACAACCTTCATGCGCGCATCAACGCAAGCTTCATCCAGGCCATACTCGGGGCCGATGTCGAGATATCGGGCATCTTCGAAGGCGAGAAGGTCAAGGTCCGCATTCCCGAAGGATGCCAGAACGATCAGGTCATCCGCGTGAAGAGCGCCGGCATGCCGCGCCTGAACAGCGATATGCGCGGCGATCTGTATGCGCACGTTTTCGGTCACCATTCCCAAGAAGGTGACGCGCAAGCAGCGCGAGATGCTCGAGTCGGTGGCCCAGGAGTTCGGCGAAGACGTCGCCGCCCCGCGCACGCCGCTGCAGAAGCTGCGCGATGCATTCAACTGACGCGTTCGAGGCTGGCCTGCGCTTTTCGATCGTCAACCTGGGGTGCAAGGTCAACCGTGTCGAAAGCGACGAGGTCGCGTCCATGCTCCTTGGCTCGGGCGGAATCGAAGCCGATCCGTCTTCGGCCGATCTCATCGTCGTGAACACCTGCACGGTGACGGGTGAGGCCGAGAAAAAGACCCGCAAGGTCGTGCGCCATGCCCTGCGAGCATCCGACGACGCCCGCGTCGTCGTGACCGGGTGCGCATCCGCGATCGATCCGCAACGTACGAAGCCATGGGCGAACGCGTCGATGTCGTGCCGAGGCTTTCCCCGCATGACTATCTCACAGGCATCGGCGCGCATGGCGCATGCAAGGCGATCGCGAGCCCGCTTCATGCGCCGCGAAAGCCGACCGTCCTTCGCGCTTTCCGATGCCGCGGCGGCACGTGTCGGAGGATCGTTTCCGACGCGCGTTCCCGTCAAGATCCAGGATGGCTGCGACAACGCCCTGCACGTTCTGCATCGTGCATGTCGCGCGCGGAGATCCCGTTCCCGCGACGCCGCGGCCGTCGAGCGCGAGGTCTCGGCGCTCAGGGGCGGCGGGCGTGCGCGAGATCGTGCTTCAGGCATCAACCTCGGTCGGTACCGATGCGGCGATGCGGGGCTCGCAACGCTCGCCGAGCGCCTGCTCTCATGCGCGCCCGAAACGCGTCTGCGCATCTCGTCCATCGAACCTCAGAGCGTGGATGACGCGCTGATCGAGGTGATGGCGACGTCGGGCGGCCGCGTGTGCCGCCATCTCCACCTTCCGCTCCAGTCGGGGTCGACGCGGATCCTTCGCCAGATGGCGCGGCCGTATTCGGCGCAGCGCTTCGCGGGCCTCGTCGACCGCCTGCGCGCGCGGATTCCCGGTATCGCGCTTTCCACCGACGTCATCGTGGGGTTTCCGGGGAAACCGATGCGGATTTTCGCGTCGACCTGCGATGTTGTGCGCACGTGCGGATTCTCGAAGCTGCATGTGTTCAGATACTCCCCGCGACGCGGCACGCCGGCTGCCGCACGCGGAGACCAGGTGCCGTCGGCGGTCAAGATCGAGCGCGCGCACATGCTCGAGGCGCTGGGCGCCGAGCTGCGCGCTCAGGATCGGGCCCTCGCGCAGGGACCGTGGAGCTCGCGCTGGTCGAGTCCCACGCGCGCGCGACGACGGAAAGCTATTACGGCGTGCCGGCGCCTGAAGGCGCGAATGCGGGGGATCTGGTCGAGGTCTTGATGTAGCATCGGCATAGGGCGCCGAACGCCCGCGCATGAGGGAAGGAGCGTACGCCATGATCGAGGACAAGGCCGCATCCGACGGGTCTTCGCATCCGATGCAGCGGCCGCGCAGCGACGCCGATGCTGCCGGGGCGACCGGCGCATCGCTTAAGGCGGGAAACTCCCTTGCGCGCTCGTTCTACCATGCGGTGCAGGGGGTCCGTGCGGCATCGCGCGAGCGCAACTTCCGCATCGACGTCGCCGTCGCGGTATGCGCGCTCGTTGCAGCCGCGCTTCGCGCGTCGATGCGCAGGGTGGGCCGCCATCGTCGTGTGCATCGGCGTCGTGCTCGTTCGAAACCATGAACACGGCGCTCGAAGCCGCCGTCGATCTTGCTTCGCCCGAAATCCATCCCCTCGCGAAGGCGGCCAAGGACTGCGCGGCGGGCGCCGCCCTCATCGCCGCGTGCATGTCGGTCGTCGTGGGGCTCATCGTGTTCGGAACGGCTTTGGCCAGGCTCGTCGGGTAGCATGCAGTCCGTCCGCGCCGGCGCCTTCGACGCGGCGCGGCTGCTTTCGGATAGAGAAGGTATCCATGAACATCATCGTCGACGTGCGGCACGGCGCCGACCTCGTTTCAACCGTGGACGTCGAGGGTCTTGCGGCCTACGTCCTCAGCCGGAAGGCCTGCCCGAACGCACCGAGGCGAGCATCGCCTTCGTCTCCGACGACGAGATCCGGCGTTTGAATGCGGAGTTCCGCGGCATCGATCGCCCGACCGACGTCCTGTCGTTCGAGTGCGACGGCATGGACGACGCGTTCGACGAGGGCGACGTCTTCGAGGGATCGGGCATGCCGGACGAAGAGACGTTCCTGCTCGGCGACGTCATCATCGCGACGGATGTCGCCCTGCGCGCAGACCGAACGGTTCGGCACCACACCTCAAGAGGAGCTTTGCGTCCCTGCTCGTGCATGGTTTGCTGCATCTGTGCGGCTGGGACCATGTGCACAGCGACGAGGACGGAAGAGATGGAGCGCGTGAACGGGAACTGCTTGCCGGTCTCGGCATGCCGGGATTCGGTAGGCCGAACCGTAGGGCCGCGGGTTCGAATCGCGGTATGGACCGGCCGATCGGCGGGACGGGGCGCCCCGCCCGCGGCCACGGGTGCCGATGCGCCTGCCTGTCGCTTCGGCGATTGCCGAGGGCCGCGTATGCGACGGTGCATACATATCGGCTCCATACGGGAGGAAATCCCTTGCGCCTGCATCGTCTTGTGTTGTATACTGCCAAATCGCGCCTTCAGGCACACCGTATGCGTATCGCAGCGAAATATAGAAGGATTTGAACATGGATATCATCCGCGCACTTGAACAGCAGCAGATCAACCAAGACGTCACCCCGTTCAATGTGGGCGATACGGTCAAGGTCCATTATCGCATCACCGAGGGCAACCGCGAACGCATCCAGGTCTTCCAGGGCACTGTCATCCGCCGCGCCGGAGCGTCCAACCGCGAGACCTTCACGGTCCGCAAGATCAGCTTCAGCGTGGGCGTCGAGCGCACCTTCCCGGTGCATTCCCCCAAGATCGACAAGATCGAAGTCACGCGTCGGGGCGCCGTTCGCCGCGCTAAGCTGTACTACCTCCGCAACAAGGTCGGCAAGGCCGCCAAGGTCAAGGAGAAGGCGTTTCGCTAGGATTCGCATAGAGCTGCTTTTTCTTAAGACCGCTTCGGCGGTCTTTTTCATAGGGGACGAGATGGGAGGCCTGCATGCAGACGGTCGCAGAGATACGCAGCGCATTGCAGGCCGCCGATGCGCGGCAGTTCGATGCGCTCGTCCGTGCGCTCGCCGCCGACGAGCGCAAAGGGGTTCGCCAGGCTCTAGAGGTCGCCCGTCGCAGGATAGCCGACGAGGGCTGCCGAAGAGCGCGCATCCGCTCCCTCTACGATTTCCAGCGCGAGCTTGCGCACGGAGGCGTCGCCGTCGGGCTCGACGAGGTCGGCAGAGGTCCTCTGGCAGGTCCGCTCGCCGTCGGCGCCGTCGTCCTTCCCGACGAGCCCCGCATCGAAGGCATCGATGACTCGAAGAAGCTCGCGCCTTCCGCGCGCGCGGAGCTTTCCGCCGTCATCCGCGCCACCGCCGTCGCATGGGACGTCGAATTCATCGGTCCGCACGATATCGACGAGCTCGGCATATCCGCCTGCCTCAAGGCGGCGTTCTCGCGTGCGGTCGCGGCCATCGAATGCGCAGGGTGCGCATCGACGCGATCCTGCTCGACGGCAATCCGCTCCATATCGACGATCGCGAGGTGAACGTCGTGAAGGGCGATGCGCGGTGCGCGGCCATCTCATGCGCATCCATCATCGCGAAAGGTCGAACGCGACGCCTATATGCGATCGCAGGCCGTCGCGTATCCGGCGTACGGCTTCGAGGAGAATAAGGGATACGGTTCGGCGCAGCATATCGAAAGCCATCAAGAAGCATGGTCTGACGCCTTTGCATCGCGCGTCGTTCTGCCGTGCATGGACGCAGGACTCGTTGTTCGGATAGCGTTCGAGCGCAAGGTTCTCGGCAGGTTCCGGGACAAGCGGGCATGGCGCCTCGATGGATTCGACCGCGCGCGGTTAAACTCCCTGCATGCGGGCCGCCTGCGTTTTCCGCAGAGGCTTCGCAAGGCAGGCCTGATAGCCCTGCCCTTCCATCTCGCGAGGAGAGGAAGGGCACGGCATGTCTGAAGAACGCATCAGGAAGGCTCGCTCAAGGCGGGCCCGAAGGAGCTCGGGCGCAGGGGAGAGCAGGCGGCTGCGCGCTCCTCATCCATAAGGGATACGAAATCCTCGAGCGGAACTGGACGTGTCCCGCGGGCGAGGCCGACATCATCGCGCTCGACGGTCCTTGCTTGGTCTTCATCGAGGTGAAGACGCGTTCGGGAGTGAAGCGCGGCATGCCGTCGGAGCCGTCACCCCTAAGAAGCGGGCGCGATACGAGAAGATCGCAGCCTATTATCTCGATGAATACGTGGGCGATACCTTCCATGTCCGCTTCGACGTGATGAGCCTTCTGGTCACGGGAAGGGTCGAGCGCTCGTCAGGCATTACGTCAATGCTTTCGGCGAGGGGTCCTATGTTGAACCGCTGCGCGTTTCCTCCGCCTTCATCGTCGGAGTCGAAGCGGTCGCGGTGTCGGTTGAGGTCTCCATTACGAACGGGCTTCCGGGCATCGGTCGTCGGCATGCCCGATGCCGCCGTGCGCGAATCGATGGAGCGCGTCCGCTCCGCCGTCAAGGCATGCGGGTTTTCCATGCCTGCCGAGAAGATCGTCGTGAACCTCGCTCCGGCGTCGCTTCGGAAGAACAGGGGCGGGATTCGACCTTCCGATAGCGTGCGCGCTGCTTGCGGCTTCGAAGCAGATCCCTCGCACGCTCATCGACGGCGCCCTCATGGTCGGGGAGCTTTTCTTTGACGGGAGAGTGCGTCCGGTGCGAGGCACGCTTCCTTCGCGCTCGCCGCGCCGCGACGCGGGTCTGCGCCTCGTCGTCTCTCCGATGCTCCGGACGGCGTCGCGCTCGACGGCGTGATCCAGGAGGGTATCGCGTCTCTCGGCAGGCTTCGCTTATCCAACCTGGACGTTCTTTCGTGCAAAGGAGGAGAAGCATCGAAGACGAGGTCGATTTCGCTTCCATCCGAGGGCAGGAAGCGGCGAAGGGCTCTTCAGATCGCCGCCGCCGGCGGGCACGGCGTTCTGCTCATGCGGGGACCTCAGGGTCGGGAAAGACGATGCTCGCCCGCGCCTTCGCATCCATCCTTCCTCCGCTTTCGCAGGATGAGATGACGGGCGCCGCATGCGTGCATTCCGCGGCGGGCGAGCCGGTCGACGCGATCCTGTCCGGCAGGCGGCCCTTCCGCCGTCCTCACCATAGCGCGACGACGGCGGGCCTCATCGGCGGAGGAAGACCCATACGGCCTGGAGAGATATCCCTCGCTCACGAAGGGTTCTGTTTTTGGACGAGATATCCGAGTTCAAGCCCGCCGTGCTTCAAGCGCTCAGGCAGCCGCTCGAAAGCGGTGCGGTGACGCTCGTGCGCGCGTCGGGCGGCTGCAGGCTTCCCGCATCGTTCAGCCTCATCGCCGCGTCGAACCCTTGCCCATGCGGCTACTACGGGGATCCCGAGCATCCGTGCACGTGCTCGCAGGGCGCCATCCTCGCATACCAGTCGCGTATCGGGGGACCGTTGCTCGACCGCATAGACATGCATGTCGATGTCTGGCGCGTCGACCCGAAGAAAATCCTTTCTCGCGAAGGACCGGGAGCTTTCATCTGCCGAGCTGAAGGAAGGCGTGCGTGCCGCCCGCGCGTTCGCCGCGCGCCGCGCACGGGTCTTCGGAGACGCGCCGCGCCCTCGAAGCATCCAAGAGGCGCTTCGCCCGCCGCCTTGACGAGGAATGCGAAAAGACGGTCGAGGCGGCTGCGCGGATGAACCTCATGTCGGGCAGATCGATCCTGCGGATGCTCTCGGTCGCACGGACGATCGCCGATCTGGGCGAATCGGACGACGTGTCCTTAGACCATGTGTTCGAGGCCATGGGATACCGAGTCAGGAAGGAGGCCGGCCGATGAGCGCGCCGCACGATGGCGTGCGCGGCCCTCGGTTCGAGATCTCTCTGGATTCCGAAGACTATCCCGAGGCCTTGCGCAACGTGCGCAATCCGCCGGGCGTCCTGTACGTGATGGGGATCCGCGGCGCTCTCCGAAGGCCTCGCCGTGGTCGGCGCGCGCAGGGCGACGGCCTACGGGAGACGTGCGGCATCGCTTTTCGCAGGCATGGCGGCGAAGAGGGGAGTGCCTGTGGTGTCGGGCGGCGCGCGCGGATGCGATTCGTGCGGCCATGCGGCCTGCCTCGATGCGGGAGGAACGACCGTGGCATTTCTCGGCGGCGGAATCGCCCGCCGTATCCGCCGATAACGTGCCGCTGTTCCAGAGGATAGTCGATGAGGGAGGGGCGCTCGCCTCCGAGCATCCTTGGGACTATCCTCCCGTGCCCCATGCCTTTCGGGCGCGCAATCGGCTGATCGCGGGGATATCGCGTGCGACGCTCATCGTCGAGGCGGGGCTTCCGAGCGGAACGTTCTCGACCGCGGATGAAGCCCTTGCGGTCGGACGCGAGGTTCTGGTCGTCCTCGGTTCCATCTTCTCGCCATCGTCCAAGGGGTCAGAACCGTCTTCTGTCGCAGGGCGCGATGCCCGTCGTCGACGAGGAATCCTTCGACGACGTCCTCTCGCGCGTGTTTCCCGAAGCATGCGGCGCTTCCTCGAGCCTTGAAGCTCAGGGCGAAACCGTAGGCGATCTCAGCGCCCGCGCGCAGCTTTCTTTCGCGGAAGGGCTCCTGCTCGACGAGCTCGTCGCGAATCCGCTGCGTCTCGACGAGGTGATGGCGCTTCCTTCCCAGACGGGATCCTCGCTTGCAGGAATCCATGGCGCGCATGGGCCGTCTTGAGACGATGGGGCTCATCGAGCGCTATCCCGATGGTCGTTTCGGCGCGAGGTGAGGGCACGGACGGACGGGAGGCGACCGTATGGTATCCTCGGCCGCATGAAGACGGTAGACATCATAGGCGCCGGCCTTGCAGGAACCGAAGCGGCGCTCCAGCTTGCCGACAGAGGCGTGCGCGTTCGGCTCTTCGAGATGCGCCCTGCGGTAGGCACCCCTGTGCACACGGGAGCCGGGTGCGCCGAGCTCGTATGCTCGAATTCGTTCAAGAGCATGAAGCCCTGAAAGCGCGGCAGGCATGCTGAAACATGAGCTTTCGCTGCTGGGAAGCCGGCTCATGCGTGCGCGCTCGCCTCGAAGGTCGATGCCGGAGGCGCCCTTGCGGTCGATCGAGGCGTTCTCCCGCCGCGCGACGCGCACGTCGACGCCCATCCGAACATCGAGCGCATCGTCGGGGAGGTGCGCGAACCCGACTACGAACGCGCACCCGATGCCGTCATCATCGCATCCGGCCCGCTGACCTCCGATGCCCTCGCGCAATGGATCTCGGGCATCGCAGGCGCCGACAACCTTGCGTTCTTTCGATGCCGCCGCGCCTATCGTGGCCGCCGACTCGCTCGACGAATCCATCCTCTTCCGTCAGTCGCGCTACGAGAAGGACGCGCCCGGCGACTACCTGAACGCGCCGTTCTCGCGCGATTCCTACGAGGGCGTTCATCGACGCGCTCGTGTCTGCGCAGCGCGTCATCATGAAGGAATTCGAGACGAAGGATCTGTTCCAGGCCTGCCAGCCTATCGAAGAGATCGCGCGCAGGGCGTTGACGCTCCCCGCTTCGGACCGTTGAAGCCGGTAGGCCTCGCCGATCCTGCGACGGGCAGGGAGGCCGTGGCCGCCGTGCAGCTGCGCGCGGAGAATGCGGAGAAGAGCGCCTACAACCTCGTCGGATTCCAGACCAACCTGACGTTTTTCCGAGCAGCGGCGCGTCTTCCGCATGATCCCGGGCTTGGAGCATGCGGAGTTCTCGCGTTTCGGCGTCATGCATCGCAACACCTTCGTGTCGGCGCCCGGACTGCTCGATCGCAATCTGCGGCTCATGCGCGGCCTGCCTTCGCCTACGTTCATCGCAGGTCAGCTTGCTGGGACGGAGGGGTATTGCGAAGCCATCATGTCGGGCGTCCATGTCGCGCTTTCCGTCTTCGCCCTCATCGAGGGGCGCGCGATGCCCTCGATCCCTTCCGCGTCGTCGTTCGGCGCGCTCCTGCGCTACGCGACCGATCCGTCCACGATCGATTATCAGCCGATGCATGTAAATTTCGGCATCATGCCGCCGTTGCCGGAGAGGGTCGGGAACAAGCGTCTGCGCTATGCCGCCTATGCCGCCCGCGGGGCTGCGGCGTTCGAATCCTACGTCGTGGAGCTGAAGGCGGCCGGTCTGCTATGAGCCCCGATGCGGCCGTTCGGATCGACGAAGCCTATCTCGATGCGCTCGATTCATACTGCGTCGAACGTGCGTCCGTGCGCGGGGATTCCGTGCATACGGTTCGTGGATACCGCAATGATCTGCTTGACTTCGGACGCTGGGCGGCACGTCACGGCATCGTTCCCCTCGACGTGACGTATCGTCAGATCAGATCGTATCTCGGCGAACAGAACCAGGCGGGCTATGCGCGTCGGACCATCAATCGGAGGCTGTCTTCTCTGCGCGGCTTCTTTCGCTGGCTCAATGTGACCGGGCGCGTTTCGGGCGATCCCGTGGGCGTTGTGAGCGGACCCAAGCTGTCGAAGGGGCTTCCCGTTTCATACCTGCGTCCGACATGGCACGGATTCTGAATGTGCATCATTCGTCGTCCGAACCTGAAGGCATGCGGAACCAGGCGATCCTTAATTCCTGTATGCATCGGGCGCCCCGTATTTCGGAGGCGTCAGGCCTGCTGGCGAGCGACGTCGACTTTTCTTCCCGCCAGGTTCGCGTCATGGGGAAGGGGTCCAAAGAGCGCATCGTCTCCCCTGCATGACCTTGCGGTATCGTCTATGAGGGCCTCATGCGAGCACGCGCGTCCGCAGCTTCTGGGCAGCGGATCGTGCCCGCGCTTCTTCGTGTCGTCGCGGGGGCGCGCGATGTCGACCGACGCGCTGCGCAAGATGTTCAAGCGCACGCTTGCCTCGGCCGGCGTCGACGGAACATCACGCCCCATGACATGAGGCACACGTTCGCGACCGACCTGCTCGACGGAGGAGCCGACCTCAGAGCGTCCAGGAAATGCTCGGGCATGCGAGCCCTGTCGACGACGCAGATCTCACGCATGTCTCCTCCGAACGCCTGCAAGCGTCCATCACGCGGCGCATCCCCGGGCTGACATTCTTCCTCTAGCCGCATGCCCGCTTCTTTGCTACAATACGAACAAACGTTCGTATTGGCTGGCATCGCCTAACCTTCTGGGGACAGCCGCATTCAGAAGGAGGCATCCCTATCATGTCGAATGCAACAGGTCGCCCGCCGTTTCACGCTTCGCTCGCGTCGTCGACCATCTTCGCGTCATTCGCCGCGAAGATCTCGTATCCGCTTTCCGCCGCGGCCGTCCGACGCTCGTCGGGCCGGCGGTTGGAAACGGGGGCGTGCGGAGGCGGGAGGAGGCTCGCCTCCGTTCTTTCATCGATCGAAGCGCCGATATGATTCCCCGCGCCTTCGGATGCGATGTCGTTCGTCGCGGTTCCTCGTCTTGCGGCATCGGGAGATGAAGACGCGCTGTTCCTCGAGCGCTCGTTCGCGCTCGTCCCTGTGCGACATGCGGTTCTTGCCCGTCGAATCCTCTGGCTCGGTTCAGGGGTCGAAAACCTCGAAACCCTTGCCGTCGCGCGGTCGAGGCTTTTCAGGCTCGGCCTTCCTCAGACGCTCGATGACGACGGAGGCATGCGCGAACGTTCCTCGTGGAACCAGGTTCTGTCGGCACCCGTCGCGTTCTCGCCCGAAGACGACTTCGATCTGCGCCTGCGTTTCTTTCGCAAGCCTTATCGCCTGGTCCGTGCGAAAAGACGTGCACGATGAGGATATCCGGGACGCCGCAGCCGCGTCGAAATCCGCGAGCGTGCGGTTTCCTGTCGGCGATCGCGAAGAGGGCCGCGCAATGCGAGCAGGGAAGGGCCGCCCTGTCTTTCCAGACTCGCGATGCGAGGGTTCAGCTCGGGGTTCTGCAGCATATCCTCGATCGAAGGGCGTATCGCCGAATCGCATGGACGCTCGAGGAAGGCCTGTAGGCATCTTTTAGCAGGGCATCCGAGGGATGTAATCTCTGCAGCGAGCACGCTCGCTCTGCGGTCGGCGGGCGTTCGGGGCTATCATGCAACGTTGCGCACGAAGTATTCGGAAGAAGTAGGAACAGGTTCGGAATGGCACGTGATTCCATCATCATCCGCGGAGCCCGCGAGCATAATCTGAAGAACGTCGATGTCGCCATTCCGCGCGATAAGCTGGTCGTCATCACGGGCCTTTCGGGCAGCGGCAAATCGAGCCTCGCGTTCGACACCATCTACGCAGAGGGCAGCGCCGATACGTCGAAAGCCTCTCGGCATACGCGCGCCAATTCCTCGGCCAGATGGACAAGCCCGACCTCGACAGCATCGACGGCCTTTCGCCGGCGGTCGCCATCGACCAGAAGACCACGTCCAAGAACCCGCGCTCCACGGTCGGCACCACGACGGAAATCTACGACTATCTCAGGCTCCTGTACGCCCGCATCGGCACGCCCCACTGCCCCGAATGCGGGCGCGAGATCAAGAAGCGCACCACCGATCAGGTGACAGACGAGATCCTCGCCCTCGGGGAAGGGAAGCGCGCGCTCATCCTCGCTCCCGTCGTGGTCGGGCGGAAAGGAGAGCATGCCAAGATCATCGAGGACCTTCGGAAAGAGGGTTTCTCGCGCCTTCGCATCGATGGCGAGGTCGTGCGCCTCGAGGCGAGCTTCCCAGGCTCGATAAAAAGCTGAAGCACACGATCGATGTCGTGGTCGACAGGGTCGTGCTCAAGAAGTCCGCGACGGGCCGCATCGCCGAGTCGGTCGAAGTGGCGACGAGGCTTTTCTGAAGGGCGCGTGGTCGCGCACGTCATCGACGAGGAGCATGCCGGATGATGCGGCGAGCCAGGCGCCGAGGAAGGGTTCGGGCTTTTCCGCGGCCATTCCCGGCGATCATTTCTTCTCGCTCGCCCTTGCCTGTCCCTGAGCACGGTCATTCCATGGACGAGCTTCAGCCGAGGATTTCAGCTTCAACGCGCCGTACGGCGCTCTGTCCCGACTGCGCCGGCCTCGGCTCGCGCGAGGAAGTCGATCCTTCGCTCCTCATTCCCGATGCGTCGCTTTCCTCGAGGAAGGATGCATCGCCCCCTTCGCTTCGGGCAACTACTATCCGCAGGTATTGCGTGCGGTGTGCATCCATCTCGGACAGCGTCCCGATACGCCGTGGGAGGATCTGCCCGCCAAGGTCCAGAAGGCGCTTCTGTTCGGCCTTCCGAACGACAAGGTGCGGTCGACTATCGCACCGTCGACGGACGCGATACCTATTGGTTCATCGACTGGCATGGCGCCTGCGCGGCGGTCGAAGAGCGTTTCAAAGGATGCGAAATCCGACGGGCAGCGCGACAAGTACGGAAGATACTTCGCCACCATTCCGTGCGCGACCTGCGGCGGCAAGAGACTTCGCCCAGAAATCCTCGCAGTGACCGTCGGAGGCGAAAGCATCGATGCGCTCTGCGCCATGAGCGCCAAGGATCTGCTCGGGTTCTTCGAGGGCTTGCGCTGACCGATCGCCAGCTGGTCATCGCCGCCGCGATCGTCAAAGGAAATCAAAGCGCGCCTCAAGTTCCTCGTCGATGTGGGGCTCGACTACCTGACGCTCGAGCGCGGCACAGCCACGCTTTCCGGCGGCGAAGCGCAGCGCATCAGGCTCGCCACCCAGATCGGAGCCGCCTCATGGGCGTCCTGTATATCCCTGGACGAACCCTCCATCGGACTTCATCAGCGCGATAACGACCGTCTTATCGCCACGCTCGAGGCGCCTGCGCGACCTCGGCAACACCGTCATCGTGGTGGAGCACGACGAGGATACGATCCGCGCCGCCGACTACGTCATCGATATGGGTCCGGGTGCGGGCGAGCACGGAGGCTATCTCGTGGCCGAAGGCACGCCCGATCGGATCGCCGCCGTCGAGGGGAGCATGACGGGCGATTACCTGAGCGGCCGTCGCGTCATCGCGGTCCCCGCAGAGCGCCGGCGCCCGCGCCGGGGCTCCATCAAGCTCACCGGCGCTTCCGAGAACAATCTTAAAGATGTCGATCTCAAGATAGACCTCGGCACGTTCACCGTGGTGACCGGCGTTTCGGGCAGTGGGAAAAGCTCGCTTATCACCGATACGCTTGCGCCGGCGCTCTCGAACCGCCTCAATCGTTCCCACCTGCGTACGGGCGCGTTCAAAAAGCTTACAGGCTATCAGGCGCTGGATAAGATCATCGACATCGATCAGAGCCCCATCGGCCGCACGCCGCGTTCGAATCCTGCCACCTACATCGGACTGTGGGACGATATCCGCGCGCTGTACGCATCGACGCCCGAATCGAAGGCGCGCGGCTATGCGCCGGGCCGCTTCAGCTTCAACGTGAGCGGCGGCCGCTGCGAAGCGTGCAAAAGGCGATGGCCAGATCAAGATAGAGATGCACTTCCTTCCCGACATCTATGTGCCGTGCGAGGTGTGCGGCGGCGCACGGTATAACCGAGAGACGCTGCAGGTCACGTATCGCGGGAAGAACGTATACGACGTGTTGGAGATGACGGTCGACGAAGCGCTCGGCTTCTTCAAGAACATTCCCGCCTTGGCGCGCAAGCTTCAGACGATGCACGACGTCGGTCTCGGCTATATCCGTCTCGGACAGCCTGCGACGACGCTTTCCGGCGGCGAGGCGCAGCGTGAAGCTCGCAAGCGAGCTTCAGCGCCGTCAGACGGGCAAGACCATCTACATCCTCGACGAACCGACGACCGGCCTCTCATATGGAAGACGTGCGTCAGCTTCTCGAAGTATTGCAGCGACTCGTCGATTCAGGCAACACCGTGCTCGTCATCGAGCATAACCTCGACGTCATCAAATCGGCGGATCGAATCGTCGATCTCGGCCCGGATGGGGAGACCGCGGCGGCACCATCGTCGCCGCGGGCACGCCCGAGAGGTCGCCCAGGTTGCAGGAAGCCATACAGGTGCGTTTCTGAAAAGGATATTCGCGACGCAGGAGCGTAGTCGAAAGCGAAGGGACGCGTGCGCGTTCGTGCCCTGCGGTATCGAGCATGACGCAAAGAAGGAAGGATACGGGCTTCGCCCTCCCTTCCTTCTTTGCGTTCATGGAGCATGGGATGCGTATCGTCTACACGATCCCTTGGGACATCATGGCGTCGGCGACTTTCTTGAAGCCCGCGATATTCGCGCCTGCGACGTAGTCGCCCGGCTTGCTCGATCTCGTTAGCCGCATCGTCGGCCGCGTGGAAGATATCGACCATGATGCTCTTGAGTTTCGCATCGACCTCGTCGAACGTCCAGGAGAGGCGTTCGGAGTTCTGGCTCATCTCGAGTCCGCTCGTGGCGACGCCGCCTGCATTGGAGGCCTTGCCGGGAACGAATGCGACGCCGGCTCCTGAAGGTGCTCGGTGGCCTCGAGGGTCGTCGGCATATTGGCGCCTTCGGCCACGACGAGGGTGCCGTTTTTCGCGAGCGTTTCGGCATCTTCGAGGAAGAGCTCGTTTTGGGTTGCGCAGGGCAGGGGCGATGTCGCAGGGAACGTTCCACACGCCGCGGCCTTCGCGGTACGTGACGCCCTCCACGCGCTTCGCGTATTCGGAAATGCGGGCGCGCTCGACTTCTGACCTGCTTGATAACGGAAACATCGATGCCGGCGGGTGCTTCGATCCAGCCCGTCAGAATCGCTCATCGTGACGACCTTGGCGCCGAGCTGCTGGGCTTTCTCGGCAGCGTAGATGGCCACGTTGCCGGATCCGGAGATATCGACGGTCTTGCTGTCGAAGGTCTCGCCACGCTGGGCGAGCAGCTCTTCGACGAGATACACGAGGCCGTAGCCGGTGGCTTCGGTGCGCGCGAGGGATCCGCCGAAGGAGAGCCTTTGCCGGTCAGAACGCCCGACCATTCATTGCGCAAAACCGCTTGTACTGGCCGAACATATAGCCGACCTCGCGGGCGCCGGTGCCGATATCGCCCGCAGGAACATCGGTGTCGGGGCCGATGTGGCGGAAGAGCTCGGACATGAAGCTCTGGCAGAACCGCATGACCTCCCCGTCGGACTTTCCCTTGGGATCGAAGTCGCACCGCCCTTGCCGCCGCCCATGGGCAACGTGGTAAGGCTGTTCTTGAAGACCTGCTCGAAGCCGAGGAACTTCAGGATGGAAAGGTTGACGGAAGGATGGAGTCGCAGCCCGCCTTTGTAGGGGCCGAGCGCGCTGTTGAACTGAATGCGGTATCCACGATTGACCTGCACTTTACCCCGGTCATCGACCCAAGGGACGCGGAACTGGATGACGCGTTCGGGTTCGACGATGCGCTCGAGCAATGCGGCGTCCTGGTATTCGGGATGCGCGGCGAGGACGGGTTCGAGCAGAGCGAGCACCTCGGTGACGGCCTGGATGAACTCCGGCTGATTCGGATCCTTCGCCTTGACCTGTTCGATGACGCGCTGCGCGTAGGTCATGATGCCTCCTTCTGTAGGAACGTATGGGAATACCGCATGCGGGGATGGATCTGCGCGGCATGGCGGCGTTGTCCGTTGCTGACGGCATCATGGTATGCGGGGTTTGTTTCCCGTGCGTTTCCCATGCGTTTCTCGTGCGTTGAATCACGCTTCGTGCATCATTTCACGGAGCCACGGAGCCACGAGCCACGGGCCACGGGCCACGGAGCCACGGAGCCACGGAGCCACGGGCCACGGAACTCGTGCGGCGCGCGGATCCGTGTCGACGCAGTCTGCGCCGAACCCTCTTGTTGGCGCGCGACGATATAATGCTCGTTCGACCGATGCCTATCCGGCGCGCATGCGCCTTGGCGCGAAACGGAGGATCCTTCATGCATGTCGACATCTACAGCGACGGCTCTTCGCGGGGCAATCCGGGACCGGGAGGTTACGGCGCCATCTTGCGATTCGTCGATCCGTCGGGCGGCGTGCACCAAAAAGGAGCTCTCAGGCGGATTCGAGCGCACCACCAACAACCGCATGGAACTGCTTGGGGTCATCGTGGCCCTCGAGGCGCTCAAAGCCCCAGTGCGAGGTTGCGGTCTATACCGATTCCCAGTACGTCGTCAAGGCGTTCACCGATCGCTGGGTCGACGGTTGGAAACGTCGTGGTTGGAAGAATGCGAAGAAAGAGCCGGTCAAGAACCAGGATCTCTGGATGCGCCTCATCGCGGCGTCAGAGGGCATCGCGTATCGTTTCACTGGGTGAAAGGCCATGCGGGCCATCCGGAGAACGAACGCTGCGACGAGCTTGCGACAACGGCCGCCGACGGGGCGGATCGTCTCATCGACGAAGGATTCACCGACTGACCCTGCACGTGCGTGCGCTTCGACCGATTCGTTCGACCCGTCGCCGCAAAATGCCGTTTTTGGGGCGTTCTTATCGTCGCGAGGTCCTACGATGGAGCCGTGATGGGTTGATATGCATCGGCCCCAGGGACGGAGGGAGCATGGCGCATAGGACGGCGGCGTTTCCAATTCCTCGAGCATTCCAGCTGCACGCATCCTTCTTCCCGACGAAGCCGCTTTTTCTCAATCATGTTCTCGACGAGCTGACGGATGCCGCCCTGCCGTGCGAAGCTCGGTCCGGCGCCTCCGCGCCGTCGTTCGCGCTCGGCCGCCCGGCGGCGGAAAGGCCCGCGCAAATCCTGACGCCGCAATGAAAATCATGATGCAGCATAAAGAAAGCCTCGTCTGCGACGAGGCTTTCTCGAGCGTTAGGGATGGATCCGCGCGTACGCGCCCGCTATTTCTCCCATGCGGCGAAGTCGACGGTGCGGCCTTCCTTCTTCCATTCGCGGTACTCGGCCGTGGCGGTAAGCACGACGTCGGAGGAAGAATTCAGCGCGGTCTCGCAGGAGTCCTGGACGACGCCGATGATGAAGCCGACGGCGACGACCTGCATGGCGATGTCGTTATCGATGCCGAACAGCGAGCATGCGAGCGGGATCAGGAGCAGAGAGCCGCCCGGCACGCCCGAGGCTCCCGCGGCGCCGATGGCGGCGATGGCGGACAGCAGAACGGCGGTCGGGATATCGGGGAACGTGCCGGTCATCGTATAGTGCGCAGCCATGGCCATGACGGTGATGGTGACGGCGGCGCCTGCCATGTTGATCGTTGCGCCAAGCGGGATGGAGACGGAGAAGTTGTTCTCGTCGAGCTTGAGCTTGCGGCAGAGCTCCATGTTCACGGGGATGTTCGCGGCGGAGCTGCGGGTGAAGAACGCGGTGACGGCGGAGTCGCGCAGGGCGCGCAGGACGAGCGGATAGGGATTGATGCGTGCGGTGACCGCGACGATGATGGGATTCGTGACGAGCGCGATGAAGAACATCACGGCGACGAGGATGACGATCAGGAGGCCGTATTCGGTGAAGATCTCGAGGCCGCTCGTGGACACGGCGGCGTAGACAAGGCCCATGATGCCGAACGGGGCGAGGTTGATGACCCAGAGCACGACCTTTTGATGATGGCGTCGGCGACGCTCTTGATGGTCTCGCGTGTGCCGGCGGGCGCGACGCGCAGCGCGACGCCGATAAGGACGGACCAGGTCAGAATACCTATGTAGTTCGCGTTCGCGATTGCGGCGACAGGATTGGCGACCATGTTGGTAAGCAGCGTGGTCAGGACTTCGCCGATGCCGGACGCGGGCGTCTGCTCGATTCCTTCGGCGACGACGAGCGTGAGCGAGGTCGGGAAGCGTAGCTGGCGAGCACGGCCACGAGCGCGGCAACGAAGGTGCTGATGAGGTAGAGGACGACGACGGTCTTCATGTTGCCTGCGGACTTGGCGTTCGCAAGCGCGCTCATGACGAGGAAGAAGACGAGGATCAGGGGCGACGGCCTTCAATGCGCCGACGAAGATCGTGCCGAGCAGCGCGACGACAGGCCCGACGGCGCCGTCGGGGGAGATGGTGAGGCCGAGCACCGCGCCAATGGCCAAGAAGATGAGGATGCGCAGGATAAGGCTGCTGTCCATCCATTTCTGCCAATACTTCTGCATATTGACATCCTTTCAGGTGAGGATGGTCAAAGCTCTCCGGACCCTTCCCTGCGCCTGGAGAGCTCGCCACCGGCCGATAATGTTTTTCGAATCCTACTCGGATGGGCTCCGGGGTTTTCAACGGCGTCGGACATACGGCGCGTTTCGTGGGGCAAACGTACGTTTTCGCAGGCGCTGTGGATGCTTGGTGATGCTGGAGACGCGTGCGGGGAGCGCACGGGCGCCCCGTTGCTATACTCGACGCATGGCCGAATCCACGAACATCGCCGCGTCCGCGCACGGCATCGCACCCGAGACGCTCGCGCGCATCAAACGCGAGCTCGACAGCGTCCCGACGCGTCCGGGAGTCTATCTTTGGAAGAACGCCGCGGGCGAGGTCATCTACGTCGGCAAGGCCAAGCAGCTGCGCGCGCGCATGCGCCAGTACGTGAACTTCCAGGACGACCGCGCGAAGATCCCGCTTCTCGTCGCCCAGATCGACACGTTCGAATACATCGTCGTGGAAAACGAGCACGAATCGCTCGTCTTGGAGAAGAACCTCATCAAACAGTACGCCCCCTTCTTCAACGCCGACTTCAAGGATGACAAGAGCTACCCGTTCATCGCGCTTACCAAAGGCGATGTGTTTCCCGCGATCAAATACACGCGCGAGAAGCACGTGGCGACGACGCGCTATTTCGGTCCCTACACCGATGGCCGCGCGTCGAAGCCTGGTGGACATCGCCCGCAAGCTCGTGCCCGTCTGCGCCGCCCGCTGCGCTGAATGGCGTCGCATGAACCGCAGGCTCGCCGCCGGCGATCTGGACGCCTTCCTCTCTGCGGAGGGCCTGCGTCCCTGCTTCGACGCGCACGTCGGCTTAGGTCCGGGGGCGTGCTGCGGCCGCATCACGCCCGAGGGCTACCGCAGAAACGTCGAACGCATCGAGAAGTTCCTTTCGGGAAGCCATGCCGAGTTCGTCCGCGAGCTGACCGACGAGATGCATGCGGCGGCGGCCGAGCTCGACTTCGAGCGCGCCGCGCGCATGAAGGCGCGCATCGACACCGTGAACTCGCTTACGGATCGGCGGCATGCCGTGTCCGCCGCAACCTCGATGCCGACGTCGTCGGCATCGCGCGCGAAGAGACCATCGCCGGCGTCCATGTCTTCATGGTGCGCGAGGGGCGCATCATCAACGGAAACGAATTCGTGCTCGACAAAGGCCGCGACATACCCGACGAGAACCTCCTGCACGACTTCCTGCTGCGCTACTACGACGCCACGACATCCATCCCGCGCGAAGTCATCGTCGATTGCGAGCTCGAAGACGCGGAGGCCGTCGAAGGATGGCTCACCGGGAAGCTCGCGAGCGTCCACGGCGCGCGCGTGCGTATCACGGTGCCCCGGCGCGGCGAGAAGTCGGAGCTGCTCGCGCTGGCGCGGCAGAACGCGGGGCATACCCTCCAACCGCTACAAGGTCCGCACCAACTACGAGGACAAGCGCGTCAACGCGGCGCTCTTCAGCTCGAAAGCGCCCTGGCGCTCGACGGGCCCCGATGCGCACAGAATGCTTCGACATCTCCACCATCCACGGCAGCTACGGTCGCGTCCATGGTCGTCTTCACCGACGGCAGGCCCGACACGAACCAGTATCGCCGCTTCAAGATCAAGACGCCTCTCGACGAGGGCGAACGACTTCTGAGCATGAAGGAGGTCATCGGCCGCCGCTATGCCCCCGAGCGCATGGCCGACGAGCGTTTCGGGAAGAAACCCGATCTGCTCATCCTCGACGGCGGCCTGCCTCAGCTCAACGCCGTGCTCGACCAATTCGCCGACATGGGCATCGACGACATCCCGGTGTGCGGCCTCGCCAAACGGGACGAGGACTCTTCGTGCCCCTGGCAATCGACGGGTCCCGTGGTGCTGCCGGGCGGATCGGCATCGCTGTACCTGGTCAAGCATGTGCGCGACGAGAGCCATCGCTTCGCCATCGCCTTCCATCGCGAACTGCGCGGCAAGGGCATGACGAAGTCCGTTCTCGACGACGTCGCAGGGCTCGGCCCCGTGCGCAAGAAGGCGTTGCTCAAGGCCATGGGCGGATTCACACGCCTGCGCGCGGCGTCGCTCGACGACATCCCTTGCCGTCCGCGCCGTTCCCGAAGAGGTCGCACGCGAGGTCTTCGCGGTGCTTGCGCAGTATAATTCCGTCAGGAACAACGATATCTCGGAAGGCATCGGCGTGTCTTCCGACGAGGCCGTCCGACGCCGCTTCGGCGACGGCGTAGGAAAGGAAGGGGTGCACGATGGGCGAATCCGCATCCGATCTCGTGATCATCTCGGGGATGAGCGGCGCCGGCCGCACCGAGGCCATGCATGCCTTCGAGGACCTCGGGTACTTCTGCACAGACAATCTGCCTGCCTGCCTGATAGGCGACCTGATCGCGTCCATGGAGCGCCGCGGAGACGGCGAGACGCGTCTCGCCGTGGTGTGCGACGCCCGCAACCAGGAGTTCTTCGTCGATCTGGTCGATGAGCTCGCGACGTTGCGCGAAGAGGGACGCGCCTATCGCGTGCTGTTCCCTCGATGCGTCCGACGACAAGCTCGTCGCGCGTTACAAGGCGAGCCGCCGCCGGCATCCGCTCTGCTCGGAGGGCATGACGATCGCCCAGGGCATCGTACAGGAACGTGCGCTCCTCTATCGTTTGCGCGCGAGATGTCGCAGGATGTCATCGACACGACGGACCTTCTGCCCATGCAGCTGCGCAAGCGCATTCGCGACATCTTCTCCGTCGGCACCGATCGGGACGGGCTCGCGGTCACGGTGTACTCGTTCGGCTTCAAGCACGGAGCGCCCATCGACGCGGATATCGTCATCGACGTGCGCTTCCTTCCCAACCCGTACCATATCGACGCGCTGAGGGCCCCTGACCGGGCTCGATGCCGCCGTGCGCGACTACGTCATGTACGACGAGGACGCTCGAGTTCGTCTCGCGGTGGAAGGATCTGCTGTCCTGCGTCATGCCCGGCTATGTGAAGGAAGGCAAACAGCAGCTGGCCATCGCCGTCGGCTGCACGGGCGGGCAGCATCGCAGCGTCGCCCTCGCCGAGGCGACGGGCGATTTTCCTGCGCGGCGCGGGGTACCGCGTGAGCGTGTCGCATCGCGATCTCTCCCTCGCGCATACGGATGCGCGAGGGACCTCGGCCGATGGCAACGGTGACGCACGATGAGCGCAGGCTCGCCGTTTTTCCAAGATCCGGCGCAGACCGCGGCATTCGCGCGTTTATCGGCCAAGCTTTCGGCACGGCCCCATGGCGAGGCGTCGCCCCTGAAGGCGGTCGTGATCGGGGAGGCACCGGCGCTCCTGTCTCCATCCGCACGCTCTTGAGCCTGGATGCCGAGGTGTCGGCCGTCGTCGCGATGGCCGATGACGGCGGCTCGACCGGCGTCATTCGCGAAGGCGGGTTCGCTTGCGCGGGCGACATCCGCAAGTGCCTCGTCGCGATGGCGCGCGACCACGACGATCCGCTGACGCGCGCGTTCAAATACCGGTTCGCGTTCGCCGGCGACCATGCCCTCGGCAATCTCATGCTCGCAGCCCTCGAAGACGCCACGGGGTCGTTCCCGCGCGCGATCGAGATCTGCGAGGGATCCTCGAGGCGCGCGGCCACGTGTTCCCCTCGACGCTCGACCCGTCGTGCTCACGGCCGTGACGCGCGACGGCGACGCGCTCACGGACAGGCGCAGGCCGGCGCTCGACGTGCGCGCTGGGGCGCGTGTCGCTAGCTCCGAAGGATCGATCGAGGCTCACCTTCCGGCGCTTCGCGCGATCGAAGAGGCCGATCTCGTCGTGCTGGGCCCCGGATCCCTGTACACCTCCATCATCCCGAACCTGCTCGTTCCCGGCATCGTCGACGCCATACGTGCGTCGTCGGCCACGACGGTCTTCGTCTGCGCGGTCGCCGACGTGCAAGGCGAGACGCGGGGCATGCGCGCCGTCGACCACTATCGCGCCTTGGCGTCGCACGGCATGGAAGGGCTTGTCGACTACATGCTCGTCCATAGCGCCACGCCGCTTTCCCCCGGCGCATGCGCGACCGTCGAAAACGACGTGGAGGCCGTCGGCCTGACGTATGACGGGCGGTCGAGCTGCAATCCGAGGGCGTCGTCGTCCTTGTGCGCGACCTTGCCGATCACATGCATCCGACCTGGCATTATCCGGAAGCGTTACGCGAAGCGTTCTGCACGGTCCTCGACATCGACGAGCGTCGCTCGGCGCGCGTCTTCCGATCCCTGAGGCGTTCGGCCATGTCGTTCACGTCGGATGTCAAAGACGAGCTCGCGCGCGTCGAACCCTCCTGCAGCCATTGCGCCCGCGCGACGCTCGCCGCGCTCGTGCGCATCGAGGGCACCCTGCTCATCGCTGGGAAAGGGAAGGCGCGGCCTGGAGATATCGACGGAGGTCGGTCCCGTCGCCCGCTTCGTCATCCGGTCGCTTTCACGGCATGTACGATTTCAAGACCGAGCTCACGGCGCGCCGCAGCGTCCTGCACGACACGCCCAATTTCCTCATCACGGTGCCGCCGCAGCCGGGGCTCGACGATGCGCTCGTCGATCTGGGCGTTCTGGGCGATGCGGGCCTTGAGAGCGGCATCGCGCGCACCTCGTCGAGAAGACCCTGCTGCAGCGCCGCATACGTGCGCGGCGCCTTCCTCGACCGCGGGTTCATCGCCGATCCGCGCGGCGATTTCCACTTCGAGATCACGGTCGAGAACGAAACGCTTGCCGGCGAGCTCGTCGCCCTCATGAACCGCCATTCGATGAACGCGCATGTCCTCAAACGCCGCAACTCGTTCATCGTTTACATGAAAAGCGGCCCGTCCATCTTGGCGTTCCTTGCGTTCACGGGCGCGCATCAAGGCGCGCTTTCCATGGAAAAGCGAGCGCGTGCGCAAGAGCGTGCGCAACGATATCAACCGCAAGATCAATGCGGAGATCGCGAACCAGGCGAAAAGCGCCGCGTCGGCGGTCGATCAGATCGTGAGCATCCGCAAGATCGTGGAGAGCGGCAAGGTCTCGTCGCTCTCGCCGGGCCTTCAGGAATTCGTGTACCTGCGTCTTCATAATCCGAACGCCTCGCTCAAGGAGCTGGGGGAGAAGGCCAGCCCGCCGCTTTCGAAATCGGCGGTGTATCATCGCGTGCGCAGGCTCGAGGACATCGCCCGAAAACTGTAGCGCCCACGCCGCCTGTGCGTATCGTCTGGGCTTTCGTTCGGACCGTTTGTCCGCAGATGCGGTATCGACTAAAATCATGCAGTTAAACGCGATGCGCCGCCTCATCGGCGCCTCATGATCGAACGCTTCCGCAGGCCTGAAGACGGCCGCGGTTTGAAGGACGCGCATGCGACCGGGCATGCGCATCGAGCAAAGGAGAACTCGTTTGAGCAATGAACCGAAGGGCCGGGAGGCCCAATCCCAGGAACCGTCCTCGCAGAAGGGGTCCGGCGCATCGCGCGAGCGGCGCCGCCGCACGCAGGCCAGCAAGCACGTGACCATCGATGCGAAGCGTCCGCATATCACGCGCGGCGCCCAGGCCGCCGAGATGCTGTTCGAAAAGGCGCGCACGCGCACTGCCGACTGCGCCGGCGGGCGTCAAGAAGGATTCTTCCGCCAGGCTCGACATCATCCCGCTCGGCGGGCTCGACGGCATCGGCAAGAACATCGACGGCCTTCGTATGCGGCGACGACGATCCTTGTCGATGCGGGCCTGATGTTTCCCTGACGACAACCATCCGGGCATCGACCTCATCCTTCCCGATTACACCTACGTCCTCGAGCATGAGGACAAGCTGCGCGGCATCATCATCACGCATGGGCACGAAGACCATACGGGTTCGCTGCCGTATCTTATGAAGGACCTTTCCCGCAAAGTGCCGATCTATGCGACGAAGCTCACGCTCGGCCTGATCGAGGGAAGTTCGCCGAGCATCGCGTGAAGGCGCGCCTGTGCGAGATCCATGCCGGCGACGAGATGAAGCTCGGCAGCTTCCTGATCGATTTCTTCGCCGTGAACCACTCCATTCCCGGCGCGGTCGGCGTCTTCATGCAGACGCCCGCCGGCAACGTCATGCATACGGGCGATTTTCAAGCTCGACCAGACACCGATCGACGGCGTCCACACCGATTTCGCCGCGCTCGCGCGCTTCAGCGAGATCGGCGTCGATCTGCTGCCGTCCGACTCCACGAATTCGATGAAGTCATCCTTCACGCCTTCCGAGGCCGAGGTGGGCAAGGCGCTGCGTTCCATCATGGCGAACGCCACCGGGCGCGTGATCATCGCGAGCTTCGCGAGCCACATCCATCGCCTTCAGCAGATCGCCGACGCCGCCGTCGCCAACGGCCGCAAGGTCGTCGTGACCGGCCGCTCCATGATCCAGAACACCGATATCGCGCGCGCGCTCTCGGCTATCTTCATATCGCCGACGACAACCTGCTCGACGCCTCACGACCTCAAGGATCTGCCGCCCGAGCGCGTGGTCATCATGTGCACCGGCAGCCAAGGCGAGCCGCTCTCGGCGCTCGCGCGCATCGCGAACGGCGAGCATCGCACGATCGACATCGACCGCGGCGATACCGTCATCATCTCCGCCACGCCCGTGCCTGGCAACGAGAAAGCCGTCACGCGCGTCACGAACTCGCTCGCCAAGATCGGCTGCGACGTATGCGACAAGTCGCGCGCCCTCGTGCACGTTTCGGGACACGCAGGCGCCGAGGAGCTCAAGATCGTGCTCTCCATCGTGAAGCCCAGGGCATTCATGCCCGTCCATGGCGAAGCCGCCCACCTGCGTGCGCACGCCCGTCTGGGCGAGGCGGTCGGCGTCGATCCTCGTAATATCTTCATCTGCGAAAACGGCGACACGTTGACGCTCACGACCAACGGCGTCCGTCGCGGCGAGCCCGTCGAGAGCGGCATCGTGTTCGTCGACGGGCTGTCGGTCGGCGACACGACGCGCGACGTCCTCGACGAGCGCACGACGCTTCGAGTCCGGCCTGGCATCCATCGCCTGCGCCGTCGATCCGAAGGGCCGCAAGGTCCTCGGCGACGTCCGCGTCGAGATGCGCGGCATCACCGGCGGCGACGTGTCTCGCCTGCGCGCCGAGGCCGTCTCGTGCGTCGAGGGATCGCTGCGCCGCGGCCTCGAGCGCGGCAAGCGCGGACGCGATCTGGAAAAAGCTGAAGGATGCGCTGCTTTCCTGCTGTGGGAACGCACCAGCAGCGCCCGATGGTCATCGCGTCCATCATCGAGCCGTAAGGCCCTTTGCGTTTACTCGCGTCCTGCCCGGCCATGCGGGCGGGACGCTTCGCCGATGCGCGTCGGGGCGATGCGCGCTTCGGCCGTCCGTCAACCGTCACCAGGAGCGTTTCGTGGCACAGGCCCCCAAGACGACCGCCAAAGGAAAGGCTTCGGCTCAGAAGAAGCCCTCGTCGGGCGATGAGAAACGCGTGCCTCTGAAGAAGGCCCGGCGGTCCTCCGCCGACCGCAAGGCGCAGACCTCCGAGCGCGATGAGGCGCCGGTCATCTCGACGCGCGCACGAAGCGCGATATCGCGAGCGTGGTGCTCGCGGTGTGCGCGATCGCGCTCCTCCTGACCATGATCCTGCCTCCTTCGGGCATCGTCACGTCGTTCCTCAACGATTCCATCCGCCTCGTTCTGGGCTTCGGATCGTTCCTGCTGCCGTTCCTGCTCGGCGCGATCTGCGCATGCCCTGTTCGTCCGCACGGACAAGCGCTATTTCGCGCTGCGCGTCGGCGCGGGCTTTCGCTCATGATCGTCGCGCTGCTCTCTGCTCGCGCTTTTCACGCCCTCAAAGGCGATGCGGGCGCGGCGATGTTCTCCGCCGCCGAGCTGTCCGCACGCGGGGGCTATGTCGGCGCCGGCATCGCCTGGGCGCTGCTCAAGCTCTTCGGGCGCGCGGTGGGCGCCATCTTCCTCGCGGGCGTTCTCATCGCCGGCGCCGTCGTCATCGGGTTTTCCATATCCGACGTCGTCGATAAGGTCCGCGATGCCGCTGCCGACCGCGCACGGCGCCGCCGCGAAGACGAGGAGGCCGACCTTTCGCTCTTCGCGACGCCGCCGGTCGCGGGGGTTCCCATGGGAGCGGACGCTCCGATCGAGGATCGCTCGGTCGACGAGCTTTCGCCCGCGCCGAGACCTCGGCCATATCCGATGGCGCCCGACATCGCGGGACGGAATCGTCGCGTGCCGCCGCACTGCTCGCGCGCGCATGCCGCCGATGCCGAAACGTCGAAGGCAGGGACGGGAACGCCGGGTGAATCCTTTGCACCCACGCGCGTCGCGGCGGAAGGGCCCGGCATCGCGGCTTGCGCAACGTCTCGTCTCGAACCCGCAGGGTCGCGTGCCGCGCGATCTGTCCCGACCCCGCCGCGCCACGATGACGATTCGCGAGCGTGCGCGCGAAGGATTCGATGGACGGGCTCGATCGGTCGATGAATACTGGCCGGGGAATACTCCTTCGACGACGGCATGGGTTCGGCATCCGATGCCGATCGGCACGCTCCCTCGGCGTCGCCGACGCATGCCTTCGACGTCCCGTTCGACGAGGACGGCGCAGCCGATGCCGCTTCGTTCGGCGAATTCGTCGCCCCGACGCGCTCCGAGGCGCGCGCGCAGGCGTCCGGCATGACGCGCCGCCTGTCCCATGCGCCGGCCGAACCGTCCGGACAGGGGCCGGGCGACGTTCCGACGACGCGGCTGTCCGCAGAACCAGAGGCGAAGCGCGCCTCTTCGTCGAAGCGGCGCAAGCCGAAGGCCGCCGCGACGGGATCTTCCTCGGGGAGAAGCGCGGCGATTTCGTCCTTCCCGGTTCGGGTCTCATCCGCCGCACGACGCGCGCGACGAAGGCCGACGAGGCCTCGCTTCGCCAGACGGCGGTCGATCTGGAGGAACGCTCGAAGACTTCGGCGTCTTCGCCGAGGTCGTCGACTGGATCGCGGGTCCGACGGTGACGCTGTTCAAGGTGTCGTTGCCTAACGGCGTGCGCGTGAGCAAGGTCACGAACCTCGTGGACGATATCGCGCTGTCCCTGCATCGTCGGGCGTGCGCATCTCGCGCCCATCCCTGAACCACCTATGTCGGCATCGAGGTGCTGAATCGGGTTCGTCAGGACGTGCTGCTCGGCGACGTCCTTAAATTCGCGAAGGGCGGGCCGCTCACGGTCGTCATCGGAAAAGACGTCGAGCGCCATGCGATCCTGTCCGACCTCGCCGCCATGCCGCATATCCTCATCGCCGGCACGACGGGTTCGGGCAAGTCCGTCGCCATCAACGCCATGATCATGTCGATCCTGATGCGTGCGACGCCCGACGAAGTCCGCTTCATCATGGTCGATCCCAAGCGCGTCGAATTCACGCCGTACGACGGCATTCCGCATCTCTATGTGCCGGTCGTGAACGAATGCAAAGGAAGCCTCCAGCGCCCTGCCTGGGCCGTCGCCGAAATGGAGCGCCGTCTGAAGGTGCTCTCCAAGGCGGGGGTGCGCAATATCGGACAGTACAACGAGAAGATCAGGAACGGCACGCTCGACGAAGATGCGCGGGATACGTTCGGCGACGATCAGGACGACCCGTCCAAGATCATGCCGTACATCGTGATCGTGATCGACGAGCTCGCCGACCTCATGATGAACGTCGGCAAGGAAGTCGAGATGTCGATCAGCCGCCTGGCCCAGCTCGCGCGCGCCGCCGGCATCCATATGATCATCGCGACCCAGCGTCCCTCCGCGAATGTCGTCACGGGTCTCATCAAGGCGAATATCACGAATCGCATGGCGCTCACGGTCGCGTCGGGCATCGACAGCCGCGTGATCCTGGACGAGACCGGCGCAGAGAATCTGATAGGGCATGGCGACATGCTGTACGGCAAGCCGGAATATCCCAAGCCGGTCAGGCTCCAGGGCTGCTATGTCTCGAACGAGGAGATAGAAACGGTCGTCGAATTCCTCAAGGCCCAGGGCGAGCCTGAATACCATAACGAGATCCTCAAGACGAACCTCATCGGCATCGGGCAGTCGGCACCGGATGGATCGGGCGGAACATCGACGTCCGTCGATCCTCTTATCTGGGAGGCCGCGGACATCGTGGTCTCGAGCGGCATGGGATCCACGTCCAATATCCAACGCCGCCTGAGCGTGGGCTATTCGCGCGCGGGCCGTATAATGGACATGCTCGAGGAAAAAGGCGTCGTCGGTCCTCCGAACGGCAGCAAGCCGCGCGAAGTGCTCGTCGACGAGCTCGAGCTTGAATCCTTGAAGGCATTCGAAGAACATGACGCTAACGATTCGTACGGGTTTTAAAGGAGTGGTCCCACGTGGCTGACAACCTTCGATTCGGCGCGATCCTGCGCGATGCGCGCGAGAGCGCGGGGAGGATCTGGTCTCCGTCGCGCGTCGCATCCGCATCCGCCCCTGATATCCTCGAGTGCATCGAGGACTCCGATCTGGCGAGCATGCGCGCCGCGGCTATTCCCGCAACATGATCAACGCATACGCGCGCTACCTCGGATTGAACCCGACCGAGATCGTGAAGATGTATCTCGACGCCAGCTACGAATTCCAGCTCGAATCGGCTCGTCCGAGCATCCGTCCCGTCCGGCATCAACATGGATTCAGGGGCGCACGCGTCGCGAGCGGCGCGCCGAGGCCGATACCGTGGGCGTCGGTCCGTCGCGCGCTCTCTCATCGCAACGGCGCCTTTCGACGAGCTCTTCCCGAGCTACGACGAGGCGGGCGGCCGCGCATATGGCGGCGCAGGCTACGGATCGTCCGGAGCGGGCGCCTGCGCCTCGCGCGCCCATGTCGGTTCGTCGCGTGACGCGCTTGCGGAGGATCCCGCGCGGCGCCTCGTTCGGATCCGCCGATTCCACGCGGCGCATCGGATCGGTGCACGTCGGTTCGTACAACGGCTACGGCGACGGGCTGTCTCGCTGGCAGGCCCGTTCCGTCCAGGATGCGGGAAGCACGCGCGCCATGGCTCCCTGTGCGCGAGCGCCGTTCCGTGCGTGCATCGTCCGGCCGAATGGACGGCATCTACGCCGGCGCCTCGTCTTCGGCAGGGGGTTTTCTCGACGGGTGGCGCGATCGTCTGCCGTTCATCGTCGCGGGTGTCGCGATTCTCCTGCTCATCGTCCTCGTCGCCGTCGTCGTGCGTTCGCTCGGCGCGCCTGCTCAGCCCGAACAGCAGACCACGATGAACATCACCGGCCTGCCCGAGGCCGCTTCTCGTCCGATTCTCGGATTCGTCATCCGCGTCCACGGCGTCGAGCTCCGATGCCGCGACGAAGCCCTCGGCTCCGGCCGAGGCCGCTCCCACCAAGACCACGATCGAGTTCTCCGTCGCCGACGGGCAGACGGCCTACGTCGAAGTCTACGAGGGCACCACGCTTTCCGACGGAGGCGCGCCCACGTTGGCGCAAACCCTGACCGGACCGTATTCGTCGACCTACGACGTGGATTCCGTGCTTCAGTTCACCACGACGAACCCCTGATGCGATCACGCTGACGCAGGACGGCAGAAGGTGAGCTTCGAGGAAAACGCGAGCGGCGTGTATACGGTCACGTTCAAGTTCGCCGATGTGCTCGCGGCATGGAACGAAGCGCACGGCGGATCGAATGCGTCCGCGTCTTCCGCCGATGCCCTCGACGTCCGGTGCCGGAAAGGGCGCAGCCTAAGCAGGGTTCTGCTGATTCGGCAGAAATGCCTGCGCGATGCGCGCGGCGACGGCGGTCTCGGCGCATACTGTACGGTCAGATTCGCACGCGACGGGCGGCTCTTCGGGAGCCGCCTTTTGCACGGAAAGGAAGCGATCCCCATGGCCAGGAATTCAATTTCGACGTCGTCTCGAGCGTTGACATGCAGGAAGTGGACAACGCCTTCCAGCAGGCCCGACGCGAGCTGTCCCAACGCTACGACCTCAAAGGGTCCGGCGCCGAGGTCGAGCTCGACAAGCAGGCCAAGCGCCTCACGGTCAGCGCTCCGAGCGATTTCGTTTCAAGCAGGTCATCGATGTCATATCCAGCAAGCTGGTCAAGCGCGGCGTCGATCTGGGGGCCGTCGCGTGGGTGTCGCCCAGCCGGCCGCCGGCCAGAGCGTTCGCGTCTTCGGCGATATCGTCGACGGCATAGACAAGGAATTCGCGCGCACGATCAGCAAGGACATCCGCGACTCCAAGATCAAGGCCAAGGTCGCCATCGAGGGCGACAAGCTTCGCGTGACCTCTTCATCGAAGGATGCGCTGCAGGATGTCATCGCATATCTGGAAAGGCAAGTCGCATGACCAGCCCATTCAGTTCACGAACTACCGATAAGGGGTCGCTCGTGTCGAACATCGATGTCGCAACCAAGGTATCGGATGCGTCCGAACGCCTCGGCGTGTCGTTTCTGACGCTTGGCTGCGCGAAGAACGAGGTCGACACCGCCGACATGAAGCGCGCGGTGGTCTCGGCCGGATTCGGCGTCGTCGACGATCCCGGGCAGGCCTCCGCCGTCGTCGTGAACACCTGCTCGTTCATCCAGACGGCCATCGAGGAAAGCATCGATGCCATCTCGAGGCCGCCGCGCTCGACAACGTCGCGCGCGGCGATGCCAAACTCATCGTGTCGGGGTGCCTGCCCTCCCGTTTCGGCGCCGACCTCGAGACCGAGCTCGAGGAGGCGAGCGCATTCGTTCCGTGCGCGGGCGAAAGCGACATCGCCGATGTGCTCGAATCCCTGTTCGGGCCTCAGCCCGAACCGGACGCGGCGCTCGGGGGCGCACCTGTTCGACGGCAATGCGGCCGCATACGTCAAGATCGGCGACGGATGCGATCATTTCTGCTCGTTCTGCTCCATTCCCCTACATCCGCGGGCGCTATCGCAGCTTCACGCACGAACGCATTCGCGAAGCCGTGGCGCGGCAGGTCTCGTACGGCGTGCGCGAGATCACGCTCATCGCGCAGGATACCGGGAGATGGGGGTGCGACCTTGAGGGCGATCGCACGTTGGCGTGGCTGATCGATGCCCTGGCATCCGAATTCGCCGACACCTGGTTCCGCGTCATGTATCTCGAACCCGAAGGGGTCACCGACGAGCTGCTCGACGTGATGGCTTCGCGGCCGAACGTCTGCCGGTACCTGGATATTCCCGTGCAGCATGCCTCCGAACGCGTGCTCGTGTCCATGCGACGTTCGGGCGACGCGCCGCTTCCTCGATCTGTTCGCCCATGCGCGAGAGCGCATCGAGGGCATCGCGATAGCACGACGGTCATCGCAGGGTTTCCCGGCGAGACCGACGAGGATTTCTCCGAGCTTCTCGATTTTCTCGAACAGGCTGATCTCGACTACGTCGGAGTCTTTCCCTATTCACGCGAGGACGGAACCCGTGCGGCGCGCATGGAGGGCCAGATCGATGAGGAAACGAAGCTCGCGCGCGCCCAAGAGGTCCGCGATCTGTGCGATGCGCTCGCCTTCTCCCGCGTGTCTTCGCGCATCGGCGACGTGATGGACGTCGTCGTGCTCGGGCGAGAGGAAGACGGCCGGGTCTATGGCCGCGCGATGTGCCAGGCTCCCGAAGTCGACGGCGTCGTCTATCTCGACGGCGGTACGGCGGGAGATGTCGTCAAGGCGCGTATCGTCGATACGCTCGCATACGAGATGGAAGGTGAGATCGTCCATGGCTGACGCGACGCATGCCAACGAGAACATCAAGACGCCCTCGAACGTCATCACCATCGTCCGCATCCTGCTCGTCCCCGTCTTCGTGGTCGCCATCCTCAGTCCTTGGACCGAATGGGTCGGTTTCGGTTCCGCGGATTGGCAGAGCTGGGTCGCCGCCGCGATCTTCATCCTCATATCCTCTACGGACTGGCTCGACGGGATACCTGGCGCAAGCGCAACGAAGTCACCGATTTCGGCAAGTTCCTCGATCCTCTGGCCGATAAGATCCTCGTCGCGGCGGCGCTGCTGGTCTTGATAGAGCTCGGTCTCTTCCGAGCTGGATCGTGCTCGTCATCGTGGCGCGCGAGTTCATCGTATCCGGCGTGCGCATGGTCGCCGCGAGCAAGGGCGAGGTCATCGCCGCATCGTATCTCGGCAAGTTCAAGACCGTCTTCCAGATGGTCGCCATCGTCCTGTTCGTCGTGAAGGGCAGCGCGCCCATCGCGGGCATGGGTTCTTCGTTCGCGCTTGCCGTCAATGTGCTCGCTTGGGCCGTCATGGCCGTCGCGCTCATGCTGACGGTCGTCTCGATGGTCGATTATCTTTCCAAGGCGCGCCATCTGATCGGGTTTCGTCCGAAGGATCAGGGGCGCGGACGAAAAACGTCGCGACCGACATGCGAGGAGACGGCGAAACGCTGCCTGAGCGGGTCATCGAAGCCGCGAAGGCGGCCGGCATGCGCATCGGCACGGCGGAAAGCTGCACGGGAGGGCTGATCTCGGCGACGTTGACGTCCGGTCGGATCGTCCGAGGTCGTATGGGGTTCGGTCGTCAGCTACTCCAACGATGTGAAGACGGCCCGCCTGGGCGTTTTCGCCCGAAACGCTTGAGGCGAAGGCGCGGTCAGCAGAGACGGCCTGCCAGATGGCAGACGGCGTGCGTGCGGCCCTGGGCGTCGACGTCGCAGTCTCGGTCACCGGCATCGCGGGGCCGGGCGGGGCGGTTCCGGCAAGCCGGTCGGCACCGTTTGGATCGGCGTGGCAAGCGTTGCAGGAACGCATGCCGCGCTGCATCGCTTCGACGGCGACCGCGAAGACGTGCGTCGCGCTGCCGTGGATGCCGCGTTGGGCATGCTCCTGGCCTCCTGACGCAGCGCTGAACGCTCGAAGGCCAGGGATGTGCTTCGTTCGTATGCCGCAACGCAGCCGGCGGTCGACCGCTCGATCGGAAGCGGGCAAGGTTTTCGATGGATCCTTCGGGGAATCGAGAAGGAAAGGATCGCGTCTCGGGCAGGATCGGGCGCAGAGGCGATGGGGTTCTGCAGCAATGCGTCGGCAGGTTCCATCTGCTTCAATAGGCGTGTCTCGGGTTGGCGGCCTCATGCATGCGGAAGCGCGTGCCGCAGCCCTGACATAAGAACATATGTTCGTAATAATGCACTCGTTCTTCCAATGACAAGGCAAGGTAGGAGAATCCATGGCGCGAACGCAAGAGCCGAAGACGTACGACAAACCTGATTCCCTCAAGCTCACGACCGATCAGATCGAAAAGAAGTTCGGCAGGGATCGACTGCGAAGCTGGGCGAGGGGAGCAGCGATCTCGAGGTCGGCGTCATCCCGACCGGTGCGCTCGCGCTCGATGCCGCGCTCGGCATCGGCGGCGTCCCCGCGGCCGCATCATCGAAATCTACGGCCCCGAATCAAGCGGCAAGACCACGCTGGCTCTTCAGATAATCGCAGAAGCCCAGGCGGCAGGCGGTATCGTTGCATTCATAGACGCCGAGCACGCCTTGGATCCGACCTATGCCGCGCGTCTCGGGGTGGATATCGACGAAGTCCTATCTCCCAACCCGATTACGGCGAACAGGCCCTTGAGATCTGCGACATGCTCGTGCGCAGCAACGCCATCTCGGCTATCGTCATCGACAGCGTCGCGGCGTTGGTTCCCCGCGCGGAAATCGAAGGCGAAATCGGCGACGTGACCGTCGGAGCCCAGGCCCGCCTTTATGTCGCAGGCGCTTCGCAAGCTCGCAGGCTCGCCTCGAAATCAACACGACGTGCATCTTCATCAATCAGCTGCGCGAGAAGATCGGCGTGTCGTTCGGCAATCGAGACGACGACGGGCGGTCGCGCGCTGAAAGTTCTTCGCCAGCGTGCGCATCGACATACGTCGCATCGAGACGCTTAAGAACAGGAACAACGAACCCGTCGGAAACCGCGTGCGCGCCAAGGTCGTGAAAAACAAGGTCGCTCCACCTTTCCACCAAGCCGAGTTCGATCTTATGTACGGAACCGGCATCTCGCGCGAAGGCTGCATCGTCGACATGGGCGTCGATGCGGGGTCGTGCGCAAAGCGGCGCGTGGTACACCCATGGCGAAGAACGTCTCGGCCAGGGCAGGGAAGCGGCGAAGGAGCTCCTGCGCACCAATCCCTGATCTTCGCGATGAAATCGAAGCGAAGGTTCGTGATTTCTTCGATATCCTGCTCGTCGGCGCAACCGCGGACGCGTCTGCGGAATAGAAGGGGACGAAGCATCGTGCCGTATGTCGGAGGCGATGAATTCCTCGGCGTCGCGCGCGAGCCGGTGACGCGAGATCCTTCCGAGGAAGAGTCGAAAGCGTTTTCCGCCGTTCTGCGTTTCCTTGCCGCACGCGATCGCTGCGCGGCGGATATGGATCGCAAGCTTGCCGATAAAGGATTCGATGCCGATACGCGCGCGTACGCCATCGAACGGGCGCAGGCATGCGGTCTTTTGGATGACGTGCGGTATGCGGGGTCGTTCGATCCGGATGCGCGTCGCGCAGTCGAAGGGCCGCATGCGTATCGAGCGCGAACTCGAGGAATCCGTATCGCCCTTTCGGATGTTCCCGGTTGGCCGGATGATTTCTTCGGAGGCGAATCGGAAACCGATCGGGCCTACGCATCGCTTGTCGCGCGTCCTCCGCGTCGTTCCAGGGACGTGCGCGCGACGGCGTACCGCCGTCTTGTCCGGAAGGGGTTCGCTCCTCCGCCGCGCGGTCGGCTGCATGCCGCTATGTTGAAAACGATGCATATTTTTCCAGGATGGACGAGCGATAGCGTACGCCGACGGTGTATCATGGAAAAGCTATGAGTGCTCGCATCGCTCGTTCGATGCTGTAACGATATTACATTTCGAATATCCTCTTTCGACAGGCGGTCTGACGCTCATGCTTCCCGTGCATCGCGCATGCATGGGAGACAGGTTGAGTTCATCCGCTTGAGAAAGGGGAAACCGATGTCGGCTTCACTGGCATTTTGGCTCGTGCTCGGGCTGGTCGTTGGCGTCGCTGCCGGTTTCATCATCACCCGTTTCGTGGCAAACTCCTCTACGAAGAAGGCGGCCGAGGAACCGCCGCGTCGTCGACGACGCGCAGCGCCAGGCCGATACGCTTCGTCGCGAAGCAGTCGTGGAGGCCAAGGACGAGGTTTTGAAGATGAAGCAGGAGGCCGAGGGCTGACAGCAGGAGCGTTTGCGCGAGGTGCGCGCGGCGGAAGGCCGCGTGAACCAACGCGAGGAATCGCTCGATCGCCGCGTCGAATCGCTCGATGCGCGCGAACATCAGCCTCGTCTCCAGGGGCAGATCGAACGGCGCGAGCGCGACGTCGTCGCGGCGCGCGAGGAAATCAGCCAAAGGCTCGAACAGGTCGCAGGCATGTCGCCCGACGAGGCGAAAGCAGAGCTGCTGGATACGCTCAAAGACGAGGTGACGCACGAAAGCGCCGCCATCATCCGCGAATCCGAGCAGCGCACGCGCATGGAAGCGGACAAGAAGGCCCGCGAGATCCTGAGCCTTGCGATCCAGCGCGTCGCCGCCGACCACTCTTCCGAGACCACGGTCAAAACGATCCATATTCCTTCCGACGACCTGAAGGCCGCATCATCGGTCGCGAAGGTCGCAATATCCGTTCGTTCGAACAGATCACCGGCGTCAATCTGATCATCGACGACACGCCTGAGTGCATCACCTATCCTGCTTCGATCCGGTCCGAGGGAAATCGGACGCGTCACGATGGAGAACCTCATCGCTGACGGCCGCATACATCCGGCGCGCATCGAAGAGATGTACGCAGGCCGAGAAGCTCGTGAATCAAGAGGTCCAAGAGGCCGGCGAGCAGGCGACTTCGACTGCGGCATCCATGATTTGCATCCTGAGCTCGTGTGGACGCTCGGCCGCCTGCGGTATCGCACCTCGTTCGGCCAGAACGTCTCAACCATTCGCCTCGAGGTCGCCTACCTTTGCGGCGTCATGGCTTCCGAGCTCGGCTTGATTCCACGCCGGCGAAGCGCGCGGGCCTTCTGCGATCTCGGCAAGGCCGTCGACCATGAGGTCGAAGGCCCTGCATGCCGTCATCGGCGCGGATCTCGCACGTCGATTCGGCGAGCGTCCCGAAAATCGTTCACGCGATCGAGGCGCATCATGCCGACATCGAGCCGAACACCGCGCTCGATGTGCTCTGTTCAGGCTGCTGATGCGGTTTCGGCCGCGCGTCCCGCGCGCAAGGAAAGCCTCGAGAGCTACGTGAAGCGTCTCGAGAAGTTCGAGGAGATCGCGAATTCCCTGCAAGGGCGTGGAACGTACCTACGCCATGCAGGCGGGTCGCGAAATCCGCGTCATGGTCGTTCCCGAAGAGGTCAACGAAGCCGCTTCCGTCGTGCTCGCGCATGACATCGCCAAGCAGATCGAAGACGAGATGCAGTATCCCGGCCAGGTCAAGGTCGTCGTCATCCGCGAAAGCCGCGCGGTCGATTACGCGAAATAGCCAGGCATCATGGGCGATTCCTTCGACATGAAGGACATGGAGGATTTCCTGGATGCCTCGTCCGAAAGCCGTCTCCGGGTCGAATCCGACCTCGGGGACGGCTTCGTGCGCCTCCGGGTCACAGAGGCGCAGAAACGTCAGGCCAAGCAGGACATCCGTTCAGCCGAAGACGTCGCGATCGAACTGCTGCGCAATGCGCGCGATGCGGGCGCTCGTACGATCTTCTTCGCGACCTCCCTGTCCAAGAACCGCCGGACGATGGTCCTCGTCGACGACGGGGCGGCATTCCCGAACGCATGTGGGATGCCGTATTCGAACCCGCGTGACATCGAAGCTCGATGCCCTCCGTTTCGATGATTTGGGGCGTGCACGGAAGAGCATGGCCTCTATTCGATTTCCCAAAACGTGTCGTCGCGCGCGTGATGCGGTCGGTGCCTTCCCCGAGGAACGGCCGTTCGTGTGGATATCGATCCATCCACGCTTTCCGAACGAGTCCGACCAAAGCACGCTTCCCTGCCTTGTGAAGGCTGCGGACGGGCATTGGACGCTTTCGAGCTCGCCGCACAGCATCGTGCGCATCGCCGCGGAATTCGCGTTGGGATGCCGGCGCGATACGACGAGTGTATTTCGGCAGCATCGTTTCCATCGCCGCCACGATGCGCGCCTATGGGAAGGCCTCATGCGCAGGGAGGACGAATGCGAACGGCCTTTTGCGTCCATGGGATGCTCCGGTTCGTCTCCTGTCCGCGGCGCGCTAATGCCGATGATTGCGCGACAGGGCCGCGTCTCTCGGGCTCGATCTTTCCTCGCGAAGCGCCTACCGCATCATGAGCGATGGGGTTTCGCCTCTCGATCCGCTTCTCGGCATGCTCGAACGCGTTCGCGAGGGGGATTCGACGCATGCGGCGCCGGCGAAAAAGGCGGCGCGTCGCGATCCGCATCGATTCCGCCGATCTGGATTCGTTTTGCGCTTCCGTCAAAGGGGCGTATGCCGATCTGGCCGAGCGCTATTATCTTGACCCCGATGCGGGGCTCGAAACGCGCGTGGCGCGGGACGGCATCCATGTGTTCATTCCTTTTCGCCGAACGATAGCGCCTTCAGCGCATTGCGTTTCAGGCTTCTCATCGGGTAGAATCGCAGATGCATCGAAGCGGTCCTTTGACCGGCCAAACGAATCATAAACGAACTAGAGAGAATCGCATGCCGTGGATCCCTTGCCCAAACCAGCCTCCGGTTGCTTGAAAGTGTCTTCGAAGTCTTCTCCGGCGTCTGTCGCCGGTGCCATTGCCGGCATGGTCAAAGACGGCGTTCCCGTCGAAATCAGTCCGTCGGCGCAGGCGCGCAGTCAATCAGGCCGTGAAGCCGCCATCGCGATTCCGCGTGACTCTTTCGCCGGTCGGCATCGAGCTTTCGCCGTTCCTTCGTTCGCCGATATAGTCATCGACGGCGAATATCGTACGGCCATCCGCTTCGACATCATGCCCCGTTATATTTTCCCAAAGCAACGACGTGCACTGATGCATGTCGTTGCTGGAGCTGCATGGATCGAAAGACCTTTCTCAGGATGACGATGAACGAGATTCTCACCAACAAGACCTTCTATACCTTCACCTACGGATGCCAGATGAACGAACACGATTCGGAGCGCATCGCCGGTCTGCTCGAATCATGCGGCTGCGTGCCCGTATCGACCCTCGAAGAGTCGGAGATCGTCATCTTCGCATGACGTGCTGCGTGCGTGAGCGCGCCGATATCCGCCTCATGGGACAGGTATCCACCATCAAGGGCGTCCCTCTTCCCGAGGGGAGCGCGCTTGACAAGAGGATCGTTTGCATCGGCGGCTGCATCGGCCAGCGCGACGGCATCGCTTTGACCGAGGCGCTCGACAACGTGGACGTCGTTTTCGGCACTCAGAACATCGAACGCCTTCCGTATCTGATCACGGGCGTTTTATCTCAAGGCGGGCATTTCGTCGAGATCGAGCAGGATTCCGATTCCTTCTCGACGGACCTTCCTTCCGACCGGGAGAAGCCGTGGTCGGCATGGCTTCCCATAACCGTGGGATGCGACAATTTCTGCACCTTCTGCATCGTTCCCTATGTGCGCGGCCGCGAACGCTCGCGCGCGATCGAGGACGTCGTTACGAATGCGGAGGCCTATGTCGCCGAAGGCGTCAAGGAGATCACGCTGCTGGGGCAGAACGTGAATTCGTACGGCCGCGACCTGTGCGGTTCTCCGCGCTTCGCCGATGTCTGAAGGCCGTCGCGGCGACGGGCGTCGAGCGGCTGCGGTTCGCGACCTCCCATCCGAAAGATCTGACCGACGAGGTCATCGCTGCATTCGGCGAGCTCGACAATCTGATGCCGGCGCTCCATCTGCCGGTGCAATCAGGATCAGACCGCGTTCTCGAAGACATGAACCGCACCTATGATTCCGCCCATTATCTCGGGCTTGTGCGTAAGCTTCGGGCATCGTGCCCGGACATCGCCCTGTCGACCGATGTCATCATCGGGTTTCCGGGCGAGACCGAAGAGGACTTCCAAGCCACGTACGATCTCATCCGAATCGGTCGGGTATTCGCAGGTGTTCACATTCATCTATTCGCGCCGCGAAGGCACGCCTGCAGCCGATATGTTCGACGATACGCCTCGCGACGTCATCCAAAGACGCTTCGATCGCTTGGTCGAGCTTGTGCAGCGCAAGGCGCTCGAGCAGAACCGGCGCTTTTTCGGCCGCGACCTCGACGTGCTCTTCGAAGGTCCTTCCAGGCGCGATCCGAGCATGCTGGTCGGGCACTCCCCGCACAACGTGATCGTGCATGCTCCGCTGCCTGCCGGCATGGATGCGTCCGCGTTCGTCGGCCGCACGCGCCTCGTCCATATCGACGAGGCGAAGACCTGGTATCTTTCTGGAACGCTCGTCGAAAGGTGATCGCATGCCGTCGCCGACGGATTCACGCATGGTCCTGACGGTCGTCGGACCTACGGCTTCGGGGAAGTCCGAGCTTGCCATGCGCATCGCCGAACATGTGGACGGCGAAATCGTCTCGGCGGATTCCATGCAGATCTATCGAGGCATGGATATCGGCACTGCGAAGATTCCCCCGGACGAGCGTCGCGTCCCGCATTTCGGGCTCGATATCCTCGATCCCGGCATGCCGTATTCGGCGGCGCTCTTCCAGGACTATAGCGCGCGTGCTTCGCGGATATCTCTGCACGGGGGAAGACTCCCATCCTCGCGGGCGGCACCGGGTTTTACGTTCGCGCCGCGATCGACGGCTACGACTTCGCTTCGGGAGAACAGTCGGGCAATCCCGTGCGCGAGCGCTACGCCGCGCTTGCCGACGCCCAAGGCGCCGAGAGCCGTATGGGAGGTTTTGCGCCAGCGCGATCCCCGCGAGCGCGGACGTCATCCATCCCCATAACGTGAAGCGTGCGATCAGGGCGCTTGAGATGCTCGAAATCGACGGAGCGTCATATGCCGAACGTGCGCGCAGGCTTTCGAACATCCCTCAGGTCGTTGATGCGCGCATCGTCTATCTGCATGTCGATGCCGACGTGCTGCACGATCGCATCGACGCGCGCGTCGATGCGATGTTCAGACCGGTCTCGTCGAAAGGAGTGCGCGGCTCTGCGAGCGCGGCTTCCGCGAGAGCTTGCACGGCGAGGCGCCATAGGGTATAAAGAGGTAGCGGCCGCCTTCGATGGAGACTGCACGCTCGCCGAAGCGAGAAGGCCATCAAGACGGCGTCGCGACGCCACTGCGAAACGACAGCGTTCTTGGTGGAGGCGCGACGCGCGCACACGTCGTCGATGCGACCGATGCCGATTTCCGAGCGAATCTGGAAGAGGCGCTGCGCTTCTTTGCGGGCGAAGGAGAGGTGAGACCGCAGAGTTTCGGCATAAGCGACCAGGCTGCCTCTATGGAACAGGCGGAGCGCGCCGTTCTCGTAGGCATAGAGCGCAAAGGCGATCCCGATGCGGCGATGCGGCTCGCATCGACTCTGTCCGAGCTTGAGCGCCTGAGTGAAACGGCGGGTCTTATCCGTTGTCGCGACGACTTCCCAACGGCTCGTATCGCCGAACCGCGCACCTTCGTCGGATCGGGAAGGCGGAAATCGCGTCGCTCTGCCTTGCGCATGCCGTCGATGTCGTCATCTTCGACGAAGAGCTCACGCCTGCCCAGCAGGGCAATCGTGAGAAGATCATGCCGCGAAACGTGAAGGTCATCGATCGAACCGCCCTTATCCTCGATATCTTCGCCCTGCATGCGACATCGAAGGAGGGTCGTTTGCAGGTGCGCCTTGCGCAGAACCAGTACCTGCTTCCTCGTCTGAGAGGCATGTGGGCGCATCTGGCGAGCAATCGCATGGGCGGCGGCGTCGGATCCCGCTTCGGCGAGGGCGAAAGCCAGCTCGAAGTCGATCGGCGTCTGGTCTCGAAAGAGAATCACGACTATACGCCGGGAGCTCGATCATCTCGCATCGGTCCGTGCGCGCAGCTCGTTCGCTGCCGCTTGTCGGGCGTGTTCCGCATCGCGGAAGCCGGCTATCCAATGCAGGGGGTCAAGCCTCCGATACTGCGATTGACCGCGCGCGGACGTCCTGAGCTACGACAAGCTTTCGCGACGCTCGACTCGACGACCAGGCGGCTCTCGCTTCCCGAAGGCCGTGACGCGACCATAACCGACACCGTTGGGCTTCATACAGAAGCTTCCGACGAACCTGATCGAAGCGTTTCGAAGCACGTTGGACGAGATTTCAGAGGCCGATCTGATCCTCCATGTCGTCGACGCGTCGTCGCCCCGACGCGACGCTCGGGCGAAGGCGGTCGTGGAAACGCTCGGGCTTATCGAGCGCAGGACATCCCCTGCGTGGTCGTATGCAACAAGGTCGATCTGCTCGATGACGAGGAACGCGCCGAACTCATTCGTCAGCATCCGGACGCGTGCTGCTCGTTTCCGCTCGGACGGGAGAGGGGATGGACGCGCTTAAAAGCGGCGATCGTCGAGGCGCATCGCTGCATATGAGGTTCGGTCGTTTTTGTCGTGCCGTTCGATCGCGGGATGCGGTATCGCGCGTCCATAGCGAATGCACCGTTTTGGAAGAGTCGTACGACGAGACGCGGAACGACTGTCGTCGCGCGCATCCCCTCCGGGCTTCTTGAGGCATATGCGCCATTCATCGTGCGAGACGACGATTGAACGGAAGGCCCGACTCGGCTGCATAAAGCCGGGTCGGGCATGATCGACGCATCGAGGTAGATGGGAGCCGCATTCGTTTGAGGAGCTACATTCGCCTGAACAGCGCCACGACTTTGCCTGCGATGGATACGTCGTCGCGTACGATGATGGGTTCCATGGCCGAGTTCTCGGCTGCAGGCGGATATGATCGCGTTCGCGGTAGTAGGTCTTGACCGTCGCCCTCGTCGTCGATGATGGCGACCACGACATCTCCGTTGCGTGCCGTGGGCTGCTCCTGCACGACCACGAAGTCTCCGTCGTTGATGCCGATCTCTATCAGTGGATTCGCCGCGCACCTGCAAAGGAACGAACTGCCGTCCCGACGATCTCCGTAGAGCAGGGGAATGGTTTCGGTGATGTTCTGTTCCGCTAGAATGGGTTGACCTGCCGCCACGTTTTCCCACGACGGGCAGCGTGACGATGTTCGAGAACCCGCCCGTCCGACGGATCCGAAACCGAATCCGTTTCATGGATGGAGAGCCGGCTGGCCAGGCTGCATCAGATCCCTCCTCATGGAGAACGGTCGCGCATCGCGACTTGGGGATCGCGATGGATATATCCCTTCGTTTCGAGGTTGGCGAGGTGCACGTGCACGGTTGAAGGGAGGAGGTTCGAGGCCGTCGAGCGATATCCTGATCGTAGGCGCAATGCCATGCTCTTTCATGGAGGATACGATGAAATCGTAGACCTCCTGCTGCTAGTCAGCTTTTTCGTGGGGCGTTTGCGTCAGAAGAATCCATGGTGTCCTTTCCGATACGAACATTTGTACCAAAAATCTGTTGACACGAACTTGATTCGATTATTATGCACGAACAAAAAGTTCGATGCAAGAACGCTGATTCGTATCGGAGGCCAAGATGACTACGCGAGAACATCTTCACCTATATCGAAGGAACCGCCGCCTGAAGATGCAGGGGGCGCATCCGATCCGCACGGCCCGCATCGTCTCCTTCGACTCGATCGCCCAGAGCCGTCCCGTTGCGGAAAAACCTGCCGCCGCGCCTTCATTCCTTTCCGATCCTGAAGGTCGCGGTTGAAGCGCTCGGCTTCGAAGACATCAAAGCGCGATATGAGACACGGGTCGCTTGCGGGGAAGGGTCTTCCGGAACCGCTTTCTCCCAAAGCGTATGCATTCTGTGCCGCCGCATTCGTGGTCACGGTCCTCGCCATCGTGCTCTGATGCAGCCGATTGCCCCCTCGATAGGATATATTCTGCCGTTTACCTGTTCCCTTTCCCGCCATTGCCTGTACCATATCGAAAGTTTCTGTTTTGAAGGAAAGGGGAACCATGTCTGAAAAAGGCACCTCGGATGTCCGCGAGCTTCTCGACGAAGCCGAGGACATCAAGGATATTACGAAGGAAAACGGCAAGAAGCCTTGGTATAAGCGTCTCTCGCTGACAACCTGGATCTTCATCGCTCTCGTGCTAGGCGTGATGTGCGGGCTCCTTCTGCAAGGCAATCCGGGATTTGCGGATACGTATATCAAGCCTATCGGCACCATCTTCCTGAACCTCATCAAGATGATCGTCGTTCCGCTCGTCATCGTATCCGACGATGGCGAGCGTCCATCTCCCTGAAGGACATCAAGCGTATCGGCGCCATCGGTGGCAAGACCATCGTTCTATCTTTTTCACCACAGGCTTCGCGGTGTGCATCGGCCTTCTTTTCGCCATGATGTCATGCATGTCGGCGGGCTACGCCGCGCTTCGACGCAGCTAGATACGAGGGCGAAGGAAGCGCCTTCGTTCATCGACGCTCGTGAACATCTTCCGTCGAATTTCGTGCAGCCTATGGCGGACGCACGTGATGCTCCAGATCATCGTCATCGCCTTTTGATCTTCGGTTTCCGGCATCATCGCCGCCGGTAGAAAGGGCTATCGTCGCCCGATTTCGTGAACGGCGTAGAATGCGGTCTGCATCAGAGTCATGCACGGCATCATCATGTTCGCGCCTTTTCGGCGTCTTCGGTCTCATCACGCCGGTCATCGCTCAATAACGGCCCCGATGTTCTCCTTCCGCTGCTGTGGCTCATCATCGTCGGGTACGTCGCCGTGATCGTCCATCTGGTGGTCGTCTCTCCGGTCTGCTTCGTGCCATCCCAAGATGGGTCCTCTGAAGTTTCTTCAGGGCATCGCCCCGGCGCTCTGTTCGCGTTCTCTTCCGCCAAGCTCCGTGGGCACCCTGCCGGTCAACATGGAGTGCACGAAGAAGATGGGGGCCTCTGACGAGATGGTCAGCTTCGTTTTGCCCCTCGGCGCGACGATCAACATGGACGGCACGGCGATCTAGCAAGGTGTCTGCGCCATGTTCATCGCGCAGGTCTTCGGCATCGATCTGACCATCCAGCAGCAGATCGTCATCGTTCTCACGACCGTGCTCGCCTCCATCGAGCAGCTGCGGGCGTTCGGGTTCCAGCATGATCGTACTTGCCATGGTCTTGCAGTCCGTGGGGTTGCCTGTCGAAGGCATCGCGCGTTGGTCGCGGGCGTCGATCGCATCCTCGACATGATGCGTACCGCCCTGAACATCTCCGGTGACTCCGTCTGCTGCCTCTGCATGAATTACCTCGAGGAACGTAAGCAGCAGCGCAAGGCCGAGGCCGGCGCGTAGCGAATCGCATATCGACGTTTCATTGCGTCGATTGAAAACGGACGCTCGAATTTCGAACCGTGCCCAGAGCCTGAGCTTCGAAGGAATGCTCCGAACTCCGGAGCGCTGTTCGGCGCGGTGTCGTTTTCCGTATGTACTGAACATGCGGGCGCATCGTCGATAAACGCATCATGGCGCAGAACGCGCGCCGTGATGCTGCGGCGGCATCTGATAGAGAAGGCATCCTATGCGCCTGCCAACTGCTTGCAGGCATCCCGAATCGGGTCGTCGACTCCCGTCCTTCCGACCGAGTTCAATTCCATTCGCCGTCGTCTGCCGAATGCTTGAAAGTGCTGACCAATCGTTTCACGGCTTATACCTGAGCGGCTGGGTGACCGTCCCCTCATCGTCGCTGGTAGGCCGACGGCTCGAGCCAGGTGTTCAACCGCGAGAGCTCTATCGCGGCATCTCCATCGCCTGCGCAGAAGCGTCGAGACATCCGAATAATGAAAGACCGAGATCATCGTGCGATTGAAACAGCGCTGCATGCATTTCGGCACGTGCCGAGATCAACTCGAAGGACCTCAACGACATGGTGCTCGAACACCTCAAAATGCCTCTCGACGACGTTGCCTACATCCGTTTCGCAAGCGTGTCAAAGATTTTCCAAAGCATCGAGATTTCAAAGACGCCCTGAGAGGGATTGAAGTGATGCAGACGCAGAAAGCCTTGGAGTGCACTTATCACGAGGGCTTTCTCCGACGACGCGGTTCTGCCTGCGTACGCGTATGAGGCGGACGCAGGGGTCGATCTGCGCGCTACGGCCTTTGCGACCCTTGCCCCGTTCGAGCGGGCGCTCATTCCGACCAGCCTTGCCGTCGCGATCCCCGAAGGATACGCGGGTCTCGTCATTCCGCGCAGCGGCCTTGCCATCAAGCACGGCATCTCGATCGTGAATGCGCCGGGACTCGTAGACAGCCATTATCGCGGCGAGCTCAAGGTCGTTCTCGTCAACCTCGACCCTCGCGAACCCTTCGTCATTGAACCAGGGGATCGAATCGCGCAGCTCGTCATCTCGAAGGTCGAGCACGTGCAGTGGGTCGCCGTCGACGCCCTTGACGAAACCGACCGTGGAACGGGCGGTTTCGGGTCAAGCGGCAAAGCCTAGGATTCCGCATCCATCCGACACGCGCTTCGCGTGCAAGAAAAACAAACGGCTTTTCCTGAAGGCGCCGGAATCGGCAGGCATATGCCCAGGTTCCGGCGCCTGCGCGATGTCAGCGTTCGTCGGCGAGGAAAGAAGAGCGCGAGCGTCCGGACCGGAATGCGCGCCGTGATGACCGGGTCGATGTAGTTGATGCGTATGTCGGCCGTGCCGAATTCCTTGCGGATGAGATCAGCGAGATAGTTCGCGTCATCGATGCAGTCGCCATGCGTGATGAACACGGTCTGGTCAGCGACAGGCTCGCGTGCCGAGCGTTTCATGCGGTCGAGAAGCGCATGGATGGACTTCTTGCGCCCGCGCACCTTTTCGAGGGGAATGAGGTGTCCCTCGTCGTCGACATGCATCACCGGCGATGTTGAGCAGAGTGCCCGCCCGGGCATTGGTGCGGCTGACGCGCGCCCGCGGAACAGGAACGACTGGGGTCGTCGATCCGTGAACCAGTGGCGGCTGGAGGGCGGTTGTCGTGCAGCCATTGCAAAACCTCGTCGATGCCGGCTCCTGCGCGCGCATCGTGTGGCGTAGACAGACTCCGCCTTGCCCGGATGCCGCGTACGTATCGGTATGGCGGACGGTGCGCTCGGGGTAATCGGGCGCCCGAGGAGTCGAGCAGGGCGGCGACGGCTGCACACGTGCCGGAAAGCCCGCGTTGAAAAACCGATGTAGATCAGGTCTTGTCGGCTTCGAGGATGGCCCGCAGCTGCCCTCGAGCGCTCTCCGAGATTCCGGAAGCGATGCAGTGAAGACGGTTCCTTCGCGCATCATCGCACTAGAATTCCTACAGGTCGACTGCGCGCTTCAGATAGCTCGGTATTCCTCGTCGCCTGCGATGAAGCGCAGCGGAAGGATCTCAAGCGAGAACTCATCGATGGTCTGCTCGGTCAGTTGCAGGATGAGTCGGTCACGATCAATGCAGTCCATTGGGTTCTCCTCCTCGTATGGTTTGAAGAGCATACGACTTTGACGAGCTATAATGTCTGGCCGAACACGCATGCAGGCACGCGCAAGGGGTCGTCCGCCCATGAAATTGAATCCCGTTTTCCGTCGACCGCGTGGTCCTGTCTCTCCAGGTCCCCTGGTGGTCCGCCACCGCATCTCCGATATCGAACTGCACGAGGATGGTGTGCCCGCTACGGCTGAGATCACCGAAGAGGACTCTGAATCCGTTCCATTCGGTCGACGGGGCATCTACGCGTTTCTGCTCGACAACGTCACCGGCTTCGCGACGTTCTGCCGCTACCCGGCCGATTACGGGACATCCACCCTCGATCTTCAGGCGACCTATGCACGTCCGTTCAAAACCGGGAAAGTGGTCTGCGAGGCGCATATCATCGAGGCCGGACGTTCCGTATGCATGGTGCGCGGGATGTCGAGACGAGACGGCACGGTCCGGGCCTGCGACATCCAACCTCTTCGTCGGGCGCGGCCTGCAGCTTATGGACGACGCCGTCAAAGCAGCCGGATTCCCTGCGCTGCCTGATAAATTCATCGATGACGAATGCTAGGGCTGTCGCGATGATGTAGCCTTAGCTAACTTTATCCATCGCGTCGCACGGCCGCGCCCAAGAGTCGTATGGTGTGATGAAAGCGACGAGGAAGGACCTCAAAATATGTTCGACGAACTCTCCCGTCCGGGCGCAACGACGCATGCTGGTGCGGAAGCGGCGGGAAATACAAATGCCATATGTCCAACGATAGAGAGGCTCGAGGAACTGTACTACCAGGTCTCCGGTACCGAGCCGCGCCATGTTGAAGACGGCGCAGGATATCGAAGGATCAAGCGTAGCGCCGGGTGGTCATCGGCGTGCTGGATTACGTGGCCGAAACATATCGGGCCGGGCGTCACGACCGAACAGATCGACCGCTGGGTGCATGACTACGGTTGAACACGGGGCCGTTCCGCGTCTCCTCGATTACGAGGCTATCCCAAAGCGTCTGCACTCGGTCAACGATGTCGTCTGCCACGGCATCCCGTCCGAAGACGAAGTGCTCGAAGAAGGCGATATCGTCAACGTCGACTGCTCCACGATCCTCGACGGCTATTTTCCGACTCGTCCGCATGTTCTGCATCAGGAAGGTATCGGATGAGGCGCAACGTCTGGTCGATGTCACCAAGGCCGCCGTCGAAGCGGGCATCGCCGCGGTGAAGCCTGGTGCCGCCTCGGCGACGTGAGCGCTGCGGTCAACCGCGTGGCGACCGATGCGGGCTATACGGTCGTGCGCGAATTCGGCGGGCACGGCATCGAGCTGCGAGTTCCGGGGACCCGTTCGTGAGTCTCGTCAGAGCCGGCGGATGCGGGCATCGTGCTCGCGCCCGGCATGTGCTTCACGATCGAACCTATGGTCAATCTCGGCGCCCAGGAGATCGACATGACCGATCCGAACGGCTGGACGGTCCGTACGGCCGATGGCAGCTCGACGCAATGGGAGGTCCAGCTCGTCGTCACCGAATCAGGCATCGAGCTTTTGTCCTGGTAGCGTTCTCACGCGCGGGAACGCTCCTTCGCATGGATCGTGCGGCGAAGGGGCGCGCTCACGTCACCGTCGCACGCATCGCGCGGAGCAGCACGGAGGTGGTCATGTGTCCTCTTCCTGTCCTTCGAGGCTCGCCGTGCGTCCGGCATGTCGCGGTGTGTGCGTTTTCCACGATGCGGACGGGCGCGCGATGCCTCAGGCCCTCGGTTCCCCTATAATTTGTAAAACTTGCGTATCAATAGGCACTGAAAGGTCGGGTACGCGATGGGAAACGATTACCGCTCTACGATGAACCTGCCCAAGACCGATTTCGCCATGCGCGCGAATCTGGCCGAGAACGAGCCGAAAAGGCTCAAGAAGTGGGCGGACGAGGATCTGTACCACCGGATCCTCGAGCGTAACCGCGACGGCGAGCCGTTCGTCTTGCTGACGGCCCCCTCCCGTACGCCCAACGGTCCCCATCCACATCGGCCACGCCTTCAACAAGATCCTCAAGGACTTCGTCGTGAAGTCCCATGCCCAGCGCGGCTATTTCACGCCGTACGTGCCCGGTTGGGACTGCCACGGCCAGCCGATCGAGCATGAGGTGGAAAAGAAGCTCGGCACCGAGAAGATGTCCCAGCTCCCGCAGGCGACAATGCGCCGTCTGTGCCGCGAGATGGGCGGGAGAAGTTCGTCGACGTGCAGCGCGAGGGGCTTCAAACAGCCTCGGCGTGAACGGCGAGTGGGATCGTCCGTACCTGACGTTCCAGCCCACGTTCGAGTCGGCGAACGTCGAGGTCTTCAAGAAGATGTGCCCTGTCCGGCGCCGTCTATCGCGGACGCAAGCCCATCCATTGGTGCAAACGTTGCCACACCGCGCTCGCCGAGGCCGAGATCGAGTACGGCATGGAGACGTCGCCTTCGATCTACGTCGCCTTCAAGCTCGACAATATACCGCGGGTCTTCGCCGATGCCAGGTCGACCTTGCGCATGCTCACGTCCTGATCTGGACCACCACGCCGTGGACGCTCCCGCCGAACACCGCGGTGTCCTTCGGTCGATATCGATTACTGCTTCGTCGAGGCGAACGGCGCCTTCATGCTCTTCGCGCGCGAGATGGTCGACCAGGTCGCCGAAGCGGTCGGCTGGGATTCCTATCGCATCGTCGAAGCCGACGGCGAGCCCGTCACGATGAAGGGCGACGCCTTCGGGGGCATCACGTACAAGACGCCGATCCTCGACGAGGTCGAAGGCCGCATCATCTGGGGCACGCATGCGCGCTCGAGTCGGGCACCGGAGCGGTTCACACCGCGCCCGGCCACGGCGTCGACGACTACAAGGTCTGCGAACGCTTCGGCGTTCCTATGATCATGCCCGTCGACGACGACGGCCGTTTCATGGACATCGTGCCGGAATTCGCCGGCATGGACACCGACGAGGCTGAATCCCCGCATCATCGAATGGCTCGCGCGCGCGGCACGCTCGTCGGGCTTCAAGGAGATCGGCACAGCTATCCGCATTGCTGGCGCTGCCATGAACCGGTCATCTTCCGCGCGACCGACCAGTGGTTCGTCTCCATGGACGAGACGGGTCTGCGTGAGCGTGCGCTCGAAGAAATCCATGAGAACGTCCAGTGGGTGCCCGAATGGGGCCAGACCGCATCGGCGCCACGGTCGCCGACCGTCCTGACTGGTGCATCTCGCGCCAGCGTAGCTGGGGCGTGCCGATTCCCGTGTTCAGGTGCGCGTCCTGCGGCGAGATCGTCGCGGACGCCTCGACGTTCGATGCGGTGATCGACCTGTTCAACACCGAGGGCGCCGACGCCTGGTTCACGCGCGATCCCTCCGAATACCTTCCCGCAGGAACCTGCTGCCCGAGTGCGGCGGCACCGACCTGCGCCCGAGAAGGACATCCTCGACGTGTGGTGGGGAATCCGGCGTCAGCCACGTGGGCGTGCTCAAGCACCGTGCCGACGCGGATCGTCTGCATTGGCCGGCGGATCTGTATCTCGAAGGTTCGGACCAGCATCGCGGATGGTTCCAAAGCTCGCTGCTCTGCGGCGTGGGCGCCTACGGCTCGGCACCGTACAAGGCGGTCATGTGCTGCGGCTTCACGGTCGACGAGCATGGCGAAGATGTCGAAGTCCGAGGGCAACGGCATCGATCCCAAAAGGGTCACCGACCTGCCGGCGCCGATGTCCTGCGCCTGTGGGTCTCCTCGACCGACTACTCGGTGGATGTCTCCATCGGAGACACCATCCTCAAAGCGCACCTCCGACGCATATCGTCGTTTCCGCAACACCTTCCGCTTCCTGCTCGCGAACCTCGACGGCTTCGACGATGCGACCGATGCCGTCGAGCTTGCCGATATGGATCCGATCGATGTCTGGGCGATGCTGCGCTTGTCCGATGTGCTCGCCGAGGTCGGCCGCGCCTACGACGAATATCATTTCCACCAGGTTTTCCGCACGCTTTACGACTATGTCGTCACCGACCTTTCGGCCGTGTACATGGATGTCGTGAAGGACCGCCTCTATTCCGAGGCTCCGGATTCCCGCGCACGGCGCAGCGTGCAGACGGTGCTCATGAACATCCTCGAGGTGCTCGTCCGCATCGCGAGTCCCATCCTGTCCTTCACCTGCGACGAGGTTTTGGGAGCATTATCCGGAGCCGCCCGCAATCAGGCCGGGCGTCCCGTGAGACGTTCAGCTTGCAGGCTGGCCTGCGCTCGAGATTCAAGCCGGCGCTTCCGCCGAAGCCGACGCAACCGCGCATGCGCGCGCGCTCGACGTGCTCCTGTCCGTGCGCGACGCCGTGACCAAGGCGCTTGAAGATGCCCGCAACGGCAAGGTCGTGAACAAGAGCCAGGAAGCCGAGCTCGGCATCGAAGCTCCCGCCGCCATCGCCGACGTTCTCGATTCGTTCGATGCCGCCACGCTCGAAGAGTTCTTCATCGTGGCGCGCGTGACCGTGTCTGCGGCGGATGTCGAAGATCTTGCGGTTTCCGTGAGCGCGACGTCCAAGGAGAAATGCCCGCGGTGCTGGAACCATCGCGTGCTCGGCAGCAACGCCGCGCATCGACGTCTGCGAACGCTGCGGCGACGTGCTCGATGCGCTCGCATCGGCCGAGGTCGAATAGCTCCATGGCGCGCATCACCGAAACGGCGGCAGGGAAGGGCGGCGTCTTTGCCGGCGCGGCCTTCTGTGGCTTGTCCTCGACCGCGCGACGAAGGCGTATTTCGAGGGGACCTATGCCCTCGGCCAGACCTGAGCGCACGACTGGCTTATCGTCCGCTTTCGCCTCATCCACAACACCGGCGCGGCCTGGGGCGCGTTCGGCGACTCGACAGTTCTGCTCGGCGCGTTCTCGCTTGCGGTCATGCATCGCCATCGCGTGCGCGTTCGCCTTCACGGACGCGTGTCGGGCCATGAGGGCGAACCTCACCGAAACCGTCGCGCTCGCGCTCGTGTTCGCAGGGCGGCATCGGCAATGCCATCGATCGGTTCGCCCAGGGCTTCGATGACCGACTACTCGATTTCACGTTCGCGGATTCTCGGTCTTCAATGTGGCTGACGCCGATGGTGACGTGCGGATTCGTTCTCCTGATCATCGGATATCTCGCTGCAGTCGCGCGCAGGGGCACGTTCGAGATCCGACCGAAAGCGAGGACGCGTAGTGGAGAATCCCCGGCTCGCATGGAAGCCGTTTACGTGGAAGGCTCCTTCGACGGCATGCGCATCGATGCCTTCCTGGCTGCCGTCGCCGCGTTCACGCGTTCCGCCGCCGCCAGGCGCGTCGATGCGAGCGAGTGCGCGTCAACGGCACCGTCGTGCGCAAGAGCTTCACTGTTCGGATATCCGACGTGGTCGAATACGCCGTTACGATGGATGCGCGCGTGCTCGAGCTCATGCCGGCCGACATCCCTTTGGACATACGCTACGAAGACGACGACGTGATCGTCCTGTCCAAGCAGGCGGGGCTCGTCACCCATCCCGCAGACGGCCATCCCGAACAGGATACGCTGGTGGCCCTCATCGCGCACTGCGGGCGCGAAAGCTCTGCAATGTCCAAGGAGAACAGGACCGTCTCGGCATCGTGCATCGGCTCGACCGGGACACGAGCGGGCTTATGCTCGCCGCCAAGACCGATGCGGCCGGGCTGCGCTCATGGAGGACATCGCGGCGCGCGACGTCGATCGTCATTACCTTGCGCTCGTGCACGGCTGGATTCCGCTCGACACCGGGCTCATCGATGCGCCCATCGGCCGCAGCGCGAAGGACCGCCTGCGCATGTGCGTCTCCGATCGCGAGCGCCCGGCCTGCCTCGACGTCGTTTCCGCGTCGTGCGCCGATTCGAACCGTCGCGTCGCGACGACGGGTACACGCTCATCGACTGCAAGCTCTTCACCGGGCGCACGCATCAGATCCGCGTGCATGCGGAATACATCAGAGCACCCGTGCGTGGGCGATCCGACCTACGGGTGGCCCAAGCACGACAACCTCGGTCTCGAGCGCCAGTTCCTCCATTCGTATCGCCTTGCCTTCACGCATCCTTCGACGGGAGCGCGCCTTTCGTTCGAAGATGGGCTGCCTGCCGATCTCCAGGCGGTCGTAGACGAGCTCGACGCGCGCGCATAGAACGAACTCGCACGTCGTTGCGTGCAAACGATGAATTGCTCCCGCGTCGTCGCCCGTTGGCGACCATCTGATACAATCATACGGTTGCATTACCCTGACCTGGAGCGCACGCGCCACCGCATGCCTCGCAGACCGCGGCGTATTCTCAAGCGGCGCGCAACGGCCGCGCAAGCATCGGGCCATCCGATGCGGGAAAGGTGGAGCACATGGCTTCTATCACCAAGGAAAAGACCAGGAGCTCATCAACGAGTTCGGCAAGGACGCGAACGATTCCGGATCCGCCGCCGTCAGGTCGCCATCCTCACGGAGCGCATCCGCAACCTCACCGAGCACCTCAAGGTCCACAAGAAGGACCACCACACCCGTCGCGGCCTGCTGATGCTCGTCGGCAAGCGTCGCCGTCTCCTTTCCACATCAGGAATTGCGATATCGACGCGTATCGCGAGCTCATCAAGGAGCTCGGCATTCGCGACAACCTTTAATCCGCACCAGGAAGCCCGCCGTATGCGACGGGCTTCCTTATGAAGGAGCGGTCGGCGCGGATCGGGATCCGCGCTGCTCGCGATGGGTCAGAAGGGCGGCTCGCGAAGAAGAGAGAAAGGCATCTTGGAGAAAGTGTCTTTGGAATTCCGAACTGTACGGCAAGAGCTACGCCTTCGAAACCGGCGAGCTTGCCAAAGCAGGCCACCGGCGCCGTGCTGGTGCGTCAAGGCGAGACCACGGTCCTCGTCACGAGCGTCATCTCCAAAAAGAGAAGGACTACGATTTCTTCCCCCTGACGGTCGATTTCATGGAGAAGATGTACGCGGTCGGCCGCATCCCTGGCGGCTATCTCAAGCGTGAAGGACGCGCGTCCGACAAGGGAACGCTGACCGCGCGCATGGTCGACCGTCCCATCCGCCCGGCTTCGCCGAAGGTTTCAAGCAGGAAGTGCATGCGTGGCGACGACGTTCGCCATCGACGGCGAAACGCCCCGACTGCATGTGCGTCGGCGGCGCGTCGGCCGCCCTGCTCATCGCCAGCGCCCGTTCGACGGCCCGGTCGCCTGCGTGCGCATCGCGCGCAACGCCGAGACCCGCGAATTCATCGTCAACCCGACGTGCGCCGAGCAGGAGACGTCCGACCTCGAGCTCACGATCGCCCGGCACCAAAGGATTACATCTCCATGGTCCGGGCGGGCGCCGATCAGGTCGGCGAAGAGGATATGCGCCGCCATGAACTTTCGGCCGGAGGCTATCGCGGCGTTCTGCGAGAAGCAGGCCGAATTCCCCGTCCATGGTCGACATCCAGAAGCGTGAATGGCCCATCCACGTGCCCGACGCCTCCATCGCCGAGCGCGTGAACGCCCATTACGACGCGCATGAGCGCCGCCCTCAAGGACGCCGACAAGCAGTCGCGCATCGCCAGGTCGAGGAGCTCAAGGCCTCCATCAGGAGAACGACTTCTCCGACGAGGAACGCGCCGCCTGGGCTCTCGACATCGCCGCCGCCCGCAAGGCGCTTGAGAAGCACGCGATGCGCCGCATGATCATCGAAACTGGGAACGCGCCGACGGGCGCGCGCGAGAGATCCGCCCGCTCTACATCCGTCCGGGCTATCTGCCCCCTGCGTCCACGGCTCCGGCCTGTTCCGAGCGCGGCCAGACCCAGGTCATGTCCGTCGCGACCCTCGGCCTGCTCAACGAGGCGCAGCGTCTCGACACCATCGATCCTCAGACCACGCGCCGTTACATGCACCAGTACAACTTCCCGCCGTACTGCACCGGCGAGGTCGGCCGCATGGGCGCCCCCAAGCGCCGCGAGGTCGGTCATGGCGCCCTCGCCGAGCGAGCCATCCTTCCCGTCCTTCCGAACGAGGACGAATTCTCGTATTCCATCCGCGTCGTCTCCGAGGTGCTCGAATCCAACGGATCGTCCTCGATGGCGTCCACCTGCGGCTCCTGCCTCGCGCTCATGGATGCGGGCGTGCCCATCAAGGCGCCGTCTCCGGCGTGGCCATGGGCCTTATCAAGGAAGACGACGGCGTCGTCATCCTCTCCGATATCCAGGGCCTCGAGGACTTCTCTGGCGACATGGACTTCAAGGTGACCGGCACGCCCGAGGGCATCACCGCGCTCCAGATGGACAACAAGGCCCGCGGCCTGTCCACCGAGATCCTCGGCCGCGCGCTCGCGCAGGCGAAGGAAGGCCGCGCGCACATCCTGTCCGCCATGCTCGATGAAATCGCCGCTCCGCGCGCCGAGCTTCGCGACACCGCGCCGCGTATCGAGACCATCAAGATCCCGGTCGAGAAGATTCGCGGTCATCGCAGGGTGGCGAGACCATTCGCGGCATCCAGGACGCCACCGGCGCCTCCATCGAGATCCAGGAAGACGGCACCGTGCATATCGCGGCCGTCGACCAGGCCAGCCGGCGCCGCCGCCATGCAGGCCGTCAAGGACATCGTCAAGGAACCCGAGGTCGGCGGGTCTACGAAGGCACGGTCGTGGGCATCCAGTCGTTCGGCGCATTCGTGAAGCTGACGCCGAACAAGGACGGCCTGCTTCATATCAGCCGCATGGCCAACGGACGCGTCGGCCAGGTCGAAGACGTCCTCAATCTCGGCGATACCGTCAAAGGTCGAGGTCATCGAGATCGACTCCAAGACCGGCAAGGTCTCCTCGACCGTCTCGAGAAGCCCGATGCTCCGGCGTCTTCCCGGCCCCAGCCGACCCGAGCGTTCCGACCGCGAGCCTCGCGATCGCGATCGTCGTCCCGGGCGTTCCCCATCGGGAGGAAGCCTCCTCGGGCGACTCCCGCAAAGCCGCGCCGTCGCCACTAGTTCCGATGGGCTTCGCTGGGACCGGTGAAGCCTCCGGTCCCGCGCTTGAAAAAGCCGTTTCCGTGTAATACCATTAATAGTTACGGACATGACACGTGTACGCATGACATAAAGGGAGTTCATTCAGATGGCAGTCAAGATTCGCCTCGCCCGCCATGGCGCTAAGAAGCATCCCGTCTACCGCGTCGTCGTCGCCGATGCGCGCGCACGCCGCGATGGCCAGATCATCGAGCAGGTCGGTCGCCACAACCCCAACATGGATCCTTCCGTCATCGAGCTCGACCTCCGCGCGTCGAAGACTGGATCAGCAAGGGCCAGCCTACCGATACCGTCAAGCGTCTCATCGAGACGGCCAAGAAGGCCCAGTAAATGGTCTCGACGTCTCACGACATCGCCGATCTGGTCCGCGCTATCGTCGAGCCGCTCGTCGACGATAAAGAGGCCGTCGACGTGGCATCGAACATCGACGAGAGCGGCTCCGAGCTCGTCGAGATCTGCGTCGCCGCGGACGACTGCGGCAAGGTGATCGGTCGGCAGGGTCGTGTCATCAAATCCATTCGCGTCCTGGCCCGCGCCGCCCTCTGCGGCGAAGGCCGCGATGTCTCGGTCGAGCTCGTCGAGGATTGACCTCGTGCACGACTGGGCCGACATAGCCGTGCTCGGCTCTGTTTCGGGTCTTAAGGGAAGGTTCGTCGCACGTCCCGTGCGCGGCCTTCCTTTTTTGCTCGAAGAGGGCATGACGGTCCATTTCGTTCCTCCGACCTTGCGCGGCCCGCGTACCGCGCGCGTGGCGCGTGCGGTCGAGGCGGCCGCAGGGGAGTGGAGCGTCGAATTCGAGGGAATCTCCGACCGCGACGCTGCGGAGGCCTTGCGCGGAAGCCATTGCCTTGTGGCCGAGGCCGATCTTCCCGAAGGCTTCGACGCGGCGCGCTCGCGCGAATACGACCTGATCGGTTTCTCCGTCGTCGACGGACGCCTAGGCCGCATCGGGCGCCTTGCCGAAATATCCGAGATGCCGGCAAGCGACATGCTCGTCGTCGAGGGGGCTTCGGGCGACATTCTCATTCCGGCCGTCGAGGAGATGATATCGTCGATAGACGACATCTCGCGGACCATCCATGTCACGCTTCCCGACGGGCTCGTCGAACTCGCATCCGAAGCATAGGGGGGAACCGCGCATGCGCATCGACGCCATCACGACGTTTCCCCGCATGTACGATTCCGTCATGCAGGATTCCATCATGAAGCGGGCGCAGGAATTCGGCCTGCTCGAATTCCATGCTCACGACCTGCGCGACTGGACGCACGACCGCCATCGCACGACCGATGACGATCCGTATGGGGGCGGCCAGGGCCTTCTTATGAAGTGCTCGCCCATCTTCGAAGCCTACGATGCCGTCGCCTCCGAGGGCGCGAAGCCCCTATGTCGTATTCCTCTGCGCCTACGGGCGTGCCGTTCGCGCAAGAGGTCGCGCAACGCCTCTCGACGAAGGATCGGCTGATGTTCATCTGCGGGCATTACGAGGGCATAGACGAACGCGCCTACGCATTGGCGAAACGATGCATTTCCCTCGGCGATTACGTGCTCACCTCGGGGGAGCTCGCCTCCATGGTCGTCATCGACGCCGTCGTGCGTCTCATTCCCGGCGTGCTCGGCGACGACATGAGCGCCGTCGACGGAGCTTCGGCGACGGCGGGCTGCTCGAATACCCTCAGTACACGCGTCCGGCGAGCTATCGCGGCATGGACGTGCCGCCCGTGCTTTTGAGCGGCGATCATGGGAAGGTCGCCGCCTGGCGTCGCGAACAGGCGCTGCTCCGTACCGCGCGCCTTCGTCCCGATTTGCTGGAAAGCGCCGCCTTGACCGAGCGCGAACGGGCTTTTTTGCTATCATTGCACGACATTGACGTTCCGGACGCTCGTTGAGCGTCCTTTCTTTGGTGCGGGAGGCGCTGCTCTTTCATGGATTACGGCACTCATGCAGGCTCGCGTGCCTCGGGAATCATCCGCTCGATCCTTTCCTGGGCCTTCTTCTTCGTCTCCGTCCTCGCGCTCATCTGGCTCATACAGAACTTCGTCGCGCGCGCCTACGCCATTCCCTCGGGTTCCATGGAGGACACGATAGAGATAGGCGACCAGGTCTGGTCCGGGAAGATATCCTAGTACCTGCGTGAACCCGCCTATGGCGACATCATCACCTTCGACGATCCCGAGATTCCCGGCGCACGCTCATCAAGCGCGTCATAGCCACGCCTGGTCAGACCGTCGATCTCATCGACGGCGTCGTGTACGTGGACGGCACGCCTCTCGACGAGCCGTACACGGACGGCAAGCCGAGCGTTCCTTTGGACGCCGCGAACGACGTTTCCATCACGTATCCCTACACCGTTCCCGCGGGAAGCCTCTGGGTCATGGGCGACAATCGCACCAGTTCCTCAGACTCCCGGTATTTCGGCCCGATCAAGAAGAGCTCCGTCTCGGGTCGCGCCTTCGTGAGTCTATTGTCGCCTGACCCATCTAGGAGTGCTGTGAACATGAGCAAGCCAGCGCACAACGCGCCGACGTTCCAGGAGGTCGTCCTGAGGCTGCAGACCTACTGGGCTGCGCAGGGATGCGTGATCCTGCAGCCGTACGACAACGAGGTCGGCGCCGGCACCAGCCATCCTGCCACCACGCTGCGATCCCTCGGGCCCGATACGTGGCGCACCGCCTACGTGCAGGGCTGCCGTCGTCCTGCGGACGGCCGCTACGGCGAGAATCCGAACCGCATGCAGCACTACTACCAGTTCCAAGTGCTGATCAGCCTTCTCCCGACAATGTGCAGGACCTGTATCTGGACAGCCTGCGCGCCATCGGCATCGATGTCGAAGAGCATGACGTGCGCTTCGTCGAAGACGACTGGGAAAGCCCGACGCTCGGGGCCTGGGGCCTCGGCTGGGAGGTCTGGATCGACGGCATGGAGGTGACGCAGTTCACGTATTTCCAGCAGGTCGGCGGATTCGAATACGCGCCGGTGCCTTCCGAGATCGCCTATGGTCTCGAACGTCTGGTCATCGTACATCCAGGGCGTTGATTCCGTCTACGATATCGTCTGGAGCCGCGGCGACGACGGCATCGAGTTCACGTACGGCGACGTCTTCCTGGAAAACGAGCGCGAATACTCGGCATGCAACTTCGAGGTGGCTGATACCGACCTGCTCTTCGGCGATTTCGATCGCTACGGGCCGAGATACAACCGCATCTTGGGGGCCGGGCTGCCGCTTCCGCCTACGACTACGTGCTGAAGTGCTCGCATACCTTCAATCTGCTCGATGCGCGCGGGGTCATCTCCGCCACCGAGCGCATGGGCTACATCCTGCGCGTGCGCTCGATCGCCATAGCGTGCTGCGCGAGCTATATCGAACACGTCGTCAGCCATGCCGGCGCCCAGGGCAAGGAGGCCGCAGATGGCGAATAAGACGCTCGCCTTCGAGATCGGAACGGAAGAGCTGCCTGCGTTCGCGCTCCATGCCGCCACGGAGAAGCTTCCCGAGCTCGTCGCTTCGCTCATGGATGCCGCCAAGATCCCCCATGCCGGGATCGAGGGCCTATTCCACGCCGCGACGCCTGATCGCCATCGTGCATGACGTGCCTGAAGACCGAGGCCTCGAAGGACGTTTCGCGGCCCTGCGGCCAAGATCGCCTTCGATGCCGAGGAAACCGACCAAGGCCGCGCCTCGGCTTCGCGCGCGGCAAGGGCGTCGACGCATCGGCTCTCGAACGGCGCGACGAGAACGGCGTCGAGTACGTCTACGCCGTGAAAACGACGCCGTCGCTCGACGTCGCCGGTCTGCTTTCCGATGTGCTCCACGAGGCGATCACCGGGATCGCATGGCCCAAGTCGCAGCGTTGGGCGGCGTATCGCGAGCAGTTCAGCCGTCCCGTTCGTTGGATCGTGGCGCTTCTGGGCGACGCCGTCGTGCCGCTGTCCTTCGCCGGCGCCGAATCGGCCGCACCACCTACGACTCGCTTCCTCGCCCTGCGAGTCATCGAGCTGCATGCGCTGACGACCTGGTCGAAACGCGCGCGGGCCTTCGTGGTTCCGAGCGAGGCGGGCAGGACGCGCATCCGCTCCCAGGTCCAGGCCGTCGAAGAGGCGACGGGGCTTACGGCCGACCTGCCTGCGCGCACGATGGCGGAGGTCGTCAACCTCACCGAGTATCCCACCGTCATGGTAGGAGGCTTCGACGAGCTTTTCCTGAAGGTCCCCAAAAGGATCATCGTGGACGCGATGCTCGTCCATCAGCGCTACTTCCCGCTGTTCAGTGCAGACGGCACATTGGCCAATCAGTTCCTCATCACCTCGAACGGCGATCCGAAGTTCGGGGCGAACATCGTCGACGGCAACGAACGCGTCGTCGCCGCCCGTCTGTACGACGCCAAGTTCTTCTATGACGAAGATCTCAAGCGTCCGCTCGAGCGTATGTGCCCGATCTGAAACACGTCGTCTTCCGGAGAGCTCGGCTCTACTCGCGAAGACCGTGCGTATCGAACGTCTCGCATCGCTTTGTGTGCGACTCTCTCATCCACGGCGACCGACCAGGAAGGCCGACGCCCGCCGTGACCGCCTTCCTCTGCAAGGCCGACCTCGTGACCGGTGCCGTCGTCGAGATTCACAGAGCGTTCAGGGCATCAGCGGAAACCTATGTACGCGCAAGGCGGCGGGGAGACCGACGAGGTGGCCCGATGCGATCGCCGACCACTACCGTCCGCGCTTCTCGGCGATGGAGCTACTCAGGGCTTCGCGGGCCGGGCCGTCGCATTCGCCGACAAGCTCGATACCATCTGCGGCCTGTTCGCCATCGACCAGGCCCCGACGGGCTCATCCGATCCCTTCGCCCTGCGCCGCAGCGCCATCGGCATCGTCGGCCTTCTCAACGACGGCACTCGAGGTCTCCCTCGGCGCCGCCGTGGATGCGGCCTCGCTTCGCACGAAACCGACGGGCTCGTCTTCGACCGTGCTCGAAGCCGCCAAAGCGATCGTCGACTTCTTCGTCACGCGCACGAAGGTCATCCTGCGCGACGAAGGGGTTTCCGCCGATGCGATCGATGCGGTGCTCGCCGCGCGCCGTCGTCGGCGCGACCATCGCGAAGCGCGCCGCGCGCTCGACATGCAACGCGCCGCCAGGCCGGGCGTTCGAGGATCTGGCGATCGCCTTCGCCCGTGCCAGCAATCTGCGCGACGCCGCGGCGGGCGACGCCTGCGACGAAGAGGCGTTCAACGATGCCGAACGCACCTCTTCGCCGCCACGGCGCGCGCGCGCCGATGTCGCCACCGCGCTTGACGACGACGACGATTTCGCCCGGGCGCTCACGAGCCTTGCAGCCTGCGTCGGCCGATCGACGCCTTCTTCACCGACGTCACGGGTCGTGGACGAGGATCCCGACGTGCGCAGGAACCGCATTCGCCTGCTCAATCGGTTCATCGGCGTCTTTCCGACGTCGCGGACTTCGGTCTGCCTCGCCAGACGAAAGTACCTCGATCCGCAGGGCCGGCGCACCGATCGCCGCCCTGCCGCGTCGTACGAGAAATAGAATCTCACGAGCGAAAGCCGCGAACGTCTTCAACGACTCTCCGCTACCCACCATCCATGTGATCAGCGATTCGGTGGGTGCGACGGCTAAGCCATCGCCAAGGCCGCCGCCGGCCAGTTCGGCGTGCCGGGCCCTATGGAGACGCTGCCGAAGGCGCGCGATTACGACCAGATCACGAACTTCCTGCTCAATCACCAGAAGCGTCATGTCGAAGCGGGAGTCGACGCGCGTTTGGTCGTCTTCTACACGCTCGTCGACAAGGGCCCGCCGTCGCCTCGCGGAGTTCCTCGACGCGCACGATATGCGCGGGGTCGATCTCGATGGAAGCCCCTCGATACGCTGTCGAGGCATCGGGCCTGCTGCCTTCGACGCACCCGCCTGCATCGCCAGACCGACGAGCTACTTCCGCCGCATCGGCGCGATGGAATTCACCGTCGAGCACGATGACGGGCGCAACCGCAGGATCTTCTGAAGGCCGATATCGTCATTTCCTGGGCGTCTCTCGGTCTTCGAGACCCCCATCTCCATCTACCTGGGGCTTCAGGGCTACAAGGTGGCGAACGTGCCGCTTGCGCTTGATTCCCCCTGTCCGCCGGAGGTTTTCGAATGCGACCCGACGCGCGTGTACGGGCTCGTGACCACGCCCGACGTGCTCGTCGGCATACGGCAGAGGCGTCTGGGCGGATCAGGGCGGGCTTGCGCAGCGAGGTGGCTGCGAGCTACGCCGAGCCGAGATGGTCTATCGGGATCTCGAAGAGCGCGTTCCCTCATGCGCAAGATTGGATGCCTGGTGGTTCATACCGACAACCGAGCGATCGAGGAAACGGCCCAGGAGATATTGCGTTACTATGAACTCGATCACCCCTCGCAGAAGTCTATCGTCGAGTGATGGGGCGACAGGTAAGGTAGCCAGTCGATTGAAGGAGTTGCACCAGTGGCTGAAGACGTAAAGCGCGTCTATGCATTCGGCAAGGACGCCCAAGGGAACAACGTGACCGAGGGCAACAAAGACATGAAGGGGGTCTTGGGCGGCAAGGGCGCAAATCTCGCCGAGATGGCGGTCCTCGGGCTCCCGGTGCCTCCTGGCTTCACGATCACCTGCCAGACCTGCATGGAATATGCGAACGCCGGCAACACGTGGCCCGAAGGGAGCTCTCGACACGATCCAGGAATATCGCCTCGACCTTGAGCGCCGCATCGGCAAGAAGATCGGCGATCCGACCGATCCGCTGCTCGTCTCCGTCCGTTCCGGCGCGCCTCTTTCCATGCCCGGCATGATGGATACGGTCCTGAACCTGGGTTTGAACGACCGGTCCGTCCACGGCTTGATCGAAAAAGACCCGCAATCCGCGTTTCTCCTGGGATAGCTACCGCCGTTTCATCCAGATGTTCTCCAATGTGGTCATGGGCCTCGAAGGCGATCTGTTCGAGAATGCCATCACCGCGAAGAAGCTCGAGCGCGGCATTCGCAACGATACCGACCTGACCGCCGACGACCTTCAGGCGCTCGTGGAAACCTTCAAGGGCATCTTCTCAGCGAACGTCTCCGCTGAAGCGCATCCCGAGCTCGTCGTCGACGGCGCCGTCGCGTTCCCGCAGGATCCCGACACCCAGCTGCGCCTGGCCATGGAAGCCGTCTTCGGCTCGTGGAACAACCCGCGCGCGACGCTCTATCGCAAAGCAGAACAAGATCGCCGACGATCTGGGCACGGCCGTGAACGTCAGGCCATGGTCTTCGGCAACAAAGGGCGAGACCTCCGCCACGGGCGTCGCCTTCACGCGCGACGCCGCGACCGGCAGAAGAAATTCTACGGCGATTACCTGGTCAACGCCCAGGGGTGAAGACGTCGTGGCGGCATCCGCAACGCATCTCCGATCGCCGAGCTCAAGCACACGCCGGGCCTCGAGGAGGCGGGCGAAAAGCTCGACGCATCTTCGATCTGCTGAAGACCACTACCGCGACATGATGGACATCGAATTCACCATCGAGGAAGGCCGCCTCTGGATGCTCCAGACGCGCGTCGGCAAGCGCACCGCCGCGGCCGCCCTGCGCATCGCCATCGAAATGGTGCACGAAGGCATGATCGATAAGAAGACCGCGGTCATGCGCGTCGCTCCTGAGCAGCTCGACCAGCTGCTCCATCCGCAGATCTCCAAGACGGCCGTGAAGAACGTCATCGCGCGCGGTCTGAACGCCTCGCCGGGCGCTGCGGTCGGCGAAGTCGTGTTTTCCGCCGACGCGGCGGTCGCCGCTGCGGAAGAGGGTCGCAAGACCGTTCTCGTCCGCTGGGAGACCACGCCCGACGACCTTGCCGGCATGATCGCGGCCGAGGGCATCCTCACGAGCCATGGCGGCAAGACCTCGCATGCAGCCGTCATCGCGCGCGGCATGGGCGCCCCCTGCGTCTGCGGCGTTGAGGCGCTCAAGATCGATGCGGCGAAGAAGGAAGTCGCCGTCGCGGGCACCGATATCGTCCTGCACGAAGGCGACGTCATTTCCATCGACGGCCTGACCGGCGAGGTCATGCTCGGCGCCGTCGAGCTGGTCGAGCCTGAGATGTCGGGCGATCTGGGCACGCTGCTCGAATGGGCCGACGAGTATCGTCGCCTGGGCATCCGCGCCAACGCCGACAATCCGGCCGATGCGCAGCTCTCCCGCGAATTCGGCGCCGGGCATCGGGCTCGACCGCACCGAGCACATGTTCCTGGGCGATCGCAAGCAGATCATCCAGTCCTTCATCCTGAACGAGGAAGAAGACGTCCGTACCAAGGCCGTCGAAGCGCTGTTCGAAGCGCAGTCCGGCGACTTCTACGGCATGTTCAAGGCCATGGACGGGCTGCCGGTCATCGTGCGTCTGCTCGATCCGCCCTGCATGAGTTCCTCGACAGCGCCCGCGCCCTCGACGTTCAGATCGCCAAGCTCGAAGCCGCCGACAGCGACGAGGCGACCCTTGCCGAAGCGCGCCCTGATGGACAAGATCGACGGTTTCGCCGGGCAAACCCGATGCTCGGCCTGCGCGGCTGCCGCCTGGCCATCGTCTATCCCGTGCTTCCGCGCATGCAGGTGCGCTGCCATCGCCACGGCCATGCAGCTCGTCAAGGAGGCTTCGATCCCGAGCCGAGATCATGATCCCGCTCGTGGCCACCGTCAACGAGCTTGCGAGACTCGCGCGGTCGCCGAGGAGGTCATCGCCGAGGTCGAGGCCGCCGAGGCGTCTCGCTCAAGATCCCCATCGGCACGATGATCGAGCTTCCCCGCGCCGCCGTCACCGCCGATGAAATCGCCACCCAGGCCGACTTCTTCAGCTTCGGCACGATCGACCTCACGCAGACGACGTTCGGCTTCAGCCGTGACGACGTCGAAGCCGAGTTCGTCCGCAGTACCTGTCCGAAGCTGCTCCCGTACAATCCGTTCGCGACCGTCGATCCCGGCGTGGCGAAGCTCGTCGAGATGGGCGTCACGCTCGGCCACGAGGCAATCCCGATCTCGCCTGCGGCGTCTGCGGCGAGCACGGCGGAGACCCCGATTCCGTCAAGACCTTCACGCGCTCGGCCTTGACTACGTGTCCTGCTCGCCGTACCGTGTGCCCCTCGCGCGCCTTGCGGCAGCGCAGGCGGCCATCGCCGACATGAAGTAGATCACCGTCTTCTCAAAGCGGCGTAAGAGAAAGGGCCTCGGGCTCCTTTCTTCGTATAGGGGATGCTCTATGGTTCATTCAAAACCTCAATCAACAGCCGCGAGGTCGACGCGGGAGGCTCGACGTCGATTCCGATCCGTGCCGACTGCGGTGCGGCCTGAAGGGCGATGATCGCGCAGCGGTTTTCACCGGCATGACGGAATCCTCAGGCGTCGACTGCCTTGAGAGTGGAGAGGCTTCAGGTGCCGCACGAATTACGCGACGAGCATGATATGCGTCGCTGAGCGTTCCGGACGGTGCATGTCATGATGCTGGCGCGTCGCAGAAGAGATAGCGGTAGATGACCTTGGTCGTCTCGTCTATCACGCGCTGCGTATCGAGGTCGTTGGGGAAGAACATGTGCTCATGGATAATGGCCTCGAGCGTGGTTCGCACAATGAACGACGTGGTTTCGAGGTCATCCACCTGCAGGTATTCCCGTAGTTCATGATGAGTTCCTCTATCTTCTCGGAGGCGAACGAGCGTCCTGCCTCCTCGAGCTTGCGGAATTCCTCGTCCTGATAGGAGAGGGCGGTTATCTGTTTCTGGAAGTCCGTCATGCAGGCGTGGCTTTCGAGCACTATGGTCACGTACTTGCGGATAAGATCGAACGGCGAGTTATCGGGCGTGACCTCTTCGGGCACTTTCATGCGGTCGAGCACATTGCGGTAGAGCTTTATCGACAAGATCCTGTAGATGTCCTCTTATCTTCGTAGTAGCTGTACAGCGTTCCGATCGATACCCGGCATGTCTGGCTATCTCGTTGGTGGTGACGTCGTAATATCCCGATTCGGAGAACAATTCGAGCGCGGCTTGCGCCACCCGCTCTTTCATCTGCGTGCTCCGTTTTTGCCTGGGAACGCGGGGTTGGGTCATTGCCTCTCTGTCCTCTCCGGCTTCGCAATCCGAGCGTCGTGCCTTCTTTTCATCATGATACCCCAGCAAAAAAAATGAGTAAAAGCTCATAAACTCGTTGACTGCCGATATGCACGATGATAGCTTGATTTAAACACGAGTAAATACTCATGTTGTAGGAACTCACGTATGCGAGACGAGTTGAGCAGGGAGCTTCGTCTCCTGGGAAATGGACGGGAGGGAGCAACCATGGGATACATCAGCTTTAGGAATGTCACGCGCGAATATCGCTCCGGGAACATCCGCATCAAGGCGCTTGACGATGTCGATCTGGATATTGAGAAGGGTGCGTTCACGGTGGTGCTCGGGCCTTCGGGCTCAGGCAAGTCGACGCTGCTCAATCTGCTCGGCGGCATGGATCGACCGACTGCAGGGACGATTCGGGTCGGCGGGAGGGCGGTATCCGATCTGTCGGAGCGCGAGCTCACCCTGTATCGCCGTCACGACATAGGTTTCGTCTTCCAGTTCTATAACCTCATCCCCACGTTGACTGCATATGAGAACGTCGATATGGCGTCCGTGCTCACGGAGTCTCCGTTGACGGCGGACGAGGCGCTGGAAGCGGTAGGCCTTTCGACGCGCGCGAACAATCTTCCTTCGCAGCTTTCGGGCGGCGAGTTGCAGCGCGTGTCCATCGCCCGTGCGCTTGTCAAGAATCCGCAGCTGCTGCTCTGCGACGAACCCACTGCCGCGCTCGATAGCGTGACGAGCAAGAGGGTGCTCGCGCTGCTTCCATCCATGGCATCGCGCTTTCGGAAGCGCGGTGGTCCTCGTCACCCACAACGCGGCCGTTGCTCCGGCCGCACATCGCCTCATCCGCCTCAAGGACGGTCGTATAGATTCGGTCCTTGACAACGATGCTCCCGTTCCCATGGAAGAGGTCGCTTTATGATGAGGTATCTGAACAAGAAGTTCCGTAGGGACTTCGCAGCATCGCTCCCGCAGTTCTTTTCGGTATTCATGATGGTAGCGGTGTCGGTGACCATCTACTCGGGCATGAGCGCGGTGTGGACCGGCATGGCCAGATCCTATGCGGCATATGCGGAACAGACCAATCTGGCCGATGCCTACGCTGCAGGCGAGGCTTTTCCCGAGGATTCCATCGAAGAGGTCCGACGGCTTCCCTTTGTGAGCAAGGCCGCCGGATCGTTGCTCGTTCGTGCCGAGGGCGGTGCGGCCGATGAGAAAAACGCCTTTTACGTGAACACCTTCGATGACGCCACGCTTGAGGTCATGAGCCCGCTCGTGCGCTCGGGCGAGCCCCTTGGGACAAGATGCGTCCGGACGCGGGGACGGTGGTATCTGGATAGACGAGGACTATGCGAACGCGCATGGCATCTCTGCTGGCGACCTCGTGGCTCTCGATTTCGGCGTGGCGGTAAGAACCCTTGAGGTCAAGGGTACGGTGCTCGATCCCGAATACCTGTACTTCATCACCTCCCACGTCGATACGGTGCCGGATCACGTCGGCAATTGCTATGCGTACATGACCGAGGGGTGCGCCGAAGACGTCTACGGGGCGGTTCCCTATAACCAGCTGCGGCTTCGCTTCGTCGACGGGACAGCTCGGACGAACCTCGTTCGCAATGAGCTCAGGGAAGACCTCGAGGGTATATTCGGGGATACCCTGCGCTCCGTGCAGCTGCGCGAGGACAAGGCGACTATCGACCAGGTGAACTCGGAAATGGAACAGATTCAGAAGATGGCGGCCCTGTTCTCCTGGTCTTCCTGCTGCTCTCTCTGCTCTCCATGCACACGACCATGAGCAGGCTTGTCGGGAATCAGGTCGTGCAGATAGGAACCCTGCGATCGCTGGGGTACGGGCGGGGTAGCATCTACCTTCATTACGGAATGTTCGGAACGCTGGTCGCACTCCTGGGAAGCGCGTTCGGTCTCGTGCTCGGGCTGATCGTGGTCGCACCTTTGGTGATGGCCATAAAGCAATCCACCTTGACGCTCCCGTCATGGGATAGGATCATCGGTCCCGACACCGCGGTCCTCATCGCCGTCATCCTTGCAGTCTGCACCGTTTCCGCCATCATGACGGCACGCAGAATCGTCCGTCATGCTCCCGCGCAGACGATCAGGGGGCACGTGGAGGAGGAGCGTGCAAGCTTGCGGAAGCACGCGCGCTCCAAGATGTCGTATGGGACCCTCTGGATGCGTCGGAGCGTCGCGGCCCATCCGGTACGCTTCGCGATGGCTGTCATCTCGGTTGCGGGCAGTCTGATGCTCATGGTTGCCGGCATAGGCGTATGGGATTCTTTGAACTCATCGTACGACGAGGTTTTTCGACCATAGTACAGCTACCGTTACGCCCGGCAACCTCGCAGGAATCTCTTCCAAAGCGGTTGCGGAAGATCTCGGGGACGAGCCGTATCAGCTCTCGCAGGTGGTCTCGGCGACTCTCGCATGCGGAGAAGCGGAGATGGATGGCGTTCTCACCGTCTTGGACGAAGGAGGCAGCTGCACCTCTTCTCGGCGCATGACGGCGGCGAAAGTGGACCTCTCGTCGGTTTCGGCGGCAATGTCGAGGAAGGCAGCCGAAGATCTCGGCGTCACCGTCGGAGATACGGTGTCGTACCGCCTGGATGACGCTTCCGAAAAACACGGACGTGACCATCAGGGGCGATCGTCGATGCAGAGTTCCCCAGGGCGTGTTCATCAGCGCCGACCGTGTGATGACTTCATCCCGAATACGATCTATCTCGGAAGCGAAAGGCACGTAAGAAGGCGGGAGCCTCGGCTATGTACGAGACGTGGTGTCCGTCGAGCACCAGCGCTCCAACGTCGACGAGATGATGGGCAGCGTTCGCTCGATCATGTACATCCCTCATGCTCGCATCGTTCGTCCTCAGCGCCGTGGTGCTCTACAACCTGGAATCCTGTCGTCCCATTGAAAGGGTTCGCGAGTACGCTGCCATGAGGGTGCTGGGTTCCTCGACCGCGAGATCGACGGCATCGTGCTGAGAGACGCTGCTCAACGTGGTTTCGGGGCTCGCCCTGGGCGTACCCCTGAGCCTGGCTTTCCTCCGCGTCTACGTGCGGACCGTCTCCATGGAGGGCGTCGAATGGGTGCCGTATATCGAGCCTGGCACTACGTCCTCGCCCTTGCGTGCGTCATGGCGTTCTCGTTCTTCATCAGCTGGCTTGTATGCCGCAGGATCAGAAGGATCGATATGGTGGAGGCGTTCAAAACCATGGAGTGAGGGTCGGTCAAATTTTGAACAGGCCTTTCGTTTCGTGGTCTCTATTTCCTCAAAGGAAGCGTGACGGTGAAGACCGTGCCGTTCACCGCGGTGCTTTCCGCTTTGATGTCTCCGTGGTGCGCGCGGGCGATCGAACGCGCGATGGCGAGTCCCAGTCCGAAGCTCATGTCATCGTCGGTGTGCGTGCGAGCCTCGTTCGACCGATAGAATCGGTCGAAGATATGCGGGAGATCGGCCGCAGGGATGGCGTCGCCCGAGTTGCGGATCGCAAGCGTCGCCAGTCCGCTTCGTGCGGAGCGGGCGAGCACGACGTATGCACCTGCCCGTCGGCGCCTGCGTACTCTGCAGGCATTCTCAAAAAGCGTCGCGACCATCTTCTCGAGCTTTCCGGCATCGCCGGAAACGACGATACTCCCTTCGATATCGCACGTCAGATCGATGGAGCGTTCGAATGCGATCGATTCGAACTGCAATATCAGGCCGTCGGTCATCTCGCTTATATCGACGGGTCCGCATAAGGGGACGGCACCGGAAGACTCGACCTTCGCGAGCGTGAGCATATCGCCGACCAGGCTTTGCATGCGCTCGCCTTCGATTCGCGTGCTTTCAAGCCACTGGCTTTCCTCGGCGATCGTATGATCAGGATGCCTCAGCAGAATCGAGGTGTTGGCGAGCATGACGGTCAACGGGGTCTTCAGCTCATGCGATGCATCGGCGACGAACTGCTTCTGCGCGCGCCAGGCCTTCTCGACCGGGCGCAGGGCCCATCGGGCAAGGAAGACCGTGATGACGAGCAAGGCTCCCAAGGCTGCGACGCCTATGATGGACATGGTGGCCGCGGTGCGCCGCCACCCGGAGGCGCTCGCCATGTCCGCGAACGCGACGAGGGCGCCGTCTTCCGTCGTCATCTTCTTGTAGTACAGCCCTTCGACGGGAAGCGAGCCGTACCCGTCCGAAGAGGACCAGCACCGTCTTGCATACCTCCGATTCGATGCTTTCGTCTATGCTCGCATTCGTGCGAGACGACACCATGGTCGCGGTTCCGTCGTTCGAGATGGCGTATACGGCTACGGGAATGAAGCCTCCTTGGCGCGCCGGCCCGCCGATGCGAGGCGGCAGGTAGCCTTCTTCGTCCCGATCGCCGTGCTCGTCATCGCGGTCCTCGGCATCGTCGCGATCGTCGTCGGGCGGCTTTCTCTCGCCGTCTTTGTCCTGTGCCTGGGCATCATGCCCGATTCCCGCATCGAGGGCCTCGTGCACGGCTTTGATGCCATGCTGGTATTCGATCGCGACGATTCCTGCGAACGAAGCTATGACGACGGTCGTGACGAGCGCCATCGTGATGACGATGAACTGAGCCCTAAGCCGATCGAGCATCGTCGTCTCCCAAGTTCACGCGGTATCCCGCTTTGCGGATCGTGTCGATCGAGACGCACGAGCCCAGAGCGGATCTTCTTGCGGAGGAACGATACGTACGCCTCGACGTTGTTGTCGACCGCAGTGGATCTCGACGCCCCAGACCTTCGATATCAGCGTGTCCTTGGACACGATCTGGCCGGGATTCGAAAACAGAATGCGCGCGAGTTCGAATTCCTTGAAGCTCAACGCGATGGACTTGCCGTTGCAGCTCAGATCCCGGCTCTCGATATTGAGCGAGAGGTCGCCGGCCTCGATGCGCCTCGAAGACGACCTGGCCTTGACGCCGCGTGAGCGCTACGCAGATGGGCGAGCAGCTCGGCGGGAGAAGGGCTTTAGTCATGTAGTCGTCGGCACCTGAATCGAGGCCCTCGATCTTGTCGGGTATCCTCGCTGCGGGCGGTGAGCATGAGCACGGCGTGTCGATGCGCGCGCGTCGAAGCTCCTCGACCACCCGGCATCCGTTCTTGCGCGGCAGCATCACGTCGAGGATGACGACGTCGTAGATGCCGGAGCTCGCGTAATCGTAGCCGTCCTGCCCGTCGTGCACGACATCGGTGACATACCCGTTCTCATTCAGTATGCGGGCGAGGGCGGAGGCGAGCCTGACATCGTCCTCGACGATCAATGCCTGCATGTGTCGCTCCTTGTCACGAGGTTCGAAATCGTATGGCTCACATTGTATGCGCAACGCTGAAGCGAATCTGAAAAGCCTCGAAAGACTTTCAGATGCCTTTTCAGGCTGCGTTCGTACGATGCGTCCATCACGAGAACCAGGAGGATGCCATGAACACGTTTGCCGATGTCTTCGAACGCAAAGTGAAAGTCAAGTATCGTATCTCGCGCCGTCAGTACCGCATGCTGCGTGCAGCCTTCGGCGAGCGCATGCAGGAGGATTCCTTCGGACGCTCCCTGGTGACGAGCAGGTATTTCGATACCGAGGAAAGAAGCCTCATCGCACGTTCCCTCGAAAAAGCCCTTGTGCGGAGTAGCTGCGGGTCCGGACGTACGGAACCGATGCCGATCGCGCGTTCGTCGAGCTCAAGAAGAAGTTCTGGCGCATCGTCTACAAGCGGCGCATCGCGATGACGCCCCCGTTCGGCCGAACGCTTTCTCGGCGGCTTGCCGTACGACGAGGCGTTAGCGTGCGCCCGTGGCGACGAAAGCGCGCGATATCGAACCTACGATCCGATCGACGCAGATCGCGCACGAGATAGAGGCGTTCATGGATCGATGGGACGCCCTGACGCCCTCGATGGACATCGCCGTCGACCGCATCGCCCTGGCCTGGCGGAGACAGACGAGGAGCCGCCGGTCCGCATCACGTTCGACCGCTCCGTCTTCTACCGCGATCCAAGGATGCTCGATGCAGGCTGGACCGAGCTTCTGAACCTCGGCGAAGCGATCATGGAGATCAAGGTCACAGGATCGTATCCGCTTTGGCTCGTGCGCGCGCTCGACGCCGTCGAGGCCTATCCGACCTCGTTTTCGAAGTACGGGGAAGCCTATCGGCGCATCAAGGGCATGGGAGCGGAAGGGCGCCTTCCGTCAGATGCTCCTGCCGCATGACCCGCCGGCCGGACGTCGCGGAATCCCCGTCGCGCTCGGTGAACCGTTCTCTGAAAGGACCTCTCGTGCAAGATCTCGTATTCTCTTCGATCCTCGGCACCGCCGAATCGACCGCCGCGAGCGCGACGGCGGCCTCGTTTCTCGCGTGCTGCGCGACATCCATAATCCTCGGACTCGCCTGCGCCCTCATCTACCGGTACAAGACGAGCTACTCGAAAAGCTTCGTGGTCACGCTCGCTTTTGCTGCCCGTGATCGTGCAGATGGTCATCATGCTCGTCAACGGCAATCTGGGCGTCGGCGTCGCGGTCATGGGCGTGTTCAACCTCGTGAGGTTCCGCTCCATTCCCGGCACGGCCAAGGAGATCGGAAGCGTGTTCCTTGCGATGGCGGTCGGCCTGGCGACGGGCATGGGCTTCATCGGGCTCGCCGTGCTGTTCGCCGTGATCGTCGGTATCGTGAACATCGTATATGTACGCTCCGGATTCGGCGCGATGCCGGCTTCCTGCAAGACGCTCACGATCAACGTTCCCGAGGACCTCGAATTCGACGGCGTCTTCGACGAGCCCATCGAGAGGTATGCGTCGAGCTTCGAGCTTTCATCCATCCAGACCACGAACATGGGCAGCCTGTTCCAGCTGCGCTACGACATCACGTTGCGCGAACGCGGCCTTTGAGAAGAAGCCCTCATAGACGAGCTGCGGTGCCTGAACGGCAACCTCAAGATCACGCTCGGAGCCGCGGCGACCCAGAGAGAGCGCTCTAGCCATGACGAATCGATTCCGCTCGTTGAGGACGTTCGCGCGCAGGATGAGCGGCGCGCATGCCCGCCTACGTGCTCTCTTGCGCTTTCGCATCGGCCGTCGCGACCGTCGCATGCGCGGGCATGCTTGCAGGATGCACGACCTCAGGGAAGCCCGCAGGAGGTTTCAGAGCCGCCTCGACCTCGACGGATGGCGTCGCGTCCCAGACGACGGCGGCCGCTGCGGTCGAATACGTGGACCAAAGCCCGTACGATCTCGGAGTATTCCGATCGCGACCTGGATGCTTCATACGATGAGGTGTCGTCGACGAAGATCGCGTTCTCCGAGGAATCGGCGGCGGTCGACGGGACGGGAGCGACGGCGGACGGATCGGTCGTGACCATATCCGGCGAAGGAACCTATATCGTGTCGGGCTCTGCGTCCGATGCCCAGATCGTCGTGGCCGCCGACGCCGATGCGGCGAAGGTCCGGATCGTGCTTGCAGGGCGCGCATTGAAAACGAAGCGGCGCCGGCGATCTCCGTCGAATCAGCCGAACAATGCGTCATCACGCTTGCCGAAGGAACCTCGAACGTCGTGGCCTCCGGAGCGAGCGCGGAAGACGAGGCCGACGCCGCCCTGTACAGCACGGCCGACCTCACCTTGAACGGAACGGGCGCGCTCGACGTGAGCGCGCCTTACGGCAAGGGCATCCATTCGACCGACGGCCTTGTCGTAACGGGCGGCACGTATGCCGTGGCCGTGGCGGACGACGGCCTTTCAGGCAAGGATTGCGTCAAGATAGCCGATGGGCGATCTGACAATCGAAGCCGGCGCCGACGGCATCAAATCCCAGCAACGATGAGGACGAAGGGTGCGGGTTCGTAAGCATCGACGGCGGAACGCTGTCGATAGACGCTGCAGACGACGGCATCCAGGCCGCGCGCTACGTTCGCTCTCGGCGGGGATCCGTGTCCGTCACGGCCGAAGACGACGGCATCCATAGCGACGGGGACGTCGCCCTCGCGGGAAGCTACGCTCACGATTTTCGCAGGGCGACGACGGCGTGCATGGCGAATACGTGCTCGAAGTCGCCGCGGGCCGAAACGATGTGGATCGAAGCGAAGAAGGGCTTGAAGCCCAGGCCATCTACGTGCATGGCGGGGAGACGGCCGTCAGATCGAGCGATGACGGCCTGAACGCTTCGACGCCCGAGGCTGAGAAGGATGGATCCTCGCGCACGGCCGCCTGTGATCGCCTCGCCTCCGATGCCGAAGAGATCCATCCTGGCGGAGGAGGCATGCCGTCGGCAGGAGGTTTTCCGGCGGCATGGAGGATTCCGATGCATCCTGCCTGATCGACATTTCGGACGGCTTCCTCTACGTGAACGCCGCAGGCGACGGCCTCGACAGCAACGGCAACTCTCCATCGGCGGCGGGACGACGGTCGTGTCCGGGTTCCGAGGACGGCGGCAAACGGAGCGCTCGATTACTCGCTCGAAGGCACGTACGAAGGCGGAACCGTGCTCGCAGTCGGCAGTTCGGGCATGGCAGGGGTTCTCCGGCGCTTCGGCGCCTGGGCCGCAGCCGATGTCGACGGCGACGCGGGCGACGCGGTCTCTCTGTCGACGCGGAGGGAACGTTCTCGCATCGCTTGTCTCCGATAAGGCGTTCCAGTCCGTCATCGTCGCATCCGACAAGCTGCATGAAGGCTCCGAGGCCCGCATCGTCGTCGGAGGCGAGGCGAGCAGCGCATCATCGTTGTCAAGCCTGGCCGCCGCCGTCACGTCGGGCGGGGTTCTTTCGGGCGGCACCGGCGACGGACGTCACGGCTTCGACGTCGACGACGGTGCCGTCCGCGCATGGGCGGCGGCATGCCGGACGGCGGTTCCGCCGGCGATCGGCCTGGAAGCGGGGCGGGCCGACGCCGTAGCGACGACGTTCCCGACAGCCGGCCATCGAAGGAGTTGCGGAAGGAGGGCGGATGCGTTTCGCCCTCCTTCTCGTCTACGCGCTTTTGCTACACTCCAAGGGAAACGGCATCGCATGGCGAAGGAGGCCGGAATGCGCATCGTGACACGCAAGGACCTGGAAGATCGGGAGGACGGCGCCCTGTCCGCAGATGCTGCGCGGGCCGCGCGAAGCGAAGGACGCGATGCGCCCGCCGCCCCGATCGCCTGCGCACGGAATTCAGCGCGACCGCGACAAAGATCCTCCATACCGAGAGCTGGCGCCCTATCGCATAAGACGCAGGTCTTCATCGCCGTCGAGGGCGACCATTTCCGTACGCGCCTCACGCATGCGCTCGAAGTGGCCCAGGTCGCGCGCACGATCGCGCGGGCGCTCGGACTGAACGAGGATCTGACCGAAGCCATCTCGCTTGGCACGACCTGGGGCATACGCCGTTCGGCCACGCGGGGAGCGCGCTTTGCGCGCGTGCATCGCACGTCATAGCATGGCGTCGGATGATGCGCGCGTGCCCGGTCTCTTCCGCCACAACGAGCAGAGCCTGCGCGTCCTCGAGGTCATCGAGGCGCGGCGCGTGCCTGAACCTTACGGCGGAGGCGTGGCGACGGCATCGTGCGCCATACGGGAAGCAGCGCGCGAGACGCTCGAGCCGCGTCGTCGCCATCGCCGATCGCATCGCCAGCGTGAACCATGATATCGACGACGCGATCAGGGCAGGGCATTCTCGGAATCGGAGCTCCGGGAGCGTGCATGCCTTGCTCGGGTGCGATCACTCGAGCCGTATCGAGACGCTCGTCGTCAATATGGTCGAGACCTCGGCGCACGAGGGCGACATCCGCCTGAGCGACGACGTCGGAGCCGCCATGAACGAGCTGCGCACGTTCCTGTTCCAGGCCGTCTACACCGCCCTTCGGTTATGGCGCAGGTCGACAAGGCCGTCCATGTCCTCTCCGAGCTCTTCGAATATTTCGTCGCGCATATAGAGGACGTGCCGTCGGAATACCGTGCGATATCGCCGAACGACGATGTGCGCGCCGCAACCGACTATGTGGCGAGCATGACCGACCGGTATGCCCGCGGCGTCTTCGAAGAGCTCTTCATTCGCGCAGCCGCATCCCGTTCGCGCGACGTCCGTAGCAATGCCCCGCACGCACAGGCGGGGGCATGGCCTTCATTCTTTCGAGCGGATGCGGGCGTTTCTCCATGGAGACGGCCCGGTGTTTCGAACGGCCTGCAAGAAGGCTATAATCTCGCCTCATGACGCTTGATTCCTGGAAAGATCCGTTCAGGCAGCCTGGCCCATCATGGCCGGGTACGTCGTGCTGGGCCTGCCCTGCGGCATTCTGGGCGTCGCGGCCGGCATGGACGTATGGATGGTCGCCGCCATGAGCATCCTGTTCTACTCGGGTGCAGGGGCGATATGATTCCGAACATGGCTCGCCGGCAACCCCATCGGCGCCATCGTGCTCAGCGTATCGCTCGTCAACTCGAGACAGACCTTGTACGGCGCGTCGCTCTCGCAGTTCTGCGATGCGGCATCGAAACGCCTTGCCTGCCTGTTCGGCGCAACCGTCACCGACGAAAGCCTGGCGTGAACCTCGCGCGTTTCATGAACGGCGGCTGGAGCGTCTCCGATGCGCTGCGTGTGAACGTGCTTTCCCAGAGCTCTTGGATCCTCTCCACGTCGCCGGCGCCGTCGTGGTGCGGCGATCTCGGTTCCGACCGCGCTTGCCTCGTTCGCCATGACCCTCGCTGTTCATCTGCTTGCTTCATGCAGAAGGCTTCGCCCGAGAACTTCGTGGCCATCGGCGGGGCCGTTGCGGGCGTCGTGCTGTGCAAATCGGTCGGCCTTGCGGGTCCGGCCATCCTCGTCGGCGCCCTCATTGGCGTCGCCGCCGCGGTCGTCTTCTCCGTCGCACGACGCGCGGGGCCTTCCGGCGCTCCGGCGCGACCGACATCAGGATGGGGGATAGGCGTGCCCGCATCCGACTTCCTCGTCATACTCGTGCTGTGCGCGCGACGATGATCCTTTGCCGCGTCGCACCGGTATTCGCGCTCAAAGGCAAGGAGCTGCCGCCGGGCTTCGTGACGGCCCTCGGGTTCATCCCACCCGCCGCCTTTGCTGCACTTGTTGCGAACGACCTGTTCAAACCCGATTTATTCGTTGGCGACGCATGGACGTGGATAGCCCCGCTCATCGCTGCAGCCATCGTCGCGGTCGTCGGCATCAAGACGAAAATCCATGGCCTGGTGCATCGTCGTCGGCGTGGGCGCGCTTGCCGCCCTCTCTTCCGTTCCGGCGGCCCCTGCTCTAAGCGCTCTTCCGTCTCGTCCTGCATCCCTTCGCGCGTTCTACCTTGCATATTCTTCCCTACTATATGCGGAATTTTGCATATTCGCCCTTGAGAATCTGTTCTTATCGTTTTTCTATTCATAGGTAACACGACGGAAAGAATACGTTCCTATACTTTCGCCATGCGGCTTCCCAGAAGATGTGCGCCGCATCTGGCGCATGCATCCTTTAAGCCGGTACCGAGAGACCGAAAAGGAGAAACACGTGGATACCCCGTCCTACCGCCATACCGTCGCATCCGAATCGTCTGCAGATCTTGCGCGCGCCTCGAGGAGGCGACATCCAAGGGCAGGATGCGTCCTGCGGCTCTTGCGCTTGCCGACGGCACCGTCTTTTTCGGCCGCGCATGCTGCGCGTCGGGCGAGGCGCTCGGAGAAATCTGCTTCAATACCTCGCTCGAAGGCTATCTCGAGATCATCACCGACCCATCCTATGCCGGGCAGATCGTTGCGCTCACCCATCCTCAGATCAGGGAACTACGGCGTCGCGCTCGCCGATGCGCAGGCCGCGCATCCTGCCTTTGCGCGGACTCGTCGTCGCTCGACCTGTGCGTCGAACCCTCGAATTGGCGAAGCGATCTGTCGCTGGGCGAACATCTGCGCATCGAAGGGTCATCGGCGTCGAAGCATCGATACGCGCGCGCTCGTGCGCCGCATCCGCTCGACAGGCGCCCAGGCGGCCGTCATCTCGACGACGGATCTCGATCCCTGAATCGTTGCGCGCCAGGCGCAGGCCGCACCCTCGATCGCAGGTGAAAACCTCGTGCGCTCGGCGAGCTGCGAGACGCCCCTGCCGCTTCGCTCCCGACGTTCGCGCGCATGCGTTCGCCCAGACTCCGGCTTCTCCTGCGCGCCATCGCGTCGTCGCCTACCACTGCGGCGTCAAACGTTCCATCCTCGAAGGGCTTGCGCGCGCCGGATGCGAGGTGACGGTCGTGCCGTGGGATATGCCGGCCGATGACGTTGCAGCCATGAAGCCCGACGGCGTATTCCTCAGCAACGGGCCCGGCGATCCCGGATGCGGTCAAGAAACCCACATCCAGGTCGAACGCCTTATCGGCAGGGTTCCCGTCTTCGGCATCTCGCCCCGGGCACCAGATGGTGTCGCTCGCGGCGGGCGCTGCGATGGAAAAAGCTCAAGTTCGGACATCGCGGCGGCAACCACCCGGTGATGAACCTCGTGACCGGACGTGTCGAGATCACGGCGCAGAACCATGGGTTCGGCCTCGTGTTCCCTTCGCTCGGCCCGCTTGTGCCCGAGCTTTCGGGCGGTGCGTCCGACCATGTAGGCGATCTGCGCTTCTGGTCGCGCCGCCGTATCGCGCCCGTCGTCGAGAACGAGCGCTTCGGGCGCATCCGCCTGACGCACGTCAACCTCAACGACGGTACCTGCGAAGGCATCGCGATGCTCGATCATCCCTGCTTCAGCGTCCAATACCATCCCGAGGCGTCGCCCGGGCCGACCGATGCGCACTACCTGTTCACGGCCTTCATGCGCCTTATGGACGGCGACGAGGCCTATCTCGGTATCGACAGCGCCGCCGACCGCCTCGGCGAATGGTCGTTTACTCAGGATACGGAGGCTTTCCATGCCTAAACGCACCGACATCTCCAAAATCCTCGTCATCGGATCAGGTCCGATCGTCATAGACCAGGCCTGCGAATTCGATTATTCGGGAACGCAGGCATGCAAAGGTGCTCAAGGACGAGGGCTACGAGGTCGTCCTCGTGAATTCGAATCCCGCCACCATCATGACCGACCCTGCGCTCGTGGACCGCACCTATGTCGAGCCCATCACGCCGGAATTCATCGAGAGGATCATCGAGGCGGAGCGTCCCTGACGCGCTCCTGGCCACGATAGGGGCCAGACGGCGTTGAACGCCGCGGTGTCGCTCGCGAGATCCGGCGTGCTCGAGCGCTTCGGCGTCGAACTCATCGGCTGCGACCTTCCCGCCATCGAAACCGGCGAGGATCGCTGCTCTTCGCCGAGGCCATGGCCGATATCGGCGTCGAAATCGCTCGAAGCGGCTATGCCTATGCGCTCGACGATGCGCTCGCCCCTGCCGAATCGATCGGATATCCCGTGGTGCTCCGTCCTCGTTCACGCTCGGCGGCGCGGGGGCGGCATCGCCCACGATGCGAACGAGCTGCGCGACATCGTCTCGCAAGGGCCTCGAGCTTTCGCCCGCAGGCGAGGTGCTCGTCGAAGAGACATCGAGGGTGGAAGAATACGAGATGGAGGTCATGCGCGATACGGCGGCAACGGCATTATCGTGTGCTCTATCGAGAACCTCGATCCCTATGGGCGTGCATACGGGCGACTCGATCACCGTCGCTCCCGCCCAGACGCTGTCCGACATCGAGTACCAGCGCATGCGCGCCGCATCGCTTGCCATCCTCGAGCGCGTCGGCGTCGAGACCGGCGGCTCGAACGTGCAGTTCGCCGTCAATCCGACGGACGGACGCCTCATCGTGATCGAGATGAACCCGCGTGTCCCGTTCGAGCGCGCTCGCATCGAAGGCGACGGGCTTTCCCATCGCGAAGGCGGCGGCGCGGCTGGCGGTCGGATACACGCTCGACGAGATCATGAACGACATCACGAAGGCGACGCCCGCCTGCTTCGAGCCGTCGATCGACTACTGCGTCGTGAAGGCGCCCTGTTTCGCCTTCGAGAAGTTCAGGGTACCGACACCACGCTTTCCACCCGCATGAAGGCGGTCGGCGAGATCATGGCGATCGGGCGCAGCTTCGAGGAGGCGTTCGGCAAGGCCATGCGCTCGCTTGAGAACGGCCGTGCGGGCATGGGCGTCGATGGTGCGGATGCCTTCGACGAGAGCCGCTTCGCCGAATTCGTCGGCCGTCCGACCGAAGACCGCATCTTCTACGTCGCCGAGGCGCTTCGTCGCGGATGGACGGTGGCGGACGTGCACGACGCCTGCGGATCGACCCCTGGTTCCTCTCGCGCATCCGTGACGTGATGAGGGCTGCACGCGTCGTCGACGGGCGTCGTCTCGAGGAGTTCGATGCCCGCACGATGCGCGCCGTGAAGCGCCTGGGGCTTTCCGATGCGCAGATCGCGCAGCTGACCGGGTCGGAGGAACGGGTCGTCGGGCGTTTCGCAAAGGCCTGGGCGTCACGCCGACGTTCAAGACCGTGGATACCTGCGCGGCCGAGTTCGAAGGATGCACCGAATACCACTACAAGACCTACGAAGAGCCTTATCTGAGCCCTGGCGCCTGCGTCGCGCGTCAGGACGATCCCGAGATCGCGCCGTGCGACCGCCCGCGCGCGATGATTCTCGGCGCCGGTCCGAACCGCATCGGCCAGGGCATCGAGTTCGACTACTGCTGCGTGCATGCGGCCTATGCGCTGCACGACGCGGGTTTCGAGACCGTCATGGTCAATTGCAACCCCGAAACGGTCTCGACCGACTACGACACGTCCGACCGCCTGTACTTCGAGCCTCTCACCTACGAGGATGTCATGGATATCGTAGACGTCGAGCAACCCGCGGGCGTCGTCGTGACGCTCGGAGGACAGACCCCGCTTCAGCTCGCGCGCATGCTTGCCGAGTCAGGGCGTGCGCATCATGGGCACTGCGCCCGAGCGATCGACCTGGCCGAGGATCGCGAACGTTTCGCGGCCGTGCTCGATCGCATCGGCGCGGCCTCATCCGGATGCCGGCATGGCGTCGAGTCTCGACGAGGGCTCGCACGGTGGCGCGGCGCATCGGGTTTCCATTGCTCGTGCGTCCGAGCTACGTGCTCGGCGGTCGAGGCATGGTCATCTCCTACGACGCCGCGTCCTTATCCGACTATATGGACCAAGCCGTGCGCATTTCGCCAGAGCATCCGATCTATCTGGACAGATTCCTTGAAGATGCCTGCGAATGCGACGTCGACGCGCTGTGCGACGGACAGGAGGTCTACATCGGCGGCGTCCTCGAGCATATCGAGGAAGCAGGCATCCATTCGGGAGATTCCGCATCGTGCATTCCGCCGTTCTCCTTCTCGGATCGCGTGGTGGGCCGGCTGCGCGACCTCACGCGCACGCTTGCGCTCGAGCTGGGCGTGCGCGGCCTCATCAACGTGCAGTATGCCGTGAAGGGCGATACGATCCATGTCATCGAGGCCAATCCGCGCGCAAGCCGCACGGTGCCGTTCGTATCGAAGGCGACGGGCGTGCCTCTTGCGAAGTGCGCCGCGCTCGTCATGGCGGGGTGGAAGATCGCCGATCTGGGGCTTCCGCCCGACGATCGACGCCTGAAGCACTTCTGCGTCGGAGAGGCCCGTCATGCCGTGGGACGCTTTCCCGGCGCCGACATCGTGCTCGGACCTGAGATGAAATCCACCGGCGAGGTCATGGGCATCGCCGACACGTACCCTGAGGCATTCGCGAAAACGCAGATCGCCATCGCGTACGGCCTTCCGCGTTCCGGAACCGCGTTCATTTCCGTATGCGACCGCGACAAACGGCATATCCTGCCGATCGCGCGGGCCATCCAGCGACTCGGCTTCAGGATAGCGGCGACCGAAGGGACGGCCCGAGCGTTGCGGGGCGGCAACGTCGCCTGTGAGACGGTGCGCAAGATCTCCGAGGCGCATCCGAACATCGGCGACGCCCTTGGCGGCAGGCGAGGTGTCCTTCATGGTGAACACGCCCTTCGGCCGCACGACGCGCTCCGACGGCTATGCGCTGCGCACCGAGGCGGTCAGCACGGGGTCACATGCGTCACGGCCCTCTCCGGCGCGAGCGCGTTCGTCGCGGCGCTCGAGGCCGCGGCCGACGCTCCTGACGGGTTTTTCCATCCGTGCGCTGCAAGACCTGGAGGTCTATGATGTCACGGTGAGGCGCTGAGCGAAGAAGGGAGCGGATCTGTGGATTACGAAGGAAGACGCGTGCTCGTCGCCGTGAGCGCGGGCATCGCCGCCTATAAGGCGTGCGAAGCCGTCTCGGCGCTCGTGGGACGCGGCTGCTCGGTGCGCGTCATCATGACGCCTGAAGCGACGAAGTTCATGGGACCGCTCACGTTCGAAGCCCTGACCGGCAAGAAGGTCTATTCCGGATACGTTCGATTACAGCGACGACGCATCGATCAAGCATATCGTCTTCGCGCAAGAGGCCGAGGCGGCGATCGTGGCGCCTGCGACCGCCGACGTCATCGCGAAGATGGCATGCGGCATCGCCGACGACATGGTCTCATCCACGCTGCTCGCGACGACGTGTCCGATCATCGTCTGTCCCGCCATGCATGCGGATATGTACCGCAATCCGTCGGTCGAGAAGAATCTAGGGCACGCTTGCCGCGCGGCGTGCGGCTTGTCGGTCCGGGGAAGGGGCGTCTCGCATCGGGCGATATCGGCCGCGGACCGCTCGCTCCTGTCGACGACATGGTCGCTGCGGTCCTGGCGGTTCTGGACGCGCTGCGGCGCTAGCCGTCCGTCGCCCCTATCGCTTCGCGGGAAACGGGCAGACGTCCGCCACGAAGCATTCCGCGCATCGAGGATTCCGCGCCTGGCAGAACTCGCGGCCGAAGTGGACCCACTGATGGTTGATGAAGAGCCAGTCGGGTTTCGGATAGATGCGCAGGAGCTTCGATTCGACCTTCTCGGGCGTGTCGTCGTTGCGGGTGGCGAATCCGAGCCGATGCGCGATGCGGAAGACGTGCGTGTCCACGGCGATGCCTTGGGCATCGCGAAACGCCTGCGCCATGACGACGTTCGCGGTCTTGCGGCCGACGCCCGGAAGGCGCGTCAGCTCATCCATCGTGCGCGGCACGACGCCGCCGAAGTCGGAGACCACGGTCTGCGCGCACCCGATGATCTTCTTGGCCTTGGTGCGGAAGAACCCGAGCGGATGGATGATCTCTTCGATGCGGGCGAGCGGGGCGTTCGCCAATGCGTAGGCATCGGGGAATTCGGCGAACAGGATCGGCGTCACCTTGTTGACGGCGGCGTCGGTGCATTGCGCCGAGAGGACGACGGCGATGGTAAGCGTGAACGGATCCATGTGGTCGAGCAAGCATGCGCCCTCGCCGTAGCGCTCGAACATGCGCCGTTCGATCTCGGCGGCGCGCGCCCGCTTATCCGTCAGGTTCTCTCGTGCCATGCGTTCCCCCTCAGGCGTCGGATCGGATATGCCGACGCGGTTCTTTCACGTATTCTCGAAGAAGGACGGGCGCTGTCAACGTCCGCGCCGCCGATTCTTCCGTAAAATCTCAGCGGCGCATCCTCAGGCGCGCCATCATTCAGACCGAAAGCGAACGTATGCTGATCCATTCCCTTGCGAAAGCCCTCTTCGACGCCGACGCGCTCGCCGCCGTCGCGGCAAAGCTCGATGCGGGGCAGGACGCCGCCCTCGGCGTCGCCGCATCCGCGCGTCCTTTCATCGTGGCCGCGCTGCGATGAAGCCGCAGAGCATGCTCGTCATCGTTCCGGGCGAAGAAGGCGCATCCGCATTCGCCTCGAGCCTTTTCCGCGTACATCGGGGATGCCGCGGTCGCGCGCTTCCCATTGCGTGAGGATTATCCGTTCGCGCCCAAGAGGCGAATGCCAAGACGGTCGCCCTGCGCACGCGGGCGGCATGGGCCCTGCATCGGGCGAGCCCGTCGTCGTGGTGGCGAGCGCCGCGTCCAGGGTGCGCCGCCTTCCGCCGAGCGACGCGGGCGTCTTCGCGCCGATCGAGCTTGCGCCGGGCCGCGAGCCCGTCGATCCTTCGACCGGGGAGGCGCTCGATTTCGCCGCCTTCGCCGATGCGCTCGTCGCCCGCGGGTTCGAGAATGCCGGAGAGCTCGACGGGCCGGGCACGTTCTGCGTGCGCGGCGGCACCGTGGACGTCTTCCCGGGCACCGAGGTGTTTTCCCGTGCGCGTCGATTTCTTCGGAGACGAGATAGACGAGATACGCCGCGTCGTGCCGGGCACCGCCAATCCATCTGTCGCTCGCGTCGTTTTCCATCTTCCCCGTGCGCGAATACCGCCTGTCCTCGCGCGCCGTCAAACGGGCGTCGGATGCCGTCGCCTCTCGGGCCGCCACCGATCCCGTGTGGCGAGACCTCTACGACAAGCTGGGAGAAGGCGTCGATTTTCGAAGGGGCCGACGCGTTGCTTCCTCATCTGTACGCGCGCACCGACACGCTCGGCGCCTACGTGCGTCCGATGCGCTCGTGGTCCTCAGCGAGCCGCGCAGCCTGATCGATGACGCGGCCCATGCCGCAGACGATGCCGCCCGGCGCGCCAAGGAAGCCATATCCCTGCGACCGGGCTGTACGCCGAGGCGTCCGACCTCGATTTCGGCGCCGCGCCTCGCTTCACCCTGGCGTCCATCATGCGTGTCGGCGGCATGCTCGACGAGAGCTCCGGTCAAGCGCACCGATGTCGCCGGCGACGGCGACAAGCTGATCGCCAAAGCTGCGCTCGCTCGTCGACCAGCGATACACCGTGGCCTTCTGCGTGCCGCAGTATCAGGCCCGCCAGGACATGAAGCTTCTGTTCGTCGATGCGGGGCTGCCCATCGTCGAGACGCTCGATGCGGCAGGAGGATCAGCACCCTCTGAAACGCGGCGTGGTGAACGTCGTGGACGTGGACGTGCCGCTCGGCATGGTCATTCCCAAGTCCAAGCTCGCCATCGTGTCGATCCACGACCTCCAGGCCGCGCATCCGCCGTCGCGCGGCGCCGTCGCGTGGATGCGACCGAGATCACGTTTCCGTTCAAGCCGGGCGATTACGTCGTTCACGCCGCCCATGGCGTCGCGTTCTTCCGCGGTCTGGTGCGTCAGGACGTCGGCGGCACGATGCGCGACTACCTGCAGCTCGAATATGCGGAGAACGACAAGCTCTTCGTTCCCGTCGAACAGCTCGACCGCATCACGCGCTATGTGGGTCCCGAGGGCAGCAGCCCGCGTCTGACGCGCCTGAACACGTCGGACTGGTCGCGTGCGATGTCCAAGGCGCGCGCATCCACCAAGCAGCTCGCGTTCGACCTGGTGGACGTCTATACGCGCCGCTCGTCCGTGCCGGGCTTCCGCTATTCCCCCGACAATCCCTGGCAGAAGGAGATGGAAGACGCGTTTCCCTACGCCGAGACGCCCGACCAGCTTTCCGCCATCGCAGAGGTCAAGGCCGACATGCAGTCTTCGCGGCCTATGGATCGTCTGGTCTGCGGCGACGTGGGATTCGGCAAGACCGAGGTCGCTCTGCGCGCGGCATTCAAAGCCGTACAGGACGACAAGCAGGTCATGGTGCTCTGTCCGACCACCATCCTCGCGCAGCAGCACTACACCACGTTCAAGGACCGCTTCGAGCCGTTCCACGTGAGCGTCGAGTGCTCTCGCGCTTCAGAACGCCTGCCGAGCAGAAGGAAACGCTTGCCGGGTTCGCCGACGGGACCGTCGACGTGCTCGTGGGCACGCATCGCCTGCTGTCGCGCGACGTGAATCCACGTGATCTGGGACTCGTCATCATCGACGAAGAGCAGCGCTTCGGCGTGGGACATAAGGAGCAGCTCAAGAACCTGCGCGAGCATATCGATGTGCTGACGCTTTCCGCCACGCCCATTCCGCGCACGCTGCAGATGAGCCTGTCGGGCGTGCGCGATACGAGCCTGATCCTCACGCCGCCTGACGAGCGCCGGGCCGGTCGAGGTGCACGTGGGGAGTGGGACCCGACATCGTGTCCGACGCCATCAGGCGCGAGATGCAGCGCGGGGGCCAGTGTACTACGTGTCGAACCGCGTGAGACGATCGAGGACGCGCTCGATCGCGTGCGGGACGCGGCTCCCGGAGCGCGCATCGGCGCGGCCCACGGCAAGATGGGCAAGGAAGAGCTCGAAGCCGTCATGGAGGATTTCGCGGCGGGAGCCATAGACGTGCTCGTTGCGACGACGATCATCGAAAGCGGCATCGACAACCCGCATACCAACACGCTTGTCATCGAAGATTCGCAGCGTTTGGGGACTAGCGCAGATGTACCAGCTCAAAGGACGTGTCGAGCGCAGCTCGCTGCAGGCCTACGCCTGTTCATGTTCCCGAGCGAGGTCCCGTTGACCGAAGAGGCCACCGCGCGCCTGCAAGCCATCGACGAGCATCGCGAGCTCGGGAGCGGCATGCAGGTCGCCATGCGCGCAGCCTCGAGATCCGAGGGAGCGGCAGCCTTCTGGGCGCGGAGCAGAGCGGGTCGGTGAGCGCCGTCGGCTTTCGATCTGTTCGCCCAGATGCTCGCGACCGCGTTCAACGACGCCCGAGGGCAGGCCGTTGGACGATAGGGCGCCGCACGCGCTCCGACATCACGCTCAACGTGCCCGGCAGCGCGTTCATCTCGGAAGACTATGTGCCCGACACCGACGAGCGCGTGCTCTATGACCGACGCGCGGCGTTCGCCGATACGCCGGGCGCCGTGGACGACCTACGGCCGCCATCGTGGAGGCTCACGGCGAGATGCCCGAGGAATGCCTCGCCCTGATTACGCGCGCCCGCATCCGCGCCTGGTGCGGCGAGCACGGCGTGCGCCTCGTGAACGTGGTGGCAGGCAGGCTCAACGTGGAACCCATCGCGTTTCGCCCGAAACGATGAAGGATCTCAGGCGCCACGGCGGCCGTTTCGTCACGGCGGCCAAGCGCCTGGGTCGTGCCCGTCAAGTATTTCAATGCCGAGGAGACGCCCAGCTCCTCGCAGCGATCGCCGCGTTCCTCGAGCGGACGACGTAAGGAGGAGAATCATGGATATCGGCATCCTTTCCAGCTGCAGCGTCTTCAGGGGCGTGGACTTCGCATCCATCGACGCGGTCCTGCATTTCGCCGCCGCCCGCGAAAAGACGTATGCGAAGGGCTCGTACGTCTATCGTCAGGGCGACATCATCAAATCCATGGGCATCGTGCTCGAAGGGCGCGTCGCGTCGAAAGCACCGACGTATGGGGCAGTACGAACCTGATCGGAAGCGGCAAGCCCGGATCGGTGTTCGCCGAGACCTACGCCGCCGTGCGCGACACGCCGCTCATGGTCGACGTCGTCGCGGACGATGATTACCGCATCGTGTTCCTGGACGTCGCGCGCATTCTGGCGGGGAGACGGCGTCGATGATGCGACGGGGATGCAGGTGACGCGCAATCTCGTGCTCACCTTCGCTCAGAAGAACCTCGGGCTTTCGCGGCGCATCATGCATTCGACTCCCAAGACCATCCGCGCGCGCCTCGTCTCGTATCTTTCGTACGAAGCCACGAAGCATCGGATCGAACGAATTCGACATTCCCGTACGACCGCCAACGCCTGGCCGATTACCTCTCGGTCGACCGCAGCGCCCTTTCAAAGCGAGATCGGAAAGATGCGGCGCGAGGGCTTCTCGATGCGCGACGCAGCCATTTCATCCTGAAAATCGCCGCTCGAATAGGTTCAGGCGCCGTTCGATCGCGGAATCATGCCGTTCGCGGCGATTCGACCGAAAACCCGCCGTTCGCCCGCGCCTTGCGACACACGGGTCCGCGCATCACGGGACCCCCACAACCTAGCTAGGGTACATTTCCACCATATCCACTATGGATGGAATGATGACCGCATGTGCTTTTTCTCTGCCGCTCGCGTCGCATCTCGCGGACGCAGACGTCGGCGACAGGTATATTGCAGGTGATGCGGTTGCATTTCGCACCGAAGGGGAGCGTCGAAAACCGTCGGCGCGAAGCGGTGTATCGCCGCGCGGATGGTCCCGCTCATCCGCCCATGCGTTGTCACGCGTCCTCTTTCGTTGCTACCATTCCGAATTGCGCGCCTCGCCGGCGCGCCGGGGACCGATCGTCGCCTCGCGGCGGCACGACATTCGAAAGAAGGCATTCGTGGAACTGATCTCGGCGCTTATCCTCATGCCCTGCTTCGCCGCGTTGGTCATGCTCTTCATCAGGCAGGGACAAGGCGCGTGCGGTCCTGTCGGCGTCGTTCGCCGCGATCATCGCCGCGCTTTCCGTCGCGTTCGCGGCCGTCTACCTGCCTCAGGGGTCCGTGTCGGTCGAGCTTCCCGCGTCGTACGCGTCCGCGCTCGGCGGCATAGGGTTCGTGCTCGATCTCGTGGTCGGAGCGTTCATCCTGGCCTATGCGGTGCGCTACAAGCGAACGCTTGCGGCCGCGCTCGTGCTCGTGCAGATCGTCGGCGCCATCGCCATCGAGGCGGCGCTTTCCGACGGCGTCGAGTTCTCGACGGCGATGCATATCGACGCGCTCGCCGTCGTCATGGTGCTCATCATCGGCGTGATCGGCTCGGGCATCTGCGTGTATTCCCTAGGCTGCAGAAGGATTTCCAAGACATCCATGCCGACCAGAAGGACCGCCGCCCGTGGTTCTTCGCGGTCATCTTCGCGTTCCTCTCGGCCATGTACAACGTCGTGCTCGTCGATAACCTGTCGTGGATGTATACCGCCTGGGAGATCACCACGCTGTGCTCGTTCCTCCTGATCGGCTTCACGAAGACCGAAGAAGCGATAGATAATGCGTTTCGCCAGATCATCATGAACATGCTCGGAGGCATCGCATTCCAGGCCGCCATCGCGTATCTGTGCATCGAAGGGCTTCCGCTCACCATGAGCGCCTTTCTCGCGCAGGGCGCGCAAGGATCGGCCCCTCTTCGCCCTGCCCGTGGCGCTGCTCGCGTTCGCCGGCATGACGAAAGCCGCGCAGATGCCCTTCCATACCTGGTTGCTCGGCGCCATGGTCGCGCCCACGCCCACGAGCGCGCTTCTGCATTCCTCCACGATGGTCAAGGGCCGGCGTCTTCCTGCTCATCAAGCTCGCGCTCTCTTCCTTGTCTATCCGACCGCATCGGCCATGGTCATCGCCGTGGGCGGCTTCACGTTCCTGATGTCGTCGCTGCTCGCCATCTCGCAATCCAATGCCAAGCGCGTGCTCGCGTACTCGACCATCGGCAACCTCGGCCTGATCGCAGCCTGCGCCGGCGTCAGCACGCCCGAGGCGGTCTGGGCGGCCATCTTCCTGATCATCTTCCACGCCGCGGCGAAGAGCCTGCTGTTCCTCTGCGTCGGCTCTGCCGAGCACCAGATCGGCTCCCGCGACATCGAATCCATGGACGGCCTGTTCGACCGCATGCCGCGCCTTGCGCGCTCGCATGATGCTCGGCTGCATGGGCATGTTCATCGCCCCGTTCGGCATGCTCATCTCCAAATGGGCTTCGCTCGTGTCGTTCGCCTCGACCGGCCAGGTCCTTCTGCTCGGCATGCTCGCGTTCGGCTCTGCCGCCACGTTCATGTTCTGGGCCAAGTTCATCGGGAAAGCTTTCCGGCGTCGCCGCGCATGCGAAAACCAGGAGATGAAGATCCATCGGGCGAATGGGCGACCATCGGCCTCATGGCCGTGCTCACCGTCGGCAGCGCCGTGTTCATGCCGCTGCTGTCCGCCGGCTTCGTCGAGCCGTATCTCGCTTCCACCTATGCGATGGCAGGCGACGTGATCGGCGCCGACAACATGCTCATCACGAGCATCTCGTCGGCCTTCATCGTCGCCGTGATGTTCGGCGCGCTCGGACATGCCCGCAAGCGCATCGTTCCGATCTATCTGGGCGGCGTCACGATCGACAAGTCGGCGCGCACGTTCCGCGACTCCATGTCCAAGCCTCGTCAGGCGACCGCGCGCAATTGGTATCTCGAAGACATCTTCGGCGAGCGCATCCTCGACAAGCCGGCCACCGTCATCTCCGCGGTCGCGGTCGTGGCCGGGCTTGCGGCTTCGGCGGCGTTTTTCCGTGGCTTCCTTCGAGACGGCCATCGCGCTTCCGATGTACGCCTCGGTCGGCACGGTCGGCGACGACCTGCTGCGAACCTTGATCGGCACTGTCGCCTTCGCCGTTCTCGGTCCTGTCGTCGGCTGCCTTCTCGCGGAGCCGACCGCATCGTCACCGCGCGCATGCAGGGCCGCGTCGGCCCGCCGCTGCTGCAGCCTTACTACGACGTGCGCAAGCTGCTCATGAAAGACGACGTCGCGGTCAATTCCGTGGAGGACGTCTATGTCACCTGCGCGCTTATTTTCGCATTGCTTTCCGGGGGCGCGTTCTTCGGCGGCGGGAACTTCCTGATGTGCGCGTTTCTGATCACGCTGTCGGCGCTCTTCTTCATCCTGGCCGCGTATTCACGCGCTCTCCCTATGCGGAAATCGGCGCCGATCGCGAAACGGTGCAGGTCATGGCTTATGAGCCGGTCATCCTTTTTCATGGCGGTCTGCATGTTCCTCGCGATCGGCACCTTCGATGTCGCGGGCGTCACGCTCTACAGCCGTCCGTTGATCGTCGTCTGCATCCCCGTATTCCTCGCGCTGATGTTCGTGCTCACCATCAAGCTGCGCAAGTCGCCCTTCGACCTGTCCTATTCGCATCATGGGCACCAGGAGATCGTCAAGGGCATCACCACCGAGATGAGCGGACGCACGCTCGCGAAGGTCGAGGTCATGCACTGGTGCGAAAGCGTGCTCTTCCTCGGATGGGTCGGCATGTTCTTCGTGTGGGAGCAATCCGTCTCTATGTCCTCGCCGTCGCGGTCGCGCTTGCCGCCTGGCTGCTCGAGATCTTCATAGACAACAATTTCGCACGCGTGAAATGGCAGGCCATGCTCAAATGGGCGTGGATCGTCGGCGGCATGCTCGGCATCGGCAACATCGCCGCGCTGTGCGCCTTCATCGTCTTCTAGGGGAGTCTGATATGAGCTACGTATCCAGATCGCTCTGGGTCATCCCTACGACGCGAGCAGCTGCAACGGCTGCGACATCGAAGTGCTCGCGTCCTGACGCCGCTCTACGACGCCGAACGCTTCGGCGTCATCAACACCGGCAACCCCAAGCATGCCGACATCTTTCTGATGACCGGCTCGGTCAACGAGCGCAACATCAAGGTCATCCAAGAGATCTACGACCAGATGGTCGACCCCCAGGTGGTCGTCGCGGTGGGCATCTGCGCCTGCTCGGGCGGCATCTTCCATGATTGCTACAACGTGATCGCGGCGTCGATCAGGCCATTCCGGTCGACGTCTACGTCCCCGGCTGCGCGGCGAGCCCGAGAACATCATCGACGGCGTCGTGCGCGGCGTGGCGGTGCTCGAGCAGAAGGCCGCCGAGCTCGCCTCGGCGAGGAAAAGCCTAGAAGATGGCATTCGATTCGACGTTCGTCGATATCCCCGTCGATCGGCTGCATGCGGTCGCGCAGGAGAAGCATGACGAAGGGTTCCGCTTCGTGCAGATGCTCTGCCGCATGGCCGATCCCGGCATCGACGTCATCTACACCTTCGCATGAAGGACGGCGCGGTCGAGAACTACGCCCTGCGCTCGGTCGATTCCGAGACGCAGGCGGTTCCTTCCTATCAGACCTGTTCATGGCCGCGTTCGCGAACGAAAACGAGGCGCACGACCTTTTCGGGTTGAATGTCGAAGGCATCGTGATCGATTTCGCCGGCGCATTCTACGACGTCGCCGTCGACAAGCCTGTCGACCGTGCTGTCGCCTGCGCGAAAGCGGCGCGCGACAAAGCCGCGAAACTCGCCGCCGCGAAAGCGGCTGCGGGCCGCGAAGGCCAGGGCAGGAGCCGACGCAGACGGCATCGGACGCTTCGAAGGCGTACCTGCGGCGCCTGCGCCCAAGAAGACCGTTGAAGAGCAGCGCAGCCGCGACCCGCGTCGTCGGCATGGATCCCGAGAAGGCCGCAAAGGTGCGCGCGGCATTCGAGGCGCGCGTCGCGCGAGTCCGCGAAGGACGGTGAGTAACGATGGGAAAGGCGACGGTCATCCCGTTCGGTCCGCAGCATCCGGTGCTGCCGAACCCTCCATCTCGACCTTGTCGTCGAGGACGGGACATGTCATCAGGGCGATTCCGCAGATCAGGGTTCATCCATCGCGAGCTTTGAGAAGCTCGTGGATTCCCACGACATCCATAAGTTCGTCTACGTGGCCGAACGCATCTGCGGCATCTGCAGCTTCGGCCATTCGCTCGGCTACGTGGAGACGGTCGAGAAGGCGATGGGCTTGAGATCCCCAAGCGGGCAGAATACCTGCGCGTTATCATGCACGAGCTGTCCCGCATGCATTCCCACCTGCTCTGGATGGGCCTTGCCGCCGACGCGTTCGGCTTCGAGAGCCTCTTCATGCATACGTGGCGTCTGCGCGAGCGCGTGCTCGACATCTTCCAGAGACCACCGGCGGCCGCGTGATCCTGTCCTACGTCAATGTCGGCGGTGTGAACAGCGACATCGACGGGACGGTTCTCTCGACCATCATCACGCGCCTCGAAGGCATCAAGGACGAATATCGCGAGGTTCTGAACACCTTCCTCAAAGATTCGTCGGTCAAGAGCCGTCTCGTGGGCATCGGGCATCTGTCGCGCGACGATGCGGCGACCACCTCGATGGTCGGTCCGTTCGGTCGCGCTTCCAACATCGCCTACGATGCGCGCATGCTCGGCAACGGGGCGTACGGCGACCTTGAGGACTTCCAGCCCATCCTGGACGATCAGGGCGACTGCTACGCGCGCGTCAAGGTGCGCGGCCTCGAGGTCCTGCAATCCATCGACATCATCGAAGAGCTCATCGCGAAGATTCCCCACGACGGCATCGGCGAGCGCACGAAGCTTCGCCCGGCCGACGGCGTCGAAGCGGTCAACCTGCTCGAGCAGCCGCGCGGCGAGTGCTTCTATTATGCGCGCGGCAACGGCTCCAAGAACCTCGACCGCATGCGCATGCGGACTCCCACCACGCAGAACCTCGCCGGCATGGTGAAGGCGCTCGAGGGCTCCGACCTGGCCGATGTCCCGAACATCATCCTCACGATCGACCCCTGCATCAGCTGCTCGGAAAGGTAGGGACGCATTATGCCGAACTTCAAGCTGGGGAAGATGACGATCCGGTCGCTGTTCAAGAAGCCCGAGACCATCATGTACCCCTCGAATCCCCTGAACCTTACGCCGCGATGCGCGGGCACGTGGACGTCGAACCGCAGAAATGCGTGCTGTGCTCGATCTGCCAACGCGTCTGTCCGACGGATTCGATCGTCGTGGACAAGAAGGGCGCATCGTGGACCATCAACTGGTTCAGCTGCGTCATCTGCGGAGAATGCGTGCGCGCCTGTCCGCACGACGCGCTTGACATGCATACCGCCCGCCTCGAGGCCGCGCAGCAGAAATTTCTGCATCCTGTGGCGGTCGAGGTCGAATCTCCCGAGGAGAAGGCCGAACGCGAACGCAAGAAGAAGGAACGCGTCGCTGCCGCCCTCGCCGCGAAGGCCGCACGAGGCTGAGAAGGCCAAGGAGGCCGAAGGAGAGGGCGGAAAATAGGTCCCGTCGTCGTCCGAGGTTTCGTCGAGGAGCGGCCGCGTGCCGGCTCCTCGCGTATGTAACCAGACGGTGTTAATCCGCGCATCGCACGGCTTCCCTTCATTTACCTGATAGAATCACAGGTTGCATGCGCTGCATGCCTTCTCGCCCGATACCTGTGAGGGAGCCTGATGCCTGCTCAGGAACAAAAGATTTCGAATCGCGTTCTTACGGTTCCGAACGTCATATCATGCATCCGTCTCTGCTTGATTCCGGTTTTCGTAGCCGTGCTCTTCTGCGGGCATGGCGTCGTCGCCATTCATCTACGCCTTCGCCGCTTCGAGCGATTTCCCTGACGGATACATCGCCCGCAGGACGAATGCGGTGTCCAGGCTCGGCAAGCTTCTCGATCCTTCGTCGATCGCATGCTGCTCGTGACGGGCGTCATCTGCCTGCTTATCCTCGGACGGCTTCCTGTGTGGATCATCGTGCTCGTCGTGGTCCGCGATCTCGTTCTGGTTGCCGGCGACGCGCATCTCGTCTCATCACTACGGCCGACATGTCGACGTCATCATGCTCGGCAAGGTCGCGACCACGCTTCTCTATATCGGCTTCGCAGGCCTGATGCTGAACATTCTGCAGGTCGCAGGCATCCATCTTATGGATGCCTCTGGCTTCCGGGATTGAACGGCCAGGTATCCTCGTGGGTATCTGGTTCGTGTATGCGGGCCCTTGCCGTATCGCTCATCTCGTCCGTGTACTACATCTGCGCTGGGTCGGGATCATCCGCCATGCGGAGAAGGCCTCCGTCGGAACAGGGTCCGAGCGCATCGCCAATGCCGTGTTCGGCCCCAAGCCCGACGCGCAGGATCGCCCCGAAGGACCTTCGGCCGAGGGGTTCGCTATGATCGCGCGTTCGTTCGGCAGCGGCCCATCGATGCGCCGTTGCGTGCTTAGCATCGTCGCCGCCCTCGTTCTTGCGATCGGCATCGCATCACCTGCCTCGGCCGATGTGCGCCCGTCGACCGACCTCGTCCTCGGCTCCACCGAAGCGAGCGGGAGCTTCATCGACAATTCCCCGACATCGATGCCGAGGCGGCCCTTGCCGTCACCTACGACGGGCGCGAGCTCTTCGCGCGCAACGCCGATTCCGAATACAAGATCGCATCCATCACCAAGATCATGACCGCGATCGTCGCGCTCGATAACGCATCGCTCACCGACACGATCATCGTGAGCGACAAGGCGGGCACGACGATCGGTTCGTCCGCCCAGCTGCGGCCCGGCGACACGATGTCGCTCAAGACGGCGCTTCAAGGCCTGCGTCCCCTCGGGAAACGACGCGGCCGTCGCCATCGCCGAAACCGTGGGCGCGCGTCGTGACCGATGCCCAGCCCGATCCTGAAGGGGCCTTCGTCGATGCGATGAACGCCAGGGCGGCGGAGATCGGCTGCACCGACACCCTGTTCACGAATCCTCGCGGGCTCGATTCCGACGGCTACGAGAGCGATGCGCATTCGACCGCGCACGACGTCGCGAAGATGACCGCGTATGCCATGCAGAACGACACGTTCCGCTCGATCGTCGGCGGGGAGACGTCACCGTCACCGTCACGCAGAAAGACGGGACCCAGCGCGCGATCACGCTCATCTCGACCGACGAGCTCCTCGGCGTCTACGACGGGATGGTCGGCGTGAAGACCGGCACGGGCGACGTCGCCCTCAACTGCTTTTCGCTGGCGCCTGCGAGCGCACGGAAGACAGCATCTACACCGTCGTGCTCGGCAGTTCGACCGAAGAAGGCCGATTCGACGCCACCCGCATCGCTGCTCGACTGGGCCTTCGATAATATCCAGGACGTCGATCTGATCAATTCGCCGTATGCGCTCGATCGTTCGGGCGCAAACGTCCCCGTCGTCGCAGAGGTCGCCTGCACCGCCTGGCCCGATAAGACCGTGCGCGCCACCGTCGCCGATCCCGATGCGCTCACGCGTATCTCGCGGCGTCGGGCACCATCACCCAAGACGTGTCGTACGACGAGCCGTCGGGAGCCGTGAAGTCGGGCGACAAGGTCGGCGCGATAGACTTCTTCCAAGGCTCCGAGCGCATCGCATCCGTCGACCTCATCGCCGCCGAGGACGTCGCCGCCCCGGAACATCTTCGAGGGCTTCGGCATCTGGTTCGCGCGACTGGTCGCAGACCTGCAGGGACAGCCGTCCGTCGCTGCGTCGGCATGCTATAACGTTCCGACCCCTATCATGGATAGATAACCCTTTCAGGCTGTAAGGAAAGGAAGTCTCATGGCCTCAACCTGCCCCGTATGCATGGCGCCTCTGCCCGAAGGGGCGAATGCGTGTCCGACCTGCGGATTCAAGCTTCTCGGCAAGACGCAGGCCTTCAACCCATCGCTTCCGATGCCCAGGCGTCGGCCTCTTCTCCCATCTTCGACGAAGCCAGGCTGCGCATCGTGCGCGCCCTCAGGTCGGCAACGTCTTCCGTCTCGCGGCCGACGTCATCACCATCGGCCGCAGCCCGCAATGCGACATCTTCCTCAACGATATGACGGTATCCCGCTCCCATGCCGAGATCAGGCGTGAACGGCGTGTTCCATATCGTCGACCTCGATTCCTTCAACGGACTCTGGGTCAATAACCGAAACGTTCGCGAGACGCGCCTGTACGACGGCGACGTCATCCAGATCGGCACGTTCAGCCTGGCGTTCTCCCCGATGGATCCGACGCGCTAGCTCAAAGAGTGCTTGCAAGGGGAACCGAATCATGGAACTGCTTTCCGGCAACGAAGCGATAGCCCGCGGCGCGTGGAGGCCGGCGCGCACATCGGCGTCGCGTATCCAGGGCACGCCCTCCACGGAAACGATGGAGGTTTTCGCGCGGATGCCCGGCGTCTACGCCGAATGGGCCACGAACGAGAAGGTCGCCGTCGAGGTCGGCGTCGGCGCATCCGCCGCGGGCGCGCGCGTCTTGGTCACGATGAAGCACGTCGGCGTCAACGTCGCGGCCGATCCTCTGTTCACGGCGGCCTCACACGGGCGTCGGCGGCGGCCTCGTCGTCCTGGCGGCCGACGATCCCGGCATGCATTCGTCCCAAGACGAGCAGGATTCGCGCTACTACGCGATGGCTGCGCACATTTCCTCTGCTCGAGCCGGCGGATAGCGCCGAGGCGCGCGCCTTCACGCGCGATGCGTACGATCTGTCCGAACGGTTCGACGTGCCCTTCTTCATTCGTTCGACGGTGCGCATCTCCCATGCGAAGTGTCCGACCGACGTCGGTCCCCGCACAGACGTCGAGAAGAAGCCGTATGCGAAGGACGAGTCGAAGCGGGTCATGATGCCCGCGTTCGCGCGGCCGCGCCGCGTGAATCTGATCGAACAGGGACGAAGCGCTGCGGGCCTGGGCGGACGAATGCCCGTACAACGTCGTGGAGAAACGTGATGCTCGAATCGGCATCGTCTGTTCGGCGCCACCTATCAGCACGTGCGCGAAGCATTGCCCTGACGCGTCCGTTCTGCAAGCTCGGGCTTTCCTGGCCGCTTCCTGAAAAGCTCCTGCATGAGTTCGCCGCCCGGTCGACGACGTCTACGTCATCGAGAGGCATCCGCCTATCTTCCGATGCGGTCAAGGCCGCAGGCATCGTGCCGTCTGCGCCGAAGCGCCCTGCTTCCGCGTGCCGGCGAGCTCACGCCGGGCGATATCCGCGTCGCATTCGGCGCCGAGGTGCCGGCGCACATCGATGCGCCCGAGGGGATACCCGGACGTCCTCCGCGCCAGCCCCCGGCTGCCCCATCGTCCGGTCTTCCGCGAGCTGCACCGCATGCGCGCCATCGTCACGGGCGACATCGGCTGCTACACGCTCGGGGCCCCTCGCGCCGCTTTCCGCGATGGATACGAGCCTGTGCATGGGAGCATCGGTTTCCATGTCGCACGGGTTCGAGCTTGCGATGGAAGGCACGAAGCATCGTCCGGTCGTCGCCGTCATCGGCGATTCGACGTTCGCCCATTCGGGACTGACATCGCTTATCTCCACCGTGTACAACCAGGGGCAAGGCACCGTCTGCATCCTCGACAACCGTACGACCGCCATGACGGGGCGCCAGGGCAATCCGGTCAACGGCGTGACGCTTCAGAACCGTCCGAGCCGAGAGCTCGACCTCATGAAGCTCATGGAAGCCATCGGCATCGAAGACCTTCAGCTCGTCGATCCCCAGGACGTCAAAGCCGTCCACGAGGCGCTCGTCCGCGCGACCAAAGGCCGCCGATGCGCTCTCGGTCATCGTTTTCAAATCGCCCTGCGTGCTGCTCGAGCGCGCGCAACGTGAGAAGTATGCCGTCAAGCCCGACTGCCGGGGATGCAAGATGTGCGTTCAGATCGGCTGCCCCTCCATCTCCTTCGACCTCTCGTCCAACGTGGCCTCGATAGATCCCGCGCTCTGCGTCGGATGCTCGCAATGCGCCCAAGTCTGCCCGTTTTCCCGTGATCGTGAAAGAGAGCGAGGCCCGATGAGCGATTCAGCGAAAACCATCCTGCTCTGCGGCGTCGGCGGACAGGGTACCATTCTCGCCGCCGATCTGCTGGCGCGCGCCGCCATTGCGTCGGGAGACGACGTGAAGCTCTCGGAAATCCACGGCATGGCCCAGCGCGGCGGCGCGTGACGACCGTCGTGCGCGTCGGACGCGCGGTCGGGACCATGGTCGCCGACATCGGCGATGCCGATTTCCTCGTCTCGTTCGAGACCACCGAAGCCCTGCGCAACATCGCGTATCTCAAGCAGGACGGAATCGCCATCGTGAGCGACGAGACCATCAAGCCCCTGACGGCGCTCACGGGACGCGTCCCCATGCCGCGCGGCGCCCGCAAGACGCTTTCGGGTTTCGGCGCTCTCGTCACGCCCTGCCGAACTCCCTCGCCCGCCAGGCCGGCAGCGTCAAGAGCGTCAACGTCGTGCTTCTCGGCGTGCTTTCCACCTTCCTCGACTACGATGAGGCTGTCTGGTTCGATGTCATACGCGGCCGCGTGCCCGAGCGGTTCGTCGACATGAACCTCAAAGGCGTTCTCGCTCGGAAGGTCGTTCGCGCGCGACCGCGCCCGGGCAGATGGGCTGACATGCCCGTATCGCGCGGCGACACGCATCCCTCGGGCATCGTCGGAGCGATGCTCTGGAAGGCGCCTTGACGATCGACGGCGCATGCCGTCGGGAAAAAGGGGCGGTTCGCGCCGTCCCCTTCGGGGCGCATGCACATCGGCAACCTCTACAGCTTCCTCGTCGCATGGCTCGTCGCGAAATCGACCGGCGCCTCGCTCGTGCTGCGCATCGAAGATCTCGATGAGGCGCGCTGCAAGCAGTCATGGGCCGATGCGATTATGCGCGATTTCGAATGGCTCGGGCTCACCTGGGATGAAGGTCCTATCTATCAGCATGATCGCCTGGATGCGTATCGCGAGGCGTTCGAGAGGCTGCGTCGTGCAGGACGTACCTACCCCTGCTTCTGCACCCGCGCCGCGTGGCATGCGGCAAGCGCTCCTCATGCAGGCGAGGGATTCGTCTATCCGGGCACCTGCCGGCTTCTCTCCGACGATGTGCGGGTTCGACGAACGACCGAGACGCACCGTCCGTTCGCCCAGCGTTTCGACGTCGGGGAGGGTGCGTTCTCATACGACGACGCATTCCAGGGCCTTCAGATCTTCGATATGCAGCGCGATGTGGGAGACGCCGTCGTGATGCGCTCAGACCAGGCGTTCGCGTATCAGCTCGCCGTGGTCGTCGACGACGCAGACGAAGGAATCACCCAGGTCGTACGTGGAAGCGACCCTCATAAGGTCCGTGCCTGTGCAGGCGGCGCTCCAGGATGCGCTCGCCTATGCGCGACCGACGTACTTCCATGCGCCGCTCCTCGTCGATGCGACGGGACGCCGTCTTTCCAAGCGCTCAGGCGACGTAGGCATGGACGCCTTGAAGAGCGCTTCAAAGTCTCCCGAGCGCCTCTGGGGAGCCGTTGCCGCTGCAACAGGCCTGTTGGACGGGCGATCGCCCTGATTCTCGCGCACACGCTCCCGCCGTTTCGCTCGAAGAGCCTCGCCTGCGTCTGGAATGAAAAAAATCCTGCTGCCCGTCGGTCGGCGATAGAGCTCAGGGCTTCTGGCCTCTGACGTTTCATTCGAGTTCTCGCGCGAAGCAGATTCTTGTCCATAAGTAGTTAACCTTATATTACAATTTCACGCTGGATTATAAGGAAGCAGGGAAATACCGAGGAGAATCCAGCATGATCGATTGCGTCTCTCGACGGGCGACCGCGATATTCATGGCCCTTGCACTCGCGGCGACCATGTGCGTCGCGCCATTAAGCGGACTCGCGCGTGCGGACGACGATCCGCATGGAACGCCGGCCGCGAAAGGAAGCGCTTCCGGCGCGCCGCACGCATGGTTCGATGCATTCTCATCCGAGCTTGCGGCAAGCGCCTCCGAACCGTCGTCGACGGGATTCCGTGCGCGTCATCCTCGAGTTCGCGCCATCGCAAGACGGTCTTGACGCTCAGGCCGTGCGCGATGCGGGGCTCGAAGAAGTCTCCAAGGCGCTCGGGCGAACGGTCGAGGCCGAAGAGACCTACGACGCGGTGTTCATCGGGTGCGCCGTCACGCTGACCTGACGAAGAGGCCTTCGAGCTCGCATACGTCCCGTCGCTCGCGAACGCCTTCGTCGAGCATGAATACGCGGCTCTCGAGCCTGCTCCCGCAGAGGATGCCGTTTCCATGCAGAGCCTGCGCTCGGCCGCCGATCCCGAAGGGAACCTGACGTCGAACGGCCAGGGAAAAGGCCTTGTCGTCGCCGTCATCGACTCGGGTGCCCAGATCGATCACGAGGCGCTGCGCTTGACCGACGATTCCACAGGCCGCTTGACCGAAGCCGATATCGACCGTCTGAAATCCGAGAAGGGCCTCGGCGGAGCATACGGCAACGCGAAGGTTCCGTATGTGTACGACTATGCGGGACGCGATGCCGACGTCTTCAATCCGGGCAACAACCATGGGATGCACGTCGCAGGCATCGTTGCGGCGAACTCGGGGAAGGTCCAGGGCGTCGCCCCCGAGGCGCAGCTCGTCATCATGAAGATATTCGGCGACAACGACTCCGGCGGATCGGCGGGATACGTCAAGGCCATCGACGATGCGCTCAAGCTCGACGTCGATGCGATCAATATGAGCATCGGGCTTCCGGCAGCCGGGCAGAGCGGCAACGAACGCGGGCTCGACCGGGCTCTCGAAGCGGCGCAGGCCCAAGGCGTATCGGTCGCCGTTTCGGCGGGAAACGAATCGCGCATGGGATTGGGCGCGGTCGACGTCGAGCACCGATCCCGACTACGGCGTCGTGGCCTCGCCCTCCATCGCAGGCAGAGCCATTGCGGTCGCGTCGTCGGATAACGACTCCATGGTCATACGCAATGCATTGCGCCTCACGTCCGGCGACGGCGAGGTCAAGGGCGTCTACGCCTGCATGCCCAAAGGGGAAAGCCGGTCGCCTTCGACACCGACTACGGAATCCTCGACTGCAATTTCGGATCGACCGCCGATTTCAAGGGAAAGACGTTCGGGCCGAATCAGTATGCCTTGGTCAAGCGCGGAGGAACCGAGAACGGGATTCGTCTGACGTTCCAGGCCAAGGCAGAGAACGCCCTGCTGCCGGAGCGACGGGCGTCATCGTCTACGACGCCGAAAGCACGGAGCTGTTCGCGCCCGGAGTAGAGACCACGGCGATCAGCATCATCGCGGTGCCGCAGAACGTCGGGCTCGCCCTTGCGGCCGATCCTGCGGCGACGTGGCGCGTCAGCGAAGGATATGTGAGCGCATCGCTCGATACGGCGGGAAAGCCGAGCTCGTTCTCGGCATGGGGCGTAAGCCCGGAGTTCGATCTCAAGCCCGAGATCATGGCGACGGGCGGACACGTGTTCTCGCTCGACAACAACGGCGGCTACACGGACCTCCAGGGAACGAGCATGGCGTCTCCGCAGGTTGCAGGATCGGTCGCGCTGCTGCGGGCGCATCTGTCGCACATGGGGGTCGATAAGGCGAATCTCTCGCTCACGGCCAAGAACGTGCTCATGTCGACGGCGGTTCCGACGAAAAACGTCGAGGATGTCTATTACAGCCCGCGCAAAGCGGGCGGGCAGATGGATCTTTCCGCCGCCCTTGCGGCCGAGGCGTATCTTGTCGATCCACGCACGGGCGAATCCAAGGTCATGCTCGGCAATCTATCGAAGGGCGAGGCGACCTTCGACATCGAGGGCCGCTCTCGACGGGCAGGCTCGCGAATACGACCTTGCGGTCTATGTCGGCACCGACGGTGTGAACGAGGGACGCTTCACCTTCGAACCCAACTGCCTTTCCAGCGCGGCGGCAGGTACGCTTTCGATCGGCGAGGGAGGCACGGGCAAGGCCTCTGTCTCATTTCGACGTGACCGCATCGGAGGCCGATCTGTCCGCGCAGATGCCCAACGGGTACTTCCTCGAGGGGTATGTCATAGCGACGAGCAGGGAAGACTCCTCGAAGCTCGTGATTCCATTCGTAGGGTTCCGAGGCAGCTGGGAGAAGGTGCCTCTGTTCGAGGACTTCGTCGACACCTTCACGGGCTCGAAGCATCCGCTCTACGACCGCCTGGAGACCGCTCCGTCCGATCCCACGAATAAGGATGTCGATCTGTTCACCCATTTCAAGACCGGCGTCAACGTCGAGCAGCAGGGCGGCTTCGGGACGCGTCAAGCGCGTCGTCGTCGGCGAGCTCACGCCCGAAGGGGCGACGCATCGAAGCTTCTCGAGCACGATCGCGTTCTCTCCGAACGGAGACCGCCAGGGACGACTACCTCGAGTTATCTGCGGTGCTTCTTCGCAACTATCGCGACTTGGAGGTCGGCGTGTATGCCGATGCCGCTCTGACCGAGAAGGTGGTACGGGCAATCCGTACGAAAGGGAAGGCCGGAAGAACTTCGAGGCATGCAAGGCTATGCCTCCATCGGCAAAATACCTTAAGAGCAATCTTCTGTACTGGACCGGCGTAGACGATGCGCGCATGAACGTCGAGGACGGGACCTACTACGTCGCCCTCAAAGCGCGTCCGCTCGCAGGCGATGAATACCAGACGCTCGTGAAGCCCGTCATCGTGGATACGAAGCCCCCGATTCTGACCAAGGCGTCGGGAGGTGCGCCCGACGAGGCTCTCGTCGATGCGACGGACGACGGAAGCGGCATCAGAGATCTTGTCGCCACGGTCAAGGGGCTCGGGGGCGAAGGTTCCCGTGAGCCTGCGGAATGGGTCGTACGTTCTCGATGTTCCCGCCGGCGTCGAGCCGTCCGACATCGATGTGACCGCAACCGATTGCGCCTACAATGCCACGACGCGAACCGTCTCGGAGCTCGTCGGCGTCGACGATCTCTGCTCGATCACCTACGAGATCAACGATACGACGGGCAAGGATCCGGCCATCCAGGTGGACGTGACCCTCACGAACGCGGCGGGGAGGCGGAGCTCGATCCTGCGCATCTCGTTCCCGGACGCTACACGCTGAGCGCGAAGCTCCATGGGTATTGGAAGGACGACGTCGAACTCGATCCGACCGAAATCGAAGTCGAAGTCGGGCCCGGCAAGAAGACCGAGCATGTTGTCTTCAACCTCAGGAAGTCCACGACGGTCACCTACGTGATCGTCGATTACGCCCTGAACGAAGCGGCGCATGCGAAGGCGGGCATCGGTCCGTACGACAAGATCACCGACAAGAACGTCCACCTCATCGACGAGCTCGGCACGCCTGAGAACCCCATCCTGAACGTCGGCAACCTCAAGGGGCTCGAAGACCTTCCTGCACTTACGTCGCTTCACCTGAAAGACGGCATGCTCTACAGCACCTCGCTTCTGCCGAAGCTCTCGCATCTCGAGAAGCTCGGACTCGTCAACAAGAAGCTGGATTCGGCATCGTTCGCGAAGAGCCTTCGGAACCTCAAAGAGCTCGACCTGACCGATAACGACATCGCCCGGATATCCTCCGACGATTTCGCGAGCAAGGCGGACGGGAAGGCGTCCGTCGCCGATCTCGTGCTCGACGGCAACCGCATCGAAGACGTAAGCGTCCTTGCTTCATCGGGCATAGGCCGCATCAGCGCCTTGCATCAGCGGATCGCGAAGACGACCGACCAGGCGAGCATCGCAATTCCCTTGACCAGCCTTGACGGCTCTCAGGCACGCATCGTTGCAACCGACGATCTTGCGGTCGAGGGAAACGTCGTCACGATCACGCATCCGCAGAAGAACACGACGTACGAAACCTCCTTCGATTCGACCGACGGCGTGCTGTCGGGCACGCTGCGCATAACGTTCGAAGGGGAAAACGTCGGTCCCTCAGCCTCCCGATCAGCCAGGCGTCGCATTCGAGGACGCGACCGTCGCGCGTGCGGTCGCAGAGGCGCTCCATCTTCCGGAAGGTTCCTCGATTCCCGAGTCCCGGCTTCAGAGGTCACGGCCCTCGGATCCAAGGACGAGCCTTTGACGGGCATCGCGACGCTTTCGGACCTCGCGAAGCTTCCGAATCTTCGCTCGATCTCCATGGCCGAGCTTCCGGAAAACCTCGAGCTCGCGCCCTTGGGCGAGGCACCCTGCTGAACAACGTAGGCATAGAGCGGACGCCTGATTCGATCCCGCGCGCCTTCCTGCTATGCCGGGACTCAAGACGCTTCGGCTCACGCATGACGGCATCGCAGACATCTCGTCGCTTGCGCGCTTCACGAAGCTCGATACGCTCGACCTGACGGATAACGCCATCGAATCCATCGAGGCGCTCGCGTCCATGCCCTGAGCTGTCGAAGGCCTTCCTCGGCGGCAACCGTATCGCGGATATATCGCCGCTTTCCGAAAACGATACGCTCACGAGCTGTTATCTGACCGGCAATCGGGTGAAGGACTTCTCGCCCCTCGGGCGCTCCATCGCGGCAAGCGGGAGCTACACCATCAATGCGCTCATGCAGCAGTCGGAGGCCTACGTCGAGGGAGATTCCTTCGAAAGTCCCCTGAAAGACAAGGATGGTAAGCCCCTGGCGCTTTCTTCGAGCGCGCTTGTGCGCAATGAAGACGGCACCTACTCGTGGCCGGGATCCCAGGACGGCGACGAGCTCGCCATCCCGTTCGCCACGGACGATTTCCGGTTCAACGGGACGTTGACGCTGCACCGAGGCGCTGCTCCGACGCCGCCCGATCCCGAGCCTGATCCAGGCCCGGGGCCTGAACCTGGACCTGCTCCCGACCCGGAGCCGTCCCCCGATCCCACGCCGGATCCGACGCCTTCGCCCGGCGAAGGCGTGCAGCCCGAAGGCCAGGGACAGGATGCTTCCGACGCCGCGCGGCAGACGGATGCAATGCAGGAATCGGGTGCCGGATCCGGCGGTTTCGCGCGCGAGAACGCAGGAGCCCTGCATTCCGAATCTTCGCAGAGGATTCCGTCGACAGGCGACGGCACCCAGGCATTGACGGCCGCAGGCGCGGCAATGTTCCTGTCCTCGGGCGTCCTTCTTGCCGCGGCGGCGCGCCGTGCGCGCGGGCGGCGGAGCAGGTTCTAGAACCAGCCGATCGAAAAGACGCTCGGCATCAGCAACGTTACGATATAGCCGAGGCCGAGCGTCACGTTCAGGTTCAGGATCTGGGGCATGGCAGCATCCCGCGTTCGTGCGATGAGGGGATTCACCCGATCGCGCGGAACGTCGGATAGGCGATGAGCAGCGTTGCGGGAATGGTGATGAGCCCAGCCGCGAGCGCGTCTGCGAAATCGTATCCAGATGCTCGGGCGTGAACGAATGAAAGGACGATGAGGCAGGAGACCCAGCGCAAGAAGCGCACGGTATGCCTTGACCGCACGCTGCCGACCGAGCACGACCGGAAGCGATGCGTCGATGAGCGTCGATATCCTTCTCGATATCGCAGGTATTGTTCGTCATCATGATGAGTCGATGCCTATGATGCAGCGGCAGCGCATAGAGCAGCACGCTCGAATCAGCGTGCCGGACAGGACATAGACGCAGGCGAGCGTGATGAGCCCACCCATGACGAAGCCGCTGACCGCCTCGCCTACGGGATAGTAGGAGAGGGCGTCTTTCCCGCCGAATACGCGGCGATGAAGAAGGCGCCGACGAGCGCGATGGCGAAAGGCACGGCGCGGCGATGGCGATGATGTAGAGTCTAGCGCGAATGCCGCGAAGCAGGCCGACCGCGAAGGCGAGACCGCTTTCGGGTCGATGTTGCAATGGACGAAGATCGCGTCGGATGCGTCGTCGGAGGAGTTCTCAACCGTATCGGCGCCCTTGATGTAGTCGTAATAGTCGTTGAACGTATTGACGGACGCTTGCATGAGCACGCAGATCGCGAGCAGAACGTTGACGGTGATAACATCTATGTGCGCGGTCGGGCCGGCGCAGAGGGCCACGGCGAGCAACACGGGAATGATCGCGGCAGGCCAGGGTATGAGGCGCCGCTTCCCGCCACATGAGCTTCGGCGTGAACGGCTCGAAACGTGCGTCGTTCTGTCTCATCGGTTCCTTCTTTCTTCGGCCTGAGCTTCAAGGGCCGCCTTCGAGCTTCCGGCGAACGACCGCATGCGTTTTCGGGCGACGTCTCCTATGGCATCGCCAAGCGACTGCATGGTCTTCTGGAGCGCATCGCGGGTCGACGCGTCGATTCCGGATCCGTCCTTGATGGCTGCGGCCGCATTCGCGCGGAAATCCGCGACGATATCGCCCCATGAATCAGCATCATTCGAGGTCAAAAGGCCGAAAATGGTATTGATGAACAACGCGCGCTGCTCGATCGTGCATTTCGAGAGCCATGAGTCCAGCGTTTCGTTGATGACGAGCGAGCCCCTGGTTGAGACCTTCCTGATAGATGAAAGTCGGCGCCTTTGACGCACCAGCTCAGCGGGTTATGCTGGAATACCCCGGTCGCGTTCGATTCGACGACGCGGTACGCGCGTCCTTCCTCCACGATCATGCCGAAGATAGACGAGGCCGGAACGGTCTTCTGCATGCGCGCGCGGAACCTTCGGTGCCGAAACGAGGGAGGGAGGGCTCAGGAAGCTCGGGCCTGTCGTGGTCGAATGCGGCGACGACACGGTCGTAGACCCAGTCGTTGCAGCAGGCGAGCGCGTATTCGGCAAGGTTTTCCACCCTTTGAATGGCCGCCGATGTACAGCTGCGCATCAGGGCGCGATTTCGCAGGCGACCGCATTGAGGAAGTGCGTGGCGGAAAGCTGGGAGGAATGACGTCCTGGAAACACAGGTTGAAATCCTCCTTCCACCCGGTCAGCGTGCCATCGGTACCGCGATAGGCAACGTATGCGCAGTTCGAGAATTCGAAGAGGCATGCGCAGAACTGCTTTTCGATGACGGGCGAATCTTCCTTCTGAAGAAGCGCACGGTCGCGTCGGCGTAGCGATGGCTGCGCATGACGGCCTCGACGAATGCAGGCATGAGACCGTCTTCCTTGAGCCAGGCGAGGCGGATGATGCGTTCCTGGGGAATGAACCGCATAAGATCGATGAGCGGAATGCGCTCGGCGGCCGACGCGTCGCCGTAAGGATATTCGTCGAATTCGAGGTACGACAGCGTCGAGAGCACGAGGCTGTCGACGGGGGAGAAGGGAACGGCATCGAAGCCTTCCTGATGCGTCTTCAGGAAATCAACGATCGTGTCCTTCGCCATAGCGGATCACCCCTTCGTCTGCGGCATACTGAGCTATCTTATAACTTTGCACGGAAAAAGAGCGGTGCAGGCGTTCGAAAGGATTCCATGATATGGGATTGAACGTGATCTTGGTGGCGGTTGGAGGAGGCATCGGCGCGGCATGCCGCTACCTGATGGGCGTCGCCGTCGGGTCGAACGAGGCATTGATGCAGACGATCGGGCCTTTCCCGCTTTCGACGCTTATCGTCAACGTCCTGGGCGGATTCGTCATCGGTATCCTGTCCGCGCTGCTGTCCAGCCAAGCCGCCGATTCGGCTCGTCTGTTCGCCATCACGGGATTCACCGGAGGCTTCACGACGTTTTCGACCTTCGACCTCGAGACGCTTTCGCTTATGGACAGAGGGGCATGGGGGATGGCGGGTGCGAGCGTAGCGGGAAACCTCGTCTTCTGTTGTATCGCCGTCGCCGCAGGCCGCTTGCTCGGTCAAGCGCTCGTTGGAGCGAAATAGCGATGGACGATGAACGCTGCGTGAACAGAATCTCCTGACGTAAAGTGCCCGTTGCCGTTCTGTTAGAATTCCGAAGCTGTAATGAAAATCCACGAGGGGATAGAGGAGGTCGTATCAGTGGATACGTTCTTCAAGGTCTCGCAGCGCGGCAGCACCGTCGCGAACGAGGTCGTCGGCGGTCTGACGACGTTTCTTGCGATGGCTTACATCATCGCCGTCAACCCGGCGATTCTTTCGGATGCCGGCGTGCCGTTCGACGCAGCGCTGACCGCGACCTGTTTCGGCGCGGCCATCATGACGATCGCGATGGGGCTGATCGCCAATAAGCCGCTCGCGCTCGCGTCGGGCATGGGCATCAACGCCATCGTCGCGTACACGCTCTGCCTCGGCGCTCCCGCCGTCGACTGGCGCGTCGCCATGGCCGTCGTCCTGCTCGAAGGCATCGTCATCCTCGTGCTCGTTCTGTGCGGCCTGCGCAAGGCGATCATGGACGCCATCCCGGTGAATCTCCGTCGCGCCATCGGCATCGGCATCGGCCTGTTCATCGCCTTCATCGGCTTGAAGGGTTCGGGGCTCGTCGTTCCGAACGACTCCACGATCCTCGCATTCGGCGATGTCACGACGCCGGCGTCCATCGTCGCCATCATCTCCCATCGCCGTCGCCGTCGTCCTGCAGACGCGCCACGTCAGGGAGCGCTGCTCATCTCGATCATCGTCGCGACGATCGTCGGCATCCCCCTGGGCGTCTCTCCGATGCCGAGCGCATGGAACTTCGGCGTCGACTTCAGCGCCTTCGCCGCGCCGTTCCAGACCGATCCCGGCAACCGGCACGATGGCCATCATCGAGGTCTTTCATGCAGCCCCTGCTGCTCCTGTTCGTCTTCTCGCTGCTCGCGAGCGACTTTCTTCGACACCATGGGCACCGTCGTGGCCGTCGGCCAGCAGGGCGACTTCGTCGATGAGAACGGAGACGTCGAAGACATCCAGAGCATCCTCGTCGTCGACTCCGCCGCAGCCGCCGTGGGCGGCATCATGGGCGCGAGCTCCATCACCACGTTCGTCGAATCCGCATCGGGCGCCGCCGCAGGCTCGAGGACCGGCCTGTCCAACATGGTCATCGGCATCGCGTTCGTCGTCTTCGCGTTCCTCTCGCCGATCGTCGGCATGGTATCCAGCTCGGCCACCTGCGGCGCCCTCGTGGTCGTCGGCTATCTGATGATGTCGGACATCGGGCTTATCGAATGGGACAAGATCGAATTCGCATTCCCGGCCTTCGCCACGATCATCGGCATCCCGCTGACGTATTCGATCACGAACGGCATCGGCTTCGGCTTCATCTCCTATGTGGTCATCATGATCTTCCAAGGGCGCATAAAAGAGATATCGCCGCTTATGTGGGTGGCGACCATCGCATTCGCCGTCATGTTCGTGCTGATGTAGAGGTGCTGACGAGGTACGAAAACAGGTTCCCGGAAATCGAGAACCTGTTTTTTTATGCGAAGGATTCATTCGCATCGGTGTATAAGGGCGGGCTTCCCGCATGAGAGAAAGGTATGTGCACGCATGGATCAAAAGACCGTTCCGACGATGGGCGCCCAGGATAGCCCCGACGCGGTATACGATGCCCGCACGTTGGGAACGCCGAAGATGCTCGTCTTCGGTTTGCAGCATATGTTCGCGATGTTCGGCGCCACCATTCTGGTGCCGACCCTGACCGGGCTTTCCGTATCCGCGACGCTTCTGTTCGCAGGATTGGGAACGCTGCTGTTCCATCTCATTTCCAAAGGGAAGGTTCCGGCGTTTCTCGGCTCGTCCTTCGCGTTCATCGCGGGATATGCCGCAATAGCGCCGATGCTGCCCGATGAAGCGGGCGATCTCGCCGTTGCGAACGTCGAGCTGCTTCCGTACGCCTGCCTGGGCGTCGCCTGCGCGGGCCTTCTGTATCTCGTGCTCTCGGCGCTGTTCAAGGCATTCGGCGCCGCACGCGTCATGCGCTTCTTCCCGCCGGTCGTCACCGGGCCCATCGTCATCGCGATCGGCCTGACGCTGGCAAGCTCGGCCATCCAGAACGCTTCGACGAACTGGTTCATCGCCATCGTGGCGATCGTCACCATCATCGTGTGCAACATCTGGGGCAAAGGCATGGTGAAGATCATTCCGATCCTTCTGGGCGTCATCGTGTCGTATCTCGTCGCCGCTGCGATGGGGGAGGTGGACTTCTCGCGCGTCGCCGACGCTTCGTGGGTCGGCCTTCCCGTGCTCTGGCACAACACGGTCTTCCCCTTCGGCGACGGCTTCAACGCCGGAATCGCGATTACCGCCATCATCACCATCATGCCGCTTTGCGTTCGCGACGATGATCGAGCATATCGGCGACATTTCTGCCATCAGCTCCACCTGCAACCGCAATTACATCGCCGAGCCCGGCCTGCATCGCACGCTCCTAGGAGACGGCCTCGCAACCATTCTGGCCTCGCTGTTCGGTGCCCCGGCGAACACCACCTATGGAGAGAATACCGGGTGTTGGCGCTCACCAGGGTCTTCGATCCCACGCGTCATCCGTCTGGCGGCCGTGTTCGCGATCATCTTCTCGTTCTGCCCGAAGTTCTCCGCGATCATCGAGATCATGCCCGCATGCGTCATCGGCGGCGTGTCGCTGATCCTCTACGGCATGATCTCTGCGGTCGGCATCCGTAACCTCGTCGAGAACCATGTCGATTTCACCAAGAGCCGCAACATCGTCATCACGGCGCTCATCATCGTGCTGTCCATCGGCATTGCCTACAGCGCAGCAGGGCGCGATCGTCATCCCAGTCGGATCCATCACGATCTCCCTGTCCGGTCTGGCGATCGGATCGCTCGTCGGCATCATCATGAATATCGTTCTGCCGGGGCATGAAACCGTGAAGGCGTTCGACGGCACCGAGGCGCCTGGCGACGGCAAGGAATCCGCTGCGGCGGACAACCTGCCGCTTGAAGGTCCCGATCCGATCGACTAGGAATTTCCCCGAAAGGGAAGCCTGCTGCATTTCAAGCCGTGCGGCGTTGCATGACATGCTGATAGTCGCACGGCCGTAAATTGAATTCTCATAGGTAAAATTCATCATCTATGCGAATTCAATTTACGCGTTTCTCGGTCCATAACGTGCAACATATGCGCGAGGCGAAGATGTCCCCGCAGCGACAAGGCCAAGATTCTAAACGAGACTCCTATACAATTCGAGCCTACTTTTGGGCAAAAAGACGACGGAGGCGGCGCACTGCGCCGCTCCGTCGTCGGAAAGGATAAAGTCATGCGAAGCTCAAGGAAGCGAAAGAGGGCGAGCCCTCGCTGCCTAGATTATTTCGTGTCCCAAGCTTTGTTCGCCGACGCTGAGCGCGCGGCAATACGGCCCCAAACCATGTTCTCAGCGTTGTTGCCGCCTGAGATGCCGTACGTGTGGCTTGCCATATTGCCGAAGCAACCGGCCGCATACAGGCGGCCAATGGGCTTGTCATCCATGTCGAGCACCTGCGCATTGACATCCTTCTTCGGGCCACCCAGGGTGGAGCAGCCGCCGGGATATAGTGGGTAAGCGTAGAATGGCGCCGTAGACACGGGAGCAAGCGTTGCAGAATCGCGATCGAAATCGGGGTCAGCACCTGCTGTGCAGTAGCCATTATACTTCTCGATGGTTGCCTTCACAGCCTCGACATCGGGAGCGTTGTCGACCTCGGCCATCTTTTTCACCAGCTCATCGATGGTGTCGGCCTTCAGGATCCAGTCCTTTTGAATCTCGATCGAATTGTCCTGACTCCAGCCGGGATATTGACCGCATTCTTCAGGGATGTCGCTCAAGGTCATGCCAATAGTCGTAGAACCGCCCGGCGTATTCAGCGCGCCGCCTGCAGTCGCCCCAAGTGGACCGGCGTCAATAACGTTCTGGTCGAGGATAACCCACGTAGGAATGCGTTCGAAGTCGGCAAGTGTCGCATCGTTGAACTTATCGAACTCATGCCAACCAACATGCGGGCTCAAGAACGTCGACTCAGCGATCCAGCGATTGCCCAAACGGTCGAGCATTACGTAGTTGTTCGCCTGCGGCGTCAACGTGAATGCATACTTCCACTCGAAGTCCTTGAACCAGGCGTTATACGAGCCGATGACGTTGTTCATGTGCCACAGCTGGGCACCTACATCCTGAACCATTTTGATGCCATCACCCGTGTTGAACGGCCAGCCGTAGAAACCGTTCATCGGATAGCACTTGCAGTACGTGTTCTTCAACTCGTCATTGAACTCAAAAGCCGCCGATTGTCATGATAACGCCCTTGCGCGCCTTAATCGCATATTGATTGCCATCGTCGCCGATGTAGGTGTAGGCGCCAACGATTTCCCTTGGTATCGGGATTTTTGGATCAGCGTTTCATCATGACAACTGAATTTCACTTCAATGCCCAAGTCGGTGCGAGCCTGGTCGAGCGTATGCCAACCCCTCGTTTCCGCCCTTGGTGGCATCGCCGAACGAGCACACATGCATGGCCTTCGCGCCATCAATCCACGGATATTCGCAGCTTGACGCTCCACCAGAGGCGTTCGTGCCCTTCTTCTTCTCGGTTTTTCACTCCCCAACGGTCGCAATAGTCCATGTTGTTGTAGCATTCCTCGGCCCACGCACGAGCAATATCTTCGGGTGTATGACCCTTAGTGAAGCCCGTAATGTATTTCACAGCCCTCGTCAACGTCATCAATCCAGGTGTATTCGCCCATGTTGATGGAGCTGTTTCGCCGCCGCGCGTCGGAGCCTTCTCGAGCACCAAAACGTCGGAATTACCCTCGTCTTTCGCGGTAACCGCAGCCCACAGGCCTGCACCGCCATAGCCGATGACCAAAACGTCGGTTTCGAAGTCCCATTTAGAGGGCATCCAGTCGGCTTTGTTCCTGAAGAACCGCAACCAGCAAGGCCGGTTACGGCTGCCGCGCCGATTGCGGCAAGGCCCGCGCCCTTAAAGAAATTGCGACGAGAAAGATCCCATTTCGTTCTTCCTTGCGTCTCTTTCAATTTCGTGCACCCGCGGTGCGCTTTTACTTCAACCTTGGCACACGCCAAGGTTGAATCTCACGCTTTTAGCTGTGCTGGTGGCACGTGTAGCACTCGAACACGTCGGCATGGTGGCAGCTTGTGCAGTACGCCTTTGCATCTCCCGTCGAGGTCGGTTTGCTTGGAATGCATGGCGTGACAGTTCGTGCACGTAATTGCCTCATGCGTTTCGGTCGCAGGCAAATCGTGCGGGTTCACCGTCTTGCCGTTCGAATCAGTAAGCGCGGTCACCGATACGGTCTTCTGTGCCAGCTCACTCTTGTCGTGGCAGCTGAGGCACACCTCGCTCGATACCTCGGTATGCTTCAGGCGCGTAGGCTGGCGATCGTTGTAACTCACACCGTTATGCACCTTTGCGAGCTTCTCGGTATCAGTATGGCAATCGCTGCACGACAGCGACGTGTGCTTCGACGCCGTGCACGATGCGTCTGACTCGGAGGACGCCTCGTTTGCATGGCACGTGGTGCAATCGGTGGCAGGCGACCAATCGGTTAACGTGATGCTTTCTTTCGCCTTTGAATCGTCCGATTTGTCAGACGAATCGCTCGATGTTGCTGGTTGGCAACCGTATAAAGCAAGCGCGAGCAGCGACACCGCGGCCATTGCCGCACATGCCTCACGAACCTTGCTTTTGCATTCATTTCGAATCGAAATGTCCATCTTTCCCCCTTCCTTGCTTTCGTTCGAATACGCCGCGCACCGTACACCACAAGCCCCAACAGCGAATCCCCCGTACTAAATGAATTGCGTTTGCCCTGTTCGCGAATCATCTGTAACGGAGTATTTGTAAAAGGCGGCAAATGCGGCACCAAGAACCTGATACGTTATTGATGGGAGATGATCCTTCGAGTGATCGCACTCGAGAAAGAGAGGCTCGCGAAGGGGAGAGCGAGCGTGCCGTGGGCGACACGCATCCGGCGTGCCGTAAGGAGGGGCCGATGAATCTTTGCGGGAAAAAGCCGCGCAGATCACGCACTAGATAAGTCGACTGCGCAAAGCGCGATTGGCTGCGTTGCAAGTGTCGTGGGTTCCGGCGCTATTTACACTCAAAATGTCGAATGGTCTGGGCTGCCACTCAAAAGCGCGCTGCCCATCGCTTTTTATTTCACGGGAATCATCGCGTCGGCCTTGTGCGTTAGGGTTGGCATGACGCCGACGTTGAAATCAGACACCAGCCATACGCTGGACATTGGTGCAATTGCCACGTACCTTTTCGGCACAGCCGTACTGCTCGCTATCGAACAATGGACTTTCGCTGGCATGCATCGGGCTTACGCTTGTTGGTTGCTCTAGCGGCATCGCCGTTCTTCAGTGGGAACGCTGCCTTGCATGCCTTCCGTCGGCGCGATACCACATGCGTTGCCATATGCTCCGTGGGAATCGCGAGCACAGCGATTTACGCGCTAGCAGTTCTGCCCTCCGTTGGCGCCCTTGTCGCCTCTGTATGCTTCGTAGTTGCGTCGATGCTTATAAGGCCCCGTCTCGAATACCCGAAAAAGGCGCCGTCGGCCCTCGACTCGAAGCTTTTGCACATTCGTATGAAATCGTTCGATCTGAGAATGGGAACCGCTATGTTTCTGCTGGGCACCGCTTCTGCAATTCCCATTGCACTGTTCGTTTCAAGTGACTCGTCATTTATCGGAAACTCGGAAGAAATAGCACGCATGATAGCCTCGTGGACGCCGCTCGCGTTCGCTTTCTTCGTCGCAATCATCGTCGCGGGCTGGATTCCCAATCGCGAATCCGATGCTTTCACGTCGCTGAGGGCACTCGCCACAGCGCTTATAAGTTTCTTCCCCTGTCCCCAGGAAGCGAACTCAATATGTGGCTCGTGCTTGTTTTCAGCATGGTTTGGGTCGTTTCGCTGGCCGGAATATCGATGCTCGTATCGTGTAAGTTGATCGCGAATACGCCGAGTGCGGCAGCTTTTCCGTGGGAAGAAGCACCATTTCTATATGCATCGGCGTATTGGCGGGGTTGATGATTGTCGCTTTTATCAAGTTTTCGATACCGCAGTTCTCGGAAGTCGTGGAACGAAACAGCAGCGGCACCATGCTTGTTTGCAGCCTAAGCATGATATGCGTCATGGTGCTGTTCGTTGCCACAAACGTTCTTGCCACCAAAGGAATGCTGCACGAGGTCGCCCCTGTTCGGTAGAGGGAAGCTTGCATTCCCACGTTCCTGAAGAAACCATCGTCACACTGGAAAGCAGGATGCAGCCGACAACAGCGAAACGCGATTCCAAACCGCCGAACGGATGCAGCTACGTCAAGGTTTTATACGATCTGCCGAAAAATCGATACAGCAGCCTCCGGTCGTTACGTGCTGCAAGAATATTGCCTTTGAAATGCGGTCTTACGCCACGCGAACTCGAAGTACTCATCATCTTGGCGCAGGGCAACACGCTCGTACGTGTGCAGGAGGAACTGGTGATTTCGAAGGTACGGCAATTACTCACAGACGCAACATCTACCGAAAAACTCGACATACATAGCAAACAAGAGCTCATTGATTTTGTGAGAATGGGCGGCCCCTAGCTGCTAGTAACGATACTTGCCTCCGGAGAAGGCGATCCGGTTGCACCTCTAAAGGTCTACGAGGTGAAATAGGCGCAAGATCTAGCGGGACACACGCAGGAGCGACGCTCGCAGCAGCATCGACTCAATCCGATCCCTATTCAGAATGCGCAGCCTCTTTCTGCGACCCCAAACAAAGCCGCCAGAAGACCCATGCAAAGCACTGCCACGTAAAAGCTGCGTATGTGAGAGACCGAAGTGGAGGAGCGGATAGATCCGAAGGAGGTGAATTTCATGAAACACCTTGTCCCCTATGCATTACTTTCACATAAGATATATTATCAATATTTTTATATCGAATATCCTGAAAAGGAATGATGCGAACAATCCCGCATGAAACTTCGCCGGCTTCGATTCTACGCTCGATCGTCGTGTCTTCTTGGTTGAAACATGAGTGCACGAATGCATGTGGTGAGCCAAGCAGCGTGCGCAATACCACATGTGTCGAACCATATGTGTTGACTCGTCGCTTCACGACAATATGCATGGATGCTCATCTCAGGGCCTTCTTTGTACGGCACTTTTTCAGGAATCGTCTCGTAGCTGTCAGTGAGAATCTTCGTCCCCAATGGGCATGCCGTGAATACGCTCGATCATACGGTTTTTCGGCAAGAACGCTATTTTCCATGCATATTCGTAGGATTTAACGGATACTTCTTGAAACAGCGCCTAATTTTAGTTATTTGACCTGGTGTTTTATAAACGGCCGATTCTAAAGCCGTTTTAAGGCCCGCTTTTGTCTCTCCCTGACTCCCTCATATGGCAAAAATGCGAGTTATAGGTTCCATAGATAACTGGAAATGCCGCTGCCATGCGTTCTCGTGCTTCTCGGTCGACCAGCAACTGCTGAGACCTTTGCATCATGGAATCGAGATTTCGAGCACGCGCGAATGCAGGAACGACGAATATTTACTGCTCTGAATGCGATGTCTCAACATGAAGATGTTCGTGTGGCATAGCAGCTGCAGCTGCCGCACGACATGTAAAAGCAAGACAAGCCCTCATGACTCGAAAAAGACGAAGAACCCTGCTGTCGAACGCAAGATCGAACATGATAGAATACGAACAAATATTCGTATAGGGGGAAGAGGTCTCAGTGAAGCTTCCCACGAACATACCAGGTGAAACACCTGGAAAGGCAAAGCCATCCTGCTCGTGGATCTGGATGCGTTCTTCGCATCGGTCGAACAGCTCGACCATCCTGATTGGCGTGGGAAACCCGTTATCGTCGGCGGCGATGCGGACAAGCACGGCGTCGTTTCACAGCCAGCTATGAGGCGCGTGTCTTCGGCGTTCATAGCGCCATGCCATCGTCTCGGGCGCGCACGCTTTGCCCGCAGGCTATCTGGACATCCGGTCATTTCGATCGCTATCGAGAGGTCTCGCGCGCAGTCATGGACATTCTGCGCGACGAAAAGCCCCTTATCTTCAACAGGTCAGTATCGATGAGGCGTTCTTGGACGTCACACCGACGCGCGTGAATACCGAACATCCCGTCGGCATCGCTCGACGGATTCAAGAGCGCGTCGCCGATCTGGGCGTCACATGCTCCATCGGGGTCGGCTCCAGCAAGACCATCGCGAAGATCGCGTCGGATTTCGATAAACCGAGCGGGATGACCATCATTTATCCAGGTCAAGAGATTGAATTTCTCTCCCTCTTCCCATTCGCACGATGTCCGGCGTCGGTGAGCGCGCCGAAGAGGCTTGAAGGCCCATGGCATCGACTCGTTGGGCGACTTTGGCGCATGCATCCGATCGTCTTCTCGAGTCGATCTACGGCAAGAACGCTTCGATGATGCGCAATCGCTGCTTCGGACTCGACGCATCGCCCGTTTCGTCCAGCAACGAGGTCAAATCCGTATCGAGCGAAACCACTTTCGCCGTTGACCTTATATCCTACGACGACATACATAATGCGTGCGCGACCATGGCTGCAAAGGTCGGACGCCGTCTGCGCGCCAGGAACTCAAAGGCCGCACGGTGTCGCTGAAACTGAGGTTCGCCGATCGATCCATTCGCAACGCCCAGGTCAAACTGCAGGTGCCGACGGACAATGAGCACGAAATCATGGTTCATGCCGCATCTCTGATCAAGCGTGTGGAGCGCGCCTTCACGTGTGCGGCTCGTCGGCATCGGCGTATCGGATTTCAGGGAAGATGCTGCCCTGTGCAAGAAGCGCTCTTCGATGCGGATTTAACCGACGCCGTTCAGGATAGCGACAACGACCGCGTCATGTCCTCGGCAGATCGCGGCGATGCGATCCTGCAACGGCATGCGCGCGAACTTGCGAGCGCGACGGATATCGTCAGAAACCCGGTTCGAGAGGCGGCGGTGTACTTCGGCCGAGACCTTCATGTGAAGGAGAACACGACCGGTACGACTGCCAAGAACCCCGAAGATTACGCATGATCGATTGCCAGGCGCGCCCGCTTGGCCTCTTAGTTGAACTTGAAGATCCTGCGTGCGACGGCATATCCGGCAAGCCCTACGCGGCGTCCTGCTTCGCCGGGAAGGTTCAGGGCCGCGTTGATGAGCGAATGCCTGATCTTCGGTGCGAGCTGCGGTCGACGGATGGCAAGGTACTTCCAGAGCGATTCGAGGGCCGCATCGTTCTCAGGCGTGCGGTGCATGCGCAGGAATACCGAGCTGATGGCCATCATCATGGGAAAGGTAGGTGCGCATATCCGGCGCAGTTTCTCGGAAGGCACGTCCGCATCCAGATCGACCGCATCGATCATCGTGCGCGTCACACGCACCTGCTGGTCGCGGCGTGAGTACATGACATCCTGGTTGACGCTCTGATCCTCGCGGCCGATGAAGTACCGATACAGATCGGCATCCAGATAGTACATCGTCTTCACATGAGGCAGAGGGCACGTAGACGAAGATGTTATCGACGTAGAACGTGTGCTTCGGGCAGTTTCAGCCCGCACCGCGCAGAAGCTGCGCACGATAGATGACCGAATGCATGAGCAGGTATTGGGACTGGCGGAAACCCTGGTGTCCTCCCACCCGAATTGCCTTTTCGTCGGGAACACGTTGCGATAGCGCATCGTGGTATGCGTGCCCTCGTGAACCTTCTCGTATACGTAGTTCGCTATGACGAGGTCGGTCGGCTCGGATACGCCGATCTGCGAACGCACGTAATCGAGCACCTCGAGCGAATCGCGATCGAGCCAGTCATCCGAATCCACGACCTTGAAATACAGTCCTGTCGCGTTCTGCAAGGCCGGTGTTGACCGCTTCGCCGTGCCCTCCATTCGGCTGATGAACCGCTTTGATGACCGATGGATGGCGTTTTTGCCACTCGTCGGCGCGCACCGCGGTGTCGTCTTTGGTCGAACCGTCGTCGACGATGATGATTTCGATCGTCATCGCGCTCGTCGACGCAGGCCATGATCGACTCGATGCAGGTATCCGCGTAGGCGGCCGAGTTATAGCACGGAATGGCGAATGAAATGGCTTTCACGATGCTCCTGTCGAATACGTTGGTATGCAGCCGCGATCGTCGCTCAGAGCGTTTCTGATGCGGCGCGCGCAACAAGCGACCGATACGAACCGGTACGGCTTGCGCGCATGCGGTGTCCATTATTGCCATTCCGGCCTTTCGATGCAATTTCGCGATGTCAACAGATGCCGCATTCCATCTATATTTCCGCCCGCACGACATCCGGTGCTTTGCGCAGCACGGCGCATCTCTGCAAGAATCGGCGTATCAGCGCGTGAAGCCGAAATCTCTTCGGTTTTGCGACGAAGACCTTCGCCTCGAAAGGATCCCTGCATGTCAACGTTTATGAGCGATGTATATTCCCAGGCCAAAAAGCAGAAGACTACGATCGTGCTTCCTGAAGGAGAAGACGAGCGCACGCTCGTCGCGGCCGAACGCATCCTTGCCGAGGGGATCGCCGACCTGATCGTCATCGGGAATCCGCAGGCCATCGCATCGTCGGGATACGACTTGAGCGGCGCGACCGTCATCGACAACACGACCGACCCGCTGCGCGCCGAGCTTGCCGAAGCGCTCTTCGAAATCCGAAAAGCGAAGGGCATGACGATCGAGCAGGCCGATGCGCTGATGGACGATGCGACGTATTTCGGCACGATGCTGCTTAAGACCGGCCGCGCCCAAGGGCTTGTGAGCGGTGCATGCCATCCGACCAAAGACGTTCTCTCCCCGCCCTGCGCGTCATCAAAACGAAACCCGCACCAAGGTCGTAAGCTCGTTTTTTTCATCATGGAGGTTCCGAACGAGCCTACGGCGACGACGGCCTGATGCTGTTCAGCGACTGTGCGGTCTGCATCCAGCCGAATGCCGAGGAGCTTTCGAAATCGCCGTCGCATCCGCCCGATCCTTCAAGGGGATCTCACAGGAGCCGAACCGCGCGTCGCCATGCTCTCGCATGCCACCAAAGGCAGCGTCATCGACGACGATGCTGCGAAGGTCGTCGAAGCGACCCGCCTTGCTCGCGAGAAGGCGCGGGATTCCTGATCGACGGCGAGCTTCAAGCCGATGCCGCAATCGTGCAGAGCGTCGGCGCTTCAAAAGGCGCCGGATTCCAGCGTCGCTGGCTGCGCGAACGTCCTCGTCTTCCCCGACCTCGATGCCGCCAATATCGGTTACAAGCTGGTCCAGCGTCTTGCAGGCGCCAATGCCTTCGGCCCCTATCACGCAGGGGACTCAATGCGCCGATGAATGATTTGTCCCGCGGCTGCTCGGCCGAAGACATTGTTGCCGTCGTCGCCATCACTGCCGTTCAGGCTCAAGGGATCGCATAGGTTCTTACGGAAGCTCGGAGACGATGTCGTAGGGTATCCTGGGCGATCATGAATTCTTCGTTCGTCGGGATGACGATGATCTTGACCGGAGACTCGTCGCGGGAGATGAAACGTTCTTTGCCGTTGTGCCTGAGACGGTTCTTCTCCTGATCGAGCACGATGCCTAAAGGCTGGAGGCCTGCGAAAATGAGGCGACGGATGCGCTCGGCATTCTCGCCGACGCCTGCTGTGAGGACGATGGCATCGACACCGGCCATCTCAACGATATACTGCCCCAGGTATTTCCTGATCGAATGCGCATACATGTCGTAGGCGAGCACGGCGCGCTCGTTGCCGGACATGGCCGCGTCGGTCACGTCGCGCACGTCGTTGCTGATGCCCGACACGCCCAGAAGCCCTGACTTCTTGTTCATGATGTCGTTGACTTCGGCGGCGCTCAGGTTCTCGTTCTCGATGAGAAACGGGATGATGGCAGGATCGATGGAGCCGCAGCGCGTTCCCATCATGAGGCCGTCGAGGGGCGTGAACCCCATCGAGGTATCGACCGCGATGCCGTGGTCGACTGCCGAGATGGAGCAGCCGTTGCCGAGATGGCAGGTGACGATCTTCAGGTCTTCTATGGGACGCCCGAGCAGCGCGGCGCACCGATGCGCGATATAGCGGTGCGAGGTGCCGTGGGCCCCGTACTTGCGGATGCGATGCGCGCGACAGAGCTCGTAGGGCAGCGGATACATGTATGCCGACGGCGGAAGCGTCTGGAAGAACGCCGTATCGAACACCGCCGTCTGCGGCATGCCGGAGCAAGCTTCTGACAGACTTCGATGCACGCGAGCGCCGGCGGATTGTGCAGGGGCGCCAGGGCGACAGACGTGCGATCTTATCGATGACGTCCTGGTCGATGAGGACCGATTCATCGAAGAAGTCGCCGCCATGCACGATGCGATGGCCGATGGCATCGATTTGATCGATCGACGTGATCGTCGATCGATCGGAATGCGTGAGCGCATCGAAGACGACGCGCAGCGCCTCTTCGTGATCGGCCATGAACTGATGGAAGATACGCCTCGTCCTTGTCGGCGCCGTGTTTGATGTAGGAATTCTTGCCGCCGACGCGACACTCGCAGAGGCCTTTTGCCAGCATCGTCTGCGTGTCGGTTTCGATGAGCTGGTACTTCAGGGATGAAGAACCGGCATTCAATACGAGGATCTTCACTGTCTACCCTATTTTCTTCGGTGACCCGTCATTCATGGCTTCGCCGCCAAGCACGTGGACGTGCAGATGATGAACCGATTGCATGGCGTCTTCGCCCGCGTTCGAGACGATGCGGAAACCGCTCGCATCGATGCCCTTGAGCTTCAGCGACCTTCCGCGCGGCGGCGAAGACTTTGCCCAGGATTTCCTCGGGCACGTCGTCATTCAGGCTGTCGTAATGCTCTTTCGGGATGATCAGGGTGTGGACCGGCATCATCGGCGAGATATCGTCGAACGCGTAGACGTCATCGTCTTCATATACCTTGTTCGAAGATATCTCCCGCAGCTATCTTGCAAAACAGGCAGTCGTCCATGCTGCGTCCCCTTTGCTTCACGAATGCGACCGAATATGCGCAGTGTACTTGAAAAATGACGGACGCCTACGAAAGCGTGGTGTCAGTGGTAGCGTCGTCGGCGCTAGCGTCCAACTCGCCCCATGAGCACCTCGACCTTCTGTTGGGCTTCATCGAGACGGGATTTCAGCGAAGCCAGCAGGCCGACGCCCCGTTCATACTGTTTCAGGCTGTCTTCGAGCTCGAGACCGTTGCCTTCGAGGCTCGCGACGACTTGATCGAGTTCGGCCATAGCCTCGCGAAACGAAAGCTCGTCGATGTTCTTGCGGGTATCTTCCATGATCCATTCCTTTCTTGAGCCGAACGCGCGGGGTACGCGCATCTTGAAGCGTGTGTGCGCAGGAGTCGATCGGATAACTGTCAGGACCCTCTTCGTTCTTGGGAGACCGATTCGACCGAGCAGTCCAGCACGCCGTCCGAGACACGAAGCTTGATCGCAGAACCCACGAGGCCGGCATCCGCATGCTTCACGACGTGTCCGTCCTTATCGGTCGCCATGGCGTAACCCCGCGACAGAATGGAGAGCGGCGAGATCGTGCAGATGCCCGGCGCGCAACGCCAGGTCGTGCCGCGCCGCAGACGTCCGCGTTGCGCCGATGGCGCGCATGCGCTCGGTCGCGGATCCGAATGCGGAGGCTTCACGGTCGAGGATCCGTTTTCCGGAGGCGTTCAAACGAGTCTGCATAGCTTTCGAGCCGGGTCCGTCGTGCGTCGAAGGATACCGATCGTCTCAGGCGGCCCCTCATAGGCGTCGAGCGACGTTCTGTTGCGCGCAAGCGATTCGGGCAGGGCTCGATGCAGGCGATCGGATGCCATATCGAGCCGCATGAGGTCTTCCGCGATCAAAGCGGCCGAGTCACGGAAGACGGGCGTCCTGCGACGGCATCCAAACGGATGCGCGTGCGCTCGAGACGATGGCCTAGGGACCGGACAGGGCGTTCGGCGTAGGATGCGAACAACGCGTTCATCTGTTCCCGGGGACGGCGAGACCGCCTCGGCCGCCGCCGTAGGCGTGGAAGCGCGGTAGTCGGACACCATGTCGGCGATCGTTGTGTCGGGTTCGTGCCCGATGCCCGTGACCACGGGAACGGGCGACGCGGCCACCGCGCGTGCGAGCGCCTCGTCGTTGAACGGCATGAGGTCCTCGAAGCTGCCGCCTCCGCGCACGAGCAGGATGACATCGCATCCTTCCAGCGCACAGGCCGCAAGCGCGCGCACCATGCCTTCGGCCGCCGTCTTGCCTTCGACAGGCACGCCTGCGACCGACACCGTTGCAAGGGGGAACCTGCGTCTCAGCGTGCGCAGGACGTCGCGCACCGCATCGCCTCGCGGCGAGGTGACGACGCACACCTTTTCAGGAAATCGCGGAACGGGACGCTTGCGCGCATCATCCATGAGGCCTTCGGAGCGAAGCGCACGTGCGAGCGCGTCGACCTTCTGACGGAGGCTTCCCTCCCCCGCGATTTTGAACGACGATGCTTTGAAGCTCATGCGTCCCTTGGGAGCGTAGATATCGAATTGACCGGCGACCTCGATCTTCATGCCGACGCGAAGCCCCGAGGTCCGCTCGTATATGGTATTCCACATCATGCAGGGCAGCGAAGACTTCTGATCCTTGATGGTGAAGTACACGGCGCTGTAGCCGCGCTTGGCGTTCACTTCCGAGACTTCGCCCAGGATGACCAAGGGGAAGCCTGAAAGGTACCCGTTCATGCGGGCGATGGCTTGGTGACCCCGAGGCTTGCGCCCCTCGCCTGCGAGCACGTCCTCTGCGTATCGATACGCCATGGTGCGCCTAGTTGTCGCGAACGGAAAGGAGCATGTACAGGAACTGAATGAGGGCCGTGAGCGCAGCGGCGACGTACGTGAGCGCGCACGCGCGCAGAACCTGCGAACATGCTGCAAGCTCGCCCTGGTTCATGCCGCAATCGCGCAGATACGCAAGTCCGCGCCGCGATGCGTCGAATTCGACGGGAAGCGTGATCAGATGGAACAGAAGCACGGCCGCGAACATGACGATGCCGAGTTTGATGAAGAACGCGCCGAGGGCGCTTGCGGCGCCGAAGAAGATGCCCGCGAAGAATACGATGATCCAGCCGTTGGACGCGAGCGATGCGATCGGAGCGAATGCGCTGCGTACGCTTCATGAACCAATACCCCTCGGCGTATTGGCAGGCATGGCCGACTTCGTGCACGGCCGTCGCGACGGCCGTCAGGCTGGTCTGGCCGAAGGTCTCGGTGCCGAGCGTGACGGAGTTGTTGCGCGGATCGAAGTGATCCTGGTTAGGCCCTCCCTGATAGACGGGAATGGCGCCGATGCCCTTGTCGTGCGCCATGCGGCGCGCCATGTCGACGCCTGTGACGCCCCAAGAGCTCTGGATTCTGCTTTTACCCTTGAGCTGGGACGACACATATGCCTGCGCTCCCCCGCCGATGATGAGCGTCAGGACCATGACCGCGATGTACAGGCCGAAAGAACCGCCGGAGAAAGGCATGCGTGCTCCTTAAAATCGTACTTACGTTCGTTTTTCATGCATTATACGGTACAGCGCCATCGCCGCGAAGTCTTACGTTACGCCGTAATGAATTCGTATCCAAAAACGACGTTGCATGCGCGATCGCATGCGAAAGCCCTAAACAGCGGCCGAAAGCTCCGTCGGATCCTTCGGCTTTCCGCTTCTAAGCCGACGCTTGGACACGCGCAGCTGACCGTCTTTGATCGTCAGCGTGAATTTTCCTGCCATGAGCTTGAGCACGTCTTTTCCCGCGATGGCGCGCCGCCATCCTTTCAGGAGGTCGCAGTCATCCGTATGTCCGCGCGCGATGCGCGCGAGCTCGGCGTTCGAGGTGATCGCGGAAAAAGCGATGGAATTCTCCCGTGCGCGCTGATGGACGAGCGCCGCGAGGAGCGCGGTCTGCGCGTCGACGTTCTGCTCGCCGCGAGGCGCGCGTGCGAGCGACGGGCATTCGTCGTCGGGCGTTTCAAGGCCTTTTTGCACGCGGCTAGCACGTCGCGCGCCTCTTTCGTGGACAGCGCCGACGCAACGCCCCTCGACCATGAACATATCGTCGATCGACCGAGGCTCGCGACGGCAGATCTCCACGATCTGCACGTCGGAAAGCACGGCCTTGCGCGGGATGTTTCGTTCCATGGCCTTGCGTTCGCGCCATGCGGCGACATGCTTCGCGCAGGCGAGCTGGCGGCCGCTGAGCTGATTGACGTTCTTCAGGTGCCGCCAGCGGTTTTCCGGATCGACCCGATACCGCGAAGGATCGACGAGCTCCGAGAAGTCGTGCTCGAGCCAGCTCGCGCGTCCGAGCGCTTCGAGCGCTCCGTGAGCTGACGATAGATGCGCGGCAAGCAGACGACGTCTTCGAGCGCGTAATTGATCTGCGAGGAAGACAAAGGGCGTCGCGCCCAGTCGGTGAAGGAATCGGCCTTCTTCAGGCGTACGCCGCATTCGTTCAGAACGAGCGTCCCATAACCGACCTGAACCGTCTGTCCGAGCAGGGCTGCGGCGACTTGGGTGTCGAAGATGGGATCGGGCATGACGTCGAGTTCGTGGAACAGGATGTCCAGGTCCTGGGTCGCCGCGTGGAACACCTTGACCACGGACGTATCGATCATCAGATCGCGCAGCGAGAGAGGTCGCGCACCTTGAGGATCGACCACGACCGACCGTTCGTCGGTTCCGAGCTGAATCAGGCAGAGCTTGGCCCAGTAGCAGCGCTCGCGCAGGAATTCGGTATCGATCGCCACGACGTCGCAGGTGCGCGCAAACGCGACGAATTCCTCCAGTTGCTTCGTATCGGTGATGTACAACGGCATGTCCTTCGGTGTCGGCGCCTCGATGTAGTACGATTGCTCAAACGGAAACGAGGCCTTATGAAAATCCTTATTATAAATAATCTCGCTTCGGGGACAGTATGATACCGCCATCTACGACTTCATCCGCTCGGCCGCACGCGACGGCGATGAAATCTGCCTGCGCAACACTGACGGGACCACGCCTATCTCGGCGCTCGTCGAAGACGCCCGTACGTTCGATCGCGTCGTCGCTGCAGGCGGCGACGGGACCGTGGCCTGCATCATGTACGCTCTGCGGTACTCGGGCATCCCGGTGCTTTCCTTCCCTCCGGAACGGCCAACCCTGCTTTCGATGAACCTCCAGAACTCGAAGAGCCCCATGCGCTCGCGGCATTGCTGCGCGACGGCCGCATCCTCGACTTCGACATGGGCGAGATATCGACCGAGAGCGACAGCCGCGGATTCGCCATCATGGCCGGCTCGGGCTACGACGCGACGCTCGCGGCGACGGCCGCGCCCGGCAAGCATGCGCTCGGCAGCATGGCGTATTTTCTGGCCGCGAGCGTGAATTCTGCTTCCCGCAGCGCTCCGACATCAAGCTCACGATCGACGGCGTGTCGTACGAGACCAAAGGCATCGGCATCGTGCTCGTCAACTTCTCGAAGATCACCGCGGAGCTTTCCATCACGCATGTCAACCAGCCGCGCGACGGCATGCTCGACGTCGTGGTGCTGAAGGCGAAATCGGCTTCGATCTTCTGCCGTCCATCTTCGCCGCGCTGCTCGACGTCGACGGCAGGTTTCGACCGAGGAGATGCGCTCGATATCTACTCGGGCAGGAGATCACCGTGGAAGCCGATCCCGCCTTCCTTATCGAGCACGACGGCGAGCCGACCGAGCTCTCGACGCCCTACACGGTGCGCGTGCTGCCTTCCGCATCGCGGCTCGTCGTGTCCGACGACGCGGTCAAGCTCTTCGAATAGGACGGCGTCGAGCCTCGGCTAGGATGCATCATCCTTCGGATGCTCGACCTGGAAGTCCGCTATGCGCCTGTTGTACGACATCTGGATCAACTCAAGCACGAAGGCGAAGACCATCGCGAAATACACCATGAGCTTTTCGGCGTGCATGTCGAAGACCTCGAAGCCCGAGTTGATGCCCAGCCCGTCGAGCACGAGCAGGATGCCGATGACCGTGATGAATGTGAGCGCGAGGATCTTCATCTCCGGATGTGAGTTGATGAAATCCGAAATGAAATCGATGAAGACGATCATGAGAACGATAGCGAACAGCACCGCAATGACCATGATGATCAGGTGGTTCGCAAGCCCGACCGCGGTGATGACCGAGTCTATCGAGAACACGAGGTCCATGACGACGATGGTTCCGACCGCCTGAGGAAGCGAGATCAGACGCGCGTCCTTATGCTCTTCCGAATGTTCGGCCTTAAGCTCTCGGTCAAGGCGAGCATGTCGCGCACTTCGTCGATGCCCTTGTAGATCAGATACACGCCGCCGCAGAAGAGCACGAGGTCGCGCACCGAGACGCCGTGGGTATAGAAGCCGAGGTCGATCGTGAAGAGCGGCGTTGCAAGATGCACCAGAAACGATGCGAAGCAGAGAAAGGCCGCACGTCCGAAGAAAGCGCCGACAAGGCCCAGGATACGTCCGATATGCTGCTTGTCGTGAGGAAGGCGGCCGGTGGTGATGGCGATGAAGACGAGGTTGTCCACGCCGAGCACGATTTCGAGGAAGATGAGGGTGACGAGGCTGATCCACGCCGGGCGTGGCGAAGATCGAAAGATCCATGCGGCTCCTTTGCATAAGAGCCGAAGCGCAAAGCGAGGCCCGGCACAACTGACATGCGGCTGTGCCATGAGTCTCGTTATTTCAGACACGCCAGGCGCGAATGCGCCGAGGCTGTTGACGTGTCGCATCGTAGGCTGAAGCGAAGCCGGATGCCAACTACTCCCCCAAGGCATGGCGCATCGTAGCATACCGGGACGAATGAAGCGCTTTGGTATAATGAACCGTCCCATAATTGTCACAGAGGAGCATGCGATGGCTTCAACATGGAGATCGGGTTCGCACGATTCCGAGGCGCAGGAACCCGCACGGATCAACTACCTGGACGGTTCGGTTCTTCTGCGCGATATCCGCATCCCCAACAGCGTATACGTCGTCACGCTCGTCGTCTCCCTCGTCGCTGCCGTGATCGGCGGGTCCTTCCTGCTGAAGACCTCCGATTCCATCCCTGCATGCCGACGAGCGCAAGGCCGAGACCATCCATGCGAACCTCACGCGCGACGTGAGCCTCGAGCTTCCTTCCGCATCCACGCTCGCGGATTCCGATATCGACGCCGCAAACGAGTATTTCGCCGATTCGGGCCATCAGACCATCGACCTTTCGAACGACGAGCAGGCGCGCATCGTCGAGATTCCGAGCGATGCCTCGACCGTCGACGCTAAGCTGGCCTTCGCGGCGGGCATCGATAAGATGAACGGCGAGACCGCATCGAAGTACCCTGCCTGGCACCTGGATATATTCGTCTTCGTATTCCGGCTTCGACAAGCGCCTGCGTTACTGCGATTTCGCCTCGCCCGATGCGACGGCGGCCGTGCAGGCGGCGATGGACGCGCAGGGGTGGATCGATGGCGAGACCGTCACGGTGACCGACGAAGGCCAGGATTCAGTCGGCAACATCTATCAGGAAGGCACCTTCGAGACCGATCGCGGCGATTACTCCTGGCGCATCTCCGCCTGCCCTCTCAGCGCTGTCTGCAGCATTTCCGGACCGCCTGCGAACGTGTCGTACGTGGGCATTCACATGATGCAGGCGTAAAGAAGCAAGAGCGCTCTTCTCTGCCAGCGTATCGAGCGTTCTCCGGACGTAAGACGCCTGCTGAAACGCAGCAAGAACTTCATCTGGCGGCATTCGCGCATTGAAGTGCGTCTGCCGGAACGTGAAGCAGATACGAGGAGGCCCCGCGAGAGCGGGGCCTTCCCTGGTTTCTGGAGCGGACAACGGGTTCGAACTCGCGACCCCACCTTGGCAAGGTGGTGCCTCTACCAGCTGAGCCATGTCCGCGAAGATGGAGGCGAGAACCGGATTCGAACCGTGATGAGGGCTTTGCAGGCCCCCTGCCTTACCACTTGGCCATCTCGCCATCCATGCGCGCGACCGAAAGCCGCGCAAGAGAGAATAATACCGAAGCCCCATTCGAGGTGCAAGCTTTTATTTTGTTGCCGCTTCCGCAACCACATCCTCATGCGCAGGCGCACGCTGGAGATTGAAGCGAATACTTATGCGGTCCGATTCGCGAATGCATTCCATATTCGTGCATCGAATGCTTTTCGTGCATTCATGCCATCGTTTTGCATGCATCGCGATACCGTAGTCAAACATCGCTTGGGCGTACCGCTTCGTCCTTCATGCGGGCGAGCCTACCATGCTGTGGGATCAACTCAAAGAACAACAGGATGCGGGCAATGAGGCCGTTCACGGTCCGATCGACACGATCGACGAGCTGGCGAAGGAACTCGGGCTCGATGCGGACGCTCTGAAATCCGAGATAAACGCCTACAACGGGTATTGAGGAGAAGAAAGACCTTGAGTTCAATAAGGATCCGCAGTACTTTTTCGCTCTAGATGAAGGTCCTTACTACGCTTTCGAACTCAAAGTCGGTATTTTCTCAACCGTCGGGGGCATGAAGATCAACAACGATTGCCAAGTGCTCGATGAGAAGAATATGCCCATTGCAAACCTTTATGCTGCAGGATGCGATGCTGGCGGACTGTACGGGGATGCGTACGACGTGTCGATCTGCGAAGGATCCTGCCAGGATTCGCGGTCTTCACCGGCAAGACGGCGGCGGAGGCTCTGCGCCGGCAAGGGTGAGTTCGCAACCGCCCAGCACTGCAATCGACTGACGCACGCGAGGCTCGTATCCCTTGCCGCCGCTTATATATAACGAAAGTTTTCCTCTCAGGCGAAAAGGCCCCTCGCGTTTCGGCGGGGCCTTGAAGTTCTGGAGCGGACAACGGGGCTCGAACTCGCGACCCCCACCTGGCAAGGTGGTGCTCACCAACTCGAGCCATGTCCGCGAATGGTGGGCGTTACAAGATTTGAACTTGCAGACCTCTTCCGTGTCAGGGAAGCGCTCTCTCTGAGCTAAACGCCCACGTTTCAGTGCCGAGAACCAGCGAGACATATACTATGCGAACCCCTAGGTGAATGCAAGCGTGATTTTGAGATTCCTTCGCTTCGATTGATTTCATGTGAACCGCGAGGCCAAGGCGTGCGTTGCCTATAATGTATGCGCTTTCGGGTGCGGCATCCGCCGGTACCGGCGTTGCCGAGATCTCCGATTCGAATTTCTCTGGGAAGCGAGGCCTTCGTGATCGCATGCTATCAAACGTCGCTTGAAGGCACGTTTCCTCTCGAATCACCCGAGCCTGGATGCTGGGTGAGCATCGTCGCCCCTACGCTTGAAGAGCGCGCATGGTTGCGCGACGAGCTCGGCGTGCTGCCCGAGTTCGTGCAGTCGGTCCTCGACGACGAGGAGAGCTCGCACGTCGATTTCGATGACGACGCGCATCAGACGCTCATCATCATCGACTGCCCCTTCATCGAAGACGCGCACGAGGCGGAAGACGCCTCCATCGTTCAATACGACACCCACCCTCTGTCCATCCTGTTCCTGCAAGAACGCGATATCCTCGTCACGGTCAGCCTCCGCCGAACGACACCATTCGGGCGCTCGAGACGGACGCATCAAACAGGTCAGTACCAAGCATTCGACGCGCCTGATCCTGAAGATCATGCTCAACATCATGCAGCGCTACCTGGGCTATCTGCGCAACATCGACCGCCAGTTCAACAGCACCGAACGCGTGCTGCGCGAAACCATGCGCAACGCCGAGCTCATCAAGATGCTCGCATTGGAGAAATCGCTCGTCTATTTCTCGACCTCGCTTAAAGGCGCGGAATCGACGTTGGCGAAGATCAGCAGCGGACGCTATATCCGTCTGTACGAAGACGATCGCGATCTGCTCGACGACGTGCTGATCGAGATGCGTCAGGCTATCGAGATGTGCACCATTTTACACGAGCATCTTGAACGGCACGATGGATACGTTCTCAAGCGTTATCAACAACAATCTGAACTTCACGATGCGCACGCTCACCACGATCACGCTGTTGCTCGCCGTGCCGACGATCATCTTCAGCTTCTACGGCATGAATGTGCCGGATCTGCCCATCGTCGGGTCGTGGTACCCGCCTATCGGGCTTTCCGTTCTCGTTCGGGTGCTGCTCGGCATTCTTCAAGAAGAGCCGCTTTTTCAAATAGGGACTCGACAGGGCGCAGGTCTCGCGCCGTGGGAAGGTCGAACGAGCCTGCGGCCTTCCGGCAGCCCTGATAGCTCCGCTTTGCATCGCAGGCAGCTTCTCAGACCATCGGCCACGAGGCGCTTTTGCCTCACCAGGCTCCCGTGAGGTCGAGATCGATATCGACGTTGCCTTCATGCCGTCGACGCGCCCCCGTCTCCGTGTACCGCCAAAGCGCGAAATCGAAGGATGCCGACGGAACGACGCCGTAGCCGGCGAAACCAGCGGCCGCAGCCCGAAAGCGCAGTCTAGTCGTAGCGTGCCATGTCGGTTTCGTTCCGCAGATCATCGGCGATAGCCTCGCAGCGGCGATTTCGCCGCAGAACGCCCGCGCGATCGCCGTCATCTCCTCGTTCGACAGGGACGACGTGCGTTGGGAGCCTGCGACGACTTCGGAATCGAACGCGACGGGGTATTCGAGAGCCGCGCCATCGAGCTCGGACAGGACGAAGGCGGCTTCTTCCCTCGCTTCCTCTTCGTTGGTCGCTTGGGAGAAGAGGCAGACGCCGGCATCGAGGCCTGGCTGCCCTGGGCGCCTTCATGGTTGGCGGAAAATGCACGGTCGCGCGATGTCGCCCGTTGCGGCATCGCGATACCCGACACGGAGCATAGCGAAGGACACGCCGTCGGACGCGACCGAGGGCCAATCGACATCGCCCTGATAAGAAGATACGTCGATGCCGAGACGCGATTTCACGACCCCATCCACCTCGTAGGTGTAACGGCCGTCGTCCCGCGAGAGATGCGTCCAATCGTATGTTCCCGCATGTCGCGACGAGCGCATATCGGTATATGCCGCCTTGTCCGCATCATGGTGAGGGCCAAAAGCGCCGAAAGAGCCGTCGAACGATGCCGCAAGTCGTCACGCCCTCGCACGATCATGACGAGCACGACGACGAGTGCGACGAGCATCGCGTACCGCAGGGCGGGAATGCGTGCGAAGACGTTCGATGCCGCCGCATGGTTCGCGTGGCGGCATCGAACGCGCGAGCTGTGCGCGGCAGTTCGAGTACGGCTCGATGCCGACTTGATCGACAAGGAAGCACGGGATACCCTGTCGCGATGCAGATGCCGCGCGTCCGTGCCTGCTCGCAGCGCCTCGTGAGCGCCCCGCCTCAGCGGCGCACGGAAGAGGCGCTGCGCCGCAGCCGCCCGATCTTCGAAAAGCGTCGTATGAAGTCAAAGAGGCTCATGCATTCCTCGGAATCGTTCAGTCGTTCGCATCATCATCTTATAAAAAGAGTCCCGTGCGGGACTCTTTCGATTTCCTGGTGTCGAGGCGGGATTTGAACCCGCAAGCCCTGAAAAATTAGGCACTAGCACTCAAGCTAGCGTGTCCGCCGTTCCACCACCCTGACTTGCAAAAGCAACGTGGGTAATATTAGCAAAGCGACCCGTGATTTCAAGGGTCAATTTCAAAAACTACCGACGATCGTGCCCTGCGGATAGATGATCATCAAGACGAGCAGCGATAGCATGAACACGATGGCAAGCGCGATCGTGATGCGGTCGAGGTTCTTCTCGATGATGTTCGTTCCGGTCTGCGTGGAGTACAGCGAGCTGGCGATCATATCGGAAAGGCCGGTGCCTTTCCCGGAATGCAGCATGACGAAAACGATCAGCCCGACGCCGGAAATCGCCCATATGATGAGCATGACGATGAGAAGTGCGTTCACTTCGCGGTCTCCTTACCGAAAAATAGATGAAATCACAAGGTAAGGATTATAGCGGTATCGAGGCAGTATGCGCAAGAAGCCGCGTCAATACAGAATTGCCTGCCGATATCCCCCGATGCCTTCGCCGGAACGGTCACGCGGCGTGCGGCCGTATGTAAGAGACCTGACGGAAGCCTTCGCGCGATGCGACGTCGGAAATATGTACCTCCACGAAGGGGATGGACACGGCCTTGAGGGCGTCGAGGATCGCGATGCTCGTATGCGTATAGGCCGCGGGATTGATGACGATCCCATCGATAGCGCCCCGCGCCTCTTGGATGGCATCGACGATGGCGCCTTCATGATTGCTTTGAAAGCACGTCACCTCGACGCCCGCCTCCGTGGCTGCCGCGGCCACCGAATCGAGAAGGTCTTGTAGGTCTGCGTGCCGTAGATGCCGGGTTCACGCATGCCCAGGAGGTTGATGTTCGGCCCGTTTGCATGACGAGCAGGCGCAAAACGTGATCCATGGATCCTCCCCATCGAAGATTCCGGCACGCAGCGATGACGTTTTCGCGACGGTCTCGACGTCGCCTTTGTTTTCGACGACCGTATCGCCCTATGCGCGATAGAGATGCTCGCGCTCCTGCGCGAGCATCGCGACGCCCCTTCGACTGCGACAAGGGGCGCCCATCGGTCGGAAGCTCGTCAAGGTCGCGCATCAGGCGCACGATGCATGAATTTCTGATGCAAGGGCTCGTAGTTCTCCGGTCGCGTGACGACGCCTCCGCCGCAGGCGATGACCGCACCGCTCATGCGCCCGATGCGTACGAGCGCCTCACGCTCGCGCGCGCGGAACCCTTCTTTTCCTTCTTCGGCGAAGATCTGGGGAATCGACTTGCCCGCCTCGCGAACGACCTCGGCATCCATGCGTCGATGAACGGACGTCCGAGCATCTGGGCGACGATGCCGCCGATCGCGGCCTTCCCGATCCCGGCATGCCGATGAGCGCGATCGAGCGCATGTCGAAGCGAAAAGCTCGCGCACGATGCGTTCGATCTCCGCATCGTCGAGAGCGATGCCGCGGAAAAGCTCCGAGGCCGCCTTGGCTTGCGCGACGAGCATTCCCAAGCCGCCCGCATGCGGAATGCCCAGACGTTCGGCCTGCATCAGAATGCCGGTGTTCGCCGGGTTGTATACGACATCGAGCACCGCGATCAGGCCGTCCTCGGCACCTGACTCGCTCTCGCCGCATGCGGCGAAGGGGCTCGAGATCGCAGACCGAAGCCGACAGGCGGGATAGCATGCCGACCGGTGTCGTCTGGACGACCAGATCGGCCGCATAGGCGTCAGCGAGCGCGTCGTATCCCCACACGCAGACCTCGCACGTTCCTCCATGCCTTCCGGCTCGTCTTGCCGTCGGCCTTGCGGTCGAACACGATGATGCACGCGGCACCCTTGTCACGCAGCACGGCCAGGACGGCGCGCGTCGCGCCTCCGTTGCCGAAGACGGCCGCCGTCCGCCCGGCGATGTCGGCGCCGAGGGAATCGATCAGGTAGGCGAATCCGTCGTAATCGGTGTTATGGCCGAAGAGCGTGCCATCCCGGGCGCTTCACGACGGTATTGATGCATCCGATGGCGCGCGCGACTTCGGATGCGTCGTCGACGAGGGAAAGCGCGGCGACCTTATAGGGAATGGTCACGTTCACGCCGTCGAAGGCGCGACGGGCGAAAAAGGGCTCGAGCTCGTCTTCCGCGATATCGATCAGATCATAGGGCGTCGATCCCAAAAGCTCGTGGATGCGCGGGGAATAGCTGCGACCGAGCGGGTGGCCCACCAAGCCGAATTTCCTGTCGTTCATCGTTCGACCTCCGTTCCGTGCGTCTGATAGCTTCCAAGGTAGCGTGAGGATTCGCAGTATGCCGGCAGCTGACCGCGATGGCATCGAATGTCGATCGCTCGGCACCGATTCGATTTCGAGCATGAAGCCGAACTCGAAGGCGTTGCCGGGAATGGGACGGCTCTCGAGCTTCACGAGGTTGACGCCGAGAGCTGCGAAAAGACCGAGCAGGCGGAACAGCGATCCCGGCTCGTGCGAGACCACGACGACGAACGACGATCGATCGGCCCGGCGCGTGACGATGCACTCGCGCGCGATGCAGGCGAATCGCATGTAGTTGTCTTTCGAATCCTGAATGCGGCGCGCAACGACATCGAGTCCGTATGTATCCGCGCAGAGCTCCGATGCGATGGCCGCGATGTCCCCTCTGCCGGATTCGGCGACGCGACGCGCGGCGACGGCCGTGTTCTCGCAGATAGTGGGCGAACGTTCGAGCCGAGCGATTCGAGGTATCGTTCGCATTGGCGAAGCGCCCTGCTCGCGTGAGAAAAACCTCAGAAAGCTCCGAGACGTCGTGCCCGGGATTCATGAGAAGGGCCTGATCGATGCGCTGCATAGCGGACGACACGATGAACAGGCCGTGCTGCGCGATGAGGTCCCATGTCCTGTTCACCGTGCCTGTGGTCGAATTCTCGAGCGGAAGCACGCCGAGATCCGCACGGCCCGATTCAACGGCGGCGCAGACGTCTTCCCAACTGGAAAGAAAACCCGATGCACATCGTCGAGCATGGCGCGCGGCTGCATGCGACCACGATCCCGCCACGCCTTGAATGGCCGTATGCGCCGAGGAAGGAAGCTCCTCGCGTTTCACGGCGTTGTCTGCAAGGCGTTCGCCTTGGGATTCATCCAGAACGACATGCTGCCGCATGCGGGAAAGCGCCATGACGACGCCGTACAGCGAGGAGACATACGGGCGGAAGCGCTCGGGCGCCAAATGCGTCACCTGGGCCATCTTGGCAGCCTCTCGCATCGCGTCGAGCACCGGACGGCCTGAGGCGCGCTTCGTCTCGGCGACGTCCTCGGCGATGTCCATGCGCTCGGCGAAGAGCACGACCATCGATTCGTCGATTTCGTCGATGCGCGCCCTCAGCGCATCGAGCCCGATATGCCGGATCCGTTCGTGCCGCTCATCGCATCCTTCTTTCCATGACGAGATCGAGCAGGACGCAGGCGCAGGCGGCCTCCACGATGGGAACGGCGCGCGCCGCGACGCACGGATCGTGCCGGCCGTGCACGGTAAGATCGGCATCTTCGCCCGTCCGCAGGTTCACGCTCTGCTGGACGGCAGCAATGGACGATGTCGGCTTTGAACGCGACGCGCATGATGACCGGCTCCCGTCGAAATGCCGCCGAGGATGCCGCCCGCATCGTTCTTGATGATCCCGACCTGCCCGCCGACCATGCGATAGGGATCGTTAGCGCGCTTCCGCGCATGTCCGCCGCATGAAAGCCGCATCCGAACTCGACGCCCTTCACGGCCGGTATGGCGAACAGGATGCGCGCCAGCGCGCTGATCCCCTCGAAAAGAGGCTCGCCCACGCCGATGGGAAGCCCGATGGCAGCGCACTCCACGACGCCGCCGACGCTGTCGCGGAGGCGGCGCGCCCGAGGATCGCATCGATCGCGGCGCGCCGGCGGCGTCGTCGATGACGGGCAGCGGCTTTCCCGCCGGCTCATGGAGCGCTTCGGGCAAAAGCCCTGCCTTGGAAACGCAGCATCGTCGATTCTCGCTATGCGCGATATGCCCGCCCACGTAAATACCCCTCGTCTCGAGAACCTGATGGCGATGCCGCCCGCGATGCAGAGCGGAGCCATCAGCCGAGCGGAGAAATGCCCGCCTCCGCAACATCCTGATGGCCTCCGTATTTCACATCGGCGACGTAATCGGCATGCCCCGGTCTCGGCACGAAGCGAAGCTCATCGTAATCGGAGGAGCGCGTATTCGTGTTGCGGACGAGCGCGGCGACCGGAGCTCCGCACGTCATGCCGTCGACGATGCCGCTGACGAATTCGAACGCGTCCGCTTCCTCGCGCGGCGTCGACCAGGGGTGCGGCCTCGAGCGCGCCGGTCGAGAAACGCCCTGCAAGCGCTCCTTGTCTATGCGGATCCCAGCAGGCAGCCCATCGACGACGACGCCTACGGCCGCGGAATGGCTCTGGCCGAAGAGGGAAACCGTGATGTTCTTGCCCTATGCACGATGACATGAGCGCTCCTTGGACGTGAGGAAAGATGGATGGATCGACGCGCAAGAGCCCTCGAGAAACGCCTCGATGCCGTTCATCGGCACTTCGCGTATGGCGGCCGTGCCGATGGCGTCGACGACGATGAAGCCGATGGCGTCACCCGTGCGCTTTTTGTCTGCGCGCATAGCCTCGGCAAGGGCGCGCGGCGAAAGCGGCGTTTCGATATCGAACTGTATGCCTGCTCGATCCGCTCGATGCGCTCGAGCGTATCGAGCGCGCAAAGACCGCTTCGCTGCAGCGCGCGTCACGACCGCCATGCCGGTTGCCACCGCGAATCCGTGATGGACCTGGAAGTCCGTGAGGCTTTCGATCGCGTGCCCGACCGTATGCCCGAAGTTCAAAAGCTTGCGCAGATCTCTTTCCCGCTCGTCGGCCTCAACGATATCGCGCTTGAGGGCGACGCAGCGCGCGATGATGTCAGGCAGGCGCGCATCCCCCGGCATAAGAGGCGATGCGAGTTCTTCGAAGAGCGCGGCATCCCTGAATGGCGCCGTATTTGATGATCTCTGCGCAGCCGTCCGTGAAGAACACGGGGTCGAGCGTCGAGAGAAGGCTTGTGTCGATCAGCACGGCATCGGGTTGAAGAACGCGCCGACCAGGTTCTTGCCCTGCAGGGATATCGACTCTGACCTTCCCTCCGACCGACGAGTCGACGCAGGCAAGAAGCGATGTCGGCACCTGGATGCAGCGGCAACCGCGCATGTAGGATGCCGCGACGAACCCCGCGATGTCGCCCGAGACGCCGCCGCCGAGCGCGATGACGACCGATGAACGAGTCAGGCCGGCCTCGGCGCAGGCATCGATGGCGCGCGCGAACGTCGATAAGGTCTTTGACTTCTCCCTGCGGGAAAGACGAAGGTCGAGACAGGATAGCCTGCCGTCTCCAGAGATGCTCTGGTTCGGGCGAGATAGCGCGGCGCGACGTTGTCGTCGCTCACGATAAGCGCCGCGTCTCCTCCCGACACCCTGCGCGCCAGGCCGCCGATATCGTCGAGCGAAAGTTCGTCGATGAATACCGTGTAGTCTTTCGAGGCATGGATATCGACGGCCGTCATGAGGCGCCTCCCCCATCGCTGAAGCGCCCGTCGGCCCTTCTCTGGCGCGCGTGCCGTCGGCAAGCAGCGCCTCGAGCGTGTCGGCATCGCGGGCGTCGAGCGCATCCTCGTATCGAGCGAGCTCTTGATCACGCGTCCGATCCTCGCGCTCAGGGTAATCGGCATTGTCGCAGAACAGCTCGGTCCACATGCCCGCGTTCAGCTCCGCGACGCGTGAGGTCGCGATAGCTTCCGGCCGAGAACCCTGAATGCGCTCGGGCTGTCGGGCTCTTGACGAACGCCGAACTCACCACGTGCGCAAGCTGGGAGGTATAGGCGATGATCTCATCGTGGCGCTCGGGCGTGGCTATCGAATACCGCTGAACCCGCAGGGAGAAAGAGAGGCGATGCAGGCGTCGACGACGCGGCGGTCGCAGTCTTCAGGAGGCACGATGACGAAAAGATTGGCCTGCGAACAGATCGACGCGCGCATGGCGAAAGCCTCGAGTATTGATGCCGCCATCGGATGGCCGCCGATGAAGTGGAAGTCGTAAGACGATGCGACGGCGAAGCACGGCGCGCATATCGCACGTTTGACGCCTCCGCAGTCCACGACGAGCGCACCGGCTGCGAACGCATCGGCATGGTCGCGCACCCAATCGACCGTGGCCTGAGGGTGCATAGCGCGATGACGACCAGATCGCACAGCTCGATGGTCGAATCGTCGAGAGGGTCCGGCGACGCTGCCTTCCGCAATGGCGGCTTCGAGCGTCGAGCGCGTGCGATTGGCGGCATACACCGTCACGCCCGCTTCCGCATAGGCCTTTCGCCAACGACCCGCCGATGAGGCCGAGCCCCCACGATGCCCACCGCGCCCGGCGTGTCCGAATGCGTGATGAGGTCGAGATCGACCCGACGCTTCGCTGAAGACGGCATCGCCCTACTCCTCGCGAATCGCATCGCGTATGGCAGCGCATCGGCGCATCATGTCGGCGAACTGCTCAGGCAGCAGCGCTTGGGCGCCATCGGAGAGCGCGCCGGATCGTGATGGACTTCGACCTCGAGACCGTCGGAGCCGGCGGCCACGGCCGCGCACGCGACCGGCGTCACGAGGCTCGTGCGCCCGGTGGCGTGGCTCGGGTCCGAAACGATCGGAAGATGGGTGAGTTCTCGCAGTACGGGAATGGCGGAGATGTCGAAAACGTTGCGCGTGCGCGTGTCGTACGACCTGATGCCCCTGTTCGCACAGGATGACGTTTTCGATTGCCGCCCGCCGCGATGTATTCCGCCGACATCAGAAGCTCGTCGATCGTAGCCGCCATGCCGCGCTTGAGCAGGACGGGCTTGTCCTGGGACGCCGAGGGCTTTGAGCAGCGTGAAGTTCTGCATATTGCGCGCGCCCACCTGCAGGATATCGATATCTTCGAAATACGGCAGGTCATGCGCATCCATGATCTCGCTCACCGTAGGAAGGCCGAAACGCTCTTTGACGGCCGAGAGAATGCCGAGTCCTTCCCTGCCCATGCCTTGGAAGGCATAGGGAGAGGTGCGGGGCTTGAACGCGCCTCCGCGGAAAATCGCGCCGCCATGGGCCTTCACGGTTTCGGCGATGATCATGCACCGCTCTTCGCTTTCGACGGAGCACGGACCCGCCATGACGGCGAACGTCCCGCCGCCGATCTTCACTCCGCCGACCTCGACGACGCTGTCTTCCGGATGGAACTTGCGATTCGCCTTCTTGAACGGTTCGGATACGCGTTTGATCTGTTCGATTTCATCGAGCGATTCGAGGAGGCGGATATCGACGGACGCGGTGTCGCCGACGAGGCCGATGATCGTCTGATAGGTGCCGACGCTCACATGGGTCTCAAGTCCGCGTTCTTGAGGCGCTCGCATAGCTCGGCAACGCGAGCGTCCGACACGCCTTCCTGATGACTGCGATCATGATGGTTCCTTTCAAGCGTCGCCACGAATACGTGGATGTTTAACGGGCGATGTACGAGCATCGCCCGTCTTTAGACGCAAGAATGGCCATCCCTCGGCAGACGGCAGGGAGCTATACGAGCAGCGAGCGTCCGTCCATTGCGGCCGGTCGGTCGAGCCCGATCGCCTCGAGCATCGTGGGAGCGATATCGCAGACGCGCCGCGCATGTCTTTCAGGCCGAGGCCTCACGCCGGTCCCATCGACCAGGATGAGCGGCACGGGCGCGGTGGTATGGGCCGTACGAGGCGATCCGTCCTCCGCGATCATCTTGTCCGCGTTGCCGTGGTCGGCGGTGATGAGCGCGAATCCGCCTTTGGCGCAGACGGCGTCGACGACCGAACTGACGCCGGCGTCGACCGCCTCGATGGCGGCGCGGGCGGCGGGAATCATGCCCGTGTGCCCCACCATGTCGCAGTTCGCGAAGTTCACGATATACACGTCCGCGACGTCCGACCTCGATCGCCTCGACGAGCGTGCGCGCGACCTCGGGTTCGCCTATCCGGGCTGCAGGTCGGAGGTCGCGACCTTCGGCGAAGACACGAGCCTGCGCGTCTCCCTGCTTTGGGCTCTTCGACGCCGCCGTTCAAGAAGAAGGTGACGCGCGTACTTCTCGGTTTCGGCCGTGGTATTGCGAGGCCTGCATCGGCGATGACGTCGGCGAGCATGCTCGAAAGGTCTTCGGAAGGCGACCAGCGCATCGAGCGTCGGATCGTATTCGGTCAGGCAGACATAAGTCACGCGAGGCGCGCGCCCGCGCACGAAGCCGTCGAAATCGGGTTCGGTGAAGGCGCGGCTGATCTGGCGGGCGCGGTCGGGGCGGAAGGAAGAGGACCGCATCCCCGTCGACGACGCCGCGCCCGTCGAATGCGCTGGGAACGATGAATTCATCGGTCGTACCCGCGTCATAGGAAGCCTGCACGAACGCCTCGGGCGCTTGGTCGGAAAGAGGCTCGCGCAGACGACGGCATCCCAGGCCGCGTGGACGCGTCTCAACGGTTGTCGCGATCCATCGCGTAGTAGCGCCCGGAGATCGATGCGATGCGGACTCGATCGCCCCATTCGCGTTCCTCGATCATGGTCTCGAGCTCGCGCACGAATCCGATGCCGCTCGTCGGCGAGACGTCGCGGCCGTCCATGAAGCAGTGGACGCGCACATCGGGAACGCCCGCCGCCACGGCATGGCGGATGAGCGCGAGCAGATGCATGATGTGCGAATGTACCCCGCCATCCGAGAAGAGCCCCATCAGGTGCAAGGCGGAACCCGGCGTCGATGCGGCCTCGAACGCCGCCTGAACGCCCTCGCTGCGCGCGATGGATCCGTCGGCGCAGGCGGCGTTGATGCGCGTGAGCTCCTGATGCACGACGCGTCCGGCGCCGATGTTGAGATGCCCGACTTCGGAATTGCCCATCTGGCCCGCCGGAAGCCCCACGGCTTCTCCCGAGGCCTCGAGCGTCGTCGCGGACAGGTCTTCCAATATCGGTCGAGGTTCGGCGTGGATGCGAGCGAAATGGCGTTTCTTCTCCCGCCTCGTCGATTCCGAAGCCGTCCATGATGACGAGCAGGGCCGGCAGGGTGTATTCGTGCATGTCGTGGTGCATCTCGAGGCTCCTCTGGAACAGGGCCGGACGGATAGTGCCGTCCGGCTGGATCTAACGTATCGTCGCGGCCGCAGCGACAAGGTAGGCGAAATCGTCGACGCTGAGCGAGGCGCCGCCGATAAGCCCCCGTCGACATCGGCGAGCGCAAGGAAGCCCTCGACGTTTTCGGGCCTCATGGAGCCGCCGCATAGAACGCGCATCTCATCGGCGACGCCTACGCCGAACAGATCCGCAAGCGTCGCGCGGATGGCTGCGCATACCTCCTGCGCTCTGATCCGGCGTCGCCGTGCGTCCCGTTCCGATGGCCCAGACAGGCTCGTAGGCGACGACCGCCAGCCAAGCTTCTTCCGGTTCGAGCCCGGCGAAGGCCGCACGCACCTGGTCGACGACGAAGGGCACGGTCGCGCCTGACTCGCGCATGGCGAGGCTTTTCCCCACGCAGATAATCGGATGCAGCCCGGATTCGCAGAGCGCGCGCACCTTTGAGATTGACGGTCCCTGTCGCTGGCGAACATCTCGCGCCGTTCGGAGTGTCCGACGATGCACCAGGTGCAGCCTACATCCTTGAGCATAGGGATGCTCGTTTCGCCCGTGAAGGCGCCGGAAGGTTCCCAATGGACGTTCTGCGCACCCGCTTCGACAAGGGATTTATCGAAATCGAGCACCGTGACCACAGAGCGCAGGTCGATGGTGGGCGGACAGAGCACCACGTCGACGGCATCCCAGGCGCGGTCGTAGCGGTTCGAGATCCTGCGAGAGCACGACGCTTTCAGCCGAGTCTTGTTCATCTTCCAATTGCCGATGATGAGCGGTCTGCGCATCGGGTTACCTCCTCAATGCCTCGACGCCAGGAAGCGCCTTCCTTCCACGAGCTCCATCGCGGCGCCGCCGCCGGTCGAGATGAAGGACATCTCCGACGCCATGCCGAACATGTTCACGGCCGCCACGTTGTCGCCACCGCCGACGATCGTCGTCGCGGCTTCATTCGCCGCCATGGCATCCGCCACGGCCTTGGTGCCATGCGCGAACGGCTTCATCTCGAAGACTCCTATGGGGCCGTTCCAGAAGACGGTCTTGGCCCTGGCGATGGCCGCGGCATACGATGCCTCGGTCGCAGGTCCGATGTCGAGTCCCATCATATCGGCAGGCATGGCGTCGACCGAACAGGCGACGACATTCGCATCCTCTGCGAAGCGGTCTGCGCAGACAACGTCTTCAGGCAGCATGATCGCGCACCCGACCCTCTTCTGGCGCGCAAGCATGTCCTGGGAAACGATCGATCCAGTCATCCTCCTTGAGCGAGGCGCCGATCGCCTTGCCCTGGCCGAGCAGGAACGTGAAGCACATGCCGCCGCCCACGATGATGACGTCGGCCTTGTCCATGAGCGATTCGATGACGCCGACCTTGTCGGAGACCTTCGAGCCGCCGAGGATGGCCACGAACGGACGCTCAGGCGCGTCGAGCACGCTCGAGAGCGTTTCGACCTCCGCGTCTGCAGCAGGAAGCCGGCATAGGCGGGAAGCAGCTTCGCGACGCCGGTCGTCGATGCGTGCGCGCGATGGGCGCAGCCGAACGCATCGTTGACATAGAGGTCGCCGAACGCTGCGAGCTCTTCGCAGAATGTCGGATCGTTCTTCTTCTCGCGTGCGTCGAAGCGCAGGTTCTCGAGCAGCACGACCGCGCTGTCGGAAAGCTCCGCCACCTTCGCGCGGGCATCTTCGCCCGTCACGTCGGATGCCATCGTTACCGAACGGCCGATGAGCTCGGAGAGGCGGGCCGCAGCGGGAGCGAGAGAGAAATCCGCTTCGAAGCCCGTGCCGCGAGGACGGCCGAAATGGCTCATGAGCACGACTTTGGCGCCCCGTTCGACGAGGTGTTCGATGGTGGGAAGCGCCGCTTTAATCACGGGTGTCGTCGGTCACGCGCCCGTCGGTGACGGGAACGTTGAAATCGACGCGGACGAGGACTCGCTTGCCGGCGACCCTCAGCGGTCTCGACGCTCTGGATCGGCATGGATGCATGCTCCTTTCTGTTTTCGCAGGCGTGCCAAGCACGAGGGCCGTCGCGTCCCGCTTTCTCGAAGCGGATTGCGCGACGGCCCCCTTTTGCAGCATCTCGCCTTACATGAGGATCTTCGTGAGGTCCTTCACGCGATTGGAATAGCCCCATTCGTTGTCGTACCAGCCGACGACCTTGACCAGATCGTTCGTGCCGCCGAGCACCATGGTGAGCATGCTGTCGAAGACGCATGAAGAGGAGTTGCCGATGACATCGGTCGATACGATGGGTTCGTCGCGGATTGAGGTAGCCCTTCAGGGCTCGCCCAGCGGCGGCGGCCTTCATCGCGGCGTTGACCTCTTCCTTGGTGACGGGACGCGAGAGCTGGACCGTCAGATCGACCATAGAGGCATCGGGGGTCGGAACGCGCGTGGCGAAGCCGTCGAGCTTGCCGGCGAGCGCAGGAAGCACGAGGGACACGGCCTTGGCCGCGCCCGTGGTGGTCGGGATCATGGTACCGCAGCGCGGGCACGGCGGAGATCCTTGTGGGAACCGTCAAGGATGCGCTGGTCGTTGGTATAGCTATGGATGGTGTTCATGTAGCCGCGTTCGATGCCGAAGCTATCGAGCAGCACCTTGCCATAGGTGCAAGGCAGTTCGTGGTGCAGGACGCGTTGAGACGATGCGATGGATGCTCTTGTCGTAGACTTCATCGTTAACGCCCATGACGATGGTGGCGTCCTCGTTTTTGCCCGGGGCGGTGATGAGGACCTTCTTGGCGCCGGCTTCGATATGCATGCGCGCGTCTTCGGCCTTGCGGAACGCGCCGGTCGATTCGATGACCACGTCCACGCCCAGATCGCCCCAGTTCAGGTTCAGCGGGTTGCGATCGGAAAGGACCTTTGACCTGCAGGGCTGTCGGCGACGAAGCCTCGTCGTAGGTTTCGACCGTTTCGAACGCCTGGCCGTGCACGGAATCGTATTTAGCAGATACGCTGCGGCTTCGATGCTGCCCGTGTCGTTGATCGCCACGACTTCGATGTCGGGATCGTTCGCCATCGCGCGATACGTGAGGCGACCGATGCGACCGAATCCGTTAATGCCAACCCTTGTCGTCATACCAACCCCTTTCTAGGTTTCACAGCAAGGCGATTATAGACGAAAAGCCCCGCCTTCCCCGAAATCGAACTGAAACGTCGGGGCGGGCGGGGCGATGCGTGAATCTTAGGGATTCCGGCCGTCCATCATATCCTCGATGGCCTTCAGATCCTTCATGGACATGCCGCCGGAAGCATCGGACGGCGGCGTTTGCCGCGCTTGCCCTTCTTCCCTTTCTTGCCGCCTCCACTGATCGACCTGGGACATCGTGCGCTTCATCATCTTCTTGGTCCTCGCTGAACTGCTTGATGACCTGGTTGACGTCCTGACCGTCACGCCTGCGCCCGCGGCGACGCGGGCGGCGGCGCGACGCGTTGAGTGCATCGAGTGCGCGCGTTCATACGAGGTCATGGAGAAGATGACGGTCTCATACGGTCGAGCGCGCCGGTGTCCACCTTGCCCGACGCCATCGCGCGCGGTCGCCGCCGGAAGCGCGCTCACGAGCTGAGATGCCCCTGAGGCGGGCGATCTGCTTCTTCACCTGGAGGAAATCGTCGAGCGTGAACTGGGCGCGCCATGCGCTCCGCCGAGGCGGCGCTCGGCCTCGTCGGCTTTCTGTGCGGCTCTCGCCTGCTCGATGAGCGAGACGACGTCGCCCATGCCGAGGATGCGCTTGGCCATGCGGTCGGGGTGGAACCTTCAAGACCGTCGGGCTTTTTCGCCTGCGGATATGAATTTGATGGGCTTGCCCGTCACCCTGCATGAGGGGAAAGCGCGCCGCCGCCGCGGCATCGCCGTCCATCTCGAGACGATGGCGCCGTCGAAATCGACGCGCTCGGCGAAGGCGGAAGCCATTGCACGATTTCCTGGCCGGTCGCGGCATCGACGACTCATGAAGATCTGATCGGGTCGACCGCGGCTTTGATATCGGCGGCTTCTCCATCATGGCTTCGTCGACCCTGCAGGCGGTCGGCGGTGTCGACGATGACGACGTCGCGCAGGTTATCGATGGCGAATCGAACGCCTTCTGCGCAATGCCGACCGGATGGGCCCCATCGCCGCGGAACACCTTCACGCCGATCTCGCTGCCGAGGGTTCTCGAGCTGATCGGCTGCGGCAGGACGTAGGTGTCGGCGGCCACGAGCAGCGGGCTGTGCCTTGGACTTCAGCAGGTACGCGAGCTTCGCGGCGGCCGTCGTCTTGCCGAGCCCTGCAGGCCTAGCGAGCATGATGACGTTCGGGATGCGGCTCGTCAGCACCATGCGCGACGACGTGCCGCCCAGAAGCTCCGTGAGCTCGTCGAGGACGATCTTCACGACGTTCTGGGCGGGCGTCAGCGATTCGAGCACGTCGGCGCCTACGCATCGTTCCTTCGTCTTGGCGACGAAGGTCTTGACCACCTTGTAGTTGACGTCGGCCTCGAGCAGCGCCATGCGCACCTCGCGCATGGCCGCGTCGATATCGTCGGGAGTCAGGCGTCCTTTCGATTTCAGGCCGCCGAAAACTCCCCGAAGTCGGTCGGATAGGCTCGCTACGCATTACTCCTCGCTGCCCGTGAGCGCACGGGCGTAGTCGAGCGCGTCGAATCGCGAAGGTCGTCGATTCCTTCGCCGACGCCGCCGACTCTTCAATATGGGAAGTCCCAGCTCATAGGATATCGCAAGAGCGATGCTGCCCTGGCCGTGCCGTCGAGCTGGTCATGACGATGCCGTCGAGATCGAGCGCCTCGTCGAATTTCTTGGCTTGCGTCAAACCGTTCTGGCCTGCGGTCGCGTCGATCACGAGCACGGTGACAACGCGCCAGGCGCACCGCTTGCGCACGACGGACGTGACCTTCTGAAGCTCGCGCATCAGATCGGGCGAGGTGTGGAGGCGCCCGGCCGTAGTCGATGAGCACAGGGGTCCGCCCCGGATGCGCTCGGCTTCGTCGAGCGTCTCGTAGCAGACGCTTGCAGGATCGGATCCGCGTTCGCGCTCGACGATGGGCACATCGCTTCTGCAGGCCCACCTCGAGCTGCTCGATGGCTGCGGCGCGGAAGGTGTCCGCAGCTCCGAGAACGACGGTGTCGCCTCGGCCCTTGGCCTCGGCGGCCATCTTGCCGGCCGTCGTCGTCTTTCCCGATCCGTTCACGCCTACGAGCAGGACGCACAGCGGACGCTCGTCGAGCGGGTTGCCTTCCTCGGGCACGGCGAAGCCGCGCGCGATCTGCGCGCTCAGCTCTTCGAGGATCGCAGGAGCGTCAGGAAGGGCGCGCCTCTGCGCCGCGTCGCGCATATCGACCGAGATCTTGAACGCCGCCGGATATCCGATATCGCTCATGACCAGCGTCTCTTCGAGGTTCTCCCAGAAGTCCTCATCGACTCCCGGGACCCTTGAAGACGAGCATGTTGATGGATTCCGAAGCTTCTCCCGCTTTCGACAGGCCGGACTTCATGCGATCGAACCATGCCATGGGATCATTCCTTCTGACGGCGCGCTCGCCGTGCGCTCGAGCCGCTGGGAAACGACCTTGTGACGCCGTCGGCCTGCATGGACACGCCATAGAGGACGTCAGCCATCTCCATCGTGCGGCGCTGATGGGTGATCATGATGAGCTGCGTCTCGCGGCGCAGCTCATCGAGGTAGGCGATCAGGCGGCGCAGGTTGCTGTCGTCGAGGCCGCCTCGGCCTCGTCGAGGATGTAGAACGGCGTCGAGCGGATCTTGTAGACGGCGAAGAGCAGCGCAGCGCGGTCAGCGATCGCTCGCCGCCGCTCGCGAGCATCATCTGGTGATGGCGCTTGCCGCGCGGCTGCGCGTTGACCTCCACGCCGACAGGTTCGTCGCTCTCGCCGCCGACGAGCGTGAGCTCGCCGGAGCCGCCCGGAAGAGGCTGGCGAAGATGTTCTGGAAGTTCCGGTTCACAGCCTCGAACGTGAGATCGAAGCGCTCCTTCACGCGCGTCTATGGCCGCGTCGATGGCGCTTTGAGCGCGCGGCGCGCCGCCCATGCTCTTCGATCCGAGACGGAGGTATTCGAGCGTCCTTCGCCGCGCTCGTATTCCTCGGCGGCCGACGAGTCGATCGTGCCCATTCGCGATGCGGCGCCGCGCCGACGCCGCCTGCTCTCGAGTTCGGAACGATCGTCCACGGCCCGAGCAGCAGCGCGGTTTCCAGGGCACGCCGCATTCGTCGACGATCTGCCTGCGCGGCATCGACCTGACTTCAGAGGCGGCCGCTCGACGCGGACGTCGGAGAGCGCGAATACGGACGCGTCCAGCGCGGCTTTGCCCGAGCCGCCGCTTCCGGGCGTCGGCGATCGATTGCGTGAGCGACTGGGACCGAGCCTGTCTCGAGCGTCGCCTTCGCAGCCAGATCGTCGACCATCCCTGCACGCCTGCGCGCAGGGATGCCACGACGGCGCGCAAAGGCTCGATGCGGCCATGGGCGCGACGCAGCCCGACGAGCTCGGCGGCGGCACGGTCCCTCGCACGCACGGCGCGCTCAAGATCGCGCCCTCTCCGCGCATTCCCTGTTCGAACGAGCGCGCGCTCGACGGACGTCATGCAATCGAGCTGCGTCGGCGTGCGCCTGCGCCGCCTTCTGCTCGGCGTCCGCTTTCGCATCGCGGTCGGATTGACCGCCTCGATCTCGGCCTGCAAGGACGCGCGGCGGCGCGCGCGCATCGGCCGCACGGGCGGAAAGCCCGTCCATATCGGGCGATGCGCCCGAAAGAGCGTCGCGCGCGCGAGCCAGGTCGGCCTCGACCGAGGCGAAGGCCGATTCGAGCGTCGACAGGCGCTGAGCGAGTTCTGCGTCGCTCGGCTTCGGCCGAGGCGAAGGCGCCTTCGAGGCGCGCCTCGCGGATGCATGGGAAAGGCACGATGCCTGCGCCTGCGCAAGGGCGGCCCGGCATTCGAGGTGACGGCGGCCGATGCTTCGGCCTCGAGGCGCGCCTGCTCGTCCGTAAGCTCGGAGAGCCGGCGCTGCGGGAAAGGGCGCCTGAGCGCACGTCGCGATCGGGCGCGGCGGCAAGCGCCTCGCCCGAGGCCCGACGACGATGCCGTCCGGCGTCGCATAGCGCAGCGCCTCGGAAGAACCCGCGAACGCCTCTTCGGCGGTTTCAACCAGCATGACATCGCCTAGCAGGGCATCCAGAGCCTTGGACGGATGCATCGGCATCGATGGCGTCTCATCAGACGACCGGTCGCCTCCGCAGACCGATCGCGGTCCGATGCGAAGAGAACGCGCATCGCCTCCGATCCCCGCTGGCGCACAGCGGAAAGCAGAGACGCGAGCAGTACGCCCGTCGGCGGCGACGGGACAGGTCAGGTCGTTCCCAAAAAGGAATTCGACGAGATGCTCGAGATGCGGCGGCACGCATGAGGGATGCCAGGGTGCGCGCATGCCCGTCATGCGCGGCATGTGCGTGCATCCACGCGGATGCCGCCGTACGTGTCTCGGATGGATGCGAGCGCGCGCTCGACGGCGGCGCGCTCCCGCCGCGCCCCTGCAGGCGCAGGCGCGCTTTCTGAGCGCGCTGCGCGCAGCGCGCCTCGCATCGGCTGCATCGATGCGGAGCGTATCGGCATGGGCCGCCTCGGCGAGCACGGCATCGAGCGCCTCCCGTTTCGCCGCGCACGCATCGTCATGCGAGGCGAGCTCGCCGCGCACATCGGCAAGCTCGGTGGAAAGCGCGTCATGGCGAGCCGACAGCGCGTCGACGCGCGCGGCAAGCGCATGGTGGTCGTCGCGCGCCCGCGACAGGCGCGCATCCGCATCGGCGATCGTGCGCTCGCTTCGGCAGATCCGTGCGCAGACGTGCCGCCTGCGGCGTCTGCGTTGCGCTCGCGGCGCGCGCATCCTCGAGCGCGTCTGCGAGCTCGGACATATCGGCCGACAAGGCATCGCGCCTCGCGACCTGGGCATCGCGTCGTTCCTCGAGCGATGCGGACCTCCGCGCTCAGCGAGGCGATCCTGCGCCTCGATCCGGACTCCGTTCCTCGGCAGCGGACAGGGACTCGATCGAGCGTTCCTCCGCGAAGGACGCGCTCGACCGATTCGAAGCGCTCGACGAGCATATGGAACCGTCCGCGCCGCTCGGTGAGGTCGCCGACGTAGAGCCCCCGATCCTGCAAGAGCTGCGAGAGCTTCTGGACCCGTGCATCGGCATCCTCGGACGCGAGGCGATCGACGTCTATCTTCGCCGCGGCCTCCTTCTCGGCACGCTCCACGGCATCCCACGCCGTGCGCAGGCGACGAAGATCGTCGACCGCGAGCAGAAGGTCCATCTGCGGAGCTCGGTCGAGAGCGCTTCGTAGGCCTGCTGCCGCGACGCCTTGCGCGCCAACGGCTTGAGCTGGCGTTCCACCTCGGCGGCAACGTCTTTCACGCGCGCCAGGTGCTCGTCCATCGATGCGAGCTTGCGAGCCGAGCGTTCCTTTCGCTGCTTGTGCTTGAGGATGCCGGCGGCTTCTTCGATGAGCGCGCGACGGTCCTCGGGCCTTCCCGAGAGCACCGCGTCCAGGTTGCCCTGGCCGATGATCGTATGCGTGCCCGTGCCGAGCCCCGTGTCATGCAGGATGTCCATGAAGTCCATGCGCCGGGCGACGATGCCGTTGATCAGGTATTCGCTCTCTCCGCTGCGAAAGATCCTGCGCGTGAGCGATACCTCGTCGAAATCGACCGGAGCATCCTGTCGGAATTATCGAGCACGAGCTCGACCTCCGCGACGCTCACGCTGCGGCAGCGCCGTCGAGCCGGCGAAGATGACGTCTTCCATGGCCTGGCCGCGCAGATGCTTGGGGTTGCGTTCGCCCAGGACCCACAGGACGGCGTCCGAGATGTTAGATTTGCCCGATCCGTTCGGGCCGACGACGGCCGTCATGCCCGGGTTCCAATGTGAGCTGGATGCGATCGGCGAACGACTGAATCCTTGAGCGTGAGCGACTTCAGGTACAAGGGGCTCAGAGCTCCTTGTCGGCAGGCGATGCCTCGTCATCGGCCGCCGCAGGAAAGCTGCGCGGTTCGGCCGGCTTGAGAGGCCAACCGGAAAACGATGCGTCCTTTCCTTTGCGGGCTCGGCACGCTGGCGCTTCGCCTCCTCCTGGCGCGACGCTGCTCCTCCTTCGCCTTGGCCTGCACGCTTCGCCCTCTCGCCTTCTGGAGCTCTTTCATGGCGCGCGCGATCCGGCGCTCGCGCCGCGGCGTCGATCAGTCGAGCGCCGCCTTGGCGGCCTGGCTTTCCGATTCCCTTCTTCGTGCGCCCGATGCCCTTGCGCGAGCGCGGTCGAGACCGGCGAACACCTGACACGAACGTGCGGTCGTGCGGCGGACCCCTGCGTCTCGACCAGCTTGCAGGTAGGCGTGATGCCTTCTTCCTGAAGCTTTTTCCGAAGCGCGCTCTTGGGATTCTCGGGTTCGCGCGCCATCTCGATATCCACTGCGGATGAGCGTGCGGCACGAACCCTGCGCGCCGTCCATGCCCTTGTCGAGGAAAAAGCGCGGCGACGACGGCCTCGTAGACGTTTTCGCGCGCAGAATGCAGGCCGCGGCGTCCCGTGCCGCGCTCGGAGGAGACCGAAGACGATGATATCGGCGAACCTGAGCTAGCGGCGACATCGGACAGGCTGGAGCCTGAAACGAGCGGCGACCTGATGCGGGTCAGCCCGCCTTCGTCGATTTCAGGATACGCGTGGAAGGCCTCATCGCGACGATGGTCCTAGAATGCTGTCGCCGAGGAATTTCAGGCGTTCGTAAGGAGAACTGACCGGCTTGCCTCGGTCGCGGAAGGATGGTGATGGCGGCGAGGAGGATATCGATATCGTCGAATGCAACGCCGATCACGTGCTGCGCCAAATCGGCTGGGCTGATTGCTCGGGGGTATGGCTCACGCGCCGCACTTTCTCGATGAGCCCGAGACGTCTTCGCACGCAGGCCGCTGTGAGGATGCTGTTCTTGATCGCGAGCGGGCTGCTCGAGCCATGGCCGACGTCACTGCGCGCGCGCATCGCCGGGAGCAGGGGCGCGCCGCCGGAGGTATCCGCGCTGAGCCGGATGCGAAAAACCCGCGCAGCGACCCTTTCAGGACGGCGGCGGCGAGAGCATTCAGGGATGCGTCATGACGCCTTTTAAGGCTTTTGAACAGCTGCTTCGATGTCCCTCGATGGTCTTGAGCGCGACGTTGCCCGGTGAATCCGTCGCAGACGAACACGTCGTAGACGCCGGAATGATATCGTTTTCCTTCCCCGTTGCCGACGAATTCAGGCACCTGCGCAGAAGCTCGCGGTTTTCCTGATGAGAACTGGGAGCTTATGGTCGGCTCGGGAGCCGATGTTGAGCAGCGCGACCCGAGGGTCGGCGATATGGATGATGCGAGCGCGCGTATATGACGGCCATCTGAGCTGAATTTGCACGAGATACTCGGGCTTGCAATCGGCATTCGCCCCGACATCCGCCATGACGACGGGCTTTTCAGGAGACGGGATGATGGTGAGAGCGCCGGACGGCGCACGCCCTGATGCGTCCGATGACGCGCACGGCCGCCGCGAGGCAGGCGCCCGTCGAGCCTGCGCGAGAAGAACCGTCAGCGCGGCCTTCCTGGACGAGACGGCATCCTACGACGATCGACGAACTTTTGACCCGCACGGCGTTCGCGGATGCTCCCCCATGCCGATGACCCGGTGGCCACGCAGGGTTCGCACCGGTCGTGCGTGCGGCAGAAATCCCTCGACGACGTCTTCGAGGCCGACCAGACGACCTCGAGGTCGGTATCGGCGGCAAGCGCTTCGGCACTCCTCGAGCACGACGCCCGGGCATCGTCTCCGCCCACGGCATCGACGCCGATGACGATGCTGCTCATTGCACTACCTTTGACACGCAAACTGCCGACCCTAAGCCGGCAATTCAGGCGTTCGGTTCCAAGGCGAGGCTACTCGACTTCGATGACCTCACGCTTGTTGTAGTAGCCGCAGTTGCCGCACACGCGGTGAGGAAGCTTGACGGCGCCGCACTGCGGGCAGGTGGAACGAGCGGGCATAGGAACGACGTCGTTGGCGCTGCGACGCGAATGGGTGCGGGCACGACCGGTTTTACGCTTAGGACCGCATGGTTCTCCATCTCCTTATCCAGCCGGCCGAACCACCGGCCGAACATACACTACGAAATCACGCGACGAGATATGCTATCAAAGAAACGCCACCTCGCAAGGCTACTCCACACCTAAATCAAGGTTTTTCAAAACCGAGAACGGATTCTCCCTGAAAGGTTCCGCGGAGCCCGGAGCGCAGCCGCAGGGACCGTCGTTGAGATTCGCGCCGCAGGTCGGACAGAGCCCGAGGCACTCGGGTCTGCACAGCGGCATAAGCGGCGTCTCGAGCAGGACCGCGGCATTGAGCAGAGGTTCGAGATCGATGACGATCGCTAGGCAGGACGTCGAACTCGTCGGCCTCCATGCCGTCGGGCGCCGTGCCCTTGCCGGGAATGATGAAATACCCCTCGACGTCGCCCGAAACATCGATGGGGACATCGGCGAGGCAGCGGCTGCAGCGCGTGGTCAGCTGCCTGCGACCGTGCCCTCGACGAGCATGGCCTCCGACGTTCGTGACGCGCACGTTCCAGACGAGCGGCGTCGGCCCGGTATTCGTCCGAACCCGATGCAAGGATGCCGACATCGTAGGCGCCTGAAAAGGGAACGCTCTCCGCGGTGGCGAAGAGCGTCGAAGGCAATTCGATGGACAGGCCGTTCCTCATCGTTGGACGCTCTGGTTGTTGAGACGGTCGCGGCTGCGGCGAACGCTCGTGATCAGCGAATCGGAGGCTGGATTCCGACGTGGCCGAGCACTTCGTCGGCGTAATCTTCCGCCCCGGCGCGCGTCTGGCGCTCGAGCTCGCGGGCATCCGCCATCGATGGTATCGGCCTGCTGCTGGGCGATGCGAACGATCTCCCTGTTCGGAGGCGATCGTCAGTGGCCTCGGCTGCGGGGCGTCGTCGATGGACGCGCTCGGCATCGGCATCGTCCAGAAGGCTCTGACGCTCGCGCACGATCTGGCGGCCTGGGCGAATTGCCGGGGAAGGTTTCGCGAATCTCATCCATGATCTCGAAGGCCTGGTTGATGTCGACCTGACGGAGATTGTTCTTGCTGAAGACCGGCTTCGAGTCCTCAAGAAGGATGGAGAGCCCTCGATGAGCCCTCAATACTCCCTGTTTCTCGTCCATGTCTCTTCCTAGATGCTCTGCATGCAAATCCGCAGCATATGGTACCCCGATGTCCGGACGCGCGTGGAGCCGATATCCCTGGTGCATAGAAAATACTTCTAGGCATTCTAGCACGAAAACTTTTCCTTCAACGCGCGTTCGGCGCAGGGAGGCACCATGGACGAGATGTCGCCATGGAACTGCATGAGTTCGCGCACGATGGAGCTGGACAGATGCATCTTGTCAGGCGACGACATGATAAACATGGTGTCGACATCGCCGTCGAGCTTGAAATTGATGGCCGACATCTGGAACTCGTACTCGAAGTCGGTCGTCGCGCGCAGACCCTTGACGACGACCGTTGCACCTGCTTGACGTGCGAAATTGACAAGAAGGTCGTCGAAACCGACGGCCGTGACGTTTTCGAGGCAGGCCGTCGACTCCTGGACGAGGGCGACGCGTTCTTCCAATGTGAAGATGGGACGCTTCTTCGCGGATGCGGCCACGCCGACGACGACCTCGTCGAAGATGCCGGCCGTGCGTTCGATAACATCGAGGTGGCCGTTGGTGATCGGATCGAACGTTCCCGGAACGAGCGCTCGTTTCCATCAGTCCCCCTTTTTCCGATGCCGCGCCGTCGCGCAGCGTGAATATGTCGCAGGCCACGTCGCGCATGCGTTTGCGCGACCGAACGTCGACGGCCAGGCCCGCAGACGCGCCGCCTCCGCATCGAAATCGAGCGATGCGCCGTGCTCGTAGCACACGACGGCGTCGGCGGTAGCGCGCGCCGCGGCAAGGCGTCGTGACGAGGTCGAATACCCGGCTGCGGGCATCGCATAGGCGGGTCGAGCAGCACGACGTCGAACGGGCGGCATGGCGAGAGGCGGACGCTTCAGGACATCGCATGCCAAGCCGGCTCGCCCGGCGTCGATGCGCATGGATTTCAGATTCGCCTCGACGGCTGCGCGCGCATCGCGCGACGAATCGAAGAACACGGCCAGATCGGCGCCCTGAGAAAGCACACTCGATGCCTGGCAGCGCTGCTTCCGGCGAGGCGTCCAGAACGCATGTTCCTCGAAGCCGCCCGTCGCCGAGACGAGCGCGCTCATCATGGATTCCTTCACCCGAAGTCGGCCGTCGGGCGCGTATCCAGGCCCTCAGGAGCCGTGATCCTGCGTCCGCGAAACTCGCCGGCGATAACCCCTCATCATATGTCAACCTCCCTAGCACCGCATCCGGCGTCGCCGACCGAACACGACTTCGGCCTCGTGCGTGCAGAAGCGCCGAGACGTGCCTTTGCTCTTCGGAATCGTCGTCTGCGAGCTCGGCCGCATCGGCATGGGCCGCCTCGATGAGCGCCCCTCGTCGCGCATGATGTTCTACGAGCTTGAGCCGATGCCCCATGCCGCCGGTTCCCGGAGGATATCGCCTTCGCGGCGCAGAGCAAGATCCCGTTCGGCGAGCTCGAAGCCGTCGTCGGTCGCCTCCATCGCCGAGAGCCGCTCGAGCGCTTCGTCGGAAGACGTCGCCGCGACGAGATAGACACTCGCCGCGCATGCCGCCACGGCCCTACGCGGCCGCGCAGCTGATGGAGCTGCGAGAGCCAGCGTTCGGCGTCCTCGACGACCATGCAGGTCGCGTTCGGCACGTCGACGCCGACCTCGACGACCGTCGTCGCGACCAGCACATCGATGTCCCCCTTCTGAAGCGAGCCATGGCCTCTTCGCTATCGGCGGGCTTCATCTTGCCGTGCAGAAGCCCGACGCGGAATTCCTTGAAGACCTGGCTTGAGGAAGGCCGCTCGGCCCGCCGTCACGCACGTTGTTCTCGGGAGGATCGTCGAAGGATCGATGAAGGGTTCCCTATCCGCCTCATCGTCGCGAGGACGAGATGCGCTCCTCGTCGCGCGGCGGCTTCGTGCCGACGAGCGGGCAGATGACGAACGCCTGCCTCCTTCGCGCGCATGCTGCTCGCACGGCATCGTAGGCGCGGCCCGCGCTCGAAAACCGAGGACGTGCGTCGTACGGCCCGGCCGGTTTTCCGGCATATCCTTCAGGTATGACAGCGAGAGATTGCCGTGAGCGCAAGCGCCAGCGTGCGCGGAATGGTCGCCGTCATGTAGAGCGCGTCGGGCAGAACGCCTTCGCGAGCAGATCGCGCGCTGCCGCACGCCGAAACGCTGCTGCTCGTCAACGATGACAAGTCCCGCAATCATGGCAGACGACGTCGGGCTCGATGAGCGCATGCGTGCCGAAGAGCACGTCGATATGCCCGCTTTCCAGAGAGGCGAGCATGTCCCGACGATCGGCGTCGGGCGTCGATCCCGCAAGCAACGCCCACGTGATTCCTGCCGCATCGAACAGAGGGCCGAGCGCGCGAGCGTATTGAAGCCAGAACCTCGGTCGGCGCCATCGTGAGCGTCTGCGCGCGCGCATCGGCCGCAGCGGCGGCGGCGAAGGCTGCGACGATGGTCTTTCCCGGTGCCGACGTCGCCGAGCAGCAATGCGACATGGCCGAATCCGTCGCCATGCGGCGCTTTGATGTCGGCGACGGCGCGCAGCTGATCGTCGGTCAGGAAAACGGGAGCGCGGCGGAAAGCGCGGCGGCTGAACGGTCCGTCGAGACGTGGACGATGGGCCGCTTTCCCCTGCGTGAAAGGAGCGGGCCGAGGCGAGAAGGTGCATCTCGAGCAGGAGCGGCTCTTCGTAGGCAAGCCTGCGTTTGGCCTGCGCGATGTCATCCGCCGTCTGCGGAAATGGATGGACGCGAGCGCGGCGGCACGGCTCATCAAGCGATACTCGTGCGAAGCCTGAGCGGCAGCGGATCGAAGCAGCCCTGGATGGACGCGAGCGCGCTCGGATCACCTGCGCATGATGCCGGCCGAAACCTTCTCCGTCGCGCCGTGCACGGGAATGATGGAGCCGGCGAGCATCGGCCCGCCCTCGTCGATCACGTCGAGGAAGGGCGACTTTCATGCGCTTGTAGCCGTAATTGAATTCAAGCTCCCCGAGACGCCGACGCGCATGCCCCGTCATCGAGCGTTGCAGCCACGGCTGCTTGAAGAAGGTGACGATGAGTCGTTCCCGCACCGTCGACGACGGTGACCTCGACGAGGCTCAGATCGCAGCGCGGACGCTGAGCACGACCTCACGCACCTCGCCGATGATCGTGACCCCTTTCCCGAGCGGCGCATGCTCGATCGTGTCGAGCCTGGTCGTATCAATGTAGCGTCGAGGATAATGCTGAACCAGGTCGCGTACCGTTTCGATGCCGAGGCGCAGGAACGCCGCCGCCCCTGCCCGAGCTGACGCTGGTCAAGGCAGAGACCGAAGCATCGAGGGCGAGGGTGGCGGCTGGGCGATCCCGCATGCAGGGACATTCCTCTACGTGCTTATTCGAGCGAGAAGACGACAGGGTACAGGCTGTTCGCCGCGCTGGGAATCCACCTCGAGCTCGGGATATGCCTCTTCGATACGTTCCACCAGAGCTTCGAGGGCATCGTCGGCGAAGTCCTCGCCTGCGAGGACGGTGGCGGTGTCGGCTTCATCCGCGTCCATGACCTTGAAGAGCGCCAGCACGACGTCGGAGACGTCGGCGCCGACCGATTCGATCGAGCCGTCGGCGATACCGATCACGTCGCCGTCCTCGATTAGGATTGCCATGCGCGTCTGGCGTCCTTGATGGCATGCGTGACTTCCGGTCTTGGTCTCTCGCGCAGGCATCGGCCATGGCCGAAAGGTTGTCTTCGAGCGCGGCGTCGGCATCGAATCCGAACATAGCGCTGAAGGCCTCGGGGGAACGCTCGTCGAGCAATGAGCCCGCACGGCTTCTCGGACACATCGCAGCAGGCCTGGGCGGCCATGATGATGTTCTTGTTGTTCGGCAGGATGATGACCGCATCGGCATTCACGCCCTTGACGGCTTCGAGCAGATCGGCCGTCGAGGGATTCATCGTCTGCCCGCCGGATACGACCTTGTCCACGCCGAGCGACTCGAGGATCTTGGCGTTTCCTAGTGTCCGAGACCGCGGCGACGACGCCTGCGGCTTGCGTGTGCCGCGGCGGCATCGGCTTCGATCTTGGCTTCGCGCTCTTCGCTTTGCAGGCCCATATTGTGCAGCACGGACCCTGAGATCTGGGCATCGACGTGAGGAACCAACCGAGGACCTGGTCGGACGTGTTGGAAATGGACATGCACCTGAAATTGGATGCATGCCGACCGATGAGGTCGCAATCTCCCCATCGTAGGAGGAAATCTTTGCGGCATCCACGTCGATGGTGTCGGAATGGACGAGAATTCGGGCAGTACCGAACGCCGAATCGATCCCAGTCGTTGATCTGCTCGATTTCGACCTTCGCTGACGCGAAGCGCCAAGGCGCTTCGTGAAGCCTTCCTTGCCCGTGAGCGACGCGACGAAGGAATCGAGAAGGATGCCAGGCCGAAGCCGCCGGCATCCACGACGCCGTTTTCCTCAGCACGGGAAGGAGATCGGTGCGCTGGACGGACGCGTAGGCCTCTTTGACGACTTCCTCATCGCCTCTTCGACGCCGAGCTTGCGCTTGCCTTGGCGCCGCCGCTGCGGCATCCCGATGACGGTGAGGATAGTGCTTTCGACCGGCTTGCGCACGGCTTGGAAGGCGACTTCGCGCGCACGGTCGAGCGTTGCGTCGACGGCCGAGGCGGTCAGCTCGGTCTGGGATGCGGCTCTTCGCAGATGCTCGCAGGATCTGCGACGTGATGACGCCGAATTGCCGCGGGCGCCCGCGAGCGCGCCGGTGGTGACGGCTCTGCAGATATCGTCGCCCGTCGCGCCGATCGGAAGCTTCGCGAGGTTCGTGACGACCATCTGGAGTGGTCAGGGACATGTTGGTGCTCGGTGTCGCCGTCGGGGACGGGGAACACGTTGAGGCGGTTGACTTTCTTCCTTACGGCCGTCGAGGGTCTTCAGCAACGGCAACGGCATTGAGGATGCCGCTGAGCGTGTAGTCACCTGCGTACGTTACGTACTCTCTTCCTTGTCGAATAGCCCCCGGCCGCGTTACTGCAGGACCTTGACGCCTCTGCACGTGCACGTCGATGCCGTCAGCGGCACCTGGACGTACGTATCGAGCGTGCAGGTGATGTTGTCGATGAGGTTCTGGGACACGGTGCCGATGTTGGTGCCGTACTCGAGGATGACGAGACATCGACGTGATGCCGGCCTCGAGGACGTGACCTGGATGCCGCGGCGGAGGCGGTTCGCGCGGCAGCGCGTCGCGATGCCGTCTTGCAGCGAGGGAGAGAGATCCCGACGATGCCGTAGCATTCCATCGCAGCCTTTGCCGGGCGATGTCGGCGATTACGTCATTGGAGACATGCAGGTTGCCTGAAACCTGGAGAGCCATGAAATCTATCCTTTCACGACCGCGCGTATATGGGAAAAGTATAGCCCATCGCCCGTTTCGCGCTGCGGCGTCGCCGCATCTCACCCTGATTTCACAAACGGAGAAGACGACCGATAGCGAAAAAGCCCGCGAAGGCGGGCTTGATGCATGCGAAGACGGACGTGATTATGCGCGCGTGACTCGCGAGCGGGCATGCACTGGTGCAGACGTTCTTCTTGACCGGATGGCTGTCTCTCAAGAACCGTGATCTTCTGCACGTTAGGACGGAACATGCGATTGGAGACGTGGTGAGAGTGGCTGATGCTGCGACCCGCCAGCAAAGTGCTTACCGCAGATATCACAAACCTTGGACATAATTCACACTCCATCTAATCAGATATCTATCTGGCATAGCAAAAGCTCAGCAATATAGCACAGGGCCATCCGCCATTGCAAGCGGGTAGGCGCAAGAACCTGGACGTCGCGCCTTACGGACACGATGATACGGCTTGCGCAAGGCGACGTGCCGCGCTCAGGAATTCGTCATCAGGAGATTCACACAAAGGAACCTACCTCTCGGAACGACCATCATGCGGCCGCATCGCGGGCATGCGCCGAGCGACGCGTCCGCACGGAGGGCGAGGATGCGTTCCGCCCGATGGCGCTCGGCAGGCGGTGCACTTCGCTTCCTCGAGGCGCTCGACCGCCACGCCGCCTTTCAGCGCGGCGATGCGGTCCATTACCGCGACGATATCGTCGCCTCGCAGCCGCGACGAGACGCGCACGGCGCTCCTTCAGAGCTTTCGGCGAGCTGCGATGCCAGCCCCTGACGCTCGAATCGCGGAACGCCGAGGCGAGAGCGCGTTCGCGCGCATCGAGCGCAGCAAGGATCCACTCGACCGCCTTCGAGCTCGGGCCTTCGAGGCAGCCCGCGGTCTCGGGACTCGTCGATCTTCGCAGCCAATGCCGCGCGTTTGGCCGTATGGTTTCTCCAGCGCCGCGTGCGCGTCGCTATCTCATGTAGTTGCCCGCAGCGTGTGATAGCCGCCTCGGGCCTCGACCTGCCGCGAGGCGTGGACGCGGCATCCTGGTCTTTCTGAGGTCGCTCGATATCGGCTTCGGCATCCTGGCGCATGCCGACGAGCGTGCGGCGGCGATCCTGGAGCGCCGCGCGCCGACGGCGGACCTCGCGACCTCGGCGCGCTGCGGAGCGCCTCGATCTCGCGTGTCAGACGCGAAATGGCCGTATCGGCTTCTGCAGCCCCTCGAGGGCTTCGACTTGCTCTTTCGGTCGCGCGCATGGTCGCCTCTGCGTTCAGAGGGTATGCGGGAGTCTTCCGTCCGATGATGAAGGCGTCGTCCGAGAGGACTCGCCCGCACGCAGAGCGCGCGCGAGCACGTCGGCGAACGGAAGCTCCGAGCGTCGTGGCCGAGCTCGACGAGGGCAGAGCTTGGCGAGGCGGCGGCCAAGGCCGCGTGGTACTTCACCTCGCCGCAGATAAGCAGATCGATACCGCGCGCAAGGCATTCCGTTCGCACCCTCCGGCAGAGCCCGTCCAGGTGACGAGCGTGCGTATCGACAGGCCGGACGCACCCCCAGATACGCGGCATGCGCCCGAAGGCACCTACGCACGCACGGGCTATCGTCTGTCGAGCGCGCAGGGGGCGTTCAGGCGGCAGATATGCCCGTATCCCTTGTCGGATCCAGGAGATACGGGTTCCAAGACGCCTTCGACGGAAAGGCCGAGCATCGCCGGAAAGCGTCCGGCGGGCATCCGTGCTCACGTCGAGCGCCGTATGAAGTTCGAGCGCGACGTCCGATGAAAGCGCGGCCATGACGACGGACGCTTGTAGGGAAAGCGCGGCCGCGCACGAAGGACGACGGAGGCTCGAGAAAGGCGGGATGATGCGTGAGCAGCACGTTCGCGCCTGCATCGCGCGCCCGGGCGATGGCATCGGGAGTCGCATCGAGCGCGCAGGCCACGCGCGTGACGGCGGCATGGCATCGCCGACGAGCAGGCCGGTGCGATCCCACGGCCTGGCGTCCGAGGCCGGATACCGCTCGAGAAGCCTGCGCTCGAGCCTTTCCGCCTCACGTCAGCATAGCCATCACCTATCCCCTGCGGGACGATATCTCGAGGCCTGCGCGACGGCTTCTGACGTCTTCGATCGTCGTGTCGGAGCCGAACGACAGACGCAACGACCTTTGACATGCTTGCCGTCGATGCCGCATGCGGACAGCACATGAGAAGGCGAAAGGAATTCGAGGAGCAGGCCGATCCGCCCGGAAACGCTGAACCCGCGCATATCGAGGCGCAGCACGGCGATTGGCTTTCGCATCCGTGCACGCAGACATTGACGATATTCGGAAGAAAACTGGGGCGGTGTGCGGAAGCAGCGTCGGCGTCACGCCCGGAACGGCCGACAAGCGCGCGTAGGCCGCGTCTCCGCAGGAGCGCCAGGGCGCGATCCTTCCGCATCCGCATGCGCAGCCGCCTGCGCGCGCAGGCGGCGACCGACCCCGCGATGCCCATGACGTCCTGGGTGCCGCTGCGCGCAGCCCGCGTTCCGCGGCCTCCGGCGAGATATGCGACGAAAGGCGTGCCCGGCAGGTACAGGATGCCCTGACCCTGTGGGTCCGCTGACCTTATGCGCCGAAAGCGAGAGGGCGTCCGCTCCGAGGGCGTCCACATCGACGGAGAGCTTTCGAACGCCTGACGGCATCGGTGGAAGCGCGCGCCGCCGTGCGGGCGACGCGTGCGAGCCGGCGATCGGGCTGGACGGTTCCCCACCCTCGTTGTTCGCCATCACGATGTTGACCAGCACGACGTCATCGCCCACGACGCGCTCGAGGGCTTCTGGGAGATGCGGCCGGCGGCGTCGTTATCGACGAAGGACACTCGAAACCGAGGGCGCGCAGCGTCCGATCGCAGTTGAGCACGGCATGGTGCTCGATGCGCGACATAACCACGCGCCCCGAGGTCGCGCGACCTGCAAGACGGCGTTCTTCGCGCATGCCGAGCGCGATGCCGATAAGGGCGGCGTTGTCCGATCTGGTGGCCCCTGATGTGAAGACGATCTTGTCGAGGACGGTGCGCCGAGCGTGCGCGCCATGATACGCGCAGATCTTCGAGCAGGGCGAAGGCATCGCGCCCCGTCTGATGGAGGGAGTTGGCGTTGCCGAAGGGATGGCCGCATCCGCGATGAAGGGCTCGACGCGCCCGCGCTCGGAAACGAGCGGCGCGGTGGCGGCGTAGTCGAGATAGGTCATCGCGCGCATCCTGTCCGAGCTCGGATGCCGCCGCGCGCGATATGCGCGATGTTCGTCGTGAAATCGCCGTTCGAGAACACAGCGCCGCCCGCGACGAGCGCACGTCCGCTCGGCGGCGACGACCGCACGCGTCGCCTCGTTGGCACCCAGGCCTCCATCCACTTCGATCAGCGGAAGCGCCGGCGGCGCGGGCGATTTTTCGACCACGCGCGCGACGCGCGCATCGGATCCTCCTGATATAGGACTGCCCTCAAAAGCCGGATAGACGCCTGGCGATGAGCACCATGTCGAGATCGGCGATGACGGGCGCGAGCACATCGACGTCGGTGTCGGGCTAAGCGCGATGCACGCCCTGGAGCCAGCGGCATGGATGCATCGATGGCCTGCGAAACTCGCCCGCCTCGGCATCAGCGCCTCTCCTCGCGAACCTGCACCAGATACGGTGCATGCTTCAGAAAACCACGGCAGCTGATCAAGGGGATTCTGAGACCACGGATGCACGTCGAGCGGTATGCGCGCGACGTGCGACAGCTCTTCGACCACGGGCGCCTGATCGTCAGATTCGACGAAGTGCCCGTCCATGACATCGACGGGATCAGATCCGCGCCGCCCATCGTGATCGCCTCACTGATATCGCGTTCCGCGTTCGTGCGAAGTCGGCCGAGAGGATGGAAGGTGAGGATGCGGACATCGGAATGCAGGACGGGACTGGAAGGCGCGTGTGACTTCATGTCGTGCTACAGCGGGAAGCCCTTCCGGCGAGGGTGCCGTTCCGGCGTCTAACAACGCCGCACCGACGCGCGCGTCACGCGATGCCGCAGGAAGGCTTTGGAAACGTGCCGCCGAGACGAGATCATGCATCGTGGAATACTGAGCCGAGAGGAGGACCGATGAACGCCACTGCCCGCGCTATGCCAGCTGGACACGCACGACCATCGTCGACGTACGGAGAAGAGCCGTCGCGTCCGCACTCGGATTCGGCGTGCTGGACGTCGAGGCAGCGCGCTTTTCACGGCGCGCCTGCTACTTCCAGCGAAGCGGCGACCCAGCTCATGGAATACCGCCGCGGGCGAGCGCGCCGCATCGTTTTCGCTGCCGCTGTCGTCGCTGAAGCGGCACGCCGCAGAAAGAGGGTCCGGCAGGCGCTTTCATCCAGCGCACTGCATCACATACCGCCGGCCAGACGGCGCTGACTATTGCCAGCGACTGCCGCACAGGTGGGACGGCCGAAGGCGCACCAGAGCCGTCGCATGGCGAACAACAGAGCCCCATCCATCGTCATCCCCTCGCCATCGCGTCGTCGGATCGTCGATATGGTCGATTATGCATACGGAAACCAAGAGAGACGGCGCTATCTGCTGGAACCCGAGGGCATAGACGTGGATGCCCCTCGGACGGAGAATGCGTGCGTCGTAGGCGTCGACCGAGCGCTGCGGGAGGTGGTTCGCGAAGGCGCACCCGTCCGACCATCGATCACCCGTTATCGGGACGATCAGGGCGAGGCGCCCTTCGACGACGCAAGGGAGCCACGCCTATCGAACGCGGCGCAGCCTGACCGCGTAATGCGCGTCGGGACCCGCGCCTCGACGAAGCTTTGACGGCCATCGTGGATTTCGACGACGAACGATTCGCCCATCTCTTCATCTTTCGATGAACCGATCGACGACCTGTTCGTTTTCCTCTTTGAAAGCAGTGCAGGTCGAATGTGCGAGCATGCTGTCGACGCGCACGAGGGCGGCAGCCTCGATGAGCATGTCAAAGGCGGTCATCGCGAGCGTCGACATATCCGATGCGATCAGGGCGTCGCTGATCTCGGGATGGCGACGGAGCGTGCTGATGTCGAGCAGGGTGCGTCGACGAACACGGCGTCGAAGGATCCGCGCATCGAACGACTTTCGAAAGTCACGCGGCCGCCGGCGACGCGCGCCTCGACGCCTTCGATGCCGTAGGACTCGCGTGCGCTCGCGCAGGATCTCGGCTGCTGAAAGCTATTGGTCGCCGACCGGCCATCTCATGAGACGCGTCGTACAAAGCGATGCGACGGCGCTTTGCATCAAGACGGTCTTGGTCGCCCGTCCGCTGCCGATTTCGAGGAAGCGCAGGACGCTCCTTTTGGGAAGCGCGAAGAGGGCGACGGCTTACGGGCGGACTGGTCGGACTGAACGTCATCTGCCTTTCGATCGAAGCGCCTGCTGATGCGCGGCGTCTTGAACGCCTCGGCGCCACCGTGGACGCGCAGGCATCCGGAACTCCCCGCGATCGGTCTCGACTTCGTGCCGACCTCTTCCAGAATGCCTGAATGATCTCGGATACCTTCGCACGGACGAAAGTCCACACGCGACGAAGACCGGGCATCGCCCTATGGAGGCGCTGCATGAACTCGGCGGCGTCGGCGCGCGCGAGCTCGTCGATCAGGCGGCGCGATATCCAGCCTCGGGAACGCGCGTCATGAGCGAGGCGGAGTTGCGCGGCATCGTCGGTCTCTGGATCGCCGAACGGGAAGTCGCGTCAGCGGCTCCTCGACCATGCGGGTACCAAGACCGCGTTCGCGAGGTTCGCGGCCTTGGGCTCGATCAGCGCACGGAGCTCGACGCCCTGGTCGACGACGACATGCGGAGGCTGATGCAGGCACGAGCTCATGCGCTTCGCACGCGCAGGGCACGCGCACGTCGTGGTCTGGATGTCGTCGGGCGACGACATGGTACGATCGATGAGTCACCGAGGTGCCCCAGGTGGCCGCGACGCCTGCGGAAAGGCGCGTACGCGAAGGCGACGTCTTTGACTGGATGTCTTCGATGCGTGCGGTGACCGTCGGCGCGACGGAGGACACTGCAGTAGGCGCCGCGCTTCGCGCACCGCGCGCCCGGATGGCGTGCCGCGGCCACGCGGCCGTCGGCCACGCGGAATTTCCGTTCGACGCTCTCGTCCTTCAGGCGCAGCTTTCAAAGGCGCGATGCTTCTTCGCATCGCGACGCGGCTTGTCGTCGAACGGGCGTCGAGGCTTGGCATCGATCCCGCGTCCGCCGCGAGGACCCGTGCGCGGACCGCCCATGCTGGTCGCGCTTGTCCTCGAGGGCGCGCGAGACACGAACCGCTTTTCGCGTAGCGCGCGTCATGACGTGCGGCGGGAGTCAGATAGCGTACGACGTGCAGGCGCGCTCTGGCACGAGAATCGCGCTCGGAAGAATCGCTTTCGGGCTGATCGGTCCCTCGAGGCGTTCGGACGGGCGCGTGTCGGAGCGCCTGCGTCGCGATCGAACGGCCGGCCTTGGCCCGGCGCCACGACTTGCGAGTCGAACCCGCGTCCGCCGCGAGAACGCGGCGCGCGATACGGCAGCAGCACGCCCGTTGCTCCGGCGCGTGAGATCCGATGGCATGCGGTTTGCGGTCGCCGCGCGATGCGGGCGGATGTATGAATGCGACGTGCGGCCGTCGTCCCGATCGCGGGCCCGGATCCGTACGGCTTTCGATCCCGCTGCGCGTATGCGTTCTCATCGCGCCAGCAGGCCTTGCGCCCTGGGCTCCATCGCGGGAACGATCGCGTTGCTACGGCTTCTTCCCTGCGTACGGCTTCTTGAACCCATGCGGCTTGGAGATCGCCGTAGGATTTCTTCCGAAATCGTACGGAACGCGCGCGTACCCCGTTTCCTGCACCATCCGCGCGTCGGACGAGGATCCCGGATGATTGGACCGATACGGTTTGCCGCTCTCTGACCGCCCGAAGAACTGCTTGCCGGCGTATCCGCCGTCGCGGCGATCCCGCCCATCCGAGGAGCTCCTCGAAGAAGGGCGGAGCGTGCGACGATGACGCGGCTGCACTGCCCGCGCCGGACGCCCGCCGCAGCCCTGCTCGTGTACGAACGATCTCCCCGCGCCCCGATCCGGGACGCCTGCCGCCGCACGAGGCCCTGCCGCCGTCACGCGCGAGAGCCGCCTGGCTGCGTTTGCACGTTCGAAGACGACCCGTTGCGCGAATGCTCCGTCATTATCTCTTCTCCCAATCGATGTCCGGAGTTCTTTCAATCCCTGTACGCCTGCGGCGAGGCCTGCGCGCTCAGTCGCCCGCGTCGGGACGGACCTCATACCAACCCGGCTCCGTCCGCATCCCAGAAAGGGAGCTTTTGCTGAGAAAACATCGCCGTACCCTGCGCCAGCGGGCGCACACGCTCCTTCAGGGAGCCGTCGGCCAGAAACAACCGTTATCGCTTCGCGCGCGGCTGTCGGCGGCGCGGCGTATGGGCTGTAGACGGTGCCCTGCACCCGTCCGAGGTTGACGGCGACGAGCCCACGCAGGATCGAGATCGAGAGCTCGCCGCGCCTCGATCTTGGGCGCGTAGCTCGCGCACGCGTCGTCTCTGGTCGATCCACCGCACCGCTCCCGTCTCGAGTTCGCGCAGGGAGCGCGCAGACTTGTGCCGCATGATCCGGTATCGGCGAGTTCCCGTCAGATGCTTCGCGCTTGCCCGGCCGGCGACGGCGAACCGAACGGCTGATGCAGAGCGGGCCGGTATCCAAGCCACGCCCATGCGCATGATGCAGACGCCTACTCCGTTCGTCGTCGCGCGCGCGCGCTCGATCGGCGCGGCGCTGCGTACTTCGGCAGAAGCGAGGCGCGGACGTTCAAGGCATCCGAAGCGCGGAACGTCGAGGACGGCCTGCGGAAGGATCTTCCTATAGGCGGCGACGCCGGAACGGCATCGCGAAGGGATCTCAGGAAAGCGAAGCTCTCCGGCATCGCGCAGGCGCGCGGTTCGCGCACGAGGAATGCCGGCCTCGAGCGCCACGCGCTTCACGGGAGACGAAGAGCGAGTTTGGATCCCTCCCTCGCACGGCATCGGGTCGGGTATGCACGCACACGATGTCGCTGCGCCTTCCTGATCCTCGATGAGGATGCGTGCCGCGAATTCAGGCGTCCCCATGAAGGCTATGCGCATTGGCGCTCGCATGTCGCTGCCAAAAGGAATGTGGGCATGCGCGCCCTCGCGAAGATACGTGGCTCCGGAAAGCCGTCCTAGATGTGGACGGGACGGCCGTGTCGCCCTGCTCAGCACCCGCCGCCAAGGCGCGCCGTAAACCGTCGCATGGCGCGATGCGTTCGTTCAGATCGCAGCTTTCCGGAAACAACGTGATGCCGTTGGATGGTCGATCTCATGCTGCAGGCAGCGGGCGGGCGCGTCGCCTTCGGTCCAGTCCTCGCCGTTGAGATCCGTATAGCGCACGATGGCATACTGGACGACGGATGGGAACCGTGATGCCCGGAACGGACGGGCAACGCTCTTCGACCACCTCGGGACCGCAGTCCCGATGACGGTAGGGATTGAGGAGCGTGGTGGGGTTCTTGGCGCCGCTATCCTGATCGCTGACCGATGACGATCTGACTGCTGTGCTCGCTGACCTGGGAGCGCGGCGAGCCGCAGCCATTGTCGGCGCTTACATGGTCGTCGCCATCCCGCGCGCGAGCTTGCGCGCAGGCTCTGATCGGCTTAGGATCGCAATCCTCGCAGACCTGGCGCGAGGTCGGGTCGGGGTATGCAAGGACCTCGGAGAGATCGCAACCACGTCGTATCGCTCCAACTCGCGACAGGCAAGCCCGTCTGCCACCCGTCGACATCGTTTTCCAGCGCAAACCGTGTACCAGAGCGGCGCTTGCATCCGTGCAGGCAGCGGGCATGGCTCCATGAAAGGAAGCGCGTTTCGCGCGGCCAAAGCGCAGGCCGCTTGGCATCGAATCGTCGCAGAGCGCGCCCTTGTGCAGGGAGAAAACTTGCGTGGGATGCGTGCTGAGAGAATGGATTGAGATCGACGTCGACGGCGACCGACGCGCCGCGCGGCGTGCGCCAAGCGTCGCAACGCACGGAGGCAGCGCGAAGAGATATCCGGATGCGGGCGGCGCCTTCACGAGAACGTTGCCAGCGATGCATGCCGCGCAGCTTGCCGAGCGTGCGGGGGCGGCGCCGAGCGTCTGCCAGCGGGCATCGCTTTGCTCCCGCCGCGCATCGGCGGCAACGGCGGCGATCGCTGCCGCGACTGTCATGCGCGCAGGCGCAGACCCTCCTGCGCTCTGAAGCGGCCCCAGATGCGCATCCGCGACGCGCGCATACGGCGGATATCCGAGAACCTCGTTTTCCCAATCGCACGACAAGAATGCGCTGCGGTCGCAGCGTGCGGCGCGAGGAGATGGCCAGCATTCGGGCGCGCGTAGGTCTGCCCGAAGACGCGTCCGGGGGCGGGTGGCCGCGTCCGACGCGCGCAGTCCAGCTGTTCCGGTCGATTAAGTCGAAGGTGCGCGCTGCGGAAACCGGGCAAGGCGAGGCTGCGTGATCCGCATTGATGACGCCGACCACGGTCACGCGTCATCGAAATCCAGGCCCTTCGCGATCATCTGCGTGCTCAGAAGCACCGAGGCGCCGGGACGCGAGAATCGGCTGAGGCAGGCGCGCATGCGCGCCGCGCGATGAAGTCTGTCGGATCCATGCGGATGACGTCGGCGGCATGCCCTTCGAGCGGGCGCTCGAGTTCGGATTCCATGCTGAGTGCGGCGCCGAACCTGTGAGATAAGGGGCTCCGAGCATCTCGTGGGCGGGCAGGCGGCACGGGCAGGCGCCCGCTGCCGCAATGGTGGCAGACGAGGCGCGTGATCGACCCCGTGATACGTCGGGATGCGAACAGGTCGGGCATTCCGTCTCGAATCCGCGCTCAGCAGAGCAGAGCTCGGGTGAACCCGCGCTGTTGAGAGAGGCATGAGAACGACTTTGCGTTCTGCATCGTACCGCTTTCCAGATGGCGTCGGAGAGCTGGCGCGAGAGCATCATGCGCGATCCTGAGCGCCAGGTGCATGCGCCATATCCACGATGCCGGATGTCGCTTTGACGTCCGTTCGCGCGTCGGGCGTGGACACGCGATACTGGCCGTTGGCAATCGTCGGGCGCAGGCGTCGAAACGCTTCGGATGGACGGCGTGGCGAATCCGGTGACCGAGGGGATCCCCGAGCGTCGCGCGATCGATCTCGCGGCCACGTCGCGCGCGTGGTGGCGCGGCGCGCTCCCGCTTGTAGGTGCTTTCATGCTCCTCATCGATGATGATGAGGCCCAGATCGCGCACCGGGGCGAACAGCGCGCTGCGAGGCCCGGCGACCGATGCGGCGGGAACGCCGTCGCGCGCGCGCTCATTGGTCGAAGCGCTGGCCTGAGCCATATCTCGAATGCATGGCGGCGGCTGGTCGACCCGAAGCGCGCCTCGAACCGCGCGACCGTCCTGGGGGCGTGAGGGGATATCTCGAGCTTTGAGCGCGACGGCGCCGCGCCCCTGCGCGAGCACGTCTGCCGATGGCGCAGATGAGACCTCGGTCTCGCCGCTTCCCGTCACGCCGCCGTCCACGACGACGACGTCGCCGCGCGCGAGCTTCCGGGCCCGGTTGGCGGCGCGCACCGCCTGCTCGTTCTGCCTTCCGTGAGCGCAGGAGGCGCCGGAAGCGTGATCCTGCCGGTCGCGGCGGGCGAAGCGTTATTATGCCTGCGCGCGACGGAGACGAGGTGGACGCTTGAGCACCCATGCGCCATCCGCATGCGAGACCGTGGGACGACGTCCTGCCGGCGCCAGGAGGCGCGCGCATGACAGCGCAGGCGGAGCGATACGGCAGGCTCGCAGAGGAAATCGACGAGAGCGGCGCCGTCCTCGTCGAAATACGGTTCGGACAGCACCGAGAGAGGATCGGCCTGACCACGCTGCGGCACATCGTCTTCCTCGGCGTCTTCGACGTACGGCCGTCGTATCCGACCGCGCGACGTTTGCCGAACCCGCGAGCACGGCGCACCACCCGCAGCGAGGCGCAGTCCGTCGGAAACTGCAGTGGGTGCAGCCCCGTCGAGCGACCGGGTCGCGATATCGACTATGCACCGACGCGACGCGCACGGACCCCTCCCCGCCGGCTCGAGATATAGCGGGAAAGGCGCGAGCCACCGCCTGGCGTCGCGTGATCGCTGAGGCGCGGCGCGCGGCACCTGAACCCCTCAAAACCTATGCGAGGGCCGCGGGCGGCGCGCAGATCGTCCACCTTGTCGCGGCGTTCCCAGGCGAACTCCAGCTTCGCGGCCGCAGCCGGTAACGGTAGTTCGACGTAAGGCGATAGATCCGGACGGCGCGCCAAGAGTCGTCGATTTCGATGGCGGCCAGCCGGCAGGTCGAACACCGAGCGCATCGGCCGTTTCGACTGCCCTCTGACGGGCACGTGCGTCGGTGCCGGAAGGTCTCCTGCATGACGGAAACGGGACGCGCCATCCTGCCGATGGCGTGAGGCGATTTTGAACTCGCATCGGTCGGCAAGCCGTCAGCGACGACGTTCGCGCGCGACCCAGCGGGCGGCGGCAGGCGGCGGAACGGTCGACCTTGGTGCAATCCTTGCCGGAGCAGGCGCTACGCCGTGGCGGCCCATGCGCGCCGCAGGGTGTCGACGATGATCTGCGGTCAGGAGCCCGATCGTCGCCCCTGAGAGCCCGCCGATGAGCGAAGCAGCCGGTGGGGTTCGCGAGGGATCCTCGACGTCGTCAGGCTAGCCTGACCGCCTCTCGCGTGCGAACACTCACGCCTATCGACGTGCTGGTCAGCGCCGAGGCGACTCGCCGGCGATGACGTCCTCCGGCGTGCTGCGTCGAGATGAGGACTTTTTCGACCTGGGTCGAACGCCGTAAACGATAGCGAGCGGAGACCTGCGTCTTCCCATCGGGACGCATACGGCAGCGTGCCGTCGCTTTCGCGGACCTCGGCCAGACGCTCGGCCAGGCGATGAGCGAGATGTAGATCGGCATCGGCATGAGGGTCAGCGCGTTTCGTTGCAGGCGTATCCGGACCATGCGGCGTCGCCGGGCGCCGTGACGGTGTCGACCGACTCGAATCGCCTGGTCATGCTGGGCCTCGTATGCGCCGAGAATCGACGCCCTCGCGATATCCGCCGTGACCGGGCCATGCGGATCGCGCTGAGGACGCCGCCGCAGGTGTCGCAGCTCGAAAAACCGATTTCGCTGCGGTCGGTGCACGACGCCGCGCACGACGTCGTGCGCACGATGAATCACGTCCACGTCCACGCGTTCGTGCGGATTTCGCGCTGACCATGACCATGCCGGTCGCGGCCACGGCCCCGCACGCGCAGCGCACGGCGGCACGTCCGCGGGCTGGCCGGTCGGATCGACTGTAGGCCCTCGGTCTCGAGATCGCGCTTCGCGAGGATGGCGTCGAGGATGGCGTCGGAGATCTGATCCGCACAGCTTGTCAGGGACGCCCTCGGTCTACCGATTCGCTCGTGAACGAGATGGGAAGAATGGGTATCGGGCACAGTTCCGCCTCGCTGAGCGGCGTCGCGCATCGTGCGTCGCCTAGAGAGAACCGTGGATGAACGTGGATAGATGAGAAGGAATGCGACTGTACGCAGCCTGAGCCGCGTTGAAAGGCGGAATGCGCGCGCAAGACCCCATCATTTCCGTTCGAAAGCGCAGGAAGCGTCTGCACGCGGATGGGCCGCCGTTCGAGGAAAACGGTTATGGCGAAGATGTGCGAGATTGCGCAAAGCGCACCGCGCAAAACCCGATGATACACTTCTGACGGATGACCGCACGCCCGACTCGCACCCCTGACGGGTGCAAGCGTTTCGAAAGGTCGCCGCATGGGCGATAACGCCGCGTTCACCGCCGATACACTCGGCATGATGGGTGCGCCTCGACGGCGATGAGCGGCCGCCCGGGCCGCGCGCGTCGACATGCGATATCTAACGGCCATCCGCCACGGCATCGTCGTGGATCTCGTCCTATGTGCCGCGCGCCCGTACCGGACGCCCGGACCAGACAGGCGTTCGATACGCTATCGCCGAGACGACGCACGCCATCCTGGTCTGGCCGCGCGCGCATACCCGAGAACCCCGCGTACCGCTGCATGTCTACGGCCTCGACGAACGCTGTCGACCTGATCCTGCTCCCCCGCAGCGGATACGACGCGCTTCTTCCCTTCTAGCCGCCTCGACGTCTTCTTGGACGAAGACACGCTGCGGAAGCGTCGGTTTCTGCGAATTCAACGTCGACGGCTCGAGCGGCATGAACGAGAAACTCGGAGATCAATACGGCATCGATCGTCCACGCGCGCCTTCGAGGAATTCGCCCGGCACCGTACGGTCGGCACCTGCGATAGAACTCCTGCTTCGACGGCCGGATCAGGAGGTTCGTCTCCATCTGCCGAATCACCACGATCTGTGCGCGTCGACAGCTTCCCGCTTCGCGATCGTCGATTTCACCGAAAACGCGATCGTCGACGAGGCCGGCGTATTCAGGATCTTCGAAGGCTGAGCACCTGTGCTCCATCGCGGATGTGCGCGACACTCTCCTTCGATGCGCGAGACCCCGCGCGATTGGCCAGCAACAGCTCGCATCGCGCCGCCTGGCGCCGACTGCGTCACCAACGACATCATCGATCGCTGGGAGGAGTCCAGCCGCTCATCGAAGCCGTCCTGCGCACGAAAGGTCGCGCTCATCGGCAGCTCTCGCGGGGCATCTGGTCCACGACAAAGCGGTCTTCGGCGCCTTTGCGCAGCTGCGAGACGCGCGCCCTACTCGCTGATGCGAGAACGACTTCGTCGAACGCTGCGTCCCTTCACGCGTTCCACTCGACGACGAGCACGTGGACGTCGCGCGCGTCATCGCCGCCGACAGGACGAATGGATCATCAAGCCGACCGACGCGGTACGGTTTCGCACGACGTCTTCGCGGGCGAGATCGATCAGACGGACTGGAAAGAGGGTCGTCGCTCGCGCGCAATGCAGGCGGCGCCGCAGGATCGCCCTTTCCTCGCGCCAGACCCATCGCACCCTACCGCACGCCCGCGATCGGGCTGTACGGCGACGAGGAGGACCTTCACGACGCGCTCACCGACCGTGTCGCGCGGAACATGTCCGCATCTATGTCTCACAAACGGACGCTTCGCGGCATCTTCTCGCGCCGACCTTCCCACATCCAGCAAGGCGACGCGCGGCCGAGCCGCCGCCAGCATCTGCGGACTGAAACGAGCACGAGGGAAACGCATGACCGAGAAGACCATACTGCAGAACGAACACTGCGGAGGCTGTGCGATGCGCGATGGAAGCCGCCGCCGTGTATCGTCTTCGTCACGCCTCGTATACGCGGGAGTTCCTCGCTCTGTCGCCACGCGCAGCACCAGCCGTACGCGAAGTACCGGACCGCGGATTCGTCGCCGCTTCAACACGCGAGGGAGCTCGCGAGCCTGGCCGTCGCCAGCAGGACTACACCGTGCGCAGCCACGACCTCAACGCGCTCATCGCGGCGGAAACCAGAGCCAACGTCTCGGTCATGCAGACGACAATCGCGACCCGCAGCTCTGTGCCAGCTCCTTGAACGCTTCCGAGCACCGCCTCTGCATCGCCCGAGCAAGCTGCGCGTTTCGCTGAACCACGCCGACGAGGCAGTACGTGCTGAACGAAGATGCGCTGGCGCGCCTCGACGACTGCCACGACGTGATATCGTCCGCCCGATTCCACGCTCGACGTCGTCGCTCTCGCGGCGCTTCGCCGCATGCAAGTCGGCATCGTCGGCGCGCGCCACGAGCCGCGCAGCGCCCGGCAGCGCGCTCATGTCGCCGCGGCATCGTCGTCGGCGCCTTCGCCGTGATCGCGGTCGGATCGCGGTCGACTCTACGGGTTCTTCACGGCGTTTTGCACTCGCTCTTCTTCCGGGCAGGCACCTGGACATTTCTCATGGGATTCGCTTTCTCATCTGCATATGGTCCTGAAAAGTTCTGGATCGGCATGTGAGGTCTGGCCAGCACCACCGTTTCCGCCTGCATCCTTTGTACTATCGCCGCATCGTCGCATCGCTCGGTACGCCCGCGCGCGACGTCTCCGCCACGCGCTGGACAGAAGGAGTCCCATCGCATGGCACGTCGTGCAATGTGCGCGCGCTTCTGCACCGTCGCCCACCGGCAAGCTCTCACATCGGCGGAGCGCGCACGGCCATCTGCCAACTGGGCGATTCGCCCGCGCGACGGGAGGCGCTCGCGCTGCGCAGCATCGAGAGACACTACGACCCCGAGCGCTCGACCGAAGAGAACACCCAGGATCATTCGCGGCGCTATCGCGATGGCTCGGGCTGGTTGGGACGAAGGCCCCCGAGTCGGCGGCGCTGACGGCCCGCACCGTCAGACCGAGCGCATGGAAACCTCACGCGCGGCTGCGCTCGAGGATCTCTGAAGGCCAGAGACGCCCGCGTATCCCACTGCTTCTGCACGTGAAGGAGGAGCTCGATGCATGCGCGCGGCGGCCGCGGAGGCCTGCGGCGGCGCATACGGCGGCTATGACCGCGCATGCCGCGATATCGATCGGGCGAGGCCCGGGCACGTGACCGAAGCGGGAGAGCCGCATGTCTGGCGCCTGAAAGTTCCCTGACGATCGCGGTCCGGTGACCGACGACGCCGTATACGGCTCCGCCGAGCTTTCCCGGCGACGTCATGGACTGACTTATGATCCTCGTGGCGCTCGGACGAACTCTACGTATAATTTCGCTGCGTCTTGCGACGGTGATGCGAACATGGGCATCACGCATGCATACGGCGGCGACGACCATCTCGCTCCAAACGACGCCGCGCCAGATACCATCTACGAGGCAGTTTGGGATACGCGGTCCCACAGCTCGCTCACCTTTCGATGATCCTCGGCGCCGCCGACGGCAAGAGCGCTCAGCGCCATGAGCGCCGCGAGGCGTCGAGGAGTACCGCGACCAGGACATCTGCCCGTATCTCCATGGTCATTTCCTCGCGCTTCTCTGACTGGAGCCTCGACGGCGAGACCACGATCAATTCCGCGTGACGTGCTGTGCTCGGCATTCTCGGCTCGACACGCGTCACGAAAAAGGACGCCCGTCTTCGACGAGACCAAGCTTTCTTGGATGAACCAGGCAGTACATCCAACACGCATGGACCCCGATGCACTGGGTGCGTCTGTTCGGCGCTGGCAGCATCGAGGCCCGGCGCGACCGAATCCGACATCGACGAACGTCCCGAATGGTGGTGGCTGCATCGGCTCTATCCGCTGCTCGCCAGAGCGCGGACGCGCCTGTCCGAATGACTGCCCAGAAGCTTCCTACTCCGTTCTGGGGCCCGCATGTCGATCTGGACGCGAGACGTCGGTTCCGGAAAGGTGCTAAGCGAAGGAAGCGCGCCCGCTGAAGAAGCGCTACGCGCCGCCTGCCGCGCGGTGCTTGCCGACGAGACGATTCCCTGGGCCTGCGATCCTCACGGCTAAAACGCTTGCCGCGCGCCTCGTCGAGACGCTTGATATGAAAAGCCAAGCTCCTGTCCAGCCCTTGCGTGCAGTGGTCTGCGAAAGAACGTGCGTGTCGCCGCCGCCTGTTCGAATCCATCGAGCCTGGCGGATCGCGCGCCGAAAGCGTGCTCGCATCGCATCGATTCGACGCTCGAGCGCGTCGTCTTCTGCAATGAGGGATCATCGCGCCTCCCGAACTCTGCGTCCGGCCTCACGGCGCCTCATGCCAGGCGACGCTGCGCGCCTGCATGCCCGATGGACCATCCGTTTCCCGACGGCGCGTCCGCACCTGTCATCGACGAGGAACGTTGCACACGCGTGGATCTGTAAGCGAAATCTGCGATGCGCTCACCTCGTCGACCACGAACACGCGCAGGCTGTGCGGAGCGTGCGCTGCGCGCGCATGCGGAGAAATCGTCTATCTGACCTGCAAAGAAAATATCTTTCCCCGGGTTTCAAGCCTGCCAAAGAGAACGTCCCCGGTGCCTTCCTGCCTTGCCTGCATCCTTTCGCCTGAGCTCTGGACGCTGCTCCTCGCGGGCTCATCCTGCTCTGGCGTCGCCCGCGACCCGCATCACTGCGAAGACTGCGATGTCGCCCGCCCGAACGCGGGCGGGTGCTCTACACGCACGCGATGGACCTGGCCCAGAGACGGACCGGGCGCGAGAAATACGGTACGATCGCGAGGATTCGAACGGCAGAGCGAGACCGACAGCGGCGCTTGAACGCTGCGGATCGCCGCGAAGCCTTCGGCAGCCTGAAGAACGATGCCCCTGGATGTGGTGAGCGGACGTCGATCTCTGAAGAGCTCCCGATACTCAAGGAAATGCATCGCACCGCGCGAGAGCGCCGCGTGCAGAAGCTTGAGCCGCGATGGCGAGATCGTCAATCCGTATGCCGACGCAGGACGCACCGAAACGCGTTATGACGCGCGGCGGCGGCATGCTGGCGCGAATCCATCGTCGCCGAAGGCAGCGTCGAGGATGCCGGCAGCTCACCATCAGCGCGCGACCGATGCGCGTGCCTGCATAGAAAACCATGGCTGCGGCCGGTGTCCGCGCGACCGGGCGCGCAGCATCTCCCGAGACGGGCGATCCCGGACTTCGACCAGAAGTACTGCATCGGATGCAGCGCCTGCGTGAATGTGCGCCGCCATGGGAGCCATCTCGCTCGAAACCGTCTCTGCACGGACGTCGTTCGACTCTCAGTATAGAATCGCAGACCGAGCCCGCCCAGCGGACGCTACGACGAAGTCGGCGCGAACGGCGAGACGAACCCGGCATTCCTTTCGCCAGCCTCGCGTTACGAATCGAAAGTCGAGAAAGAAGGACATGAAGATTGCGTGAACGAGTTCATGAATTCATCTCCAAAAGGCAATGATACATGGATATGGCCGTCGGCATCATCATCGGCGGCGCATTCACCGCGATCGTCACATCGCTGACCAACGATCATCAATGTCCCGTTCGTCAAGCGTTGACGGGCGGCGGCGCCGGGGTCGCGGGACTCACCATTCCCGTGCCGGGTACCGTAACGGCATCGATTTCCGGCGCCTTCATCTGCGCCGTCATCAATTTTCCTGATCATCGCGCTCGTCGTGTCTCTTCCTCATCAAGGCCGTGAGACGAGACTCAAGAACCGCCCGGTCAAGGAAGAGGCCGCCGTCTCATACACCCACGTTCTTTCTGCGGAAGGAAGAGCTCAAGGAGGGCGCGACGCGCTGCCCGTATCATTGCGCCGTAAGCGAGCTGCCCGCTCCTGCCAATGCCGCATAGATCGCCCCGCATCTCTCGTCCGCCGCATTCCCGCAGTGCCGCGTCTGAGCCCGAACGCCGCCGTCAGTTGCAGCGAGCAGGCAGCCGATCCATGCGTACCGAGCCTGTCGCGACGCGCCGGAAACCCGAAACTCGGCGATCCTCACGCATGCGCCTTCGGGACGGGTAGCCTTACCCGTGCTTTCCACCCGTGCAGCGCCGAGCGGAGCGCGGAAATCCGCGCGCTGACGATCGAAGTCGCGCGATGTGTCAGCTGCGTTGATGTCGGCCTGGTGCCAGCACGGAGCACGTCTACGACGCCCGGAAGGACCATGTCGGCGACCGGCGTTCACCCACACCTCGCCGAACTGGTTGAATACGCGCACCTGCTCCCTGTCGCCGATGCCTGCGCGCTAGCGCATCGAACGGATGTCGCTGGACGACCGGTCCGGCATGAATTGGTTCAGCCAGGGAAGGTTGCGCAGCTTCGAATGGGTGTAGTACGGCGCGGCCGCCCGTGTAGCGGACGAGCGGATACGTCTGCGCAAGATCAGGCGTGCTGACCGGGCTGCATAATCGGCTCTTCATAGACGGGACGTCCTTCGAAGCCTAGATCTCGAAAGCACGCTGGAGACGAATTCGATCTTGCCGCTCGGCGTGTTGAATCCAGGTTTCGTCGTCGCGCGAGATCTTGCCCGCTCTCCGTACTTCCTGATGTCCTTATTGCCGCTGAGAATCTCGCGATTCACTCGGGATGCGCGCGCAGGTCGTCCACGGTGCCAGCGAGGCTGACACTTTCTCTGACTATTATCGTTGAGCGCCGACCTCGACATCGCCGCCGAAGCACTCCTCCTCAGCAACGAGCGCGCACCCATTTCGAGGATGATGCGGAAGTCTTCTCGCGCGCCTGGCATGCGGGCTTGACCACTGGTCTCGCGGAAGAAGATCCTGCGGCCGAAGATGGCGAGGCGTAGCCACGCTTGTAGCACATCGCCGCCGGCGAGAATCGTGTCGACGACAATCGTGCGTCCATGGGCGCATGCTTAGTAATCGATGGCGACCGTGAATTCCATATCGCCGATGGCTTTCTGGTATTCGGCGTCTGAGGCCACATCATCGCGTGGCGCAGAAGAACGCCTCGCTCTGTGACGCCCGTCAGCGACCATCTCAGGAAGCCTGTTCTACCTGGATCATCTTTGAAAATACTTGGCCCAGACGGGAAAATCGTCCTTGTCGGGCCTGATGTCCCTGAGGCCTTGCTCCATATACGATTTCTCATACGGAAATCAGCGGTGCTCGCCGTGCAGTCGAAGGGCAGGCCTCCTGTCAGCATGGTCAGACCGCCGGGCACGTCTATGCAGCGGTCAACGCGATGATGGAGAAGACGGCGCATTCGAAAATGGCACGTTGGTCGCGTGGCATGCGCGGCAGACTGCTCACCAACGTCAGGCGTATTCGCAGACGATCCTCACGGCCGCTTCGAGCTTTTCCTTGGGAACCGCAGGTGTTCCTCGACCTTTCGGGCGTGTACCCGGGAGGCGAGCTCGCGAGTTCATCGAAGCCGACGGTCCAGTCTCGACAGTCTTTGTCGTAGAGCCCGTCGCGAATCATGATGTTGATGAAGCCGAGGCGAGGCGCCGTCGGTGCGGGGACAGCTGGGATGGATATCGGCCAAGCCCGTCACGGACGGCGTGATGCGCGGATCCACGACGACGAACGTTCAGGCAGCCGAAAATCGTCACGCTATATCGACCGGGCGAAAAGAAGAAGCTCTTCAAGGGAGATGCTCGCCAGAAGGCGAACGGTCCGACGACCTGTGCTACTACATCGACGAGGCGGATCCGCATCACCTTCATGCAAGAATCAGAGAAGGCGTCTTCGTATACCAGCGGATGCCGCAATGCGTTCTATCGCGAATACAACGGCCTCGCACGCATCAGGGACTACGCCGCACGTTTCACGCAGTGAAGAACACCGTGCTCTACGCCTTCATGCCAGAACCAGCTTACGACCTCCTCGCGAGGATAAGGATGTCTTCTTCGAGCTCATCTACAGTCTACACATGTCATTCGCCCAGTTCGGACATCGAATAAAGCGGTGCGGGCAACCAGGCACGATCGCGCGTTTCACCGTATGGGCCGACAGCTGCGCGACGCACGCCCACGGACGACAGCATCTGCATCGTTCCCTGCACGCTTACGATCAAGACGCTCTGCGGTATAGGCGCATGCGCGTGACCACCCGCAACAAAGCCCATCCTGTCGCTCGAGAGTCGGGGGATCGTCCAGCGCTCGCGCACCGAGCTGCTCATCGACCTTGCTGCAGCCCAAGGCATACGCCGCAGAAGTCCGCTGACGACGCCGCGGCGGCGGCGACAGAAGCGCAAGATACGCGTCAGCGCACTGAGGCGCGTGGACGGGCGGCTCAGAACTGAAGGTTCAGCACGACGTGGGCACCTCTTTGGCCTCCGGTGCGGCTTCACGGCGCCCACGATCAGACCGATGACGAGACCAGCTCACGCCGACCGTCGTCGGTCAGCATGTCGAAACCGATGAAGACGTAGGCGAGAATCACGATGCCGAACCAGGGCAGACGATGTATTTCTGGCACGAGATGTTGCCGATGCCTACCGCCCTTCTCTTGATGAAGCGCAGCAGAACACGGCGAAGTTCAAGAGGCGAAGTGGAGCAACGCAACGGAAATTGGACGAGCGTGGCGCGCGCCCATATCCAGGAGCGATGGGATGAGCGCGGTCGCGCCGATGAACAAGGCACCCACGTACGGTCTGATACTTCGAAATGCGCCTTTCCGAGAGATGGCGGGACCGGTCTTGTCATGCGCCCGCGCCGTACAACAGGCGCGAGGCGGCGATACAGGCGTTCATGATGTTCGCGATGCCGACGGGCCACGATATTGACGACGAGCGCGGTGCTTCTTCACCGGTTACACGCACGCCGATGGGCGCGACGCCCACAGAAGCAGCCATTGTCCTGATCGGATATTCGCCTAATCCGGGCCAGAAATGAGGGCGGCAATATAGGTCTGGGCGATGAACGCGACGACGATGAGCGTCCAATGCGACTGCGATGCCGCCCGATGTCGCTGTGCGCCGCTCGGTCTCTTTCACGCCAACGTGGATATGCCGTCGAAACCGAGGAAGTTCAGCGCCGCGATGGAGATGCCGGCCGCGATGAGACGCGCGTCAGCCTTGCCCGGCTGATAGATGGGATCGAGCGTGAAGCGCGCCCGCACCGCCGCCGCCTCAAGATGTAGTGCAGGCCCAAGGCGACGAACGCGATGACGGCCCGGGACTCTCGACGAGTGAAAGATAGTGACGTTATCGATGCCCTCAGGCCGCGATATGCGCGAAATGGTCAGCCGTGAACGTATTGAACGCGACGAAGGCGATGGACCCGCGATGCAGGCGCGCGCCTGCAACGCTAACGTCCCTAGTTCAAGGCACGATGGACGCAGCAACGCGGGAGAGATGCAGTAGTCGAGCGGGATGGAGCCAGCCGGATATGAAGCCGACATGGGGATTGATGCCGCGCCGCACATAGTGAATACACCGACCCCGCGATGGAAAGCGATTGCTCATCCGCTTATGCGCTCAAGGCCGTGAAGCTGATGGCGGTGAAGCCGCGATGATGTAGCGGGCAAGCGAGCGGGCACGCCTTGGGACCGAAGTCCACCAGACCGTAAATGCCGAATGCGCGATGATGACCATGAAAGAGCACGCGCCATGCGCGGACGACGTCAGCGCATCTCAGCCCTCTTTCGTCTTTCGCCAGCGCCGTAATCTGCTCGATGCGCTCCTGCGCGGACGGCTTCGCTGTTCTCCGCCATGCGAATCTCTCCCGCGCCGATGGCCTTATGGGACGCCGCTTGGGAACAGATTCGAGACGAACGTAGCTGCCAGAGATATCCCGGTAAAAGCTGTCCACCTAGCCGACGGCGTAGCCCGGATCGCATGCGTCGCATTCGCCTAGGCCCGACCGAATCGAAGCAGAAACCTACCTATACATGCCCGATGCGGTTTTAAAGAATGAGATATAGCCCTCGACTCACCATGTGAGCATCTTGGTGTCTAAGGTGCGACACCACCGCAGCGAAAAGCGGCGGAAAGAACGAAAGCGCATCGGCAAACCGGCGGGCAAGCTGCAGCGAAATGCCGTCGACAGAGCATCGATTCCTGTTTCGGAATCCTCTGATTGGCCTCGAGCCTCCGCACATACCTCGACGCGAACCGAGGAACCAGCGGCGTCGGAACGTGTCTCGCGTGCACGCACGCCGGGCGCAGCGGATGCATGCGCCGCGGACGAAGCGGTCTCGAAAGGAAGATATACGGATGACGTGCGAGGTACACGATACCGAAGCAACCTATTTTCGAGACAAACCGATGGACATAGGACCGGTCGTGGTTTAGAAATTCACCTCATCGTATACATGGATTGCCTCTAACACGCGTTGATAGCGTCGTACATCCATTCACCAAGGCCAGCATGACAGGGATTCGAGGTGTTCATACGCGAAGAAACCCGCGCTCCCTCTGTTCTCCTGAGAGCAGATCGGGCGCGCTGTGCCTTCGATCTCCATCAACGAGATCGGCATCGAGAACTTCTCCGGCTGCGCGAGGTTGCGCAGAAAATCGGCACAAGCCCGCATGGGCATCTATGCGTGTTTCCCTCTCGAAGCTGCACCCTGCTCTGCACTGTGTTGCTCCTGCTCCTCACAAGAATCGACAACGCATCCGATTCCCGAGGAATACTGGGAAGACACCGTGCGCCGCGAGTTTCCGCTCGCTGCATCAGACGTTCAAAGCGCACCGGAGCATCCGTCGCATGACGCTTGCGAGTCCATCCCTGCTGATCATTTTCGCGCGCCGTCGTATCAGCCGCACATGGACCAAGGCGTGCCCGAAGAGATCTTCACGCGGCTGTTCTGGGTCTGTCAGCCTCATTTCAATCGGATTCATCGACAGCGAGATGCACCTCGCTCGGCCGCCGCATCACCGACGGCGGGCGCGGATGCTCCTTGGAATCGCGAGAGATCCACGCCCACACCGACGCGAGACGTTCGAAGAAGGCGTCAATCTGCTCCATCAACATGGCGAAGAAGAAGGCAGGCGGCGCGTGCGACTGGCGCGCACGCCGCTGGATGCCAGCACCTGGAGCTGGACGCTGCGACGCATCGGAGATGCGCATGGACTGCCTTATCCATCGCTGCGCTTGACTCATGCGGTCGGTCGACGGTTCCATCGTTTCTGCCCGCGGCATCCGGACATGGATAGCCCGCCGGCGGTCGCCGACGGCTTCGCATGCAGTCATCGTTCGAGGGCGAGCCGTCTCGTCAGTCCATGTTCCGTGTGGCGATGACGTCGACGCGCGCGCAGACGTTTGCCAGAACCGCATCGCCGATGCGCACCTGCGAGCATTGATGTCAACAGAGCGCGGGGCTTCGATGCAATCGAACGAGGGCTTTCAGAACGGCGCCGATCGACGCTTACGGGCATCGATGCGCCCGTCCACGCGGACGAGCGAGGTGAGGACCACGCTTCCATGGTCAGTCGCTTCATCTGATGGCGCACGTGATGCCGCGCTTGCGGGTATTGCCTCGCAACCGAGGCGACGAGCCTTCGTCGTCGACAGCGACGTCGAGTCGCACGCGATCGGGCAGCTCACGCGGCTGTGAAATGTCGAAACTGAGCCAGGCTGACTCTCTCTCCCTTCGATGCGCACGATTGGCTGAACGGCCCGGCAGATTGAGCGCGGAGTCGATCCTGATCTCGGACATCTCGGCGGGAACCATGACGGGATCGCTTGAATTGTCGATTTCGGCGCTGTCGGCAAGCACTACGATGGACGCTCTTATGATGCGACGCACGCGGAAGCGCATGACATTCCTTTGGATGCTGCCCATGGACACGTTGCGGAACCATAGCTCACGCCTGACCCGGTGCTTACGCGTGACGCGACGATATCGCCTGCGTCGTGCGCCTGTTCCGATGCCCCGACGCCGGGCCAGCACGATCGCGGCCGCCTTGCTCGCGCCCGCCTTCCCGCGATACGGTCGATGAGATCATGGATATGCAGACGTTGCCCGCAGAGAAGATGCCGGGATCTCGTGGTCTGGCCACGTCCTCATCGACCGATGCCCTGAAGCGAACCGCGGTCGATCGATCGCAACGCCTGACGGCTCCGCCTCGTTTTCAGGAATGAGTCCGATCGGACGAGCAGCAGCGTGTCGCACGGGACGATCTCTTCCGTGCCGGAATGGCCGCTGTCGTCTCTTGTCGACCTGCGACCCGCCCACCGCTTCGATGCGGCGGCTCGTACCGTGAATGCGGTGCGATGGCATGGCAGGCGCAGCGGAATGCCGAAGCCGTGCAGGGCATTGCACGATAAACTGCGTCTTGCGCCAACCGCTCCGAGATATGCGAACGGTTGAGCACTATCTTTGACGTGCGCGCCTTCGCATCGCCAGACGGCGCGCGGCGAATCAGGCGATCGTCGCCCGATCCAGGCATCCACGATCTCTTGCCGGGCATGATGCCCTCAAGGTTGATTCATCGTGCTGCGCGGTGCCGGTAGTGTAGAACGCACCGTCGCCGAGCGCCCCGGGATGCGCAGCGCCCCACGCGTGCGTTCGCGCGAACCCACATGGCGAGATGACCGCTTTCACGCGCGGGCCTCGAGCGCATGCTCTAACGTGGGGCTTACGACGCTCGAGACGCCGGTCGCGCGAAAGCGACAGGACCGATGCGCGTATTCGATTTCGATGCTGCGCATCTCCGCAGCCGCAGGTTCGCGCGCAGCGTATTCAGGACCGATCCAGCTCTTCGCTTGAAGCGATGCAGGCCGAGCCGTTATGGATGCGTGCTTTCAGGCCTGCCGCCCGTCGCGTCGTCCGTTCGAAGATCACGACGTCCTCTCACGCCCGCATCGTATGCGGCGACCGCCGCCGCAGGCGGCCGCACCGCCGCCGATGAGTCGCGATGCTCATCACGCCTCGCTGCGCGGCCTCCTTCCAGAACGACCGTCGGCGGGTCAGTCGAAGCAGCCAGGCGGTGCCCGGGCTGAATGCTCGGAGCCGCGGCCTTTGCGGATCCGGTGATGTCGCATCCCGTTTCACGCGCGATGATGCGGCGACGACAGGCGGTCGAAGCGGCTTGGCAGCGGCAGCGGCGTGCGGCGCGCGTGCGCCACTTGACGGCATCGGTCGTGCGCGCGGCACCGGCGAATGCGCAGGCAGGCGATCTCCGCCCGCTCACGCATTCGCAGCGGCGGACGATGCGCCCCACGCGGGATCTTCGGCACGAGCCGACGCGCGGATCTGGTCGCCAGCGAGGAGATCGACGGAGCGTTGCGCGATGCGGATCGTGTCCTTCCGAGCGAGGAGCGCTTACGCGTCGCGATGGCGTCGGCGATATCACTTGCCGAGCGGCAGGCGCCGCGGGTCAGGCCCGGAGAATCCGATCTGAGGATATTGAAGAATCCTGCGCGTCGTCGGGTTCGACGTGAAAGTCAGGATCCCTCGACGCACGAGGCGCGCAGACTCGGCGAAGTTGGTGATGGCATCGCGCGCAGGAAGGTCTTTCCAGGTCCAGGCGCATGAGCGGCACGTAGTCGAGGCGCTTCAGGCGTCGTGTTACGCGACGTCGGCGTCGCTGCGCGGCACTTTGGCGTTCGGACCGACGAGGATGATATTCCTACTGGGTCGTCGAGACGAGCACGCCCTTGCCGGCAGCGGCAGGGAACCTGGAACACCGTGGAATGGAACGCGTCGCCCCAGCAGGCGGGATCAAGCAGAAGGTGATGCCGCCGACGCGCGGCGTGATCGCGAGTACGCATGCGCGCTCACCGTGAAACGATGCCAGTTCGGCGGCGCGAAGGCCCGCCGCACCATCGACTGGCGCGCTTCGATGTCGGTCGCCTCGGCGGCGACCGATGCATCGCTGCCTGCCATCCGTGCGGAACCGCATGCACCCGCCATAGCGTCCCCTGCACGCTCTACCCTTTCGACGCGCGTTCAGAACGAGAACGCGACGCCGTTGTCGGCCGCATTCTCCGCAGAAGGCGAGACGGGCGCCAGCACGGGTCGGCAGATGCCGCTGGTCGGAACCCGTGCCGCCGCGACGGCTTCGGGCGCGAGATTCGGCTCCTTTGGCATGCAGCGCGTCGGCATCCAGAATCTCAAGGCCTTCGACGTCACGCCCGCCACGCCGCGCGCCCGCGAAGGCCTTCGAGCGTGAAATCTCTTCTTCATCGGAAAAGGCGACGACGAGCGATCCGCACCTCCTCGAATTCGAAGCCGAGCTCGTCAGCAAGCTCCGGATACATGCGCGAGCCTTCGACGTGCCAGCGAGCCTTAGCCGCGCGGCGCGGGATCGCAGCGGCATGGGATCGATGACCGCTGTTCGCGCGTGCGTCGTGCCGCGCGAAACGTCGTGCGCCGTCCACCACGACCACATCCATATCGTGGTGAACGCAGGTACCGTGCGCACGCGCACCTGCCATCCCTGCGATGATGCATACGTCACGCATAGGCGCCTTCATACTCTTCGATCTCGCTCGGTCGCCGAGCCGGTATGAAATGGCCGACCGCATTCTGGGCGCAGCATCTCGCCAAGCGTACTCTGCAACGACATGCATATATGCGCATCGGGACTTCGCAAAGGTTTGCGATGCGATGATGCTGAACATCAAAGATAACACTGCCGCTGCGCCGACGGGATGCCGATCAGCGCTCGATGCCTCGCTTCGGATGCCGAAGCGATGCGGGAGCCGTATGAGGCCGAACCGGACGCGCCTCCCGGAGAGAAGCGACGATCCGGGTTCTCGAGGTTCCGATATCCGGATCCGGCTATTTCTCCTTCGGCAGGGCCGATCGGCCGCGAGCATCTGCTCGATCATGGAGCGAGGTCTGCGTGAGAGGATCAGCTCAGGGCACTCACCGTGGAGGCCTCTTGCCGGTCTTCGCGGAATTCATTCATCAGCATGTCGGTCTCACTGCGTGAACAGGAAGAGCTGGTTCGCCTCGCGCGCGGACCACCGCCGGACCGTTTGATGACCGCAGACGAGTCGGCGATGCGTCGGCAATGGTGTGCTGCGCTGGGCCGCGATGCCGCGCCCGGCCTGCTCCATGACGCTCGGCGGACGCCTTGGCGTCGGTCACGATCTTTGATGCAGCTCGGCTTCTGCCGAGACCGCGCGGCGATCTGCTCGCGTTGGGCGTGAATTGATGCGGTCTCACGCTCGCCTCGACATCGTCTTTCCGGCAGCGCGATGCCCGCGACGAGTGTGCCGACCAGGTCCGTAGCCGTGCGAAAATCATGAGGGCGCACGGTGGCGGGCTCGCTCGGAGTGCGATGGAATCGCTTCTTCGAACGCACCTCGTGTCGAGGCGATGGCAGCTCGAGCACCGAGGCTGCGCAACGCGTCCGATCAGATTACGAGACGTACTGCAGCGACGGGATCGACCAGTCATATAGTAGCTGCGATAGACGCCCGATCTCCTGCGGGATCTGCCGTCCCAGCTCTGGTTGACGTGGTACTGCGCGGCGACATCCATCGTCGCGGTGACGTTGTCGCTCGTCTTGGCGGCGTCGATGCGGAACATGTACACCTGGTCTCGTGCGCATATCGACGCGCTTCATACGCGCTCGAAATGCAGGATCTTCTACGTGCAGGCCGGGCCCCGTGATGCGGTTGAACCTGCCCAGACGCTCGATGATGACGAAGGTCGCTGCTGCACGACGTAGATGCCGAGCCCGCCCGGAAGCCCGAGTATGACCAAGACCACGACGATGAAGAAGAAGGAGGGACGAAGTCCGATGAATGCGCCAGCATGCACGTCCTTTCGACAAAATGACAGGGTTCATTACTCCTCACAACGCATTCCCCCGTCATGCGTACGTTCGAAAGAGGCGAAGCGGACGGAAAGGGCGCGAAAGGCCGATGGACGATACCGGCCGCGAAGTCTCGCAGCATGTCGCGCGCCGAGGAAAAGCCTGGAATCGACCATGCGCGTTCCGGCGAGGCGTTTTGCCTTCGCCCGACTGGAAAGCGTTTTAGAACACCAGGACGACGCGGGCCAGCACGAGATCCGATGACGCTGCATCGTCGCGGAAACGTGAGGATCCGGGCGAGCAGCATGTTGCGCGCGATGGACCAATTCACGTTCTTGAAGCCCTGCGCTCGCTCCGACGCCCATGATGGCCGAGGTCGACGGCAATGCGAGGTGGACACCGACATACCGCATGGACGGATTTATAGAAGCACAGCGTGAACGTCGTGGTGACCGACGCGGAAAGCTGGGTAGATTTCAGCAAGGTCGACCATATCCATATGCGACTTGACGTAGATGCGCTTGCCGCCGATGCACGACTGACGGAAATGGCAGAGAGCGGGGATCATGAGCCACAGAGGAAAACCGTGCACGCCCGTCGTGTCCATGCCGAAGCTGGAGCATGATGCCCATGATGCCTATGGACATGAACTTCTGGCCGTCCTGCGCGCGCAGGCGAAGGGAACGCGGCATGCAGGCGTTGCGTTATCCCTGAGATCGCGGCGAACACCTTTGTTGCGGACTGCTTCGACACGCCGCGTTTGATCAGCTGTCATCGGCCTTCACCGTGATAAGGCCCAGCACGAGAGCACTGCGACGAGCGCAGAACGCATGCCGTGAGATGACCTTTCGCCCATTCTCCGGATGATGACGCCGCTCGAACCCGTTGAGCGCGATTGCGCCGCCCGTGACGCCACGCAATGAGCGCATGGGACTTCCGAACGAGGAATGCCAGAGCACCCAGCAGAACGCTCGGACGATGGTGGAGCCATCGCTCGAGGCCATGAGGCGCCATCTGAGCGCTTGATGGGAGTGCCCGAGAAATCGACCATGCTGAACATCGTGCTGGCGACCGATGTGGAGATGTACGTCATGCCGATAAGGCCGACGGGAGATTGAAGAACGGCGGCGAGTTGAGCGCCGTGGAAAGGCTGAGGCACCGCGGCGACGCGGTCGCGATGTGCATTGAGCGTCGGTGGCGCGGATACCACGGTCACGCCTATGACGAGGAAGATGATCACCGCAAGCGACGGATACGCGACACTTGGTCATCGGGCACGAGAGAGAGAGAAAGGTCCATCGGACTCTCGTGAACAGAATCCATGGTTCCTTGCCCTCGCGAAAATGCTGGTTCATTGTGGCTCAACCGATTTCGTATATCACGTGCCGTTCATCGCACGTTCTCTCTGCAAACCTCGAAGCACTACCGCATCTCCGCATGCACGTCGACGCCTTATCGGCATGCCAGTTTCCTCCCCTCGAAGCTACCTCGGCGAACCTGAAAAGAGAGACCTTCACGTATGTTGTCATGCTAACATACGGATGCCTTCATCGTCCCTTATCGTTCGAATCACCGTTTTGACTCCGCGCATCGCGTCCGGACGGACAGAAAGAAGGAATCCGCGAGCGGCGAGATGTTCTGCGGGTCCGCGCGAGCGGACCGCAGCCAGCACCGCCTGCACCCGGCCGCCATCTAGCTCGGCGCGTACGCGGTGAAGATTCGCCGAGGTCGCCGACGCGACCAGGATAAGCTTACGGGCGCGCTCACTCGCCTCGCCCGCACTTGCGCCACAAAGGCGCGCAGGCCCTCGACAAGACCTGCGGCCTTGTCATCGACGGCCTGTCTCACCTGCTGTCACGCGTGACTTTCAACGATGAGACCGTCAATCGCCTCATCGACCGCATTAAGACAGGTGCGGAGTCCGCCGCGCTCGCTTCGGCGGCCGGCAGGCACGACGCCGCCGCCGATTACGACGTCGCGAAGATCTGGAATGACGGCGAGGACATCCGGCTCTCGAGTCCCTCATCACTTCGGCGGCGCGGCACGCCCGTCACACGTATCGTGCGCGCGTTCTCCGGCAAAACCGACTGCCGTCAGCCGACGCGTTCTTCCTCGAGCGCTTGCCGCGCTCGGCGAGGAAGGCTCCATGGATTCCCTCCTTCCGCTCGTGATCAAGACCGGCGAAGTCAGCCTCGCCGTCATGGGCCACTGCTCGACGCCGCCAACGCGGCGCGTTCGGCACGCCGAGCGCACCGAGGTCACTCTGGACGCGTCGAAGCTGCCCGCTTCATCCGTCAATCACCGGCCATGACGGGCGACATCAAGACCACTGTCGAGCGGATCGAAGGCCGCGGCGTCGCGTCTACACCCATAGCGCGGAGATGCCGCACGCCCACGGCTATCGAGTTGGAAGAAGTCTCCGCACCTCGGGCGACCTCTGGCACGCGTCGGCAGAATCAGCGCACCGAGTTCGCGAACATCCTGGCGCTGATCCTGTTCACCGCAACTGCCTCATGCCCCTGCGAAATCCTATGCCGACCGCGGTTAATCGACCGGCGAGGTCTCCTTCGGTACCCGCGCATCGGCGCGCGGACAAGGGACTTCACGCCTGTTGTCGAGCGCGCGCGCTCGAGCTGGGAGGCTACCTCGAAACCCAGCGCTTCACCGGCATTAACGGCGGCTCCAGAGTGACCACGGGCTGCGCCCAAAGGCACGCGTCCTGTCCATCGCAGGCGGCGTCGTCGCAGGCTGCCATACGCTGACAAGATCCGCCATTTCTTCCCGGTCGGCGGCCGCGACGGTGACGCAACGGACGCAACTACTACACCGACTGCTGACGGGCTAGCGACCCCCGTCCGGACACCGTCATGTCGGTGACGCTTGCCCGCGGCAAGTACCCGCTTCAACGTGACGCTTGAGCCTGGGCTGCATTCGCGCACTTCCATCCCTCGCCACCTGCTCGATGGCAGGCCAGTGCAACGACGCATACGGCGCCATCCAAATCGCCGCCGTCGCCCTTGCCGGCGCGTTCGAACGCGGTAGAACGGCACCGCTGTCCATGGTGCCTGCGGTACGAGCAGAGCCGCATGCATCACGCTGGACGCTTCTGTCCCTCTCGGCATCCAGGGCATCGAGCTCGGTCCCACTCACAGCGAAGCGTTCGTAGGCTGCAACGTTTGAACTTCCTGGTCGAGAACCGCGGATCGTCTGACCACCACTGCTCGAGGCCGACCTCGCCGAGCCCCTCGGCTGAACGGCGTGCGCCCGTCCATCTCCGCCGGCGGCGGCCCGCGGCAACGCGTAGCTCGACGCTTCCGCATACCGTGCGCGATGCGCCGCGCATCCGCTTCCCACTCCATCGGGCGCCTGCGCGGATCATCATGCAGGCCTGGCCTCGCATGCGTGGGGTTTTCCAAGGAAACCGTTCCGTCACACGGCATCCGCTCGCAGTCATCTTTCAGCTCGGCAATGAACGACCGCGCGCCAAGCAAGGCGCCGAAGACGTGATATCGAGGATCTACGCATGCGACGCTCGAAAGTCGTGCGCACGCACGGCCGACGCATCGCCTGCAGATCGCAGGCATGCGGCTGAGAAAGACCTTCGCGTCTGGCGACGTCAGCGTTCACGCGCACAGCGTCTGGCTGCAGCCTGCGCGCAGATACATCCGCATCGCGCGCGCGTTGAATATCAGGGTCGACGAGCGCTCGCCCGTACGCCGCGGCGCCCTGCCGCACGACTACTTCCTCTACGACTGCATGTCCGGCCCTGAGAACCACCGTGTGCCACGATGCACGCGCGCTATGCCTCTGCGCACGTTGCAGGCGCGACTTTCATGTTCTCAACGACATAGAACGCAATGCGATCGAACGGCATATGTTTCCCAGCAGATCTGCGGCCGCCTTCTGACGAAGGAAGCGGCCGTCCTCTGCTCGCCGACAAGATCTGCGCTGGCGCAGGAAACCGTCATGCGGCTTCGCGAAAGCGGCCTCGCGTTCTTCAGGGGCCCGCAAAATGACGGCGATCTCGCCCTTCTGTTTCCTGTCGCTTCCTCTTCTACAAGCTTCGCGGCTGGCTTTTCGAGGTCATCTGTTGCTCCTCGAGGCGTCGGCCTGATCAACCGCGGATTCCTGAACGGGACCGTACCGCCCCATCTACGGCGCCGGCGCCATTGCGGCGGTGGTTCCGTTCGGCGATGTGCGAGACCCATCGCCCTCTTCTTCGCCGAGCGCCTGCACTGCACCGTCATGTGGATGCACGCCACATCGTATGCGATGAGCGCATCTTCCACGCTGCGCTGGTGGATTACGACGGATCGCTCCTCAACCTCAACGGACGCGTCTGCCTGGCGCGTTCATGCGCGTTCGGCGTCGCCTGCACTCGTCGGGATACGCATCATCCATCCTGCGCTCGCGAGCTTGGCGAAGTCATCCATGCCGTAGCCGTCGTCATCGTCGGAAGCGCCGCGGTGGTCGCGCCCGTCGCGGACATCATCGTCGCCGGCATCGGGCTTATGCGAAACCCGAGGGCGCGCTCGATGCTCTCTGCCGCGGGCGTATCTCGATCGCACGCGCGTCTCACGAAGCGCTTGCCGCCGAGGAAGGGGCGTTCGAACGGCCGGTCGAAGACGCTGCCTCAGAGTGCCGCGCGCGACCGAAGGCGATGGCTGCAGCGGCGTCCAAGGCTACGATCTTTTGCGCAGCATACCCGCTTAACCGCGGTGCCGGCGACATGTACCGGCGCCCGAAGGATCGCGGCGTGGATCTCTCGCCTGCCGATCTGATCGATGCGGTTCCAAAGCAAAGCCTCAGCGACCAGGAGCGCCGCGTCTTCGCCGCATTTCGCATCTGCAGGCGGTCGATTACAAAAGGAAGAATTGGCCAAGCTGCGCGAACGCGCATCGACCACGCGCGGAAATAGCTGCATCGGTGCGCCGCGGTATGCAAAAGGACCGATCTCCGGAGAAAGTCAGGAATCGGTCGCCAGCGGCAGCTATGATCGCGCGCATCGGACGCCATATGGAACACGGCGATCTCCGGAGCCTTTCGAAGCGCCGCCGACGCTGCAGATTTACGATGCCGCCTCTTCGACGCCCAGCGTTTGAGAAAGCGCCCTTCTCTCATCGTGAGCACGATGCGAGAAGAAAGCTGCGCTTGCGCCGCGTGATTTCGACGGATCTCGGCAAGCCTGCCGATCCATGCGAGACGGATGAGCATGCACGAAAACGGACGATCGAGCCCCTGTCGAACGGAGGCTGCGAACCTCCCGGTGCGCCGGTTGGCGCATGCGACGCGGAAAGATAGAGGAGCTCGGAGGCATGGTCTCTCATACTCGCTTGTCGATCTGGGCAGACGTCACCACCCGCACAACACGCCATGAGGCTCGCGCATCTCGTGCGTAGCCCGTCCGAACCTGACGTTCGTGCCACCTGCGCTATGCATGGTTTCCCAGGGCGCGGCTGCGGGACGCGGCGGACCGACGTTTCGAGCGCGTATATTCGACCGATATATCGGTCACAGGATCGTTGACGGGATGCGCGACGTCGCCCGCCACCGTAATAGTCGGCCATGGATCTCGGAGCTCGTTCGGCAAGAACGACGCTTCCGAAATTCGAACGAGCGCCAGCAGGATCGGCGCCGGCCCCGCGTCTGCGACAAGGGTGCAAGCAGGGTATTTCCAATGAATGCGCGAACGCTTCCCGGAATACGCCTGCCAATCTTCTTGGGAACGCATCCCCACGTCTGCAACTCTTTCAATCGAAGTCACTCCTGCGCCGCAGGCTGCAGTTTCGCAGTATGCAGGACGCTGCGGAAACCGACGGATCGATGCGACGCGCATACGAATCGAGAAACTTGGACCGAACCGCATGCCGCCCGTGGAGGAAAGAAACTGCTTCGACGGCATCGCGCGCGTGATGACGCGAGGAGATGACGCCTCACCCAGATGGCGATTTCCGAACGCGGTCGGCGCATGGCGCCGACGGTAGCCCATAGCGACGCGCTGGACTGTGTGCGGCAGATGGCATCCGAGAGGTGCCCAGCGAGATGCCAGGACCGCCCGCAGGCATTCGGTGTGGATGAGACGACGTCAGCAGAAGCCAGATGCGCTTTGCAGAGCACGCACGCGACGACCGTAGCGTTGAAGCAACGATCACTAACGCGGGTGTTCTCGCGATTCTTAGCGAATACGAGAATCAGGAATCGACCCAGCAGGCCGCCGACGGGTTTCACGCCCAGAAGAACGGTGCCGTGGCGCCGGTGAGCAGACGGGATAGAGCAACGGACCTCGCCCGCTCCAGGATATGCCATCGTGAGCACCTCGCAACCGATGAAGAACGCGTCAGCGGCGATGCAGGTGGCGAGCAGCCCGGCAAGGGACCTGAGGACGTCCTGCGATAGGACGAAACAGGCCGACCTTGTCCAAGCATACCAATGGTGACTTTTGCAGTAAACGGCCAGACCGAGATCGAGTGCAGTGAGGCCACGAAGATCGGCGCCATGATGCCAGCGGTAACCTGGCTGCGCAGGCGGTGCGCGAAAATCCACGCGGTCACGGGATGGACCAGAGTGGCGACGGGCAGCGCCACGCGAGAGCGTCGTGCTGCGATCATCGGCGTTCTTGCCGCACATCCAGAGGCAGGTCGAGGATGCGATGACGAGTCGGTCGCTGACCACGCAGGCGTCCACACGAAGCTGGTGAGGTGAAATTCGGACCGGCGAACAGACGCCAGATGCGTTGGACGCCGCCGAGGTCGACCAGGATGAACGGTGCCGCGATCAGTGATGCAGACGGTCGAAGGATCAGGGCACGGCTACCCGCTTGGTGTGGTTTCGATATGGAACACGGATGCGGACGACGCAACGATCAGGCCGCCAGCCGAGAGGCCGACGAAAGCATGAAGCTCGCAACATAGAGGCCCGCAGCGAGTTCACGTACTCGCCATGCCCGTGACTCCGAAGAGACCATTGATGAGCTGATAGACCCCAGGCGCATACGCCGATCGCGGTAAGGAAGGCCAGCACCGCGAGAGCCGCCTTTCGCTTCGAAGAAATTCGCATGGGATGACAGCCCTTACTGAAGGTAGAAGACCTGGGGATCAGGCCGCCCATGTCCTCGAGGAGGGATGCGACCGTTTTCTTGGTGCGTAGCTTGGAGATCTCAGAATGAGGATCATCCAGATCGCCGAATATACGTGTCAGCCGCAGGGCAGCAGATGACGCGCATGGTTCTTACGCCGCGGTCGGACGCTCCTGGCACAGCGGCGCATTTCTCGACGGCGCCCGCAGAACGGACAGGGACCCCGGCATCGCCGCAGGTGAATCCGCACGAACGCCTGTGGCTCGTTCCAGTTGAACACACGCGCATTGGCGGACAGGCCATGCGGTCATGCGGCAGCCGACACTTTGTCGTATGCGATCCGCGACGCGTCTGCATCGTTCCTTTGTAGGTGGCGCCGGTCGGGCACACACCTCTTGCATGCCGTCGCGATGCTGGCATCGCAAGCGGCAAGAAGGTGCGTGAAAAGGATCGGATGGGTGCCTTCGCGCCGTCGATCACGTCGCACCCTCAGTAAGCAACACGCGATTCCACAACATGCCGTCGGGTATGTCGTTTGCATCCGCGTGAGATCGCTGATCGCATCTGACGCGGCGGCTCAGGGTCGACCGCAATGGCAGTTTCAATCTGCGCTCTAAGCCTTTCTTGATGCTGACGATCGTGTCGGAACACGGAGCCACAGGACCCATCATCATGTCGTCATCCGCGATCGAGCGGGTGTTGTTCATGACGGATTGAGGTTGCCTCCACTCGTATAATCAGCCGTCGCGCTCGTAAATGCCGGCGCCGACCCAGGTCGGATGGCCTCGTTCAAAATGGACAGGAACCGAAGCTCCTCGGTCGTTGGCCACCCCGACCACGTCGCCGTTTTCGTATGCCGCTGCCTTCGAGGTCCGAAGGATTGACGTCGATGGCGGGGACGTACAGCTGCTGCAGCCACTCCGCATCGTTGGAACGGATGTGAATGGAAGCGGGTGCGCATGCCGCCAGCTGAACGGCATCGTCGCGCGATCGGGATTGTCGCGACGCGCTTCAAGAGGCGGCTCCCATACGGGAAGCGCCTGGCCGTGCTTCACCAAAGAATCGGTAAAGATCTGTATTGCCCGTGCGGTCGCGAACGCGCAGTCGGGCACGACGCTGTCGAACCTCCGCGATGTCCTTCGCGGGCCAGACGCATTGGTTTTCGTGGCTATCGACCGTAAGCGCATTGACGTGCGTCGTCAGGCGAAGTCGACAGAATCGCGTCAGCCCGTTCGCGTGCCGTCGCAGGCAGCTTTCCGAATCGAGCGAGCCTTTGGCGAGCTCGCGCACGAACCACAGGTCGGTTTTCGCCTCGAACAGCGGATCGATGACCTTCTGCTGCATCACGATATGGCTGTGTCCGTTCGTACCGTTTCGGAAATCCTCATCGTCTGAACTGCGTGGTCAGGGTAGGACGTAATCAGCCCATTTTGGCAGCTTTCCGTGAAGTACGGATCTGTAGAGACGATCAGACCGAGGCTGCGCACCCAGTCTTCGCAGCGGTGCACCCGCCATACGCTGTGCAGGAGTCGCCGACCGCCATCCACGCGTGCACGTTGTTCCCTTTGGTCGGCATGTCGCTGCGATCGGGGATGCGCCCGGCATCATATCCGCCGGCAGAGCCCAGGGCGTCGAGCACGTAGGGAGCGGAATACGAACCGCCGACTATACGCATGACGCCCGTCCCCTTCTTGCCGATATTGCCTGCGTAAGCGCAGCGGACGGCGACCGCATGCCCGCCTACGTCGGCGTTGCTGATCTTGTCCCATCCGCCCCAGCTACGCAGAGCGACGACGGGCCTTGGGCGTATTCTCGGCAAGCTTGATGGTAGCCTGCGGAATGCCGCCGGAGCTTGAGGCCCCAGTGCGCATGTCAGTATATTCCTTCTGTCCCCTCTACGAGCAGGTCGAATACCGTCATGAGCCTTTGCATCCCTTCACTTCGACGGTGCCGAGAGCGCGCAATGTCGGGGCTCTGCAGCACGGGCTGAGCCTTTATCGATGACGTGATAGATGTCTTTCGACCTGAACGACGGCAGCGTGCTGATCGGTTTCTGGATCCTTGACTTTTCACGAGCATGCGGGTCTCTGTCGAGCAGAAACGGCAGAGACGTATGCTGCCTCGCGAAGTTCTTCTTCATCGTAGAGCTTTGTCGAGAATGTGGCTTGACCCGATGCCGAGGAACAGCGCAGGGTCGGTACCGGGTTCGATAGGAATCCATTCATCGGACTTGCATGCGGTGGTCGAGTAGTGCGGATCGATGGTCACGATGCGCGCGCCCGCTTCCTTTGCTTCGAACAGCAGCCGAGAGGTTGTAAGGCTCGATTCGCAGAAGTTCGTGCCCGTATGGATGACGAGACGAGAGTCGATCCAGTCGCGCGCCCTCAGGGTTGGTCATCGCATATCCCCAGCCCATTCCGAGCGCCGGATCGAGTCCGTTGCCGGTACCGATATCGATGCCCGCGTTGATGGTCTGTCCGCATGCGCCGAGCAGAGGCGCGAGGAATCCCACGTCGGCTTCGGCGCTGTTGGTGACCATGACGGCATCCTTGCCGTGTGCCTCTTGAATATCCTTAATCCGAGCGGCGATATCGTCAAGCGCTTCTTCCCATGTCGTCTGCATGAAGTCGTTTTCCCCACGCTCGCCCATGCGTTTCAGAGGCGTTTGGATCCTTCCTGCGCCATAGACGTGCTGGATTTCGATATACCCTTAAGGCAGATGGTCTGGTAGCGCTTTTCCGCCATCTTGTCGTTCGCTGGATGAGTGCGGGACGGCCATTGCGCACGGTGCATTTAAAGAACACATGCTTCCGCAATGGCTCTGATGGTAGTGCATGCTATGCGCCCATCGAAGGCTTCGGACGCATCGCAGGCTTTAAGCCACCCGTCGGCCGACGTCATCTCCGTTGCGCCAACAACGCCAACCGCACCCGCGGTTATACCCTGCACCTTGAGAAAGCTTCGACGCGTGAGCCCATGATTCGAGCGATTCTGTCGTAGACGTTTCTCCTCCTTGCACATGGAGAGGCGTAAGTGTGATGCGCGCGATACGCGTACCGTCGCGACAAAGTGACGCCTTCCGCTTACACAGTGTCGTTAGAATCGGCCGATTCCCTGCATGAGTAATAATAATCCTATGACAAACTCAATTGATTGTCACGATTATTTACCGATAATTATTCTACTATAGATAAAAGAGCGTATGCTTCGACACGCCCTACTTCCCCAAATCTTTTAGGAACCGTCTTCGCATCAGGCAGGATATCGCTGAAGCCCTCGCTGAACGAACTGGGGAAACCACGGTCCCCAGTCTCGCGCACGCTTTCGTACAACAGATGCATCGCACGCAGGCGCATAGCCTCGTCGTTTCCCGCATATCCCTCACCCGCGTCCTCGAACATGTCAGCGATATCGCGTTCACGGCCCGGCCATTAAATGTTGCGCGCTTGCGCTGTTCAGCCTGCGCTTCGACTTCGACATGATGTCACGCACGGTTCCTGCAGCGGGATGATGCTCGCACCTCCACCGGTGCCGATGGTGACGCCTCGAAACTCTACGCTCGCGAAAGGCGCGCTCTTGGGTTCGCGGTCGAGCGCTGTTCGCGCATGAATGGCGCACCGCGGCCCGCCGCGTCCAGTCGCATCGCGCAAGGCGTGTCACGCCGCCATCTCCACGCAACGCGTAGCCGTCGCTCTCTTCGGTGCATGCGCCTCGGCGTTCCACACCATCGAGAACTGGCACCGCATCCATGCAGCGGCACCCGAGATCGAGGATCGGGTCTCTTCCGCCCAGTGAATGGTCGCGCACGCGAATCGATGCGCACTGCACTGCTTTCGATCACGGGAATCGTCGAGATTCGCCCGCGACGCGATTCAGGCGGCCGAGAATCGCAGAACAACGACCTGTCTCACTGCTGCGCGATATGCACGTATGGTGACCGCGGGCGAGCGAGCGAGTCTGCTGACGACGAGGCCGCAAGCCCTATGCCGTTGGGAATGGCGTCCAGGCGAAAACCGACGATCACCGAAAACCACAGCGAACACCACGACCGAAAACCGGATGGCGCCTGCGTCGAGGCATCGCTACGATTTCGGTTTCCGCCTCGGGAACGACCCGCTCATGCGGTCTCCAGCGGACATTGCGAACTGCGCGCGCTTCCGTGACCTCCGAAGTCTTCTTCCACGCACTGCAGCGCGATGTTCGCGCACCTTCGTAGTCTTGAGACGTTCGCCGCGCTCCTCTTGTTTGAACTGGCGAACCGTGCGAATCTGGCGGCCGCAGCTGGATATCGTCAAGTTGACGTGCCGCTGCCCGGCATTGCGTTTCTGCTGCAATCCTGGCATCACTGCGAAATCCGCCCTCGCGCAGAAAGCGAGTCCTCCGCATCCGCAGCCGACGTGCGACGCACGCGCTGCGCCCGCGCGTCGACTCCACGCAATAATCCATCGCTTTTGAGCGCCAGATAGGCCTTAATTCACGGTGTTGTTGTGGTTGAGGAAATGTCCGATGCAAGCTGCACGCACGGTCGGCAGCTTCGCTCGCCAGGCACGTAGCCAGCGCGAATTGATGAGAGAGACTATGCGGTTGCGCGGCTGCGCGCATAGGGGATATCGCTCGATTCGTCCATGGAAAACGAAAAGCGTCTTCGGGGTCGCTGCGGCCATTAGAGTGCTCCCAAGAACGGATGCCGCACCGCCATGACAGGCGACCGGCAGCAGCGCATAGCCACCGACCAGCACGAACGCGCCCGCACGATGATCGCGCGCCTGGCGATTCCCTGAACGGGCCTGCTGCCCGCATCGAGCGCGGGAGGACAACAGCGCCACGCAGGTGCAGATCCTCCGATGGGCACAGCAGCGATCGGGACCGCCGACCAGGTCTCTTCGCTGCGCGCGCAAACATCGTATCTCGCTCAGTGAACGCACACAGGCCAGAAGGGCGGCGGCTGCGAGAGCTCACATGATGGCGGCGGCGTCGCTGGCGAGAGCTGAGCGCAGTCGTCGCGACACATCGCGAACACCCGGCCATGCACGCACAAATGACGAGCAGCGCAAGACCGCAGGAAAGTGCAGGAAAGCACGAAGAGCACCGGAAGCCCATAATCGACGGGCAGAGGCAGAGCACTAGGAGGGCTTCGAGCAGAAGCCCTGCGTACAAGTGACGATCGAAAGCCCACAGACGATACCGATGACGCCGAGCGCACGCGACGAGGGAAAACGCCATATAGCCGACGAGACGCCCCAGGCGCAAGCGAGCAGGAGCGCCATCAGCATTTCCCGCCGCGAGCGCATATGTTTGCAACCTGACATCAAGCGATGTGAGACGAAAAGCATTGTCGCGAGAACGGGTCATCGCAGGTCGGTCAAAAGCAACGAGCCGATGAACAGACAGGCCAGAGCGATCTGGAACCCACCGCCGAGCGGGAGCCGACTAACTTTTGAGGAACAAGCATCACCAACGTGACGGGTGCGGCTGCTTTGACAGGCGTCGAGCGGACACGGCGCTTCGCGTCAGGAGCGAAAGCAAGCTACAAAGCGACGAGCGCTCCACCGCCCGTACCGCCGAGGAACAGATATGCGATCGAAAGGTCGGTCACACCGAGGCCCCTCCCTGCGTCCAATTCGTGCATGCCGTACAAGCTAATCATATGACAAGTTGCCACGGATTGAAGTATGAGATAGATCGGTTGTTCAATCAAAGACGGAAGGCCTTTCGCAGCCTCTCGTTAATCTTGCAGGAACTGTTATCTGATTGTCCGACAGCTCGAGAGAACAGCAACCACTTCAAGATTTCCATCCACAGCTCGCCTAGGAAGACTTGTTTCATCGAGGTGTATCCCGCGTTTTGATCTCGCGCCATCACCCACGCTCATTCTTGCCCTGCAAAGCTGAGGCCATCCTGCACCAGATGGCCGTCGTCGTCCAACGGCGGCAGCAAACCATCGCTTTGGTACGCCCGCGCGGATCGTAAAGCCCTGCCGTCGGCCTCATGACGACCATTCCCATCTAAGAGCGAAATGCTGTTTCGCGCAGGCTCTGCAAAGCTGCTCGGCTGTAAGGCTCGACTTTTGGCGCAGCGCGAGACGTCCACCTCCCCCATCGCAGACGACTAGCTCAGGACGGTAGTGCATGACCCGCGAACGTCTTGTTGCTCCTGAAAAGGAGCTTCGCCGCCACAACGACGAGCGCGACCAGATGAGAAGAACTATCAGAACGGAGCTAATGGCCGACGGATCAGGATCACTCCTCCTATGATGCGCCCAAAACGTACTCTGGACGCGTTAGAGCGGAGTATTGAGGAAGAAGTCATGCTTTCCGAACATCGGTTTATCGGGATCATCACGACAGCATGCCCAGCGAGAACTTGATGGCCGTCAGCGTATAGAGTCCGTCAGCGCCCCCGTTCACGTAGACGTTATGGTCGATGGTGGTGTCGCTCAAGCGTGTAGGGTTATTGTCGTCATTGAGACAGACCGAGGTAGTCCTCTTCATTGAGGGCGCACGATGATGCCGTCTTTCAGAGATGTGGAATTCACCAGCACCTCGTTTTCCGGGAGCATGCGTGGTCTTCAGCGACTCCCTCGACGAATTTCACAAGCAGCTGACTGACATCCGGTTGCTGCCCGAGACAAGGCTGCGGTCTGCACACCCACCAGCACCAGCAGGAGAACGATGGCGTCATTCCCGCGTACTCGCCAGCGGGTCCGTCATCTATGCGACAGGTAGAGCACGGTGAAGACGATGGCCGCCAAGATAAGGCGATGACATCATCCCACGCGCAGGACCGAATCGGCGGGATTGATCGCGAGACGGTGTAGTCATGGTATAGAAGTTCATGCGTCGCTCAACCTCGGTTCCCGATACGCCCCGTATCTGACTGGCAAGATCCTGGTATCCACCTGCATCGCGCCGTTCGACGATCTCTCGCGAGCGCAACCTCCGATCACCGCTCAGGGCAATGCGCAGCGAGCGCACTGAATATAACGCCAGGCTCATCTGGCTACGGACGATAGGCCCGTCGTCTCCTGGTCATATAAAACCCGTGCATGACGCAGGTTGCAGTAATGATCGCCGCAACCAAGGGGCTGCAGAAAAGCGCTCTTACCCTCACTTGCAGGTTGCGGATGATCTGCGAAGTACGCTATGCATGACGCGCGGCCCGTGCAGGTCGCTGACCATCGACGATTCCGACGTCTTCTGATTGCACGGTTTCATCCCCCTCCTCCACGGTCAGGGATGCCGTCATCGCAGTAAATATGTACCGTGCGGTGGAGCTTCGGCTTCCTGAAGCGCAGCCGTCGATGCGGAATCGCTTTAGCTGCGCGCGCATTATAGTGCTGCTCAGACATTTGCTCTCCGGATACGCCCCGAATCTTTCGCATTCAATCGAAGGCGGATGCGCATGCTCGAGTGGGCTTCATGCGTATCGGTTCGGCCTGTGCTTTGCAAAGCGCGGCATGAAACGACCCTTATGACCATTCTGTCTGTGTTTCTGCCGAAAACGCTGCGAGATGTCCGATAGCGATACGGGATGATTGACGATAAACAGGATGCTTCGCATTGGGTCAACCGTCGCGTACTACCGCGAAAGGAGCCCCATTGCCGGAAAGCATTGATGCTGTTGCGGCCATCATCAGGCACGACCGTCAAGATATTCGCAACGCTCAGCGCGGATATATGGCGACTTCGCGGCGATTGGAAATTCGGAGGCAAAATCGAGGCGGGCGAAGACGCCGAAAAGCGGCGCTGACGCGCGAGATCGCGAGGAGCCAGGCGCGAATCTGCCGTGGACGCACTTCACGACCGTGGAATACGATTACTCCCGCCTTCCACCTGAGCATGCGATGCCATTCATGCCATGTGGTCGAAGGAGATCTGACGTTGCTCGAACGCGCACGCACTCCGCACGTTGGCACGAAGCGCTCGACCCGCTCGACGAGAGCGCATGACTTTCGCCGACGGCTCCATCATCGAGAGAGATCAAATCCGTACTATTCGCCGCTTCGATCGCGACAGCTTTACGCATGCTGCTTCATCAACGAGCGAGTGATGACGCAAGCAGTGTATAGCTCCGCCGCTTCGGCGGGTATCAGCCCTACGATTGCGACGCTTCGTCGAAAATGCTTCTGCAGGCGCCTCTCGTTTTGACATGAAAAGCGACGCTGCTCATTCAGTCATGCGCAGGCCTATGCGTCGTGTGACCGCGTATCCGAAAGTTACCGCCGCCGCATCAAGCGGAGACGCCATCAGGACGTGCCGCATGAAGCGAGGGTGAACCGCATGTCCTTTCGACGGACGCGAGGAGACAGCCGCATCCCGCAGCAACGGCTACGACCGCGCAGCATCAGATCGTCGAAGTCGCACGCAGCCTCTTCGAAAGCGCGGGCCTTGCCCATACACGGTCACGGACATCGCGGCGAACTCGCGTCGCCCGGGGCTGTTCTATTACTACTTCGCCGACAAGGACGCCGTCATCGAAGCTGTCCTTGACGCGTATGTGGACGACTTCATCGAGCTCGTCGAACATTGGAACGAATCCCGCACCCGTTACGACGTGCAGAGCGCGCTCCACGATTGCATCACCCTCATGCGACGCGCGATCTTCGACAAAGATGCGTTCCGCACGCGCTCACCAATAAGGAGAACGCCGCTCTATCTTGACTTCCTTCACGCACGGCCGAAGCCGTCGCACGCTGCGTCACCGAGACCACCGCGATCGAATACGGGCGGTTCCATCATGTCCGCATCGACCATATCTACGACACCTTCTACATGCTCATCGTCGGGATGATCGGCTACATCCGTCACCATCCCGATGCCGATGACGAGGTGCTTGAATGCCTGGTGGCCCAGACGCTTCATCTCGACCTGGATGGAAGCACATGCTTGGAGGAGCGGCCGGAAGCCGGTCAGGAGAACGAAAGCTGAAACCGCCGTCCTGCTCGCAGGGACGCAGGCGCGAGGAGATGCTCCGAAGCCGCGGTCTCGGCGGCATGGAGACGAGGATGCATCCGCTTGGGAGGCGGATGAGAACAGAAGGAGGACAGCTATGCTGTTCCGTGTATGGCGACAACGCCATATTCAATGGGTCAGATGGGCCATCGTGTTCATCGACTGCCTTATCCTCTTGCAGATGAATTCGCCCGTCGTTCCAAGACCGGCGGAATCATCATGTCGTGGCGCTGCCGATCGCGACGATTTACGCATCGCCGTCACGGTGGGAGCAGCAGGCGGAGCCGAATCGGGCCGTCAACAAACCCGACGGTGTCTCTTCCGAACGGCTGGTTCCACTCACGCCAAAAGATCTCATGCGGCGCACTGACCGGCTGCATCGGTTTCATGATCATCAAGTACCATTGGGGCGCTTGGGCAAAAGCGACCTGGTTCAAAAGCCTTCCGTTCCGTCATCGTGCCATCAACATCCTGATCGCCGTCGTGTCCGACTTCGAGGCGCCGCCCATTCGCTATTCCGGCGATCACACTGCTCGACAACGGTTCGGCTGCCTGGGTGACCTCCGAGCATGCCACCAGCTCTGCGGCTGGCGCAACGTCTTCAACGGCGTCGCCGGCCTCATCAACATCTTCGCGTATGACCGGCTGGTCGGGCGTCTGCCACGTCCAGAAGAAGGTATGATATGATCTGGGCCGACATGACGTGGGTCTTCATCATCTCCTACGATTTGTGGAACTTGCTACACCTACAACTGCCTGCCCAACCACGCGTGGTACTGCGGCTGGCGCTGCTGCTCGCCCCCTACCGTCGCCAATGCGCTCTGGAACAAGGGCGGCTGGATCCAGAACCGCGCCAACACGCTGCCATCTGGTGCATGTTCGCCCAGGTGTTCCCGCAGTTCAGGATTCCTTCCTCGAGCTCGCTTCGACAGCGTCTTCGCCGTCCAGTCGACGCTCAGCACGTCCGCCAACACCACCGTGTCCGTAATCGCCCTGATCGCCAACATCGCGGCCATCGCCTACCATCGCCTCACCGCGCCAAGAAAGCTCGGCGTGAACCCCTACGCAGCATGGGGTCTTCACCGCACCCGCGATCACAACCAGGCCCTCAGAGCGCCGTCAGCGCGAGCTGCCCGCAGCTCAGACTCGCGCGCACGATCGCGGACCTTCATCCGAGGTCGTGCGCGAAGAACCGCTCCGAGAGCGCCGCATCGCAGCGCCTCTTTTCATGCGCCCGTGCGAATATGCGCATTGCATCGCATCCGACCATCCCCGTTAAAACATCGTATCAAAGCGCATCACGTTACGCGGACGTACGCTGTTCGCGTATCGCGCGACGCACCCATGACCAGGGGATCACAGGCAGACTCGGCAATCTTCGCCTACGGACGCCGATCGCGAAAGCCGCGTCATCACCGATTCGGCCATCCGCAGGGCTCAACGTCTCGGGCAACGCCAACTGCCCGATGGAGGCCGCCGCAGAGCTCTTCAGCCTCTGCGCTTCGCAGAGCTGCGGCGGCATCACCCTGCCGCATCTGGGCTCCCGTCGGCTGACCGACGATCTGGAAAACATCCTCGAAGGCAACGGGCGAAGGCATCGTCGATCGCCTGATGGACACTCGCCGGCACACGACATCCGACTGCGCGATCGGCTTTCAAGCCGGACGGATCGGCCTCGCTTTCGCCGACCTCATCAGCGAAGATGCCGAATCGCACCTCGAGCGCGCATCCGCCAGCAGCGTTTCACATCGGTGCCCTGCGTCAGGGGCTGCCCCACGCATATCGACATCCGCCTACATCGACCTGGTGCGCCGGGCGCTATGCGGATGCCGTGCGCGTCATCCGCAACGACAATCCTTCTCGAGCGCCTGCGCATTCGTGTGCGACATCCGTGCGAAGCCGCCTGCCGTCGCGGCATGATCGATGCGCCCATCAACATTCAGCGCCATCAAACGGCACGCGGTGCTGACGGCGGAGATTCGTGCCCGCCCGGCGAAGGCGCCGGCCACCGGCAAAGCGTGTGTCGCCGCTCATCGCGCGGCGGCCCGAGCGGCCTTTCGGCAGCATACTACCTGGCGCTCATGGGCTATGACGTCACGGTGTTCGAGCAGAACGACCACTTGGGCGGGATGATGTACTACGGCATCCGCGCCATCGCCCGCCCGCCGAGAATCTGGACTACGATCATCGACGCGATCCTGTCGCTCGGCGTGGAAGTCCGTTACAACACCGAGGTCGGCGTGACCGTCACTGGGAAGAAGTGGAAGGATCGCACGACTGCGTGTTCGTCGCCATAGGCGCGCACCACTTTCCGCGACCTCGGCATCGACTACGCCACGCGCGAAGGAGTCTTCTCGGCCGTGCAGTTCCCGCATCGCTCGTCGTCCGCCGCCCCGCAGTGCATGGCCCGCAAAGACGTCGTCATCGTGGGCGGCGGCAACGTGGTTAGCGGATGCGACGCGCACGGCAGCGCTTGGGCGCCGCCAGCGTGCGCTCGCGTCTATCGCCGCCGCCGCAAGAAGGACATGACGGCGCTCCCGAAGAGTGAACGCCGCTGTCGAGGAAGGATGCTGAGATCGTCGAGGCTCATGTCGCCTTGCGCGTGGACGCCGGCGCCGACAAGCCTATCCGCCTCGTCGTCCAGCCGCATGCCCGGCTCTATCGGGCGGACGTCCCGACGCAAGCCGACGAGCGCCAGGAGACCGCATTCAGAATGCGACTTTTTGATCGAAGCGATCGGGCAGGTCATCGAATACGAGTACTTCACCTCCAAGGGATTGCCTGCGGAACGCGGCGACTTCCAGGCCGACGAACACGGACGTGCCGTCGGCATGGTACGGACAAATGATTCGTATGGCGACTGCGAGACCGGTCCTGCCGACGGTCATCACGCGCATCGATGCGGGCAGGCCGTCGCGGCGAATATCGATGCCTTCCTCGGCTTCCACCACGTCTGACGACGAGTGGAGATCCCGCCCGTATCGTTCGACTCTAAGCTCGCCTGCGGGCGCGTGAACATCCGGGGCGTCTCGGTCTTCGAGTGCGCGCACGATTTCGACGGCGTCGAGATACCCCTGCGCGATGAGGAAGCCGAGCAGGAATGCAGCCGCTGTCTGCGCTGCGATCACTACGGCATGGGAACGCTGCGCGGAGGGAGGCCCGTCAGATGGTGCAGGCTCACGATCGACGGCGCCCGTCAGCGTCGTTCCGAAGGACCACCATCTCTGAACGCCGCGCGTGAAGTCGGGCATCACCATCCCGACGCTCTGCGAGCTCGAGCGATTGAACGAAAATAGGCGCCTGCCGCGTCTGCGTCGTGAGAGTCGAAGGAAGACCGCTTCCCCGCCTCGTGCACCACCCCGGTCGCCGGAGGCAGGTACGCACGAACACGCCCGAAAGTCGTCACCGCGCGCCGGCAGTGAAGATGATCCTGTCCGAGCATCCAGCGAATGCACAAGCTGCCTGCGCGCCGACACCTGCGCGCTGCAGCAGATATCGCGCGATCGGGGCGTGGAACCTCCTTCGAACTTCAGACGAAGGCCGGCGACTGGGACCACGATTTCGTTGCGCGTGATTCGTCCAAGTGCATCATGCATGCGCTGCATGTCTGATCTGCGAAAAGAACCAGCATTGCGCCGTATGCGGGATTTCACGGCACAGGCCCGCTATGAAGGTCACGGTGCGCGAGGGCCTTCTATCGCAGATGCCGGCTGCTCTGTGCGGCCAGTGCATCACGCACTGCCTCATCGGAGCGCTCGGCGCGCACCGACATCCACCGCGTCATGAGCGCTCACGGACCGCGACCGCAAACGGTGAGTGCAAATGCGCCTGCCGTACGAACGAGCTGGGGAGAAGGCGTCGGGCTGATCGCACGCTCGCGACGAAGGCCGCAGCGAGGCGCGCCGCGCGCCGCCTCGATTCAACCGCGTCTTCGACACCGACTTCGGCGCCGACCTCACCATCATGGAAGAGGGCGAGCGATTCGTCGAATACGTGAGGCGGGCAGAAGCGCCCGATGTTCACATCGTGCTGCCCAGGCTGGGTGCGCTTCGCCCTCCAGCACTATCCCGACTTCGCCCCGCAGCTGTCCACGTCGAAATCGCCTCATCAGATGCTGGGCGCCACGATCAAGAACACGCTTCGCGAGCGAGGAAGGGCTGAAAGACGGAAGCTGTTCACCATCTCCATCATGCCGTGCGTCGCCAAGAAGCACGAGGCCGGCGTACCGCAGCTTTTCGACCGAAGGCGGAACCGACGTGGACGCCGTCCTGACCGTGCGTGAAGTCGACCCGCATGCTCGCATGTTCAGCATCGACTGCGCGTCGCTGCCCGAAGAGGGGTTCGACCATCCTCTCGGCACGTCGACGGGCGCGGGCACGATCTTCGGGCGCACGGGCGGCGTGATGGAGGCGGCGTTGCGCACGGCGTCCTACCTGATAACGGGAACGACGTCTGCCGATCGAAGCGACCGACTGCACCGCAGCGACGCCCGAGGAGCCTTGGACGTCCAAGACGCTCGATGTCGGCGGCATGGAGGTGCGCATCGCGATCGCAAGCGGGCTCGAAAAACGCCTCGAAGCTGCTCGACGCTTTGGCGGCCGACGAGGTCGAGTTCGACTCGTCGAGGTCATGGCCTGCCCGGCGGCTGCGTCGGAGGCGGCGGCAACCGATCGCCTTCAATCAGGAACTCGCGAAGGAACGCGCTGCGGTCCTGAATGCGCTGGACGGAGCGGACGTGCTGCGCATGTCGCACGAGAACCCGGATGTGCAAGCTCTACGCCGACTGGATCGGCGAACCTCTTTCGCCGACGGCCGAGGCGTGGCTGCACACCGACCAGCTCGCATGGGATATATAGGGGCACCGTGGCCGATATGGGTCGGTCGATGCCGCCGATGCCTGCCGACCTCGCATCTGCACGGGAATGGAGCTTTAGCGCCACATGTCCTGCTATCAGCGACTATGCGGGGTCTGCAAGCCCTCGAGCTCGACTTGTGCTGGTTTTGAAATCGGTCTTGAGCCGTACGATTCGAAACGGTAGAATGCTTCCTGCGTCAAGCAGACGCACGAGTGCATATCGGGTGATGGCGCAGCTTGGTAGCGCACTTGACTGCAGGGTCAAGGGTCGCAGGTTCGAATCCTGTTCACCGACCATGAAACTGCAGAAGGACCAGCGTCTCCCTTCTTTGTATATGGAACCATTCCGCGATTCTATTCGAAACGCTTCGGTGCATGACTTCCAAAGCCAGAACCCGACGAAATCGGAGCATCCTCCCGGCGCATAGCGGACGGCGTCAATCGCCGCGCACGGCGGTTTTCGGGATCGATGGCCATCGTCTGGAAGCGATGCTCCATGAAGGCATCGTCGAATCGATCGTCGCAGAACCGCTCGATCTCGGTATTCGTCTGAATGCCGGCAAGCCAGTTGAACCAGCTGTCGAGCGCGACGAGCGTCGAGGCCGCAATCGACGATCACGACCGCTGCGCAAAGCGACGTTGCCGCGTACCGCGGTTCCAGGGAATGCGGTTGATAAGCCTGAGGATTCGCGGCAGGGGCGAGCTTCACCCACGCCAGCCGAGCAGCCCCATACGGTCATGTAGAACCCGTTCGTACGTCCACCGATCGAAAGGAAGGTGCCCGTGTAATCCCCAAGACGTGATGCCGAACGCCCTCTGCATAAAGCCAGCTGACGGAAAACTCGAATGCGCCGCCGATCACGGCCGCGACCAGGAAAGATGATCAAGGGGTTTTCCCGATAGAAGCGATTGAGGGGCGATCGTGACGAAAGCGCAGCACCCACGCCGTATATGATGGAGAACGGCCCGAACACCGTCGCCGCACGATCCTGCCATTCTCCATACAGCGCCAGATGGTGAGACCGTCTCAAGCCCGAGCCCCACGACGCTGCAGATCGTGAATATCCAGAACAGGTTGATGAAATTGAGCGCGATGTAGCCGCGTCCCGTTTCGTCGCGTCCGATCGTCCCTCTTCCGCCTGCGAACGCGCATCCATGTCGCGCAGACGGCGTTGAAGCTCTCGCTCCTGCGCCAAAGAAGGATCCATATAGCTTGACAGCGTGACGAGGAAGAGCGCGACGCCGACCAGGAAAAGCGCGATCCAGTCCATGCCGAGAAGCATGACATAGCTTGCGGCAACCACGAAATCGACGCGGTCATCGCATAGGCAGTTCCGCCGCCAGACGCCGCTTGCTGCGCAAAGCCTCACTCCCCAGCAGCACGAACATCCCGATAAGCACCGCCGCCGACACCAGGTTCACGATGACCATGACCAAGGTGACCGTCGACCAGGTCTCGAAACGGCCCAGGGCGAACCTCACGAAGCGCGCAGGATGAAGAAGACGGGGGGATGACGACCGCGGTTCCCACGACGATGCTGAGTATGCCGAAAACGCGCAGGGCAAGCGGCGTCCGCCCTGCCTGCGAAGGCACATCGCGCACGCATTCCGATATAGGGCATGCAATGCACACACCGTCCGTCCACGCGTCCTGCACGGCCCGACGCTAGAATGGATGGCGACACGGACATGAAAGGAGCTCAGCGAGCGCCTACCGAAGCCGCCGACAAAACGCACGAGCACGATGCCGAGGGCATCACTCTGCTCGACAACCAGCACGCATCGTGCCCGAACGGTTACGACCCTTCGGTGCTGGAGACATTCGAGAACGCGCATCAGGACCGCGACTATATGGTCACCTTTCGCTGCCCCGAGTTCACGACGCTCTGCCCCATCACCGGCCAGCCTGACTTCGCCACGCTCTACATCAACTACATCCCCAGCGTGCGCATGGTCGGAGCAAAGTCGCTCAAGCTCTATCTGTTCAGCTTCCGCAACCATGGCGACTTCCACGAGGATGTCACCAGCATCATCATGAACGATCTAGCAAAGCTCGCGGATCCGAAGTACATCGAGGTCCGCAGCATGTTCTATCCGCGCGGAGGATCTCCATCTATCCGTTTGCGAACTGGGCGAATCGAAGTTCGGCTACCAGGACGTCGCGACGTCGCGCATGTTCGCGCAGCTGTCCGACCTCGACCGCGGCGACGGTGCCCGCGCATGAGCGGGCAATCCAAGATGACGGAAAAACACCCGGTTGCAGCTTCGCCGCTCGCATCCGGCGGATAGTGGGCCTCGGCGCCCACGCGCCCGACCCGCGCGCTCGTGCTGTCGAGCGGAGGCATCGATTCCACGACCTGCTTGGCGCTTGCCGTCGAGGCGCTTCGGCACGACGAACGTATCCACCGTTTCCTTCTTCTACGGGCAGCGCCACCGCAAAGCGAACTCGACGCCGCACAGGCCGTCGCCGAACGCTACAGTGTCGCGCATTACGTGCTCGACATCGCGAGCGTGCTTCGCTATTCCGACAACGCGCTCATGACGGGCAGCACGCAGGATGTCGCACACGGCACCATGCCGATCAGAAGGATGCGATCGGACGTCCGAACACCTACGTGCCCTTCCGCAACGGACTCATGCTTTCCGCCGCGGCCGCTCTGGCCGCATCGCTCTATCCCGACGAGGCCTGCGCCGTCTATCTGGGCGCGCATGCCGACGATGCGGCTGAGCGACGCCTACCCCGACTGCTCGCCCGCCTTCACGGACGCCATGTCCGACGCCATGCGCATCGGCACCTACGGCAACGTGATGCTTGAGGCGCCCTTCGTGAACGACAGCAAAGCAGGCGTCGTTGCCTGCGGTCTTGCGCGGGAGTTCCCTACGAGCTCACATGGTCATGCTATGAAGGCGGCGATGTCGCCTGCGGCGCGTGCGGAACATGCCTCGACCGCATCGCGGCGTTTCATGCGAACGGCGCGGAAGACCCGATTTCGCTATTCCTCCGCACCCGGACGGCGCATCTGCGCTATAATCGGCATCGCGCCCCTTCGCGGGACGCAACGAGAAAGCCCGATCCAGCGGTACCGGGGAGGTTGTTCGAAAACCATCCAACCTAAAAACACTAGGGAACCCTTCATGAAGAGAACCAATGAGAACTGCTGCTCTGCGCGATGGTCTTCGTCGTCGCCCTCGTCATCTCCAACGTCGTGACGGGCAAGACCATCCAGACGGGCATTCCCCTGTTCGGAAGCACCATCGTGCTTCCCGGCGCCGCGACTCTGCTACGCGATCACCTTCCTCATGACCGACATCGTCGGCGAGGTCTGGGGCGCAAAGACCCAGACGATCGTGTGCTGAGGGATTCGCCGGTCAGCTTCTGGCAACGCTGCTCATCGTGTTCACGCAGCAGCTTCCCGCAGCCGATCCCGCCATGCACGGACGACCTACGATTCGCTGCTCGGGCAGAACGTCGTGTTCGTCATCGGCAGCATGGCCGCCTATCTCATGTCGCAGTCGTGGGACGTCTGGATCTTCCATAAGATTCGCAACCGCGTGCTCGACGCCACCGCTAACCCGCGCTGGCGCTGGATATGGAACAATGCATCGATGACGTCGCAGATCATCGATACCGTCGTATTCGTCGGCATCGCGTTCGGCATCGGGTTCGGCTGGCTCTTCGACTCGACATGCTTCCGCAGCTCGGCGCGATGATGGTCGGCCAGTACCTGATCAAGTTCATCCTCGCCGCCACTCGACACGCCGTTCTTCTACCTGCTCACACGTCGCGCATGCAGCCGCCGAAGGTTCGCTCGAATCGAGACGCAGACGCGCGCGCCGCGGCAGCAAGCGTAACATCCGTTTCCTCCGCATCGTATGGGTGCGGATCGAAAGACGGTTCGATTCTGCAATCCATCCGCCTGCTATGCGCATGCCGACAGTGCGTGCACGGGATCCCATCGGTCGGCGGATCTTCATCCAGCCGACCGATCCTCTTATCGAAGCGGCCGCATGAAGCCGATGAACGCTTCGCGATCGACCTTGGCCAGCATCTCGGTCGCACGTGCGATCTCCGCATATGCGGGTGCCTCGAACAGGTCGCATTCAAGTGCCATCTGATGCAGGTAGCCTAGGTGGTCGACCAGGAAATTCATGGCGACCCCCGCGAAACGCATCGCTCCTCGCGCATCGCCGGCCGCGCACGCGTTTTCGCACGCGTTCAGCACGAACGCAAGGAATCGCAGTTCGTTCGCTATGGCGAAACAGGAAGCTCGCGTTCCGAACCCGTGAATCCCATGCTGTCGAACGTGCGCTGATCGCGCTTTCCACCGAAAGAGGTCGCCGACGTATCAGGGATTCTGAAAGCAGATACGTCCTTCGTCCTCAAGCGCATAGACGACGTCGAACTGCGCGGCCAGCGCATCGAGCGAAAAGTTGGAAAGGCCGATGCGTCAGGGCCCGCCGCTTCGAAGCCGTTCTAAAACCCTTCAGCGCATCGGCGGCCGGTGCGGCATCGAGCAGGTCGGCCGCGCGTTCCTGAGCCAGCGCAAGCGCGCGGATGCGCGCCGAGACGGCTTCCGCATTCCTCTCATCGGTCATGATGCAGTCTCCCATCGGCACCTCCGTGACGGAGCGTGCGAGCGTCTGTCTCTCGTGGAGCCGCAATTATAGGGGAGGAACGAACGCACTTCGACCGATCCCACGCAACCCTGGAAGACACGTCGGCCGACGGCCCGATCGACATCCCGGAAACCGTATCGGATCCCGATCGAGCTCGTCTTTCGCCTTGTTAGGAAGACATCTTTTCGGTCTCGAGCGGCACGTCGTCTTCGTGAAGCTCTTGGGCGGTAGCGGGCTCAAGATGCACGAGCACTTCGCGGATCTGGGGGATTCTCTCTTTGATGAGCGCCTCGGCGGCGTTTCCGATCGCATGCGCGCGGCTGATGCTCATATCCGGATCGACCAGGATATGCAGATCCGCGAACACCTCGCCTTCGGGGCCACGCGTACGGATGTTATGGCACGCCGCAACACCTTCGATAGAGAGCACATACGACCTGATGCGTTCCGGTTCACACGAGCCTCGTCCGAAAGCGTCTCGGTCGTCTTTCAGCACCGACAACGCCGTCGAGAAGATGGCGATGGTCACGACGAGCGCCGCTACGGCATCTGCCTCGGGAAATCCGAGTTTCACAAGCACGAGTCCCGCAATGACGCCGATGGAGACGAGCGCATCCGACAGCGTGTGCTTCGCGTCGGCATCGAGCACGGCGCTGCCGAGCGCCCTGCCCTGCCTTCGTTCATATGTCGTGACACCCAGATTGATGACGAGCGTGACCACCATCACGGCGAATGCGACAGGAGATGCCACGACATGGGACTCGCCGCTCGCGAGCGACTGCACGGCGTTCCATCCTACCTCGTGAGGCCGCGAACACGAGCAGCATCCCGATGAACAAGCTCGCGAACGTCTCGTACTTGGCATGGCCGTACGGATGGTTGCGATCGGCCGGACGGGCGGCGATGACGATGCCCGCCAGACCTACAACGTTTCCCACCGAATCGAAGAGGGAATGGATGCCGTCGGCGCGCACAGTTCGGACGAAAACGCGCTGCCGCAGATGATCTTCGCCAAGGCGACGCCTGGGTTCAGAAGCAGGATCACGAGCAGCACGTGACGGATGCGCGCGCCTCTCTCGGCCGTCTCCATACGGACCTCCCCTTCTCCTGCCTTCGCGCGGCGGCCCCGTTCGATCGCCTTCATGCGCCGCTCCCCCTTCGCCATGCCTCTGCATCGTCTCGACAGAGCGCGAGACCGCTCCTGCGCTTACTATAGTAAGATAGCAGCGCTTCAAGCGCACGAAGACGCGCATGGCATTGAAATCACCTGAAAAAGGACCTGATGCACGATGCGCAGCGTGTATACGCCGAAACGCGCACGGCGGTTCGCATGCCATCGCGCCGCGCGTGCGCGCACCCGACGAAAGGACGCACGATGGAGCAGTACAAGCGAGGAATTCATCAGAGTTCATGGTCGAAAGCGACGTCCTTAAGTTCGGCGAATTCACGCTCAGAGCGGGCGCACCTCCCGTTCTTCGCGAGACGCGGGCGCCTACGTCACGGGAGATCAGCTGCACCGCCTGGGAATCTACTATGCGCGCGCCATTCACGACGCCTTCGGGCTGGACTTCGACGTCATCTTCGGACCGGCCTACAAAGGCATTCCCCTGAGCGTCGTGACCACGATGGCCCTGCATGAGCTCTACGGCAAGAAGCGCGCTACTGTTCCAGCCGAAAAGAGGCCAAGGACCACGGGGATGCCGGCATCCTGCTCGGATCGCCTTTGAAGGACGGCGATCGCGTCGTCATGGTCGAAGACGTGACCACCTCGGGCAAGTCCATCGAAGAAACCTATCCGATCATCACATCCCAGGCGGACATCGAGGTCAAAGGGCTTATGGTGTCGCTCAACCGCATGGAAGTCGGACGTGGCGGCACGATGGCCGCGCTCGACGAGGGTGCGCGAGCGCTACGGTTTTCCACCGCCGCCATTGTCGACATGGAAGAGTCACCGCGCATCTGCACGGCCGTGAGGTCTGCGGGCGCGTCGTCATCGACGACGGCATCAAGGCCGCGCTCGATGCTTACTACGAACGCTACGGCGCCGCGAAGGAGGCATGGGCATCATGCTGTTCATCGAATATCCTAAGTGCTCCACCTGCAAGAAGGCGAAGAAGTGGCTCGACGATGCGGGCTTCGACTATACCGACCGCCATATCGTGGAGGATAACCCGACAGCCGACGAGCTTTCCGCATGGCATCGGGATGAGCGGGCTTCCCTATCAAGCGTTTCGTGAACACGAGCGGCATGCTCTATCGTGAAATGAAGCTCAAGGACCGTTTCGCGCACGCCGACGATGCCGAGATCATCGAGTGCTGGCAACAAACGGCATGCTGGTCAAACGCCCTATCCTCATCAATGGCGACACCGTCTTGACCGGTTTCAAGGAACAGGTGTGGGCGGAGGCCCTGAAGGTCTAGGATCAAGGGCGCGCGAAAAAGCCCGCGCCCTTCATCGATGACATTCCGAACACACCGAGCAGATGCTTTCACTCCCTGCTTGCACCATCAACCGTACGGCTACCGCAATGGTTAATCGCGGTAGTATAGAAGCGAAGACGTTCCCTATTTCACATGCAAAAGGAACCCAAGACGGTGCGCAACAGATCCTTCAAAAGATGCAAGATGCTTCGATCGGTATCAGAACTCCGGCTTCTGCGGACGATCCAGAAGATCCTGGGCGGCCGCGACCGCATCGTAGCCTTCCCAGACGATCGCGACGGACGGTACGCGCCAGAGGAAGGTCCGACGTCGCGCGACGCCAGATCGTGCAACGTGCGGCACGCAGCGCTCCTTCGACCACCATGTGCGTCCGCGCGCGGTACGCATCGAGCGTGACGCCCTGGGCAGCTCGTATCCGAACGTGCGGTTGCGCGAGTGCGGGCTCATGCACGTGACCTCGAGGTCGCCCCATGCGCGGCAGGCCCATGCAGGTCATCGCATTGCCCCGCAGGTCCGCGACCAGACGGCTCATTTCAGCCAGGGCCGCGCGTCATCAGAAGCGCCGCCGTGTTATCGCCCATGCCGAGACCGTAGGGACGCGCCACGGCGATGGCGATGACGTTCTTGTACGCGGCGCACGCCTCGGCGCCCACGACATCGTTGCCCACATAGATGCGGGAAGGATTCCGTGGACCAGCAGGCTCTGGAAGAATCGTGCCGTACGCGGCACGTACGACGAGACGACCGTGCCCGACGGCACGCCCCGCACGACCTCTTCGGCATGGTTGGGTCCGGTCAGCGCCGCAAGCCGTCCGAGGCCGCCCAGCACCTCGTCGAATACCTCGACCGGCAGCATGCCCGTCTCGGCCTCGACGCCCTTGGCTCGCACAGGGCGACAGGCGTTTTTCGCGCCGACGTGCGCAGCGATCGCGCAGGCCGTCTCGCGCATGACCGACGAGGCGTCACGATGACGACGGCATCGGCGCCGCCGACCACGCGCACGATATCGGTCGAGGCCTCGATGCGTTCGCTCAGGCGTGCATCGGCCAGATAGCGAGGGTTGACGTGATCGGCGTTGATGCCGCGTGCGACTTCTTCGCCCTACGCGCCGCATAGGCGCGCATCGTTCCCTGCCGTGGCGGCAGCGCATAAAAGCCGTTCATGACCCCGCGCCTACGATCGCGACCTGCGCGTCCATCATGCAGTCCCTTCTTCGATCCGATTCTCGATTCGGTTCCGGATGCAAGCCGCGCGATATTCGAGCGGGTGCGCCCGACGACCGTCGCGCCCACGAGCGCATAGACGGCAATGGCAGGCCAGTCGCCCCAGAACAGCACCGCCGCGACGAACGGGCACGCGACGGCGGCGGCGATCGATCCGACCGAAACATGGCGCGGCGAGAATGACGAGCAGCGCGAAAACGGCGAAAAAGCTCGATGCAGGCGCGACCGATCAGCCGAACGGACGAAGAAGGCCCCGATCGCGACTGGCGATGCCCTTGCCGCCCGTGAAGAGGCCAGGGCTGAAGATATGGCCGTATACGCAACCCCAGGCGGCGACCGCGCCCCATGAAGGCGCAGGCGTCAGGATCGCGGCATCGGGACGGCGCCATGTGCGCGCAGCGGGCGATGGCGCTGAAGCGAGTCGCCGGAAATCGAGTAGAAACACCGCCGCTCCTCCGGCCTTGCCCATCGTGCGCATCGCGTTCGTCGTCCCGTATGCCCGAGCCATGTTCACGGATATCGGTGTAGTAAATCGTCTTAGACACGATGATGCCCCACGGGATGGACCCGAGAAGGAATGTGACCGCGAGATTCCGAACGCGATGTCAACGACATGGAGATGCCGACCTCGATTCCGTAACGTACCTGCAAGTCCTTGATGAAACGAACAGGCGCCGGACATCCTCCGGCGCCGGCGACTCTATGGTCAGTCGCTTCTTGAACTTGAACACGATCGGCGTGCGGAAGCTCGAACGTCTGACGGAAGCGGTTCTCCAGATAGCGCTCGAAATTGTCGTTGACCAGATCGGGCATGTTGCAGAAGACCGTGAACTGCGGCGGGCACGTGCGCGTCTGGGTGACGTACTTGAGCTTGAGCCTCCGCTGCTGACCGTGAAGCCGAACTCGCGGATGGTCTGGAGCCATGCATTGAGCTTGCCGGTGGTGATATGCGCCGAATAGCTGGCGAAGACATCATCGATCGTCTTCAGATGCGATCGACGCCTCGCCCGTCAGCGCCGAGATGCTCAAGACCGGCGCGTACTTCACGAGTTCATGCGCTCCTCGATATCTTCGCGCAACGCGTTCAAGGTATCGTCCGATTCGACCGCGTCGTTCTGTTCAGAGGATCGCAAGCGCGCGGCCTCGCTCATGCGATAGCCGGCGACGCTGGTCCTGATCGGTCGGGCCGAGGTCGCATCCGACGACCAGCAGCGCCACGTCGGCGCGATCGATCGCACGCATGGCGCGCACGAACCCGTAATACTCGGCATCTTGGTCGATCTGGGCCTTGCGGCGCAGGCCCGGCCGTGTCGACGATCGTGTAGAGTGCCTTCATGCTCGATCGTCGCGATCGCGTCGCGCGTCGTGCCCGCGACGTCGCTCACGATGGAGCGTTCTTTGCCGATCAGACGGATTCGTAAGCGAGCTCTTTCCCCGCATTAGGACGGCCGATGATGGCCACGTTGACGATGTTCTCGCGCTCCTCGAGGCTCGCGCTCAGGAATGTCGCGGATGACGTCGATCACGGCATCCAGCAGATCGCCCGTACCGTGCCCGTGCTCGGATCGGATGGGCCACGGATCCGCCCAGGCCGAGCTGGTGAATTCACACACATCGCCGATTCGTCGGCAGGATTGTCCATCTTGTTGACGGGTCAAGAACACCGGTTTGGACGTCTTGCGCAGGATAGCGGGCGACCGCATCGTCATCGGCTGCGATGCCCGTTCGCGTCGACGATGAAGACGATGCATCGGCCTCTTCGGCGCCCATGAACGCCTGTTCGCGAATGAGCCCTGGAAGACGTCGTCGTCCTGCATCTCGATACCGCCGGTATCGACGGGCGTGAAATGAACGCCGTCCATTTCGGCCTCGTGATACGAGCGGTCGCGCGTGACGCCGCGCATCTCATGCACGATGGCGTCGTTGCCGTGCGTGATGCGGTTCACGAACGTCGATTTGCCGACAGGGCGCCCTACGACGGCGACGATTGCAATGCCACAGTCACAATCCTCTTACTATCTTCGATCTGATGCACGTATTCTTTTGTCACGGATACCGGTGACCGGCATGCCGCCCGCATCCCGGATATCGTCGACGGTCATGTCGTCGAGCGTCATCATGTCGGCGTTGAACATCACGCGCGGCAGCACCACGTAATCGCGCGCCGATACGCCGCGCAAGGCACGGGCGACGTCTGTCGGTCGAAGCCCGGTAACGTTGACGTTGCCGCCAGATACTCGTTTTCCACATAGCGGCATGAGGGCGCCCGGCAAGCAGGCTCGACTCAACGATCGGCGTGAACGCAGGGTTTCTGAGCGCGTCGAGACGTAATAGCATGGGCGTCCTCCCTTTCGAGGGCCCGTGCACGCATCGATGCCCTCCGCCTCTTCCCATTCGTTCACCGTGGCGCGGATGATGCCGATTCCATCCTCGAACATATCGAAGTCGTCGTAGCTGCTCGGAGGAAGATGATCCAGCAGATCGTCAGGATAGGGCGTTGCAGAGATTCATCGGCGAGATACGCGAACGCGCAGCCGCGCTCCCGGCCTGGGCATGGGCTTGGAAGCGCGGGACGATATCGACTTCGCGCGCTCGATCGGGTTCCGTGAAGCTGCGCTCGAAACACGTCTGGTGCTTGGTAGGCCGATCGGAACGATGCCGACGTTCGCGACGCCTTCGTGCGTATAGGCCCACGTGAGCGTCCGCAAAGCTCGCGCCGTCGTTGATGCCGGGTACGAGCACGATCTGCATGCACATCTCGATGCCGCCGGCGAGACGCTGCTCCATCATCGACGCCGTGCGGCGCAATGGCGCCGATCATCGTGCGCCCACTTCGGGCGTGATGCAGTGCAGCGACACACGCGCAGAGGCGATACGTGCCCGGCTTCGATGATCTCGTCGGCCTGCTTCAAATGTCGGTCAGCGCCGTGAGGCGAGGTGAAGTTGCCCTGGAGAAAGCTCAGGCGCGGTCAGTCGTCGCGCAGCATGGGCAGATCAGCGCGCGTCTGCGGGAAGCTTGGCGCATGAAGCCAGAACACGCGGGCGTTTACGGCGAGTCTTGATATCGTCGAGATGGCACCGTCGAAGGTGATGCCCAGCTTTCGCCGTCTTCACGTTCGAGCGTGACCTCGCGCGCGAATCGCCTCGGCATCACATGGGACAGCGTGACCTGCGGCACGTCGGAATACGTGCCAATCGATCATGTCGCGCAGAGGATGCCCATTGGCGGCCGATGACGCACCCGGCGTGAAAGCCGGCGTCATCGGCAGCGGGAGAAAGCTCCTCGGCGGCGGATGCGGGCTTCAGGACGCTTGGGATCGCCGGGATAAGTCGTGATGGGCGAAGTCGGCACAGGCGGTACCTCTCGGAAGAGAAGAAGCGGCCGGTGCGCGGACCGCTTCGTCAGAGCGATGATGGACGGATGAACTGCGCTGAAGTATTGCTGAGTCGACGGCGGTTCCGTAGATAGCCGTCCGGGCGAGTTGACGTTGATCTGGAAAGTGCGGGTGCGGGCCGTGGGATGGCCGGTGTTGCCGGTGATCATCACCTGCTGGCCGGCGAGAGCCGACGATCCGGAGCTCACAAGCGCCTCGGAACCGTGCAGATGCGGAGACGGGTGCCGCCGCCGTGATTGATGGCGACCGACGGGCCGCTGCAGTCGACGCAGACCAGCCCGTGAACGACGCGTGCCGTCGCCGATGGCGTAGCAGAGGTTCGTGCGGAAGCAGCTCAGATCCGACGCCCTGGTGGAAGAAGGTGCCCGTGGAGGCACGGCCAGCCAGAAGGAGCTCGTAACGTGCTTGCGGAGCCAGGTTCACCCAGCCGTCGACGGAGATAAGGACGGAGTACGTGGACCTGGATGCGGACAGCGAATAGCTGGCGGACAGGCAGGCCGTGGACTTCTGTTTGCGCGAGAGCCTCGGCAGCGGCCTTCGCGGCGGCTTCTTCCTTCTCGCGCGCGGCGTCGGCGTCCATGCGCGTAGCTTCGATATCTCCTGCTGAAGGTCAGTGATGCTCCTGATCCATCTTGTCGACCCATAGCTGCAGTTTCCTGGGCAGCTTCGAGGATCGTCGCCCGGCAGCCAGATCGCCTTCTCATGAAGCTCTTCGGCGGCCCTTGGCTTTCCTGCTCGCGCCGTATTCCGCCTTATGGGCGGCCCTACGGCCTCGGCGCTGGCATCCATGGACTGCTGGGACGAGATCGGCGTCCTGCGCGCTGATGCGGGACATGGCATCGCTGGTCACGAACTCCTCGAGACGACGAAAGTCCGGAGAAGAGCACGTCGAAAGTGCCCGGCTCGCCTTGGCGATAGATGGTGGTCACGCGGTCGGACAGCTGAGTCTGGATCGTCAGCGGCGGCTTCCGCGTTATCGACGCGCGCCGGGCGTCGGCGACCGCCTGAACGGCGGCGGCCTCGTAGGCAGCGGCGCTGCCTTGTCGCGTAGGCGACAGCCGCATCGATTGACTTGCTGCTTCAGAACATCGAGGCTTGGCGAAGCTCGTCGTACTGAAGCCTGCTACGATCGGCAGATTGCCTTCGAGCAGGCCTTCCTTGCAGCATCGGGATCGTCCGGACTCCCGCGCCGTACGCGGGGACGCGCGGGAACGTCGTGCGCGCGGCGAGGGCCGAGCGAGCTTGACGAAAATTTTCGGCGGGAGAAATCCCGGATCAGGCGTACCACAGAGCTTGGTTCCGGTCGCGTGGTAAATGCTCTATATCGTGTCGTCGCGTCAGTTATTCGACTCGGGGAGGCATCGGCGACACGCATGCACGAACTCCTCCGTCCCTAAAGACCAGTCTCGCCGATAGCAGCGTAATGTCGCGCAATGCGCAATTTCGACATGAACGGGAGGATGCTCTTCGCTGAAACCTTACAGGAGTTCGATGCGGGCGACCACGGCCTCGATCTGCTCGTCAGGTGGGGCCCCCGCCGTCACCGACGGCCTCCACGCCGTCGAACAAGGCCGGATCGATCTCGTCCTCCGTTTCGATATGGTAGGAACGCGAACAGTGCGCACAGCAGATCTCGAAGTGCGTCGTATTCGACGGTTCTTTCCTCCGATGACCACGAGCGCATCGACCTTGTCCGCTAAATCAGCGGCGGCATCTAGCGCTGCATGGCGAGCAGATCATGTTCTTCACCACGGGTTCGATACCCCCGGCCGCGCAGGGGTCGGCGACCACCTTAATCGAGCTTCGACTTGTTCTCGATCGTCTGCACGACGATGCCGACCGGACCTGCGATGTCCGCAGAATCTCGGGCGGCCGACGACAGCCGAACGGCATGCGCGCATATGCTGACCTCGGGATGCGACGCACGCCCGATGACGAGCACCGGTCATTCCTGCGCAGCGAAATCGGCAGCGGCCTTCTGGGCACGCGACACATGAGGGGCGGTGTGATGCTCGACAGGCCGCTCGTCGCTCCTCCGACGCTCGGCTCGACGCCGATGCGTACGCAAGAGATTCTGATGCCGTGATCCGATAAGCGGGACCTTCGATCAGTTCCACGCCGTGATCCTTCAGCTGCGCCACGACACGGGGATTATGGATGAGCGGACAATCGTGAAGACGATCCTCGTCGCCGTCATGGCATCACGCACCGCCATCAAGCGCGCGTTCAACGCCGCAGCAGACGCCAGCGTGTTGGCTCTGACCACTATGCCGATTCCCTTTCGATTCGTGAGCGCCTGCGACCATATCGAGGCGACGCGCGATGCGCGGCTGAGATGCCACATCCGTGAAATCTCGTCCTTCGACCTATGCGACGCGGCGGGTATCGCGACCGGCGGAAACTCTGCGGAAATAATCGCTTGGATGCCGGGAACAGCGCATGCATATCCACCGATTCACGATCGACGTCGGCTTTGAGCGCATGGCATTCCCGCATCACGTACCACGACCACGGCATCGAGACGCTCGTCTTTGGGGTCGTCGAAGTCCTCCAGATGGACAGGTGCGCCATACACGGCCGTCACCTTGGGAAAATGCGGGAGCTTCGAGCCTGGGCGAGATGAGATCGACATTGCAGACGGCAGCCGGCACGAGGGCGCTGCCATGCGTGCGATGAACGCGGCTCTGTGCAGGAGATCCAGGCCGACCCTGCCGCCGCGCACCGCATCCCCTCCAGGAAAGATGCCGCTGATCTCACCGCGTTTGAGCATGGCGGCCGCGTGATGGCCACGCGGTCGGCCGCGTCGTTTGACGGAAAGCCTGCTGCGCAGACGACCTGGCCGGCCAAGCCATAGGCGTGCCGAATATCGTGTCGCGCCATAGATCGAATCCGGTAGCTTCGGCCGCGCCGTGATCCAGAGAACGCCGGATCCAGGTACGAAAATGCGCGCGCGACGACGGCCCCTTACACCGTGCGAGCGGCGCAGATTCCCAAGGCCGACCGTCGAATAGCGAAACGCGATCTTGAAGACCGAACGCGATGATCGCGCGAATTATGGGCCGCCCAATGCGTGACCGTACGCAGCCGGCCTTCGGATACATCGCCCTCTCGCGAAGCATCCCAGCCAACAGGAAGGAGAAGGGCATATCCACATGTCTAGCTTGACAGCATGGCCCCGCCAACACGCCTCGGAGCCGCGCGTTCGGCGGCAAGCGCGCGCAGATGCGATCGATGACCTCGTCGACGGAGATATCGCTCGAATCGACGGCAACGGCGTCGTCAGCTTGGACGAGGAAACCGCAGCGCAACTCTCGTCGGCCACCGTCGCATGCGGACATCGACAGCTTTCTCGGCAAGAATCGGTCGAACCGTGCCGGAAAGCGCCGTTTTGGAGCTGCACAGCGCCGGGCACGCGCTTCATCGCTCGCGGCGGGAAAACCTTGACCTCGGCATTCGGAAAGACGACGGTGCCGATATCGCGACCCTCGATGACGTGGTCCCCTTCGGAAGCGATGGGCGCTGCTGATCGAGAAGCGCCGCGCGCATCCGGATGCGCGGATGCAGCCGAAACGGACCGATCTATGCGCGCCGTGCGGTAGCGCTCGTAACGTCCCGCCATCCATCAAGACCCTGGGCCGGGCGGATCGCCCGGCTCGTGCGTGAACGATACGGGATGCGTCGGGCGGCCCGAAGCGCTGGCGTCGTCGAGCAAGCGCCTCCTCGAGCACTTACCTGCCGCGACCGCGCGAGCATTGCGCCCGTATCCGGGCGGTTGAAGCCACAGGCGCTTGGCCACAGCCTTCGCGACCGTGGACTTCCCCGCCCTGAAGGCCGTCGATGGCGATGATCATGCCTATCCTTCGCCTTAGCGGCGCAAACCTGCATCCGTGCGTCAGCGCGCAAACCATTCGAATATCGTCCGAAATCCCGGATGACGACGGAAACCGCGTCGAATCCTGGATTTCGATGGGTTCTCCGCAAAGACCGGCGACCGCCCACGTCATGAACGATGATCGCCCTTCGCGTCCGAAGCGCAGGCCAGCGGGGGTCGAGCTCGGATCCTTCGATGAACGAAGATCGCTTCCGTCCATCCATGCATCGATGCCGCGGGCGCAAGGCCTCGATGACGGCAACAGCGCGATCGGTCTCCTTCACACCGCGGCTCATCGGCTCCCGAAGGCGTGACGCCCTTCGCGCCCGCGACCAGAGCGGATCGGGACCATAAATCCCGATGACCGTCGCGATCTTCGCGGCCCGGAGAACCTCGCATCCGTGAGGCGATCACCGCAGCGATCGACCGACAGGATGCCAGGCTCCCTTGCGCTTTGCGCCGTCGGACCGACGCGACGCGTTGACGCCCATATGCTCGAGCGTGCGCAGAATCCGTGCGCGCGGGATTGAGCGAAACGCCTCGACCTGTGAATAGCTGCCTGGGCAAAACGACCGCGCAGAGGAGGAAGCCGCGGGACGAGATCTCCCGGAACGACGACGTCGGTCGCACGCAACGTGACCGGACCTTGACGCTCGCCACGCGCGTGGCGGCCGTGGTTTCAGCGCCGGATGCAGGGGCATGAGCTCGGTATGTTGCGCGAGGCGCGGGCTCGACCGACGCGCGTCTCTGCGTCGGCGAAAAGCCCCGCAAGAAGAACGGCGGTCTTCAGCTGGGCGGAAGCAACCGGCGTTTCGTACGTGATGGGATCAGGCGCCGGTTCCCCGCTCGGTGAGTGGGCGGCGTCTGCGCGTCACGAGAACGCGCGCCCATGCGTGAAAGCGGCGTCGACGCTGCATGGGACGTCGCGCGAGCGATTCGTCGCCGGTCAGTTCGACCTCGATGCCCCATGGGGCCAGGATGCCCATGAAGACGCGCCATCGTACGGAATTCCGCAGTCAAGCGGAGCGTCGGTTGGGCCAGCGCCACCACGCCCCCCATCCGATTAGCGCCCTCCAGGCTGCCATCGGGCATGATCTGCAGATTACCTGCGCTCGAGCTGTTGGATCCGCGCGGATGGACGATCGCGTCGTGAATCGGTGCCAGTCAGGAGGTTCCTTCGGCCACATAGCCGAAAAGGAGCACAACCCGACGGATGCTCTTGTCGCCCGGCACGGATATAAGCACCCTGAGAGCTTTCAAGAGGTCGTATGACAACGGATTCGCCATATCGCGTACATCTCCTTCGGACGTGCCGTGCATCGTCAACGATTCTACATACGGCCGGCGGGCGGGCTCAGGCACGCCCGCCGTCCGTCCTCGCGGCGGCGTGCAGGCCTCGACTTCGGAACCGCTGAGCGGCATGCGCCAGGGCCTTCGGGAAGATCGCCCTGGGACCAGCAGGCCGAACCGCGACTATGCAGCGTCACGACCGGATGTCCGACTGGCGCGCATGCGCCTGACCTGACGCTTCCTGCCTTCATGGATCGTGATGTCCAAAGCGGCTTTCGTCCTCGGATACATAGATCAGGCGCGCTTCGGCCGCGCGGTCGGCATACATCTTCGAGTTCCACGCTTGAACGCAGGCGTTCAGGCTCTTCTTCGAACGCTGCCCTCCACGAGGCCTGATGGGTCTTGTCCACGTGCTTACGCGGATGCAAAGCCCGTTTCCCAGCTCGTCGGTCGAAAAAGCAGGATGCCCGTGGTGTCCGGCATCGAGGCGGCCGATCGGGAAGAGCGGGATACGCGTCGATGGGCACAGTTCGGCGGCGCAGGCCCCGCGAAGGGATCCGGACATCGTCGTGTTGATATAACCAGCGGGCTTATTGAGCATGGGCATCGTCGACCGTCGGACAGATGCGACATGCCCGTCCGCGCACGACATCACACCTCGGATCGACAACCTTAAGCTCCGTACGACGCGCCGTTGACGCTCCCACGCGTCCGGTCGTCATCGAGTTCTGCTGCGCCGGCTCGCAACGCCGGCGCGCGCCAAACTCTGCACACGCATGGGAACGATGCGCGCGTTCGACACATCGTCACGCTGATCATCGCCCATCGCGTTCGTCTCCTTCGATGTCGCGGCGCAGATCGAAGATGTCGTCGGCAGATCAGGCTCGAGATCGCCATCGTCCAGCTTCGACGGCATCGACAACCTCGGGCGTGAGGCCAGCGCTCGCGGATGAGCGCGCGGCTTTCCCTCGTCGGGGCGAACGATTCAGATCGGGAAGATCGGCCAAGGTGCGCAGGCCGAAATGCTCGAGAATCGTTTCGTGGTGGCGTAGAGGATAGGCTGGCCAGGGCTGTCTTCGCCCGCCTCGCGCACAAGCCCCTTTTTCGAGAAGGGGCTGATGGCGCTGTCGAGTTCACGCGCGAACGCCGGCGACCGCACGCGCGTGACGGGCTGATTGGTGACGACCGAAAGCGTCTCCAAGGCGGCGGCCTGCGACGGGCGACGCGTATCCAGGAGATGACGTAGCGGACGATCAGATCATTGATATGGCGGGGATGCGTGAACAGGCGCCAACCTCCGCGGCCTCGCGAAGCTGGATGCCGGCGTCAACGCGCCTCGAGCGTCGGCGCAGCTCGTCGAGCGCGGCCTGGACGCGCAGGCGCGTGCCAGTATCTCCGGTGGACAGCGCAGCGCCTCGTCGATCACGAAACGCCTCGCAAGGCGCCGATCACGTCTTCCGCTCATCGACATTTCGTCGCCCTCTCCCCTCCTTCTTCATCAGGCCGTCCAGCACAGGCGCGCCGGAATCCTCGACAGGGGTCGACAGCAGTGTCGCGAGGCGGCTCGTGCTGCATCCCAGCCTGACCATGTTCTGCTTATAGAGCTCGAGGATGGCCAGGAAGCTGCCGCCACGCGCACCGGCAGCGACGGCGCATCGGCGATGAGATCCGAGAATCGGAGGTGCTTCTCAAGGCTCATGCGGCGATGGAAGAGCGCACGGATGCGCAGCTCAAGAGGCACCGGAGCGGGCGGCGATGTGCTCGCTTTCGAGCAGCACGATCCCCGACGCGCCATGCTCGTCGCGCAGAGCACCGCGCGAGCTCGTCGAGGCACATCGCGCAGGAAGTCGGGCATGAGCGAGGAATTCGGGATCGGGACCCGCCGTGCGCAGATGGATGCGTCCTGCGCCTCGAACCGTCGGGACAGCGCGACGGACGCGTTCTTGTACGTCTTACGAAATAGGACGTTCGATCAGAGGTCGCGCGCCTCGCTCGAGGACAGATCCTCCAAAGTCGTCGTCCATGCCGTCGCGGCCTTCGTCCGAGGGCAACAAAGGCCGCTTGATGTTCAGAAGCGTGGATGCGACCAGCAGAAAATCGCTTGCGACCTCGAGGTCGAAGCTCCTCGAGAGCGCTCGACGTAGACGAGTACTGGTCGACGTCTGCCGACAGATGGATGCGATGTCGACGCGTTGCGACAATACGAATACAGCAACAGGTCGAAAGGACCTTCGAGCTATCCAGGCGAACGCGGTACGACGCGACGCCCTTATGCGACCGCGAATGGGAGCAGCAGGGTTGGCAAGGCGAGCCGTGAAATTCGGGTGAGATGCCGATCGGGTTGACGTGCAGGAAAGTCGGAAGAGACCGATGAGCAGGATCATGAGCCCCGGCAGCGCATGCTGCTGCACGCGATAATAGCCCGGCAGCGCTTTGGCGGGAGAAGCGCGATCACGCTCGCGCCGTCGAGAGGCGGCGCACGGGATGAGGTTGAAAGAACATCAGGTGAAAGTTCACTGAGCGCGAACAGCGGCAGGAAGCTCAGGTAGAAATACGCGATAGCGACGTTCGACATCACGAGGCCGTTCGCGAAAGGCCGAAGGATCCATGCGATGAGCGCGGCGGCGAAACGCGAGCAGAAGGTTGGCCGTCGGACCTGCCAATCCGACCAAAGGCCTCGCCGAGCGCGGATATTCTTGAAGTAGCGCGGATTGTACGGAACGGGCTTCGCGCAGCCGAAAAGCGGCATCGAGAGCGCCAGGATAAGCGGCAGCACTACGGTGCCGAGCGGATCGATATGCTTGCGGGATTGAGGGTCGGGCGACGAATTCTTCGCAGTCGGGTCGCCGAAGCGAAGCCACGAAGCCGCTCGACGCTGTTCGTGCGGATGATGGCCGGCACGAAGCAGAGTATGCTGATGACGATATAGGCGATCTGGTTCAGCTCTTGCGCTATCGGCGGCGAAGGTCGCGGCGCCGCTATTCTCTCATGAGTTCGTGCGGATATGGGCGGAAAAAGACGCGGGATAGACGAGGGACGGCGCCCTCCCATCGCGCTCGGCGCTATCATGCGCGCCGGCCTGACGGGCCATCTCCGCCTCAAGCTCCGCCGTAAGCGTCAGCCATTCCTCCTCGTTGGCGGCCATGCGTTTCTTGATGGACGCATGCTCCGGCGTGGCGTCGCTCGACTCGTCTTCGTTGATGTAGAAATCAGTCGGCCGCGAGGCGCGAGCAGCTGGCTGAAACGAAGGCGCGCATCGTCGGCAGCCATCATCTGCTCATCGAGCTCGGCGACGCGACGCCGATGCTCGAAGCGCGGCGGCTAGGCGCGCGATTGCGGAGCCTCGGCTTCGCGACGCTTCTGCTCGCTTGGTCTTAGGGAGCGGCGCTCGCGCGCCCGAGGCCGTGAGCTGCACGGAATACTACGCCTTGCGCCCGACCTGCGACGGCCCGGCCCCTTCGACGAAGCTTCTTTCTCGGCCGATACCTTTCTGGAAGCGTCCGCGCTCGACGACGGAAACGCCCCGAGAGCCGGCATCTTCCGCCGACGCCCGATGCTGCGGGGCGCCTTCGCATCCGACGTCGTCTTCGGTGCTGGCGGTTTTGTAGAGATAGTAGTCGTAGTCGCCGTCGAGACACGGTGACCTTGCCCGGCACGTGACTTCGACGATGCGGTTCATGACGCTTCGGATGAGATGACGGTCGTGCGTGATGAGCGCGATCGTGCCTGCAGCGACGTGAGCGCTGCTGCTCGAGGATGTCGGTGCTCGCGATATCCGGGTGATTGGTGGAGTTCGTCAGCAAAGCACAGCGAGGGACGCGGCGCCACGAGCATCTTCGCCGGGAGCAAGACGGCTTTTCTCGCCGCCCGACGGCACGCTCGCGCTTCGTCCACGTCGTCGCCGATGAAGAGAACGAGCCGAGCAGCGTGCGGACAGCTAACGCGTCGCGGGCGCGACCTTGTCGAGTTCCTGGAACACGGTGTTGCCCGGATGCAGCTCTTCGAGCTGATGCTGCGCGTAATGGGTCATGGAGCGTTCGTGCCGTACGACGCGCGTCTGCATCGGGCGACACGCACGTAGACGATCATCTTGAGCAACGTGGACTTGCCGGCGCCGTTCGGACCATTGATGCGACCTTTCGCCGCGATAGAACGGATCAGGCCGTCGTAAACACGTTTTCTCGCCAAGTGCTTGGTCCCTCTTCAGGCGTACGACCATCGCCGTGCGGGGCAGCTGGACAAGTGAAATACCGCTTTCTTCTTCTGCCTTTTGCGATCCGCAGCATCTTCTCGAGCTTGCGTATGCGCTCTTGCACTGACGCTGTGGTGAGGCCTTGGCGGAAGCGTTCGATGACCTCCATCTTGGCGCGTTCTTCGGCTAACGCGGCCTCTGCTCGAGCCGCACGGCCATTCTCACGCTGACGCAGATGGAACTGTAATTGCCGCGATACAGGCGCAGCTGGCCCGCATCGATTTCCGCCACGGTCGACCATATTGTCCATGAAGGCGCGGTCGTGCGACACCACGATGGCGCCGTCGTAGACGCAATTTCTCGGTATTGACGCTCTCGAGGTCGAGGTGATTGGTCGGCGGCTCGTCCAAAGCAACACTTCAGGCTTACGCACGAGCAGCTTCGCCAGCGCGACGCGCATCTGCCAACAAGAGAACTCCGTCGTGAGGCGCTGCAGGTCGTCTTCTTTGAAACCCAGGCCGAACGACGCTGCGCACGATTGAACGGAACGAATAGCCGCCAGGCGCTCGTAGCGCTCGCGCACGACCGGCGGCGTCGAGCTGCCTGCGTGAGCGCGTCTCGAGCGCCGACTCAGCACCTCATGCACGGCGCTCGGCATCCAGAAGCTCTTTCTGGCTGGATACGACCTCATCGAAGATAGGCGCCTCCCCATCTCGATGGCCTCCTGACGCAGATAGCCGATGCGTGCACCGTGCGCAAAGCACGACAGCCATCCGGCTCTTCGGTACCGATGACGATGTTGAGCATCGTGGTCTTGCCTGCGCCGTTGGGTCCGACCAGAACCTGCGAGGCGATCATGCGCCTCCACGCCGGACGACGCATCGGAAAACGGCGTGCGTCCCCAGGCTTTTGGTGATGCGTTCGTCTGCCCAGGATCATTCGGAATGCACCACCACGGCGTCGCCGCAACGAGGATGCCGAAAGGTCTTTCCTTGTCGGGCGGTAGATTGATAAGCCGTGGCTTCCGGTGTGGGTGTACCCGCCGGGTCGGCGAGAGCCGCCGGAGGACTGCCAGGGGGCGTCATGAAGCCGACGGCGTTGTGATGGTGACGCATCGATGGTCAAGCCAAGGGTCCTGTTCAGGCTTCTTCGTCTCGGGATCAGGCTTGCCGATGAGCGTCTGGTGGCAACTGCAGCGCCGAGATAGTAGATGCCGGTCGGCGTGGAATGCTTAGGGCTTCCCGAGATGAGGTCCCAGTTCCCACTGCAGATCGCCCTTCGTGTGTGGCGCGCATGCTGCTCGGTCGGGTCGACGTCCCGCAGGCGCTGATCTGGTCGCCGAGACGCAGCCGTTCCCCGACTGCGTCGCGTCAAGCGTGAGCTGCCCACGCGGCTTATCCAGGATAATTCCTCGATAGCTTCGGCCGCGGCATCCCGGGCTGACCGCCATCCGTAATCGCCGCTGACGCCGTGACGCTCCTCACCGTCGCCGCGCGCGTGAACGACGTGTCGTGCCCACGGTGGAAAGCGACCTCGCGAAATCGGAACCCATGCGGAGACCGCATCGTTGTCGATGGACGCGGTGCCGTGGTTACAAGACCACAGGCTGGGATGCGATGTCGGCATCGATGGTGGCGACCTTCGCCGGTGCCGAACACATCCCCTCGCACCCAGAAGATCATTCGCGCTCTTGGCGGACGCGGCCAAGCGCGTCGGAACGCACCTCGGAAGCCGATCAGGTCGTCGTCGTCGAGCTTGACCGCAATGCTGCGAACGACCCGATGGCAGAGGCCGCCTTGGCGATGACGGCGTCGGATGACATCTGCGTGCCGTGGAGGTTCCGGTCATGACGGCGACGACTTCTTGCCGGAATCGTAGGCCACATACGCGTCGGCGGGAAAGGCGTCTGCGAGTCTGTTGTAGGCATCCACCTGGGATTCGATGAAATCGCCCAGCTTGCCGCCGTCGACGGTAGCCACGAGCGCATCGGTCACATCATGGCTGCGAGAAGTCGCGGATCGACACAGAAGCGCGTTCCTGCGCGAGCGTGCATCGGACACGACGTCGGCGGGAGTCGACCATGCCGCCGCCGTCCGGACGGCGTCATGCTGAAGGAAAAGCATGCGCTCACGGAGAGCGTATAGGTTCTTCTCGGCATCTTTCGACGACCCGCTGCGCTTCGACTGGTGACATGCCGGAGCACGTCGAGCGAGCCCGCATGGTGGTGCGCGGGAAGAAATGCGTCGAGAAACAGAAGGCGCCTATGACGCAGGCGATCAGGACGATCGCGATGCGCGACGATGGGCGCGACGACCGCGAGCTTCGACCGCGGCGCTCCTGCGCCGTGGACGCTGAGGAACGAGCTCGATGCCCGATCGGTTAAGCAGTCGGCATCGGGCGCGGCATGGGCGTCGCGCGAAGGACGCGCACTGATTCCATGGCGGCGGTGGGACCCGTCGTATGGAAGGAGTCGCGTGCGCCCGCGATGATGATGCGGCATGATCGAGCGTCCTCTATGCGTTGAAAATGCGTTCGACGTTTTATTCGTGCCTCGCCATAATGCCACATCCGCATGCGCTTTCAGCAGCAGCGTATCGGCAAAGGTCAAGGATTCGCAGACGATCCAGTTGCGGACGCGACGCATACGCGCTTCGCCGCTCGAAGGCCGCGAAAAGTTCGTAGCCGTCGAAGCAGAGCTCTACTGCTCGAACGCATCCTCGATATCCGATCGCCACCTGCTTTCCTGCCCGCGAGCGAAATGTGCCGTCGATGCGGGCAAGAGGCGGTGCCCGTCGTCGGACGTAGATCGGGCCGACTCGTGGCGGCGTGCGCAATAGCTTGCAAGCGCTCGCACGACGGCGTATTCGTCGATTGGAAGAATGATGCCGAACGTGCATTGATACTTGTACCGCATAGGCCGGATTGCTGCAATCTCTTATCGCGCCTTGCGAAACGTGGGCGTGAACGTGGGCGTTTGGCGGCTCAGAGAGAGCGCCTCCTTTCACACGGAAGAGGTCACAAGTTCCAAATCTTTGTAACGCCCACCATATTCCTCGGTAGCTCAGCGGCAGAGCACTCGGCTGTTAACCGATAGGTTGTAGGTCTCGAATCCTACCCGAGGCGCTTATTTCGAATCCAAACCCGCTTCGGCGGGTTTTTCTTTGTCGCGCTCTTCTCGATCCTGCGCCGAAGGGCGGCTGCATCGTGCATATGGTCACGGTCGAGCCGCAACCTCCGATGTCATCCGCCCTTCGATCGCGATCGATTCGTGCGCGCCGCAAAACCTCCCCTGGACAACCCACGGCAGACGCGCATGCGCAAAGCGAAGAGCTCGAAGGAAACGCGTTATGGGTATCGCAGAAACGCGGGTCATCGCTTTGATGGTGCTGATGCCTCTATCGTAAATGCGCGCCACTGACAAAAATATCGACGCTAGGGGGATTTTTGCAAGCGCACATTCGAGCGGAACTCGAGTTGATCGACATCGGTCGCTCTTCTGCTCGTTGCGTTTCCCGAGATCGAGCATGTTTCGCGAAATACCTATTTCCCGCATCTCGAAGCGATCCCACTAACCTCAGAAATTCTGGCAGTGCGGAGGTTTCTGACTTGCAAAATCTAAGCGTCGAATTTTTGACGGGCACTCGATACAGGCGCCCGATATAGATACTCGATGCGGGCAAATCGACCGTCTGGCGAATTCCAGAACTTAGACCGCATCCGGACCCAGCGCACGTTCGATAGCTCAACCAGGGCCCAGCATCCGGGACTCATCGCATGTCCAACCGCATCGACCGAACCCGGTCCATAAAACCCAAACGAACGCATGCCGTCGGGTGAACGCGAGCACCGAGACGAATGCGCGCTGAGGTGGCCGTGAACTCGAAAGCGGATATGAAACGCGAGTGACGAGGCAGACGAACTCAAGCGGATGCTAACTCCAGAGTGACTGAGCGAATGCGAGCCCAAAAGCGGGCGCGCCGCTCGAAAGGGCGAACGCGAACCCCGAGGCTACCGCGCACTCGAGCGCATCGAACGGGCGTCGGAACGACAAAGGAGATACCTGCAACATGGCATCTCCTGTTCGATTCGTGGTGGCAGTGCTCGGAACCTGCAACCAAAAGGATTATGAGTCCTCTGCTCCACCATTGAGCTATAGGCCCGAATGCAGCGCCTTCACGGCGATTCAGCATTGTACCGCAAGGCGCGGACTTCGATGCTCGTCCTCAGATAATCCTTCAGCTTGGAGGAACGGCTCGGATGCCGCAGCTTCGCGAGCGTCTTTGCTCTGATCTGACGAATGCGCTCGCGCGTGACGCGCAATTCCCGTCCGACCTCTTCAAGCGTGTGCGGATGGCCGTCCTCAGCCCCGAAACGCGAGGCTGATGACCTTGCGCTCGCGTTCGGCAAGGCCGTCGAGCACCTGGAGGAAGCTGCTCCTGAAGCATGGAGAAGCTAGCTGCATCGAGGAGGCACGACCGCGGAATCGTCTTCGATGAAATCGCCCAGCTGGCTGTCCTCTTCTTCGATGGGCGTTTCCATAGACGACCGGCTCCTGGCTGATCTTCTGAATCTCGCGCGCACGCGCTCGGCCGAAAAGCCCCATCTTCTCGCCGATTTCCTCGGGAAGTAGGATCGCGGTTGAGATCCTGCAGGAGCTGGCGCTGAATGCGCACGAGCTTGTTGATGGTCTCGACCATATGCACCGGAATGCGGATCGTGCGGGCCTGGTCAGCAATGGCACGCGTGATGGCCTGGCGAATCCACCAGGTGGCGTGTGGAGAACTTGAAGCCCTTCGTGTAGATCGAACTTCTCGACCGCGCGGATCAAACCGAGTTGCCCTCCTGGATAAGGTCAGGAACAGCTGCTGCGGCCGACAGTGGCGCGCGGCGATGGATACGACGAGACGCAGGTTGGTCTCGATAAGCTGCTGCTGGCATCAGGCCGACGGCCTCGACGCGCGTCAGGCGACGCTTTGTCGCGGCGGTTGAGCTCGATACCTTCGTCTTCGGCACGTTCAAAGCTCGGCCGTGGCGGCCACGCCCGCTTCGATCTTCATGGCAAGGTCGATTTCCTCGGCCGCCGCAGCAGCGGAACGCGATTTCGCTGAGATACATGCGGACAGGATCGCCCGTGAGCATGACGGCGGAACTGCCATCGGACGAACGGCAGGCGCACGGACGCACGGAGGAGGAAAGCTTGGGAGGTTGATTTCGGACGTGGATGCGGCTTTCAGCTCGTTTTCGGGAATACCCTCAGAAGCTCCTCGTCCGGAGAGGTTGGCGTCGACATCCTTGCCGTCTTCCGCAACAGGTCGTCTCGAGGATTCTTCGTTCAAACCCCTTCTTCGTATCCATCTCTTCGGTTTTCATGGCTTTTGCTGCAGCCACAGACGCAATCCTTTCGCCGCATAGACAGGTTCAGGACTGAGAATGCAACGCTAGCCTGGCATAGAATCGCGCGGCCGAAAGCCTATTCGCCTCTCAAGGGAACGTGCCGGCGTCAGCTCGGCAAGCTCCTTCTGCATGGACGCAACGCTCGTAGAGCAGCCATAGTCGTCTCGGACAAATCCGCATCGTTTTCGCTGGCTCGTGAGCGTCAGAATATTGCGTTCGAGGTCGCGCGAAACTCCTCGGTGGGAAAGCATGCCAGGTCGGCGGGCTCATGTCATCATGAGCGACGCGCCGTCAGAAGCGATCGCGAACCCGGAGCGAGCCGCATCAGCCGCATCGATGATTTCAGCAGGCAGGGCGCCTGGATGCTCGGCAAGGACGCTCAAGAGCGCTTCGATACGGCCGCACCGCCGACTCGCCCAGGACGTCGATGCGGCGATTATAGGCGATGCCGATCTGAGGACGCGCGGCAATTCTCGCTCGATGCTGACCGCTCGCGATCGCGGGGGGCGACGTTCGATCGGCAACGGGAGCAACCGCATCACCTCCCTGTTCCCGAAGGAACGGGCATTGAAATCGGCTCCTCCTGCCGGTGCGGAAACCTTCGCCACCGCGAGCTGGCAAATGCGACCGATGGATCGACCTGCGGGCGATCAGCCAGATAGGTAGCGTATTCCTGTGCGAGCAGCGAATGCTTGATGGGAGCCAGCAATTCGATGACCTCAGGCAGCTTGCCTGCTTTTCTCCGTGAAGTCGGACAGATCTGGCGCTGAAATGCAGATCAAATCTACATAATGTGAGCGTCCTTGCGCGATCTGTAATGGCGTAACCCC